>ENA-OSAI01000028-OSAI01000028.1-marine-sediment-metagenome-genome-assembly--contig:-NODE-28-length-101562-cov-17.844375_pt1 | contig 101562 bp, 112 predicted proteins | sample MGYA00237871_ERZ529316 | MGnify/ENA primary metagenome ERZ529316 (study PRJEB26369, sample SAMN03142814) | marine sediment metagenome | biome: marine; feature: borehole; material: sediment...
GAGGTGGATTAGTAAATTCCTGATTGGTTAAGTTTGTTATGTCCGACACTATAATTAGTCGGATTTATTTATTAAACTAACTTCTAATGTTCATTACCAATTATACAAAGACCAAAAAACAGGTTTGAATTTTATGAAAGAGACAGATAGTTTAATGAAAAAAGTTAAATGTAAAAAAGCCGCCGGCGGGATTCGAACCCGCGGCCTGGTGATTACGAGTCACCCGCTCTGACCAGCTGAGCTACGGCGGCATCAGTACTTTCTACCTATTCTCGTGTTGCACAGAGCACAGACTATACCTTCTGATGTGGTTAAAAAATGTGCGGTGTTGTTGCACACGTGGCACCTCAGGCTTCCATAGGTCATATAACAAGGTCACCCCTCTTCTTCACATACTCAACAAGCCCCCCTTCATTGAGGATACCTATCATGATCCCGGGAAGGGGGGTTGTGGGTATCTCGATCCCCTTTGTCAGGTTTCGGATGATGCCAGATGACAGATCAGCTTCAATCTCATCCCCGGCATCTATTTTGTCAGTATCCGCTATGAGAACTGGAAGTCCAACATTTATTGCATTCCTGTAAAATATTCTTGCGAAGGATTTTGCAATTACCGCCGAAATTCCGGCAATTTTTATTGCGAGTGGTGCATGCTCTCTGCTACTTCCCATTCCAAAGTTCTTTCCTGCGACTATGAAATCCCCTGGCTTCATTTTTTTCGGAAACTCTGGATCGGCATCCTCCATGACATGCTTTGCCAGTTCTGGCATGTTGCTTCTCAGATGATAGTACCTGCCGGGCGTTATGTGATCTGTTGAGATATCATCGCCAAACTTCCATGCTTTTCCCCTGAGCTTCATTGTTGTACCGTTATGTTTTCAGTTTTTAAAACTTCTTTTAAGAGACGCACCCTCTGTATGAATCTGTAAAAAAGCAAAAAATTTAACTGAAGGAGTTTTTATTTATAAAGTACAGAACATAAAAAAATTAAATATAAAAAATTTAAAGAGATGAACAGAGTCATAATGGACTGATTCTAACGTGAGGAGCTGTATGCAATCCACTTCAACTTCTTATTCGTCTGTTTTTCGGCACAAAGTTCCTGATAAACTTTCCATTACCTTTTCCACAACCGAGAAAATAACCCCTCCATTTTAAAATAACATACCCTACCTCTCTTCCCTCGATATCTTCTCCTCTAAGCCATTTAAGCATATCATCATATTTAACTTCCTTGATGTTCCTTTTTATCAGATCTCCGAGCAGATAACATCCCTCTATTGATAGTCTGAAGCCATCTTTTTCTATCTTCCCGAAATAAATTCCGGAATGATGTTCTTCGATCTCCAGAAAACAGGGCATGAAAGCGTAAATTTTACCCTTACCCAGGGATTTAATTTTAAATGGGATCTTTTCAACTCCAAATTGCTTTCTGAGGATTTCGATCAAGTCATCTTCCTTCATTAGCCTCATCAATACCGCCACCCGAGCATACTTATGATTTTTTGTTTTTCAAATTTTGCATCTGCTGTATAATTATTATTCAGCACCAGCATTTATTTAACTTAACGTTGTTAATTATTCTGAATATATAATTCAAATGAAAAATAATGACGAAAGGGTTTCAAATTTAAATTTTCGGTATTTCACCAGCTTAATTTCATGTATCAAGAATTCAAAACCTTTAAATAGTTTAGTAAAACCAAATTAATTGGAGGTGAATGAGTATGAACGAGGTGATGGTTTTTGTTCTGGTTGGGGTGTTGGGAGGAGTTGCCAACCTGCTGCTGTCCTACATAAAGAAATGGGAGCTGCTTGCAATATTCACCCTTGCACTGCTGTTTCCGATAATCGGTGTTTTACTTGTTGATGCACTTTACGGCAATATGGGCTGGTTTGGAGCAATAGTGATGTTCTCCTCAATGATTGGAATCATTGGGTTAACAGGCATATCAGTGGTTGCAATAGCAGTACAGACAATTCTCTCAACCACAGAGAAGGAAGAGACTCTCTCATAAATTTTCATTTTTTGAATTTAATATTTGGTGAGGTTCATGAAACATGTACGTAGAGCTTTAGTAGTTTTTATAAATATTTTAATTATACTTATAGTTGTTATTTTTGGAATAAAGGGTTTGGGAGAAGAAGTGTATCCGGCCATCGCTGACAAGCTGTTTGGTGTTGAGGGAATATACGGTACAAGTGGAGAACAGAAAGAAATCATCAAGAAACCTGTTCACGCAGAGGGAAGAGAATACTGCTCCAAATGTCATGAAGAAATTTACAGGAAAAGTGATCAGGGAAAACACAACTTTGACTGTCAAACATGTCACGGAGCAGCATCAGATCATCCAAAAATGAGATTGAAAGTGGACAGCAGCAGGGAGTTCTGCTTGGGATGCCATAAGGCAACCATAGGAAGGGACAACGAGACTATCAGAGTTCTTCACAACTGGGAAAATCACGGTAAAGACAGGGTGTGTACAGCCTGCCATGATCCCCATCATCCATGGTTTGATTGAGGTGATATCATGAAAAGAAGAGAGTTTATCAAAACAATCATGATCGGTTCACTCGCTTTTTTCCTGATTAAGCCAGCTAAAAGTAAAGATATTTTTGTTTATGTTGTTGACTCCAAAAAATGCATAGGATGTGGAAGCTGTGTAAAAGCATGCAGAGCCGAAAACCATGTTCCTGAAAGAAAATACAGAACATGGGTGGAGAGGTACGTTGTAACTTCAAACGGAGAACTTGAAAACATTTTTGTTGAATCCCCGAATGGTGGGGAGTTTGGATTTGGAGATCTGGATGTAGATGAAAATGAGATACTGAGAGCATACTTTGTTCCGAAGCTCTGCATGCACTGTGACAAGCCACCATGTGTAAAGGTCTGCCCTGTCAATGCAACATGGATAACAGAGGAGGGTGTTGTACTCATAGACAAGAGCCACTGCATAGGCTGTAAGTACTGCATACAAGCCTGTCCTTACGGTGCAAGGTATTTCAATCACCATGAAAAAGTCGTGGATAAATGCACCTGGTGTTATCACAGAATCATGAGAGGTATGAGGCCGGCCTGTGTTACAGTCTGCCCAACAGGAGCCAGAATGTTTGGAAAGCTTCAGGATGAACACATACAAAAGACCCTGAGAGAGAGAAACATCAGAATTCTAAAACCAGAACTGAACACGAGGCCCAAAGTATTTTACGAAAACGTGGGATGGGAGGTGTGGTAGATGACTACAACAGTTGTTGAAGGGTTTGTTTATCCTAATCACGAAGTATTCTGGGGGGTACTGATAGTGATCTACCCCTACTTTGTCAGTATAATAACGGGAATGGTCACCGTATATGCAATTGCCGAGTTCTGGAGAAAGGAACTTAAGGACATAGAGAAGCTTGTTGTTATATCAAGCCTTCCTTTTGTCCTCTCTGCTCTTTTACCCCTACTTCTCGATCTCGGACAGCCCCAAAGAGCCTTTGAGATTTACCTAACTCCAAACTTCAGCTCCGTAATGGCGGTCTTTGGAATTGTTTACCTGACAGAGCTTTTTACATTGCTGGGAGAGATGTGGTTCCTGTTCAGAGTTGATATTGTCAGAATGGCTCAAACCGAGAGTAATAAATTGTTGAGGTTGCTGTACAGAATCCTCACCTTAGGAGTTTATGATATAAGTGAGAAGGCAATAAAGCTCGATAAAAAAATCATCAAGATCCTAACAGGTATAGAGCTGATAGCTGCATGGTGTTTGAGCTATGTCTCTTTCCTCTTCGGTGTTGTGAAATCAAACCCTTGGTGGAATACAACCATACTTCCGGTAAGTTTTGTATTCGGGGGGCTTGCGGCAGGTGGAGCAATGGTTCTTCTGCTATATCTGGCATTCACCAGAGCCTACGGCATTGAGAGAAAACCAAATATCATATCAACTGTTGCAAACTATGCATTCTATTTCATGCTTGCAGCCTTTGCTCTTGAAACGATAAACACAATACTGTATGCCTACAAAGAGGATATTGCTTGGGCCGTCATAAAACTTGCCTCAACTGAGCTTGCTGTACCTCTTGCCATCCAAGTTATAGGGTCTCTTGAAGCTTTGCTGTTCCTGAAATACGTGTGTTACAGGTGCAACCTGGGTAAAATCGATACCCCCTTCATAGCCATAGCGTCAGTAACGATATTGGTTGTGGTATTTGCCATGAGATGGAATATGGTTATAGGTGCACAGCTCATTGATTACAGTTTGAGAGGTTTTGTCTCATACACTCCTCCACTCTGGGGTAGAGAAGGGTTGATTGCAGCTCTTGGAGTACTTGTTGCTCCATTTATCATGCTGCCAGTCGTAGCTTACATATTTCCTCCGTATGAAAGAAAATTAAGGGCAGGACTATGAAGTGGGTATGTCCTTTCTGCCATTCGGAAAACGATTCGAAAGATTATAAGTGCGAAGTATGCGGTAAAGAGTTTAAAAAATCTGGAGACAAACTGGTGGAAGTGAAAAAAAGACCACCTGAATACATGATTTCACTATTTCTTATTGGAGCTTTCCTCCTTGGGAATGTTGTTCTTCTTGGAATCGAATACGCAAGCAGCCCCGCCCTCTGTACAACATGTCATCAGATGGAATACTACTTCCACAGCTGGGAGGAGTCAACCCACAGAGAGGTCAAATGTTATGAATGCCACTATGGTAGTAATCCAATTGATTTTCTAAGAGGTGCATATCACTCTCTTTCCGTTTTGGCAGCGAAAAAACCTCCTTATGTTAATCTACCTGCCAATGTATCATCAGAAAATTGTCTCCACTGCCACAAAAACATAACAAAAATTGGAACACTCACATACAAAAACCTTTCATTCAGCCACAACAGACATCTTGATGGGTACAAGAGAGGTTTCCTGAAGCTTGAATGTGTGAGCTGCCACAGAGAAATTGTGATAGGTAGCCATATTGCTGTAAAGGATACAACCTGCTTTGTCTGTCATTTCTACAAAACACCAGAAGGGATCCCGATCACAGGTTGTCCCTCATGCCATGAAAATCCATCAGATGGTGTTAAATTTAATAATGTAACATTTTACCATTCTATTCATCTTGGTAGAGACATAAAATGCGAGTTCTGCCACAAAAACACCATAAGATTTTACGGGAACATGAGTCAGAACTGTAAAAAGTGTCATGTAACAGAGATCACAAATGAATCGGTGCCAGATCTAAAAATGCACATGGTTCACGTTGATGGTTTCAAAATAGACTGTATCTCATGCCACGAGAGACCGGAACACAAACCTGAAGTGGATGAGAGAAAGTGCAATCTCTGTCACATGGGCAAGTACACTATAAAAAGCTGAAAATATGCATTCCAGATTTTTAAATTTTAAGGTTTTATAAATTTCGCCACAAAAAACCCTTCGGTGTCATTATCCTGAGGATGGATTCTCAGGCATTTTTTTACTTGAGTGTCATAAGACTTTCCCATGAACTCTGTAAATGGCTCATGGGACTTCAATGGGAGATCTATATCCTCAATCTCAGCATCCGTATTGCTGAGAAGGTGATCTACAACCTCCTCATTCTCTTCAGGATCGAGAGTGCATGTTGAATATACAAGAACCCCTCCAGGCTTTAAGGCTCTGTAAGCTGCCATTATTAGCTCCTTCTGAAGTCTTGACAATGCCTCAACGTCTCTCTGCTTCCATAGTTTCAGGTATTTGTAGTTCTTCCTTATCATGCCGACATTGCTGCATGGAGCATCAAGCAGGATCCTGTCAAATCTGTCCCTGAATCTGCCAAAAAATCTACCATCTTTCATGGTGATCTTGACATTAATACATCCCATCTTCTGGACGTTTGATGCAAGGATGTTTATTCTGGTATATTTCACATCATTAGCAACTATACAACCCCTATTTTCCATGTAAGCAGAGATCTGCGTCGTTTTTGCACCAGGTGATGCGGCGATGTCCAGAACAAGCATCTCGGGCTCAACTTCAAGAACTCTTGCAGGGATCATTGAACTTGCTTCCTGCATGAATATGAGACCAAGAGCGAATTCAGGAGTGTTTGTTACGCCATTACCATAAATAAAAAACCCTTCCTCAACCCAGGGAATCCGTTCAATCCTGAATTCCTCTGAAAGTCTTTCAACAACCGAGTCAATTTTTCCCTTCAGCAGATTTACTCTGAAACTCTGCCTCAAAGGCTTCGACATAAATTCGTAGAAATCATCAGAACCGTCTATATCCTGATATTTTTCAAAAAATTCCGGATTCATCCTGAAAGCATCATTCATCAACCCCTCTAAGAACAGATTCAGATGAAAAATGTAACGTTAAAATTATATTCCTCCGAGATCAAAGCTGAACCATGAGCGATAACACACTTATCATAATTGGACTGGTAATTGGTCTTCTTTTCGGAATGTCCGGAATTGCCACTCTTTTCAATTTCATGAATATGGCAATGGAAGAGACTGCACAACAACTCGCCCAGATCGGAGCAGTTTCGACCTTGGTCCTTCTTGTAATTGCAATAATTCTGATTATAAAAATCCGAGTGATATCTTCTCTCATCGTTGGAGCCATAGTGGGGGCTGTCTTGAATGTTCTGCTTGAAATGAACGGGATACATATTGCAAATAATATATTTAAGCTCATAGCCAAAATAATCGGGATTTGAAAAATATCCGGGTGTTACTTAGATTTTTTTCAAAAAATCACCTATAATTTAAAAAAATAGAGCCAGATCACAGGAAAGATGGAAAATTTTAAAAAGCCATGGCATTGTTTAACAGTGAAAAACTCTGTGAGGGAATAACCATGAGAACCGCCACAAAAAGGTTTCTGCTGATATATCTGACTTTTATAGTGGTTTTCTTAGCATTGAGAGCGATAATAGTGCCACCATCATTTGGAGAGCTAACAGACGACTACACTTACAGATGGTTCAGAGCGGACTCGGTGAGGGAAATAATGCAGCTTGATATGAAATTTGCCAGCAAGGAGATGTGTGCTGGATGTCACAAGGATAAAGTAGAGTTTCTGAACAGAGGGGCTCATTCAACCCTGAGCTGTGAAACATGCCATGGTCCTAGCATAAAGCATGTACAGAATCCAGGAGACAATCTGCCTGAAATTGACACATCAAGAGCACTATGCAAGCTGTGTCATGAGTACAATCCAACAAGACCTGAAGGATTTCCGCAGAAGTTTACCGATGAGCACGGATATGGAAGACTGTGTGTTGATTGTCACAATCCTCACTCACCATGGGTGTTCAAAGGAGGTGTTGAGCAATGATAAGCAGAAGAAAGCTTTTGACTGTAATTGCAGCTCTTGCAGGATTTGCATCCCTCAGAAAAACGGTGAAAGCTCAGGAACCAACAGAGAACTACGACTGGAACAAGCATTATTATGCTTTCGTGGTCGATACGAACAAGTGCATAGGGTGCGGAAGGTGTGTGAGAGCATGTAAGATAGAAAACGAGGTTCCGATGCTTCCATTTTTCTTCAGAACATGGGTGGAGAGATGGGTATGGCTTGAAGGGCATGAGGAGCCCAATGTGGATTCTCCGAATGGTGGATTTGATGGATTTCCCCCCGAGTATGATGAAAGAGCCATCTCCAAGTCATATTTTGTTCCGAAACTCTGCAACCACTGTGCAAGACCGCCATGCGTTCAGGTCTGCCCTGTTGGTGCCACATACATGACAAAAGATGGTGTGATTCTTGTTGATGAGAAGTACTGCATCGGATGCAGGTACTGCATTCAGGCCTGCCCTTACGGTGCAAGATACCTCTATCCATTTGACGGGCCGAGGGAATCGAGAAGGGGTACCGCCGACAAGTGTACGTGGTGCTATCACAGAATAACGAGGGGTTACAAGCCGGCATGTGTTGAGGTATGCCCAACTCAGGCAAGGAAATTTGGGGATCTGATGGATCCGGAAGATGAGATCAGGAAAATAATCGAAGAAGAGAGGATTCAGGTACTGAAACCAGAGATGGGGACCAAACCAAAGGTTTTCTACCTTGGACTTGACTCGGAGGTGAGGTGAATGAGCGAAATACTGTGGCAGGCTCTTCAGCAGGTTCAGGGCTACATATATCCAAACGAGGTTGAAGTGAACTGGAGCGTTCTGATTGCCCTCTATCCTTACATCACAGGTCTGGTTGCCGGAGCGTTCATCGTTGCATCTCTGGAGAGAATATTCAAGGTCGAGGCTGTCAAGCCAACATACAGGCTCGCTCTTCTCACCGCTCTTGCATTTCTCCTTGCAGCCCCACTACCACTTGTCGCTCACCTGGGCCACATGGAAAGGGCACTTGAGATAATGATGACTCCCCACCTGACATCAGCCATGGCAGGATTCGGGTTTGTTTACGCATGGTATCTGATGGCAGTTCTGCTGTTTGAGCTGTACTTTGACTACAGAAGGGACATAGTGATGTGGGCTCAGGAGAAAACAGGTATCAAGGGATTCATCTACAAAATCCTCACCCTGGGAGACTATGACATAAGCGAAAATGCAGTGAGAGCAGATAACAGAATCGTGAATATCGTGACTGTTATCGGTCTCCCATCAGCTGCTTTCCTGCATGGATATGTTGGATTCATATTTGGCAGCATAAAGGCAAACGTCTGGTGGAGTTCACCGCTCATGCCGATAATATTCCTGTTCTCGGCAATGGTATCAGGTATCGCCCTTGTTCTGCTCATCTACATTGCAAGCAGCTACATCAGGGGAGTTGAGCTTGACAGAGCATGCACAGACACCCTGGCAAACTATCTGCTTTACGCATACCTCCTCGACCTCTCACTTGAATTCATGGAGCTTGCACACCTCTTCTACACACAGGAAGAAGGTATTGACGCAATAAGAATTCTGATAATGGACAAAATGTTCTGGACGTTCATAGTGATACAGATATTCCTCGGAACCCTGGTACCGATAGGTCTGCTCATATTCGCAAGAACAGGAATAGTGAAGTTCAACATAAGAAAGTACCTGTACATCTTTGCAACTGTACTGACACTCATTGGAGTCTTTGCGATGAGATGGAACGTTGTGATTGGTGGTCAGCTGATTTCAAAGACCTATCTTGGCTACTCAACCTACATAATGCCGCTCTTTGGACCTGAGAGTATTTCACTTGCACTGGCAATATGGATACTGCCGTTCATAATACTTGCAATTCTGGTGAAGCTCTTGCCACCATGGGAGGAACCGCACGAGTGGGAAAGGGTCGAGCTGGAGTAAATTCAATCTTTTCTTTTTTGTTTTACAGTAGCTGAGTAACATGAAAATTAAAACCACCGACCCAAATCGCAAAATTTTTATGAAATTTTCTTGAGAGGGGAATATGAAAATCAAGCCACTGTCGATCATCGCCGTTCTCATCATTTCAGGGATAATTGTTGCTGTGGAGGGTTTTGCAACCTACAAGTTCATTGAAGATGACCCAAGATTCTGCAAGACATGTCACCTGATGGAAGAGGCATGGTATAAATGGAATGAGAGTCCCCATAACGGGATAACCTGTCATGAATGTCACAGAGCGAGCATGGAAGACAACATGAGACTTCTTGTTACGTATTTTACTCTTCGACCTGAAGAGGTTTCCGATGATGTCCATGTTATCATTCCAAATGAGAACTGCGAACACTGCCACTTCACGAGGAGTGAGAAATGGCCTTATGTTGCAGACACCGCTGGACATAAATTTCATCTCGAAAACGAATATGCCAACTGCATAGATTGTCATGGAGGAAGAGTACATAGATTTATCCCCGACAGATCTGAATGCATGAAGTGTCACAGTGACAAGGTCATAAAGGTTGAGCAGATGAATTTTCACTGTACCAACTGCCATAACTTCCTTGCAGATGTCAAAATCAACGGAGATGAGCCACTTCCAAAGGCCCAGGACTGTAGGAAGTGTCATGCAGACAGGTATGTGATACTATCTATGCCAGAGGGAGCCCATGCTAACAGTGACTGCAGCGCATGCCACCATCCCCATGTAACAGAAGAGCCATTTTCATGTCAGAGCTGCCATACTCTACCAGAAAAACCAATACACCAGAACCATAAAGACGAAAAATGCACTTCATGCCATGTTCCCCACCAAGAAGTTGGTATACGACCAACGTGTGAGAGCTGCCACACTGAAAGAATTGATCACTATCCAACACTGAGCTGCACAGTGTGCCACAAGTGAACCGATGAAATCTCGGAAATCTTAAATACCTATCTATTTCTGTATAAATATGGATGTGTTCAGGCTTTACTGGAAAGAATTTCTCCTGATGCTCGTGTTTGCTGGTATAACTGTTGCTGGATTGCAGCTTGCCGGAATGTGGATGTGGGTTTTGAGCTCTGGTGCAATTCCGGCTTATGAAGGTGGTACACACATTATACTGGCTCTCATTGGTGCCATATTGGCAATAAATGGTCTCTTGAAAATACTCGCCAATGTGAAATCAAAAATGACCTAAAAGACGTGTCCATATTTTCTGATCATTTCATAACCATCCCCGACCCTTCCATCAACATTCAGGAATGCAATTTCTGTACCATAAACACCTGTTGAGCCAACAGTGACCACCATCCCATTTTGCTCTACTTTCAAGATCTTGTATGGCTGGTGACTTCTAACAACAACCTCAAGACCAAGGTCATCCAAGAATCTTTCTGTTGATTTTTTTCCAAAAAAGTATCCAATACCCCGCTCAAAATTATGCCCGCACCCCTCTTTCTCCCATGGATCATTCCACATCAACTCCAAGAAGGCTCTATCATCTCCGAGTTCTTTAAATTCGATTCCTTCCTCTACAATTTTGCAATCTTTGGTGTACACCCCACCATGCACAGCGAAAATCTCTCCATTAATGATTCCACACCAAGGTAGTTTTTCCCACAAATCCTGAAGTTTTTTGTATATCTCCCCCCGCTCATCAAGTTCCCTTAGATGAAATGGCAGGTCATGTGGAAAGCATGTATCGGTTTCATGGTTTCCTCTTAAAAGGATGTACTCTCCATCAATATAACCCCGAAGAACGCTCTTGTAAACTTCTACCTGTCTTTCACCCCTGTCACCGTAATCACCCAGAAAAACTACGGGTCTGTATGCTCTCTTTAAAATTTTTTCAAGTGACGTGAGATCACCATGAATATCGCCAACAATTGAGAACCTGCCTTCGTCAATCTCAAAAATCCTTTTTCTTGAGATTTTCAAAGCTTCATCTATTAAGTCGAGCACAGCAGAGAATTGATCCTTTGAAATTTAACTGTTTTCAGTATCCATAATTCATATAAAATAGGTAAACGCCAAATAGCACAGAAACGTCAGAAAAAGGGCATGCTTCAACCCACCTGAAACTCTGAGCTCTGTTATGCTTCCAGCCATCATCCCTGAAAGGAATGCAACAAGATATATCGTCTTCATAAAGGTTTCCTTGATCATATCAACATCAAACGTTGCCCGAATCCCCATAAACTCCACATTCATTCCGCTGAAAACAACTATAAACTTGGATATGAGCATATACGTTACAAAAAGAAATATCCCAACAGACATGTAGACTATGGCCACATAAGGCATTAAGCTTGATTTAAGCCTTTTCCTGAAGGTCAGTTCAGAGTCTATATACCTCGATACTGTCAAAAAGGCATCCTTTATACTTGAATTGGTTTCTAAAGCCTTAACCGCAATTGGTATAGCTTTTGCAAAAATATCGCTTTTTATTCTGTAGGTCAGTCTTTCAATAGATTTGGTTATCGGTAGTCCATATTCGGAGAAACTGCTGACTACCTGGAATTCTCGTGAAAGTATGTCTGTTCCTGATTTTGAAACGAGTCTCAGTCCATCAAATATCGAAACCCCTGACTCATTTAGCATTGCAATCTCACTGAAAAGCTCCGGAAGCTTCTCTTCTGCGGTTTTGATTATTCTGTGCTTCATTTCTACAATCGCAGTAATTATAAGAAACACAGCAAAGCCAGGTACAATGTAATCCCTTACATCAACATAACCGTATCTGTAAAGAAGATACAGAATTCCTGTGAAATAAATAATAAGATGAGCTAAAAGAATGTGGAGCTTTATGTACGGTAGTGGTGTTGTGTAGGGGTGAAGAACGAATCTCAGAATTGCCTTCAGAATCTTCCTCACCCTCAAAACTTTGAATCTCCTTTTACTGTTTTTGACCGTATACACATTTGTTAGAACAGGCATTTCCCTGAATTCCATTATTCCTGCCTTCGCATAGGGCAGCGATGATCTGGCCAGGTATACTATAACAACAGCGGAGATTGGAAGGATCAGATACATTACTGTGATGTATCCTTCCATAACTTCTCCCGAAACAAACTTAGATACAACAAGGACTATGAGAAGCAGCATCGGGAATATCATGAAAATTGAGATGTATATCTCAAACAGAATCTCCATAAAACCCGAGACTTCCATGAATGCAATCTCCTGCTCTTCCTCATATTCTTCAGATTTTGACTTAAGATACGTTGAAAACTTTCCACCACCCTGCATCACAACAATCAGACTGTCAAGGAATGCTGAAAGTTTTTTACTCGGGGTTGTATCTCTGACGTGTCTAATACTCGTGAATATATCTTTCCTGAAAACCTCAAAGTTTTTCATTATCTCTCTGAATTCAATACTCAGCTCTCCAAAAAGATGTTCAAGTTTGGAGATCTCCTTTATGACTTCGATGGGATTCAGACCACCGGTGGCCATACCATACATCATGTTTATTGCATGTGGAAGATACAATTCTATTTCACCTTTCCTTCTGCTTGAAACAAAAAAAGGATATGACAGAACAAGGTATTTCACAAGTTTGTAGGTAATATAACCCGGAATTAAAGATAATGCAAGATAATATCGAACTGCGTAATACTCGAATGATCTGATATAATGCTGAAGATTGAATCCAATCTCAGGCAATCTTTTCGCAGTGGGGATTATGAACCTCGCTGCCTCGTTAAGAGAGATGGAAAGAAGTGTTGAAATAATATCTTCGAAAAATAATTTTATAATTATTGAAAAAAACAGCACAGTCAATATAAAAACCAGAAAAGAATAGAAAGATGCTACTGCAAGAAGTTCATAAACAGTTAGACTTGTTCTGGAAGAGATTAGTGCTCTTTCAAGCTCTTCGTATTTTTTTCTATTTCTGCTTACCTTCCTTGCGTACCTCCTTCTAAGAAATGAAGGTATGTAGGGCATCACTAAACCTCCAGAACTTCAAGCTCCTCAAAGGCCATCTCAGGATTGGAGTAGTAGAGAGAAATGAATCTGACAAAATCCCTGTATTTTGATACGTTTCTATCTTTCAGTAATTCAAGGAACCTTGTTCTACTGTCAAGATCTTCAAGAATCTCACCAATAGTCAGACCGGTTGATTGAGAGATTGCGTCAAGTTTTGTCGAAGAGGAGCTCTCGATAAATCTATCCGTTGAAGACTCCCATCTGTAAACGGGATTTAAAAGCAGTTCTTTGGTCTCACCTTCTATGCCAAGAATTTCAAATACTGCTTTGATTCTTCTCCTTTTTTCAGTTCTTGTCACATGCCTCCCCTGAATCGCAACAGCATCAAGATACTGGATTAAAACTCTTGGAACATTCAGTGGCTCTTCCTCAAGCCTGTGAATGAGCTGATCGACATCACCAGCGTGGAATGTGGCATATGATGCATGTCCTGTTGCCATTGCCTGAAACAGTGTCTGTGCTTCCCTGCCTCTAACCTCACCAACAACAATGTACTCCGGTCTCTGCCTTAGAGCTGCTCTCAACAGGTCATACATGTCAATTTCCTGGCCCTCAATGCTCAATCTTGTCACTTCAGGGATCCAGTTATCGTGATACAGCTGGATCTCTCTCGTATCCTCAATCGAAATGATTTTACTGTCCGGTGGGATGAACATCAGTAAGGCATTCAGGGTTGTTGTTTTTCCACTTGCCGTTTCACCAATAACCATGATGTTTCTCTTGTGCTCTATCAGAATCCAGAAGTATGCAAGCATTCTTGCAGATATCGTTCCCAAATTCATAAGATCTACAGGTGTAAAAGGTTCTTCTCTAAATTTTCTGACAGTAAAGGTGCTTCCTCTTGTTGATATCTCACTTCCGTAGGTTATCTGAATCCTGCTCCCATCAGGCAGTGTTGCATCTACAATGGGATTTGAGTAACTGAGGTGCTTGTTGGCTCTTTGGGCTAGAAGAAGAACATAGTTGTCCAGAACATCCTTTTCAAGGACTATGTTTGTGCTCATGTTCCCGTACTTCCTGTGGTAAACAAAAACAGGGATGCTGTATCCATCACAGCTTATGTCCTCAATGTTCTCATCATATAAGATGGGTTCAATTATCCCGAGTCCAAGAAAGTCTCTGATAAAGTAGTAGAGCATCTTGAGGAATAGCTCATCATTTGTTTTTATCGAATAATCATTCATAACTCTTTTTACAGCATTCATCAGCTTTTCGAAAACGCTAACGCCTGGAGAATAAATCAGCTTGTGCCTAACATCTTCATAAATTGAATAAAGAAGAACTGCCTCCTGCTCAGATATCTGTGGTTCTATAACCCAGTATTTTTTTCTCAGCGTTTCAAGATTTTCAACTATTCTTGCTCTGGCAACTTTTTCAATAAGCCAGTATTCATCAATAACCTCTTCATTCGTCTCAGACTTGATTTCCTCTACAATCTCAACACCAAATTGGTCCATTAGCTCTCTGAGATCGTTGTAATAGGGATTCGTTAGCATCAATTTTAGTTTAACTACAAAAATAAAAGAGTTTTGTTAAATGGAACAGAAAACTTTTATTGAGGCTCACAAAATAATTAACGTGCTGAAGGATTCAAAAGCTGTCTCACCTGTAATTGGATTCATCTTACTGCTTCAAATACTAATCATCTTCCTTGCTTTTGTTCAAACAACAGTAGTACCCGACCAGCTCAAAAAAATTGAATTTGATAACGTGAGATCTCTCAGATCTGAAATGGTAAAGTTTTCTGCAATGTTGTCTTCTGGCTCAAACGCCTACTTGCTGGTAAAAACACCAGAATATCCGGATTATCTTTTTCTTTTAACTCCAGAACCAGCAGGTTTCTCGATATGGACTGAACCTTTCAAAATTAATGTATCTGCAGACATTGTCCTGCCAAACGGCAGCAAGATGAGTCTTGCAAAATCCTATGAGACAAGAAGAATATATGTCCAAATGAATAATTATTTCTACCCAGATACTACATTGATTTTTGAGAACACTGCCGTATTCCAGAGAAACAACGGTGATTACGGTATAGCAAGTGAACAGAGCATTGTGAGAAACGGAGTATATCTTATCATCATCCAGTCAGAGATATCAGAAGCTTACAACTCTCCCCACGAGTTCTCATTCAAAACAATTTCGTCAGGAGGGAGATATTACGCAGAGAACATAACAGTAGAATTTACCAGCATTAATCCCGATTACTGGAAAGAAATAGGTTTTTCAGTTTCGGGTAGAGTTGTGAGAACCAACATAACTTCAGGAGCTTTTTCAATAATGGTTGTGTCAGACTTGGAGAGAAAAACCGGCGTAAGCTATCTGATAAAAACGAACCCCTTTGATTCATACTCATTTTCAATTGGAGACTCAAAAGAGTTCGGAGTATTAGCTCTTGACAATTACTTAAATCCAGTTTCAGGTGTCCAAATAGACGCATCCATCAGTGGAGGAGTGGGGTCAGTAACACCTCAATCACTTGAGACAGATTCTTCAGGAGCAGCGACAGTATCATTCATAGCCACCTCCCCCGGAAATGGAGAAATTGTATTTTCAAGTGGTAATTTCACCTTGAATTACAGCATAACAGTAATCCAACCTCAAACTGGGAATGGAAGTTCACTCATTCAGGTAGACTGGTTGAACAGCAGTGGAATCTGGGACGCTGGTGCCGGAGGGGGTAAAAGAGTTCTGGCACTTAGAGTCACTGATTCTCAGTCAACGCCAATTCCTGGGATTGATGTGAGATTTTCTGTTACGAACACGTCTGTAATAACACTGAATACCACAACAGCACTTACAGATTCAAACGGAATTGTCAGAGTTCAGGCTTTCGCCAGGGCAAACGGGAGTGTCAAGGTTTACGCATTTGCCGGGGATGCTGGAGACGTGCTGAGCCTGAGTGTTGTGAACGTCACAACCTTCTGGCTGACTGGCTGGAGCTACAGGGTTCCTGTGACAATTCAGGAGAACTCCGGCAGTTCGCTGACAGATTACCAGGTGCTCGTTTCGTTAAACGCGTCATTCAACTGGAGCGCTGTGAACGGCGACGGATCCGACATAAGGTTCACCGACATCTTCGGCAATCTGCTGAGCTACTGGATAGAGGAGTGGAGTTACGGGAGCGGTGCAAAAATATGGGTTAAGGTCCCCACGATTCCTGCAGGTGGCACAGCAACCGTGTACATGTACTACGGGAATTCCACAGCATCTTCTGCAAGCAGTGGGGTGTCCACCTTCATCTACTTCGACCACTTCGATTCCGACTCGAGTCCATCATACACCGTCTGGGAGAGCTGGTCAAATGCCAATCCAACATTCATCTGGAACCCAGCGAACAGCGAGGTAGCCACCGATACTTCCAATGCGGACTACTTTTTGACGGCCAACGTGAACCTGCCACAGAGTTTCGCAGTGGAGGTTCGGGCGTATACAGAGGACGACGACTCACTCGGTGCGCTGATAAGGAGTGCCAGCGGTGAGTTCTACATAGCCAGCATGAGGGTTTCGCATTACGACGGCACGGGAATCAGCGGTACGGAGGAAACGCTGATTCTCTACAGCGCGCCACCAACATACTACTGGCAGGCAACTCTTCTATCATCTTTCGGTGACGTTGTGAACCCCTCAAGCTGGCAGGTCGCAGGTATAGCATATCATAATGGCTATATCTCTGCCCTGTACAACCATGCAAAATCAGGATCGTATTACGTCGGAGCAATCACTCCAGAATCCCCCGGACTGAGCAGTCAGGCAAACAATCCTCCCGCCCACTACGACTGGATACTCGTAAGAAAGTACATCGAACCTGAGCCGGCAGTGACTATAGGCCCCGAAGAGAGGTCCGGCTGAAATCCAGAACCTGACAAAAACGGAAGGATTATATTGTCACCATCAAGTGTGACAGTATGCCAGCCGTTATTGTCGACGGAGTCAGAACACCAGTTGGCAGGTTTGGAGGCTCCCTGAAGGACCTGCAGGCTTACGAGCTTGGTGCAATTGCGATAAGAGCCCTGATGAAAAAAGCTGGAATTAAACCCCTCGCAACGAAGGACTCCCACGACTTCTACCCGGCAAGGCTGCCGAAAGGGAAGATTGAACTTGAGGGCGACTACGAGTTCGATGGAGTTGAGGTCGAGATCGAGGAAGTGATAATGGGCAACGTTCTCCAGGCCGCACAGGGTCAGAATCCCGCGAGGCAGGCCGGAATCTATTCAGGGATCCCCAAGGAGGTCCCGGCATACACCCTCAACAAGGTCTGCGGTAGCGGTCTGAAGGCTGTTATAGCGGCAGCCCAGTCGATCAGCGATGGAGCCAAAGCGATAATTGCGGGAGGAATGGAGAGCATGAGTAACGCGCCCTACGCGATGAGGAAGGCCAGATGGGGCTACAGGATGAGCATAAACGCGATTGATGAAGTGATCGACGTCATGGTCTACGACGGACTGTGGGAGAAGTTCTACGGCTACCACATGGGAAACACGGCAGAGAACATAGCCGAGCTCTACGGCATAAGCAGGGAGGAGCAGGACGAGCTGGCTTACGAGAGCCACATGAGGGCCGTGAAGGCGATAGATGATGGAATATTCGCACAGGAGATAGAGCCGGTTGTGATAAAGACGAAGAAGGGAGAGGTTGTGGTCGATACGGACGAACATCCCAGGAGGGACACGAGTCTCGAGAAGCTCGCGAAGCTCCCTCCGGTGTTCAAGAAGGGTGGCACGGTAACGGCGGGAAACGCCAGCGGTGTTAATGACGGTGCTGCTGCACTCCTCGTGATGGACGAAAGCTACGCAAACGAGCTTGGACTCGAACCCAAGGTCAGGGTTGTCAGCTACGCATCGGCAGGAATAGATCCCGCCTACATGGGACTTGGCCCGATTCCTGCGATCCAGAAGGCCGTGAAGAGGGCGGGAATAAGCATCGACGACATCGACCTCATAGAGCTGAACGAAGCCTTTGCTGCGCAGGCCTTGGCAGTGATAAAGGAGCTGAACTTAGACCTCGAGAAGGTGAACGTCCACGGCAGCGGAATAAGCCTCGGACACCCGATTGGAGCGACGGGAGCGAGGATAACCGTAACCCTGATCCACGAAATGGAGAGGAGAAAGGCAGATTATGGACTTGCTTCGCTCTGCATAGGCGGTGGAATGGGGATAGCGGCCGTGTTTGAGAGGGTTTGAAAATTACGGGCCCATCCCAGCTCTCCAAAATTTTTTCAGGTTCAGGTATGCACAGGTCCAGCATCGTGGACCGTCTGAATCGCTCTTCACTAAAATGTTAGCGAAAAATCATATATGAGTCATCAGGAAAAGATTAAATTGGTGATTCAGATGTCCGAAAAACCCCGGGTTTTGAAATTAAAAGACATGGTAGATTATCAGGAGAATTCAATCGTCAGCAGAACCGTGATAGACAGGAAAACCGGCACAGTAACATTATTCGCGTTCGACGAGGGGCAAGGATTGAGCGAGCACACCGCCCCGTTCGATGCCATGGTCTATGTCGTGGAGGGTGAGGTGGAGGTAACGATCTCGGGGAAGCCATACCACCTGAAGGAAGGAGACATGATCGTGATGCCTGCAAACGAGCCCCACGCTTTAAAGGCTTTGAGCAGATTCAAGATGCTTCTGGTGATGATAAGAGAGTGAATCACCTCATCTACCAGCAATTTTTTCCGACAGCTTCCCTGTTCTGTATCCTTCAAGATCCATCAGAACGTTCCTGTAACCCAGCTTCCTCAGCTCTTCCACTATTCTGTCCATCACTTCCTCGCTGAACAGCCTTCCCCTCTCCTCCCTGCCCACTTCAATCACCGCATTTTCACCAAAATCCCTCACCCTCACCTGCTTAACTCCGGCTATGGCCATAACAAGATTCTCGGCGGCATCTATCCTCCTAAGCTTCTCCTCGTCTATCTCAACCCCGAAAGGAATTCTCGAGGAAAGGCACGCCATTGATGGCTTGTCTGCAAACTCGTATCCCATCTCTCTCGCGATTTCTCTTATCTCCTCCTTGGTGAAGCCGAACATAGCCCATGGAGAGTAGACGTTCTCGAACTCCGCTAATGCCTTGTATCCTGGCCTGTGTCCCCTGAGCTCATCGGCATTTGTGCCCTCAAACACAGCCTGAAGCCCCTCTCTTCTGGCAAATTCGGTTATCCTCGAGAGGAGCATCCTCTTGCAGAAGTAACACCTGTTGGGCGGGTTATTCCTGAAGTTCTCGTCCTCGAGCTCGTTCAGCTCGATGAAAACATGCCTCACTCCAATCTCTTCGGCAAACCTCTTCGCATCCTCCATGTCTCTCGACGGTACAGTGGGACTCGAAGCCGTGATTGCCGTGACCCTCTCCCTTCCAAGAACTTCCGCCGTAAAGGCGAGGAGGGTCGAGCTGTCAACTCCACCGCTGAATGCTACAGCAACGCTTTCAAACTGAGAGATGAAGTTCCTGAGTTTCTCAAGCCTGTCCATTGCTCCACCATACGCAGTAGATTTTTTAAGGTTTGGTGCAGAAGGCAGTCCATGAAATCTTACGCTGATGCTGGAGTTGACATAAAGAAGGAAGAGAAGGCCGTAAAGAGCCTCATCTCCGGGTTGAAGTTCGTCAGAAAAGGCTCAGGACAGCCCATCCTGACAAACCACTACGCGAGCGTTATTGACGCTGGAGAATTTGGAATCGCAATCACAACTGACGGAGTTGGAACGAAGATAAAGGTTGCCGAGATCATGAACAACTTCAGAACGATCGGAATAGACTGCGTCGCGATGAACGTGAACGACCTTTACGCGATAAACGCCGAACCCGTCGCGATGGTGGACTACATCGCCACAAACAGGCCAGACGAGCGAGTAATGGCAGAAATCGGTGAGGGGTTGAATAAGGGCTGCGAGATGGCGAACATAACCCTTGTCGGTGGCGAGACGGCAACGCTCGACATCGTCAGTGGCTGGGATCTTTCCGGGACTGTGATAGGCTTCGTGGACAAAAACAGAATGATCACCGGAGAGGGCATAAGGCATGGTGACCTCATATTCGCCATTCCCAGCACCGGCATTCACAGCAATGGGTTGACGCTGGCGAGAAAGCTTGTGGAGGAGAACGGTCTGAGCTATCACGACAGGTTCGAAAATCACACGATCGGAGAGGAACTTCTCGTCCCCACGAGAATCTACTCAGAGGTGCTTGGTGTTGCGAGGGAACACGACATCCACGGAATGGCCCACATCACTGGAGGGGGGTTGCTCAACCTGAAGAGGCTGAAAAAGGCAAGATTTGTGATTGACAGGCCGTTGAAGCCCCACAAAATCTTTACCTTCCTTCAGGAGCTTGGAGGAATTGAGACGGACGAAATGTACAGAACTTTCAACATGGGAATGGGGTTCATGCTGATCTGCGATGAAGGCACTGCTGAGGAGCTGAGAAGGAAGCTTGATGGCGATGTTGTTGGTCATGTGGAGGAGGGAGAAGGGATATATCTGAATGAGGTGAGAGTTGACGTCTAAGACATACTTTGTTTTTCTCTCGGCAATTTTTGGATACCTCTTGGGAAGGATTGTGGAACTCGGACAGTACCAGCAGGTTTTCTCCTACATTATCACCATCTTGGTTTTCACGACCATCTTTCCTTCGATGCTTCTTTTCAGATTTGAAAGATTGAAAATTTCAAAAAAGCCGTTGATGGCTTCACTTCTCATAAATTTTGTTTTTTCACCTCTCTACGCATTTTTAATGCTGAAACTTGTTGGTGATGAGATTATGTCCCTCTCGCTCACCTCACTCCTGCTCATGCCGGTTCCGAGCATGAATGCAATGTACGTTCTGATTTCTGGAGGAGCTCTCGAGCTCTCCGTCTCTCTGATGACCCTGAATTTTTTCCTTGGGGTTATCTTGTACCCGGGATTGCTGTCTCTGATAACGGGTCTGCATGGAATACACATGGACATCTCTCAGGTAGTCAGATCACTCCTTGTTGTGATAGCCCTGCCCGTCATCCTCGGTCAGATGTTAAGAAAATTCGTAACACCGAGCAGAGGTGTGATTTCGAGGCTGACAGAAATCAGCCTCAACGCCCTTGTCTTCACAATATTCCTGTCCAAGGCAGAGTTTGTCCATCCATCAAGCTTTATCATTCAGATGCCGTACTCCGCATCCTTCATCCTGTCTGCAATTCTCCTGTCAGAAATCATCTCGAAAATCATGAAAATCCCAAAAGAGGAGCACCTCTCATATGTTTTTATCGGAGCCGGAAAGAATAATTCAACCGTTATCGCCATCCTCACCCTCTCTCTGTCTCCGATCTATGCTGTCTATGTGATGTTTCACCAGTTCATTCAGATATTTATCCTGCTGATGTATGCAAAAGCAAAGGCAGAAAAGATTATTTAATACGGATACGCTATCAGCAAACATGAAAAGACTGGCAGTAAACAGATATAAATGCGGTTACTGCGGTGCCTGCATAGCGGTGTGCAAATTCAACGCCAATGAGCTTGTTGAAACTTATCTGGAAATATATGAGGATAAATGCACACTCTGCATGGCTTGTGTTAAAACATGTCCCATGAACGCCTTAGAGGTGGTTGAATGACAGATTATGATGTCATTGTTGTTGGTGCCGGCCCTGGAGGAAGCATGGCTGCAAAAACATGTGCTGAAAAGGGGCTTGATGTTCTTCTCATTGAAAAAAGACAGGAAATTGGAGTTCCTGTTAGATGTGCTGAGGGTGTTGGAAGGAAGGAATTTGAGGAATTTGTGGAACCAGATGAAAAGTGGATAGCCAGCGAAATTGAGAATGCCGAGCTTTATTCTCCATCCGGGCACAGAGTGAAGCTCTCAGCAGATCAGGCGGGAAATGAGGTTGGATATGTGCTTGAGAGGAAGATATTTGACAGACACCTTGCCATGCTTGCAGGCAGAGCTGGAGCAGAGGTTCTAACAAAAACCTCAGCTGTATCAATGGAAAGGGAGAACGGTAGTGTTAGACTTGGAATAAGAAGCATGGGTGAATTCCAGGAGTTAACGACCAAAATTGTGATAGGTGCTGATGGTGTTGAAAGCAGAGTTGCTAAATGGGCGGGAATCGATACAACCCTCAGGCTCAATGAGATTGAAAGCTGCGTTCAGTACCTGATGACAGACATAGATTTTGATCCTACAACAACATATTTCTGGGTTGGCAGAAAATACGCTCCCGGTGGTTACATCTGGCTCTTTCCAAAGGGTGATAATTCGGCAAATGTTGGTATAGGGGTTATGCCGAGCATGGCAGACAAGCCTGCAAAATACTATCTTGACAGGTTTGTCCGGGAGAATTTTCCTGACGGAGAGATAGTGGAGGTTGTTATTGGTGGAGTTCCTGTAAAAGGAGCAATTGACACTGCAGTTGCAGATAACGTGATGCTTGTCGGTGATGCAGCAAGACACACGGATCCGATAACTGGAGGAGGAATAATTAATGCTATGAAGGCAGGATACAAGGCTGGAATTACTGCATCTGAGGCAGTTGAGAAAGGGGATTATTCTGAAAGTTTTTTGAAGAGATATGACAGAAGGTGGATGGATGATTTTGGTCAGACTCTGATAAGAAACAGAAAGCTTCAGGAGAAAATGCTCAAGCTGGATGACAGTACCTTTGACAGGCTTTTCAAAGGTATTGGAGATATGCCGATAGGAGAGATGAGTGTAAAGAGGCTTGCACTTGAACTGTTTAAAAAGGAACCAAAGCTTCTCTGGGATCTGAGAGAATTCCTTCTTTGAATTTGGCTTGTGTTTTTATTCCTTCTTCCTGAAAATTTTCTCTATCTCAACATCCCAGCTTCTTCTTGCATATTCTTTTCCAAGACTTTTCCGATAGTCGGCCTTCAGCTGCTTCTCAGCCACCTTCTCAAGAAGCTCATCCAGCTCTTCCGGCACTTTATGACCTTTAACCTTTCTTGTGCTTTCCATAGTTACAGTGTTGCTTTTGACAGAAGGCAATAAGAATGTTCCGCAAAACACACTCCGATGTGGTTTATGAACAGGATTTTACGATCTCTCAAGCTTTCCCTGAATTCTTTCCACTCCAGCAAGACCCGCGAGATTGCTCCTTGAAAAGTATTTTTCAATCTCCGAATATTAAAAAGAAAGTCCATCAAACCCTTATCCCTGTATAACCCAGAAGCAAATCAAAAGCTTCCTTCTCTCTTTTTCCACCACATCTCTCCACAATTCTGCCGTAGTAAAGTATCCTGTCCCTGAGCTCAGGATTCCTGCTCAGAAGATACCTTGTTCCATGAACTGCTGCTTCGATTACAGCATTGAACCCTCTGTTGATTGCCCGGATATCTTTCCTCAAAACCTCACCCTGAATGAACTCCAAATGAGCAAAATTCCCCTCCATTCTCGCACTGAATTTTACCCAGGCCAGGGTATTTTTTATCACAGGTGGTTCAGTGCTCTCAAACCAGCCTTCATGCAGATCCTCAAAAGCGGAGATAACAAAAACAACAGGATCATAGATAACATTGATAAAAAGCTCTCCGCTTTTTTCAAGTAGATTCCTGGTATGGTTGCTGTAAAGTCTGACCTTGATACCATCCCCAACAATAATGCCGAGCGGTGCAGTATTCAGCCATTCACCGGCTGTTATGCCTATGACCTCATTTATCCCTTCAAACAGACCATATTTTTCCATCAAATCTCCAACCCCCTGCAGAGAGCAACGAAAAGCGATGCAATAACCAAATCAGCCACACTTCCAGGATTTACCCTTATCGATAGGAGCTTCCTGTCAAATTCCTCAAATACAGCAAGGTTTCCCGTTTTAAGATACAGCTCCAGATAATCTCCTGCCATATCTCTGACCTTTTCAGCAAGCCCATAACCTTTTTTTGCGATTATTAGAGGGTCAACGAGCTCGGAAAGGAATTTCATGTACAGATGGACTGTTGCTCTGTTGATGTCCTTCTCGATCCCGATGATGTCAGAGAGCATTCTGGCTCCATCAGAAGAAAGTCTGAAGCCACTGACATACTCCCCGGCTATAAAATTCTCCTCAGGAGCAAGTTTCATCCACTCGTAGAGGTTCATTTTTCTCTCTTCAAGCATCCTCTCAACCTCATCTCTCAAATCAAGGTTTTCAGCATCCATAACTCTTGGTTTTATCACTTCAAAAGCCTTTTTGACAAATTTTGAATCTAAATGGGTTGTTGACTTTATGGCTTCATGTGCCTTCCTTACATTCCCCTGAGCATGGACAAGTGGGGTCAGGAGGAGAAAGGCACCGAAGTGAACGTTTCCGGCTTTATGTATTCTGGATGTGGTTTCAGCAAGCCTGTAAATCCCCTCTCCAATGCCCATCTCATTCCTTGCGATTTTCAGGAAGACAGGAAATGAGGATGCTGATGAGATCAGAAAGTCCTCGTACCTCAGATCGTCAAAATCATCCTCTCTGTCAACATTCCCCGGCTTTGGGTTTGCAGAGACTTCCAGAAGCATTGACAAGACTGCATTGACAGCAGTCCTCTCATACCGCTCCATCACTATCACCTTTTTAAACCCAGAAAGTCTCTTGCCATCAATGGTTAAAAAGCTTGGGCTGATAATGGATTTCATAAAAATCGAGCACACACTCTTTGCACTCCCATTTGCATACTTAGGTGCATTTATGGCTCAGGGAGGGATGATTCCTGCAGACAAAATCATCCTCATTGCCACAGCCTTCACAGGACTCAGAACTGCTGCAATGTCTCTCAACAGAATAATAGACAGGGAAATTGATGCCCTGAATCCAAGGACAGCAAACAGACATCTTCCTGCAGGTCTTATCTCTCTGAATGAAGCTTATACGGTTGCGGTTGTATCACTGATTGTCTATTTTATCTCAGCGTATCTGATAAACCATCTCGCCTTTCTCCTTTCACCGATTCCGGCTGTAACAGCGTATGTGTATCCATATCTAAAAAGATACACGGTTCTCTCTCATTATGTTCTTGGTCTGAATCTTGCTTACGCTCCCATGGGGGGGTGGATTGCGGTGACAAACTCCTTTGACATCCTTGGGAAGGATTTTTTACCATTCCTGATTGGTATCGCAGTTATTTTCTGGGTGGCTGGATTTGATATAATCTACGCAATTCAGGATTATGAATTTGATGTCACTCATGGAATACACAGCATTCCGGCAAAATTGGGGATAAAGATGGCCAAAATAGTGTCAGCAATCAATCATGTTGTGTTTTTCCTGCTCCTCTCAATTTCAATCCTTGTGATCTATCCTTCTGGGCATATTGCAGTTTTTGGATTGTTTTTGATTGGAATCATCCTTATTGCTGAACATGCAGTTGTTTGGACCTGGAGAGATGAGCGATCAATCCAGATATCTTTCTTTTATTTAAATGCTATCCTCAGCTCGGTCCTCCTTATCACAGTAATTCTCGATGTCCTTCCTTAGCTCTTTCAATTGCCTTCTCAATCTGCCTCTTATGTATGTTGGCAGCCTGATGGATCTTGCCATCTATTCCCCGTGTTGCGAAACACGGATAAATTTGCGTAAAGTAACCTGCTTTTGTTGGCGCCTCATCGATACTCATTCCTTTGAGATTCTCTGCAACAAAATACGTTGAACCACAGATTGCAGCCCTTTTTACCTTCACATCCATTATCTTCCCGTTCTCAACAACCACTTCAAATTCCGGCAGACCAAATTCAGCGAAGAATTCTGAGATATCTTCATCCTGAATGTAGGGAGTTGCACAGCAGACATCTTCCCACATCACCTTCACTCCATACTTCTCTCCAAGCTCTTTAAGCTGTGCTCTGGATCCACTTTTTGCACCCCCCGGGAGTATGATCGCCTTAACTTTTTTCCCCTCTGCCCTTCTTACAAGCTCGTGGTTAACATCGGGATGGAGAGCATAGCTCAGAATTATGTCGGCATCGAATATCTCATCCGGAAGTTCGATTTCCTCAGGTTCATCTATTATCTCGGGAAGTTCATCTGGAATGCGGTATGTAACAACCTGAAATTTTTTGGATATAAGTTCAACAGCCCTCTTTCCATATTTTTTTCTCAGAATAACGGCTACTTTCATACTTCACCCACCATTTTCAGCAGATTGTTTTTTATTTCAACAAAGGGTCTGAGATTCACAACCTTATACGGCGGGATATTCTCAAGATCTGCCCTGACAAAATCCTGACTGTAGGGGATGATCCCAAGGACTGGATGATCCACTCTCTCTATCAGTCCTTTTGCCCTGCTGTTCTCTATGTATTTGTTTACAACAACACCAACCCTCTCGATTCCTATGTCCTTTGCCAGTTTTTCAATCCTTTCAAGAGTTTCAAAGCTTCTCATTCCCGGCTCAACAACCGCAACAAGCAGATCAACTCCCTTTGCCGTTCCTCTTCCCAGATGCTCTATCCCTGCCTCCATGTCAAGCAGAAGAACATCCTTCTCCCTGAAAATGGCATGTCTCAGAATCGCTCTTAAAAATGCATTCTCAGGACAGAAACATCCATCTCCACCTTTTTCAATTGTTCCGAGAACAAGAACCCTGACACCATCCTCATTTCTTTCAGAATAATCCTCGAATATGTCATCGACCTTCGGGTTTAATTTGTACGTCCCCATGGGTCCACGAACCCTTTCATCTATAACATCTTTAAGCTCTGAAAGGGGCTTAACATGGCCCACTCCCAGAGCAGAGGGAAGGTTTATTGCTGAGTCGGCATCAATTGCCGTGACATTGTAACCGTCCCTTGCGAATAGATGAGCAAGAACTGCTGTCAGAGTGGTTTTTCCAACACCTCCCTTTCCTGAGACTGCTATTTTAACCATACAGAGAATGTTTTTCAGGAATTGATAAAAAGCTTGCTGGTTTTGAGATGATCCTTTCAATAACGCAGGAAAATGGTAAATACCCCAAACCCGATCCTTTCATGAGAATGAGACCCGGAAACCTGAAGGAGTACCTGAAAGATAGAGCCAGGAAGGAAGATGTAGGTGAGCTCAGAAGAGGCTTCGAGATAATAGGAGACATCATGATAATCGATCTGCCCGATCATCTTCTCTATCTTAAAGATGACATAGTTGAGTGGGTGAAAATGAAGCACAGACACATTAAGACCATACTGAGAAAAACCGGGGAGACAAAGGGAGAATACAGGATTGCCGAGTACGAGATTCTTTATGGGTCTGACACAGAGACAGTTGCAAGGGAGCACAGGTGCAGGTTTAGGGTTGATGTGAGAAAAGCATACTACTCCTCAAAGCTTTCAGGAGAGAGAGAAAGGATAGCAAGAAAAGTCAGGGAGGGAGAGAGGGTGCTTGTGATGTTTGCCGGAGTTGGGCCCTATGCAATTGTCATTGCAAGGCTCTCAGAGCCTTCAGAAGTTATCGGTATAGAGCTCAATCCTGAAGCCGTGAGATACTTTCAGGAGAACATCAAGCTGAACAAAGTTGAGGGAGTTGTCAAGGCCATTCAGGGAGACGTGAGGCAGGAGGTTCCAAAGCTTGATGGGAAGTTTGACAGAGTGGTGATGCCAGCCCCATACAATGCAGATGAGTTCCTCCATTTAGCACTTCTGAAAACTAAAAGCCGTGGATACATCCACTTCTACACATTCGCAGGTGAAGAAGAGGTCGAAGACAGAAAAAGATGGATACTTCATGAAATTGAGAAAAGAGGATTTTCAGGCTTCGTTGAAAGCTTTAGAGAATGTGGTAATTTTGCTCCCCGTGTTAACAGATACGTTTTTGACATATTCATTTCAGAAGTTCCCTTATAATTGCAAGACTTGATTCTCTTGCAATGCTGGATATGCTTCCCCCTCCCAGAACCACAACGAGCTTTTCATCGCAGTATTTTCTGGCTGTTTCCTTTATTATTCTGGCATGCTCAATGTAATCCCTTACCGTAAGGCCGATATCCCCGTAATCTCCCTGATGGGTGTCATGGCCAAAGTACCAGATCACGATATCGGGATTGAAATTCTCCACATACCTCTCAAAATCCCTGACAGCACGGTTGTAGTTTGCCGTGAAGTAGCTCACATCCACCTTCAGCCCATCCCTGCTCTCATAGCTTGTCGGACAGATGCAGTAGTGAAGAAAATTCGGGTCGTTCTTTACAAGCTCTCTCGTACCATCCCCGTGGTGTGCATCTGTGTCAATCACAGCGACCCTCACATTCTCATGTTTATTTCTGAGATTTCTTGTGCCGATGACAACATCATTGAAACAGCAGTACCCCCAGAAGTAGTCTCTGCCTGAATGGTGTCCTCCGGCTCCAATGTAGACAAAGGCATTCCTTAATTCCCCAGAATAAACCATTTCCATCGCCTTCACAACACCTCCAGCAGATCTCCAGGCTGTTGAGCAGAACGAGTCAAGTATCACGCCTTCCAGCAGATCCCTTGTATGAACCTGAAGCACAAGTTCCTCACCAACTTCGGGGCTTTCAATCAGCCTGAAATTCTCATTGCCCTGAAATTCTCCGAATGCCTCTGGAAAATCTCTCAATCTTGTTCCTATTGTCAGATAACTTCTTCTGCTGAAACTCTCGTGATAAAAGACCCCTGTAATGCTCATACCCTTAAGGTGATTTTATCATTAATAACTTTTTACAATCCTAAACGAACCACTGCGCTATAAATACTGAAAAGATACCGGTAAGGAATATCCCGTCAAAAGTCCCGGCACCTCCAATGCTCACAACTCCGGCCCCTATTTTTTCCAGATCCTTCAGGTGGAGTATATCCGCTCCAAAAAGGGCTCCAAGAACTCCGGCAGTGAATGCAATTTTTGGAATTTCCATGGCCGGTGCTGAAAAGAGAGATACAGCAATGTAGGAGAAGAGAGCTGAGGCCAGAGGCGGGATAAGCATAGGAACTGCAATCCCAACCCCGGGAACGGGTTTTGCGGAGAGAAATGTCACAATAGATGTGAGGATGAATGCAAGAACAAAGGCATCGCCTGTGACTGACAGCAAAATTTTCAGCGATATCAGAACTGGAATGATACAGCCTCCCAGGTTCACGGCAACCACAATTCTGGACTTTCTCCTGACTGTGTATATCAGGCCAAAAAAAGAATACCTCCTCTCAACCATCTGCCCCTCCTTTTCAAACACGGGTATGTTTATGAAGGACCCTATGATAACCAGAAAGAGGATCACAATCCCGTCCTCAACAGAGAGGCCGAGGACATGGGATATCGCAGATGATGCACCAAAAACAAAGAGAATTGCAAAAAATGGCAGGAGAATTAAGAAAATGAAAAGTGGCAGGAGAAGCGGTGGAAAGAAGTAATCTCTCATTACACTCTCTTCCTGTCCACAACCACGTAATCACTCACAGATCTCACACTCTCGAATGGGAGTATGTAATATCCCTCCTCCTTTCTCAGCCCCTCAATCTCATTTTTGGGTCTAACAACAACATCCACCAAACTTCCAGTCTTGTAGTCGAAGGTTATTGAGTGCACAACCCCAACAATCGTTCCGTCAGAGAGCAGGACAGTTTTGTTGAGCATTTCCCTCACAAAAACCATCATCACCACCTGTTAAAAAATGAGTGAAGGCTGGTATAAAATTTTCGCTATCCGTATCCAAGAAGGGCCTTCTGAGCACTTCTTGCCTCCCTCGCCTTCTCCTCAAATTTCTCGTAGAATGAGATCATTGTCTCTGTTATGCTTGGCTTTATCTTTCTTATGGCCTGAAGGAAGTGCTTCATCTCAATCCTCTCGGTCTGCATGTCCTCTCTCAGTGCAAGCATCACAGCTTCCCTGCAGACTGCCTCAATGTCAGCCCCAACGTAGCCTTCAGTTATTTCCGCAAGCTCATCCAAGTCTACATCCTCTGCAAGAGGCATGTCCTTGACATGAATTCTGAAGATCGCTATTCTGCTCTGCTTGTCAGGTGGCCTCACATACACAAGCCTGTCAAATCTTCCTGGTCTGAGAAGTGCAGGATCCAGAATGTCGGGTCTGTTTGTTGCTCCGATAACAACAACACCATCAAGCTCTTCCAGGCCATCCATCTCTGTGAGAATCTGATTGACCACTCTCTCAACAGCCCTGCTGCCCTCGTCTATTCCCCTCATCTGGGCGATGGCATCAATCTCGTCAAAGAATATTATGCACGGTGCCACCTGCCTTGCCTTTCTGAATATCTTTCTAACAGCCTTCTCGCTCTCTCCAAGCCACTTTGAAAGTAGCTCACTTCCCTTAACACTTATGAAGTTTGCCTCACTTTCATTGGCAACAGCCTTTGCAATGAGTGTTTTTCCTGTGCCTGGAGGACCGTAAAGCAGAACACCCTTTGGTGGTTTTATCCCGAATTTCTTGAACTTCTCCGGATATTTCAGCGGCCACTCAACTGCCTCGATTATCTCTCTCTTGACATCATCAAGTCCGCCAACATCATGCCATGTCACCTTTGGTATCTCAACAAACACCTCTCTCATTGCAGATGGCTCAATTTCCTTGAGTGACTCTCTGAAATCATCAAATCTTACCTTGAGATTCTCAAGAACCTCAGGAGGAATCTCGTCCTCTGTGATATCAATTTCGGGCAGAATTCTCCTTAAAGCTTTCATTGCAGATTCCTTGCATAACGCTTCGATGTCAGCTCCAACAAATCCATGAGTCTGATCTGCCAGATATCTTAACATTTCCTTGACTATCTCCCTTTCAAGCTCCTCTCTCAGATCATCCGGCAAAAGCTTTTCCAAGGTTCTCTTTATCTCATCTCTAACCTCGCTTTCCTTCACGTCCTCTATGAAGAACTCAATATCCCTGTACCTTGAATCTCCGTTTTCCTTTAAAGTTTCCATGAGGTTTTCCAAGGCTGGAATGACAAAGTCAAGAGAATAATCGGGCTCGAGAGGCATGTTTCTCGTGTGAATCTGCAAAATTTCAAATCTTCCTTCTCTGTCAGGCACACCTATCTCAATTTCCCTGTCAAATCTTCCTGGTCTTCTCAGAGCCGGATCAACAGCCTCAATCCTGTTTGTTGCTCCAATTACTATAACCTGTCCCCTCTCCTCAAGCCCGTCCATCAGTGTCAGCAGCTGGGCAACAACTCTCCTTTCAACCTCTCCAGTTACCTCATCTCTTCTTGGTGCGATTGCATCAATTTCGTCAATGAATATTATGCTTGGAGAGTTTTCCTTTGCTTCTTCAAATATCTCTCTCAGTCTCTGCTCACTCTCTCCGTAAAACTTGCTCATTATCTCAGGACCATTTATGGTGTAAAAGCTCGCACCAATCTCATTGGCAACAGCCTTTGCAATGAGTGTTTTTCCTGTGCCTGGAGGACCGTGAAGCAGGACTCCTTTTGGTGGATCAATTCCCAGCTTCTGGAAAAGCTCGGGATAGCGGAGAGGTATTTCTATAACTTCCCTGACCTTCTGAAGCTCCTTCTTGAGTCCCCCAATATCCTCATAAGTCACTCCAGACTTTCCAAACCTCTCAAATCCCTTTACAGGCTTATCTCTCAGGACTATCTTTGTTATCTCGTCTATTATCACAGCACCTTTTGGCTCGGTTTTGACAATTGCAAGTAAAACTGCCTGCTGGGGCTGTCTTCCGAAGGTGAATGCTGTTCCGAGAACCGGGATGATATCTCCCTCTGTGACAGGTCTCTTCAGAAACTGATGCTTGAGATAGCTCTCCACATCCCCGCCGATTATCCTGAAATCCAGTTTTTTCAGAGGGGCAAAAATCACCTGCTTGGCAACCCTGTACTCAGCCTTTCTTATCTTAACATTCTCTCCTATGTTAACTCCTGCATTATCTCTGATGAATCTGTCAATCCTTACTATGCCCTTCCCCCAGTCTCTCTTTGGTGCTCTCCAGACCTTTGCAACAGTTTTTCTTCTGCCTTCTATCTCAATTATATCCCCGGGTGAGATATTGAGTCTGAACATGGTTTCAGGATCAAGTCTGGCTATACCCCTCCCGGAGTCGCTTGGATAAGCCTGATTGACCTTCAGAGTGATTTCCTCCATAGTATTAATTAAGTCAAAGTGAACATAAAAAGCGTTGTGGTGGTATGATGAGGTTAGCAATATTTGACTGCTTTTCAGGTGCAAGCGGAAACATGATTGTTGGCTCACTTCTTGGCATCGCTCTAAATGAGCAGGATTTGAGAGATGTGGTGGAAAAGCTTCACCTCAACGTTGATTTTGAAATAAGAAAGGTGAAAAGAGCCGGTATAGTGGCAAATATGATTGATGTGAGAGAAGAGAGCGGTGAAAGAAGGTTTAAGGAGGTTATTGATATAATAGAAAGATCAGAAATTGATCATCATGTGAGAAAAGAGAGTAAAGAGGTTTTCAGAAAGCTGGCTGAAGCTGAAGGGAGGGTTCATGGAAGAAGCTATGAAGATGCAGTTTTTCACGAAGTTGGAAGTGATGATGCCGTTTTTGATATAGTCTGCTCTGTTACAGGAATTATCAGACTCAGAGAAAAGGGATACAGAATTTTCACCACCCCCATGGCAACAGGAAGAGGGTTTGCTGAGGGCTCTCATGGAAAAATTCCTGTCCCAGCTCCAGCCGTTCTTGAAATTGCAAAAAAAAGCAGGATAAAGCTAATTTTTTCAGGTGATGGAGAGCTTTTGACACCAACAGCAGCGGCAATTTTTGCCCATTTCTCAGAAGGAGAGCCATCATATCCAGTATCAATCCATGAAATCAGCTACGGTGCGGGAAAGAGAAATAAGAGCGAACCAAATCTGCTAAGGCTGATTCTTGCCACATCCACTGTTCATGATGAAATTGTGATGATCGAGACAAACATAGATGACATGAGTCCTGAGGATTTGGCCTATGCTGTTGAAAAGCTAAGCAGTATCTGCCATGATGTGTCAGTTATTCCCACTACAGGAAAAAAAGGCAGATCAGGATGGATTATGAAAGCTTTGACAGATTTCGAGAGAGCTGAAGAGGTTTCAGAGGAGATATTCAAAAACACAACCTCCATTGGTGTAAGGGTGATTCCTGTATATCACAGGGTGAAGGCTGAAAGAAAGGGAGTTGTAAAAGAGGTGAGAATTGGTGGCAAAACATTTAATGTAAGGTTTAAAATCTCTGATTACACATCAAAGCCTGAATTTGATGATCTGAGGAGGATAGCTGAAGAGATGGATATGCCAATTGGCAGGGTGAGAAAAATTGTAGAGGAGAGTCTGGATGAGGCTGGAGACAGGGAGTAAGTGCATAGATGAGCTTCTTGGAGGAGGGATTGAGACAGGAACTGTAACGCAGATTTATGGAGAGAGCGGAACAGGCAAAACCTCATTCTGCCTTCTCTTTTCATACACAACGGCAAAAAATGGAAAGGTGGCATTCATTGACACTGAAGGCCTTTCAGGCGAAAGAATAGATCAGATTTTTCAGGATAAAAACGTTCTGAAGAACGTTTTTATCTACGAGGTTTTCGATTTCAGACAGCAGAGTACAGCAATAAAGGAGGTTTCAGGACTGATAAAAAGAGAAAACATCAGGGCTGTGATCCTGGACTCTCTCACAGCCTTATACAGAAGTGAGCTCGAAGATGAGAGCAAGCAGCTCAGATTCAAGAGAGAGCTGACCTCGCAGCTCACATTCCTTTTGGGACTTGCGAGAAAGCATGACATTGCCGTTGTATTCACAAATCAGATGTTCACAGACATAAACACCGGAGAGGTGAAGCCATTGGGGGGACCGAGCATAGATCACCTCTCAAAGACCATAGTAAAGTTCGAGAAATCTGGTAAAAAAAGAACTGCCAGACTTGTAAAGCACAGATCAAAGCCTGAAGGCATTGAGTGCAGATTTGAAATAACAGATCGTGGAATTGAACCGTAGAAAAATTTATAAATTTTTAGGTTACCCGAAATTTATGCATTGCCATGCACACAGCCATGACCTCAGATTTGACGTGGTCCTTGTGGGTAATCCGAATGTTGGAAAAAGTGTGATATTTCACAGACTTACCGGAAAATATGCAGATGTTTCAAACTATCCCGGAACAACTGTCGACATTCTTACAGGGAAGATAAAGGGCACAGATCTCAAACTTGCAGATCTGCCAGGGATGTACTCATTTTTCTCCATTACAGAAGAGGAGAAAGTTGCAAGAGAGATACTGCTTTTCTCAAATCCGAAGGTTGTTGTCAATATTGTCGATGCCAAAAATCTCGAAAGAGGTTTAACCTTAACTTTTCAGCTTTTCGATTGCGGTTTTAATATGATTCTCGTTCTAAATGCAGTTGATGAGGCTGAAAAGCTTGGAATAAAAATAAATGAGAAAGAGCTTGAGAAAGAGCTTGGAATTCCAGTTATAAAAACTGTAGCGGTAAAAGGGGAAGGAATAAAGGAACTTGTTGATAAAATAAAGGAAGTTTCAGTCTTTCCGGTACACACACCGAAACTCAGATTCTCGGAAGAAACTGAGAAAGCTGTGAGAGAAGTTACAGATATGATCGAGAATGATCTCCCAATAAACAAAAGAATAATGGCGATACTTGCCCTAACAGGAGATGAGGAGATTTTGAAAACATACAATATTGATAAAGAACTAATTGAGAGGTACAGACTGAGATTCGGTGTGTCACCAGCCTACAGATTCGCTCTTGAATACCAGAGAATGGCAGAAGAACTCGTGAAAAGAACTGTAAGAGTCGAAAGAAAAGAAAGAAGTTTGTACGACTGGATAAACAATCTAACCCTAAACCCAATAACCGCCATTCCCATGTCACTAATCGCTCTGTATTTTCTTTATCTTCTTGCAGGAGTTGTTGGAGCGCAGATCATGGTGGATTACATAGAAGAGCAGTTTGAGAGCATTATCAACACAAATCTCAATTCTTGGTTGGAACAGAACGTACCATATTACTGGGTGAGAGAGCTTTTTGGGGGTGAATACGGTATTATCACCCTGGGGCTGAGATACGCAATTGCAATAATATTCCCAATTGTTACCATGTTCTTTTTGGCTTTCGCAATTCTCGAAGATAGTGGATTTTTACCCAGAATGGCCATGTTGCTTGATAAACTTTTCAAAAAATTTGGATTGAGCGGAAGATCTGTAATACCACTTGTACTTGGACTTGGATGCGGAACAATGGCGGTAATTGTTACAAGGGTTCTGGAGTCGAGAAGGGAAAGGATGATTGCCACACTGATGCTTGCAGTGGCCATTCCATGCTCTGCTCAGCTGGGAATAATGCTTGGGATAGCCCCTGATTTTAAGGCTCTGACAGTCTGGGCGGCAAGTGTTTTTTCAGTTTTAATGGTCATAGGGGTGCTTGCAGGGAAGTACATGCCAGGTCAGGAGCCGGTTTTTTACATGGAAATCCCCAGCCTAAGACTTCCATCCATTTCCAACATCCTTATGAAAACAGTCTCAAGACTTGAATGGTACTTCAGGGAAGTCATACCAATTTTCATTGCCATAAGCCTTGCCATATGGGCTGGAAGAATTACCGGGATTTTTGATGTAATTGTCTCAGCTCTCGCAGTTCCATCATCACTGCTCGGACTTCCAGAAAAGATGGGTGAAGTCTTTCTTTACGGATTTTTCAGAAGAGATTATGGAACTGCAGGACTGTATGATCTTGTAAGCCAGGGAATTCTTGACTACAAGCAGACACTTATCTCAATGGTTGTTCTCACACTCTTTGTTCCATGCATTGCCCAGTTTTCAATGATGACAAAGGAGAGAGGTTTGAGGTTTGCAGCAGTAACTGTTTTAACAGCGATACTCATAGCATTTTCAGCTGGAATGCTGCTCAAAACAATTCTGGGGTGGATATCATGAAGGAAGAACATGAAAACGCATTAAAAGAAATGTATATGGAAAAAATTGAGGGATATGAGTGTGAAGCTGGAACAGACGGGGAGATCATGAAAGAGCTTCATGAACTTGGCTATGTTGATGATAAGGGGAATTTAACTGAGATTGGTATTGAGAGGGCAAGGAAGATAATAAGGCTTCACAGGCTTGCTGAGAGGTTGCTCCATGACGTTCTGAGTGCAAGTGAGGGAGAGGTTGAGAGCTCTGCATGCAAGTTTGAGCACTTCATAAGTGAGGAGGTTGAGCAGGCGATTTGCACATTGCTTGGACATCCCGATGTCTGTCCTCACGGAAGAGAGATACCTCCTGGAGAATGCTGCATAAAAGGTCAGGAGGAGGTTAAAAGTATAGTTCTCAGACTCTCAGATCTATCCCCAGGAGAGGAGGCTGAGATAAGATATCTCTCTGGAGATGATGAGATCATAAAAAAGATAATCGCCCTTGGAATTCTGCCAGGAAAGAGAATAAAGGTTATCAGGGTTTTTCCAGCACATTTAATTCAGATTGACAACACTCAGATAGCAATAGATGAAAAGATGGCAGACTGTGTTCATGTAATGAGGATATGAGAGGAAGGCATTCAAAAATTGAAGTGAGAAACGGTACCCTTGTTAAGAAATTCTATCCTCAGTTCAGGTACAACTTCTGGAAGGAGCTGAAATTCCTCAGCACACTTCAGCCATTCTCCTTTGTTCCAAGACTGTACGGCTCGGATCCATTCAGACTTGAAATAAATATGGAGTACATCAGGGGGGTGAACATAGGAGATGTTATCTCGAGCATTGGCTCAGAAGAGCTCGTGGAGATAATGGATGCATGCAGAACTCTTGACAGGCTCAGCATACAGAAGGAGGAAATGAATCATCCGGACAGACACATCATAATTGGAAACAGAATTGTCCTTGTTGACTTTGAAAGAGGAGTTATCAGGGACAGACCTTCAAATCTGACCCAGTTTCTGACGTATCTGAACTTCAAAAGGAAAATAATGCCGAAGGATGATCTGATATCTATGATGAAATCCTACAAGAGGAATTTCAGTGAAAGAGCCTACATCCAGATCAGAGACGAGGTCCTGAGAAGGATTGACTGAATCTCAAAAAGATATATATCCTTCCTTCAACACCTTCTATCGGGTGATCGCATGACAACCGAGGAAAATCTGAAAAACGCATTCTCTGGTGAGAGTCAGGCCAGCATCAGGTACAGAGTTTTTGCCGAAATTGCAAAGGAGAAGGGATTGAAAAATCTTGCAAGAGTATTTGAGGCATTCTCATACTCTGAATTCATTCATGCAAAGAACCACCTGAAAAACATCAGGGGAGGAGAGCTGGATGATCCGATTGCGGCACTTGATGAGGCGATAAAGGGTGAAACCTACGAGGTTGAGGAGATGTATCCCAAGTTCTATGAAGAGGCGATAGCTGAAAAGAAAAAGAAGGCAGCAACCTCTTTCAGATGGGCCATGGAAGCGGAAAAGGAGCATGCAGAGATATACAGGCAGCTTAGAGTTCTTGTTGAGAGCGGAAGGGATAAGGCATTTGATCAGAAGATATACGTCTGTCCAACATGCGGGTACATATTTGTTGGCGAAGCTCCTGAAGTCTGCCCCCTCTGCTCTGTTTCAAGAGAGACGTTCAGGGTTTTTTGATTTAAAATCTAACAACTGGCCCGATTTTATCAATTTTTCAAAGCAGAGAGGTGTGATGAAGATCAGAAATAACTGGCCGAAGTTGCTCAGATAAGCTGAAAGAGGTGAAAAAGAAGTTTCAGATCTCTGAATTTTTCATGACGAACCAACAGAAAAGGATAGTCGGGGGAATCAACAGGAACTGGCAGAAGGGTGAGAAAAAAGCAGAAAATCTTACTTGTACAATCTGTTATGGGAGTTTAACATTGAACGGAGCCTACAAAAAAACCAGATTACGGAGTTATTCATCAACTTAAAAAACAGTTAATAGATGTGCCAAACGTTATTTAAGATCTTTCCTGAAAACAACCTTCATGCCGCTAAGAATAATTCTTCTCTCATTTTCATCAAGTTCTTCAAGGAGTTCATGCAGCTCTTCAATTTCGCCGTACTCTTCAATCTCAGCCAGCCTTATCATTGCAGGCGGATTGCTGGATTTAGAAATAACTGAAAAAACTTTCTCAACAATTTCCGGGTCTATGTTCAGCTCTTCCACGATCCACCTGAGCCATTCAACCCTTGCCCTTTTCGATGCCACATCAACAATCTCCTCCTCAATCTCAAGGAGTACCTTGCCAAGGATGAAGTAAAGCTCAAGAATCTCCTCCTTGTCCCACTTCTTTATGTGAGAGAGTATTGTATCGTCTATTCTTTTCTGAATATCCCTCATTCTGTAGACTATGTACATGAGATCCTCAATGCCCTTACTGAATCTGTACTCCTCCCCCCTCCTTATCTCAGAGATCCATGCCTGCCTGAGGGTTTCATTGATTGTCCTCATATCAAGCTGGAGAAACTCCTTCCTGGTTCTGAACATCTCCTCTATCTCAAATCTTGTTGGCAGAACTATATCGTTTATCAGGCTCGATATTTCAACAAGCCTCGTGAATAGGATGTAGAACACCGGATTGAATATGTTTCCGGTTATCTTCAGCTTTACCGCCCTTTTAACAAATTCCTCATCGAATATTGCTCTTATATCATCCTCAAACCCCATAAACATCCCTTAGCTTTGCCAGCTCATCTCTCTGTTCAATGTAAAGCCTTTTCATACCCCTCAGCCATTCATAGTGTTCGTCCATCCACTCGTTCCTCATAACAGCACCCTCCTCAACCACGTTGAGATCGATGTCAAGCCTCGATCTGCAGATGGGACATCTCAGCACACCATTCTCCTGCCTGAAAATCTCGGAGAGGCATACAGGGCACTGATAGTCAAATCTCACTCTCTTCCCCTTTTCAATCACCTCTGCAATCAGGTCAAGCTTTTCAACATTTCCCTTTTTCAGAACCTCTCCGGGCAGGGCAGCATTTATCCCAACAACAGCCAATGGCTCAATTCCGAGAACCCTCAGGAATATGTTGTATGTGTTGGATGCCCACCCTCTCAGATCCTCAAATCCATAAAGATAGACAACCGCTCCCTTTTTACTTCTGAAATCTCTCAAATACGGCAGAGCCATGAACATTCTGTCAAGAAACATCTTTATCTTCCCTGTTAGATCCAGCCAGTAAACCGGGGCTATTAAAAGCACAGCATCAGCATCTTCAATCCTCTCAAAAACCATCTCAACATCATCCTCAATCATGCATTTCTGACCAAAAAGACATGCGTAGCATGCCTTGCAGGGTTCAATGCTGAGATCTGCCATGTTCAGAATGTCCAGTTCAGCTTCAAGCTTTTTTGCAATGTATCTCGCACTCAAGAGACTGTTACCCTTTCTTTTAGTTCCAGTTATCGTCAAAATTTTCATGTGAAGCAGAGAGTTCTCAAAAATTTAAGCATTTCTATTCTCCATAGAAGTCATCGTATTCGTCATAGTCAATGTCATCAAACTCGTCCTCGAGTTCCTCCTCACCCTCTGAGAAATCTTTCTCCAGATCTTCCGGATTGAATTCCTCGTTTGTGTCAAGGAGGATAAACCTCCCCTCCTCATAGAGGAGCACAGAACCGCAGAGCTCACACTGCACCTCAACGCCTTCATAGAGATCCTTTATGACTATCTCTTCCCCGCACGAAGGGCAGACTATGAACTTCATTACCTCTCCTCCAAGAACAGATAGATTTAAATCTTTCGATGAGATCGGGCAGTCTGAAACCCAATCATCTATCCGGTTCTGAAGCTCTCTTTTTTGTATGCCAGATGATTTTTCTGTCAGATGAATGCTCCCAGAACAATTCCCCTATCAAAATCAGATCACACATTTCCTGAACAGCAATTCCATAAAGCAAAGCATGAATCCCTGAAATTGGAAATCCAAAAAAATGTTAAAAACTGATTCAGATCAGATCAAGAACAATAACATCCCCATTCCGAACCTGATCCTCAGTGACAGTCAGTGTCTTGCTTATTCCACCGCTTTCAACTGTGTACTCGGAAACCGGTTTCACAGGATAGTCTGTGTTCTGTGCGTAGGGCAGCACGAGCTGGTACTCTCCATTAACAACCCTGACTTTCTGGATGTACTCAAACGTCCTTCCCTGATTTGTTTTGACTGTTACCTTCGCTGTTACCTCCTCCCCATTTGCCTTGCCTTTAACCACCACTCCCCTGACGTACTCAAATATCTTCACGTATCCGGTGGAGGTTACATCAACCTTTCCGTAGCCAAGTTTTTCAGCATACATGGAATTGTATATATTCCGGTACATGAACTCCTGAAAGCCAGAATACGTATTTCTGCTCGATTCGCTCTCATAGACCATTCTGTAATGCCTGAGCCCGCTACCATCAAATATGTGGAATTTTGCCTCCATTGTTTTGTAGTAATTAACACTCGGGATGTTTACAGTGGACAGCTGCCTTGCTCCTGGGGGTAATCTGCCTGACAGAGAGAGTCCAATGTTACCATTTGGATCTATGTATGCAATTCCTGTACCAATGAAATACATCTGCCCTGCTTTTTCAAGGCTTCCTTCAGCCCACACTGCCATTGCATAGAACTTTCCTGTTGCCATCTCAACGTCACTTACAACATATCTCACATCAAAGAAATCTGCAATTCTGTTTGCGTAACTCTCGTTGAATGTCGTGAAGAATGGTGCTGCTCCGGGTACATCATTGTATTTGTTTCCTATACCCTGCTGAAATGGATTTGCCACAGGAATGCGGTGGGCTATTGCTGTTATCCAATGGCCATAATCCCACCAGCTGATTATGCTGTAAACTCCCTCCGGGTAGTAGGGGTACCTCTCCCTTGGATTTTCAGGAGGCAGGTAGAGCTGATAGTAAAATTCATCGTACATCTCCTTTCCAGGAGTGTTTTCATTCATCCATACCAGTGCATTGTACCACTGCCTGTTTATACCTCCTGCTGAATGCTTGGAATAGAAGTCTGCCTGTGAAAAAGTAGGATAGATGAGGATGAACAACAACAGGACTCCTGCAACAAGACCTTTCACACCTATCTTCTTCATCGCTTTCCTGTCATTTTTTACTGCGGCAGATATGTAGTCATAAAATTTCAACTTCTCAAGAATCTCGCTGACCAATGCTGAGGCAAAAACTGCAGAAACAACTCCGAAGTAGTATGCAAATCTGTTCTGTCCTGCAAGAGCAATGAACATGGCAAAACCCCATATCAGGATAAACAGCAATCTCTCATCTCTTGTTTTTATCAGCCTGTAAAGGTAGTAGAGCATTCCCGGAACCGCAAAAAAGAACGTTATGCTGAAATTCTGCCATGCAGGGCTCAAGCTGAACTTTCCGCCAAGGGAGAAGAAGGGCTGGACTTCGGCAATGGTTAATGCACCTCCTTTTGGCTGAACCACTCTGAACACATACTGCAGGTTTCTGGCAAAGTCCGGAGCAAGCACGAACACAGCAACTGCAACTATGGCAGATATTGTCAGTATAACTGCCGGAAATGCGTATTTTCTGTTAACACCAAGTTTGTCAAATGTGCCCTTTTCCACATACCTCTCTATTATGTAAAAAGAAATTATTAGCATCGCTGAACTTAATAACACGAGAAGCTGGAAGGGTGAGTATCTGTTTGTGTTAAATTCCGGATATCTGAACGCAAATGGAAGATATATCAGTGCAGCGACCAGAAATGCTATTACTGAAACAAACGTGAGGTTCTTTGTATCTGCTTCAATCAGATCTTTCAGCATAAATGCAAGGAATGCGAACACGAGTATGAGCAGGGCTGAGATAAATCCAGGGGACCATGCCAGCAGGTAGAGTCCAATGGAGGCTCCTGCGAGGATAGAGTAGATTAGCTGACTCCTATCTCTCAGGTTCACCCCGTATTCTTTCCCCTTCCACCTGGTGTATGCCATTATGAACGTGCCGAGAGCAGAAATCTGCCAGAATACCTCCCATATGTGGTGGTCGTTGAAGCTCAGAACACTCCTTGCCATGAGCTGGCCGGGAATTAGAACGACGATGAATGCTGAGATGACTCCTGCCCTCTTTCCAAATACTTCTTTCGTCAGGATGTATGTGGGTATTGCGAGCAGAGCTCCTCCGAATGCAGGGACGAAGGCGATCACGGTCCTTATTTCCGCAGGAGTCGTGGCTCCGGCTAACATCGATACCAAGACTCCAAGGTACACCAAAAATGGCCCGAAATGCGTGTACGTGCCGTATGGATAGTGGGTGAACGCGTCGAACCATATTCTGCTCGGAAAGTTGTGGATCGCCGAATCAATCAGCCTGAAGTAGTACCACGGGTCGTTCCCGCTCAGCCTTGCACCCTCCATCCAAGGAACAAACACGAGATTCCACGGGTTCACGATTCTCAGGTAAAGGCCAAGAACTATTGCGATGAGGACAAAGGGAATGTGCCAATATCTTTCCACCTTTTCTTTCATTGGCAGAGATAAGGTGAGTGAGATAAAAATTTTTTCATACGCCCCGTTTGCTGCCCCTTGGTCAGCAGTCTGATAATGTGCTTGGGAAACGTAAGAGCGGAATTAACGCAGAATGTGAAAGGATCGTCTGTGGCACTCAGGGACACCTTTAAAAATGTGGGGTCTTATTTAGCACGGAGACTCTGTCCAAAGTGTTATAAATCCCCCTTGATAGGTGTGTTTAAATGGTTAAGAAGGTTGGCATATTCATCTCAACACCTGCACAGTTCCACTTTTATAAGAACATAATCGATGGTCTCGAAAGGAAAGGTGTGGAGGTCAGGGTTCTCGTTAGAGATTACGGGGAAACGCTTGAGATCTTGGACAGGTATGACGGCTATGTCTTCTCAAAGGTTCGCTCCAACTGGGACAGGATCTACAAGCTTCCCGCTGACGTGCTCCGGGCGAGAAGATATTTGTCTGACTTTAAACCCGATCTGGTAACCGGGTTTGAAATTTACGCTCCGTACACAGCAAAACTGCTCGGCTCGAGGAGCTTTGTGTTTTACGATTCGGAACCGAGGGTTAACAGGCTGCTGAGCATTCAGATCAGGGCGTATCTTCCCATTGTGGATGCTATACTGACCCCGTATGCTTTTCGGGACAATCTCGGGCACAAACACCTCAGGGTGAGATCATTCAAAGAGTTGGCATACCTGCACCCCAAGTATTTTGTCCCAGATGCAGATGTTTTGGATGAGCTTGGTGTTGAAGAGGGGGAGTTTGCTGTTGTCAGATTCAATGCGTTCGACGCCGCTCATGATGTTGGGGTCAGCGGATTTGGCCTGGAGGACAAGTTACGTCTCGTAAAGAGACTTGAAAGATATGTGGATGTTTTTGTTTCTTACGAGGGGAGCAATGTTCCACCGGAATTGCGAGAATATCTGCTTAAAACTAACAAAAGCAAGATCCACAGCGTGCTGTACTTCGCAAAGCTGCTTGTAACCGACACACAGACTATGGCCACAGAGGCGGCAATTCTGGGGACTCCTACAGTGAGATGCAATAAATTTGTTGGTGAAAAAGACATGGGTAATTTTGTCGAGTTGGAAAAGAACTTTGGTCTGTTACTCAATGTAAAAAATCCCAAAAAAGCCATTGAGCTTGCTGAGGAAATTGCACAGTCAAATAAAGTAAAACAGAGCTGGATGAATAAACGAAAGTCCTTGTTTGCCGAATGTATCGATATAACAGAGTTTATGGTGTGGTTCATTGAGGAATATCCTGATAGTTTAGATGAATTTTCCCGGGATGATGCAGTGCAGTACCGTTTCAGGTGATCGTGGATGAAAGTAATGTCTGTCGTCGGTGCGAGGCCAAACTTCATAAAGCTGGCACCGCTCTCCAAGGAAGTCAGGAAGAAATTTGACGAGGTGGTCGCGCACACCGGGCAGCATTACGATTACGAGATGGACAGACTCTTTTTCGAGCAGCTCGGATTGCCGGATCCCGACTACCACCTCGGCGTTGGCTCAGGAACTCACGGCCACCAGACTGGAGAGATGCTCAAAAAGATAGAGGAAGTTTTAATCAGTGAAAAACCGGACTTGGCCATAGTTTTTGGGGATACAAACTCCACTCTTGCTGGAGCACTTGCAGCGGTGAAGCTTCACATTCCAGTTGCGCACGTCGAAGCGGGTTTGAGATCCTACGATAAACGCATGCCAGAGGAAATAAACAGGATTTTGACCGATCACTGCTCAGATTTGCTGTTTTGTCCCACTGAAAGAGCTGTGGACAATCTGAAGAGGGAAGGCATTACTGAGGGTGTGTACCTAACTGGAGATGTCATGGTTGATGCAATCAGTCAGAATATAAAAATTGCGGAAGAAACATCGGATATACTTAGAGAGCTCGGCATCAAGCCAAAAGACTATTTTTTAGCGACGGTTCACAGAGCCGAGAATACGGACACTTTCAATAGATTAAAAAATATAGTCGACGCTTTCTGCGAAATTGAAAATTTAATTTTTCCCTGCCATCCGAGAACGGAAAAGTTTTTGAGGAGGTACGGGTTATGGGATAGATTACGTAAAGACGTCGGAATTATAAAGCCAGTAGGTTACTTAGACATGCTTGTTCTTGAGAAGAATGCCAAGAAAATCATAACGGATTCTGGCGGAGTTCAGAAAGAGGCTTACATATTCAAGGTTCCGTGTGTGACGCTTAGAGAAACTACTGAATGGATTGAGACTGTAGAAGACGGTTGGAATGTGCTCGTGGGAGCGGATAAGGAGAAGATACTCAAAGCTGTTCGTGAATTCGAGCCTAACAAAGATAGTTATGGTCATAGGTTTGGAGATGGAAGAGCGAGCGAGAAAATTGCGGTCATTGTTGAGGGGTACTTGGGAGGGGGGCCATGAGGGTATGCATGCTAACAACAACCCACGGACCCCTTGATGTTAGGATATTTTACAAGGAAAGTAAAAGTCTATCAAAATTCTGCGAAGTTGTTATAGTCGCTCCAGACGAGAAAGCGTGGGAGAAAGCTGTGGGCAACGTGAAAATAATTGCTGTTAAAAAACCGGAAAACAAGCTTCTGCATTTTATTACGCTCTGGAGAGTTTTAAAAGAGGGGTTGAAGCAGGATTGCGAGGTTTATCACTGCCATGAGCCGGATTCGCTTATGATTGGTGTGATTCTCAAGCTATTGAAAAGAAATAAGGTAAAATTAGTATACGACGCTCACGAGCACTGGCCAAGCGAAATCGCCTACGGCTGGTTTAAAATTAGGAACAAAATTCTCAGAAAAGTTGTTGAATTTTTGTCTCTCAGAATAGAGCAGTTCCTTGCCAAATCTGCGGATTGCATAGTGGTTGTTAGCAACAGCGTGGGTGAGAGGTTCAGAAAGATCTCCGGATTTTTCTTAATTCCAAATGTGCCGTTAGTTGATATGATAGAAAACTCAGACTATGAAAAAAATTGTGAAATAGTTCAAATGGGTGGGGGAATACAAAGTTATCACGGTATAAATGAGATCATATTTGCTCTGCTGAAAGTGAGGAAACATAACTCTGGAGTTAAGCTGAAGATAATTGGAAACGTTAAAGCGAACATAGAATCTATTGTAGAAAAACATAGTTTAACTAAGAACGTAATGTTCACAGGTTTTCGGCCTTTTAGAGAAATGTATGAGGAGATAAAAAAAGGGAAGATAGGCCTAGTAATTATGAAATCTGAATTCTACAACGCCTACATTGGATTGCCGAACAAATTGTTCGACTACATGCTATGTGAGTTAGCTGTTGTCGCAAGTGATTATCCTGAGATCAGTAAGATCGTAAAAAGAGCTAAGTGCGGAATCCTCGTAAATCCGAACAATGTCGAAGAGATTGCGAATGCGATAATTTACCTGCTTGAAAATCCGGCTGAGGCTAGGAAAATGGGTGTAAGGGGAAGAGGGCTTGTTGAAAGAGAAATGAACTGGGAGAAGATGGAGAAAAAACTGATAGAGATTTATAGGAGTTTTGGGAGGTGGAAATGTGAATAAGATTTTGAAGATTTTCGTATTTTCGTGTTTGATAGCTTTGCCACTTTCTATTCTCGATTACGAGATTGCTAAGGAAGTTGTTTTTGCGATATCTGATGCTTTACACTACCAGTCGCCTAAGAAAGTAGTCTTAGATGAGAGGGGTGTGCCTTACCTCTATTACAAGTGGCAGAAAGGTCACTATGTTGGAGAAATGAGAAGAAATCCCGTAACGATCTCGCAATTTGCTATGGATTACCTTGAGAAGTATAAGAAAACTGATGATAAAAGATACAAGCGACTGTTTCTAAACTGTTCAGATTGGCTCGTGGAAAACGCTGAGATAAGAGGTAATTACAGCGTTTGGGTATATCAGAGCAGAATAACATATCCAAATTTCACACTAGAACCGCCTTGGGTTTCGGGAATGGCTCAGGGATTAGGACTTACGGTACTAGCTCACGCTTATAATCTAACAGGTGACGAAAAATACTTAAAAGCTGCCCAGCTTGCGTTAAACGCTTTTATCATTCCCGTAGAAGAAGGTGGTGTTCTCCATATAGATGAAGACGGTGGATGGTGGTACTTAGAGTATGGATACAAAGGTGAACCGAAGCCAAGAACACTAAACGGGTTTATATATGCTCTAATGGGAATTCACGAATATTATAAAATTACTGGCGACGAGAAAGCGTTATTTCTGTTCAACAAAGGTGTAGAGGAATTGAAGAGGCATTTACACGAATACGATACTGGGAGTTGGACGCGTTACGATCTTGTTGGGACTATGGCCAATGAAAAATATCATAAAGTACATGTTGAGCAGATGGAGATAATGTACAACCTCACGGGAGATCCTATTTTTCTTCACTACTACGAGAAGTGGAAAACCTATAGCGAGAACCCTTGGAATGTGTTAACAAAGAAAATTCTAACAAAATTAAACTTAGCGATTTATGCTTTTAACGTAGCTGTAGTTTTTATTGGAGTTACAATAATAAGAGTTTTAGCGAAGATATAATGTTAAAAGTAGAAATTACTACTTTTTGGGTTTCATTAAAGCACCATCCTTACGACCTTCGATTATGTCTATTAGATTTTTTACAACTTTTCTGCTATCGTGGTACTCCTCAACGTATCGCCTACCTTTAATTGCATATTTATATATTTCTTTTTTATTTTCTAATAAATATTTAATTTTTTCATATATATTTTCTTTGGTAACTGGAATAACTGGACACTTAGCTGGGAAAAATTCCTCGTTATATCCCGTCAGTACAGCACAACCGGATGCCATTGCTTCCAATGCTAAATTAGCCGGACCGACTGAGAACAGCTGATCTATTACTATGTCAGCTTCACTTAATATTTTTCGAACCCTCTCATTTGGTTGATTTTCGAGCAAGACCAATCTGAAGTCGTACCCTTCTTTCTTTAATCTATTCAAAGCATCCAAGATATATTTCGTACCTTTTATCGCTCTGTTTGATGGGGCGTGCGCTATTACCGGAATTCTATTCTTTGGAATTTTAAAGTTGTATTTGCTAAGTTCTAAAGGTATCCAATTATAAAAAAATGGCTTAGAGAGTAATTGAGAATCAATTTTAGATGTAAATAGTAAATTAGAAAATTTTTCAGATATTAGTACAAGGGATTTCTTTCGGATGTAGGAACATCTGTAAGTATTTTTATTATTGCAGTCTGTACAAATAGAAAATATGTTATATTTTTTGGCCATAGATTCATACGTTTTCCAATGTCTGATGTCGCAGCCTCTGAAATCGGATACTATAATCTTACCGAGGAGTTTTAGTAATATGTAATCCAATCTCAATGGTAAGAATGATTTGTTAAATATAAATATATAAACATTATACTTCTTAAAATATTTAATAAATAATATTATTAATTTTAAACTGAGATATACGTGTTTTAGTATTTTTTCTAATGAGTTCCTACCCTTATAATCTTGAATATTATTAAATATAGCGTAATCATATTCCTCGTTAAGGAAAAATCTGTTTTTCCACGCAACAATGGTCTTTACATCATATCCGATCCTCTTTAATTCTCTTCCGTAAATTGCAATTGTATTTGTAACCTCATTGATACCGATTAATATTTTCTTTTTCATTAAATCACCATTATTTTATTTATTTATTAATCTAAGTATATTTTTATAGAAGATCTTATATAGATTCTCGTTACTTACACCGAACTCGATAAGTATCTTTTTTGCACTTATTAGAGTAGCTACAAGACTCCTTTCTGGAAAATCGGAACCATAAATCACTCTATCATATCCAATTTTTTCGAGAACAAATCTTACTTGTTCTTGAAATGGTGTCCTATAAAAGTATTCTAACGTTAGGGATGTATCTACGTAGATATTTTTGTTTTTGTTGGCTACTGCAAGGACTTCTAAGAATTTGAATCCACCCATGTGTGCTAAGATTATAGGTGTATCAGGTATGAGATTTGCCACATCATCATAGAGTATTGGTAGTTGGTCTCTCAATGGAGTAGGTCTGTTGAGTATACAATCGAACATTATCGGTATTCCAAGTTCTTCAACTTTTTTGTATAATTTATATAGTCTCCCATCATTAGGTCTAAACATCTGAAACCTTGGATGTAACTTTAAACCCCTTAGCTCGTACTTTGTTATTGCTTTTTCGAGTTCTTCGATGGCTTTAACCTTTAAGGGTTCCACGGAAGCAAAACCTATTATCTCGTTGGGAAATTCTTTGCAAATCCTATATACGAACTCGTTTGAAATGTAAGGAGACACTGGCAATAGTATCACTTTATCTAACTTTGCTTTTTCCATTTCGTTAAATAATCTCGCTAGTGATGCATCATAACTCGTATTAAACCACCTACCGTCTTCAGTAACATGTGTATGTGCATCAATTACTCTTTTCATAATCTTTCCCTTCCCTGTACACATACACTGTGTATTCAAATAGTTTATAGTCATGCCTTAGCACGATGTATTTTGAAACGTTGTTTCGTAAAAATTCGAACATCCTTGACGGTGAACAGTAGAATAACTTCGGTTTTTTATAATCTACAGCATCAGTTAAAAATGTAAATGCCATACCAATCCTTGTGTGTTCCCACATCTTTAATATCAATGGTTTTACAAATTTTTCAAAAAATTCTTCATTAGTATAATTAAATTTCACATGAAATATACCACAATTAAATACGAAATCAAACTTATATTTCTTATTTAGTTCCATAATATCCATAAGAAGAAAATCGACATTTTTATAATTTTTGTATTTCTTTTTAGCAGTATCAATAAATTCCTTTACTATATCAATACCTAAGTAATACCCTATATTACACCGTTTGATTAAGAATTCATAAAACGCACCATAGCCACATCCAACATCGAGTACCGAACAACCGTCAAATATCCCAATTTCCGATAATATGCTAAACCTTAATTCTTGAGATTTATAATCTTTCCAGCCTACAGCTATGGGTGTATTTCCGTATTTCCTAGCTGTTGATCTATACAGTTGCTCAACATCTTTGATTATATTGCTGTAATCGCTCATAGAATTATCCCCCCGATACTGCCAAGCCAAATCCAGTTTTACCAAATCTGTTACCATTGTAAAACATGTACTTTTTACCTTCATGAACTATAACATGAGGATAACAAATCATTTCGGAATCCCAACCATCCTCAGAAACATCTATCCCCACCTCTTCATCTTTTCTTATCCAATTTATGCCATCTTTCGACTCTGCATATCCAATTCTGTATCCTCTATCACCTCTTGCATAACTATACCACATTTTGTACATGTCGTCTTCCTTTATAACGCACGGCCTAGCTATTGCCCACTCATCCTTATATTCGAATTTTATGCATACGGTACCTTTCCTTATCCAGTTTACACCATCCTTAGATTCTACATACTTTATCAGGTATTTGGGTCTCGGTTCACCATTGATTCTTTCCCACTTTACTCCAGAAGTATACCACATCTTCCAAATATTACCGTCTAGCATCACGTAAGGAGATGTACATAAATATGGATCTACTGGAGATCTATCAATTATGGGAACATTAGAAACTTTCTTGAATGTTTTACCTTCATTGCTTATTGCTAAACCGATAAATGCACGCCATACTTCATAACCCCTATCCCATCCTATGTAATATAAATATAAATTTTTATTATATTTTACTATACACGAAGGATAAACACCGTAATGGTCAAAATCTCCCAGTTTCCCAATATCTAACACTGGTTCTTTCGATATGTTTATTATCTTGTTTGGTTTCTTTATATTAATATCAATATACCCTATTCTTGATCTATTATCGTCATCCCTTGACGCAAAATATACTCTATATACGTCCCCTCCAATTTTGACTGGAGTTGGTAAAGATGCATGAGTTCGTATCCACCATAGTTCTCCGTTAGGACAAAATATCAACCCTAACTTTTTCCATTTCATTCCATCACCCGAATTCATCTTCTTTAATCTCTTTGTAGAATCTTGCAGGTTGGCCAATATAGACACCACTTTTTTCTATGTCTTTCACGATTAACGCTCCGGCACCGATGATACACTCTTTTGTAATCTTTATATCATCTACTATTGTGGCGTTAACACCTATGAAACAATAATCACCAATTCTTGAAAATCCCGAAATCACAACGTGAGATGATATGAAGCAATGATTTCCTATAGTCGAATGGTGTCCGATGTGATTCCCACTCCAGATTATTACATTGTTCCCGATCTTAACAAACGGTTGGATTACATTATTTTCAAAAATAAAACAATTGTCACCAATTTCTAATTCATCCCAATATATTGCTTTTGAATTTATGTACGTAACTAATTCGTATCCTTTTTCCTTTGCTTCGTAATATATTTTTGCTCTTAATTTATTTAAATTACTATACCCAATTGCAACAAACATTTTATACTTTTCGGGCGGGTAAAGTTCTTCTATATTTTCAAATGGAATAACAGGTAAATCAAACAATCGCTTTTCTTTTATATGATCCGAGTGGACTGTAAAAGCTATTACGTTATAAGGACTATCTTTTGTAAAGTAGATATATGCAACTTGTGCAAATGCACCAGTGCCGAACATTATAATTTTTTCTTTTTTTCTTTTCTTTCTATGTCTCTTCATAATTTTTTACCCCCAATCTATCAAATGGTAAAACATAGAACCACTTGTATTCCTTCTGAATTTCATTTGGGGTTAAAGTCAGTAACTCTGAAATGTCGTTATATATATTAACAAAATAGGAGTATAATTGATCCTTTGCTCTAAAACCTTTTTTGAATGCGTAAACACCTTTTTGATTTTTCCAAGTTCCACCGAAATTCCATAGTTTAAAACCGTTTTTTATGGCATTTAACATCGCTCTAAAGACTATTAAATTCATAGGATTCAGCGATCTGTTCTTAGCATCCGTTACTGGAACATAATACTCAATAAAACTTTTATAATAAAAGAGTAAGAGAACTCCAATTATCTCTTCATCGTGAATGGCATAATAAATCTGAAAATCTCTATTAATTTCAAAAAATTTATTTAAATTATTGAAAAATTCAGAAGGTTTTGGCAATCCATTGACCTGCCTCATATGTTCCAAATGTAGTTTGTAAAGTTTCTCAATTATATTCTGATTCCAGTTTTTCATTATTTCAACCCTAACGTTGTTTTTTATAGCTTTTCGTATTGCTCTTCTACATCTACTTTCAAAAGAATATAGTAACAGGTTTTCATCGTACTTAGATGGCAGCCTTACAATTTGTCCAATTCGGTAATCTAAAAAATTCGGTTGCAGCAATTCCTTGTAAATACTGGTATTTGTTTCGAACGGAGTGGTGATTAAGGTAGAGGCAATTATATCATATACATCTATGATCTCATTTTTTAAATAATTTAAAAGGTTTATCATTATTCTATATGAATCTTTATAGTTGCTGGATATTACAACACCACCGTGACTCCCATAGAAAGGTAATGAGTTTAGTATATTACCGTATTTTCTGTTAAATTTTAAGAACATAGGTAATATACCTACAAGCCTATTTTTTTCATAATATTTTATGACAATTGGTTTGGCATCCAATAAGTGATCTAAGAATCTCAAGAAGTTCCATGAGTGATAGAACATTCCTATTTTTGAATTTAAAATTAATCTTTCATAATCTTCTAATTCGTTTAAATTTTCAACCACTTCTACTTTAACCATGAATTTTTAGCCTCCTAATAGATCTCCAATAACCTTACAAATCCTCTCTTGCTGCTCCAGTGTGAGTTCGTGATGCAACGGCAAAGTCAAAGCATTGTGAAACAGTTTTTCAGAATTTTCTAAACTTCCAACTTTTTTGACTTTTTTAAATGCTGGCTCTAAGTGTAGACAGTATGTTCCGATTTGAGTTTCGACACCCATTTTAGATAGCTCTTGCCTAATCTTGTCCCTCATACCCTCTTTCTCAACGTAACAGACGTAACTCTGGAAGTTATGCCTTACGTTTGGCTTAACTTCTGGAGGTCTAATTCCTTCGATATCTTCAAGCAACTCTGCATATATTTTGGCTTTTTCCGATCTAATTTTTACTATTTCTTCAATCTTCTTGAGCTGAGCTAATCCTATCGCAGAAAGTATGTCACTCATCTTGTAGTTCGTTCCGAATTCAGCAAATCTAATCTGCCCGTTCACGTTTTTAATTCCAAACCTCTTTAAACTCCGAGCTTTTTCTGCAAACTCATCATTGTTCGTTGTTATCATACCTCCCTCGCCAGTAGTTATTATCTTACGCGGATGGAATGAGAAGCAAGTCATATCTGCGAAAGAACCAACTTTTTTTCCGTCGATCGTCGAACCAGCACTGCATGCTGCATCTTCGATCACATAAATTCCATACTCCTCGCCGATTTTGTAAACATCTTTTTCGAGCGGATTTCCGAAAAGCGATACCGGCATTACGGCTTTAGTTCTATCTGTGATTGCTTCCTCTATTCTTTCAGCTGTGACGTTGTAGCTGTTTAGATCCACATCAACTAAAACCGGCTTAGCTCCGACCAATGCAACGACAGAAGCGGTTACCGGATAAGTAAAGTCCGGGACTATAACTTCGTCTCCTGGCTTAACTCCGACAGTTCTCAAAGCCAATTCCAAAGCCGTGCTGCAAGAGGTTGTGGCAATTCCATGTTTGGCATCGCAGTATTCCGCAAACCTCCTTTCGAACTCCCTCGTAACTTCACCTTCCGTCAGAAACTTTGACTCCAAAACTCTCTTTACTGCTTCGAATTCTTCGTTACCGATGTAGGGTCTCGCTAGGTAAACTCTCATTGGAGTCATGAATTCAAATCAAGTCATTTAACTTTTTTGTTGTCGATTAACCGAGGGATTATACTGTTACTGCATTTCGGAACCACTCGTAAGTTTTCCTCAAACCCTCTTCAAGCGTAGTTTTGGGAACTTTTCCGAAGAACTTTTCAAGCCTTGTCACATTTGCCGAGAAGTTCGTTATTTCTCCGGGTTTTCTGGGCTTGTAAACGATTTTCGGCTCCTTTCCGACTACTTTCGCGATCAATTCAATAACTTCTTTTACGGTGGTAAGCTTCCCGGTTCCCATATTGAACACTTCGTTTTTTATATCTCTTCTCTTTATCGTCTCTACGTAAAAATCTGCCAAATCACCGACGTATATGAAATCCCTTGCAGTGCTACCGTCGCCGTAGATGTACACCTCTTGCCCTTTAATTATCCGATCCATGACCACCGGAATTAGAGCACCGCTGTTCGGATACTGGTAAGGGCCATAAACGTTGAAGAATCTGAATATCACGTAATTCAGTCCGTAGAGTTCCTGATAAACCCTCAGATAGTGTTCCACGCTCAGCTTTGCAACGGCATAGGGGGTTTTGGGTTTGCAAGGATGGTCTTCGCTGACGGGATTTTTCACGACTTCCCCAACTATCGAAGAAGCTGAAGAGAAAACGAACTTCTTCACCCCGAACTCCTTCGAAGCGTCCATTAAGTTTAGACTTCCTATGATGTTTACAATTGCGTTTTTCGTCGGTTCGTTGATAGATGCTGAAAGTGGATGTGCGGCGAGATGGAAAACGTAGTCAATGTCGTAGTCTTTAAATACGTTGAAAACGTCTTCTCTGTTGGTTATGTCTAACTTTATATATTCGACATCCTTATCGAATACCGAATCCGTGATGTCTGATGCTACGAAGTCTATGTCTTCTTTTTTCAGAGCGTTTATAATATTCCTCCCAACGAATCCTGTTGAACCAACTATCAGCACGGGCATGCTTACTCACCAGATGAACGAGAGACGTTATAACTTCTGATTTTTTAAGTTTTATTCTCTCAAACCGACTTTGGGACAAAATTACTTCATCACCCTCACAGCAAATATGTTGTGCAACAACCTGACAGCAAACAGAGCCATTTCCCTTCTATCTTCTCTCTTCTGCTTCACCACCCATCCAAATCTTCTCTTATCAGCTGAAATCTGTATGGCATTTCAACAATCCTCTCGATAACCCTCAACCATTCAAGTCCTATTCTGGAAAGATTTCGCTTTGGAATGACGTAGATAGCTGTCTCCCTATCAAACAGCTTCAAAGTCTTCCTACTGCTGTAATACTTATCCAGAGAGATAGAATTAATCTTTACACCCATGCTTTTGAGCATCCTCATCGCCTTCTCGAAAGCGTCCTTCTCAGATCTGTTTGAATAGCCAAATCCAACGTACATTCCTGTTTTAAGATCAATTACCCTGAAAACGTAGCGAAAGTCTTTACCTTTCTTCTTCGGATTGCTGCAGTAGTACTTTGTTATCGTTAAAGCTGTATCCAGTTCATCTCCTGCAAACTCTCCCGATACACCTTCCTCTATAAGCAGAAGGATGAAGAGGTTGTGCAGAGCTAACTTAACCTCTTCATCCGAGTATAATCTTTCTATCGTCTTGTAGCTAACTTTGATTCCAAAGAGAGGTTCAAACAACTCAAGAAGTTCTTCAACATCCCTGTTCGATTTGTCCATCAGCCTTGCAAACAAAAAGAGCATAACCCTCTTCTCCAGATCAACTTTCTTTGGTCTCCCCACTCTCTTCTGAATTCTGATCACAGCAACAGCCTCCCTGATATACTCTGGAAGGCTTCTCAGCTTTCCTTTACTATTTCTCTCTTTTGCTTCCATTCTGTGTATGGATACTTTTCCTTCTTCTCCTGTCTTATCTCCTCAACTATCTCATCCAGAACTTCTAGAAGCGCTCTTACCATCTTCTTCGTTATTATCATCTCAATAACTTCAATCCAGCCACAAACTAAATAAAGATATCTATAGATATATCAGGTATGAGGAAAATTGAGATCGTTAAGGACAAGCTTGTGCTCACAGATGAAGTGGAAGTCGTGTACGAGAAGAGGGTAACCCCCTTCGGAACTTCAGCCAAGGTCAGCGTTCCAAAAAAGCATATCGGGAAGAGGGCTTATGTTATAATCCTCAAAGATTGATCTGAGAATTCTGTCCCAAAACCCTCTCAAACCATAAAGTCAAAATATCGGGCTTTTGCAATTTTATTACAATGATGTTTTCAAGTTCGTCTGAAAAAGTAAAAGAAATTCTCAACCGTTTGATGAAACCGTACAAACTTCTGTTTAAAGAGCTTGAAAGAGATAAATACGTGGTAAAGTCTGTATACGAATACTTTATCGAAGGGAAAAGTGCGTCGGATAAAGTGAATGCAATTCTCAGAATTGATGTGGACTCGGGTTTGCATTTGTCGTTATGGTTAGCATATGTCTTACATTATTATGGCTTCAACGGAAGTTTTTACTTCCTAACGTTCCCTGAAAGGTATTATAACATTTGGAAAAGCGATGTGCCGAAGGTTGTATCTGATTTGGGTTTTGAAGTTGGTTTACATACAGATCACTACTATCAGCAATTAATTTTTGGCGATGACGCGTTGGAGGGAATCAGAAGGGATATTAAGAGATTGAGCAAGCTAATTAGCAAGCCGATATATGGCATGGTCTATCACGGTCATAAGTCAATCGACGAACTAAGGACTACTAACTGGGAGGTGTACAAGTACGTTAGTCCGGAGGAATTGGGGTTAAAATACCACGATGGTGTGTATTCGCCATACACGAAACCGAACTCGCATGATTTCTGGCAACCGAACACTGACCACTTTTTGAGCGATTTCTTAGGTGTGCCAGGAGGTTGGTACTATTGTGCGGCATATCCAATTAAAGTCCTACGTAAAGCAAAACCTGGGGAATCTGTTCACATCGTTATACATCCACTAAACGTTTTCTCAAAATGGTGGATTGATTGGCCTGACAAGTACGATGAAAAAATGCCAGAAAGTCCAACTTTATCAAAGCATTTATATAACTTTTTCAAAGTCAGATATGCTCTGGGTGTTAAATGTCTTGCTAAGTATCCGAGAATTTATCACAAACTAAGGAGGTTGAAGGAATGGGTGAAAATGTAAACGTCTTAGTCATTGTTATCGATGCTTTAAGAGCAAAAAATCTGAGCTGTTATGGCTACCCTAAGCTTACATCACCGAACATCGATCGCTTAGCTAAAGAAGGGGTTTTGTTTGAAAACGCGTACTCGTGTTCGGATCATACTGACCCCTCATTCACGACAATTTTCTCCGGAAAGTATCCGATTTCTCATGGCATAATACACCACGAGGAGTCTGTTACCGAAGAGGAGTTAAGAGATTTCCGTTTAACTGGTACAAAACTACTGGCAGAGATTCTAGCAGAGGCAGGTTATTGTACGATGGGAATAGACTGGCTGGGGAGGTGGCATAAGAGAGGTTACAGTTTTTACGGAGAATACACCGAAAAAAACAAGAAGATAGGATACCGCAACCTCTTAATCGAATCTATCGGGAAAACTCTGTACAAACTGCCGTATCCAATACAGAAAGTACTGAGAAAAATTAGAAAGACTCTCGACATTCCCGTTAGACACAACGCTCGGGACTATACGAATTTGGCAATCGATTTAATTAAGAATGTTCAGGATAAATTCTTCATGCTGATCCACTACTGGGACGTCCATACACCTTTCGATTCGATTCCAAAGGAGTTCGTTGACAAGTTTTACGAAAACGAAAAGAGTGAAAAAGTAGAGGATATGTTGAAGAGTATCGAGTGCAGTAAGTGGAGAGATCTTGTCGAAAGATACCATTTGAAGGACGTGAAATTCGTTCACGAGGTTGAGTGTATATACAACTCAGCAATAAACTACGTGGACTACAACATCGGCAGACTGGTAGATTTCCTCAAGGATGAAGGCACTTACGAAAACACGCTTATAATTGTAACTGGCGATCATGGGGATAACCTCATGCGGAATGGTATTTTCATGGGACATTTTGGGTTATACGAAAGCGTAATTCATGTGCCTTTAATCTTCTCCGGAGGAGCTTTACCGAGGGGTGTTTTAAAGGGTCAAAGGATAGAAGGTTTCGTGCAGCATGTAGACATTGTTCCGACTATACTGGACATCTTGGGAGTGTGTCCGAAATCCCACGACTTCGATGGGGAAAGTTTGTTACCCCTTATGCTCGGGGAAAAATTAGATCTACGCGGACAGATATTTGCGATGGAAGCCGGTAGAGAAAGATTCGCAATCAGAATTGGAGATTACAAGTACATCTATTCTCCGTCACCGGAGAAGTTGTATCTCGATAAGTGGAAGGAAAATGACATCTTATTCAAACCAGCGTGTAGATCTGTTAGAGAGCTATACAACTTGAAAGAGGACCCAGAAGAATCTCGAAATATCGTTGATGAAGAAAAAGATATTGCTAATGATTTAGAAGAAAAACTTCTGTCTCAAATAAAAATGCTAAAAACGAAAAAAGAAAAAACTATTATTAAAAATAATATACGAAAATTAAGTATTATTTAGTTCATTTAGTATTTAAATATTAAATTTTGGTTTTTCGATTTTTTCACTGTTTATAAATAATTCGTACCAGATCTCAAATGTTATTAGATTCCAGATTAGAGTGTAGTGCTTGGCCATTTCCGGTTGGGGATAAGTTTTCAAGACTTTTTCTATATAATCTTTCTTAATTAAACCCAGCCTGACAGCGTTACCCTCTGGTAAAATCTGTTCTGCGTACTCTCTAATTTCATCCCTAAACCTTGCGTAAACGTTTACACCGAACCCTCTTTTCTCTCTGTTTATGACCTCTTTTGGTAGTACGTTCATCATGGCTTTCTTCAAAATGTACTTGTTTGTCTGCTGGTTGAATTTTAGATGGCTCGGTATTGTGAAAGCGAACTCTACAAGTTCGTTGTCTAAGAATGGCACTCTTGATTCCAACGAGTTTGACATGGACATCGTGTCCTCTACGTGCAGAAAATCATCCACGAGCTTAACGCTGTAATCGGCTAGTAACACCTGATCAACGAAGTTTTCGTTACCTCTGAAGTATTCCTCGAAAATTTCTCTGACAGATCTCAGTTCACGTTCTCTTAGCTTGTTTCCATATATATTATTTAAGTAGTCTTCGACGAATACTTCATCCAAGCTGGAAATTGCCAAGTACTGATCGACTTTGCTGTCTATGTGGAGAACTTTCTTCAATCTGTTTATCAGTTCTATGTCCTCCAAAGATCCGTAATTTGATAGAACTTTTACGATTTCGTGGGCATAACCTTTCAACCTGTTTAAATTGCTTTTTGGAAATGCTTTTCTAAACTTTTCAAAGTTGATCGCATACTGGTACTTCCAGTCGTACCCGCCGAAAAGTTCGTCGCCCCCCAAACCACTCAAAACAACTTTAACGTGTTTCCTAACTCCCTTCGCTAAGTAGTACGGGTAGAGGTTTCTTTTGGGCATGTCAGCGTACCATATCATTTTCGGATACTCCTTCAGTAATTTGTACTCCTCTATGTGAACTTCCTTATGATCGGTTTCAAACTCCTCCGCTATTCTCCTCGAATCTAAATGTTCATCTTGCGGATCACCAAAAACAAGCGTGAACGTTTTAACTGGTTCTTCACTAACTTGAGAAGCTAAAGCTACTATTGTTGAACTATCCAGCCCGCTTGAAAGGTAAACGCCAATCGGAACGTCGCTAATTAAATGCCTCCTCACAGCGTTTTTCAAAATTTTCAACAACGTTTTAACGAAGTACCCCTTGGGGAGATCCTTTACGTTTATCCTTGGCCTCCAGTATCTAACGATTTTTATTCCCTTATCGTTTACAATCATGTAGTGGCCCGCCAAAAGCTTTTTCACATCGCTGATCAGTGTGTACTCTTTTGGCACGTACCTAAGGTTTACGAAGTAATGGAACGCCTGAAGATCAAGCTCTCTTTTAACTTCTGGATGGAGCAGCAGTGCCTTTATCTCAGATGCGAATAGAAATTTCCCGTTGCGGATCGTGTAGTAGAGTGGCTTTATTCCGCTTCTGTCTCTTGCTAAAAACAGCAACTTCTTGTTCGAATCCCACAAAGCAAAGGCGAACATCCCGTTGAATTTAAGAACGCTGTCGAATCCCCATTCTTCGTAGGCGTGAACGATCACCTCCGTGTCGGTGTTGGTGTAAAATCTGTGTCCTCTTTTTTCGAGTTCTTTTCTCAGCTCTCTAAAGTTGTATATTTCTCCGTTGTAAACGACAACTATTGATCCTTCCTCGTTAAATATTGGCTGCTTCCCACCTTCAATGTCTATTATGCTTAGTCTGACATTACCCAAACCTATGCTCCCGTCCAAGAAAAATCCCCTATCGTCTGGTCCTCTGTGCTTTAAAATATCGCTCATTTTTAACAGCAGATTTCTGTCTTCGAGTCCGTAGAAACCGAATATTCCGCACATTGGTTATCGAACTCCTTAAATCCCTATTTAAACGTTGCTCTTATTGTGAAATCTCAGCTCAAAGCAATCAAACACAACATCCGCCAACTCACCAAAAAATGTTTTCAGTGCATGGAAAGCCATGTAAACTTCAACGACATACTTCAACCAGCCGAGGCTGTTAAGTTAACCGGACTTTCGTAATACGGGAACGTTTATATATTGGTGATACAGTAGAGTAATATATGGAGATCGTGAGCTTCAGAATTCCAAAAGAGCTCAAGGAGCAAATGAAAGAAACCGGGATCAACTGGAGTGAGGAAGTGAGAAAGTTCATTGAAGCGAGGATCAGAGAATACAGGAGGAAAAGAGCTTTGGAAGAGATAGATGCGATGCTTTCAAAATTGCCAGAAACAGGAAAGGGAACGGCAAGAAAATACGTGAGGGAAGACCGTGATGGTAATTGACGCCTCGTCGCTGGCGAAGTACATTCTCAGAGAGAACAACTGGGAGAAAGTTAGAGAATACCTGGTAGACGAGTCATATTCTTTAACGTTAGCTTTGGCTGAGGTTTCAAACGCTGTCTGGAAGCATCATGTGATCTACAGGGAAATTTCGCACGAAGAAGCAAAAATAATGTTTGACGCGCTGAAAAAACTCAAAGACGTCGTAGTTTTCGAGCCGTTTGAGAGCTATCTCGATGATGCCTTGGAGATATCGCTGGAAGAGAGAATAACCGTTTACGACGCTTTGTATCTTGCTCAGGCTAAGAAACTCGGTAATCTCTTGACAAGCGATGAAAAACAGTGGAAAGTTGCGAAGAGAATTGGAATTGATGCGGAGTTTGTGGAATGAGTTACAACTCTTCATCCTTGGTAGTTCAGGAATTTGTCAAGACTGCTTCTAACGGTAATCTCGGCGAGAATTCTTGAACCCGAGAATTTCGAAATCTACAGCTTGGCAATAGCTCTTTCAACTCTCCTCATTACCAAGAAATTAAATGACGCTGTTCTCTCGAATCCCACTTCAGTATTTCCTGAAAATTAAAATTCTTAATACTGCCCGTATCGCTCATTCTGATTTTGCTCTCCGGCGTCTTGTCCAACCTGTTTAACAGCGAGAAACTGAGAACTCCGTTCATCTCAGCTTGAGCCGTTGTGATATTCGTCTCCCTATCCATCTTCTTTGCGTTCCTCTCAAACTAATACAGGAAAAACTTCCCTTTTTTCTTTCCACGTAAACCCGTTCGTTTTAAAAATAGTATAGAGTGACATTTGATTGAAAGAGGGCAATATCCTCTCGCTGACTAAGACCCTAAGCCAAAGCCAAGTTTCTGCTGTTGTGATATAGCTCTTCAGCACGCAGTTATTGAGTATCTCTTACCCATCCTTTCCTTGATTGGTGAGATGTGAGAAAAGTATAATAACTTTACAACAATTACAGATTTTAAAGTATGGGAAAGGAAGAGAGAATAGTCGTAAACCCGAAAGTTATGGTTGGAAAGCCCGTTATCAAGGGAACGAGAATTTCAGTTGATGCCATTATCAGAAGATTGGCTGAAAGAATGAGTGTGAAAAGATACTGGAGGAGTGTCCAAACCTTACCGAAGATGGCGTAAAAGCAGCTTTGGAGTATGCTGCAAAGGTCGTTTCTGGAGAAGAGGTAATACCAGTGGTAGAGAAAGCTTAACGCTGAAGTTTCTTGTGGATGAATGCACTGGAAAAAGATTTTCGATTTTACTGGAAAATGCCGGATACGATGTAATCTTTGCTGGTGACTGGAAAACTTCGGCGTCAGATGATGAAGTTCTTGAAAAAGCGGAGGAAGAAGGTAGAGCTCTGATCACAGACGATAAGAATTCTGTGGAACTCGTTTTTAGACTGAGAAGATTATCAGAGAGTGTAATTCTCTTAAGAACGTCAACAACCAATCCTGTAAGAATGGAAAGTTCTGAAGAGGCATCTTGGAATTTTAGCATCATTTATCGAGTCTCAGCTCAAAACAGTCAAACACCACATCCGCCTCTTCCGGCTCTCTCCACTCTAACCCGAGCTCCTTAACTTCTTCTGGCGTGAACATTTCATCGTAAACTCCAACGTCCAACCCCTTTTCAGCTAAGAGCTTAGCCAAAGCCAAGTTTCTGCTGTGATAGATTTCTTTAACTCCCTTCCTAAAGGTTATTCCCTTGATGCAAATCTTCACCTCGCTTAGCGGCTTGTTCACCTTCATGCACTCCAGAACTACCCTCTCAGCCCAGTAGTTGATCATCTCGTCGTTCAGCTCCCTGGAAACCCTCAGCAGCCTTGCGTGGTCGTACTTCTCCCTCCTCTCCATCTCCCTTATCAGGAACCATGGGTAAACGGGAATGCAGTGCCCGCCTACACCTGTTGAGGGCAGGTGAATGTGACAGTATTCGTGATTTGCTTTTTCCCTCGCTTCATAAAAGTCAACTCCAAGCTCTTCAGCGATTTTGAACAGCTCGTTTGCCAGGGCTATGTTCACATCTCTGTAGCAGCCCTCTATGACCTTTATGAACTCTGCAGTCCTCGCGTTCGACACCAAGTGCAGGTTGGGAATGAACTTGGAGTAGAGTTTGTAAGCCCTCCTGCCACTCTCCTCGTCCACCCCACCGATAACCTTAGGAAACTCTCTCAGGCGGGATATGCTGTATCCGGTCATTATCCTTTCAGGTGAGTATGCCAGGTAAAACTCCCCAAGCTTTAAACCGCTCCCCTCCTCGAGCCACTCCCTCACGAGGGTCTCGGTCGTTCCGGGTGGAACAGTAGTCTCAAGAACAACTATATCGCCCTTTTTCAGGATTCTTCCGACCCCTCTGAAGGCGGACTCCAGGATTCTGAAGTCCGGATTTTTGAGGTCGTCAAGGAGGAGAGGGACTATGACGATGTAAGCGTCGCAATCTGCTGCCCCCTCATAGTCGGGGGTTGCTTTCAGCTTTCTCCCACCGTGCTTCCTTATCAGCTCGTCGAGTCCAGTTTCTTCCGGAATCGGGTTCTTCCCGGAGTTGATCATTCCGCACTTCTCCTCGTCGAGGTCGACTCCGATGACCTCGATGCCGGAGTCTGCAATCACCGCTGCAAGCGGAAGGCCTGCCTTTCCAAGGCCTATGACCGCAACTCTCAATCCATCCACCTCCTGTCTATTACCACGCTCCTGCCGCAGTGGTTGCAGGTGTACGTGATGGAGTCCTCACCACTCTCCACCACACTCTCCAGCTTCCTGCCGCAGTAGCACACGAAACCTCTTAACCTTGCAGGGTTGCCGTAAACGAGCGCGTGGGGGGGAATGCTCTTTGTAACAACACTCCCTGCCCCAACCATTGCGTACTCTCCAATCTCCACCCCACACACTATCGTCGAGTTCGCGCCTATGCTCGCTCCCCTCCTCACCTTCGTCTCCACTATCTTCTCGTCTCCCCATATGAACGCCCTCGGGTAGAGGTCGTTCGTGAACACAACTGCTGGGCCTATGAACACGTCATCCTCGATAACGACACCCCTGTAAAGCGTTGCAAAGTTCTGAATCTTGACGCTGTTTCCTATAACAACTCCCGTGTCCACATAAACCCCCTTCCCGATGTTGCAGTTCCTGCCAATCCTTGCTCCCTCCCTGATGTGGACGAAGTGCCAGATTCTCGTTCCCTCTCCCACATCGCTGGACTCCACAATGGCTGTAGGGTGTATGTACGTGCTCAAAGAACAAGCCTCCTTATTGTCTCACAGATCTTCAGATTTCTGACAGCCTGCTCGGCGTTTACAGGAAACTCCACCCTGCTGTCTATTGCATCAACGAACGTCTTCAGCTCGACCTTCAGCGGCTCTACCTTGTTTATGAGTACCTTCTCGATAACATTCTCCTGCAGGTATTTCTCGTTCACGTTCTGGTAAATGCTCGGCTTCTTGTAGATGTAAAGCTCCTGCGTCATGAAGTCTCCCTCGACCGTGAACTCGTAGTTTTCCATGTAGATCGCCCTGATTTTTTTCGAAGAGATTCTGCTCGCCGAAAGCGATGCAATTGCATTTCCAAAATCCACAAGTGCCTGGACAACATTTCCGTTACCGGCAGCACTCAGCCTGAAGTCCTCAGAATCCGGAAAGAGAACGTTAAAGACGATGTCTATGTCGTGTATCATCAGATCCTCAATAACTGTTGAGTCGGTTATTCTCGCCGAGGCGGGATTGTGTCTTTTCATGTCTATGTACGTTGCCTCGATCTCGAGCCCTGCAAGCTCCGACACTATGGGGTTGAACCTCTCTATGTGGCCGACCCCGAAGGTTACGCCCTTTTTCTCCCTCAGAATTTCGAGAAGCTTCACACCCTCCTCGTAGCTTGAGGTTACGGGTTTCTCGACCAGAATGTGTTTTTCCCGCTCCACACACATCTTTATATGCTGGTAGTGAAACTTGGTTGGCGAGCAGATGCTGACAGCATCGACCTCATTCAGCAGGGACTCTACGGAATCCGTGGTTCTGACATCGTACATCCTTGCAATCCTCTCGGCCTGTTCCGGGTTGGTGTCATAGATGACCACGTCATCAACCCTCTTTATCTCCGTGAGAACTCTCACGTGGCTCCTGCCCATTGAGCCAACGCCGATGACGCCGAAAATCATGATCACACCCCGTTTACTACCTCGACTATGTGCCTCAGCTCCACCCCCTTCAGGAGGGGGTGGACGGGGATACTTATAACCCTTTCCGCGACATATTCTGCTGTGGGACACAGCCCTCTTTCGTATCCCAGCTCCCTGTAAAGGGGCTGGAGGTAAACGGGCTTCGGGTAGTGCACCGCGTTTCCAACTCCTCTCTCTGACAGATAACTGGAGAACTCATCCCTGCTCATCGGAAACTCATCCTCGAGAAGGAGGACGTACTGGTGATAAACGTGCTTCGCGTATCCCTTCTCCACGGGCTTCCTCAGCCCATCCACCCTTATGTTCCTTCTGAAGAACTCTGCGTTCTCCCTCCTCCTTTCGTTCATCCAGTCGAGCTTCTCAAGCTGGGTGAGACCGATAGCCGCCTGGATGTCCGTCATCCTCATGTTGTGCCCTAAGAGGACGTGCTCGTATTTCCTTATCTCCCCGTGACTCCTGAAGAGCCTGCACCTCTCTGCGATTTCATCATCGCTGCAGGTGATCATCCCTCCCTCTGAGGTGGTCATGTTTTTGGTCGCGTAAAACGAAAAGCATCCCACCCCAAAGCTTCCGACCTTCTGCCCTCTATACTCTGCACCGTGAGCCTGTGCAGAGTCCTCGATCAGGATGAGGTTGTGGTCCTCGCATATCTCGAGGATGGGCTTCACTTCAAACGGGTGGCCGAATAGGTGGACGCCGACAACAGCTTTCGTTTTGGAGGTTACCTTCTCAAGCACATCATCGGGGTTTATGTTGTACGTCTCTTCCTCGATGTCGGCGAAAACGGGCCTCGCACCCTGGAACAGGATAGCGTTGGAGGTGGCGATGAACGTGAAGGGGGTGGTTATGACCTCATCTCCTCTGCCTATCCCCGCAGCCTTTAGGGCTATATCAAGTGCAGCGGTGCCGTTGGACACGGCTATCCCGTGCCTCGATCCAATGTACCTGGAGAACCTATCCTCGAACTCGGCAACCTTCTTTCCCTGCACTATCATACCCGAGCGAAGAACCTCAACAACCTGGCTTATCTCCTCCTCACCGATTACAGGTTTGGCAATTGGGATCATTGAACCACCTCGATCCTGAAAATCACCTTTCCATCTCCATACGGTTTTCCCGGATCTGGACAGGAAAGGATGATCCCGTCTTTTCCAAATGAGCTCGCGTCCATTCCGTGGGTGAGGGCATATGCCACATGCCCTACGGCCATTAGGGCGTGGATGCACACGGGCTTTTCCGGCTCGAGAAGGAAGCCGTTCAGGTGCATCGCATCACCGGGCCTGTAATTCGCGGCGCACTCCCCCTCAACTTTAACAACTTTAATTTCGACCTTCACAATTTTTTATGAGTGGATCGAGATTTATATGTTGTCCCGACATGAACCGGTTAAAGTGCAGTTAACTTTTTAACTGTCGAACGCGGATAGACCTATCTGTGCAGGCCGTAATCCTCTCAGCAGGTGAAGGAACGAGAATGAGACCTCTCACATACACAAAGCCGAAGGTTATGCTGCCGGTGGCCAACAAACCCATACTCCAGCATGTGATCGAGAACCTCGCGAGGGTTGGTGTGGATGAGGTTGTCCTTGTGGTTGGATACAGGGAAGAGACCGTGAGGAAGCACTTCGGCAGCGAGTTTGATGGTGTGAGGATCAGGTACGTAAGGCAGGCGAGACAGCTCGGAACTGCTCATGCCCTGCTGTCAGCCGAGCACCTCCTCGATGATAGATTCCTCATGCTCAACGGGGATGCGATAGTCTTCGAGGACGATCTGAAAAAGCTGGTTGGAGAGAAAAAAGCCATAGCGGTTCATGAAGTGCAAAATCCACAGGATTTCGGGGTTGTTGAGGTTGAGGAGGGGTTTGTGAGGAGCATAATCGAGAAACCAGATGACCCGCCCTCAAACCTGATCAACGCTGGAATATACTCCTTCACGAGGGAGATCGTCGAGTATCTCAGGAAAACTCCCGTTTCGGTCAGGGGAGAGTATGAGATCACCGACTCCATAACCATGGCGATCGCTGATGGGATGGGGTTCAGGGCAGTGAGGATTGAGGGGTGGATTGATGTTGGATATCCCTGGGACCTGCTCAAGGCGAATGAGATCCTGCTGTCAGAAATCGAGCCGAGGATTGAGGGCGAGGTTGAGGAAGGAGCAGTGATAAAGGGCAGCGTGATTGTTGGGGAGGGAAGTGTTGTTATGTCGGGCAGCTACATAGTTGGTCCCGTGATCATAGGCAGGAACTGCAGAATCGGGCCGAACTGCTACATAAGGCCCTACACGTCCATAGGAGATAACTGTCATGTGGGCGGTGCGGTGGAGATCAAGAACTCGATAGTTATGAGCAACACCAAGATACCTCACCACAACTACATCGGAGACTCGGTGATTGGGGAAAACTGCAACTTTGGTGCCGGAACGAAGATTGCCAACCTGAGGCTGGATGAAGGAGAGGTGGTGGTGAACGTCAAGGGGAAGGCCGTGAAAACTGGAAGGAAGAAGTTTGGAGCTGCCATAGGGGACAACGTGAAAACCGGAATAAACGCTTCGATAAACGTTGGCAGTCTTGTGGGAAATGACGTTTTCATCGGTCTTGGAGCAGTTGTCAGCGGGTTTGTGGAGCCAAACTCTAAGGTGTATTAGGTGGTGTGAATGAGGGCCGTTATTCTCGCTGCCGGGGAGGGCCAGAGGCTCAGGCCCTTTACGGCGAGCAAGCCAAAGGTTATGATTAAGGTTGGAAACAAGCCGATTCTCCAGTACGTGGTTGAAGCGCTGAGAAAGGCAGGAATTCCCGACATTGTGATGGTTGTTGGCTACAGGAAGGACAGGGTGATGAGCTACTTTGGAAATGGAAAGAAATTTGGCGTTGAGATAGAGTACGTTTTTCAGCAGCAGCAGCTCGGAACAGCCCATGCCCTGAGACAGGCGGAAGAGCTCGTTGAGGGCGACTTTCTCGTTGTGCCGGGTGATAACATAATCGACGATAATACCATAAAAAGCGCTCTGAAGCTTGAAAATTCGGTGGTATACAAGGTCGTGGAGAATGTGACGAAATATGGAGTGCTGAGGGTTGGCGAAGGTGGAGAGATCATCGAGATCGTGGAGAAGCCAGCTGAGGAGGTGAGCTACCTCGCAAATACTGGAGTTTATCACCTGAACACCTCAGTCTTCGAATTCATTGGAAACGAGAACGATTTAACGGCCGTAATCAATTCCATGATCAGAGGGAGTGTGAGATTTACGGCCGTGGAAAGCGATGGTGTGTGGCTCGATGTGGTGCATCCATGGGACATCCCGAGGGTGAACGAGATCGCTCTCAGGTTTAAAGGAAAGATCGTCTCCGGGAAAGTTGAGGGTGGAGTTTCCATTCTGGGTGACGTGGTCATTGGGGATGGCTGCGTTATAAGGAGCGGCACGTACATACGGGGACCGGTGATAATTGGCGAGAACTGCGAGATTGGACCGAACGCTGTTGTCGGGCCCAGTGTTTCCATAGGTAACAACACCAGGATAGAGCCATTCTCGGTTGTTGAGAACAGCGTGATTGGGGACAACGTCAGAATAGGGAGCGGAAGCAGGATTGAGGGCTCGGTGATCGATTCCGGAACGAGAGTGATGCCGGGATTTACTGCGGTGAAAGACACTGCATCTGTTGAGGAAAACGGCAGGGTTTTGAGGATCGAAACAGGGGCTTTTGTCGGAGAGGGATGCAGGATAGGTGCGAAGGTGACGGCGATGCCCGGTGCAGTTATAGGGAACGGGGTGGAGGTGTGGCCCCTCAGGGTAGTATCGGGCAGAATTCCTGATGATTCGAGGGTGTTGTGAATGTGCGGGATCGCCGGATACATCGGCTTCAGGAGGGCTGATGAGGTCATAATCTCAGCACTGAAGAGGCTTGAATACCGCGGTTACGACTCGTGGGGAATTGCGGTGAAACATGGAAATGAAATACGGCTGATCAAGAGGGTTGGGGCCATAGGGGATGCGAAAGCCTACAACGTTGCCGATGGAAATCTGGGTGTGGGACACACCAGATGGGCAACCCATGGAAAGCCATCTGAAATTAACGCTCACCCCCACACAGATTGCAGCGGGAAAATAGCTGTTGTGCACAACGGAATAATCTCCAACTTTCAGTCACTCAGAGAGGAGCTCGAAAACAGAGGTCACGAATTCAAATCTGAAACCGACACAGAAGTGATTGCTCACCTGATCGAGGAGAATTACGGAGGAGATCTGAAGGAGGCTGTGGAGAAAGCTGTCAGCAGGCTCAGAGGCTCGTATGCCCTTGTGACACTTCACGCTGAAAGGGATGAGCTTGTTGCTGCTCGTTACAAGAGCCCCTTAGTGCTTGGAGTTGGGGACGAGGAGTGGATCATCGCCTCTGATGTGCCGGCGATTCTCGACTACACCAGCCGGGTTGTTTACCTTGAGGACGGAGACCTCGTGGTTCTGAGAAGGAACGGCTTTGAGATCTGGAGCGGTGGGAAAAAAATCGAAAGGAGAGCCGAGACAATTCCCTGGAGCATTGAGGATGCTGAGAAGGGAGGTTACGAGCACTTCATGCTGAAAGAGATTCACGAGACTCCGAGAGTTATAGAGGACACTCTGTTCGAGTACCTTTCAGAGGACATCGAAATAGATGTCAGCTTCTCGGCCGGAATTTCTGAGGTGGTGTTCATCGCCTGCGGAACCTCTTACCACGCAAGTCTGATTGGGAAATACCTGATAGAGAAGCTCACGGGAATTCCTGTGAGAGTGGAGTTTGCTTCCGAATTCATCTACCACCAGCCACCACTGCATCGGGCTCTTGCGATAGCGATTACTCAGTCTGGAGAGACTGCTGACACTCTCGAAGCGATGAGGATAGCCAAAAAGCTCGGAGCGAGAACTCTTGCCATAGTGAACGTTCTGGGCAGCACGGCAACGAGAATTGCTGACCACGTCCTTTACACGAGGGCGGGGCCGGAGATAAGCGTTGCCGCAACGAAATCCTTCATCGCTCAGCTCATCGTTCTCTACCTGATTGCCCTGAAGCTTTCGGGGATGCCGGGAAGCGACGTGAACAGGCTCATCGACGAGCTAAGGATCATGCCAGAACTGGTAAGAAAGATTCTCGGAAGAGAAGACGAAATCAGGCAGACAGCTGAAAGACTTGCGACCTTCGAGAACATGATGTATATCGGGAGAGGCATAGGCGTGCCGATTGCCATGGAGGGAGCACTGAAGATGAAGGAAATCTCTTACATTCACGCTGAGGCGTATCCGGCTGGGGAGCTCAAGCACGGACCGTTTGCCCTGCTGGGCAAAAAAACTCCAGTCATTGCATCGCTCATTCCTGACGAGACTTACGAGATAATGCTCAACAACATCAAGGAGGTGAAGGCGAGGGAGTCCATTGTTGTCGCCGTTGCTGAAGAGGATGACAGGGAGGTGGAGAAGTACGTGGATCATGTTATCCGGGTGCCAAAGACAGAGCACATATTCACGGCAGTAACCCATTCCATCGCTCTCCAGTTGCTTGCCTACTACACCGCAAGAAAGAGGGGGTGTGAGATAGACAAGCCGAGAAATCTGGCGAAGAGCGTTACTGTTGAGTAATGTTTGCTGGAAAGCTGCAATTCAACTCAACCCACTCCGGCAGAAAACTACGGCATAGCGTACTCAATCGTGAGATGTCAAGCAGAGCCTTCATGTTTCTTCTGCTCCTCTAAGCTCATCTGCTCCACTTCTTCATCTGAGATTCTGGCAAATTTTTTCCCGTGCAATGCAAGATCGAAAGGGTCAATGAAGGCCGTAATTCAGCAGCGTGAACGCTCCGATTACTGCGATCAGCAGGTTTATCACCTTCTTGAGCTTCTCGCTCTCGGTCTTCGTGCTGATTTTCGTTCCTGCAAAGACTCCAAAGATTGAGCCGGAGATCAGCATTGCAGCGATGGTGTAATCAACACTGTTTATCGAAGCGTAGTTCAGAAAACTCATCAGAGAAAGTAAAAGCCCGTAGAATATGGATATCCCAACCACATCGGCCGGGGAGATCCTTGCCAGATTTATGAGAGTGAAGCTCACGATAACTCCCGCCCCAACGGACGTGAACTGGACTGTGAGGCCAACAACGAATCCGAGAACGTAGAGGTGAAACATTCTCGGTCTGATCGGCGGGTTGAGTTCCTGCTTGACCATGCTGATCGCGGCACTTGATACAAGAACGAGACCCAGCAGGAGGGTGAGGTAGGAATTCAGAGCATCTCTGTCGAGAATCCTCAGCAAAAATCCGCCAAGGATGACTGCAGGAACGCTGCCTGCAAGCAGTCTGAGGGCGATGTCGTACCTCACTCTCCCCATCCTGTGGTGGAAGGCAGTCCCGAACACTTTCGTTGCCGTGACGTAAAGCAGATCTGTGCCAACTGCCCTCAGCGGCTCCATTCCGAGAAAAATCAGCGAGGGCGTCATCAGAGCTCCTCCGCCAATCCCTGTGAGACCCACAAGAAATCCGACAGTGAGACCGAGAATCACAAACGTAACGTCCAAAACCCTGCCTCCCTACGGAATGTATCCCAGCTCTCTTGCCTTGTTGATTACTGCAATTACCTCCTCCTCCGGAGTCATCCTCGAGCTGTCTATGGCAACTTCCGGATTTTCGGGTTCCTCGTACACTCCGTCGTAGCCGGTGAGACCCTTTATCTCCCCCTTCATCGCCTTCCTGTAAAGCCCCTTCGGATCGCGCTTTATTCTGACTTCCAACGGGGCGTTAACGTAAACCTCGATGAAGTCACCGATCTCCCTTCTTGCCTGCTCCCTGACTGCTCTGTAAGGAGAGATGAGCGAGACTATCGCTATGACTCCGTTCCTCGACAGTAGCTTCGCCATGTGAATCACTATTCTGTTGTGCATCTCCCTTGCCTCCCTGCTGAATCCGAGTTCAGGGTAGAGAGTTCTCCTTATTTCATCTCCATCCAGTATCTCAACCCTGAATCCCATGCCTGCAAGTTTTTCGGCGAGTTTCTTTGCAAGAGTGGTTTTTCCCGCCCCACTTGGCCCGGTAAGCCACACCGTAAACCCCCTTTCCAGATTTCTGAGCATTGCATCACCCCTATACGATGCTGCGCCCCCTGAATTCCTTCTCAATTCCGAACAGTCTCAATACGGTTGGAGCGAAATCGTAAATTTCCGTGACAGCCTGTCTTGATTCTTCCATGCCCGGCATGTACAGCGAGAAAACCCCGTATTCCGAGTGAACGGCATCATCTGGTCCGGTATCGTTCTCCTCCAGATAGGGCGTTTCGTAGCCGAGCGTTCCTGCGGCTCTCCAGCTGAGGTTGTCGAGGTAAACCATCATATCCGGCCTGTCACCCCTCGCAACTGGGTAAATGTCCTCCGGATAGTACACCTTCGTGTCCCACTTCTCTCCATCCGGCCCCCGAATGGACTTTACGAGGTCTGCAATCTCGTCTCTCGCCTCATGGAACCTCTCAGAGCTCACCTTTCCCTCAGGCTCCCTGCCCTCGACGTTTATGAAAATTCTCGAGTAATACCCTCCCCACGCCCAGGCAGTTGAGTTCTTCCAGTCCACGTCGAGCTTTTCGAGCCTTGAGCCTTCCCTGATCTCCCCATCTCTCACCCTGAGCAGTCCCTCCTCTATGAGCCACTGGTTTATGGCAAACGCTCCCTTCATCGCCTTGACTCCGTGGTCGGAGACGATCATCACGGCAGTTTCATCGAGATCGAGCAGTTTCAGAGTTTTTCCAATCTCCCTGTCAAGGAGCCTGTAGTAGTCCGGGATCGCATCCCTGTACTCGCTATCCGGCTCGTGCAGGTGATGAGTCTCGTCAAAGTACTTCCAGAACGCGTGATGCACCCTGTCGAGACCGATCTCCACAAACTTGAAGAAGTCCCACGCCCTGTTCTCGATAAGGTACCTGATGACCTCGAACCTCTTCTCCGTCATTTCCCAGATTTTCTTTTTAACTTCACCTCTCTCGTCCTTCCTGAACACGACATCGAAGATATACTCCCCAACGAGCCTCTCTATCTCCCTCTTCAGCTCTCCCGGGTAAGTGTAATCGCTCTCAGCATCTGGGGTTATGAAACAGCCCACCATACATCCCCTAAGCTTTCTGGGTGGATAGCTTGGCGGAACCCCCACCAGAATGGATCTCCTTCCTTCCTCACCCAGATAATCCCAGACCGCCTTTTCTTTAACCATCAGGCTGTGGGCAATCCAGACGTCGTTGTACGTTCCTTTCTTTCTGTGCCTGAACCCGTATAGGCCAAGTTCACCCGGGCTTTTTCCGGTTGCCATCACCATCCAGGCGGGAATGGTTATCGCGGGAATGCAGCTTTTCATCGGCCCGTAAACAGATTTCTCGAGCAGCCTTCTTATGTTCGGCAGATCATCGAAGAATCTGTTGAAAAGAAGCTCTGGAGGTGCAGAATCGAGACCGATGACGAACACTCTCTTAACGCTATCAGCGTAACCGTCCTTCAATCCAACCACCCCACGTAGCGCTTCACGACCTCGATAACCTGCTCGAATTTTTCCGGTTCGAAAACACACCCGACAACCTCCTCTTTTCCACCTGCGCTTATTCCGAGAGACCTCAGATCCAAGATCATCCTGCCGGTGCCCTTTTCCGGAGCAACCTCTCTCGAGATCCTGTAATACAGCTGAACCTTTCCGTTGAAGTCCCTGTTAATCACCAGAGCCTCCTCAAACCCCATGCTCCACACGAGAGCTCTCGCAACTCTCGATATTATGTTGAACTTGCTCCGGAATTCGATGAACGCCGTATTGCCCTTCTGCTCAACCCCGGACAGGACTTTCTCAATTTCCCTTTCAATTTCCTCAGCCTGCCTTATCCAGGGTTCGTATTCCAGCAAATCTCTCCAGTCACTTTCCAAGATGACCCTTACGGCTTCCTCAACACCTGCCCTGTTTCCGGAAATGTGGCTGGAGTCCACAAGCTCTGCAAGCCTTTTTGCCTGATTTTCTGACATTCCGAGCCTTTCCATGGTCTTTCTTATTTCAGGGATGCTGAAAGCTGATCTTCCAGCATCTCCGACGGTTCCTATTACCGTTTCAGCGCCCCATGTATCCAAGTGCTGCGAAACAACGATTGCGCATGAGGCAGAATTTTTTCCCTCAATTACCGGATTTATCTGCCTCACCACACTGCTTTTAATTCTGGGCTGAATGTGGTGATCGAAGAAAATCGTTCTCTTCCCGACCCCTTCCACCTCGCCCGGAACGTTAAGATCCGCAACGAAAACCGAATCTGCCCCCTCAATCAGCCTGTGAATTCTTTCGTCGAACCTGTACTCGCCTACAGGTGGTGATGCATTCAGGAAGTCTCCTTTTGCAAGATGTCTTGCTATGAGCGAAGCCGAGCATATCCCGTCCGCATCCCAGTGGTGTATTATCAGATCCATTCTTTCACTCCACGAACGGATTTTCGAAGCTGCTTATTGCCTCAAAAACCTCCCTTCTCATCATGTGCTCCGGAGGAGCGGTGCCTTCGGAGATCATGGCCCTCAGCTTCGTTCCGCTTATCCTGATTCTGAACTCCTCGTCATGACTGCAGATCTTCGCGTTGACCATTCCGCCACACTTCCTGCAGTAAAACGCTTCGCGGATAAACATGGGCGTTATTCCCAGATCAGGGAATTCGTCAAAAATTTCCCACGCCTCGTAGGGGCCGTAATAATCTCCAACTCCTGCATGATCCCTCCCGACTATGAGGTGAGTTGCACCGAAATTCTTCCTCATTATCGCGTGGTGTATTGCCTCTCTTGGCCCGGCATATCTCATCTCGTATCTGACCGTTGCCAGGACAGCAGCGTTTCTTGGATAGTAATGCCTGAACAGAGCTTCATACGCTCTTATTATCACCTCGTCTCTGAAGTCCCCTGTCTTCTTCCTTCCAAGAACCGGGTTTATGAACAGTCCGTCAACGAATGTGAGTGCAGCCTTCTGCACATATTCGTGGCCAAGGTGAGGGACATTTCTGGTCTGAAAAGCCACGATCGTCTTCCAGCCCCTCTCTCTGAAGAGAACCCTCGTTTCAACAGGCCTCAGCGTGTAGCTGGCAAAGGGGTTTTCGAGCTCATTCAGAAGCTCTATTTCCCCTCCAACCAGATACTCTCCCATCGCATAGACTCTCGAAACTCCGGGATGACTGGGGTCGAGTGTTTTGAAAACTCTCTCTGCAAACTCCTTTTTGTCGAACCTGTAAATCTCTTCAACGTGCATTCTGGCTACGATATGGCCATTGTGGTGAAGAAGAACAGCGTCACCTTCACCGAAGTCTCTGTCACTTACATCGAGCACGACCGGAATGGTCCAGGGTGTGTCGTCGCTCAGGCGCATGTGGTCGAGAACGGAAACGTAGTCATCTTCAGTGAGAAATCCCGTCAGGGGAGAATAAACTCCGTGGGCTATGTTTTCAACGTCTATTGCCTCTCCATGTTCAACGCCTATTTTCGGGTATTCATGCTGCTCGTTCAGAATTCTCTCCCTTGCTTTTTTGGACGCAACTCTCCTTATGATTCTTCCTCCGTGGGGTTTGGATACCATATTTAACCCCTGCTTGCGTCAGTCCAGATATCCAAGAGCTCTCAGCCTCTCCTTTACCTTCTCTTCCTCTTCCTTGCTGAAAACCTCCTCCTTCTCCTCCTCTTCGAGGCTTGCGAGCACCTCTCTCAGAACGTACGTAACATAGTCTGAAACTGACGTGAATCCGGTCCCCTCAATTCTGGCCTTTATTTTCTCGTAGAGCGGCTTTGGAATTGAGACAGTCGTGTACTTCTTCTCGTCCGCCATCTTCATCACCTCTTTAATTAAGTTTAATTAAATGTAATTAAAACAGGTATTAAAGGTTTCGCTTTAACAGGTGAGCTATCTACCAAGAATCCTCGAAAAGTACACCAGATCTTCCCTGTCAATGCCCCTTACCATGTAAAGTGCCGCTAAGTATATTGCGGCTCCTGCCACCACCATGGCAACGCCCTCCACAATACTCACAGGAGTGACGCTGATCAGAAATGCAAGCATCACCAAGCTTGCGATGACGGGTTTTGCGATGTGAGATGGTGAGAAGAAGATTCCGAACTCCCTCTTCGAAAGGTAGGCTAAAATACTCCACACCGCCATGTTTGAAGCCAGAGTCGCCAGAGCAGCACCAACAATGCCGAATGCAGGAATCATCAGGTAGTTCAGCACAACGTTCATGACCATCCCGATCAGAACTGCCCTTACAGGGTATTCCGGCTTCTCCTTGGCGTTGAATATCACGGCCCAGAAGCCAACAGCACTCCTCAGTATGAGAAAGGACAGCACCCAGAAAACGGGAAGGGCGGAGAGATAGTCGGGCCCGTAAACTGCGAGAATGACCTCTCTCGATATTGCCAGCAGTCCGAAGGATGCCGGCACTGCAAGCATCGCTGAATACTTGAAGACTCTATTAAAGGCGTTCTTCAAATTTCTGCCTTCCAGCTGAACGAATACGGGAAAGAGGACTGCGGGAAGCGAGAGAATTCCTGCAACCGCACCTACGATGCTGTAGCTCGCTCTGTAATATCCAACATATTCGGCAGGCATGAACATGCCTATCATGACCGAATCCACATAGGCAAAGACTGTCCAGGCTATGCTTCCGATTGTGAGGTAACCCGTGAATCTGATCACCCGCTTCATATCTATTCTTTCTGCTAAGCCGAAGATGTAACGTCGGTACTGTCTGAAAAGCAAAAGCATGAGAGCCATGATAGACACAAGCGTGGCAATAACAAAGCCGATAATCGCTCCGATAACTGAATACCCTATGGAAACCAGCACTATTATGCTCGATGCCCTGAAAAACTCGTAGGTAATCGACCTCACAAAGTTAGCCCTGAAGTCGTTCAGACCGTTGAATATTCCAACGAGAAATCCTGAAACTGGGCGCAGAAGAACGAAAGCAGAGACAATTTTCAGCGGCGTTGCTATGGCCTCGCTGTGGAAAACATACTCTGCAAGAAAGTCTGAAAGGAGGAAGATGGTCAGTGAAGTGGCTACCGTCAGAATGAGCTTCAGCTTTCCAAGCTCCCTGATGTACCCCCTAACTAAAGGCAGGTTTCCCTTACTCAGCGCGTCCGAAACGTACCTTACCAGCGTCTGGTTTATTCCGAGATCCGTGAATGCGAGAACGAGAAAGGCGATGGATATGCTCAGAGAGTATATTCCGAAGTTCTCTGGCCCGAGTGCTCTTGCCAGAAATATTGTGATTATCAGCCCGGAAACGTTGCCTATGAGCGTTGCCGAGCTGTTGTACAGAGCATTTCTCGCGACTCTCCTTGCAAGCACGTAATGGGTTTTGCGGGGAGGCAATTTAATGTTTTGTATGATGCAGTCACATTTTGAATCGTCTTCAGGTAAACTCAGAACTCTTTGAAGTTTTTAAATGCAGCTCTCATCATATCAATAAAATTTTTATGAAGATTCTTGTCAATGTTTCAATGCCCGGTTTCAAACTTACTCTTCTGAGCCTCATCACCTTCATGTTCATAGCCTCAATCTTTTCCTCAGTACTGATTCTGTCCTATTCATAAACGCTGCCAGCAGCTTTTTTGAAGAGAGGAGCAGAGATGCTATAAAGTCCGAGTTACCGCAATTGAGGAAATGATAGATAGGGAAATAGCCCTGCAGAAAGCATTTTTCTCGGCTGTCAGGAACCACCCCCACATTTACGATCTCATGCGAGACTTTGCCTCAATTGAGAACAGCATGAACATCTCGCCACCCTATCCGGGCAAGCTGAGGGAACTTCAGAACTACCGAGATGTTCTTGAATACTTCAGCAATACTGCCAGATCGGAGCCATCGCTCGAGATGCTGGGTGTGTTCTGGAAGGATGGCAACGTGCTCGTCGGGGTGGTTCACGGAATTTCAGACGAGGTGAAGGACAGAATTTTCGAAAGAGGGTTCAGCACCTCAGGAACGGGACTTGGACTGTTCATAACAAAGCTGATCCTGAACAGGTACGATGGAGAAATACGGGTGGAGGACAACGAGCCGAGAGGCGTGAGATTCGTAATAAAAATAAGGAAGTTCTGATCACTCGCCTGCAAGGTAATCGTACAGTAAGGCTGCTCCAACAGCTCCGGCAATGGGACCTATGACGTAGATGGGGAAGAACTGCCAGAGGTTTATGCCGTACATCGAGTCAACCACGTACGGCCCGAATGTTCTTGCCGGATTGAGGGACGAGCCGGTTATGTTTCCGATGGTTACGATTATCCCTCCCACCGTCAGGCCTATCACAAGCCCTGCAAACCCGGGAGGGGCGCGCTCGTCAACGGCGATTCCCATTATCACCAGCATCAGGACAAACGTACCTATTGCCTCGGCAAGAATTGCCTGACCGTAGCTTATCCCCGGAAAAGGTGCCGTTGCTCCCATTCCTCCTACAAAAGCGGCATCGCTCCCGACGCAGATCAGAAAGAGTGCGCTGCCAATAGTGGCACCAGTCAGCTGGGCCATTATGTACGGTCCAACATCCGATGCGGGAAATCTCTTAGTGGCCCACAGCGCAATCGTTACGGCCGGATTTATGTGCGCACCGCTAACTCTGCCGAGAGAGTATATTACAGCGGCAATTATCAGAGCAAAAGCCATTCCAATGCCGAGCCAGTCTCCGATGCCGCCAAGAGCACCGATGCCTATGTTGAACTCGTTCGGTCTCGCTGCATTTCTGGCTATCATCAGGGTTATGACCGCAGAACCTGCACCGAAGAAGACGAGTAAGGCGGTGCCAACCAGCTCGGCCAAAAACCTCTTGACGAGTGTCATTCTTCACCCCTCCTCGTAGGCTTCGTTGCATATCACGCAGAGTATCCTCGGTATGGCTTTCTTCAGTTTCCTTGCAGGAAACGGGTAATCTCCTCTCCACAGCTCAACATCCTTCCTTACGAGGTGCTCCATGCACACCCCCATTCCGCAGACTATGCAGATCGCCACCGCCTCCCTGTCCCTTCCCTGCTCTGCGCAGATGTAGCACTTCATGGTCTTTCACCACGAAAAAAGAGAAAGAAGTTAAACGGCCTCTCTCCACTGGCAGTAGTCGTGTCTGACATCAACAAGTGCTGCTGCGGCACAATCCTTACAGACTCTGGCTGGAGCGCCGGGAGTTTCCTTGTGAAGTGCAATCACATTTGTTACCATTGTTGCCGTGACAGGCTCGCTTGTCAGGAGGCATGGATAGTCTGCCAGCCTCATAAGTGCCGAGAACCTCACGCTTATGGCACATCCCGGGTATGTATAACGCTGTGGATTCATGAGGACCTCGTTTTCATGTACTGGATCGAGATTTACGTCAAATCCTCCAACCTTGGGCACGAGCTTACCAGCAGACCCGTTCTTGTTTCTTCTTGCCCTGTCTAAGTACTTCCACCCCCTGTATATCATGTCCATGAAGTCATGGTTGTGCAGTTCTGCCGCTCCACCTCTTGTCGGATAGAGCTGGACATAATTGTGGAAGCGCTTTGTGAGCAGATCCACTATCATCGGTGCCGTGAATCCATCAAGCTCCAAAATGTATTCCGTTGCAACTGCCGATGCTCCTGTTGCAAGTGAGAGGGGCTGGTACTCATTCTCAAATCTATCAACAGCATTTCTCAGGGTTGAGTCCATAACCTCCGTAACTGTCTCAATCACGGCCATCACAACATCATCCTTGCACATGTTGAAGGTTGACTGGGCTATGTGATGGGCAATGTCTCCTACGCAGTATGCTGGCACGGTTACAATGTTGCCGTAATGCACCCCATCATCAATCGCCTCCTTAACAGCTCCCTCCATTCTCTTCTTGTATCTGCTCATGTATTCCCTGACATCAAAGGATGTGTGACCAAGCTCATCCATCAGCCTTGCCTGTCCTTCTGTTGGCTGATCGTATATTAGCTGGAGCATCTCAATCTCCTTTTTTACAGCTTCACTCAATGTAGCTCCGTTTTCTATCTCGTTTGCAAAAACCTCTCCAATACCGTATGAGGTGTTCATGCCCCATGATTTTGCAGCGAGAATTGCCTGCTTGTGATGCTCTGGTATGTCAATTGTTTTCAGAATTCTGTTAACAACATTGCTTGTGCTTCCCGGAACCAGAGCGAAGTCAACAACGCATGTTGGACCATAAAAGCCTCCATACCTCCTGACACACTCAAGACCTATCAGTGCCTCGCTTTTACCGATGGCTTCTATAAAAACCTCCATGCTTTTCCTGAAGCTCTCATCTTCGTCGTACAGAATCTCAAGAATCGCTGGAGTCTGGTAGTGTTCCACAAACGGATCATCCTCCGGTCTTATTGTTTTTGTCAGACTCTTCAGGATTTCGAAATGTGCATTTACACTGTCCACATGAAGTCTGAAAACCGCTTTACTCTGATCTCCAATGGCTTTCATCTTATTCGCGGCATCAACATAGGCTTTCACGTCATCAATTACAAATTCCTTTCCTCTCTTTTCTTTAACAGTTTTCACATCTGCCCACTGGGCAGTCATAGCCTCTTCAACCATCTTCTCAAAAATCTCTCTCATACGATCACCGAACAATTATAATTTTTAATAATAGATATATCATGTGGTGGACAGGTTTATATTCGAAATGCGGAAATGTCCACCCTCATGAATAAATATGATGGAGTGGACATATACGCATGTTCATTGCAAAAATCCGTGTTAATCAGCACACATGCTCTCTTGCAAAGGCAACGGAAAACGGACAGGTTTCAATGGAGCTGCTTGAGTACATTCTCATGAATGATGAGGAGGCTTTATTTCTTGGCAGAATATCAAGAATAGACTGCGAACCTCGGGAATGCTTTGAGATCATAGAGAACCATGAAAGTACAAAGTTTTTCCAGATTCTTGAAAAAACAAAGACGAGCCTTGACTTCCTTGCAGTTATAAGAGATACAACGGGTATTAAGGCATTTGAGGAATCTTACTGCTTCATAAAGCCACCCATTATTGTGGAGGACGGAAACAAGCTATACACGGTTTATGCCCCTGATCTCAACCTTCTGAAAAAAGCCTACGAGAAGCTGAAAAGAGTTGGAAACTGGGAGGTAATTGAGGTGAAAAGCCTGAACAGCAAGGGGTTGAAACTCACCGAGAGACAGTATGCGATTCTCAAAGCCGCATACGACATGGGCTATTTTGACAGAAAAAGAAAGGTAAGGCTTGAGGACATAGCCAGTGTGATGAACCTTTCAAAAAGCGCCGTTCACAAGCATCTTCAGGAGGGAATATCCAGACTTGTAACAAAATACTTCAGAAGTGAGGAGCTCGGGGATGGTGAATAGGGCACCGCCAAATTTAATAATTATCAAAACCAAAAATGATTCATGCCAAAGCTGTTTTCAGATGAGTGGGTCAGAGAGTACATGAAACTTCTCAATGAAAGCAAAGAGTATGAGGATGCTGCAAAGGACTGGGAAGGGGACTTTCTTTTTGTTGTCGAGCCTGATGAAAATCTTGATAAACCAATGTATATCTACCTTGACCTTTACCACGGAAAGGCCAGAGAGGGCTATGCTGTCGACGATCCATCCAAGGTTAAACCTGCGTTTGAGTTCAGGGGCAGATATTCCAACTGGAAGAAGCTGATTGATGGTGATATAGACCCAATTAAAGGGCTTGTTACGGGAAAGTTCAGACTGAAAGGGAACATGGCGAAGGTTATGAGGTATGCGAGGGCTGCAAAAATCTTGGTTGAGATTGCCCGGAAGGTTGAGACAGAGTTTCCAGATTAGTGATGGAGATGTGGAGATTCCTTTCCCCTCAGATTCTTTTTGGAGCTGACTCCACTGAATATCTGGAGAGATTTGAAAAAAGAAGAGCCGTTATAGTTACGGATGAGGTAATAAAAAATCTGGATTACGTCAGTGATGTTTCAAAACACCTTGAAAATTCTGAAACAGTCACAATAAGAGCCAGAGAGCCATGTATAGATGATGCACTTGAGCTGGCAGAAGAGATGAGAGAGATTGAGCCTGAAGTTATCATCGCTCTCGGCGGTGGAAGTGTCATAGATGTTGCCAAGGCCGGAAGAATTCTGATGGAAGCAGAAATTGAACCTGAAGAGATAACACCGTTCACCAGCCTTGAGGAATACGGTTTTAGGGGAAAAACATCACTTATAGCAATTCCAACAACAAGCGGAACGGGAAGTGAGGCAACATGGGCGATAGTTCTGAAAAACATTAAAGAAAGAAGAAAGGTGATCATGGCACATGAAAGAGCTATGCCCGAGATTGCTATAGTTGATCCGGCTTTTGTTTACTCCATGCCAGATCATCTTGTAATTTCAGGTGGATTTGATGCTCTCAGCCATGCGGTTGAAGCTTTCCTCTCTTCATTCAGCAACCCGTTCAGCGATTCCTTAGCTCTCAATTCTTTAAGGCTCATTCTGGATAACTTCATCATGTCCTATGGTGGAGATAGAGACGCAAGGGAAAAAATGCACATCTCAGCCACAATGGCAGGAATCGCCTTCAGCAACTCCCAGGTTGGAGTTGTGCATGCTCTTGCCCATGCTGCAGGAGCACTCCTTGGCATCCCTCACGGACTTGCTGTGGGGGCATTTCTCAATCCTGTTCTTGAATTTTATGCGGAGAGAGGTGTTGAAAGGCTCGGTGAGATGAACAGGAATCTCGGACTGAACATTCTCAGGGAGATCGAGAGAATTGAGGCTGAACTCAGACTGTTCGAGTATATACCGGTGTCTGAAATTGAAAGTCACAGGAGTGAAATTGCTGAAAGGGCGATGGAAGACAGCTGCATAGTAACCGGGCCTTTTGTTCCTGAAAGAGAGGATCTTGAAACTGTAATTGAAAGGGTGGTGAGAAGGTGTATGCGGGAAGAATCCTGAGGGTGAATCTGTCTGAAAAGTCTGTGAGCATTTATAAACCCGAAAAGAGAGTTTACAGGGAGCTTGTGGGAGGGAGCGGAATTGCTGTGGACATGCATCTGAAATTAGGATCTCATTCCAAAGACCCCTTCAGCCCTGAAAACCCAATTGTGATCATGAATGGCCCCCTGACAGCTTCAGCCCCATCGTGTTCCAAAATACAGTTCACAGCAAGATCTCCGCTGACAATGGGTTGGGGCGAGAGCAATGTTGGGGGAAAGATGGCGGGCTATATGAAAAAGGCAGGATGGGATGGGCTGATCATAGAGGGGAAAAGCGACAAACCGGTTTATATCCACGTAACATCTGATGGGGCCGAGATAAGAGACGCAGATCATCTGTGGGGAAGAACAACATACGAAACCATGGACATTCTGAGGAAAGATCATGGAGAGATTTCTGCTGCTTCAATAGGGCCGGCAGGGGAGAATCTTGTCAGGTATGGATGCATAATTGCCGACAATTCAAGGGCAGCCGGGAGAACTGGTATTGGAGCGGTTATGGGGAGCAAAAAGCTTAAAGCCATTGCAGTTGAGAAGGATTTTTCATTCAGTCCCGAGCCGGCAGACCCGGAGAGGTTCAGAGAGGCTGTCAGAGAGCTTGCATCCAGAATAAAGGATAACTTCACAGCAAACATGTTCAGGGAAGTTGGAACCGGTGGATATGTTGAGTCTGCGGAGATGTTCGGTGATCTTCCCGTCAAATATTTCACCGAGGGAGAGTTTGGAAAAGCTGAAAGGATATCAAGCAACTACCTGATTGAGAAATACTTCAAAAGGCATGATGGATGCATGGGATGTTCAATAAAGTGTGGAAAAATTTTGAATTACAATGGAAAGGAATACCATCTCCCGGAATACGAGACCCTCGCTTCATTCGGTTCGCTGCTTATGATAGATTCAGGTGAGAGTCTTGTTGAGATAAACCATCTTGCAAACTCTCTTGGGTTGGACACGATATCATGCGGTGTAACCATCGGAATGGCCATGCATCTTACCGAAAGAAATCTGGCAGATTTTGGCATAAGATTTGGTGAGGATGATAAGGTTAAGGAATACCTCAGGCTGATAGCATACAGAGAAGGTCATGGAGATCTGCTTGCCGAGGGGACAATGAGAATTGAGGAAGAGCTGGGGCTTGATGGTGTTGCAGCACATGTCAGGGGGCTTGAGATCCCCATGCACGATCCAAGAGCGTTCTTCAGCTTGGCTGTTGCCTACGCAACAAACAACAGGGGAGCTTGTCATCTACCCCATCAGATGTACAACGTTGAAATGGGGCTGAAGATAAAGGAGTATGGAATAGCAAGCAGTGGGAGATTTGAGAATGAGGGCAAGGGAGAGATCACAGCGAAGATGCAGAACTTTGCCGAAATATTCAACTGCCTTGTCATGTGTGTTTTTGTCCCTGCAAAGCCCTCCCATATCTCTGCACTTCTGACATCAGGCACCGGAATTGACCACACCCCTGAAAGAATCTACTCCATAGGGGAAAGGGTGTTCAATCTCAAGAGGAGATACAACGAGCTTGCAGGAAGAGGGAGGGAGTATGACAGGCTTCCCGAAATCGTTCTCAAACCACTACCAGGTGGAACAGAGGGGAACGTTCCAGACTTGAAAAAGCAGCTTGATGAGTACTACAGATTCAGGGGGTGGGGTTAACAGATCTTTTTTGCCAGAACCGGCAGCACGATCATGAAGGAAAAGAGAGCATAGACATACTCAAATCCAAAATAACCGCTGACAATACCTGCAATTAAAGGTCCTGCAGTGAGTCCGGCTGTTATGGAGGATGAAAGCAGTCCCATTGACATCGCGTAGCCCAAGTTGCTTTTCTCTGCGATGTAAACGGCTGATGAGTTGTAAACCATTGCAACAACAAACCCCTGAATGAATCTGATCGCCAGAAAAACATGGAAACTGTTCACAATAAAAAGAAGACCAGTAACAGAGAGAATTATCGAGGATAAGGCATAAACCCTCCAGCTCCCAACCCTGTCTGTTAGCTTCCCCGCAGGAGTGTTTGAAAGGGTTCTGACCAAGAGATACATTGTAAACGAGGCACCAAACTCTAAGGGAGAGATACCGAGCCTCTCCAGAAAAGAGTTCTCCAATGGGACGATGGATGACATCATGGCAACTGCAAAGCTCAGAGATACAAAGACGGGAATTATCTCCCTGTTGAGATTTTTCAGTGCAGATCTTCCCCTGCCAACATCCCGAATTCTCACATCCTCCACGAACAGAAGAATTCCGAGAGAGGATATCATAACAAGAAATGCTGAGAAATAGAAGACGAGATCAATTCCGTAGAGAATGATCAATCCAGCAACAGTTGGAGACACAGAAAATCCAAGGTCTGTGAAGGTGCTGTAAATCCCGAATCCCTCCCCCCTTCTCTTTCCTGAAAGATAGAGGATTACAGTAAGGCTGGATACAAGCATGAAGCTCTCAACAATTCCAAGAAACGCCCTTAACAGGAGGAGCTCTGCAACATCCTCAACCCTTGAATAGAGAAAAATTAGAAATGAGGTTGCAACGAGAGATGTGTAAAGATACTTCTTTGGCTTTCCAGATTTTTCAACAATCCTTCCTGCGAGAGGCTGAAAAAACGTTGCAAACATGCCCCAGATTGAAATGACTATTCCTGATGCGGTATCAACTGGAACATTTCCTGTTGAAAGGGATGAGATGAGTATTGGAAGAACGAAATACGCCATTCCTCCCCCAAATGAATCTGAGAATCTCGCAATCGAAACGGTCAGAATTTTTCGCTCCACAGGGAAAGGTATAAAGCCAGGATTAAAAAATCAAACGTGAAATTAATTAACAGGGTCTGTTTCTCTCGGCTGATGAAAATTGCAGATGGAGTTTACTTCATCGAGGAGAGGAATGGTGGAAAATTCCCCCACTGCAATTCCCTTATCGTTGGTGGAATTCTCATAGACCCAAATTGCGGAATTGATTTACTTCAGACTGTGATCGATAAAATTGAGATTGCAGTGCTCTCTCACAACCACCCCGATCATTCAGCATTGGCATGGTACCTGAACAAAATGAGAGTAGATATCTACGCCCCCCATCCCTCAACAGGAGTAGGGGAGCTGGCAGAAAGATTCGCAAAGGGAATGGAGGAGAGGTGGATTGAGTTTGCCACAGAGTTTGTTGGACTGAGGGACTTTCATGCAGAAATCTACAGCTCTTCATCTGATTTCAGCAGAAACGGACATGAGATCGAGATAATAAAAACCTGGGGTCATACAGATGACATGCACCTCTTCCTTGTGGATGGCAAAGTCCTCTATTCCGCTGATGTTGACCTGACAGATTTTGGACCGTGGTACGGGAATCCGGAAAGCGATCCGTTCAAGTTCAGAAAGAGCATCGAATCTCTGTTTGATTACGATTTTGATGTCATTGTTCCCTCTCACTCAAAACCGGTTTTTGGCAGAGAAGAGATTGAGAGGAAGCTGAATCAGTACATAGAGCACTTTGACAGGAGACATGAAATGCTGGAAGAGCTGTATGAGAGGGGTATGAGCATTGATGAGATCGTTAAGCTCTCTCCAATTTACAGAAAAAAGATTTCACAGCTTGAGGACATAATGGACTACTTTGAGAGAAACATGATAGAGAAGCATCTTCAGCTTGAAAAGAAAGGGTTCTAAGGAACCTTTATGCAATAGATTCCCACAAATTATGCTTGGTTGATAAAACAGAATCCGTGAAATTGTCAGCTGGATGTGAGATTGCTTAGAATGCCATTGGAATGTTGCTGGGTTAAACGACCTTTGATTTCCAGCCTTCCATTACAGCCAGAGCGATATCAACCTCCTCAGGACTTATTGTGAGGGGAGGTATGATTCTGATGTCTTTCTCTGAGGTTGCGTTCACCAGAACACCATTTTCCATCAGGTATTCCTGCATCTTTTTGGCATCATCAACAGTGACACCAAGCATGAGCCCAGAACCCCTCACCTCTTTAACAAAGTCCATCTTTTCCAGACCTTTCCTGAATCTCTCACCCATCCTCCTTGAGTTTTCGACAAGATTCTCTTTTTCAATGTACTCGATTGTTGCCAAGGATGCGGTGCATGCCAGGGGATTTCCACCAAATGTTGAGCCATGGTCTCCCCTTTCAACTCCTCTGTGAACATCCTCGCTTATGCCAATGGCACCAGCCGGAAATCCATTCCCCATTGACTTTGCGAGGGTTATTATATCGGGCTGAAATCCGTAAATGTCCTTTGCAAACCACTCTCCTGCCCTTCCAAATCCCGTCTGAATCTCATCAAAGATTACGAGGAACTCAAACTCATCTCTGAGCTCAAAAATTCTCTTCACAAATTCCCTTTCAGCCGGAAAAACACCTGCCTCACCCTGTATGAGCTCAATTATAACCGCAGATGTTTCTCTGTCCACTGAATTTTCAAGGCTCTCGGTGGAGTTGTACTCTGCAAATTCAACCGGCCTGATGAGTGGCTCAAAGGGTTCTCTGAACTTTTCCTTCCAGGTAACGGACAGTGCTCCCATTGTTCTCCCATGAAAGTCGTTGACAAACGAAACAAACTTCTTTTTTCCAGTGGTCCTCCTTGCAATTTTCAGAGCTCCTTCAACACTTTCAGTACCTGAGTTTGTGAAGAAAAACCTCTCAAGTCCTGTGAGCTCTCTCAGCTTCTCTGCAAGCTCTATTTGAGGTTTGGTGTAAAACAGATTGGAAACATGGACAAGTCTGTCAAGCTGCTCCCTGATTCTGGAATTCACATACTCATTTCCATGTCCAACAGAAATGCATGCAATTCCCGCAATTAAATCAAGATATCTGTTGCCATCTGAATCGTAAAGCCAGCATCCCTTACCATGCTCGATTAACACAGGGTATCTGTTGAAAAACTGGATGAACACCCTGCTCTCCCTCTCAAACCACTCATTCATACTCGATCGTTGCGGGAGGTTTTGGAGTTATGTCGTAAACAACCCTCACCACTTCGGGAATTTCTCCAGTAATCCTGAGAGCCATTTTTCTCAGCATGTCATAATCAAGCCTTAGCGGATCTGCTGTCATTCCATCTCTGCTTTCAACTGCCCTGATTGATATTATGTAACCATAAACCCTTATGTCCCCCTTCACTCCAGTTGCCTTCCCTATGAGAGATGCGAAGGCCTGCCACTTCTCCACATCTCTGAGCTCATCCTCAACGATCTCTGTCGCTTTTCTGACAACCTCAATCTTCTCGGGAGTGACCTCACCGACCACCCTGACAGCCAATCCCGGACCGGGAAATGGCATTCTCTCTGAAATTTCTTCGGGAAGACCCAGATATCTGGCCACTTCCCTCACCTCATCCTTGTAGAGCTCCCTCAGCGGTTCTATAACTCCCTTGAAGCTGTAATGAGTTGGGAAACCTCCAACATTGTGATGACTCTTTATCCCGCCCTGACTCTCGATTATGTCAGGGTATATAGTGCCCTGAATCAGGTAATCAGCCTCAACCTCTTCAGCAACTCTCTCAAAAACCCTTACAAACAGCTCTCCTATAACCTTCCTCTTCTCCTCAGGATCTGTAACACCCCTGAGAGCTTCAAAAAACTCCTCCTTTGCATCGATGAACCTCAGGTTCATCTTTCCGAATATTTCCTTAACCCTTTCAGGCTCTCCAGCTCTCATCAGTCCTGTATCAACAAAAACAGGATAAAGTCTGTCTCCTATTGCTTTATAAGCCAGAACCGTGCATACAGAGCTGTCAACTCCACCTGACAATGCTATTATGGCCTTTCCATCTCCAACCTTATCCCTTATCTCCTTAACAGCATTTTCAACAAATACTTCAGGTTTCACCATTCATTTCCCTCCTGAACTGGATTGCTGATCTGACAAAACCCATGAAGGGTGGTGAAGGTGAGAAGGGCTTTGCCTTGAATTCCGGATGAAACTGGGTTGCGAGGAAAAACCTGTGGGAAGGTATCTCGAGAATCTCCATCCTCCTGCCACCATCAGAGTGGCCTGAAAAGACCAGACCGGCACCTTCAAGTTTATCTATGTATTCAGGATTCACCTCAAACCTGTGCCTGTGTCTTTCGTAAATTTTCTCCTTCCGATAAAGTGAGTATGCAACGGTATTCCTCTTGATCGTGATCTCGATGTCCCCAAGCCTCATCGTTCCCCCAAGCCTCTCAACCTCCTTCTGCTCAGGCAGCAGATCTATGACAGGGTGAGGAGTATTTCTGTCAAATTCGGTGCTGTTTGCTTTATCATATTCCAAAACATTTCTGGCAAATTCAATTACAGAAAGCTGGAATCCAAGACAGATCCCGAGGAAGGGTATGTTGTTCTCCCTTGCGTACTCTATAGCCATCATCTTGCCCTCGACACCTCTCTGCCCGAAGCCTCCGGGGACAAGAATTCCGTCTGCCTCAATCTCTATCTCGCTGAAATCTTCGAAGTCCTCACTGTCAACCCATATCACAGATACCTTGGCAGAATTGTGAATTCCTGCAATTTTGAGAGCCTCCCTTATGCTTATGTACGAGTCCCTCACGTCAATGTACTTCCCCACAACGGCAATTGTAACCTCCTCACTTGCATTTCTCATCTTCTCAACAAAACTCTCCCAGTCTCCACTGCTGTCTCTCTTTTCAAGTCTGAGTTTTCTTGCTATGTAGCTATCAAGCCTCTCCTCCTTGAATATCAGAGGGACCTCATATATGTCATCCGCATCCTTTGCACTTATCACAGCCTCAGCCGGAACATCACAGAAAAGGGAGATCTTTTTCTTTGTTGAGTCTTCAAGCTCCCTCTTGCACCTTCCAACAATCACGTCAGGATGCAAGCCAAGACTTCTCAGTTCCTTAACGCTGTGCTGTGTTGGCTTTGTCTTCTGCTCTCCACCGCTATCCAGCGGAACAAGGGTGACGTGAACAAGCAGAAAATCCTCTTCCCTCTCCTCATTGTGCATCTGCCTTACTGCCTCAAGGAAGGGCATGCTCTCTATGTCTCCAACAGTTCCACCAACCTCAACAAGACATATGTCCGCATTTCTCTTTTCTGCAACATCCCTTATCCATCTCTTTATCTCATCTGTTATGTGGGGGATTATCTGAACAGTCTGACCCAGATACTCTCCCTTTCTTTCTTTCTCTATTACCCTGCTGTAGATCTTTCCTGTTGTGATGTTGTGCTCTCCTGTAAGTTCAACACCAATAAATCTCTCATAATGGCCGAGATCGAGATCAACTTCAGTTCCATCTTTTAAAACGTAAACCTCTCCGTGCTGAAATGGATTCATTGTTCCGGCATCAATGTTGATGTAGGGATCTATTTTTATTGGAACAACGTTGTACCCCATGTCAACAAGAATTCTGCCGATGCTGGCAGCTGTTATCCCCTTTCCAAGACCGCTCATCACTCCTCCAGTTACCACTATGAACTTCATACCTTTTCCCTCAGCTCCGGAGGAAGCATGTTCGGTATTCCGTTTTCAATCGGGTAAAGCTCTCCACATTCTTTGCAGATCAGATTTCCGGTGATTATTTCCTCCTGATCCTCTTCAATAACCTCAACATCAAGGTCTCCCCTGCACAGGGGACATGCAAGAATATCAAGAAGCGACCTTCTCATAACAGAGTAGTGCAGAAAGTACATCTATTAAATTTTTTGATTCCCTCCTGCATGAGAACTGGAAGGTTTTTATACTGGCTGTGCAAAAATTTACTTCCAATGAGGGGGATTGTTTTCATACTTCTGGCCATTTCGATATTTGTATTCGGATGTGCTGGCAGTGAGAGTGGGGAGGAGAAGGTAACTCCATCACCCACACCGGCAGAAACTCCAGCGATATCACCAACACCTGAAAAGACCAAAGCCCAGGAACTCCACGGAGTTGGAAAATGCGATCAGTGCCATGATGCTCCTACGGTAAGTGACATGGCTGCTGGACTTCATAAAGAAGCATTTGTAAAACAACCCGATATCCACAAAAAACTATGTTCTGACTGTCACGACGTCAGTACATTCTGTGGAAAGTGCCATGATGTTCCTGAAGTGGTAAAGTAACAGAAAAAATCAGATAACATTACTTTTGAATTTTTAGAGCTTTTTCAAACACTCCCCAGTCTCTCCACCACGGCCTGAGCGAATTCCCTTGTACCGACGAGTTTTCCTCCAGTATGCCTGTGTAGATCGTAGGTGACGATTCCGTCCTCTACAGTGAGCTCTATTGCCCGCTTTATCATCTCCCCCGCCTCTCTCCAGCCGAGATACTGGAACATCAGCACCCCGGTTAGAATTTCGGCCGTCGGGTTTACCTTGTTCTGTCCCGCATACTTGGGAGCTGACCCATGCACAGGCTCGAAAACACCCATTCCATCACCTATGTTGCTTCCTGGAGCAACTCCAAGACCTCCAACGAGAGCTGCAGCAGCGTCACTCATGTAGTCACCATTCAGGTTTGGCATCGCAAGCACATCGTATTCAACCGTCCTCGTAAGGAGCTGCTGAAACATATTGTCCGCTATCCTGTCCTTTATCACGACTTTCCCCTTTGGAACCTCTCCACCGTAGTTCTCCCAGAGCTCGTCTTCGGTTATCGTAACGTCTCCAAACTCCTCCCTCGCGACCTCATATCCCCAGTCCCTGAAAGCCCCCTCGGTGTACTTCATGATGTTGCCCTTGTGAACCAGCGTGACACTCTCTCTCCCGTTGTCTATCGCATACTGTATCGCCAGCCTGACGAGTCTCTTGGTGGCAAACTCGCTTATGGGTTTTATCCCTATTCCCGAGTCTTCCCGTATGTTCACTCCCAACTCATCCGCCAAAAAGCCTATCAGCCTCCTCGCCTCCTCACTACCCCTCGGCCACTCAATCCCCGCATAAACGTCCTCGGTGTTCTCCCTGAATATGACGAGATCCACAACCTCTGGATTTCTGAGGGGACTGGGAAATCCCCTAAGGTAGTAAACGGGCCTCACATTGGCATACAGGTCGAGAACCTGCCTTATCGTCACGTTCAGACTTCTGAATCCCCCTCCAACGGGGGTGGTGAGTGGTCCCTTCAGGGCAACCCTGTATCTCCTTATGGCATTGAGCGTGTCTTCCGGGAGGTAAGTGCCGTACATTCTGTAAGCATCCTCACCGGCATAGGTCCTGAACCACACTATCTCCTTCCCCATCCTTTCAGCAGCAGCATCGAGGACGAGCATGGCAGCAGGAACGACGTCCTTGCCTATTCCGTCTCCCTCGAAGTAGGGAATGACGGGATTATCCGGAACCACAAGTCTGCCATTCTCGTACTCTATTCTCTCTCCATTGCTCGGTGGAGTGATTTTCTCGAAATTCATGGGGTTGAATTGGAGGAGAGTATTAAATGTTTGTCGAATTACTGCTGCATATATGGGTAAGAGCTGACCCGATCTTGTGACAGGGTTGAAATGAGCAGATTATCTCAAACCCCGACATATTTTAATAAATGTCTCTGCAAGATTCTTCCAATGGATGCTGAACTCTCAAAAACCCTCACCAGATGCATGCAGTGCGGAACGTGCATAGGCAGCTGTTTTTCAGGCAGAGTTACCGCACTGAACACAAGGAAAATCCTGATGGAGTACATGGCCAAGGGCACACCGATTGAGGATCATGATGCTCTATGGTTCTGCGTTACCTGTTATGCATGCCAGGAGAGATGTCCAAGAGGAATTCCGATAACGGATATAATACTTGAGGCAAGAAAGGATCTTGCAAGGAGAAAGGGTTTGCCCGGAAGGTTGAAGAATGCCTTTTCATATCTTGAAAAACATACAGCCTATGTTCCTGGAAAGGAAAAGAATGTTGAGATGAGAAGAGAACTCGATCTTCCTGTTTATCACTCCCAGTTTGATGAAAAGGCAAGAAAGGAGGTTTCAGAGATTGTAAGCAGACATCTAAAAGAGGTGATCGGGTGAAGTTCTTTCCGGGGTGCATGATTCACAACAGGTATCCCGGGATAGAGAAATCCCTTTACTATGTATTTGAGAACCTCGGAATCAGCATATCTCCACTGAACGGCTCATCATGCTGCCCTGCCCCATCAATAACAAAGTCCGTAAGTCATGATCTCTGGCTCGAGGTTGGAAAAAGGAACATTGAACTTGCAGACAACGACACAATAATGACCGCCTGCAATGGATGTTTCACAACTCTTTTTGAGATTGCCGAGAAAACTGGACGTGGAGATGTGAGGCACGTGGCAGAATTTCTGTACTTCGACGTTGGAATTGACAGAATAAGAAGGAGCATAACAAAAAGACTGCCCCTAAGACTTGCTGTCCACTATGGCTGCCACTTCTTCAGGCCCGGAGAGTATAAGAAATTCACATCTCAGGAAAGACCAAACATTCTTGATGAGCTTGTGGAGGCAATTGGAAGTCAGAGTGTCGATTACAGGTACAAGATGATGTGCTGCGGTGGTGGGGGGGGTGTAAGGGCAGGAGCAACTGAGGTTTCACAGGATCTGCTTGAAATCAAGCTGGATGCAATAAGCGATGAAGATGCTGATGCAATTGTTGTGATCTGCCCTCTCTGCCTCAATCAGTTCGATAATGGCCAGAAAGAGCTGGAAAATTCAAGAAACAAAAGTTACGGTGTGCCGGTTGTTCACTACATCCAGCTTCTGGCTGTTGCAATGGGAATGGAACCCGAGCTGACAGGAATTCAGTGGCATTCAATCTCAAGCACAGATCTGATTGAGAAGCTCGTGAAGGGAGAGATGGTTGAAGAATAGATTATTTTTTTAGATTCTCCAAGTAAACTGTGGCGGTTTTTGGTGCTTTCCCTTTGAGTACATAGTGATAGTAGCTGTAGGTCATCACATCAGCATCCTTCAGGACTTCTGCATCCACAACTTCCCCAACAAAAAGGGTGTGTGATCCCACATCCATCATATCCCTCAGTTCGGCCTCAATGTATGCCACAGCGTGTTCCCTCACAACAGGAGCACCTGTTTTTCCGATAAAATAATCTATACCCTGAAATTTGTCAATATCCCTGCCGGACCTGAATCCAAATCTCCCTATGAACTCCATCGGAGTGTCCTTTTCGAGAACAGAGACTGAAAAAACTCCGGACTCTCTGACACAGGTGCTGGTCAAATTGCTTCTGTTGAGACACACGGCAACCATAACGGGCTCTGAGGTTACCTGAAACACAGTGTTGGCAATCTGACCGTTTGGCCTTTCGCTGTTCTGGCTTGAAACTATGTAAAGTCCGTAGCTTATCCTGTAAAGAGCTTCCGGGTTCATGATCCAATTTGAAAAAGGGAAATAGAAAATCTTTTCTCAGTAAGGCAATGAATCTATGAACCTCAGCCTCTTGGGGATGGGGGGATGGGTGGACAGGAACTCCTCAACCGGTGAGATCCTGGCCCTTTTTAACACTTCAATATCTCTTGCAGAAATGTAGGGGCTTGCAAATGCATCTGTGAAGGCATATATGAAGAGGGTCTTGAAGCTGCTTCCCTGAATCTCATCTAAGGCTCTCGGCACCCTGTGGTAGAATGCATGTATCTTTGCAAGAGAGGATTGCATTGGCAGCTTTCCTGAAACCCTGACACCTTCAGTATCCGCATAATACTCCCTAAGCCTGCTGAATGCGAGAACAAGAATCTGGACTATGAAACTTGCTATAACCGCAGCGATTCCAATTAAAGCGGTTGTCCTGCCTCTCTCATCTCTGAGTCCAGAGTGAACAAGGGCATAGCCAAGATAGAATATTATTGATGGAAGAAGTCCGAACAAAAGCATTACTGCTGAATCTCTGTGCCTGTGATGGCCTATTTCGTGCCCCACAACTGCCATCAGCTCTTCCCTGTTGAGCATGCTCATCAACGAATCCGAGACTGCAACAAACCTTCCACTCAGAAAATTTCCATAGGCAAATGCGTTTGGCGGTGACCTCACAACCATTGCTTTGTACTTTCTGCCATCTCCGAGCCTCATTGCAACCTCATCGACAACTGCCTGAAGCTCCGGAAAGTGTTTTGCTCCGTACATCATGTTTATCATCTGGGGAGAGAAGAAGTACATCAGAACGTTGATGATTATCAAAAAGGCTATGAGCCCGTAAAATCCAATGTATATCCCTGAATATGCCAGAACATAATAGATAATCGAACCGCTCACTGCAAGGATCAGTATGGCAAGGATCAGCATCGAGGTGTAGAGTGAGAACCTTCCTGCCACCCTTCCGGCAACCTTGGGGGCAATTGCTGATGCGAGGAAGAACATAATAAAGTATCCAGCCACTGCCAGTATCATGTATACCGGATCGAATATCAGGAACATGTTTGATTGTTGGACAGAACTGCTTAAAATCGTTTTCCCTGATTTTTCAGGAATTCATCTGAAAATCAATCAGATTTAAATTTGTTTCAGATCGTAAAACAGATATGGTGTTTGTCGGAATCGATGTAGGACTTGAAAGATCTCCCATGGCAATTATTCGGAAAGACTGCATCAGAATATTTCAGGATTACAGCGACTGCACTAATCTGGATGACATCCGTGCTGTCGGGATAGATGCTCCACTTTCATTTCCTGAGAAGGGTTATTTCAGGGAGTGCGAAAGGAAACTGCTCAAAATGGGAATAAAGCTTTTCCCATCAGGCTCACCATTCTTTCAAAAAACCGTTGAAAGAGGTATAAAAATTGCAGAGAAGTTTAAACAGTGGGGAATCAGGGTTTTCGAGGTGTATCCATTTGCCACAAGGGTTATTCTGGGAATCGCACCGGACTGCAACAAAAGAAAAAAAGAGTGTCTGGAAAGAATAAAAAAAGACCTGGCAGGATACATTTCCGGTGAGGTCAGAAACCACGATGAAGTCGATGCTCTGCTATCTGCATTAACCGTGAAGCTGTTTTACGATGGAATGGGGGAGATAATATCAGGCAGGGATGGCTCCATTCTCATCCCAAAAAAGATTTAAAAAAATTAAACATTCAAATCTGGAAAGACATGTTGTTGATTACCTGAAGGGATTTTTCAAGCTCTTCAATCTCCTTTATCTGAGATTCTATGTCGTTTAGTGTTCCGGTCACGTTTTCCTGAGGTTGCTGGGACCGGCTTTCTGTGGGTGTGGGCGTGGCTTCTTTTTTTGTTTCAGATGTCCCAGTTCCTTTTTGTGCACATCCGTAGGTTATGAGGGTCAGAGATAGCAAGGTAAAAATTAAAATTGTTCGTATTTTCATTTCTACTCCCCTCCTGACCCGGCAGCTCTCAAAGCATCCCTGAATTCCTTAAACACTCTTTTGAGATCATTTAGAGATTCTTTCATATCAGATATTGCCTTAGAGTACTCAGACTTTCCAGCAGAGAACTCCCATCTGGCCGTACCCGTATCACCTGAGTCAAGAGCATTGTTGAAGTGATCAACAGATTTCAGGGCATGTTCTTTTGCTGAAGCGAGCCTCTCGAGATATCTGTTGTACACCCTCCATATATCAGATGTGTCAATGCTCCTGTTTTCAAGCTCCAGAATTTTGTCCTCTATCTTCGCTGAATTCTTCTCAGCATTTTCTATTATATCAAGTAGCTTGAGTGAGAGAACTTTCCCGGTAACTGCACTTATTTTAACTCTAAGTGTCTTCCATTCGCTTGAAAACGCTCTCACATTGTTTCTCAGTTCTTCCGGTGTTGTGGAGATGTTTATCTTCTCCTTCCAGTATTCAAGTTCCGATCTTATGGAAGATATGTCCCCCGAAAGGTTCTGAGCGGTGGTATTGTTGATGTTCATGGTCATGATTCTCAGCTCAAGACTGTCAAGATGCGTGATTATGAAATCAATTCCGTAAATGACGAAATCTTTTGTAGCATTGAAAACAACAGGATCTCCAAATCCTCTGTGCTTCACTTTCTGATAAAGTTGCCTTGTTTCTGAGTACTTCCTTAGATAGTTTTCTTTCATTTCCTCCCTTTTCTCCATCATTTCCCTGTACTTTATCCTCTTTTCCTCTACCATCTCCTTTCCCCTAAAATACTTCCAGAAGTTATGCGATCGCTCCTTAATTTCGATTCTTATACTGTTTTCCACAACGTCTCTGCTCAATCCGGTTTCATTGACAATTGCATCTATTATTTTATCAATGTTAACTGTGTGAAGAATCAGTTTTGACTCTGTACCATCTATTTTTATTTCCACCTTTGACCAGTTGCTGTAAACCTCCACCTCTATGTAAACCCCTCTGTGATCATCGTCCCATTTCCCATGTTCATCCATTTCGTCATGTCCACCACCATATCCATGCTCTTTCCCATGCATCTTGTCCTCATTTGCAAACACCGGATATGCCGTTGAAGTCAGCAGCATTGCAGCAAGCATCACCAACACCTTTTTCATATGCATCACCGATCATATCTTGAATTCCGGAAAATAAAAGCACTTTTTCAGATTTCTCAAACAAAAATATTTCAGATGTTTCACAACACTTTACAAAACTTTACAGAGATTTCTTTTTCTTTACAGAGTGTCGTCAGGGCTGAATGGCTGATTTAATCAAGATCCCGTTTTGGTCTGAATTTCCCACCAAAACCCTTTCCGATGAAGTAGATTTCAGAGCTTCTCTTTCTTGAGGCCGGTGGAGAATGAAGCTTTCTGAATACAAAGAATTTCTTGAACTCGGAGAAAAGTCTCGGTGTTTCTTCTCCCTGAAACATCTTTACAACAAAGTTTCCTCCGGGCTTCAGAAATGTTTTTGCAATTCTGAATGCAGCCTCCGTGATCTCAACCGATCTGAAGTGATCCAAATCCCAGTTTCCCGTAATCTTGGGTGAGGCATCACATATTACAGCATCAAAGCTATCTCTGATTTCCCTTATTTTCCTCCATGTGTCCCCTGACGTTATGTCTCCCTGAATGAAGTGCACACCTTCCATTTCCTTCATCGGGCTCAGATCAACTGCAACAACTCTCGCTCCAAGCTCCACAGCAACCTGACTCCATCCACCTGGAGATGCACCCAGATCAAGAACCCAGTAATTCTTTTTTATAAGCCCGAACTTCCTGTTCATCTGTTTCAGCTTGAATGCTGCTCTGCTCCGGTATCCCTCTTTTTTCGCCTTCCAGTAGTAATGATCCTGCCTGTCCTCAACTCTCCTGGGCTTCATAAAACATCACATTGACCCTTCTCCTTCTGGGGCCATCAAACTCAAGGAAGAGGATTCTCTGCCATGTCCCCAGTGCAGGCTTTCCGTTCTCAACAGGAATCACGACAGAATTTCCAACAAGAGATGCCTTTATGTGAGCATCAGCATTGCTGTCAATCCTGTCATGAATGTAACCAGCATTTCTGGGAACAAGATCTGAAAGTCTGTCAATTATGTCCCTCAGCAACCCGGCCTCTGCCTCATTGATCACAACCCCCGTTGTGGTGTGGTATGAATGGACAACAAGAATTCCATTTTTGCCAGTTACTGCCCTCTTCACCTCTTCAGTTATGTCAACAACCTCCTCTCTGCTTCTGGTTTCAATGGTGATAACCTTCATGGCACCCTCACCACAACCTCCTTCCTTTCCTCATCAAGCCTGAAAGAGCCAAATTCGATGACATCAGCATCTTTTGTTCCCAGAAATCTTAACACTTTCTCATCAAAATCGACTTCCTTAAGCAGCCCCATTGTAAGATATCTCCTCCCCTTCCTGAGTCCCAGAACAAGACCCTTGAGTTCAGAAGGCCTGATTATGTTAACCTCCGAAACACAGAAATATTCCCTGAGAAACCTGACTGCCTCCTGTCCTGCAGAGAAATTCTCTGAATAGATGTTCAAAAAATCATAGCCTCTCTCGCAGTAAATAACATCTCCAAATGTTTCAAGAACGGGATCATAGAGCTGTTCACCTCTGAAGAGTGTTGTGTTTCTCAGCAATACCTCCTCAACGCCCCTCTCAACCTCCACTGCGTTTTCAAGCCATCTCTCATAGTTCCTCTTCCTTATAACTGCTCTTAGATTCCTGTCCCTTTTCTGTATAACAAAGCTTTCCAGTCTGAAAACATCCACATCATCCACAAAATAGGGGTCCTCTCCAACTGCAACAACCGCATCTGGATTGAATATCTCAATTTTCGATAGCTTGTACTCTCTCGCTCTTCTGCCATGGATCCACCCCGTGGTGTCAACAATAGCATTTTCTGTTGCGAATTTGCATAATCTGGAGAATGCCCTCAAGCACCTTGACTCAAAACCGGATGGAGATATGGTCCCAACAAAAGCAATTTCATGAGTCTTGAGTTCTGATAGAGAAATTACACTATCCTCTTTTATGCCAAGTGCCATTGTTCCTGGATGGGAAAGATCATTCTGGCCTATGTCTGCGTCTATCACATGTATTATATCCGATTTATTTATAACATAAACACAGAAAGAGCTTTTTCCTGAATCTGTACCTCCAAATGTGAAAACTTTTCCGTAATCTTTTTTGACAAATTTCTTCCATGATTCTGGAATTGTGTCTCCGTTAATCTGGATATATTTCCCATCCACTTCCACTTCAGCATCACTCTCAAAGTAAATGGGATACACCTTACCTTCCGGAACATTTACAGCATTCACCTTTTTACCGAAAACCTCTGCATACCCCTGTATAACTGCGCTTCCATTTCCAAAAAGGATAATTGTGGTGTTGGCTTCAACTTTCATTTCCTCTATTTTCTTCTACAGGTTCTATAAACACCGCCCTCATCTCCGGTTTTGCTGTTACGATTTTTGTGAAATTGGTATCATGCATGAACGCTATGTTCAAATCACCATATCTCGTAACATTGTAATAAGCAGTAACATTGCTTTTGACAAAAAATACATTCTGTTTGAAATTCATGGCAATAACCTTGTCATAGCCCCCTGTATCATTAACGGCTATCCCCTCAAAATAAAAGTCAGTTACCGGCCCGGCACTTTTGTTCATTCTTATAATCTGATCTGCACTGCTCCCTGTCAGTATAACCGCAAACCTGTATTCTAAGTCAGGAAGTTTTGATATGTACTCTGCATAAGTGATGTTCACTTTCTTCTTTCCTGAAATTGTATCTACATACCTCATAACAGCGTCAACTGTCCCAACCGCTATAGGATTGACGTTTTCTGCCATCCCATAGCTACCCTTTAACTTAAGAGTTACACCATCGTACTCCTGTTTTTCATCGTAAGTGAAGAAAACTTTGGAACTGCCTACATCGAAAAGAAACAGATATGGATAATACCCAATGGAAACGGGAGAGTATTCTGCATAAACTGTCGAATTGACTGAGGTGAATCGTATATACCTGAAAATGTAATCCTGAGACAGGCTTTGCCAGTACGCATCAATTAGCTGAGTTAAATTCGGGTCCTCAGTTCTGAAATCCAAATAATATATTTTAGATGAGTCTGAAACGAGTTTAAGTGTATCTCGTAAACCTGAAACTGAGTATTTCACTTCCCTTGATGGTGTGGTGTAACCACCCTTAAATGCATAAACGAGAACAGAACCAACCATTATGAGTGCCAGAATCAAGGCCAATATTTTTGCAGACTTTTTCTCAAGTGGTTTTGCCATGATAACTGAATCCGTGCATTGTTTTAAAACTTTATCCCGGGTTTAAAAAACTACAAAACGTCTAAATGTCAAACAAAATCAAATAAAATGTGAGAAAAAGGAAGAGTTACTCTTTTACAAGCTCAATTTCAATAGTTGAAACATTAACAACTCTTCCCTGCTCGCTGTCAAGCTCTTCTGTATCAATCCTGATATCTTCCACTTTTACATTTGGCATGAATCTGTTTCTGACAATCTCAGCAACATCCACAGCTCTGCTGATAGCCTTCCCTCTTGCCTTAATCACAACCTTGCTTGCTCCCTCATTGAGCTGTGTCAATGTTGCAAGAACGTAGTTCATTACAGGCTTTGATCCCACAAACACTACTGCATCCTCTGCCATAGCTATCACCTGATCCGGCTGAATGATGACTGTATTTAAATTTTATTCAAGAAACACTACATTTACTGCAGGAAAAGTCCAGACAGATTATGAAGCTACTCAAGAATGTCTATCTTGAGAATGTGTGAACCGTACATCTTTATCTTGTACAGATACCCGGAAGAGTCCAAAAAGTCCTGTATTTCCATCACTGCAGGAAATTTTTTAAAGTTCGGTATCAGAGAATAATACAGTTCCAAAAGTTTTTCTCTTTCAGGTTGTACATCCCTAAAAAGCTCAGAAAAAACAATTATCGTTCCCTGGCCATTCAAGGCGTTTACTGCATTTTTCAGCACAGCTCTTGTGCTTGAATACTCAAGAATCGAAGAAAGGATTGCCAGGTCATATTCCCTGCCAAATTCCATCTTTGACTCAACAAAACCCTGGATCAGTTTTACCCTGTCAATCAGATTTTTTTCCTTGCAATTGGATTTGGCAATCTTCAAAAGCGGTCTTGAATAGTCCACTCCTGCATAAAAGCCGTATTCTCCTATTAATTCAGAGTAAAATGATGGTGAAGCACTGCCACATCCAAAGTCAATTATTCTGTCTCCCCTTCCTATATTGCAGGTTTCTGAGATTGCTTCTCTTGCATATCTGTAAATACCACTTTCAAGCCAAAGATTCCACAGATCGGCGTCTTTGAAGAATCCAAGAGTAATATTCGGGTGATCGGGATGGATGAGAGCAAAGTAAGATGCCCTATCCATAACATCAGCCACGTCCAGTATTCTCCCATCTACCTCCCCTTTGATGTAGACACATGCAAGTTCTATAAGTTCTTCAAAATTAGCTCTTTCCAGATAACTCTTCCACCTCATTTGATAATCCAAGTTAAAATACTCTTCGTTAAGTCTAAGCCTGAATACGTAAGCTTTCAAGATTAAATAACCGTAAAGAAAATCCAGGTACTTATCAAGCTTGTTTATCAGCACTTGAACCATTCACACCTCCCCATACACCTTCTTCACATACTCCACAACCTTCTTCCCCAGCTCTGTGATT
>ENA-OSAI01000031-OSAI01000031.1-marine-sediment-metagenome-genome-assembly--contig:-NODE-31-length-98712-cov-12.474959_pt1 | contig 98712 bp, 93 predicted proteins | sample MGYA00237871_ERZ529316 | MGnify/ENA primary metagenome ERZ529316 (study PRJEB26369, sample SAMN03142814) | marine sediment metagenome | biome: marine; feature: borehole; material: sediment...
GTCTCGAGCGCCGCGGCCAGGGCCCTGGATTCGGCGCGGCGGAAGCGTTCTTCACCTTCGCGGCGGATGAACTCGGGCGGGGCTAGGCCCGTCTGGGCCGCGACCAGGTCGTCGAGGTCGAGGAAGGCCCGGCCGAGGTCACGGGCCACCAGCCGGCCGACCGCGCTCTTCCCGGCGGCCATGAAGCCGATGAGGACAACGGGGGCCGTCACCGTCATTCGGACCCCTCCTTTCGGGACCGCTGGGTCCACCAGGCCAGGGCCGCCAGGCAGGCCTCCACCGTCTCCCCTCCGTAGCGTTCCAGCGCGGCCGAGGCGAGTTCCCACGCCGTCATGGCCTCGGCAACGACCGCGGCCGCCGGTACGGCACAAACGTCTCCCCTGACCCGGGGCGCCGCGGAGACCCAGCCTCCGGCCAGGTCCACGGAAGGGAGGGGGGCGCGCAGGCCGGGGATGGGCTTCATCGCCGCCCGGAGAACGATGGGTCGGCCGTTCGTCACCCCACCCTCGAGGCCCCCGGCCCGGTTGGTGGGGCGGGTGGTCCCGAACGGACCGTCCCCGGGCACGACCGGATCGTGGACCTCGCTCCCGGGCAGCCGGGCGGTGTGGAAGCCCAGACCCACCTCGACCCCCTTCACCCCTGGAACGCTCATGACGGCGGCGGCCAGGCGCGTGTCGAGGCGGCGGTCCCACTGCATCGGGTTCCCGAGCCCGGGAGGGCAGTTGATGGCCACGACCTCGAAGACGCCCCCGAGAGTGTCACCCCGGCTGCCGGCCCGGTCGATGGCCCGGGCCATGAGGCGAGAGGCTGAGGCGTCAGCGCAGCGGAGCGGGTCGCCCTCGGCCGCCCGGAAGACCTCCGTCCAGCCGCCCTCGTCGAGCCCGGCCGCCCGTAGGGGGTCGGCTCCGGCAGCCCGCACCTCACCCACCGCCGTGACGTGGCTTCCGACCTCCACCCCAAGGCAGCGGAGGAAGGAGCGGGCCACGGCAGGTCAGTATGCCCCGAATCCCCCGGGCCACACGCGAGCTGCAATGGCAGGGACAGAGGGTTCCGACCCCGAAAGGGGAAGGTAATCCCTAAACCCTGCCTCAGTTGGGATCGAGGGCTGAAACTCGCCCTCGTGAACATGGAATCCCTAGTAATCGCGCGTCATCAACGCGCGGTGAATACGTCCCTGCTCCTTGCACACACCGCCCGTCGCTCCACCCGAGTGGGGTCTGGGTAAGGCGTGGTCCATTAGGGCTATGTCGAATCTAGGCTCCGCGAGGGGGGAGAAGTCGTAACAAGGTGGCCGTAGGGGAACCTGCGGCCGGATCACCTCCTAAGAAAGCTTGGAGGATTGGCGGGAAAGCTGCGCTGGGTTTGCCGGAAGTTTTGTGGCGTTTTAAATTAATGGCTGGTTTAGATGTTTTTCTTTTGATTTCATTGTATGGTTAACTTTATGAATGGGTATGCGTTGCATAATTCCTTCAGAGAATATGAGGCCTCTCCAAGAAAATGTCAAGTTGCACCTAGTAGAATAAAAAAGTAGTTTATGTGTTTTCCTTAATTGGAACTAACTATGGAGATTATTTGTTAACCATTTTGTTTATAGCTTCTTCCATGGTGTGCCCGCGGCAGTAGACTACTGCTTTTTTGACACCTTCAATTTTTAAGGCAGCTTTTTTGACATCCATGGCAAGTTTGAAGGCTATTGGACAGAAGGGACTGGAGGGGACGAACTCTATTTGAACTACGCCAGGCTCTGTTTCTTTTACGTTGGTTATCATGTTCATCTGGCCAAAAGTTAGACCTGTTTCAGGGTCAACAACTTTTCCTACTTCATGTCGAACTTTATCTTCCAGTTCTGTCAAATTTCTGTTCTCCAATCGAGCTTTGAACAATAAAGGAAATGCAAGTTAATAATTGTTACGTGTTTCTCCATTTTTTCGTTTATACATTTTCCAACTCAGCATCATAGTTCTTGGATGTGAAGCTTTAACTTCGTCTACTCGTGGAACTGCCGTGTTTTTCGGGGCATTCCGTAGTTTTTCAGGGTTTTCATATGCTTCTTTTACGATTTCTTTCAGGATTTCCGCGAACTCATCAAGTGTTTCTTTTTCGAAGGATTCAGTTGGTTCTATCATTAATGCTTCTTTAACTATTAATGGAAAATAGATTGTTGGTGCGTGGAAACCATAATCAAGCAATCGTTTAGCCACATGTAATGCTGAGATGCCTGTTTGTTTTTCAAGTTTTTCAACACTGAAAACGCATTCGTGTTTTCTCGGTTTATTTTCATCATAGGGAAGCGATAATCCTGTAATATTGCGCAGTTTTTTCATTAAGTAATTAGCGTTTAAAACGGAAATTTCAGCCGTTTTTTCTAAGCCTTTAGCACCTAAACTGAGGATGTAAGCGTAGGCTTTGAGGAGAACTGCTACGTTTCCATAAAAACATTGAATCTTTCCAATACTATGAGGTCGGTTGTAGTCAAGTCTGTACCGTTTCCCATCAAAGACCACGCGGGGAACTGGCAAAAATTTGGCGAGTTGTTTTGAAACGCCTACAGGCCCAGCTCCAGGGCCGCCTCCACCATGAGGAGTTCCAAAGGTTTTATGGATATTAATGTGAACTATGTCGAAGCCCATGTCGCCAGGTCTAACCTTTCCTAGAATAGGGTTAAGGTTAGCACCGTCATAGTATAGAATACCACCTGCTGAGTGAACTGTATCGGCGATTTCTTTAATGTTCTTTTCGAATATTCCAAGTGTGTTAGGATTTGTTAGCATAAAACCCGCGGTACGTTCAGAAACAGCCTCTTTTAAGGCGTTTAGGTCTACACATCCCTCATTGTCAGAAGGAATAACTACTATCTTAAAACCAGCCATTGTTCCACTAGCAGGATTGGTTCCATGCGCTGAGTCGGGAACTATAAGTTCAGAGCGTTTTTCTCCATCGCCATTAAGTTGATGATAGGCTCGCATTATGAGAGCGCCTAAGAACTCGCCGTGGGCTCCAGCGGCCGGTTGGAGACACACTTCATGAGTGCCCGTGATTTCAGCCAACCAACGCTCTAATGTGTAGAGGATCTCAAGTATACCTTGAACGGTTTCCTCGTCTTGATTTGGATGAAGCATGGTTATGCCCGGATGCTCAGCTAAAGTTTCGTTTAGTTTTGGATTATACTTCATGGTGCAACTTCCAAGGGGATAAAAACCTAGATCCACCCCGTAGTTCATTTGCGACAGGCGAGTATAATGACGTACAACTTCAACCTCGGACAGCCGTGGAAGCCTTGGGAGGTTTTTACGGCGGATTTTGGCTGGTAAAAGCTGGTTTACTTCACCTACTTTTCTATAAATCTCTCCATCAACTTTTGGGAAAGTAAATCCTCGCCTTTTAGCGTTTCCAAGTTCGAATACTACCGGCTCATTCCAAGATGCTTGTTTGAATCTTCGAGTCATTTTCTATTTTTCCCTCACTATTTTTTCTAAAATGGTAGCTAAACGGTCAATTTCTTCTTTAGAATGCACCTCGGTTATGCAGTACAGAGCAGTTTCGCCAAGCTCCGGAAATTCTTTGGAGATATCCTTACCTCCATGAATCCCATGTTCCAGAAGTCTTCGATGAACCTTATTAACGGTTAAGTTAACAGAATCGAAGTTTACAGTGAACTCCTTGAAATGGATCGAGTCAAAAACTGGAACATGTAAGCCTTCAATTTCCGATAGTAGTTGAATAGCGTAATTTGCTCTTAACATTATGATTTCGCTTAATTCCCTGAAACCTTCTGGCCCAAGCAGAGCAAGGTATACTGCCGCAGCAACAGCGCATAAAGATTCATTAGAACAAATGTTGGATGTTGCCTTTTCCCTTCGAATGTGCTGTTCACGAGTTTGAAGAGCCATGCAGAAGGCTTTTTGACTTCCATCCACTGTTGTGGTCATTCCAATTACGCGTCCGGGCAACTGTCTAATTAAATGAAGATCACCACGACAGGCGAAAATTCCGAGAAGGGGCCCCCCATAGTTCATTGGGTTTCCAAGAGGTTGTCCTTCGCCTACTACTATGTCTGCACCATATTCGCCTGGAGGCTTCAACACCCCTAAGGATGTCGGATCAACCCCAACTATGAAAAGAGCTCCTTTTTCATGAGCTTCCTTCTCTATTTCTTCCATGTTTGTTTCGATAAATCCTAGATAGGAGGGATTCTCAATGTATACTGCAGCTGCTTTTTCGGAAATTTTCGCCCTTAAATCTTGGAGGTCTATCTGTCCGGTTCCAGTTTCATAGTTTACTTCTTGTATTGTTATTCCGACGGGTTCTGTATAAGTCCTTAGTATGGCTTTTCTATCGGGATGAATTATCTTGGGGATTAATATTTTATTTCGATGAGTTACACGAACGGCCATCCTAGCTGCTTCGCCTAAGGCTGAAGCCCAATCGTACATGGAGCAGTTAGCCACTTCCATTTCGGTAAGCTCACATATCATGCTTTGATATTCAAACAATATTTGGAGCATGCCTTGCGATATTTCGGGTTGATAGGGAGTATAGGAGGTTAATAATTCCCCTCTTTGAATTATGGCCTTTACAACTGCTGGAACATAATGTGGCCAGCATCCAGCGCCTAGGAAAACAGATATATCCTTACAGGTTTTGTTTTTAGATAGAAGCTTTTCAACATGTTGTTTTACTTCAAGTTCGGAATGGCTTTCCGGAAGATTTAATGTTTTTTTTAGCCGATAGATATCTGGAACATCAATGTAAAGCTCATCAATAGTTTTTATACCTATTTCCCGCATCATTTCATCTATCTCTGGAAGAGAATTGGGGATGTATGGATGGCTATACGGAGCCAAAGTTTCCACCGTTGAGATTCTAACTAAAGCTGGAAGAGACTCTTTAAACTTTTCAGAATTTCAAGGCGTCCCTTAATCTCTTTATAGTGAGTTCAGTTAGCATTACGGTTTGTTCAGTTGAAAGATAATTCACCACGGAAGAGTCATAGAAAACGTTTGCAGATGCAGGAAGCTCACCTGTGGCTTCTCGCAGAACGATGATTATAGGAATTAACGGAAGAGCCTTAACCTTAATACTATAATCCGCTAGTTCTAGTTTTGTTCCATCAAAGATTTCTGCTGCTTCAACAAGTTTATGCGGATTTTCGCTGAAAAATCTCAATATGAGATTAAGAACCCTTTGTCGGTAGACGCTAAAATACATCCTGCCCCCGGAGAGGTAACGAAAGGATGTAAGCGTAGAAGTTTCGGGAACTTGTCTAGCTTCAGCATATCCATAAAGAATACAGTAAATCGCTTTTTTAGCGTGTTCAGAGATCTTTTTGCCGTTTAACTCGTCAAATATCTCGCCAGTCTCTAAGGAAAGTTTAAACTTAAGAAAGTTTAATGTAGATGAATTTTCAAATCCCAAACGTCCTCGTAAGGTGGAAATTTTCTCGCCGCAAAAACGCCAACTCCACAGTTCTTCTTTCTGACAGTTTCCAAACAAATTCGTCAACTCCAATTTATCAGCGTTCTTTAATATTGGATTCCTTTTGTTGTAACCATTTCTTCAGGGTGCTTGATATCTATTATTTCATTTACAAAATCTGCGCGGTCAATTAATATTTTAGGAGCAAATCTCCCGGTGAGGACTACATCGGTTTTCTTTGGAAGTGAATCCAAAAATTCTAGGACTTCTTGAACCGATAAAAGATCACAGTAGAGAGCTAGGTTTATTTCGTCTAGAATCAATAGATGAGGCTTCTTTTCTCTAACAATCTGTTTAGCAAATGCTAAGGCTTTTTTCGCTAATCTCTTGTCTTCCTCACGAAGATTTCCTAGCCCATGCCACCCTTTCCTACCAAATAAGTAAATCTCATAATAAGGCTCTAATTTTTTCCGAATTTTGTATTCGCCAGTTTTCCGCCACCATTTCATAAACTGGATAATTATAACTTTACGGCGATGCCCTACACTTCGAAGAGCAAGCCCTAAAGCGTTTGTTGTTTTTCCTCCACCCGTCCCAGTATATAGGTATACGTAGCCCATCATTAACCTCCAACTTGAAGTAGGCTACTCCTCTACATTAACTTTAATAGCAACAAAATATTTTATTGAATCTTGAAAAGGAAGTTCCATCCAATGAGTTTCAGCTATGAAGAACTGTTAGACAGAGCTTGTTCCAAGCTTCCACAAACAATCGAGAAGCATGAACGTTTAGAGATTCCAAGAGTTCGCTCGTCTATCATTGGAATGCGTACAGTTTTCTACAATTTCAGAGAAATTACTGAAATGTTGAACCGTAACCCTGCTCATTTAATGAAGTTTTTAACACGGGAAATGGCTACAGCTGCAACTTTAAAGGAAACCCATGTTATTTTTCAAGGAAAATTTTCTACTGAAACTTTAGAACGCCTAATAGGCCGCTATGTTGAAAGATACGTCATTTGTCCAGTATGTAAACGCCCAGACACGAGAATAGTTAAGGAAAAACGCTTATCCTTCCTCATATGCGAGGCTTGCGGAGCAAAATCCTCAATAAGAGTCATGTAAAAGAAGCGTTACTGCATTGAAAGTTTACATGAACCTACGAAAAATGGGAAAATGCGTTTTACTTGCTATCTGCGATGCTGAAATTTTAGGAAAAACCCTACGAGAAGGAAAAATAGTTTTTCGAATTAAAGAAGAATTTTACAAAGGAACCAAGGTTAACGTTGAAGAAGCTGTTGCTTTAATTGAACAATCAACCATCGTGAACATGGTAGGTGAGAACATAGTTAAGAAAGCCGTAGAGAAAGGCTATGTGCATCCCGAAGCCATAATAAAGATTCAGGGGATCCCCCACGCCCAGATAATAAAAATATAATAAAACATGAATTTTAACGTAGGATAGAGGAAAGTTTCGTAAAATTTAAAAATAGAAACAATTTTTACTGTTGAAGAGAGATAATTCGGAATTTTATGAAGAATTATCTCTGAAAAATAAAAAAGAGAGAGGGGAAGGGAAATAAAAAACAAACTTTCAGTAGTGCTCCTTGCTTTAACACTTTCACTAACAACAATAGGCAATAGCATTATCAGAGTTGAAGCAGTGAACTTAACCTTAACTCTCTCAGACGTAGAACTTGCAACGCAATTTGCCTATGAATGGGGCCCTGGAACCCTCACAGGGATTACAGATATACCAGGACCAGGAGTTAGATTTGATTTTTCCGGATTAAGTCCATCGTCTGGCACAGGTGTAGGCGACAACTTTCCGGTAAGCCAATTGGCTGGTGGAGAGTACAAAACTTATGGAACTACACAACCGTTTTCCACATGGGGAGATTTCTCTGCCTATAGCGCATTTAGCCTAGTTTTCACGAACGTCGGTCCTACGCCGGTTATGGTAAATCTTAAAATGAACACAGGATGGACAGTACCGCCCCCCGAGTATGCTGCAGCTTGGAGGGATACATACTGGCAGAACGATTGGATTTCCATCGCGCCAGGAGAAAGCAAGGTAATAACCTTAGATTTCTCCTCAGCTGAAGTCTATAATGCATGGGATGAACAAGAGTATACACCCTATCCAGATGGAACCACAGGCGTAGCCATTTGGAGACTAGATGAGGTAAGCGATATAGGTTTTCAAATATTAGGAGAAGGAGATGGTTCGGTTATTGTGTCAGCATATAAGCCAGCAACACCGTCGCTGGTTGTTGAAGAACTTGAAAACAAGATTTATGCATTACATGGCGCATCCAGCGGCTCCATCGTGACGATAAAAGGGACAGTAACATACTTAGGCGAAATATCAGTTGAAGGTTTGTTGACAGGCATCTACCTAAAGGAAATCGGAGGAACAATAAGCACGGTTGACATCTCATGCGAATGGTCTCCAGATGGAGAAAACTTCTATCCAACATCGCTTAAGACAGCAGAATACTTAGATTACGAAGTTGAAATGGTTTTAGGACCCTATATGGCTGAACCTGGCTTCATAAGCACTACGTACATCAGAACTACAGCCAACCGAGACTTCAATCCAATTATAAGTGAAGTAATAGTTTTCCAGGACTTAGACGGTGATTACCATTATGATACAGGCGAAACGATAATTTCTTTTGAAGACTACCCAATGCAGATTGACCTGTGGATATGGCACACTATAGAGCTTGACCCAGCTGCTTTCTATTGGAATATACAAGACGGTATAGATGCCGCTAATCCAGGCGACACAATTTTTGTATATGACGGTTTATACTTGGAGAATCTTGTGATAAATTAAGGCATTGACGCTTCAAGCGTCTTCTCACCCAATAATTGATGGAGGAGCAATGGGTGATTGCATTAGTATAAATGCCGACAACGTGGTTATTGACGGTTTTGAAATAAGAAACGGCTATAACGGAATAATCGGACAAACCTCGGGGTCCACATTTTCTAATAACATCATACACGACAGCTTAAACATTCCAGGATATGCAGGTGTTGGAATCCTATTATGGGGCGACAATGACAATAACGTAATAATAGGAAACGAAATCTACAACAATGACCGCCAAGGAATATTCATCGGCTATGAAAATGATGCTAAAATTTCAAGTGGAAATACCATACTTGGAAATACAATTTATAATAACGGGTTATACCGATATGCAAATCCGCCGGATCCTTCATCCTACGGTATTCAATTATGGAATGCAGATGACAACTTAATAGAGAACAACACAGTATACAACCACACTAAGGTATTTCCAGATATAAACTGGTATTTTGTTGTCGGAATATACATTTGCGGTGCCAGAAACAACATGATATCAAACAACAATGTAACTGGAAATCGATACAACATTTTCATATATGATGCGGGACGAGCAGACGGAGCAACAGGCACCATAATAACGCAAAACCTGATTCAAACAGCCATAAAAGCAGGTGTCGGCGTTTTCACAGATGCGACTACAACCACAATCCACCACAACAACATCGCTGGCAACATAGAGTATGGTATCATAAATTGGGACACCGAAACAGTTGACGCTCGTTTTAACTGGTGGGGAGATAGAACAGGTCCAAGTGCTACTGGCCCAGGGCTAGGCGATGCAATAAGCGGTAATGTTCATTACAGCCCATGGCTTGGCTATCCATACGGAACAACCCCCATGACATATCATGTAGATCCAACAGGGAAAATCCAAGATGCAATTGATGACGCTAATTCAGGAGATACAATAATTGTGCATGAAGGAACATACACTGAGCAGCTGATAATTAACAAGAGCCTTACCCTACAGGGGATGACAGGAGCCAAAATTGTTGCACCCGACGTTCGGAACACTTTCACAATTGTCGAATCCGGATCAACATTTGATCCAATAATCTTTGCTTATGGTGGCGTAGAAAGTGGCGGTGCAGTAAGCGGACCTGAAAAAATCAGCGTAACTCTCAAAGGATTTGAAATAGACGGCGGAAATAAGGCTGCAGCCTACCCAATTAGATTTGTTGCAATCTTATGCCGCAACGTCAACCCCGGCGTCATCTCTAACAACACTATTCATAGTATGTATCCACCGTCTGGAAAAGGAAGCGGCCCACAAACCTTTGGCATATTAGTATATGGCGACTCTGAAATAATAATCAAACAGAATGAAATTAGAGATTTCAGTCGGGGAGGAATAGGCATTTTAGGCGACGCTGGCCCGGGTGCTGATCCATTAGCCACCCTCGAAGGAAACACTGTCCTAGGAAACGGTTTAGAATCTGAAACGGGTTGGTGGGCTGAAAACGGTATACAGTTTGGATACGGTACGACAGGATATATTAGGGGCAATGAGGTGCTTAACTGTACTGTAAATAATCCTTTTTGGGCTGCAAGTGGTATACTAGTTGTTGACACTGACGGGGTAGTGGTTGACAACAATTATGTTGAAGACTGTGATGTCGGTATAGGCGCTGTAGATTTTCCAGGATCTAAATATGGTCCTCCATGGGACTATCACATTCTATCAAACATTGTAATAAGCAATAACATTCTGATGAGTAACATATGGCAAATAGACGTATCAAACGATGCTAGAAACATTACGATAGTACAAAACGATATAATAAATGCCATTGAAGATGGAATTGACGTATGGAGCTACACAGGAGTAGACGTTGCACCAACTAATGTAAAGATACATTATAACAACATTGAGGGCAGCGGCTCATTTGGCATATGGGTTGATGAGAATATAACAGAACCAGTTGACGCCCGATTCAATTGGTGGGGTGATAAAACTGGACCGTATCATGAAACAAGCTGGACTTACATGGGTGAACCCTACGGTCCCCACTACGGTTTAGGCGACAATGTAAGTGATTACGTCCTCTATGACCCATGGCAAGGAAAAATAAAGATGCAAGTGGAGCCACCTGCATATCAAGCCAAAAGAATCAATGAAACCTTCACGATCAACATAACCATTAGCGACGTAAACGTGAACTGGAAAGTAATAGCCGTTCAGTTCCGACTAATCTACAATGCAACCCTACTAAAGGTACTCGATGTAAGTGAAGGCCCATTTATGGCTCAAGCCGGAGACACCCTTTTTATGTGCTTCATTGAAGAGGATGATATAGTCTATGGAGACAACATTGTAGTTGGCATCCTATTGCTTCCTAATGCAACCGGACAGTGGAATGTATTTCCCGAAGGAAGTGGGACCATAGCAACTATCACCTTCCAAGTAATTTACCAGCATAGGGGAATAGAAAATCCGCCACTCTCATGCATTTTACAACTAATTGAAACGAAAATAATAGACACCAGCTTGAGAGAAATAATACACGAAGAAGAAGACGGCTACTACGAAATTTTGCCTAACAACATAGGAGACATAAACTGGGACTACAAGGTTGACATATTAGACGTGGGCACAGCAGCTTTAGCATTCGGTTCAACTCCAGAACATGAACGATGGAATCCTATCGCAGACATAACAGGGCCTCAAGGAGTACCAGATAGTAAAGTAGACATCATGGACTTGGCATTAATAGCATCAAACTTCGGCTGGGAACAAGATCCAGATCCTTAAAATCAAAGAACTCTTACCTCTATTTCCCCATTTTTACTTTTGAGAATGCGATAAGCATATGTAGGACGTAAACTTTCCATATCTGGTTGAGGGTGCTTAAGTGGGCAAAAAGAAAGTAATCAGCGAAGAAGATATAAGTGAGATGGTGCTTCCCGTAGCTAATGATGTTTTGGGAGTAGCTGTTAAACTTTTAGGGTATGATCGAGTTCTTGTTCGTTGCCAAGACGGACATGAAAGGTTATGCCGTATTCGAGGAAAAATGAAGAGACGAGTTTGGATTAGGGAAGGCGACGTGGTCCTAGTTTCACCTTGGGATTTTCAATCCGACAAGCGCGGCGACATAATCTGGCGATACACCCGAGCACAAGCTGAATGGTTAAGAAAAAATGGTTACCTAACCATCTAGTACAACTCATATTCATTTAGCTAATTAACACTAAGCTTCTCAGCTTAATGGTACATGCTTTATTAAGAAGTACACGGGTTAATGTTTGAATAAACTGTGAAGGATAAACCTTGTCTGAGGAGAAAGCTGTCAAAAAACTATTACGGAAAGAAAAGCGTTACGAGACAGAGCAGTTAATGAAAATTAAACGTAGCGAGGAGTATGAAGTTTTAGAGGAAGTTTTCGATCGGTCAACATTGATGACGATTTATGATTTTCTAAACAAAGGGGTAATAGATGAGATTTTCGGCGTCGTCAAAGCTGGGAAGGAATCACGGATTTACTGGGCTAAAGATAAAATAGGTAATGAGTTAGCTGTGAAAATCTACCTAACTGTCTCAGCTGAATTCAAAAAGGGAAAACTTCCCTATATCGAAGGAGACCCTAGATTTAGACGTGTAAAAAGAGATACACGTTCACTTGTTTACCTTTGGGCACATAAAGAATTTAAAAACTTGGAGCAAGCCTATGCGGCTAAAGTTCGTGTTCCGAAACCTATTGCCGTTAAAAACAATGTGTTAATTATGGAATTTATAGGGAAAAACGGAGTTAACGCCCCCTTAATGAAGGAAACTCCGCCGAGAAATCCAAAACGTATTTACAAGGTTCTCTTAACTTACTTAAGGAGGCTTTATCGAAAAGCGGAGCTTGTGCATGGTGACCTAAGCGAGTATAACATTATGATTTGGCGTGGACTACCAGTGCTTTTTGATGTCTCCCAAGCTGTTCCCTTAGAACATCCAATGGCAGAAACCCTCCTGCGAAGAGACTTAAAAAACTTGAATCGCTTCTTCTCTAAACTTAGAGTAAACGTGTTACCAGTTGAGGAAATATACCGGAGGATTACAGGTTGAGCATAGCAAGTACTTTCATCAAAATTCCACGCGAAAGAATAGGCGTTCTGATAGGGCTAAAAGGAAAGGTAAAACAGCAAATTGAGCAAATATTAAAAGTGAAGCTTGAAGTGGACAGTGAAACTGGAGGAGTAACCATACTTCTAAGTGAAGACGCGGAGGACCCCTCAGTTCTCTTCAGAGCTAAAGAACTGGTCTTAGCCATAGGAAGGGGATTTTCTCCGGAGAGAGCCTTCCAACTTTTCAATGAAGATACGATTCTGCAAATAATAGATTTAAGGGATATTGTTGGAAAGTCAGAATCCAGCATGAAACGTTTGAAAGGAAGAGTAATCGGAAAAGAAGGAAAAACTCGAAGGGTAATTGAGGAGTTGACAGAAACAGAAGTAGCCGTCTACGGACATACCATTGGAATTATAGGTAAACCAGAACAAGTGCAGATAGCCAGAGAAGCTATAATGATGTTTCTCCAGGGCAGTCAACATAACACCGTCTATAGGTTCCTGCACAGAAAAAGAAGGGAACTTAAAAGAAAAATGCTAGAAATATGGGAAAAACCAGGTGAAATCTAAAAACAGCCATAAACCTAAACAAATTTAAGAAGTGAAGCCAAATTTTAAACTCTAGGTCTTATTTCTAGAAATTTAATCCATAATGTTTATAGAAAACCCCTCATTCGATTTCTCTAAAGGGAGAAGGGAAACAATGATAAAGAAAGTACTTTCTTTAATTCTAGTTATATCGATTTTCGTCACTAGCTCTATCCCCTTCGGAATAATCACTTGCTTAGCCCAAACCCCACCTGTAGCTCAATTCAATTATACCCCTGAAAAACCCCTTGCCAACGAAACCGTAGTTTTCGATGCCTCGGCAAGCTATGATCCTGATGGAACTATTGTAAGCTACAAATGGGATTTCGGTGACGGTTCCCCAATAGAAACCTTGCCAACGCCGTTAGTTGAGCACACTTACTCAGAACCTGGAAATTACACAGTAACTTTGGTTGTAACGGACAATGAAACTCTTCAAGATTCCACAATTTCTGTAGTTACGGTAATATACTATCCAACAGCAAGTTTCACCTATTCACCCACAACGCCCATCGTAGGAGAAACAGTAACCTTTAACGCTTCGAATTCCCAACCAAACGGAGGAGTAATCGTCAACTACAAATGGGATTTTGGCGATGGATCACCTATCACAAACACAACAACACCTATAACAACCCATGTTTATTCGGCTGTTGGAAACTATACAGTAACCCTTACAGTAGTAGACAGCGAAAATCTAACAGACAGCACCATCAGATACATCACCCTAATCAACTACCCCGTGGCCAACTTCAACTATTCTCCTTCTTATCCCATCGTCAACGAAGTAATCACCTTTAACGCTTCAGCATCCAATCCTGATGGCGGAACTATTGTCGAGTATTTTTGGGATTTCGGCGATGGAACAAATGGGACAGGAGTTGTCGTGACCCATACCTACAGTACTTTCGGAACCTTCACTGTAAACTTAACAGTTACCGACAGCGAAGGATTAAGCAACAGCATAACTCAAGAGGTAAATGTTAGACAATATCCCGAAGCAAGTTTCACATACCTACCAGTTAATCCCCTGATAGGCGAAACGGTAACATTCAACGCATCGGGATCAAAACCAAATGGCGGAGTTATCGTAAGTTACAGTTGGGATTTCGGCGATAACTCTACAGGCTCAGGAATGATAGCTAACCATACATTTACTGCCTATGGAATCTACAATGTAACGTTAACTGTTGTTGACAGTGAAGGATTATCTAACACGTACACCATTAGTATACGGATCCTCATATCACCCACAGCCAATTTCACTTATTCACCTGAATACGTAGCTGTAAATCAGTCTGTAACGTTTGATGCTTCAGGCTCGTTTGACCTTGATGGAACCATTGTTACGTACATTTGGGACTTCGGTGACGGAAATATAACTACCACTTACACTCCCATTGTAACTCACATCTATAAGAGCGCTAACACATACGAAGTTACCTTGACGGTTATAGATGACGATGGATTAATTGATCAGGTAGCCAAGTTCATAGTAGTATATACTACAGTTCCGGTACACGACGTTGCAATAATTAGTGTTGAAACAAACAGCTCATGGGCATATCGTGGAAACCTCATAAACATTACAGTTATAATTGCCAATAAAGGAAACATTGTTGAGAAGGTTAACGTTACCATATACTATGATGAAACAGAAATAGTAACGTTTAGAGATGTATACCTATTAGCTGAAGAAAATTTGACTCTAACATTCCTTTGGAACACAAGCCTTGTTAATCCGGGAGGCTACATAATCTCCGTAGCAGCAAGTATTGTAGAGATGGAAGAAAACACAGGGGACAACTTCTTGGTTAATGGAGAGATAATCGTTGTATTCATAGATGTAAATTTAGATGGTAAAATTGATGTCATGGATGTAGCAATAGTAGCAAAGGCCTACGGTTCATACCCAACTCATCCTAACTGGGATCCAAGAGCCGATTTAGATGGAGATGGCAAGATCGATATCATGGACGTAGCAATGGTCGCCATTCACTTCGGCGAAGAACTCTAACCTCCACCCCTAAACTTTTTATGATTAACTTAAATAAACAGCAAAAGTCATTTTGGGCTCTCGCACTCAAGATCCACATCACTTATCAGCGGGGCCAGAGTCGTCATCGCCCATACAACAACTAATTAATGAAGGACTCACATAAAAACGTTAGTCAAGCATAGAGCGTGTTAAAAACATGTTACATCATATCAGGGTTATCCCGTTAGCTGCTGAAAGTTTAGGCGTAAGATCTATGTGCACCTACGTGGAAACAGCTGATGTTAGACTATTGTTAGATGCAGGAATCTCACTTTGCCCTAACCGTTTCGGCTTACCACCTCATCCTGAGGAATTTAAAACGATAAACGCCTTAAGGAGGAAAATAGCTGAAGCTGCAGAAAAAGCCGAAGTCATAACCTTAAGCCACTACCATTTCGATCATCATACACCTTCGTATGAAGATTGGCTATGTAACTGGACCGCTGCGAGCCATACTGCCCAACAGATCTACCAAGAGAAAACTGTTTTGATCAAAAACCCTAAAGAAAAAATAAATTTCAGTCAACGTCGCCGGGCATGGATGTTCCAGAAAACAGCTGGAAAATTAGCTAAAAAACTAACAGTGGCCGACGGGAAAAGCTTTGTTTTTAACAAGACTAGAATAAGATTTTCCGAGCCGGTTTTTCATGGAGTAGAGAACACACCATTAGGATGGGTATTGATTACCACTGTTGAATATGAAAATGAGAGGCTTATGTATGCACCCGATGTGCAGGGACCGTTTTGCATAGAGACTCTTAAAATAATCTTGAAGGAAAAACCGCAGATGCTTATTATCGGTGGGCCGCCAAGTTATTTAGCGGGGTTTAGAGTGAAACAGGAAGAAATTAGCAACGCTATTAGACATTTAGAAGTTATAGCGTCAAAATTGCCGATAGTGATTTTGGAGCACCACTTGTTGAGGGACATAGAATGGCGAGAGAAAATTAGAGAGGTTTTTAAAACTGCAGAGAAAGCTGGACATAGAGTTTTAACTGCTGCAGAGTTTATGGGAAGTAAAAACTTGTTCCTCGAAGCTAATAGAAGACGATTTTATGCAGAGCAGCCGCCCTCTAAGGAGTTTGAACGTTGGATGAAACTTTCTGATATAAAAAAGCGGTGCAGTAAACCGCCAATTTAGTCTTCAAGAAGTAAACCAATTTCCTCGACACTTTGTCTTATTTGTTTCTCGTCTACACCATAAAAGGGTATGGAAAAACGTCGTTTCTCTAATTCGGAAGCAAGCTCTTTAATGAAAACTCCAGGTTTTCTAACTGGTTTTTTCCGAACTAACTTGATTTTCTCTACCTCTCCTCCCGCATATCCAATGTAGACGCGGTTTACTCCGCATGAAGGGCTTCCTTCTATGCCTATTATAGCTGAAACTCTTATTCCATTCCTTATGTATTCACCTATCTGGTCAACCAGTTGAACTGCAATTCGTCTACAATGCCGCCTAAACATAAAGGTGTCATATTGTTCTCGGGTTTGACTCCATCGAAGCAAACCGGCAAATGTAAATTCAGGACAGGGCATCTGAATTATGCCAAAACCCTTGGCTTTCAACAGCTCAACAAGTTCAACTATCATGTTCAAATGTTGAGCCAGTCCTAAAACCTTAGAGTTCTGGTTCAAAATACAATGAGCAACTAGAACAATTTTTCTGCTTCTCGCATCTTTTTGCATGAAAAATCCTCCCAAATTGGAAAGGATAATCTAATCCGGTGGCATCCATGACTTGAAAGCAGGTATTTTGGAAGCTTCAAAGGCAATTCTTCTCTGGTCATCAGCTATCTTTTCAGTGACCATCTCCACAAGCTCTTCAGGAGTGAAGGCACTACCAACGAAATGGTGATTCCCCCCAGTCATCTTTGCAATTGTTTCCGTCACTAACCTTCCGTAGGTTTCCTTTCCAAGCAGGTGAGGATTGGTATTCACAATGATAGTGTTAATTCCTTCACGACTAATCATCTTCGCCACAGAAAAAACGTCATGGACAGCTACGTCCTCATACCGCCTAACGATTATTTCCACCTCATCTATTTGACGGACTTCACCTGTTTCTAAACTTCTTTTAAGTGGAACGTTAGCGTTTCCATCAGTAATTATCGCCATTACTGGTATGGTGGATGGATCTCGACGTTTAGCTTCTTTGAGTACCTCCCAAGCTTTTAGCATTCCAGCTGCTAGAGGCGTGAAACCGCTTACCCGAAGCTGCATAAGACGGTTAGCAACAAGAGCTAGATTCCTAGTTGGGTGTTGCACAACCACTGCCCCCGTATCTTTTAAGGCGATAATACCCACGCGATCCCGATAACGATAGGCATCCCTATGAAGCCTCAATAAAGCTTCTTTAACAGGCTCTATTTTAAAAAGCATAGAACCGCTTAAGTCAACAACGAAAACAAGGGTTAAAGGAGCTTTATAAAGTCTCATTTTCTCACGTATATCATTAAAAGTTATTCGAAGGGCCATTTCAGCTGGTCTTTCACGATATTTTTGTTTTCTAGCAGCAGCCCTAATAGTAGCGGGCAAATGAACGTCGCGTGGTTTACCTTTAGGAATCTTCCAGCGATAAGGTTTCCCACGGTGAAGAGTTGTGAAAGCTTCAGCTCGCTTCCCAGCGTGAACCGCTAAACGTTTAGACTTTATCTTTTTAGGTTCAAAAGCAGCCTTGAAACCTCGGAAAGGAGCTGAAAGCTTATCTTTTACTCTATCAAAAAGGGACATGCCTATGGAAGGCTGAGGAGCACCTAACTTCCCCGTCCAGAAAGGATGCCCCTTAACCTTACCCTTTTCCAGCTTCTCCTTTTCGGTAAACTGTGCTTCCAATGGTATACGGCTCTTAATCACGCTTTCCTCAATCATAGTAGCATCCTTTCGTGCTTTTCGCGCTTTCTTGCCGAAAATCACTGTAGGCAAACGCAACAGCCTATCAAGCCTAAACATTGATCTAAAAATTCTCTCTCGAAACCTCGCCATGCCCTTTTTTGATTTTTCCTCTTCCTTTTTTGTAGCTTCACCCATCACAAAGACTAGGCTTTTACCCTTTCCCTTAAGCTTCTTTGTTTTTTCAAGCTCTTCATCTTTTGTGTATTTTTTGGCCTGCATTTTCAAGACTTCTTTAACCTTCGCCCAGAAAGTCTTAGTAATTTCATCAGGTGTAGCGGGTTCTAGGAACCCACCTTCTCTTGTTCGGTGACTCAAGGCCAGTTCAGCCGCAGCTAAGATATCGTCTGCGGTTACTTCTGTTCTATTATCTAAGGCGGCTATTGCACGAGCAGCCCGAGTTATAACTATGTCAGGACGTAGACCGTCAACTTTCAGCTCCAAGCAGGATTCACATACAGCTTGAATCAAACCTTCGTCTATCTCAACCTTTGGAAGAATTTTTCTCGCTTGGATTATGCGTTCTCTTAGCTCTTCTTGTATAGATTGATATTTTTTATAGAAACCTTCAGGATTATCTTCGAACTCCATGTTTCGTCTTACCACTTCTATCCTATCTTTAACAGATACCATCCTCTCGACCGTTACTGAAAGGGGAAAACGATCTAAGAGTTGAGGTCGAAGTTCGCCTTCTTCAGGGTTCATAGTTCCAATGAATATAAAACGAGCTGGATGGCTCACGGATATGCCTTCCCGCTCCACAACGTTCCATCCAGTAGCCGCAGCGTCTAAAAGATCGTCTGCGATATGGTCTGGTAGAAGATTTATCTCGTCAACGTATAGAATATTCTGGTTCGCCTCAGCTAATATCCCAGGCTCTAATGCTTCTATTCCATGTTTAATGGCTTTTTCAACGTCCAAGCTTCCTACTACACGGTCTTCAGTAGCGCCCAAGGGCAGATCAACAACAATCATCTCTTTCATTTCTGTGGGCAACTTTCCACCTTTCTTGTAGCGTTCGCTGCATCTTGGACACATGTTAGATAAGTCTTCAGGATTACAGTTAAACGGACAGTCTTTTACAACCTTTATTTTAGGGAGTATATCTGCCAAAGCACGGACAATGGTTGTTTTTCCGGAGCCTTTAGGTCCACGGATAAGTAAGCCGCCTATTTTTGGGTCTATGGCATTTATAAGCATGGCTAGCTTAAGCTTCTCCATCCCCACAATCGCAGAAAAGGGAAAAACAAGCCGTCTCCTTCGTTGCATCTATCGAAACTCCATCGTACTTTCAAGATAATAATATGGGATACATTAGCTTTAACTATTCTGTTATAAACACAAAACAAATAAATCGTATTAAAACAGTAATATTTCCCTCGACTTTCCCGAATAAAAAGCCTATCTTCAAGTGGCAAAACATGTATGAAGAGAAAATTGCAAAAGCCATAAATTCAGCATTAAAACATTTAACCGGCTCCATCCAAGCTGCGACTAAAAACGAAAAAAAGTTGGAGCATGAAGTATGGCACACTTCATCAGAACTCGAGTACACCTTGCTACTTTTCTCGCTAACACAGAAAAACCCAGAGATAAGGTTTTCATGGAAAAGCAAGCTTAATCCAAAAAAGGAAATCGAAACTAAGCAAGCGTTGATGAAAGCCCAAAAAGCCTTGAAAGAAGCAAAAAAACATCTGAGAAATGGTGGATTAGAAGAAGCTTACAAGGCTACTTGGACAGCCAGAAACTATGTTTTCAGAGTCCAAGAATACTTAGAAAAGGAGCGAAAAAAGAAGCTTAAGGCTAAGACTACTCTAAATAGCTAGATTTCTTTTCCTTCACGATTAGTTTTTCAGCATCAATAATCACACGGAAATAATTCTTCAGCTTCTCTTTGTGTAAAAACTTTCGAATAAATACCCGTAGACTAGACTTTTTGACATTCACGTTTTCAAGCCTCATTTCACTTTCAGTTATTTTTACCGTCCCGCCTGTTTTCTCTTCCAAAAACTTTGCTAATGCCTCCAGTGTTTCACTTCCTTCCTTACTTTTAAGCTCTGAAGCATCAACTAAGAGTTCAGTTTCATTCATGTTCCCCACCTCTAATAGTTTATCTACCAATTATTATTATTCTAACTTGATCACAAGCGTTTTCGCACGCATCAGCGATCATCTCCAATGCCTCGAGCAACTCATTAGTTAGAATGGCTGTTCCAACTTTTAGTTCTTCTTGCTCTGCAAGAATTTTTCTAGCTCTCTCATGTAGATCGTCAACTTTCTCTTCTTGCCTTTCCACTACATCTGCGGCTTGTAGGGCTTCCTCTGGCTTTTTTATCATCTTATTTATGCATTCCCGAAGGTTAAAGGCACATATTTTGACATTTTCAACCATTTCAACTAGGGCATGTTGCAGTTTTTTAGGTACAATTTCCATGGGAAGCGCGTTTAATATACGGGTTGCCTCCCTACTCCAGTCGGCGACCAAGTCCACCCGCTTAGTTAGATGCATTAAATCTTCCCTATCCACAGGCGGCAACTCCCCAGTGGAAAGCTCATCCATTATCATTCTGCGAAGTTTATCAGCAGCCTTCTCGCCTTCAGTTATCCGATCCACACAGTCGCGTCGTTTCTTTGTCTCCCCATTCACAGCTGCTTTTATAGCGCTCTCCAGATCCTCTACTATAGCAGTAGTTATCCCTAAATGTCGTTGTATCAGCTTTATAGTTCTGGTCTGCCTTCTCCTTTCAAACCACCTTAACAGTTCGCTCAACGATTGATTCCTCCATCAAAAGCTAATAACGGTCACAGTTTATGAATGGTTCCTTTCTATGAGAATTAGTTTTCTACTCATAAATTTTGTTATTTAGATAAAAAATGTAAAGTATGATTGTCAGTTCGCCCGTCATCAAATCTTATCACAGCTTTGAAGCTCTGATGACTCTCCAGTTCATCATCCAAGAAAGTAATTAGGAATGGTTACTTAAGGGCTTTGCGATGCTGCAAATTCTATTCTCTCAACACCTTTACCTTTAGAGGATCTCGACAGAAGCTTGATAAATCCTATTTCACCTGTGTGTTTAACATGAGTCCCGCCACAAGCACAAGCATGCCAATCTTCGATTTCAACAATTCGCACTTCAGTAACATGAGATGGAAGTATCTTTAATGATTCATGGAACCTTTCCAAGTATTTTTCTGCATCGTTTCTTCTCATTGTTTTTATGATCACTGGACGATTGTCCTTTACGACGTTATTGGCTACTTTCTCGATTTTAGAGAATAGAGGACGTAGAGAGCTGGAATAAGCAAAGTCCAGACGTACTTTATTAGCTTCTAAACCAGAGCCAACTATCTCAACAGGTTTTCCCAAGACTTGTCGGACAGCTTCTGCCATCAAATGAGCACTTGTGTGATTTTGCATAACAGCATACCTATAATCCCAGTCAATTTGACCTTTCACCTTTTCGTCTACACTCAATTCTGGAAATGTTTTCTCTTGGAAGAGGTGAAGAACCACCCCATTCGGCAGCATTCGCGCCCTTTTTATCAATATTTTGCCATTTAATGTGGAAAGGAAACCACGATCTGGTGGTTGACCGCCTCCACCAGGATAGAAAGCCGTTTGATTTAACGCCACGCCCTTTTCTTGTTCATTTTCTATAATTTGAAATTCTTGCTTCAAACTCTCTAATATACGCATCCTCATAGTAAAGCAGGCATGTAGGCTTCAAGTCTTCAATGTTAGACATAAACTCACCGCTTAGCCTGTAAAGCCTATTGAGGAAAACATAATTATTATTTACGTTAAACTAGAGTGTTAGCATTAGCGTGCAGCGAGGGTGCGGCGTATTGGACGTATTTGAAGCTATAAAGGGCAGACGAAGTGTTCGTGCTTACACCCACCAGGAAGTTTCGGAAGAAATTGTTAAGAGGCTTATTGACGCAGCCAGGTGGGCGCCTTCAGCGGGAAATGTCCAACCATGGGAGTTCATAATTGTTCGGAATCCAGAAATAAAGCATAGATTGGCTGTGGCTGCTTTAAATCAAACATTTATTGAAGAAGCCCCGGTTGTAATTGTTGTTTGTGCAGATGAAGCCCGTTCATCCCGAGCTTATGGAAGCCGTGGTGCGACGCTGTATTGTCTGCAGGACACTGCAGCAGCTACCCAGAACCTTATGTTGGCTGCCTATGCTTTAGGATTAGGCACCTGCTGGGTGGGCGCCTTTCGAGAGGACAAAGCCAGCGAGGCATTAAAACTCCCATCCCACATAAGGCCTGTAGCCATCATTCCAGTCGGATATCCAGCGGAAACCCCCTCAGCTAGAGCTCGGAGAAGCATGGAAACTATAATCCATTACGAAAAATTCTGAAAGGTGAGAGTATATGAAAATGAGAAGTTATTATTTAGGCGAACTCGCCTGGCCAGACGTTGAAGCCTTCCTAACTCAACATGATGTCATCGTAATTCCAGTTGGAAGTTGCGAGCAGCACGGTCCACACTTGCCCATTGATACGGATGCCTTTGATGCTTTTTGGCTTTCAAAAAAGGCAGCTGAAAGAGCAGAATGCGTCTTGGTTGCACCGCCTATAAACTATGGAGTTTCTATGCACCATATGGATTTTCCTGGAACAGTTTCACTTAGTCCCCCAACCTTAGAGCAGCTAGCCTACGAAATAGCGATTAGCCTTATCAAGCATGGCTTTAAAAAAATAGTTTTTGAAAATGCCCATGGCGGCAACACTCCAGCTTTGCTTGCAGCTGCCCAACGGATAAAGGCAGAAAACCCTAAAGTTTTTGTAGCTGTTGACAGCGTAAACCTGATCCCCGACTACATCGAAAAAGAAATCGAAACCGTTTATGACGCCCACTCAGGAGAGTTTGAAACTTCCACCACCCTTGCAAATCGGGAAGAACACGTTGTAAAAGAAAGAATAGCTAAACCACAAATTAGGTTTCCACCATGTAAGTACACTAAAATGGGGCTCAAAGAGCGGGGACCAAAAGTTTCATGGGCTTTCCGAATAAAGGAAATAAGCTCTACTGGAGTTGTGGGGGATCCGACAAAAGCTTCAAAGGAAAAAGGAGAAGAAGCATGGAAACTCACAATCGAGAGGCTAGCAGATCTACTAAAGGAATTAGATAAAATGGAGCTTTAAATGTTAATATTAGAAATTTTAAGATCCATTGTTTAAAAATATAGATTTTATGAGAAGATATATACTGTCAACATCTCGTAAAATGTCCCGGAGCTTCTTTTCCCCGTTGTTAGTTAGTTTATATACTCTCTTTCCATTTACTTTGATTCCTTTAACGAGTCCTTTTCGTTCCATTGAATATAACACTGAATATACAGAGCCAGCGGAAGGAAGTATATGAAATTTCTTATGGAAAAGAGCGATAATGTCGTAACCGCTCATGGGCAAACCGTTTTTGAGCTCCTTTAATATGATTAGATCCATGAAGTTTCTAAAGATGCGTTCACGTATTTCCTTAGCATGGATGTTCATATTACTCTTCCTTCCTTTTTGCAAATAATCTATAATTTGTTGTAAGTTTGAAAATAAACTTTGTGGAAGGCACCAAACAGTTTGACCTAAAACTCAATGCAATTCGCTAATTTCCTTCAATTTTTTCATCTTTGCCTCAGCATCATAGCTCCATTTTCCATCATTAAAAAATTCGTAGGAAATCGTTTGTCTTCTGTAAGATGTTGGATCTAGGGTTACGTAAAAAAGGCTATTAATCAAACCAGCTCTATAAAGCTGATTCAACGACTTGATCAGGTTAGGAAACTCTTCTTTTAAAATGTAAATATTAACAATTAATGAGTTCCTTCCCATTATTTTTGCATAACTTACAATGAACGGTTTTCCATCAGACGCGTTCACAAATTTAGCTAACGCCTTTTCACTTTTAAAATCAATAATAAAATTGTAAAGGTCAGAAAATTGAGCAGGGAATGGATAAATATCAACAATATACTCTATAACCAACTTTCGTTGTATTATGTGGTTTTGATAACGCGCACCAACGCTTTGAGGAGTAATCTTCAATGTTTCCGCTAGCTTTTTAAAATTAATCATAGCATTTTTTTCCAGTTCCTTAATTAAAATCAGATCCTTTTTATCAACCATAATGCGGGAATTCTCTTCCTTTAATACTTCAGGTAAATCAACAGGCGCATTCAAAATTTCATCAAGCCATTTGCGCCAATTAAATTGCCACTCCTTCTTCTTAAAATCGTACCAAGAAAAATCAGGGGGAACAAAATGGGAATTCGTTATCCAATAAAAATTGTACCGAGAGAATATTTGGGTTTTACTGGCTTCGTGAAAATACTTTTCTAGTTCCTTCTTGTAATTAGTTGGAAAAGCAATATACGCACAATAACCGTCCATTTTTCCATAACACCTGATTATATAAGTCCAATAATCTATGTTTGTTATGAGTTCTTTCAAAGCCTCATGGTGTCCAAGTTTTGCTTCTGCAATAAAAAAGGCTTTAGTCAATCCAAGCCTTAATAGGTTTGGATTGACCGTGACACATAGAAGCCCCGCCTTTATGAGTTTCTTTAACCTAAATCCGACGGTGGTAATAGGCAGATTTATTGCTTTGGCTAATCTGGTGAGATTTCGAGGACCATAATAGGTAATTCCTTTCAGTATTTTCGCATTTGTTTCATCTAGAAACTTTAAATATTCATAGCATCGTTGCAACATAGCATTGGTCATCAGGATCAGTCCCTTATTAATGAGGTAGTTAAGTTATATTTTTGAATTTTCAACCTGGCTTTGCAGTACCACCTTCATCGCCTGTAGGTTGAATCCTACCAGCGGTGGGAATAACTGCTGTCGAAGAGTTAACGCTATCATAAGAGAACGTGGGAACCTCTATCGCAGTTACGGTTGTAACTAGACTATAGAAACTGCAAAGAAGAACCGTCAAGCACAACAACCAGACAAGAGTTTTTCCCTTCATTAAATTCTCACCTCCCCCATTCGTTATTGTGGATTATTGACTTAAAGGGAGTTATCTTACTATTTTCAAAAAAACAAGGAAAAATTGTATAAAATAAACGTAACAAATAGTTCAGAACATGTACATATATGATAAACCAACAATTCAAGAATAAACGTTTACAAACTACAGATATTAACTAACGAAGCAAAAACTCCTCTAATGGAATAAACATTTTGGCGTTTCCAGGCTTCTTCGCTTCATTAACAATTATCAAAGTGAGAAGATAATTAAGAAGATTGTTTACGCTGCAAAAGTAGAAGAATGAAGAAAACTTGAGAATTTCTTCATTATCTTGAATTTGATTCCTTTTCTAGTTTAAACCGTCGAAAGGTTGTTTGGTGCGGCCGCCGGGATTTGAACCCGGGTCGTCGGCTCGGGAGGCCGAAGTCCTACCAGGCTAGACTACGGCCGCGGTTTATGTTTCTATTCCAAGTTAGAATTTAGCATCTTCCGCATAAGATTTATGTGTTTATGTACATTTCTTAAACAATTCTTACAAGGGGTGGAGAGAAAACTTTATGGCGAGTCTATTGGGGTCTGGAGTCTATTTCTGGCAGGGAAATGAGGCTTGTGCTTATGGAGCCATAGCTGCGGGCTGCCGGTTTTTTGCTGCGTATCCTATAACGCCTTCCAGTGAAATCGCTGAGCGTTTGGCGAGGCTTCTTCCGCTGGTTGATGGAATTTTCATTCAGATGGAGGACGAGTTAGCGTCTATAAACGCTGTAATAGGCGCCAGCTGGGCTGGAGCTAAGGCTATGACAGCTACATCGGGGCCGGGTTTCAGTTTAATGCAGGAAAGCATTGGTTATGCGTTTATGACTGAAACCCCATGCGTAATCGTTAATGTGCAACGGGTTGGTCCCAGCACCGGACAGGCAACTAAAGCGGCTCAAGGCGACGTGATGCAAGCCAGATGGGGTACGCATGGGGATTATGTCCCCATAGTCTTGTCGCCGAACTCCGTTCAGGAAATGTTTCAGCTAACCGTTCGTGCTTTTAACTTAGCTGAAAAATATAGAACGCCAGTGATATTGCTTGTAGATGAGATAGTTGGACATATGCGGGAAAAAATTGAGGTTCCGCCAATCAAAGAAATTTGTATAGTTAATCGAAAGAAGCCGAAGAAAGGTGACAGAAGTTTTTTCGCCTGGGCAGAAGTTGCGCCTATGCCAACATTGGGTGAAGGCTTCAACGTAAGCGTTACAGGTTCAACTCACGACGAATATGGCGTTAGGTTCACAGCTGACCCGGAAGTCCATCGACGGTTAATCAGCAACCTTGTAGATAAGATAGAGAAGCATAGAAATGATATCGTTGAGCTAGAAGCTTGGAACACGGATGACTGCTCAACAGCCATAATATGCTTTGGTTGCACTTCTAGAGCCGTCTATGAAGCCGTTGAAGAAGCCAGGCGAAAGGGCGTAAATGTTGGATATGTGAGGCTTAAAACGTTATGGCCCTTTCCAGCCGAAACTATTCGAAGATTAGCACAGCGGGTAGAAAAAATCGTAGTGCCAGAGATGAATCTGAGGCAGCTTTTTTACGAAGTGGAAAGAGCTGCTTATGGAATGGCAGAGGTTACGGCGGTTAATAAAATTGGGGGTGGCCAGATTATAACACCAGAAGAAATACTGGAGGAAATTCTTTCATGAGCTCAAAATTTTCTATTCAAAGATATTTACGCGGTTTAGTTTTTCCTTTTTGTCCGGGATGCGGTAATTTTATTGTAGTGAATAGCTTTCTCAAAGCTGTGCACGAACTGGGGCATCAAGATCTAAGTGGATTTGTTTTCTGCAGTGGAATAGGATGTGCCGCTTGGATTCCTTCACCTTATTTTTTGGCTGATTCAATACATACGCCTCACGGAAGAAGTATTCCGGTAGCTACGGGCGTGAAGTTGTTCCGTCCAGAACTGGAAGTTGTAGTTTTTGGTGGAGATGGAGACTTGGCGGGAATAGGTTTAAATCATCTTATACATGCGGCTCGTAGAAATGTGGATATTAAGGTGATAATGGTGAACAATATGGTTTATGGGATGACAGGTGGACAGGTTGCTCCAACAACCCCTTTCGGGACGGTTACCACAACCACCCCCTACAAAAGTTTTGAACGCCCATTGGATGTTACGCGGTTAATAGCTGCAGCTGGGGCGAACTACGCGGCTAGATGGACAACCGTTCATCCAGAACAATTTAAAGAAGCTGTAAAGAAGGCGCTGAAAATCCGAGGGTTTAGCTTTATTGAAATGGTAAGCCAATGTCCTACAGCCTTTGGGAGAAGAGCTGGATTCAAAAACGTAGCGGAAATGCTTCAATGGTTCAAACAAAACTCAATATTGAAAGAGAAAGCAGAAAAGATGAATTGGAAGGAATTGGAAGGAAAAATTGTGATAGGTGAATTTGTCTGTAGGCAAGAGCCTACGTTAGGTGATAACGTTCGCCAAAATATATGGAGGAAAACTCATGGCTAAACGGATAGAGGTGAGGATAGCTGGGCTTGGAGGGCAAGGAGTGGTTCTTGCTGGACAAATTCTTGGAAGAGCCGCGGTTTATGATGGAAAAAGCGTTGTCCAAACCCAGAGTTATGGAGCTGAAGCCCGTGGAAGCGCGGCTAAGAGTGAAGTGATAATCTCTGATAATAAAATTGCTTTTCCCATGGTGAGAAAATGTGACATTCTTGTGGCGATGAGTCAACAAGCGTTGGATAAATACATCAGTGACCTGAAGGGAAACGGAATCCTACTCGTTGACACCTTGATTAAGAAGATTCCTGAAACAGAAGCCAAACTCTTCAAAGTTCCAGCAACAAAAACAGCGGAAAAAACCTTAGGAAACAAGCTTTATGCCAATGTGGTCATGTTGGGAGCGCTCATAAAAGAAACAAGGATAACAAGTTTGGAAGCTATGGAGAAAGCGATTAGAGAAAGCGTACCAGAAAAGGTTAGAGAAGCAAATTTAAACGCGTTCAAGGAGGGACTTAAACTAGGTTAAAAACGGGCAAACCCTATTTCGTATTGTTTAGAGTATAATTTTTATGCTCGTTATCTATAAATAAGAGAAATCTATAGGTTAAATCCTTCCAAAGACAGATTCATCCGCTGCAGAAGATTAAAAAGGGATGGTTTAAAATGCCCATGAAAGAGCTGAAAACCGAAAACGAAGATTTCTTAACCTTAGAACGGCGGATTTTGCTGAAAAACTACAAGCTCACATTGGACAGAAATTTGTGTGTTGGATGCGAAATATGTAGTTTAGCTTGCCCAAAAGAAGCAATCACCGTAAGTAGAGTTGAGAAAAAACAAGGAGAAGCAGCTGTAAAACCACTGGTGGATGTTGACCTCCAAAAATGCCATTACTGTGGAATCTGCGACGTTGTTTGCCCCTTTGGAGCCATAAAAGTGACATTAAACGATGAAAACTTAATTTCCGTTGTGGAAAAAGAGTCCTTCCCATTGCTAATAAGGGATATCGAAGTTAATGCTTCTAAGTGTAAGGTTGGATGCGTTGACTGCGAAGAGGCTTGCCCGTTAGATTTGATCAAAATAGCAGTGCTTACACCAGAAGGAAAACCTGTGGAAAACTTGGAAGCATTAAGTGAAGCTGAAAAGGAAAAGCTTAAAGTGGACGTAGAAATTAGGAAAGAGTTCTGTCCTTGCTGTCGCTTATGCGAAATTAAATGTCCAGAAGGTGCAATCAGCATACGCAAAATTTTCACTGGAGCTTTAAAGATTAACCGGGAAAAATGTCCTGAGGGTTGCCGAGACTGTGTAGACATTTGCCCCATAACAGGAGCCTTGTACGTTTCTGAAAGTGATGGCAAAGTTTATGTTGATCCCCGATTCTGCGTGTACTGCGGTGCATGCAAAATTGTTTGCCCGGTTGAGGGAGCTTTAGAACTGGAACGTACACGGATTTATCATACGGTTGTCCGCTCTGGAGCTTGGAATAAGGCTCTAGAAAGACTTACTTCGCCTCTAATCGTAACGAAAGAGTTGAAAGCTCGAGGGGCCGTTAAAGCCTTGGAATCCGTTGAAAGGAGAATGGGTCGAGGGAAGTCTGAATGAGCAATACGCAAAAAACGATAAGTCTAGAACCTCCTCGAATAGGAGTTTTCGTATGCCACTGTGGACTCAACATTGCCGGAGTAATTGACATAAAAGAGTTGGTTGAATATTCCAAGACTCTGCCTGATGTTGTTTTTGTGAAGGAAAACCGTTACACATGTGCTGACCCTGGACAAGATGAGATTCGAAAAGCCATCAAAGAATACAATTTAAACCGTGTCGTGGTAGCGGCATGCTCCCCACGTTTACATGAGCCCACCTTCAGAAAAACTGTTTCTGAAGCTGGATTAAATCCATTTCTTTTCGAAATGGCGAACATCCGAGAATTCTCCTCATGGTGCCATGCTAGCACGCCTAAAGAAGCGACAGAAAAAGCCAAAGAAATAATCAAAATGGCTGTGGCAAAGGCAAGACTACTTCAACCCCTTGAAGTGATAGAGGTTCCGGTAACCAACAAAGCCATGGTAATCGGCGGAGGCATAGCTGGAATAAACGCAGCGCTAGATTTGGCAGAGATGGGCTTCAAAGTTTACCTGCTCGAGAAAACTGAAAGCATTGGAGGACACATGGCACAACTAGATAAAACTTTCCCAACATTAGACTGCTCAATATGCATCGAAGGCCCAAAAATGGTGGACGTTTCACGTCATCCCAATATTGAAATCATTTCTTACGCAGACTTAGTTAGCGTTCATGGCTACGTGGGTAACTTTAAGGTGAAGATAAGGAAGAACCCACGCTATGTTATTGCTGAGAACTGCACTGGATGCGGTGAATGTAAAGATGTTTGCCCAATAGAGTATCCAAACGAGTGGGACATGAATCTGGGAGTAAGAAAAGCCATTTCGATCCCCTTTGATCAAGCTGTTCCGCTAGTGTACACCATCAACAAGGACTATTGTATTGAATGTTATAAGTGTATAGATGCTTGCGGCGCTAGACAAGCCATAAACTTTGAAATGGAACCCGAAGAAATTGAACTTGAGGTAGGCGCAATAATAGTAGCCACAGGGTTTGACATTTACTTGCCCTATGACAACAGCATTTATGGATATGGAAAATACGACAACGTGATAACAACCTTAGAATTCGAGAGGCTAATTCTCGCTGCTGGCCCCACTGGAGGAAAGGTTGTACGCCCGGCGGACGGGAAAAAACCGCACACGGTAGCCTTCGTTCAATGTGTAGGTTCAAGAGATGTAAATAAGTACGAATACTGCTCAGGCTTCTGCTGCATGTACACTTTAAAAAACGCCATTCTTCTAAAGGAGAAATACAAGGACGACGTGGAAATTTACATAATCTACATGGATATGAGAACACCCTTCAAAGGATACGAGGAGTTCTATCGACGTGCAAGGAACTTGGGGATAACCTTCATCCGAGGGAGAGTAAGCCAGATACTGGAGGATTCGAAGACTAAAAACTTGATCGTTCGAACAGAAGACATGGCTTTGGGACAACCCCTCGAGTTGGAAGCTGAACTGGTTGTCTTATCCACAGCGGCAATACCAAAAAAGGGTTCCGAGGAAGTCGCCAGAATCCTAAACATCTCCCGTGGAACAGACGGCTTCTTCATGGAAAGCCACCCCAAACTGAAACCTATAGACACAGCTGTGGACGGTATACTTCTAGCTGGAGCCTGCCAAGGACCGAAAGACATACCCTACAGTGTTTCGCAGGGAAGTGGAGCGGCCGCTAGAGCTGCAACTATCTTGTCAAAAAAGACATGGAAGATCGAGCCTATAATAGCAGTGGTTAACCCAACTAAATGTCGAAACGTTAATGTCAAATGTGGAATATGCGCTCAGAGATGTCCATATGGAGCAATAAAAGCCCCGGAGAAACAGGCGGCCCAAGTGATAACAGCCATGTGCCATGGATGCGGTACCTGTGTCGCTGAGTGCCCATCTGATGCAATCACGCAGATGCACTTTACTGACGCGCAAATACTTTCGCAGATAAGGGCTGCGTTGGAGGAAAATCCGGAGGAAAAGATTTTAGCTTTCCTCTGTAACTGGTGTAGCTATGCTGGCGCCGACTTGGCGGGAACAAGTCGTTTTGAATATCCATCCACCATTCGACCTATACGCGTAATGTGTAGTGGACGAGTGGATAGGGACTTTGTTCTTGAAGCTTTCCGGCTGGGGGCTGGAATGGTTTTGGTAGCAGCTTGCCACCTACCATACGACTGCCATTATATTAGTGGAAACTGGAAGATGAAAGCCCGTATGGAAGCTTTGCATAAAATGTTAACGAAGATGGGAATGAGCCCCGAGCGTTTAAGAGTGGACTATGTTTCAGCGGCTGAGGGAGTAAAGTTCGCTGGGCTTGTTAAAGAATTAACAGAGCAAATGCATACTTTGGGCAAGGAGAAAATTAAAGCTGAAAACGAAAAACTTCGACAGTTCATTGAGAAAATGTTCGCAAGAAAAAAGCAACAACAAAATAAAGGCTAACCCCTTTTTATCTTTTGAAGATGATTTCAATTCGTTCCATGAAAGAGTCTGATTTGGAAAAAATTGCGAAATTAGCTGTTTTAGCTAATCCCCATGCTAGAGATAAAAATAGACCGGATAGGGTTACCGAGGAATACATGAAAAACATTCGTTACTGGCTAGAAAATTTTTCTGAATTGGCTTTCATAGCAGAAGAAGATGAAAAGGTAGTCGGCTATGTTGCTGGCGAGGTCATAGGAAAAATAGGGATTATTGAGGACATTGCTGTGGCAAGAACTCATCAGGGAAGGGGAATAGGATCAATGCTTATGAAGAAGGAACTAAACGCTTTAAAAGCTAAAGGCGCTGAAGTGGCGATGGTTGAAGTTCACTACAAGAACTCTGCAGCTGTTCCATTCTACTACGGGTTTAAGTTTCGAATAAGTGGTTTTATGCGTAACAGGTTTGGCTTTGGACATGACGCAATAATTTTAGAAAAGATTCTAAAAAGTTAGGTTATGCTCACGTTTTGGATATGGAAGTATCGTTTGGCTAGGAACCTTAAGCGTTCAGCGTTTCTACCGTTCTTTCCTATAGCTACACCTTTATCGCGGGGATTAACCACAACCACAGCCATCTTTTTCCCGTCGGGTCGCTCGGTTATCCGCACTTCTTGAACCCGGGCGGGCTTTAACGCGTTTCGAATGAATTGGGCGGGATTTTCAGCGTACTCAATTACTTCATGTTTTTTCCCAGTCATTCTCTCTAGAAGCCTTATGTTTTTTCCACCTTTGCCTATTGCCATTCCTATTTCGCCTTCTTTGACAACAAAGATTACGCGGTTTTTATCTTCGTCAAGTATGCAGTCCTTTACAGTGGCCCCGGTTATGCTTTCAAATAGGGCGATATAACGCATTTCTGTTGCTGTGAATTTTATTCCGGATTTCATAGGTTTACTCCGCTTCCTCCATTAACTCGGCGATTTCAGAGGCTTTCAATGTTTTGAGTATGTCTGAGTCACCAGGCTCCCTAATAGTTAACGCGGAAATAGCAAAGGGCTTTCCGCATACTATTCCCAAATCAATACTAGTTCCCTTATAAATCGTTATTGGAACGTTAGAGAGTTTGCAGTAGTATTCAATGTCATTTTTTATCTGAGGGGGACAATTGGCAGCCAGCACTATAAGTTTAGCCTTTCCAGTTCTAGCGCTTCTTATAGCTTGATTAGCTCCAAACCAGACTTTCCCGGTTTTAACCGCTGTTGCGATGGCTTTGTCAATGTCTATCATTCAGATTCACTCTCTTCAGATGTTTTTATCGTTGACATGTAAAGGTCTACTAGTCCTGTGCCAATGGGTATGGATTGGCCAACTATAACGTTTTCGGTTACGCCTCTTAATGGGTCGCTTTCGCCTTTAACAGCGGCTTCAACAATATTTGGCACAGTTATTTCGAAGGCTGCTCTGGCTAGAACGCTGGATTTTTGCCCGCTTATCCCGTGACGTCCTATTTGCCGAACTTCACCTGTGGAAGTCATTATGTCGGCTACAAGCATAACGTGGCGGATGTCCACGTCTAAGCCCTGCTCTTCTAGAACTCCCATGGCTTCGTTTATTAAAGCATTTCTAGCAGCCTCGATTCCGAGGGTTTTAGCGATTTCATGAACATGGTTGGTTACCGTTCGGGTTGGATCTACCCCGTAAACTTCAAGGACTTTTGAGAGATTTGACCCGTCAGTCCGTATTACCCATTCACCTTCTTCCTCAGTCACAAGCACTCTTCGTATTCCAGATACCCCTTTAACTTGAACGTTAGGAATCTTGTTAATGAATTTCCTTATTTCTTCCGGCTTTTTCGGCGTGATAATTAAGCCGTTTTCAACAGGACTTATCTGGCAGCCTGGCAGATTAATCCGATTCACCAGTTCCTCAACGGTTAATCCCCTGTCCTCCATCATGGTTGAATTAAGCTCAATTATTATTTCTGTTCGATCCGGACTTTCGTAGATTGTTTGAATTAGATCTTCAAGCTTTGTTGAAATTATGTTTCTCGCAACTTTTGCAGCTTGCTCCTTGCTTTTTCTGTATTTTGGAATTAAATAAATGGTCATTATAGGAGTTGAGGGCGTTCTTCTAGCGTCAACGATTTCTATGAGCCTAGGTAACCCTAGAGTTACGTTTTGTTCTCGCACACCAGCATAGTGGAAGGTTCGAAGGGTCATCTGCGTTCCAGGTTCACCTATCGATTGAGCAGCTACTATGCCTACAGCTTCGCCTGGCTCCATCAAAGCTCGTTTGTAGTGTTCCACAGTTAGTTGAATCGCTTTGTCCACGCCTTTCTTAGTTAGTTTTGCCCTTTTTAGGTTGATGTTTAACTCTTGAATTAGGAGAGGGGTAAGTTGACTTTCAACTTCCTTTAGTTGTTCTTTTATGTATTCGGTTGGCGCCGGTTTACCTTTCTCCATTGCTATTCGTATCTGTTCTACTAGTCGACGGACGTTTACCGCCTTTCCATGATCGCTTTTGGCAGGGTCTACACCATCTTCGCCATACTTGAATTGGATTATGTCGCCAATAGAGTTTCTAACAGTTCCGTCGTATTCCAGTCGTAGATGTTCCAGTGCGTTTATGAGGCGCCTCTGCATGTATCCGCTTTGCTGAGTACGGACAGCTGTGTCCACTAAGCCTTCTCGTCCACCCATGGCGTGGAAGAAAAATTCGATGGGATCTAATCCCTTACGGTAGGATGAGTAGACGAAGCCTCGGGCTTTTGGTTTCGGGTCTCCTGGTTGGAAATGCGGTAGCGCTCTTCCGAGGTAGCCCCGCATTATCCGTTTGCCACGTACGGACTGTTGTCCAACAATGGCGGCCATTTGTCCAATGTTTAGGCTGGAGCCTCTGGCCCCGCTACGGGTCATGATAACGCCAGCGTTTTCAAGCGTGAAATCTTCGTCAGCTATTTTTCCAGCTTGATCCCTGGCAGTGGCAAGTTCGTTCATTATGTAAATTTCAAAGGAATCCCTTAAAGTTTGACCTGGAAGCCGCTGTAGGGTTCCCTTCTTATATTCTTCGATAAGTTTGGCTATTCGCTTCTCTATTTTTTCCATGGATTTACGGATTTTCTTTTCAGCTTCCGGAGACAGGACAAGTTCATCGTAGGAGTAGGTGAACCCGCGCATTGTTATGAAAAGTTTTAGGAGACGGCAAATTTTGTTTAGGAACTCTCTTCCAGATTCAGTTCCGTAATCCTTTATTATTCGGTGAAGTAAACTTTCGGATTGCTCGGCGCCTATTGCCCGTCTGTCTATCACTCCAGTTTTTAGAACTCCGTTCTTAACCACAACGTAAGCATCATACTGGCAGTCTTCTTCTAGACATTTGGTGCAGCCACGGCAAATATTGGCTTTTAAAACATAGTTCAAATCTTTTGGTAGAAAGAGGCTGAAAATTTGTTTTCCAGACCATAAGGGTTGAGGTTCTTTTATTGCGGGTTCTGGAAGCTCGCCTTCATAGCCAGCTTCCAAAAGGAGCCTACAAACCTCTTCTTTGGTTAGGTAGGTAGATTTTCGTGTGAAGAGAAAAGCGGCGGTTATGAAGTCACGTATGGCTCCAATAATGGGGCCGCCGAATCTTGGTGAGAGAATCTGATCTTGGACTTGCATAAGCAAACGTGCTTCTGTCTGGGCTTCTTCGCTTTGTGGGATGTGAAGGTTCATTTCGTCGCCGTCAAAGTCAGCATTGTAGGGTGGACAAACACATAGATGAAGACGGAAGGTTTTATAGGGTAATACTCGAACGTAATGCGCCATTATGGACATGCGGTGAAGCGATGGTTGACGGTTGAATATGGCTATGTCTCCGTTCATTAAATGCCTTTCAACAGTAAATCCGGGCTGTAATGCCTCAGCAACCTTTTTTCGGTCAACCACGAATTCGAGTCGTATGCGTTTACCATCGGGTCTAACTACGTAGAGGGCACCGGGATATTTTTCTGGACCGTTAACTACGAGTTGTCTGAGTTTTTCAATGTTCCATTCCGTTACTTTCTCAGGGATAGATAATCTCATGGCTACACTTAGTGGTACGCCTACCTCGTTTATGTCCAAGTTTGGATCAGGCGATATAACGGTTCTAGCGGAAAAGTCAACTCTTTTCCCGGAAAGGTTACTTCGGAACCTCCCTTCCTTGCCTTTAAGCCTTTGTGAGAGAGTTTTTAACGCTCTTCCTGAACGATGTCGGGCCGGCGGAATTCCTGAGGCTTCGTTGTTAAAGTAGGTAGTTACGTGATATTGCAGAAGTTCAGATAGGTCTTGAATTATGAGGGTTGGCGCTCCAGCTTCCATGTTTTCTTTCAATCTTTGATTTATACGAATTATGTCCACGAGCTTATGGGTTAAATCGTCCTCGGAGCGTATTCCTGTTTCTAATGTTATAGAAGGCCGCACGTAAACTGGTGGAACCGGGAGAACTTGCAGGACCATCCATTCGGGACGCGCGGTTTTCGGGTTAAAGCCTAACAACTCCAAGTCTTCATCAGAGATTCTTTCTAAACGTTCCCTGACCATGCTCGGGGTCAGCGGTTGAACACCGCTTTCCGGAATCTGCTCGCTGAACTTGGTTGGTTTTTCAAATGTTATTTTATATTGAGATGCGCCACAATGAGGACATTCCTTCACCTTTGCCTCATTTAAAACGTTTTTGTAAAAGCCTTTGGGAACATCTCCAAACATTTCCTTGAATCGTTTAAGTTTTGCTCTGATCTTTTGAATGCGGTTAGGTTGTATAAGAATGCGGCCGCAGTTTCGGCAAGTAGCGTTTAACAAGTTATGGATTATTTTGGTGAATTCTATGTGAATTATCGGTACAGCGAGTTCTATGTGACCAAAATGGCCTGGACATCGGAGTGCGGTGTTTCCGCAAGTTTTGCATCTCTGTCTAGGTTCTAATGTGCCTAACCGTCCATCCATTAAACCGCCTAGAATTGGTGCTCCGTCTTCATCATAAGTGTCTGCTGCTTGGATTTCAGCAACGGAAAGTCGACGGATTTCTTGGGGAGAGAGAATTCCAAAATGAACCTCGCCTATGATCTTATGAGTTTCTTCTATCATTACCATTCTAAGCCCTCTCCTTAAGCTTCAGTTTAGGCGCAATACAAAGGCTCATAAGTTCTTGTAGCAAAAGTTTGAAGGCGTAGGATACTACAACAGGGGATATCTTCGCCTTGTCTTCACATATTCTGCAAACATATTTTCTTTGTCGCATGTCATAGTAGGCAATGTACCCGCAGTTTTCACATATGTATAGTAAGTATTTGTCCGATTCTTCTAGGAGCCTGTCACGGAGTAACATTGCAGCGCCATGTCCAATAAGGCAGTCACGTTCCATCTCGCCGAATCTTAACCCTCCGCCCCTTGCTCTTCCCTCAGTTGGTTGACGGGTAAGCATCTGAACTTGTCCCCTGGCTCGGGCGTGGATTTTATCCGTAACCATGTGGTGGAGCTTTTGGTAGTAGGCTATACCTACGAAAATGTCGGCAACGAATTTTTCACCTGTTATGCCGTTGTAGAATACTTCTCGTCCAGTATGGCTAAATCCAAGTTCTATCAGGGCTTTTCGAAGCTCTTCAGGTCTTTCATTAGCAAAGGGGGTTCCGTCAACAATTCTTCCCCTAGCGGCGCCTACTTTTCCAGCGATGGATTCTAAGAACTGGCCAATGGTCATTCGTGAGGGAATAGCGTGAGGATTAATTATTATGTCGGGAACTATGCCGTCTTCAGTGAAGGGCATATCCTCTTGCGGAACGATCAAGCCTATTACGCCTTTTTGCCCATGTCGAGAGGCAAACTTGTCGCCAAGCTCAGGAATTCTTTGATCTCTAACCCTAACTTTAACGAGTTTACTTCCCTCACCGTTTTCAGTCAGGAAAATTACGTCTACAACTCCTGATTCGGAGGGACGCATATCGATGGACGTGTCCCGCATAGATGGACCTCTAACCTCGAATTCCTTATATTCCTCTAAGAATCTAGGCGGGCTTGTTCTGCCGATTAAGACGTCGCCTCCACTTACCCGGGACTCGAGACTTATTATCCCGTCAGGCTCTAAAAGTCGGTAATACTGTTCACCTCGATACCCGCGGATTCCAGGTTCAGGTACAACAAACTTGTCACGTAGTCCTCCGAGATATTGACGGCATTCGCCTTCGTATATACGATAGAAGGTGGATCGCCCTAAACCACGTTCTATGGATGCCTTATTGAAGATCAAAGCGTCTTCCATGTTGTAGCCTTCATAAGACAGAACCGCCACAATGCAGTTTTGTCCAGAAGGTCGAAGGTCATACCCGATTATTTCCATGGGCTTAGTTTCTACGAGCGGAATTTGCGGATAATGAAGCATATGCGCCCTTGAATCTACACGAAGCATAAAGTTAGTTGCATATATGCCTAAAGCCTGTTTTGCCATTGCAGCCTCGTAAGAATTGCGTGGTGACTGATTATGTTCAGCGTAGGGAATAATGGAAGCACATATCCCTAGAATGGTATAGGACGCTATTTCGACATGAGTGTGTTCAGGAGTAATTTCATCCATGTTTATGGCGATGTAAGCGTTTTCTTCCTCTTCAGCATCTAAATATTCAACTATTCCATTTCTCACCAAGTCTTCCCAAGCCCATTCGCCCGAACGAATTCGCTCAATGTGTTCTCTCTGAAGTTTGGGAACACCGTCTTCAACTATTACTAAGGGTCTACGCACCCTTCCTTCATCACAGTTAACATAGATTTCTTCTCTTTCACCATGAATCTTGGAAAAGTAGGCTATGTTGACTTCGGTGGAAATTTGGCCGTTTCTACGTTTTCTTCTGAATTCATTTACCAGTTCTTTTGGCTCTGTGCAATAGCCTATTAGGCATCCATCTACGAATACTTTAGCGCCGGAAAGTTTGAGAGCAGAGATGGCTTCAGCTGCCGGAACAACTCCCATTTGATAAAGTGTCTGTTTAATTCTCTCTGGATTTACACCCACGGAAATGCACGCGGACAACGCTAGGTTCTTGACGAGGCCGCAGTTAGAGCCTTCTGGAGTTTCGTTTGGACATAAGCGACCCCAGTGGGTTGGATGTAAGTCTCTAGCTTCAAAGTTAGGTTGGCTACGGCTTAAGGGTGATTGAAGTCTCCGAAGGTGACTTAGGGTGGAAATTCGGTTGGTTCTATCCAAGAGCTGGGTTATCCCAACCCTTCCTCTTCCCCAGTTTCCAGTGGCAATGGCGTGCTGCAAACGGTCGGTTATTATTCCCGGGCGAACAGCCACGGATATGGTTATCATTTGCCCTTTAATGCCGATGCGTTCTAGTTGATATTTTATATCCCGACACAGGTTACGAAAAGCAACACGGAACAAGTCCGCCAGAAGCGGACCAGCCAGTTTTAAGCGTTTATTTTTAAAGTGATCCTTATCATCGGGTTTCCTTTTCCCAAGTTTTAATTCTATTACGCGGCAAGCCATTTCGCCCAAAAAGAGGGATTTCTCTCGACGCTTGTCTTTAGTTCTCCCGAGATGAGGTAAGAAGTTTTTGTCGATAACGCTTTCAGCCTTTTGCATCCGGTACTGTTCAACTTGCCCGTGAGCCACTCTGTTTCCTATAAATAAGATAGCATCTCTAATGGTATCCACGCCAACGGCTTTTTCAAAGGAAGCTTCCAACTCATTCTGTATATCCTTCTCAAGCGAAACCGTTTCAGCTATTTCTTTGTCCGACTCTAGTCCCAAAGCTCTCATCAAAATCACAAGGGGAATTTCTGTTGGAACCCCAGGCATGGAAACATAAAGGGCGCCATCTGACTTTAGCCTAAGCTCTATCCTAGCGCGAAAACCAACAGTAGTGGAGAAAATTTTAGCTTGATAAACTGGTGAGGCTCCTCTCTCATCAATATCTACTATTATACGGTTAGGCGCAAGGTCCTCCAAAGCGACTATAACCCGTTCTGAACCATTAACAATAAAATAACCACCCGGATCATCGGGATCCTCTCCACAAGCAATCAATTCATCCCTTGAGAGCTGAGATAAGAAACAAAGTTTCGATTTAAGCATAACGGGCAAATCGCCTATCAAAATGAGCTCCGTGTCTTGCTCCCTACCATCTATAATTGGAGTCATTTCTAAGGCTAGAGGCGCGGCGTAACTTAGGTTTCGGAATCTAGCTTCCATGGGATAAATTTCATGCTTAGTACCGTCAACCTCTGTAACATATGGCCCAGTAACCCTAGATTGAGGATCTATTATCCATATTTGCCCCAATTTAATGGTGTATGGACATTCAGGTATATCTATGGAAATCTCTCCAACTTCATCTATAATTTCTTGAAGTCCGTGATCAATGAATTCGTTGTATGAATCAAGGTGTTGCCTAACAAGGCCTTTCTCTTTAAAGAAGGCTCTCAAAAGATAGAGAAGATCTTGGTCTGAGAATTCGCTCACTTATATTTAACCTCCATGATTTAACCCATTTTCGATTAAACAACGCGGGAAATACGTAATGCTATACATGATATTCTTCAACCGCGGAGTTCCTCCAACGGGTCGGGTCATCCGACCCGAAAAACCGGGTCTCCAATTGGAAGCTAAAGACGTTAACTATAAACCCCAACTAATAAATTTTCCGCTTACGAACTCCATAAATGAGTTTATATGCATTGCATAATCGAAATTTCATGGTTTAGGGAGAGTTTATAACCATTTCCAGCAATCATGCTAATGGGAATTCCTATTGAAAGCTGGAATGTCAAGCTTCGACGTTTGGGTCACGGTTTCAGAACTTAACAAGCTTATCTCAGACTCTCGGATTAGGAATATTTATCAATTAAGCCCTTCCACCATTCTTTTTAAACTCTACAAGCTGAACGAACAGGTACAACTCTTAATTGAAGCTGGAAAACGTTTCCATCTAACACGTTTCGTACATGAAAAGCCTTTAAGACCTCCAACCTTCTGCATGGCGCTACGGAAATACCTGCGAAACGGAAGAATCATTGAAATAACTCAACATGAGTTCGAAAGAATAGCTATTCTAAAAGTAAACACCAAAACGGGAGAAATGCAGCTCATAATAGAAATCTTTGGTGAAGGAAACCTAATCCTAATCAATTCCAACAATCATATAGTCCAAGCCTTAAAGTACCGAAGAATGCGAGATAGAAACATATTGCGAGGAGAATCGTTTCTTTATCCGCCTTCCAGTGGAAAGAACCCCTTTAAGCTGAAACTAGAGGAAATGAAGGAAGAACTGAAAAGGTTTGGCGAAATCGAGGTTGTTCGAGCATTAACAAAGTTTTTAAGCATAGGCGGAGTTTACGCTGAAGAAATTCTGGAAAGAGCAAATGTGGAAAAAATAACGCCCTGCAATAGCCTAACACAAACAGCTGTTAAACGCATTTTTAAAGCTCTAAACCAGATTCTCACTCAAATAAGCCATGGGAAAACAGATCCCACTATTGTAGTGGACGAAACGGGAGAATATATGGACGTTACACCTATCCGTCTACAAAAATACAGTCAATACAAGCATATACCATACGAAAGCTTTAACATAGCATTAGACGAGTTCTACGGTAAAACCGGTTCGAAAGAGAAAGTAGCAGTCCTTTCCGAGCAGTTAGAAAGACAAATAGCTAAACATGAAAGAATATTGAAAACCCAAAAGGAAGCATTAGAGAAAGCACAAAAACAGATAGAAAATAACCGCAAAATAGGCGATGCAATTTATGTTCACATGCACGAGCTTCAACAACTGATGAATTTCATAATGAAAGAAAAGAAAAACGGAAAATCTTGGAAAGAAATAACCTCTGAAATTAAAATGCGAAAAAGCAGAGGAAAAAAGCCTGAAATCTACTTCGAATCCTTAACCCCCCAGCAATTAATCCTGACAGTTTCGGTGGAAAACATGACATTTCCGTTGAATCTTCGAAAGACCATTCAAGAAAACGCCTCGAATTTCTACTCAAAAGCCAAAAAAGCCGAAAAAAAACTTGAGGGGATAATAAGTTCCATGCATAAAACTGAGAGAACAATAAAGGCGTTACGGGTTAAATCTGTTCAGAAAATATCCGAAGCAAAGAAGATTGAACCGTTAAAAACTGTTAAACGCGAATGGTATGAGAAGTTCCGATGGTGCTACTCATCTGAAGGCTTCTTAATGATAGGTGGAAGAGATGCTACCACAAACGAGATGTTAATAAAAAGGCACACAGAACCAAGAGATATAGTCTTTCACGCTGACATAATTGGCGCTCCCTTTGTAATAGTAAAAACTCAAGGAAAAACTCCAACAGAACAAACCCTACAGGAGGCAGCCCAGTTCGCAGGCGCCTACTCCCGAGCTTGGAAACAAAAACTCTCAGCCATAGACGTCTACTGGGTGAAACCAGAACAAGTAAGCAAACAACCACCTTCCGGACAGTTTCTTAGTAAGGGAGCCTTTATGATACGTGGCAAAAAGAACTACATTAAGAAAACACCGCTAAAGATAGCTATAGGGATAATGAAGAAGGAAAAAACTCCGAAAATAATAGGAGGGCCACCATCAGCCATAGCGAAAAACGCTGACACCTATGTGGAAATAGTTCCTAATGATACTACTGTAGGTAAACTCGCAGAACAAGTATTAGGTATATTAACAAAAAAGATACGGCTAGAATTATCCAAACAGCTACGCAAATTCTTAATCGAGGAAATCCATAGATTTCTGCCAGCTGGAAAAGGAAAAATAGTTAAGGAAAGCACAGAGTCGTAGTAGCTCAAACAACGCTTCGGAAGTACGAAATGTCGCGACATTCAAAGAAGCCTTTTCAGAAGGACTTTTGACCTGAAAAATCCAAAGGAACGGGAAGAATTTGTTAGGGCTGGAGGATACGAAAAATGTCCCGAAGTAGTAAAAGGCCAGCACACGATTAGCTGCAGAAATTATATTAAAAGAAAAACAGAATGACAAGTCTTTGAATACTAAACCGTTGCTTTACTTAAATTTGTATGCCTACGTAAAGCTTCGCAAAGCGATATAAAACGTTCAGAAATAATAATAGATATCAATAGTTTTCCATTAATTATTGCTCATTCGATAATATGGATATTTTAAGTTTATATATGACATTTAATGAACCATGATGATGAAGAGGGAAAACCTTGACTATTGAACCGCCCCTACTCTATGGAATCATTGCGTTAGGGGCGGCTATCACTGGAACAACAGTTTTCTATTTCTTAAGAACCCGTGAAAAACCGAGGGAAGAAAAAGTTTTGGAGGAAAACTCCTTTTTGGAACTTGAAGCTAAGGTTCCTTTTCGAATTACGAAGAGCATAACAAACACTGAAGCTTTCCGGGCTAGAGAAGAGCTTAAAATACTGGACTTAGAACGTGAAATTTTAAGTCACGCTATACGGCGGCTTTATGAAGCTCATGCTGAAGGAAAAATAACAGAGGAAGAACGTGAGCGGCTAGCACAAACATATAAGGAACGCATGAAAAGAGTCAAAGAGTCAATAACAAAAAATGAGTCAATAGTTGCCCTACATGAACTTGAAACAATGCAGGAAGACTTGATAAAGCTTTTCAATGAAAGATTTGACGAACTAAACCAAAAGATAGAGGAACTCCGCTCCAAAGCTGAAATAGAAAAACCGATAAAAGAAATAACTCCCATCCCTATCGCAAAGCCAATTGAGGCTCCACCTCCTCCACCGAAAGAAAGGAGGAGAAGACCTAGAAAACGAGAAACACGTCCTGGAGCAAAGCCTCCGCCAAAAACTGAAGCTGAAAAAAGAATCGAAGAGATAAGAGCTGAAGTGGAAAAAGTCTTAGAAAGGCTGGGACAAATGGAAATTGAAACCTAAACAAGACTGGAAAGAACAAGCAAAAAGGGCTGTAGCCAAAGAAGCAGTAAAAAATGTGAAAAATGGCTTCATTCTAGGTTTAGGAAGTGGCTCCACAGCAGCCTACGTAATAAAAGAAATAGGGAAACGCATACAAACAGAAAACCTAAAAGTTTATGCAATTCCCACCTCGTACCAAGCCATGCTCCTAGCGGTGGAAAACCGTATACCTTTAACTACGCTTTACGAATACCCAGAAATAGACTTAACAATTGACGGTGCAGATCAAATAGATAAAAATCTAAACATGATAAAAGGCGGAGGAGCTGCCCTAACAAGAGAAAAAATAGTAGCATCAGCATCCAAAAAAGTTCTAATAGTAGCGGACGAAACCAAACTCACCGACAAATTAGGCAAAAACTGCCCTGTACCAATAGAAGTGTTACCTTTCGCTCTTCCTCACGTAATTAAGAAAATAGAAAAGTTAGGTGGAAAACCAGTTCTGCGACAAGCCAAAAACAAAGTTGGCCCAATAATAACAGACAACGGAAACTCTATAATAGATGTAGACTTCGGCATTATGGAAATCCCGGAGAAACTAGAAAGCTTGTTAAAAAGTATACCGGGTATAGTGGAAACAGGGCTATTCATAAACATGGCAGATACAGCGCTTATAGGTGGAGAAAAGGGTATTAAAAGACTAAAGAAAGTTTAAACTCGCCCTTGCTTTTTGGTAACTTCTATTTTTCCTTGAATTTCATGACTTGATGGTTTACGTATCGTTTGACTATGTACTGTTTAATTTCGTCTTTCTCGTAAGATATACGTGCTTTCATTATGTTTCCTCCTCGTCCTCGTTCGCCTGGGAAGATCCTTATCTCAATAATACCGCGTTTTTCCAGTTCTAAAATAGCTGGACCGTGATGTGATTTCGTTCCATATATGCTTGATTTCGGGATTTCTGTGTTTTTTATAATTTGCATGAAGGTTCTCCAGCCAGACTTCTCTAAGGTTAGTCTTCGTCTCATATAATCCTCTACAAAAGCTTTAGTTAAATACTCAAACACCTTTTGCGCATTCTTCATTTTGAATTCAAATTCTTTTGGTGGATAAATAGCAACTGTTACTGGTTCAGGCCGACATACTTTGAATTTTCCTAACTCGTCAACGTAGATGATTCTGGGGCTTATACGAAGAATGCCGCTTTCTGATGCTTTAACCCATATTCTAATGGACTCAACCTTTTGAGATTTAAGACATTTACCTTTTACGTTTATTGTTCCTTCTTCTTCCAGCCTATGTTCGGGCACTATATCAATTACTTTGAAATTATCTGGAACGAGACCTTCAATTCTCACCAACATTCCAGGCTTCATTGCGACGTTTACCATGTCAATCCGAACTTCAAATGTTTCTCCAACATTCACCTTTTCTGGCACAACAAGATAAGCTTGAATATAGGCATGTTCGAATTTTTTTATACCAGCTGCCTCTTCAGGAGCAGACACTGTTCTAGCATAAGCAGCACGGATCGTTCTTGTTACCGGGGACGTTAAGAGAGTGCTTTTGAGGATGGCATTGTTAAGTTTTGATGCCACCGCCTCTATAAGAGCTAGCGAGTTGGCATAATGCATATTTGCTTCTTGCGGATTCCCATGCCTTTCAAACAAAAGACCAAGCGAATAATTAACTTGCCAAAGTAAAGGTGGATTGCCGACTTGTTGCGCCAATTTCAAAGCATCCTCCATCAACTCTATTGCCTCGTCCATATCATCCATTTTTGCTAGCACTTCGGCCTTTAATTTCAAGCTCTTAGCAATGTACTTTTTGGCCTCTGCCTTTTCAGCTATAGCCAATAATTCTTCAGCAAACTTTAATGCTTGAGTGTAATTGCCTTTAGCAAGAGCTATCTCTCCACGACCTAAAAGTATGTGGATTCGCATACGCCACCAAGCAGATGGATGCTGATGCATCAATTTATTTGCTTCTTCGAAATACTTCTCTGCGCGTTCGTGGTCTTTTTTGTATAGATAGTCCATTCCCAAATTTGCTAAGGCATGGGGCACTCCGCCTAAAGCAATGGTTTTTTGTTGCGCCCTAGCAGTTTTTATTGATTCTTTGTTATATTTTATGGCAAGTTCAATGTTTGATAGGTCATGGTAAATCCAGCCGAGAGTGTTGAGAACCCATGAGGCTTCAGTTGTACGGCCACAGTCTTGGGCGAGTTGAAGACATCTACGTCCGGTTGATATAGCCTCGTTGTACTCTCCATTACCAGCGAGAACTATTGTCAACATGAATAATGCATGTATCGCTGTAATTGTGGCACCTATTTCATTGGCTAAAGCAAGTGCTTTGTTAATGTAATCCTTGGCTTTATTAAAGTCACCTTTCCAATTGTAATACCACCCGAGATCTTGGAAGCTTCTAGCTTTTGTAACTTTATCGTCTGTTTCTTCGCATATTCTACAAGAGGCCTCAAGCCACATACAACCTTCATCCATCGTGTCTAGATTTGCGATAAGTGCACTACCAATTTCTGCTGCGATTCTGCCTTCCAGAAGTTTATTGCCTATTCTTCGAGCATTCTCCAGTGCCTTCATAAAATGCTGTATAACTTTATCCATCTCCGAGAAAAATGGACTAAATTCTTCAATTGTCATGTAAGCTTTGCCTAACCAATAGTGAGCTTCTGCAATCATTGATTCGTCACCGATATTTGTTGCATTTTGCAGCATCAAATTGAAATCTTTCAGAGCCTTTCTTCCCTCATCTCGACCTAGCCAAGCTCTCCCTCTAAGCTGATATATTCTGTATAGATTTTCGCTCGTAGCAAGATAAGCAGTTCTCTGGGTAGCTTCTAATGCTTTGTTCAAATACTCTATTGCCTGAGTGTTTGCAAAAATGTTTACGGCCTTTTCACCAAACTTAACAAGGTATTTAAATGCTTTTTCGGGCGCCCCACCTTCGACAAAGTGAAGAGCAACTTCTACGCTATAACCTTCTGATATTTTCTCAGCGAGAACTTGTTCAATACAACTTGCAATTTTAATATGGTAAATCCTTCTCAATTCGTTTGGCAAATCCCTATATATAACCTCTCTAATCTTGTGATGTGTAAACTCAAATACTGAGTCAATTGAACGTATTAATCGGTGTTTCTGTTCAATTTTAACTAATGTTTCTAAAACATTAACTAGATCTAATGCCAAGGCTTTACTTAAAATGTCAGGAGTGAAACGGTAACCACAAACAGCGGCGAGGCTCAACAGTTTTCTTTCTTGACCCCCTAATCTTGCAATCCGCCTTATGATAACTTCGTGCACCTTAGAAGGCACCCCAATTTTATCCATTGAAGCAACAAATGTCCAGCTGCCTTTTTTCTTTACGAGTCGCCCTTCATCGATAAGCATGTTAATCGTTTCAATAGCAAACAGGGGATTACCACCGCTTTCTTCGTAGAGCATTTCCTCATATTCTTTATCTAGCGAAAAACCAAAAATTGGCCGTAAAAGATCAGGGAAGTCATTTCGCTTTAGACAGTTCAACTCCATTTTAAATAATAGGTCCTCTCGGCTCATAGAGAATATAGTTTCTTCGAGAGGATGGAGTCTCTTTTCCTCATTACAGATAAGCTCCTCCGGCCTATATGTTCCGAGAATAAGAAGCTGAGAATTTTTACATTTCCTCGACAAGTAATGAAGCAGAGTTAAACTCAGCTGATCTGCCCAATGTAGGTCGTCTATAAACAAAATTACTGGATTTTGCTTAGATAAATGAAGGAAAAATCTCGCTACCGCTTCAAAAGTTCTATCTTTATCAATTCTAGGAGTTGAAAAGAGCTCACGATTCTTTGACTCACCCATGACTTCAGAATCTTCTAGCCACCCAGTGGCACTCAGCTGTTTCTTTACTACAAATTTTGCTTTTTCATCGCTTATAGCTGACACATACGCATTAAGTGCTTCTCTAAAGGGAAAATAAGGAATATTTGCTTTGCTTAAGCATCGGCCTACGAGGATCGTTGCACCTCTTTTCCTCACCAAGTTTAAAAACTCATTGGCTAATCGTGTCTTTCCAACCCCAGCTTCTCCACAAATGAAAACCGTAATCTCCCTTCCACCCAAAACAAGGTTAAAATATTGCATAAGTTGGTTAATTTCCCGATTTCTTCCGACCAAAGGAAGCTCGGTGAGAACCTTAGGCTTCAATTAGATCGCATCCAATAATTTATTGAGTTTAAGGATTAGGCACAAAGTGTTCCCATAAAATTCGACCACTTCCAACCAGTCATATCTTCTTTACTAGAAACCTCAAACATACTTGCAACCAAGATAATATGCCAGAAACTTTCTGAAAAGGTTTTTGATAACCTCTTCATTAAAGAAAAATAGCAAAAGTGAAAAGTAAATATGGGTGTATTGGGGTAATCCAAATTGTTGCCGGGGTAGCCTAGCCTGGTGAGGGCGCCAGACTCATAATCTGGAGAGCGTATGGAGGGCCAGACCTTTGTCAGCGCCCAGAAGTCGCGGGTTCGAAGCCCGCCCCCGGCATTGTCCTTAAGAAAGATTAAAAATAAGTTTAGGACAATTGTTTTCAAGAATGAGCATTTTGTAAATGGAAGCTTTTCACGTTGATGTCTGCTTAATAAATTATTTCCATAAGACTTTCAAGTTTGTAAGGTATTGTATTAACTTAGAAGAAGGAAGAAATCGATATGGATATTCATAGAACGCAGACATGGTTGTTTCGAAGAAGCAACGTCAAAACTATCTTACTTATATCTATCATAGCTGTTTCAACGTTAAGCCCAAGCGTGTTAGCGGCTATTCAAAACTTCACGCAAGCTTCAGTTGTTGACGGATTAGCAAAAGTATCTCCAAGATTGCTCAGCAGAATCAGCAAATCAGGAGGTTCCTTAATAAATGTGTTAATTGAAACCTACAATAGAGATTATTCTAGTACAACTATGGAGATCGAAAGTCTTGGAGGAAAGGTTTTAAGTAAATATAAATATGTGAACGCATTATCAGCAACAGTTCCAGCTGAAAAAATCGCCCAACTATCTGAAAACGCCAACGTTAAGAGAATATATTATAACGAAGAACGAACTCTGCAAAGCGGTTTTACAATTTCTCCCGGAATACGTGGAAAGGCTAGAGATTTGGATTCTATGATTGGAATCCCTGTTCCAGTAAGAAATAAAGAAATTCGACAAATTTCAATTTCTCCGAAAGAACTGGACAATATAAAACCAAACACCTATTGGAACCCAACAGCGATGGATGCCATTCCCGTTTGGGATCAAGGATACTGGGGTCAAAACTCTAGCGTAGTGATAATTGATACTGGTATTTGGACTGGCCACTTCATGTTTTGGAATTCTAACATAGTTGGAGGAGTTGACCTTAGCTGGGACAACTTAACCATTAGAGAGAAATATCCAGAATACGCTCCATCATACCCATGGAACGTCACTTATGAGGGATGGGACAATCAATTTAACCATTACCATGGAAGCCATGTAGCCGGAATCATAGCAAGCACTGGAGGCATCGTTCTCCCTGAGAATGATTCGTTGGTTCAAGCTATCGAATTATATACAGGTCAACCATTACCAGATTACGAGCCTGGATATAAGGTGCTTTGGCTTTTAGGAATGGCGCCCGAAGCTAGTCTGTACATAGTGAAAATCTTCGATCACACAGGGGGTGGAGTGCCGGAAACAATGATTCTGGACGCGTTAGAATATGTTATCAGCTTGAAACTGGAACAAGGGGTTGACGTGGATATCGTTAGCATGAGTCTAGGTGGCCCCACGCTCTATGACGGACGCGACGTTGAAGACCAACTCATAGATTACATGACTTCCATAGGAATCACAGTGGTTGCTGCTGCAGGGAATGATGGCCCAGCGTCAATGACCACTGGGAGCCCAGGTTCTGCTAATACGGCGATAACTGTGGGTGCTGCGGCTCATCCTGTTAATACAAGGGTTTTTTGGGATGTCTACTATGAATCATCAGGAACTGGACACTATTTGTATACAAGCGAGGAGCCCCAAATAATTTCTTTCAGTGGCCGTGGACCCACATCTGATGGAAGGGATAAACCTACTGTTTCAGCTACTGGTGTTTTTGTTCTCTCAGCGTATCCACCTGTCGGTGAGGGAGGACTTGCTTGGGCTTCCGGGACTTCTATGGCCACACCGGCAGTTTCCGGTGCAGTGGCATTACTCAACAGTTATGCAGAAATAAACGCTTTAGGAGCCAGTCCAGAAGATTATAAGGAAGCCATTGTGAATGGTGCGGTTTGGCTATCAGGATATGAAATTTCCGATCAAGGTGCTGGTTATCTTAATGTCACAAGGGCGCTTGAGTCTTTGAAGGCGGATCCGGCCTATGGAAGTATGTTACCGCCCCTTCCATCTGAAGGGTCTCTAGCGGATATATCTAATATTCCCCTTGTCGGTTCTGGCGAATACTCAACGTCAATCACTGATCTAAAACCAGGCCATAAGGTAGACCTAATCTTCGAGATAACCGAGATTACTACCTCTGTTCGACTTGATGTCAGTGTTGGTGATCTAGGATTAAATCCATTGAGCGTTAACAGTTTCGAGATTTACATTCAGAGCGCGAAAAGGACCATGGGTGATTATTATATCAAAAGCGCTAATGTTGATGATTATGCCTGGTTCTTTATAACGGACGACCAGACAACATGGGGAGGAGCAGCTTACGGAGTCTTCTCATCATCACACGTTCTTGAGCCTGGATACATGAAGATAGTTATCGAGAATGATTGGACAAGCTTCGATCCTTTATCCTGCAACATAACAATTACGCTGATGGAAACTCTATCGACTCCTGACCTAATCTTCTCAGGAAACTTATCCCAAGGCGGACAAGTAGAATTGAACATTTCGGTTCCAAAAGATGCTGGAAAAACCGTAATTGAACTTTGGTGGTTACACAATTGGAGTAGTTATCCCACATCGGACCTTGACCTAACCGTTTCATGGGACAAAGGACTCAATTTAGATGGAGCAACAGCTAATTCGCCTGAAAGAGTTGTGTTGTATAATCCTACCTTTATCTATGTGAACATCGTTGGATATGAGATATACACAACAACTGAACCTTTCGAACTTAAAGTAATATTCTATATCTTGGGCGACATAAACGAGGATGGAAAAGTGGACGTTGTAGATGTGAGTACAGTAGCTTTGGCTTATGGGTCTTACCCGGGGCACCCAAGATGGAATGCAGACGCTGACATAAATCTTGACGGCCTGATAGATATAATAGACGTAGCTTTGACAGCTGGAAACTTTGGAAAAGTAAAATAATAAATGGGTAGTTCACTAATTACGAATTCCTTCTCCCGTTTTCTTTGAAGATGGTAAGAAAGATTGTACATAGCTTTTATGGGTTTTCATCCGGTTTGAACAATTGCTTCTCCAAGGCAGGACGAGGTTTGAATCTGCCACGGATTTGACGTTTTTGCAAGGTCCTTTTTCGTTCTAAATTTTTAAGTCTAGCATACATCCTAGCGATTTTAGTTTTCGATGGAATACGCTTTCGATGGGTGGATTTAACCGGGACTGGCTTGAATGGTTTCTTAAGCGGTTCAAATCTTGGCTTCCCTCGTTTTGGAATAAATTGTTTCTTTACCTTTCTGAAGGTAACAGCGCCTTCCTTCAGGTTTACTTGTTCTACGCGCCATCCAGCCTCCAGCCAAGCTCTGGCATGGGAGCTATGCGGAGTATTACCCCACCATGTTTGGGTTTTATATGCATTCATCGGCAGGTTATCAGCTATTATTCCGTCTATTTGAGCAAACTTCAACGTCACAAGGTTTGTAAAATATCCTCTTCTTTGAAGATATCGCTTTAAAGGTTCGTATTTCCCTACCTTTCTAGGAGAAACAATCTTTCGAGCACAATTCAGGCATAAGGCTCCTGGCTCACTTGTTCGTATGTCGGTAGTCATACAGTCTCTACAGTAAAGTCTACTACACTTTTGGCAACGCTTCAAACGATATAAGGGAAGAACTCTTCCGCAAAGGTTACATTCATCTTTCAGGGGCATTGCTTACACGAGCTTTCTGTAATATACAGATAATAAAAGAGCTATTTATTGAATTACCATTTAATTCACCAAATGCACGGTATGTACCGTCTCAGACGGAATTTAACTCCTAACATATCTGCAAGTTCCCTTATTTTTTGGAGGTCTATTTCAGGTATTTGGACGGCTGTGACTTCGACGTTTATATCTGCTTTTCTAGCTTTTTCAATAAATTCCAGGACCTTTTGGAAAGCATTCTCGAAGCGAGGTTTGCATACGGTTTGGTAGGTTTGAGCGTTGTGAGCGTTCAAGCTAACACTTATTTTGTTAACTCCTGCTTTCCGCAGTTCTTCAGCCACATCTCTTCCAGGGTTTAAGATGTAGCCGTGTCCGTTTGTGTTTATTCTAACTGGTAGTACCGTGTGTTTGCAAATCCATTTTGTAACTTCTAAAACTGTATCTAATCTTGATAAGGGTTCACCAAAACCACAGAACACTACTTCGTTCCATATTTTTCTATGAACATGCCCTTGCAATGTTTTTATAATTTGTTCAGTTGATGGCTCGCTTTGTAGTTTTAGGTTAAAATTGTCTATGCCTTTTCGGAATTTTCTGATGCAGAAATAGCAGTTATTGGAACAATTGTTTGTTATGTTAAGATATAGACTATTATCGAGCCAGTAGACTATGCTTGGAGTCCTCAAGGATTCTTCATCCTTTTCAATAGACGAAATTTTATTCGTGAAATATTCGTCTTTCTGTAAAGAAGCACCAAGTGTCAGTTTTGATGAGAAAAAAGGGCGGAAAGAAGGTTTATCCTTTTACGACCGCTAGTGGAACTAGTCTAGCGACTTTGGTTGCTATTCCAACGTTGTGACTGATTTCTACTACTCTATCTACATCCTTGTAAGCGAGGTCAGCTTCCTCAGCTAACACCACGGCACTTGCAGCTCTTACAACCATTCCACGTTGTTCTAAAGTCTTTTTTATGTCCCCACCCCAAAATCGACGTTTTGCTGCTGTTCGACTCATCATTCTTCCAGCGCCGTGAGCAGTGGAGCCAAAGCTTATTTGCATCGCTTTTTCAGTTCCCACCAATAGCCATGAGCTGGTTCCCATACTTCCGGGGATAAGTACTGGTTGGCCAAAAGCCCGGTAGTCGGCGGGAATCCTGGGATGTTCAGGTGGAAAAGCTCTTGTAGCGCCTTTCCGGTGTACCCAAACTTTTCGTTTTCCACCGTCTACTTGGTGGGTTTCGATTTTCGCTATATTGTGAGCCACATCATAAATTAGTTCTAGGCTCATCGTGTCAGCAGATTTCCCGAAGACTTTTTCGAAACTTTGCCTCACCCAGTGCATTATAGCTTGTCGATTAGAGAAGGCATAGTTAACGGCGCACGCCATAGCACTATAATAATCTTCAGCTTCCTTGCTATTTCCAGGTGCACACGCAAGTTCACGATCTGGCAAGACGATTTTATATTTGTGAATGGCTCTTTCCATAACGCGTAGATAATCTGAACATATTTGATGCCCAAAACCTCGGGACCCGCAGTGAATCATAATCGTTACCTGTCCTTCATGTTCAATTCCGAAAGCTTTAGCTGTTCGAGCGTCAAATATCTTGTCAACCTTCTGGATTTCTAGGAAATGATTTCCAGAGCCTAAAGTACCTATTTGATTTAATCCTCTATTTTTAGCTGTAGTTGAAACTTTGTCTGGGTTGGCACCTTCCATGCATCCTTTCTCTTCGCAGTGTTTGGCATCTTCATCCCAGCCTAATCCTTGATCTATAACCCATTGGACCCCTTCCATGACAAGTCGATCTAGCTCGTGGCTTGTTACGCGGAAGTCTTTACGCCTGCTCCCTAGACCGCATGGAACGTTATTGAAAATAGCGTTGGTCAGTTCACCGAGTTTTGGACGAATATCTTCTTCGGAAAAGTTTGTTCGAACCAGTCGGACACCACAATTTATATCATACCCAACTCCGCCAGGGCTGATTACTCCTTCATCGTAGTCAGTAGCAGCAACCCCACCAATCGGGAAGCCGTATCCTTCATGCCCGTCGGGAAGAGTAATGGCGTATTTGTATATCCCCGGCAAATGTGCAACGTTAGCACATTGATCAAGGGTTCTATCCGTTCTCATTTTCTTCAGAAGCTCATCATCAGAATAGACTACTCCTGGAACACGCATCCCCGGCTTATATTTCTGGGGAATCCTCCAAACATATTCATCTATTTTTTCGAGAGGAACATAAGTTCTAGACATTTCTTTCACCTTTGTGAAGTAGGGGGCGTTGTGGAATATAAATAATTTTGGTGTTTAAACCAAAAATATTTTCTGCCAAAGCTTTTATCGCATTCCAACTATGTGATAAGCACGGACGGTGAAGAAAGTATGGCATTAGACATGCTTTCTGAATGTTTAAAGAGATGGAGCCACGGCCATGTGGAACTACGCCACCACCGACGGGAGATGCTAACCATTAGCGTCAAAGACGGAAAAATGGATGCTGTAAACCACGGTGTGACAGAAGGAGCATGCGCTAGGGTTCTGATTGATGGAAGCTGGGGATTCGCCTCAACCACGAACCTAGAAAAGGACGCTGTTATGGAAATAATTGAGGATGCTGCAAGCCTTGCTAAAGCTTCGAAACCTATGAAAAAACGTATTGCTGAACTGACTCAACCTCAGGCTTTTGAGGATACTTATGAAACACCTATGCGTAGAGACCCATGGAAATCAGATAAGGAAGAACTTGTCAAACTTGTAATTGACGTAGATAAGGAAGTTCGAAGCTTCTCGCCTAAAATAGTTTCAGACAACGTTTCCCTACGGATAATAGATGACAAGTTGAACTTTACCTCTTCAGAAGGCTCACGAATTTCACAGAGAATTATACGTTGCTACGGCGTAGTCACAGTAGTAGCAAGGGAAAATGGAAAACTTGCTTCAGCTTATGAAAGTATAGGCGCTCAGTCTGGACTTGAAATCCTAGAGGAAACACCTCTTGAGAATGCAGGAAGAACAGCAGCTGAAAGAGCTGACAAACTTGCTTCAGCCAGAGTTGCTCCGGGAGGGGAATTTCCAGTAATAATCGAAAATCGCATTGTAGGACTTTTAGCGCATGAAGCTATTGGACACTGTGCTGAGGCAGACTTAGTTTATGGCGGGAGTTTTCTAGCTGATAAAATCGGCAAAAAAGTAGCGTCGGAAAAAGTAACGCTAATTGACGATGGTACATTTCCCCATGGGTTTGGAACGGTAAAATATGATGACGAAGGAGTCCCAACGGAAAAAACCGTAATAATTGAAAAGGGAATTTGCCGAAGTTTTCTTCATTCAAGGGAAACAGCCAAACACTTCAATGTTAAGCCTACAGGAAACGCTAGGGCATGGACCTTCGAATACGATCCAATAATTAGAATGCGAAACACCTACATAGCATCCGGGGATTACTCGTTAGAAGAGTTAGCTGAAGCCATAAAAGACGGTTTCTTTTTAAAAGGAGGATTAGGTGGCCAAGCCGACTTTACAGGAGAATTTATGTTCGGAACTCAAGAAGCTATAAGAATTCGAAATGGCGAATTCGCTGAGTCCTACCGCGGGGTAACAATAAGTGGGAATGCCTTCGAAGTGTTAGAAAACGTAGATGCTGTTGGAAAAGACTTCATAATGCGGATAGGAATGTGCGGAAAGGAACAGGTAAACTACGTAGGAATGGGAGGCCCAAGCCTACGAACTAAACTCTTGTTAGGAGGAGCATGAAGTGAACATGCAGGAATACGTAGAATATGCGATCAAAAAATGTGAAAAGTTGGGAGCCAGCGAAGCCGAAGCTTATGCGCAAAAACAACGAATAATCGAAATAGTCCTCGAAAGAGGAGAAATCCAAAGTGAAAGAAAGAAAGAAAATCAAGGAATAAGCATACGCTTAATCAAAGATAAGAAACTTGGATTCGCCTACACCTCAACATTATCAGAAAAAAGTGTAGAAAAGGCATGCGAAGCCGCTTTCGCCCTAGCAAAAGCTTCAGTACCAAACCCGGACTGGATTTCGCTTCCAAAGTCAACCAAACCAGCAGGCTCGCCTGAAGGCATATTCGACTCAAGAATAGCCAAACTCAAAAGCGCGGAAGTTCTCGAGTTCGCCCTTCAAGCCGCCAATGCCGTCAAGGAAAAAGACAAGAGAGCCGTCGTAGACGATGGAAAGTTTTCCGCATTTATAAATGAAACAGCTATTGCCAACTCACACGGGATAAACCGTAGAGAGAATACAACCCTTTTCAGCTGTTACTTAGTGTGTATAACAAAGGAGATGGGAAAAGCCTCTAGCATGGCTTTTGAGTATGAAATTACGCGATCTCTCGAAAATTTTTCACCAACTAGACTTGGAGAAAAAGCAGCTGAAAAAGCCCTTGCTTCAATTAACCCGAAATCCGTCACAAGTTTCGAAGGAAAAGTTTTGTTAGATTGTGACCCGGCTGTTATATTAGCCTACCCATTAATGAGCAGCGTAAATGCTGACAATGTTCAGCGAAGACGCAGCCTTTGGGCCGGAAAAATAGGTGAAGAAGTGACGAATCCTATACTGAACGTAGTTGACGATGGACTACTTCCCTATGGTGTATTCTCTTCCAGCTTTGATGACGAAGGAATACCAAGGCAGAAAACTGAGATCCTAACCAACGGGGTACTTCAAGGCTACCTACACAATAGTTTCACAGCCAACAAAGAAAACAAGGCTTCAACAGGAAACGCTTACAGGCAAAACTATGCTACACTTCCAACAGTAATGGCTTCAAACATGATAATCCAACCTGGAAACAAAACATTAGAAGAAATAATTTCAGAAATTGATAAAGGAATAATTGTTAGACGTTTCAGTGGAAATGTTCGACCCGAAAGTGGTGACTTCTCTGGCATAGCTAAACAAGCAAGCCTCATAGAAAAAGGTGAGATAAAACATGCATTAAAAGAAACAATGATCGCAGGCAACGCCTTCGAAGCCTTGAAGAACATAATTGAGATAGGAAAAGAAACACGGGCAACCATGTATAGAGCGTATGTGCCCCCAATACTCGTAGACAATGTCAAAATAGTTTCAAAACAATAACATAAACCAACAAACAACACAAAACAAGGAATAAATGGTTTTATCCTTTATCCCATTTTTCTTTTCACATAGCTAACGAAGCCCTGAATGTTCTGTAACAACATTCTTTGACCCATTATAGGATGGGACTCTATGAAACTAGCAGCTTTATTGACGTAAACATCCTCTTCAACTATTCTTTCACGAATAACTTCTAAGCTTTCTCCGTTAATTAGACATTCACGAACTATTCGCTCCCAAAGCTTTAACTGCGAAGCATAAGCCTCAAGTTTTTCCACAGCATTTCCAGCACAACCAAAATGTGTATAACAAAGCATTTCCGGTTTTGCCCTGATCATCTTCTCGATAGCTGCCAAAGCCACATCTAAGTATAGAGGTTCCGGAGTAGTTGGAACAATTACATCTAAAGTGTTTAGGTATATACCTGCAGCGTCTCCGCTGAACATTTTATTTGACGAATGTTCATGAAAGCTTAAATGATGAGAAGCATGCCCAACTGTTTCCAAAATCTCAATCCGAACATTGTTACCTAAATCCAAAATCATACCATCATACCCTTCAATTATTCTCTCTTTTGGAATTGACTCCGGTGCACCGTACATCTCGGCCACTTTACCTAACACTTTTCGAGCCATTAACCAAAGCTTTTCAGGATGCACCATATGTTTAGCTCCACGTTGATGCACAACTAAGTGTGCGTTAGGAAGAAAATGTAAGAGAGTTCCCGAACCTCCTCCATGGTCAAGGTGAATATGCGAAACAAGCACATAATCAACCTCCTCCCTACTTATGTTCAGCATCTGAAGACCTGATAGAAGGTTTTCCACTGAACATGCAGGACCCGATTCGATTATGACTGTTTTTTCACCTTTGACTATGTAAACTGAAATAAAGTTCTTCACTCCCTGAGGCATCAAGTCAATCATGTAGACAGAATCGTCCAGCTTTCTTGCATGCATATTTTTCACGACTCCTTTAAAGCGAATAGCGAGCTTTTAATTCTTTTGAATCCCAACATACAAATTTTATATACCAACACAGAGTATGAGAGATGGAGGGACACATGCATCGTATATACAGTCTAAGTTTGACCTATGGAGTGGTTCTGGCTTTCATTTACGGGTTATTCCAAAGCAATCAGAGTTTCATGTCTACCTTTTCCAACGTGATTTTCCCATTAACAAGCGGCATTTCATTGGTTACGGCTACTTTCTTATTGAAAAAATATGGATATAGTTGGAGTGACAAATTCCAAAGAATATGGCTCGCCACCTTTGTTGGAGTGGCATTGCTTTTCATTTCTGACACCTTATGGACGATCCTCGTGCTGATTCGAGGGGAAACCTTTCCGTTGGAAGTTGGAATCTTACAATTAGGAGTTTTTGCGGCTTTTTTCCTAGCATTGTTTTGGATGTTTCAAATCTTCCGGCTTGAGGTTTCATGGAAAGAACTTATAACATTTCCTATTGTTTTAACTGCTGTCGGGGCAGCTATTTCATATGTGTTTCTAGTTCCATTTGTATTCTACAATGAAGAGCTTATGAGAATTGCCTTAAGGATTTTCATACCATTCCTAGATCTAGCGTTACTAACTCTCTCACTGTTAACTCTCTTAACTTTCTGGAAGGGAAAACTGAGCATTCCATTCTTCTTCATAAGTTTTGGAATAATTTTAAACATCGTAGCTGATGTAATGTTCGGCTATGCAGAACTGCATAGAAGTTTTTATCTCGGACACCCCTTAGAGCTTTTCTGGCTTTGGAGCTATATTGCATTAACAATCGCATTGTATACATTTGAGAGGAAAATAAGGATATGACAAAAAAGGAAACCGTTAAATTCCACCCTGAAAAAGGCGAAATCAGCATTCTAGGGCGAAGAGGCGTACTAATCGATATGGCTTTGTGCTGTGAAAAACTAGATAACATGCTTGGAAGTGGTGCCGAAGTAGTGCTTCACCATATGTGGTATGGATACGGTTATCAGCTTTTTGATTCTATAATTGAAAAGAAAGAAACAGCGGTTGAACTAAAAGCATTAAAGAAGATTGTGAAAATAAGTGCTTGCATAGGTTTAGGCTCTCTCGATTTTACCATTATCGGCAAAAAACGCCCATACGTAGAGGTCGCTGTGAAAAACCCTCCCTTCAAAAACGAGAAAGGTTCAGCCAAACGCTCCGTTGCCTCTTTTTGGGCAGGAGTCTTTTCCCGATACTTTGAGAAAAAAGTAACATGTGAAGATTTTCATTATGATAAAAAGGAAGATGTTTTCTCCTTTACTTTGAGGCAAACATGAATTATGGTGTAAAGACCAAAAACTTTTAGAAAACATAAAACAAAGTTTCGTTGAAAAACTATGCTTGTAAGAATTGTTCGAAACCTAAAGATAGAGGAAATAGCTAGAAAAATTCGAGAATTTAAGAAGCGTTTCGACATGTCTTTTGAAGAGTTCGAAGAACTGTTTCTTTCGAAGAAATTAAGCGCTAGAAACGTAAGTGCGTATTTTGAGTGGGCCGAACTTATTCATGCTTATCGATACTATATGGAAAGCGGAGAACTTGACTATACTGTGGAAGAAATAATAGAGTTTGGACCAGAAGAAATGGCTTTGTTAACTCCCAAGAGGATGGAGCTTCTACGAATGCTAGCGAAACTACGGATAGAATCAATAAACGATTTAGCCCAAAAAATCAGAAGGGATGTAAAAAACGTTTACCAAGACCTCCAAGCGTTAAGGAGATTAGGATTTGTCTTCTTCAATAGAAGAGGGAAAAGAAATATTGTTCCTGAAACATTGGTTGAAGAAATAACTTTCATCATCCAGTAGAACAAACACTTATCTTCGATCTTTGACCTTTAACATGGATGTGAATAGAACATGAACTTTGTGCAGTCTTCCAAAATAATTTTCCAAAAAGTTGCAGAGAAAGCAACAAACGCTCCACATGTTCCATGTAAACCGCTAAGACCTCACGTTTACACGGAAAACCACAAAAGTCTAGTTGCATTGGTTCGAACTAGGAACCGAGAAAGGGGGATAAAGGAAGCGTTACATATTCTCGGGGGAATAACCCCGGCAATAGAAAACTTAGGCGAAGGATATGTTCTAGTTAAGCCTAATTGCAATAGCTATGATCCATTCCCAGCAAGCACCCATCCGGATACTCTAAGATCCATATTGAAACGCCTAATAGAAGCAGGAGTAAACAAGAAACAAATAGTTGTGGGGGATATGTCTGGACCGGCATGGTTGCCCACAGAGGCAACTATGAGAAAAAAATGGGATTCTCGACGTTGTCAAGGAGTTCGGGGTTAAGGTATCTTTTTTCGAGGATGAGGAGTGGTTATGGGTTAAACCTGAAAAAGCCGATTCTTGGCCCGAAGGATTCAGAATCACAAAAATGGTCTACAATGCTTCTAGAGTTATCTCACTTCCATGTTTAAAAACTCACCAATTCGGAGGAGTATTCACACTAAGCCTCAAAAACAGCGTTGGCTTAATTAATCCAGCGGACAGAGTTCTTCTTCACAAGAAGCCTGGAGCTCGCATAGCAGAAATAAACCTTGCTTACACCACAGATCTCATAATCTTAGACGGGATAGAGTGCTTTGTTTCCGGAGGACCAGCCCACGGAAAGAAGACAATCTCTAAAGTAATAATCGCTGGGAGCGACAGGGTAGCCATAGATGCCATAGCTGTGGCCATTCTTAAATTCTATAAGGCGGAAGGCATAGCCAAGATCAAGGTAAAATCCCATGAACAGTTGAAAAGAGCTGCTGAAATTGGAGTTGGACATCTAGATGCGGACAAAATATCCTTAAAAACATCCAATTTAGCTGGCGATGAAGAATTTAACGAATTAGTGACTTTTGTTAAATGCCAACTTAAAGACAGTACTGAAAAGATGCGGGATCATTAGAAACTATATATCCAATATGAACTTCACTATCACCTTATTTGGATGCTTGACTATTTCCATACGATGATAAGTTATTGCTTTAATCCCCACTTTCTGCGGATGTCTTTTCATGTTTAATTGCTCACCCCAAATCTTTGCCTTTAACCGAAATTTACCATTAGCGCCTCGTTTTAACTCGTAAACTTGGAAACGAGAATAAACCATGCCCGAAACGTCGAATCGTACCAAAAGATCTTCAATCCAGTTATAAAGAAGTGCTTGTTCATCTTCCGCTTCCACAGCTACGTCTTCTTCTATCTTCGGGTTTATCGTAGTAGTATCTGTCATTACCTCAAACATTGCGAGGGCTGCGTTCTCGAAAGCTTCAGCTAGAGAGCTACCATAAGCAGCAATATAAACGTCAGCAGTATGTTCTAGAAACTCAAACCTTTTTCCAGTATTCATAAGGGAGCAGCCGTTAACAAAAGAATAAAGAGAATTTAAAAATGTTTAGGCATTTTTCGAACAGCTTCTACCGCGAGCTTTACTGCGTTCTTAACATCAGAAAGGCTAAGCATAGCCGTTGGACTATGGATGTATCGTGTAGGTATGGAAATAACTCCACTGGGAACCCCTTCGCGTGTCAAGGCTATACGCGCAGCGTCAGTGGCGCCTGGAAGACCCGTTTCAAGCTGATAAGGAATTTTATTCTCTTCAGCAGTCTCGACGAGTAACCGCAAAACCTTTGGATGCGCGATCAAACCTGCGTCTGCAATAGTGAGGGACGGCCCCTTTCCCATTTTTATCGGAGCCTCCACCTCTTTTACGCCCGGAATGTCGCCAGATACAGTCACGTCAAAGGCTAAAGCTACATCAGGGTGTATTCCAAAAGCAGCTACCGTTGCGCCTCGCAGCCCAACTTCTTCCTGCACAGTTCCAACAGCGTAGACGTTACAGTTTACTTCACCGAGTTGTTTCATTGTTTCCACCATTACGGCACACCCAACACGGTCGTCAAAAGCTTTGCCTATAACACGATCTTTCCCCACTTTAGCGAATTTAGAGTCAAAGCTCACAGGATCACCTATCTGGACACCCATTTTATAGGCTTCTTCCTTGCTCCTAGCGCCTATGTCTATGAAGAGCTGGCTTGCTTCAACGATTTTTTTACGTTCTTCCTCTTTCTGTATATGAGGCGGCTTTGAACCTATTATGCCCGGTAACGGCTTTTTCTGAGTGTGTACGACTACCCTTTGAGCAAGAAGTATTCGATCGTCTATTCCACCTATTTTGAAGAACTGCAGGAAGCCTTCCTTAGTTATAGTTTTCACTAACAACCCTATTTCATCCATGTGTGCTGCAAGCATAACTGTCAACGGCTTACCTTTTCCTCTTTTTCTTTTAGCATATTTTAATCCAATGACATTTCCAAGATTGTCTTCTTTTAGCTCATCCACATAGGGCTTCATCATTTCTTTCATTAACTCGCTAACCTCTCCTTCTCGCCCAGTAACCCCGCAGGCGTTAGAAAGTCTTTCCAAAACCTTTTCTAGACGCATACTCGTTTTCTCCATTTCGAAGTTTAGTAGTGATTCTGAAAGTTTATAAATAACTGTTGTGGTTAATGGCCAGTTGAGCTAAGGTTTGCATATGATACGCACTAGATGGTGCGGTTCAATAGTTAAATAGACCTTTAACAGACATTTTAAAACGTATAAAATAGTATCTACAAGTTACACACCTACAGGCATCGTAAGACGATATTTCGTTATGAACGGGTTTGACGGAGCCATGACCATGCTTGGAATAACCCCAGGCGCTGCATAGCCATGGGTGTTTCATGGTTTTCAGACGCCTACATGGCTGAAAAACAGCGCCACCTAAAGGAATTGGAAAAGAAAACTAACAATAAATGTTGACCCGATACAGTACTGAAGCTTCCCAGTTCATTTCAGTTCTTGTGGCCTTAGTCGATGATTTATTTCCTGTGTTAACAGCTACGATTTCGCTCCTGCCTTTCGCGTTAACCTTAAGATGATTATACCTATTTCAACCCCTTATTGTGGCTTCAATAACGCTAATTCTAGCCATCCTTTTCCTACTGGGCAGATATCCCGGGAGAGTCGTAAAGGAAGCTGTATGGTTTTATGGCGTAAAAATGCTCGCAGCCGGACTCCTCAGAATGGCGGTAATATGTACGGTGGAAACAATGTTTTAACCTTAAAATTTCTAGGCAGCCAAAAAGTGTTATCCGAATATTTTAAAAGAGAACAGAATATAACGAAAGACAATGAAAAGGGAAAAATGGAAGAACTCATCCTTTGTTTCGTTGGTAGCTGTTTTTGCAGCTTTTAGTATAATCTGTGACTCATTTACAGGTCCACCGTTGCCCTTTTCAGGAGTATGGTATAGTTGGATTTTCATAGCTGAACCTATCAATGGGATTATCCTAGGGCCGTATGCGGGTTTCCTTTCCAGCTTGATCGGAGTGATGGTTGGTCATTCCATTTATCTTCGAGGCTACAGCTACACGGAGTTCCTTTTTACATTTGGAGCGCCTATTGGTGCGATGATTTCAGGACTAATTTTTAGGGGAAAGTGGAAAATAGCGTTGGTTTATTATTCAGCCTTGTTAGGCGTCTTTTTTATCACGCCGGTTTCGTGGGAGCTTCCTTTTTGGGGCATGTGGGACGTTTATCTTGCCTTCGCTTGTTTGCTCTTTTTGATAATTGTTATTAGAAAACAAAAAGGCCTCTGGGATACCCGATTAAGCGATATTAATCTCTTATACGTAACGGCGTTAAGTACTTTTATTGGATTAGAAGCCGATGTGCTATTTCGAATATTTCTGTTCATACCCTGTCAAACCTACCGGATTTTTTTCGCGCTCGATACAGGTACGCTTCAAGTCATATGGGCGGTAGGCGCCGTGGAAACCTCCACAAAGGCAGCATTGTCTATTCTAGTGAATATGATAGTAATACCTCCTTTAGTCAAGACTGTGCGTAAAATGCGGCTTAAGCTTCTCTCTTAGAACTAAGCTGGATAAAACATTTTATAAATCTCTTTAGCAAGTTTTTTGGCTTTATTTAACGAAGAAATATATGTTTCTCCACTAGTGACAATGGAGCACAAGGGTTCGCCTTCTTCAATTATAATGCCTGGAAGAGGAATATCTCTGACCTCTGCAAAAGAAGTTAGGTCTGGCGCAATGACACGTTTAGGAGCGTACAGAATCAGTCGCGTACAGAAAAGAGACGGTGAATTTCTTATTCTTGGAAGAACATTGTTAAGGCAAGCATCAACATGCATTTTAACCAGGTTAGTTCTAAGGACACGTTCAACACATTCCAAAGATCCTTGAAATCGGGGATTTACCTCCATCACATACGGAATGTTTTCCTTAGAGATTACGAAATCAATGCCATTAGAGCCTTTAAGGCCAAAACGTAAACCAACCATTTCAGTAATACGTTTACATTTTTCTAAGAGAGTATTAGTTAAACGTAGAGGAACAATGTTTCCGCAATAACCAAAGGGTTCACGTTGAAATACGTAAGGTAAACCTAGCAGCTGCTCGTTCATCGTCAAAATCCTAACAGCGCTTTCAGAAGCAATTAGAGAAACACTCGCAGGAGTTCCATTAATAAATTTTTGAATTAAAACTTCGTTTCGGCTTAAAGAGAGACCGTTGAATATTTGTTCTAACGCGTTTGGATTTCGCGCTATTCTAATGTTGACACCTCCAAAGCCCTTTGAAGGCTTTATCACCACAGGATATCCAATTTCGGCAGCCGCAATTTTCGCATCCTTAAAATCTCTGACGAATACTGTTTCTGGATGTGGAATTCTCATGCGTCTAAGCTCTTCGAAGAACATTCGTTTTTCACGAACCCTTTTGATAACATCTGGAGAACTTCCCAAAATTGGAACTAAATCGTTAAGTTCAGCCAACACGTCAAAGTGATCGTCTAATCCAGAGGAAAGCAAAACAGCGTCTATTTCAATCTCTTTCAGCAAGGATTTCGTCATTTTCAGGAAGGTATATGGATTAAATTTTTCTTCAATCTTTCCACAACTTTCTCCGTTTTTCTGTTGAATTATTGATTTATATTTTGAGCATACTCGTTGAAGATCCAAGTCGCCGAAATAGTCTACAGCGTAAATTTCATAGCCTGCTTTTTTCGCAGAGTTTGCAACTGAAACCGTGTCTACACCTATCACTAGGAGATTTCGAGGTTCAATTTTCGCCATTAATCCTACCTTTTTCTATTTGTTAAATTCCGACTAAGGTTAAGGTGATAATAATTAATTTTGGGAAAATGTTATACCCTTTTCACGAAACAATTTCAATTACCTTCGCATATATGCTTCCCCAATAGCAATTTCCAGGAGATAAACAATGAGATGAAAATCGTTTATTCGCCTAAATATCGGGAAGTTTATGCTTATGACCCTGCAGCTGCCTTGGGAAGAATTGAATGTATATACATGGAATTACAAGGAAGGTTTGAGTTTATAGAGCCAAGACCAGCTGTAGAGGAAGATATTCGTTTAGTGCATTGGCAGTCACATGTTGAACGCGTTAAACGTTTACCCCAAGTTTATGAAATTGCTTCTTTGGCGGTTGGCGGAGCAATAAAAACAGCTGAAACTTCATTAAAGGGCGAACCAGCCTTCGGTTTAATTAGACCGCCTGGACATCATGCAAGCCCAGATAGCAGTTGGGGATTCTGTTATTTTAATAACATAGCCATATCCATAGAGAAATTAAGAATGGAAAAACGTATAAACAAAGCATTAATTGTTGATTTCGACTTACATTTTGGAGATGGAACTGCTAACACATTTGCAAACGTTCCAGAGGTCACTTATTTCCATACAGAAGGCGCTACAAGCTTAGAATTCCTTGAAAATCTCCAAAAATTTCTTTTAACGCATAAAGAGTTTGATATTGTAGCTGTTTCAGCTGGCTTTGATAAGCACGTGCAGGATTGGGGAGGAGTGCTAAAAACCGAAGATTACATGAAAATTGGCAGGATCTTAAAGGAGTTTTCTGAAGAAGTTTGCGGTGGCAGACGTTATGCTGTTCTAGAAGGTGGGTATAATCAAGCAGTGTTGGGGAAAAATGTTAAGGCTTTCCTTGAAGGTTTTGAGTGACAGTTAAGGCTGAGAACTCGGTTGTTGGCTTCGAATCTCGAGGTAATCGGTTAGCACTAATATGCCTTCGATTATTAGGAATAATCCAACGATGAGCTGTAGAAGCTCCGGAATTAGCAAAACAAGGATTCCAAAAACTATGCATATCAGACCTAAAGCTGGTTTTGAAACGGTTACTCCGAACTTTTTCAAGCCTTTTTCAACGACTTCCACCAAATTCTTCATCCTCCTTTAAAGCTGGAGCATAGTTAATGCATAAATATTTAATACGTTTACGGATTTGTGCTTCATATTTTGGGGAAAAACTTTCCAGTTCGGCGTTGATATCGTCTGTATTCTTCGCCAAAACGTCTTATTAGTAGCTCCTCTTCCACTACTGTTATCTTTACATAGCCTGGAATTGCCAATAAAGGCAGAAAGGCTACCAGATTAAGCCATGTCAAAGAAAAGCCTAGGAACATTAAGAAGTAAGCCGTATAAGAGGGGTGTCTAACATATCGATAAGGACCCCAGGTCACTAGTACATGGTTTTTTGACATACCCCAAGAAGTGGCGTATTGGCCGCGTGCCACAACGCTCCAGATAAAAAGGAAATAGCCGAAAACGGTAAATGCCAATCCTAAGCTTTTAACATAGATCATACCGGGAAAGTTTAATGTTGGGATATAGCTGTTAAAAATTTCTAATTTTCCAGCGAAAACAAGGGCTATGTAAAAGAGAAACTCTATGAAAAAGAGGATGGTGCCAAGACCGGCAAGCACAACTACAATACTGCTTGGACGTTTTACTTCTGCGTAGGAAACAATGTCTTTCCGATGAAACTTCAAGATGTTATACATGTTGATTATGGAGAACACTGTTAGACATGTGCTCATTACAAATGCAGCAAATATACTAAACTCATACAAAGTTTTCACGCAAACATACGCATATGTTTCTTGAAAATAAATAAGAGAAAAAGGGTTATTGGATTGGCTTAAAGTACTTGATGTCAGTTATAGAGCCCTTTCTTTCATAGGGTGGTTTGAACACTGCTTCAACAGGCATTCCTATCCATACTTCTTCTGGTTTAACTTCGCCAAGTTTATGAACTAGCCCGCCGAAAGCATCGCCGAATGTTATTAAAGCATATATCACTGGTTCTGCTAAGCGTTTACCTTCCCTGTCTAAATAGGCGACCGTGTACGTGTATACTTCACCATTTATGCCTAGATCTACCCACTCTTCAAGTTTTTCGAAGCATTCTTCGCAGTACATCCTCGGTGGAACATAAATAACTCCGCATTTTTTGCATTTTGAGCCCATTATCCGAGCGTTTTCTTTTATTTCATTCAGAAATCGTTCACCTGCTATGCCTAAGGTGTAACGGTAATCAGTTTCCATGTGACCTAGCCAGTGTTTCATGTTTCTTGGATCAGTAATTTTTTCTAGGCTCATTTACAAGGTCTCCTCCTTCACAGGTTTGAAGTATTTGATGTCAGTTATAGAGCCCACCCGTTCTTCGGGCGGCTTCCATACAGCCTTAACCTTCATGCCGAATTTTACTTCTTTCCAGTCTATCTCGCCGATCTTGTGGAGGATCCCCATTCCTGGTGATGCACCGTCTATATCTATAACTGCCACAATTATGGGTTCTTTAATTCGACTGGCGTCTCCAGCTATGAAGGAAACCGAATAGGTGTTAATGGTTCCTGTGTCCTTAACATGTTTCCATCCGTCTGCGGGTTTGAAGCACTCTTCGCAGAAAACCCGTGGAGGAACCATAATTCGTCCGCAGCTGTTGCAATATGTGGCAATTATTCTTCCGTTTTTGAGCTCTTCCAAGAATCGACTCATGGCTATTCCAGCGCTCCATGCATAGCGGACTTTGGGTCGGTAAGCGACATAGGGCACTTTTCCTTCTCGGAAATCAGCCGTGCGTATGCGGAAGCCAGGATACGATTTTATTTTTTCACTCATGTTTTCCACCTCTTTTTCATCTTCTTAGGATTATTACGGAGCCATACTGCATTAGATCGCCCCATGCTTGAGCTAGGCCAGTTCTTGGGTCTCCGGGTACTTGCCGTTTTCCAGCTTCACCGCGTAGTTGCCAGAATACTTCACAAACTTTCATTAATCCTGCTGCTGCTATGGGATTGCCTACGCCTAAAAGGCCGCCAGACGGACATATAGGTAAGTCACCGTCTCTTTGCGTTACGCCTTCCTCGGTTAGTTTTGGTGCTTCACCTTTTCGGCACAGTAACAGTCCTTCCATATGATGTAGCTCTTTATAATCGAAGGGATCATAAGGTTCAGCCAAGTCGATTTCTTTAGGCGGGTTCTTTATTCCGGCCATCCTATATGCCATGCGGGCTGCATATTCCACGTAGTCTGGATAGTAAAGGTCCCGATTCGTCCATAAGGTTGAATCAATGCACCAGCCTACGCCGTCAATCCAGACAGGATTATCCGTAATCTTTTTGGCAACATCTTCCGAAGCTAAGACAAGTGCAGCTGCACCGTCACTTGTTGGGCTGATGTCTAGACGTTGAACTGGCCAACATAGAACTTCGGAGTTCAAAACGTCTTCAACTGTTATATTGGCGCCTAATTGAGCACATGGATGGTCAAGCGCATTCTTTTTGTTTTTAACGGCTACACGGGCTATTTGCTCTTTCTTAAGATTGTGTTTATGCATGTATCGATGCATTTCAAGAGCAAATATCCATATGAGAGTTGTACCTAGCGGGCGGGCAAGTATGTTGTCGAATATTGTTGTGAAAGCATAGGCTGGATGAGGGAAGCATGATGACATTTTCTCTTCGCATACTACTAGACAAGTGTCGAATTGGCCGGAAGCTACGTGCCACCATCCAGCTAGGGGGGTGAACACCCCTGTTCCTCCGCCGACGAAAACCCGTACGTAGGGTTTACCGCGGGCTCCAGCCCCATCGGCTAAGTATTCACCTTTCATGTGAACCCCATCGAAGGCATCCGGAGCTGTTCCCATGACAACGGTTTGAATGTCTCGTAGTTCTAGTCCTGATGCATCTAAAGCCATTTTCGCGGCTTCGTATGCAAGTTCTTTACCGGTTTCTTTTAGATTTCTTCGGAATAGGGTTAACCCTGCGCCTACTATAGCGACTCTTTTCTTTCCAAACATTACTCTTCCTCCCTTTTTCACTCCTTTATGTTGCTTAATATGGCTACGGCGCCTGTGGCTGTTGGAATTCCTCGCCAAGTATGGGCTAAGCCTACTTCAGCGTCTGGAATCTGTCTTCCTTCAGCTTTACCCCGTAGTTGAAGAACCACCTCTAACAGCCGTTGCATTCCCGAGGCCTCTAGGGCATAGCCCATCCCGAGGCATCCACCTGAAACATTCACAGGTAAGTCTCCATCTTTAGTTATTATCCCATCTTCAAGGAGCATCCCAGCTTCACCGTACTTGCAAAGCTTTAGTGCCTCCAGATGTTGGAGTTCTTTGTAAGCGAATAAGTCGCTTAATTCTACGAAGTCTATTTCTCGTGAAGGACAGGTTATTCCAGCGGTTTTATACGCCATTTCCGCTGCTAGCTCAGTGTATACGGCCCGTCCCCAGTCTCTTGTTTCCAGATTTGGTGTTTCCGTTGCCCAGCCAACTCCTTCCACCCATATTGGTGTGTCAGTAAGTTTTTTCGCTACTTTTTCTGAAGCTAACACCATTACGACGCATCCGTCGGACAATGGGCTAATTTCAAGTTTTTTTAACGGGTAGAAACAAGGTTCAGACCACAGGACTTGGTCAAGGGTAATGTTTGCTCCATAAGCCGCGTAAGGGTTAGCCAAGGCGTTCCTCTTATTTTTTACAACTACTTGAGCACATTGTTCAATGGTTGTTCCAGTTTCGCACAGGTATCGATTCATTTCCATCCCGGCAATGTAGTAGGGATTTCCACCTAAGGGGCGAACCATTACTGGATCCATAGCGAAGGCAACTATGTCGTAGAAAGTTAATATATCCGAAGCTTTGCTATGTGCTTCTAACACAACGATGTCAAAGTGTCCGGTTTTTATTAGCATATAAGCGTTGGCTAGTCCTAAGAGTCCATCACCACTAACCGTAAATAAGTGCCTAAGAACCGCACCTAGCTGATCTGGAACAAACTCATCGAAAATGCTGAAGCCCTCCCAGTAGTCTTCAGCGCAAGTCACGAAAGCATCTACATCTTTTCTAGGGTTTATTCCGCCAGCATCCTCGTAGGCTTTGACAGCTGCTTCGAACATTAGTTCCTTATAGGAGAGCTCTGGCATAATCGATTTAAATCCAACACATCCAACGCCAACGATTGCAACTTCACTCACTTTTTTCCACCTCAATGCATAGAACTAGGTTTACCCATCCTAATGTTATTAAAACTTTTGAAGAAAGATTTGAAGTTTCTCCATTTCAATTTAAATATGAGTTTCCGCAATTAATAACCTTCTATCTCATGATTTCATGGAGGAAAATTTCAAGATTGAAGGGAAAACCCCTGGCATCGATTGTTTCGGCTGGACTCTCAAAATTTGGGAAGATGAAAGGATTATATGGTAGGGAACTTTTCGCTCAAGCAGCAAAAGAAGCCTATGAAAGATGCCCAAACCTTGACCCTAAAAAGGAAATTCAAGCCTTATTTGTGGGGCATATGGGGGAATCCTACGAACATCAGGGGCACACGGGCGCTACCGCAGCGGACTGGGCTGGATTAACGCCAGTGGCTGCCATGCGAACTGAAGCTGCTTGTGCTTCATCAGGTGTAGCCCTCAGAGCCGCTATCCTAGCCATACTATCGGGAATATACGATGTTGTTATGGTTGGCGGATTGGAGAAAATGACGCATAGAACAACTCCGGAAGTAACAGAGTTCTTGGCTATGGCTTCGGACTTCCCCTTTGAACAATGGCATGGAATCACTTTTCCCGGATTATACGCTTTAATGGCAACCGCTCACATGCATAGATATGGCACAACAGAAGAACAGTTAGCCCACGTTTCGGTGAAAAATCATTACAATGGAAGTTTAAACCCTAAAGCTCACATGCAGAAAATTATCACTCTAGAAGACGCTCTGAAATCACGTATTATAGCATGGCCCCTAAAGCTTTATGACTGTTCTTTAATAACGGATGGGGCAAGTTGTCTAATAATAACTAAGCCGGAATTAGCCAAAAAATACACAGACATACCAGTGCACATAATTGGTTCGGGACATGCTTGCGACACTATTGGAATTTATGAACGTGAAAGTTATACTTCGCTTAGAGCTGCCAAACTCGCAGCTAAACAAGCCTATGAAATGGCTGGGGTTTCACCCCAGGAGATAAATGTGGCTGAAGTTCATGATTGTTTCACAATTGCCGAAATAATCGCCTACGAGGATTTAGGATTCTGTGAAGAGGGAATGGGTGGACGACTAGTGGAAAACGGTGAAACACGCTTAGATGGAAAATTACCAGTGAACACAAGTGGCGGACTAAAGGCAAAAGGACATCCAGTGGGAGCAACAGGAACAGCTCAAGCTTATGAGATATATTTACAACTAACTGATCAAGCAGAGAAAAGACAAGTGGAAAATGCAACAATAGGATTGTCACACAATGTAGGCGGTTCAGGAGCCACAGCAACCGTACACATTTACAGGAGAGGATAAAATATGGCGGAAACAACATCTTTCACCATAGAACAGTTTTACAAGTTTATAGAAAAAGGAAAACTCATGTCAGTACGTTGTACTGAATGTGGCAAGGTCATGCTACCGCCTAAACCCATATGTGATGAATGCCTATCTGACAAGCTTGAATGGAAACAACTTACGCCAAGAGGAAAACTAGAAACCTATACGGTTATACATGTAGCGCCAACACAGTTTCAGTCTCTAGCGCCTTACGCAGTAGGCATAGTCAAACTCCAAGATGGTTTGAAACTCCCAGGGATAATAAAAAACGTGGCGTTCGAAGACCTTCACATTGGAATGGAACTCGAAATAGAATTCGATGCCAGTTTGCCTTCTAAATGGCCTATATGGCCCAGATACTACTTTAAACCTATTTAACGTCGTTTTTGTTGATTTGCTGGATTAGAGTTGGTAGGTCAATTAGTGAGGTTATTATGTAGTTTGCTCCAGCATCTATTAACTGTTTTGCCGTTGCAAATCCTGTTGGAAATCCTACGGTGATTAAGCCTAATTCCCCGGCTGCTTTTATGTCTCCAATCCAGTCGCCTACCATTAAGGCTTCGGAGGCTTTAACGTTCAAGGTTTTTAGAGCGATTTCCACATGGACTGGATTTGGTTTAACTTCAGGAACATCATCACGAGTAACTACTGCGTCAAAGAAGGGGGATATTCCAAATCTCTCTAGAACGTAACTTGTACATTTTCGGCTGTTTATGGTTGAAATTCCCATTTTAAGCTTCATGTTGCGGAGAGTTTTGAGGATTTCTGTTACGCCAGGCAGCAAGTTTGTTATATGTGCAGCTTCTAACTCCAGCTTCTCAGCTATCTGAAATGCTTTTTTACGTAGTTTTTTTATCTTGTTTTCCGATTCTCCGTTGTTTCGCATGGAGATTTCAGCTTTTTCCAACATTTCAAATATGCTTTCGTTGAGCGAGAAGAGACATTGGGGGAGACCTTCACTAATAAGGAAGTTTCGGACTTCAGCTCTTACGGCTTTATAATCAATGTTAAAATCTATTATGGTTCCGTCAAGGTCGAAGACAACAGCTTTCACAGTCAGTTCACATATCCCCCCTTTTTGCCTTTTTCGCTCAACATTAGTTTAAAGCGTAGACGCGCAATCTTTAACATATACTTTACGGTTTTAAGATGAAGAAATAGAAAATGAATTGAATAGCGTCCTACACTAATAAACTTGATGAATATGAACCGTTGGCAAGATTACTTGAAAAACCCGTTATGGAAGGTTCTTGTGGAAACTGTCCACTCGCTTGTAATGTACCCCCATCATAAAGCATACATTCGTGACGTCGTGCTCTCTGAGAATCCAGAGATTACGCCTGAGCAGTTGTCCGCCAAGCTAGGTATTCCATTAGGTGAGGCATTAGTCATCTTATACGAGTTAAAAACTTTAAACAAGGCGAACAGAAGAAGCCTTGAAAGTCAAGAAAACCTTTGACCCCAGATTTAACCGCATTTCGAGAAAAGAACGTTTAGTTATCTGCACAACAAAAGATAAACCGTTCACTCCAACCCGTAATCTAACTATAGAGCCGAAGTCTGAAATTTCAATGATCGTACCTTTCAAAACGTTTCTTGCGCTGGAGATAAGAGGCCGCTTTGACAGAATTATATCCTCTGGCATAACAAAAACCGAAACCTTTCCACAAGTATTTATTGCAGCTTGAATTTTAATCCCCTCCCCGATATCTATTATCGTTGTCCCGTCTGGTCTGGGCTCAGCATTTCCGGAAAAAACATTTTCGAGAGAGGCAAAGCTTTGGAGGCGTGTTGAAGAAGTAAAAATTTCTTTTGTTTTACCTATTTCAACTATTTTTCCGTTAAGTATCAAGGCTGTTCGATGGGTCATATTTTGGGCTTGAAACATATTATGCGTGGCAATCACTATGGTGGTTTTCATTCGCCGATTCACATCAGCTATTGCTTCCTCAATTATAGAGACAGTTTTCGGATCGAGGTTCGCTGTCGGTTCGTCTAACAAAAGCAACTCCGTTTCAAGAGCCAGAGCTCTGGCGAGGGAAACTCTCTGCTGTTCACCTCCAGAAAGCTTTCTCGCCTGTCTCTTCGCATAACCTTCTAGCTTAACAAGTTGCAACGCTTCTTGAACACGCTGTTTAATTTCGTTTTTCGGAAGTTTTCTCATTTTAAGACCGTAGGCAATATTCTCGTAAACGCTTGTGTTAAAAAACACGCTTTTTTGAAAAACCATAGTAAATTTACGCCGAAACTCTTCAATCTTATCTTTACTTATCTTTATGTCACCGTAATACATTTCTCCTCTCGACGAAGCCTCAATCAAAGCCATAATTTTGAGCAATGTAGTTTTTCCAGCGCCGTTGGGCCCCACCACGGCTAAAATTTCGCCTCTCTTAACTTCTAAGTTTACGTTGCAGAGCGCAAGTTTATTTCCGTATCGTTTTTCTATGTTGTGCAATGTTAACAGGTTCATGGCGCTACTTCCTTTTTAGCAGGTTAACCAAAAAGCTCAGAGAGAACACTATAGCAAGAAGAATCATTGTTAAGGCTATGCCAAATTCGAAGTTTCCCCTTGTGGTTTCTAAAGCAATGGAAGTTGTCAGAACCCTTGTTAGTCCGGGGATACTTCCACCCAGCATAAAGGCTACTCCCAACTCAGCTATGGCACGATTGAAACTTGCAATCACTGCTAAAAATGTACTCGGAAGCGCCTCCCGCAAAACAGCTAAACGGGCTTCAGTTTCAGAAGCGCCTAAAGTTTTAGCTAAGTCCTTTATTTCCGGCTCAACTGACTCAACGGCATTGGCTGTAAAGGTTACAGCGATAGGTGTTATGAGAATCGCTTGACCAAGTATTATGGCTGTGGGGGTATATAGCAAGTGGAAGATTCCGAGCGGTCCAGCTCTAGACAAGAAGAGATAGAGAATTAAGCCTAGTCCCACTGTTGGTATGCCCAACATAGCGTTAAAAAACCCTTTTACCAAGTGTTTTCCACGAAAATTTCCTGAACCTATCAGTATTCCAAGAGGTATGCTCCATGAAACAGCTAGCAATGTCGCTGTTCCAGAAATGTAGAGCGACCGAAAAGTAGCATCTATAACAGCAAAATCTCCTGAAACTATGAGTTGGAATGCTTTCTGAACCCCCTCAGCTATTTCCCAAACCATGGTTTCATCTTCCGCGATTAAACAGGCTATTTATAAAGTTCTGGATGCCCATTTCGATAGTCGGATGGACATTCTGTTCCATTAAAGAAAGCGTATTCCCTAATCCACGTGGTTATTGGAGAATTCTCTTGTTTCAGAATTTCCACAGCAGGATTGAAGAGGCTTTGTTTATAAACGTCTTTCATGTACTCGCCTATTAGCGTTTGACATTCCTGAGAAGTTAGGAACTGTATGAAGGTTATAGCATCTTGGAAGTTGACTGTGGAAACCTTTTCAGGATTTACAGCGATTACGCTGTAAACGTTTATCAGTTCCTTTCCTTCGCTTACTAAAGCTTCCAGAGTTATGTGCCCTTCATTTCGATATTTCAAATATGTGCCTACGTCTGCTAATGTGTAGGCATTTCGCTCATTAGCCATGAGTAGAGTTTTACCCATCCCGCTTCCAGATTCTATGAACCAACCTTCTTCGCGTAAAACGGTCCAATTGAAGCCTATCGAAGCCCAAAGGGTTTTCTCTTTAACGTGTGTTCCAGAATCATCTCCTCTCGAAACCCAAACGATGCTTCCATTTCTTCCAGCTTCAATTATTCTAGTTAAAGCTTGTTTAACGTTTAAGTTTCGTATTTTAGCAGGGTCCTCTTCCGGTCCAGCGATAAGGAAAAAGTTATAGGCAATTATTTTTCTGCAAACACCATATCCCTCTTTTAGGAAGGTATATTCGGTTGAAGGCGCATGAACGAGCACTACATCAGCGTCGCCTCTTTTGGCATGTTTTATTGCAAGTCCTGTTCCAACAGATATGAAGTATAGGTCTATAGGGTTTTTCTCCTCGAATTTTTCTTCTACAGCGTCTAGTAAACCGGTATCATAGAGACTTGTAGTCGTAGAAACGACGAGTCTTCTTCTCCCCTGCATGGTTATTGTAAAGTAATAGGTTGTTCCGGCGATTGATGTTGTAACAGCTATGATTGTGATTGTTATCCACGTGAAGATTGTTTTATTCATTTTTTCACCGTTATGTTTGACTGTATATTTCGGCGATATGCTTATAAAAACATAACGCTTATAACAGAATGTGCCTGCCAACAAGAAAACCGCTCCATCATGCAAGATCTGGATAGAGAGAAAGGGAAAACCAGTTCTAGGCAAGGGTGGAGCGGAAATCCTCCGAGCAGTAAGGAAAGAAAAATCCATCTCCAAAGCCGCTGAAAAGCTTGGGATGTCCTATCGCTACGTGTGGAATCGACTTCAGAAGATAAGCCAAGCTATAGGAAAACCTGTAATAGAAACATTTAAAGGTGGAAAAAAAGGCGGTGGAGGAGCTAAACTAACAATAGCTGGCGAAAATTTGCTCCGTGAATACACACGACTGGAAAAATATGTAGACAAAGTTTTGGACGATTTAGAATATTGGGAGGCTTTAGGATTGAAAATAAGTGCTCGAAACCGTTTGAAAGGAATAGTTAAAGAAGTGAAGAAAAATGCAGTTACAGCGAAAGTAAAGATAGAAATAACCACACCCATTATTTTAACCGCGCTAATTTCGAGAGAAGCCGTTGAGGAACTAAAGATAAAACCCGGCGACAACGTAGAAGCTGTTATAAAAGCCACCAAGGTAATGGTGGCGAAATAACCCTCGGAAATTCAGCCTTCTATCACGTATCTATACGCTACGTATTTCCCAGCCGTGGGACTTTTCCGAATTATCCGTAGTATATCGCCAGGTTTAGCTCCTATGGCTTTCACAGCTGGGTCAGAAGCACGTATAGCAGGCAACTGATAGGGTTTTACACGATATTCTTGAAGCAGTTCTTCTCGTTCTTTTGGCGTCAAAATCTCGTGCTTAGGGACTAAAACATGTTCAAAGAGATTAAAGGGAGGGAAAACTCTAGGTAGAAGTTCTATTCCCCTTTTTCTCGCAGCAGATTTAGCAGCTTGAGTGAAACGTCCGCTGGTTATCATAACGGCCTTTTCTACTTCTCGCTCCTTCATGATCTTTTTTAAACGATTCACAAACTGAACGCCTATAGTTCCCGAGGAAGGAACACACCAGATAATCATTTTGCGTTTTTCTTTAGGGACTTCAATCAAATATTCAACTGCGTTTTCATGCTCTTCACGTTTCAAAAGTTTATATTTGCGAAGCTTAATGAGAACCTTAGCCTTACGTTCCTCTAAAGTTATCTCCTCTTCAACAGTCAAATCGAAACCTCAACATGCAGTTAGCATATGTGAATTCATAATGAAACGCTTAAACTTTACGCTTTTGTTCGCTATACAAAAAAGGCGACAATGTTTTGATGGGTCGGTTGGATAAGATTATGAAGCTTAGAATGTTTAAACTTGTTTAGACAATTCATACGGAATTCTTATTTTCCATGCGCTTTTCTATTCGGCATTGAAAAGGTTTGAGGTATGGAATCAGCTGAAGCCTTTGCCCCCGCACATATCACGGGGCTATTTCAGATATTCGACGAGCCTATTGACCTATTACGTAAAGGCTCGAAGGGCGCAGGAATCTCCCTAAAACATGGCGTGAAAACCCGAGTAATTCTCGAGAGGGAAATGAGAAACAGCTTAGAGGTATGGATAAATGGACATAAAACAAGTTCAGCAGAAGTCTCTGAAACTGTAGTAAAGGAATATTTGTCCAGAACTAAAGAAAAATTTGCAGTAAAAGTCGAACATAAGGTTCAAGTACCCATTGGCGCGGGTTTTGGCTCAAGTGGAGCCGCTGCGTTAAGCTTATCCTTGGCGCTTAACAAAGCTTTAAACTTGGGTTTAACTCGCTTAAATGCAGCCCAAATTGCCCATATAGCAGAAGTTAAATGTAGAACAGGGCTAGGCACGGTTATAGCCGAAACCTTTGGTGGATTAGAAATACGCATAGCTCCGGGAGCACCTGGAATAGGAAAGCTTCGGCAAATCCCTCTATCCAAGGAGTATCGGGTTGTTTGCCTAAGCTTCGGAAGCCTATATACAAAAAAAGCCCTAACCGACGTGGAATTACGTGAACGTATAAACAGGCAAGGTGAAAAATTATTGCAACTTCTCATGAAACAACCAACCTTAGAGAATTTCTTAAAACTTTCTAGAAGCTTTGCTGAAAACACAGGGTTAATCACGGAAAAAGTTCGAAAGGTTTTAGATGAAACCATTGCTTCCGGGATTATTTGTAGCATGCCCATATTCGGTGAAGGAGTCTTTTCCATAGTTAAACAAAACATGGTAGACCCACTTCTTGAGGTTTTCAGAAAAAATGTTTTCACAGGCAAGACTTTCGTAAGTGAAATAGACTTTAAAGGAGCAAGATTACTATGAGAATCAAAATTCCGGAAGACCATCCACGTGCTGAATCACTGCACATACGGGAAAAACTAATTAAAGGATTCGAAACAGGAGTAGTGGCATGCGCTGGATTAATTGCCCATGGAAGAGGAGAAGCTTTTGATTACCTTTTAGGCGAAAAAACAACTCCATCAGCTATGGAAGCCATAAAAGCTGCAGTTGCAACATTGTTGACAGCGAAAAATCCGGTAATCTCCGTGAATGGAAACACGGCAACCTTAACCCCAAAAGAGATAATAGCGCTAGCAGAAGTCACAAGGGCGAAAATAGAGGTTAACCTCTTTTATCGAACAGCCGAAAGGGAAGAAACGATTAGAAAACTGTTAGAAGAGGCTGGAGCACGACAGGTTCTAGGCGTAGGTGAGGATGCTTCGGCGTGTATTCCGGAGTTGGGAAGCGAAAGGCGACGGGTAGACCCAAGAGGGATACTCATAGCGGACGTCGTTTTAGTTCCGCTTGAAGATGGTGATCGCACTGAAGCATTGGTTAAAATGGGGAAAAAAGTTATCGCTGTTGATTTAAATCCGCTTTCCAGAACAGCGCAAAAAGCCACGATCACTATAGTGGACAACGTAACTCGGGCTATGCCTCTACTTGTGCAAACAGCGGGAAAACTCCAAAACGAACCCCGTGAAAAACTCCAACAAATCATCCAAAGATTCAACAACTCAGAGAACTTAAGCAAATGCATAAGCTTAATCACAGAAAGGTTGAGTGAACTAGCTGCTAAGGGAAGTTTTCTAGATTTGCCGAAGGAGGAATAATAAATGAGCATAGAAAATATCTTCGTCCTTGGCGCTGGCGCCATTGGAAGCGTTTACGGGGCGTTGCTCTCAAAAAAGAGAAATGTCACACTTATTGGAAAAAAGGCACATGTTGAAACTCTGCGTGCTCACGGTTTAAAACTTACAGGCGAAATAACCCAAACTTTCTACTTAAAAGCCGATACAAAAATCAGTGAAATTCCACCTAACACGCTTATACTATTAACAACTAAAGCTCAAGATTCCGTTCGAGCCATAAATCAGATAAAACCAATCTTAAGAACGGACACTGTTATACTAGTTCTTCAAAACGGATTAGGAAATGAAGAAATTATCAAGCAACTAGTCGGCGAAAAAGTTGAAGTTTTTCGAGGATTAACAATGATGGCTAGCGAATTCCTCGAACCCGGAAAAGTGCGTGTTTGGAAAGGGGAAACGCTACTGGCGAAAAGCAAAACAGCTAACGAGGCAGCTTTACTTTTCAATAGTTGTGGCATGCAAACAAGGATTTTAGAAAACATTAGAGAGGAAATCTGGCGAAAATTAATCCTAAACTGTGTTATAAACCCGTTAACAGCCATATTTTGTGTTAGAAACTGCGAAATAATCTCTGAAGATTTAAAATGGATCAGACATCAAATAGTCAAAGAATGCATAGAAGTCGCCAAGGCTGAAGGAGTAAACCTGGAAATAAACCTAGATGAGCTAGACCGCAAAATAAGGGACTATACAAACTTTTCTTCGATGTGCCAAGACATAATTAAAGGAAAACGGACGGAAATAGATTTTCTAAATAGCAAAGTTGTAGAGCTTGGACAGAAGCATAGAATTCCAACACCTGTGAATTACACATTGGCTTGCTTGATAAAGTTCTTGGAGGAAAGAAATGTTGGGTTTCGAGGATAATATTAGAGGGAAAAAGGGAAAATCGAAGATTATCATGTTAACGGCTTATGATTATCAGATGGCAAAAATTTTAGATGAAGTGGGGGTGGACCTGATCCTTGTAGGGGATAGTCTTGGAATGGTTTTTCAAGGTTGTAAAGACACAAAAAGCGTCACTATGGATGCTATGATATATCACACTAAAGCTGTGGCTAGAGGAGCTAAAAAAACACCAGTTATTGGAGATATGCCTATACATAGCTACGCAACTGTAGAAACAGCCTTGAAAAATGCGCGGCGCTTTCTGGAAGCCGGAGCTAAAGGTGTGAAAATCGAGGGAAACAAGCCTGAAATAATTAGGGCGTTGATTGCCGCGGATATCCCAGTAATGGGGCATGTAGGGCTTCTACCTCAAACAGCCAAAGCCTATAAAGTTCGAGGGAAAACCTTGAAGGAAGCTACCCAAATATTTCAGGATGCCTTGGAGATTGATGGTTATGGAGCATTCTCCATAGTTTTAGAATGCATTCCTGAAAGCTTGGCAAAGAGAATTACGGAAAATGTAAAGGCACCTACAATTGGCATTGGCGCTGGAAGATACTGCGATGGGCAAGTTTTAGTCATAAACGATATGTTAGGGTTTGATGAGAGTTTTGCGCCTAAGTACTTGAAAAGGTACGCTGATTTGAACAAAATCATTAAAAACGCTGTAAAGAGGTTTATGGAAGAAGTATATTCGGGCGCCTATCCGGATAAGGAACATACGTATCATTAAAAAGGTGCATGACTAATGAAGGAAAAAGGGTTACCAGCCAAAACGGTTCTAAAAGAGATAGAGAGCAGGCTTAACAAGGACTTTACCTTCAACTCTGGGAAGGTATTGGGATCGATGTGTACAAACCCTCATGACTTGGCTAAAGAGGTATACGCAAGGTTTTTGGAGAAAAACCTTGGTGACCCAGGGCTTTTCCCTGCCACAGCCCAACTGGAAGAAGAAGTTATTCAAATGTTAGGGATGCTTCTTTCGAATCCAAAAGCAACTGGAAACATTGTTACTGGTGGAACCGAGGCAAACGTTCTTGCATTATGGGCTTTCAAAAACGCGAACACAAAGAATGGTGGTGAAATAATCGTACCTGTTTCAGCACATTGTTCCTTTGACAAAGCGGCTAGTTTGCTTGGTTTTAGAATAATTCGTGTCGGATTAAACGGCAAGTTTCAGGTGGATATTGAAGCCGTTAGGGAAGCAATTAACCATAAAACTGTAGCTTTGGTGGGTATAGCTGGAACCACCAGCCTAGGCGTTGTAGATCCCATCAGGGAACTTTCGGACATAGCCTTAGAACATAATCTACTTTTACATGTGGATGCTGCCTTCGGCGGATTCGTTCTTCCCTTTTTGAAAGAAATAGGCTATGAAGCTCCTGAGTTCGACTTCCGACTATCCGGTGTTTCTTCAATAACAATAGACCCACACAAAATGGGGTTGGCGCCTATTCCAGCTGGTGGGATCCTCTTTAGAAACTCAGACTTAAGAAAATTCATAACTTGGAAGGTTCCCTACTTGGCTGGAGGTGAAATAGAACAAGCAACTTTTGTGGGCACTCGTTCTGGAGCTTCAGTAATTGCTGTTTGGGCTTTACTTAATCATTTAGGGAGAGAAGGATACCGCAGAATCGTAAAGCGTTGTATGCGTTTAACATGGAAGCTTACTGAAGGAATTAAACAGATTTATGGATTAGACGTTATGACCGAGCCCGTTACAAACGTTGTAGGTATAAAATCCGATATTTTCAATATCAAACTAATAGCTGAAAAACTTCGGAAACTGGGATGGGCTGTGGCGCTTTTCCCGCGGCACATAAGAATTGTTCTGATGCCTCACATAAACGAGAAACATGTGGAAAGTTTCCTAAAAGATTTAAGAAACATAGTTAGAGAGTTGAAGGGCTAAACCTTGAAGCATCCATCCAAAGATATAATTGGAACCCGAAGTAGAGAGGTACATGGGAAACGTGTTGTTTTGTGTATTACCGGAAGTGTAGCTGCTATTCGAAGTCCAGAGATAGCTAGAAAGCTTATGCGTCGTGGAGCTGAAGTTTATGCAGTGATGACACAAAATGCTCAAAAAATAATTCATCCTTACCTCATGGAATGGGCGACCGGAAACCCTGTGATTACTGAACTAACCGGGAAAATTGAGCATGTAGCCTTGACAGGTGAAAGAGAAGAAAAGGCAGATTTAGTTCTTATAGCACCAGCTACAGCTAACACAATAAGTAAGATAGCCGCTGGAATAGATGACACAACCGTAACTACGGTTGTATCTACAGCTCTAGGCTCCCAAACACCCGTAATAATTGTTCCGGCCATGCACCAATCCATGTATAAACATCCAATACTCAAGGAAAACATCAAAAAACTTGAAGATTTAGGAATAGAATTTGTCCATCCCCGAATTGAGGAAGGAAAGGCGAAAATCGCGGATACTGAAGAAATTGTTAAAGTGGTTATCAATAAACTGGCAACTAAACAAGATTTCGGCGGAAAAAATTTCCTCATTACAGCCGGGCCGACTATTGAATACATTGATGAGGTAAGGGTTATTACAAATAAGAGTTCAGGCAGAATGGGCGTAGCTATAGCTGAGGAAGCGTTGAAGCGAGGAGCTGAAGTAACACTTGTTTACGGTTTAGGCACGGCTACTCCACCTTCTAAGGCTAAAGTTTTAAATGTGGAAACTGCGGAGGAAATGCGACGTATTGTCTTAGAGGAGCTTCGAAAGAGAAGATACGATGTGGTTGTAGCAGCAGCAGCAGTTTCAGATTGGACTGTGATGAAACCCTATAAGGGAAAGGTTTCCACACATAAAGTTTGCGAACTTACTTTGAAACTGAAACCTACCCACAAAATAGTTGATGAAATAAAAGAGACGAATCCGAAAACTTTCTTAGTCATGTTTAAAGCCGAATACAGGGTTTCAAACAAGAAATTAATTGAAAGCGCCTATATGAGGTTAAAGCAAACTGGCGCGGATCTGATCGTAGCGAACGACGTTGCAAGAGAAGGTGTGGGCTTCAGAACTGAAACCAATGAAGTCTTTATAATAGACAAAGAGAAAAATGTAGTTCACATACCATTAAGTTCTAAACATGTTGTTGCGAAGAAGATTCTTGATATGATAAAGATGAAGCTTAGTGGAAAATAGGCTTATAAGTATGACGCAGACATGCGTATACTCTATGCACGAGTGAAACGAAGATGCAGAAAAAATTTAGAAAGGTCGCTGTAGGCGGAACCTTCGATGAACTTCATAAGGGGCATAAAGCATTGATTATGAAAGCCTTCGAGGTAGGCAGAAAAGTGCTTATAGGATTATGCACCGATGAGTTCGTGAAACAGATGAAAAAACCGCATGTTACCGCGTCATATGAAGAGAGACTTAAGGAGCTTAAAGATTTTCTGATAAAAAATGGCTTCATGGAACGAGCTGAAATAATTCCGTTAAATGACCCTTATGGAGTCACACTTTCTGAAGGTTGTATTGAAGCTTTAGTTGTTAGCAAGGAAACCGAAGCCCGCGCTAGAGAAATTAACATTAAAAGATGTGAACTTGGGCTATCACCATTAAACATAATCGTAATTGATATGGTTCCAGCCGAAAACCATGTTGAAGTTTCTACAACTAGGATTCGGCGGGGAGAAATCGATCGTGAAGGAAAACTGATAAAGAAGTGAACAATGTTCGAAGCTTCGAAGAACAAATTTAAACCCTTCTACAACCCTAATACTACCAGTAGCATGGTGCTTGATTTTGCAGAGAACTGGCCTAGCTAAACTTCCGCTTCACTACGGAAAGGCGCCTAGATGGTTAGTTACACGAATGACAAAGCTTGCTCAACAGATCGTGACTATAATAATAGATGAATACGGGCAAGAAGTCTTACTTCAAAGAATATCGGATCCCTACTGGTTTCAAGCCTTGGGCTGTGTTTTGGGTTATGATTGGCATTCTTCAGGAGTCACTACAGTCCTAACCGGCGTGCTAAAAAACGCGTTAATTCCTGAAGAGCATGGACTAGCGGTGTGTGGAGGAAAGGGAAAAGAATCATTGAAAACTCCTAGCGAAATATATACTATAGGTGAAAGATTCGGCTTCTCAATAGACAAGATTAAAGAGTTATACTATGCGAGCAAGATGAGTGCTAAAGTGGATAATGCAGCTATACAAGCGGGATACCAGCTTTACCATCATGCTTTCTTCATAACAGAAGGAGGTGAATGGGCAGTTGTCCAGCAAGGGATGTGCACATTGGATAGGACAGCTCGGAGATATCATTGGATTTCCGGTGGATTTAAAAGCTTTGTTGCTGAGCCACATAGCGCCATAGTTGGCAATGCGGTCAGAGCTAAAGTCCTAGATATGACTGCTAAAAAAAGCGAAAGTTGTCAAAAGGTCTGCGTTGACCTTGTTAAAGAAAAACCCAAAAGGATTATGCACATGATTGAATCTGAACGCCCCAGATATCAACGTTCGCTTGAGGAATGGATCCCAGAAACAATCCACAGTTCTCGATGGAAAAAATATGTCATAGAATTTCTATCCATGCCAATAACGCTGAATTGGAAAGCAGTAAAAAAGGCCTATGAATTTCAACCTAAAAATTATGAGGAATTGCTGAGTATAAAAGGAATTGGACCAGCAACTGTTCGAGGGTTAGCCCTTATAGCGGAACTTGTTTACGGAGAAAAACCAAGCTGGAAAGACCCGGTTAAATATTCCTTTGCCTACGGTGGAAAAGATGGAGTTCCCTATCCGGTAAATCGAAAAGCTATGGATAGGTCAATAAAAATCCTGAAACAGGCTATAGAACAGGCAAAACTTGGGAAAAAGGAAAAATTGCAGACCATTCAAAGACTAAGGCGATTTCTTCCAAGTAAATAGATCGCGAAACAAGGTAACTATTTAATTTTACTGTTTCTATTTTTATGAGATGATAATGTTGACAAACAAGAGCCTTGTCTTAAGAAAGTTCAGAGAAAAAGACTTAGATGAATGTCTCCAGCTGGGTAGACAGATGGTTGATTATCATCGACAGATATATGAAGACGATAGCATCCCTTATGATGATAAGAAACTCAGAGAGAAGCTGAAACGAACTGGCGAAAAGTACGTCAAAATGGTTGCAGAAGAAGAAAACAAAATTGTTGGGCTTTTAATTCTTGAAATAAAGGGTAGAAGCTGTGAGATTGACTACATTATTGTGGATAAAGATAGACGTGGGAAAGGTATAGGGAAGGCTTTGATGAATTATGCAAAGGAAACCGCCCTGAAGAGGAAATGTGTTGAAATAATCCTGCGGTTCGCTGCTAGAAATATAGAAGCTTTTCGGTTCTATCACAATAATGGATTAAATTGCTTAGGGATGGTTGAGGTTTTTATGCCACTCACGGAAGAAGGGAAAAATAGGTGGTATAAGAAGAAGGGAAAGAGAACGCATTTTTTAGGCTTAGAATGTTATTACTAACATGTTCTACTTGTCATTCAACTATTTTATAGACTATGTCTCTTTCTCTTACTCGCTCCTTAACTTTCAAACCAATACTCTGCCCTGCTTCAGCGCGCTCCACATTATTATGTTCTATCTGCATTGACTCAACTACTTGTTCAAAATTCGTTGTTGGTCCTTTAATTCGTATGCGGTCGCCCACGGCGAGTGACGCGGATAACTCTACAACTGCAACACTAATTTTGGTAAAATAATGCGTTACTCGACCTATTTCAACTAGCTCCTCCTCACTCAACAAAGCTTCCTCCAGACATTAATTCGCCCTTAACGCAAATATAACTGTTCCCACAACAAAACAATAACAGATAAGCCATGACTCGAAAAAAGATCTTAACCAAAGTAGCCGTTTATTGTGGTTTAACCAGCCCGATTCTGGTGTTTACGCTTATCTTTTACGCCATCAGCTTGGCTCCATGGTTCAGTTGGACTGAAAATGCTTTAAGCGATTTAGGAGTTGATGAAAAAGCCGGTTTTCCCTTTAATCTAGCCTTAATTCTTGGCGGAGTTTTTCTTGCGCTCTTTACAGTGGGTTTTAAAGATACTTTGCCGAACAAAGTGTTTAGTAAGATTAGTTCATCCTTGATGTTTTTAGACTCTGTAGCTTTATGTGCTATAGGCATTTTTCCAGAAAATGTTAAACCATGGCACTTTTATGCTTCCTTTACATTCTTTGTCCTTATACCCTTTTTCCAGTTTCTAGCGGGAGGAGCATTTCTGAGCGAGGGAGAGAAAAGCACAGGTTGGTTTACGGTTGTGTTAGGAGCGATTACACTGGCGGTTTGGGCGTTCCCTTGGAAGGCAGTTGCTATTCCTGAAGCCATTACCGCGTTAATACTTACGGTTTGGATTATTATCATGAGCGTTAGGATGCATGAACGTTTAGACTAAAACATAGAGGATTATTCCTCAGATATTACTCGTTTTCGAATCAGAAACCATAACAGCAAAACACCAATTAAGAACAGTACTAGGCCTCCTATCATTGAAAGAGCGTAAGGTACGTTCAGAACGGATTGCATTATATAAACCATGTAGGTGGGTCCAGCGAAGATTAGAAATGCTGTCAACAGCACTAGAAGGGTTTTCCCAATTTTAGATTCTGTAAGGTTCCTTCCAGTCATTGGGTTTTTCACCATTACTATTGTTGAGGTTTGAAATTTTATTCTGGGTTTTCCTTTATAACCCTTCCTTAACTTCTCCACCAAAAGTTTTAACGAGAAACTTAAAGAGGGCGAATCCTGCACCTTTATCTGCTTGTAATCCTGTGGTTGCGCCTAAGAGGGAAACCCCGTCCCAGCCTCGTTCCTTAGCTAGTCCTAACATGAGGCCGGCTGCGCCTAAAATTCTGCCCTTACCATAAATAATTGCTCCCCGTTCCATGAACTCAACAGCCAAACGCGACGAAGATGCAGCAACGTATATTTCCCGCGAAGGCTGAACAGAGGGCACACCGCCAAGGGTAACAACAAAGTTACAGTCAAGCTCAGAAAGAAAGTCTAAGATTTCACCGCAAACAATATAATGTGCCACCACATCATCTAAAGCTGGCTGAGTATCACCAGTTAAAATAACAAAGTCCGTTTTCTCCAAAGAAGCTTCATAAAACTGATACCGCGGGGGATAGCAAACCCCATTAGAGTCAACGGTTACGTAGTCTGGAAAAAATGGCGAGTAAAACTCAGCGAAAAGCCTTGCTCCAGTAAACTTTATTAAAAGATGCACCGCAATTTTTCCTACATTTCCAAATCCCGGAAGCCCTTGGACTAGAACAGGAGAACGAACCTTCGGCTCAAACAATAGATTAAGGAACGATTTATCCACTCCAAAGCACCTCTTTAACCTAGCCCCAAGCTAAACTATAGGTTTTTCTATCCAATCACATTTCAAAAGATTTAAGAACATGTTGATTCACATTTGAACTTAGCGGGGTGGGGTAGCCAGGATTAACCCGCTGGGCTCATAACCCAGAGATCGGTCGTTCAAAAGGAGATCAGGGCTCTCTGACTCCCTGAAAGTCGACCCCCCGCTACCAAAATTTATCACATTATTGATAGCTCCGGTAACTTTGGTTAAGCAGTTGGAAATAGCAGATACGTCAGAAGCATACTTTAGGGATGATTTCACTAAACTAGTTTTATTCTTTGACTGTAGCTTTTACTCGAAGATGTAAAAGCTACAGTCAAAGAATCAATTCATTGTTAGAACTTATTGGAATGTATTTCACTAATTACCAATAGTTTTAATAGCTAAAATATAGAAAAGCTTTAAATCTTAAAGAGGAGTGAGACATGCCCCATCCAATCTGTCATATAGAGATCCCAACAATAGATGTTAGAAAAGCTGGAGAATTTTACAGAAAGCTTTTCGGCTGGGAGATAGATTATGCCTTTGGCGAAAACTATGCAATCTTCAATACTGAAGAAGGACCAGGTGGAGGACTGGATAAAAAAGACGAAGTCACACCAGGCAATATAATTGTTTACATTTTAGTTGACGATATAGATGCAATGCTTGAAAAAGCTGTAGAACTTGGAGGAAGAAAGGTAAAGGAGAAAACTGAAATTCCAGATATAGGTTGGTTTGGTCTCTTCACCGACTTAGACGGGAACACTATAGGCTTATTTACTCCAAAGAATAGATAAGCTACTCTTCTCACCAGTATAAGATTCGTTTTGGGAACACCTCAATCACGCATCGAACAGTCCTATCAAAGAGAGGTATTCCTAAAGAATCTCTTCCTTGCTTGTCTATCTGAAGTCTATATTTATTAATATGGTCCTGTGTTCTTTTGATAAATTCTTCTTCATCCTCGATAACCTTTCCTTTTCCGAATAGTATAACGGCTTCTTCACCGTTGTAAACAGCCACTGCTACATTATTATTCTTTAAAAGGTTCTGAACTTTAACAGAGAGTCTATCTGTTTGAACATAGACTCGCCCGTTTTCGTAGGTGAAGAAAACCGGAACAACGTGAGGTTCACCCTTCGGAGTCACAGTTGCGAAACTAGCAAGCCGCATTCTATTCATGAAACTTTGAACTTCCGTTAAGTTTTTAGGCGTTTTCCATTATCCCCGCATGAAGATTATGGAGAAAGATCTGTTTTGCAGTGATAACATCTTTTATTGATGCGTGAAACTGGTAAAGGTTTTCCACAGTTGGGGCATCTAAATCTGCGGTTCATTTCCTTTAGCCATGCTTCTGTTTCGCCAGCTTTTATTCTTGCTAGGTTTGCTCTTAGATCCACATTGTCATTTAAGTATCTTTGAGCTAATTTCTCGAATTCTTCGCAGTTATGTGTGTTATATTCGGGGCATTGATAGCAGAATTGAAAGTTCTTAGCATTTAGGCATTGAACTATCTTGCAGTCGTTACCCCAGCAATTAGGGGTTAGTACTTGACATCCTTCGCATCGAACCTTTTCGGGGGAGATTTTAAAATAATCCGCAACCTTTTGCAGGTATTCACCACCATCTTTATATGCACGATAAATTCCACATGCGCCACAGTATAAGCCACATCTTCCAACAAGGTTTAATTCAACCAAGAAACTCTCTTCCTCTAATTTGACAATAAAAGGGTTATACTTCCATCTTTTTATTTTTTCGCTATTTTCGGTACATGAGTAGGACTCCGATAAGCATTGTTATCCCTGCTGTCAACTGTATTGGCGTGAACGTTTCTTTTAGTACGAGAAAGGCCGTTAGAGCTCCGAAAAGCGAAGCCGTAGAAAATATAGCACCAGTTTTCATGGCGCCTATTTCTCTCAGAGCAAAGAGAAAAAAGAGAACAGAAAAGCCTATGCTAAAGGCACCTACTGAGAAAAGGTAAGGTAAAGCTGTTAGGGGGATTTGGACATCAACTTTTAGGGGGAATGATAATAATAGGAGGATGATTCCACCGGAAAGGCACTTAAGCGCTGTGATTAGAATTATGTCCTTTTTTATGCTGAGGACTCGACTGAGATTGTTGTCTATGCCCCAAGAAAAACATGCTGTGACAATTAGGAGGTTTCCGAAAATTTCGCCTGATAAGGTCAGCTTGTGGAATTCCCCGTTCGTTGTTAAGAAAATGGCACCTAATGCCACGATAAGAAAGCCTAAGTACTCGTTGATTTCTCCTCTTTCCTTTAAAACCGTTAAAGCTAGGAGCGCCGTGAATAGGGGTTCGCTGTTAGAGAGGAAAGATGCATTAATGGCCGTGGTTTCATTCAACCCATACATGTATAAATAAGGCGCAATAACCGATCCGAAAAGAACAACAAAGCTAAGCACCACATAGTCTTTTAAGCCTATGCTAGTTTCAGTATTTGTAGGAGTTTCAAGCAAGGAGAGAATTCTTCCATATAAAGGTGAAATTCTAATCATTGAAAGAACTATTCCAGCGGTAAGGTAGATGGCTCCAGCCACAAGCAAGGGATGAACTTCAACTAGAACAATCTTGTTAAGAACCGTGCTTGCTCCAAATAAGAGAGCCGCAGTCAAAGCACCTACATAACCCCAATGATGAGTCATAGTGTCCCATTGATAAAACAGCAGTTTAATTTATAGAAATTTCCATTTGAACCCTATTTCACATATTAGGATCTTTATTCTTTGGTTTTTCTTCATTTTGTCCTTTCTTTATCCTTACAAGAGGATTAGAGATGAAAATTGAGTTAGGCAGATAAACCGTTTGCCCATTTTCGGTTTCTATTACCGTTGACCTTACTCCTATCTTAACTACTTTTCCAACATAGTTCATCCCACCTACTCGAACTTGAATTGTATCACCAATTTCTATGGCTTTTTCACCTAATACGAGGATTCCTGAAACCATGTTTTGGATTATGGTGCTTGTGGCAAAACTTATGGCTATGCTAAAGGCACCTAGACCTACTATTAGCGATGTCAGGTCGACACCTAGAACCGCAACTATGATAAACAATCCAAGGATATAGACAACATATTTAGAAACCCGAACAATCCCGTTCTCAATTTCCTCGGGAAAAGGGGTTTTCTCAAAAATCTTACGCAAGGTTCTGGTTAATATTTTCGCTACTAGATAAGTGGCGGCAAGAGTTATAATAACTTTAGTAACCTGAATAAGCATTTCTGCTTCTTCTGGCTTCAATTGAGCAATTTGCATCTCTAAACCCCCTTCCTTACCTTTTGTAGGTTATTAATTTGCCTTTTGAGCTTTTCAACAATTCCTATAATTACTTTTCGTTTTTAGGAGTACGCAAAATTTAAGCCTAGAACAAACAAGAAATGATTGGAGGGTTATGAATGAAGGAAATCGTGAAAAAGGTTAGTTTGATGGAGCCTATTGATGTGGAAACCGTTCGTGTGAAGAGATATCCTCTGTTTAAGGATGCTTACGTTATTGACTTGCCTTTAACCGAAGAACCAAATTACATATGGCGCATATTCTTCGAACAAGAAATAAAATCGTCGCTCCATTTATGGGATAGAAAAATCGTTATAGTGGGACAGATATTAAAGCTAATCACGACACCGACTAAAATAAGGGAAAAAATCGAGTGGCTCAGAAAAGTTATAGAGAAAACAAATAGTCGTGTTGATGAATATAACAGGGCCCAAGAGGAGGCAAGAAAGGCTGAGGAAGCTTTGAAGAAAATAGACGAGGAAGACTTGAAGAGGATAAGAGATGAGATTCGATGGGTAACTAGAAGGTAATTTTCACTAATGTTTCTTTTGTTTCATACTTAAAAGGTTAAATGACGGAAAGTTTGTCAAGCTAACATTACATCTTGATGGAAACTTTTTTCCGCTTCCTTCTCTTTTTCGTGACACGGAATTTTCTTCAAGTGAATGAGCTTTGTGAAGTTCCTGCATGTACCAAGCACGGTCGCGAGAGTAGAACATTCCAGCGGTTATTCCGAAGATTAAAAGGGATAATCCGCTTAGGATTAAAGAGAGACCTAAGGTAGCTCCAGAAATGGGTTGCAGGTAGTAAGGTATGAAAAAGAGCCATTTTGGGTTTTCGGAAATAAGCAATGTTTCGAGTATTCCGCCAACGAAAAATATGGCTCCCGCTAGAAACATTAGATAAGCAAGTAACTCGTTATGTCTTGATTCTTCAGCTTTCTCATGAAGATAGTCTCGGATAGACATGATATATCGATATGTTCGAAGAGGAAACTGATAGGTAAGTTTTATTATCCTAGAATAAAGATTTAAGGGGTTTATTACAGCTAAGCAACGACATGTTTCAACAATGCCTACTGATGAGTTTTTCGTATGGTCATAAAAAGTTCAGCGGGTCTACTGGTTTCTACATGTCTTTCCAGCGGACAAAGAATAGAGAAGGGAAGTTGATGGTTATTTATTTCGGAAAGTAAAAGAAGCTAAGTTATTGCTATATACACTTTTTTGCCATCCATATTGTACTGATGCCATTCCACATTTAGCTCTGCCCTTGTTTCATGTAAATGCACTTTTTGGGTTCTAACCAGTTCAGCCATGGTGTCCAAGAATTCTCTAATGAAATTAGCTTGCCTTGGTTCTAATTCGGCAATGTGCACTGCATTAAGTATATCCGTAGGCATGAAACCTAACTCCTTGCGTAGGGACTGAACTCGTCGTGCTAGGTCACGCATTATCCCTTCACCCACTAAGGCCTCATTGCGATAAGTGTCTATGTAGATGGTTATGTCATCCTCAGAAGCCTTTTTCCACCGGTTATTTGATAAATCTTCCGTGGACGTTTCTCTGTACTCCACTTTTTTAACGTTGGCTAATTCGAGAAAAATCTCTTCAACCTTCTTGATGGATTCATGCACATTGGCTGAGGCGATTATTACGGCTTTGCTTAGAGGCCATCTTCGCTTGAGCCTTGCTTGTTGCCGTGCTGAATAGACAAGTGAAACGCATGCAAGCAGGTTTTCGAAGTCCTTTTCCAAAATTTCGTTTCGCAACCGGGGGTTCGGTTTGGGCCATTTCTCAAAGTTTACTGATTCCTCCAACGTAGGATCGAGTCTACGGTAAACGTGCTGATATAGAAACTCGCTTAAGAATGGTGTGACTGGATTGAAAAGCAATATCAGAGTTTTTAAAGTGTGCCAAAGAACTGCGTACACTGTTAATCGTCTGTTTAGGGATTCTGGGGCGTCGCTCCACAAGTCCTTACGTATCATGGGAACATAAACGCGGCTAACAGTTTCTACCACAAACTCTTCGAGAATTGCCGTTGCAAAGTTGAACTCGCATTTTTCAAGTCTTTCGGTATATTCGGCTATAGCTTTTTGAAGTTTGGAAAGGAGCCAATAGTCTGGAAGCTTTAACTCGGCTTCAGTTTTTGCCCATTCTAGGCTGTGTTTTTTCGGATCGAAGTTGTCGTATTGAGCGTTTTGCATGAAGAATCGATTAAGATGATAGAGTGTGGAAAGCACTTGATAGGGTCTTCGGCTAAGTTCTTTAACATCGAAATTCATAGAATCCACAGGTGAGCATTTGCGTAGTATGTAGAACCGGCAGAGGTCAGCGGAGTATTTTTCTAGCAACGGGTTTACTTGGATAACGTTTCCAAGGCTCTTGCTCATTTTTCGCCCTTTCTCGTCTAGAACTAAGCCGTAGAAAAGGAAAGCTTTGTAGGGAGCTTCAGCCTTACCAGTCAGTAATACATGTTCTAGCAACAGCGAGTTGGCCCATCCTCGAGTCTGATCTATGCCTTCCACTAAGAAATCAACGGGAACATATTTCTCGAACTCTTCGTCTGAAAATCGTGCATACGGCGAAGCGCCACTGTTATGCCAAGTGTCTAAGACGAAGGGTTCACGTTTCATTAATCCGCCGCATTTCTCGCATCGAAGTAGTATCCTATCTATCCAAGGTTTGTGTAGCTCTTTCAACTCAGTCGGAGAAGCCATACGTTCCAAAAGTTCTTTCTTGCTACCTATAAGGGCTTTAGCGCCACATTGTTCACAAACCCAAACAGGTAAAGGCGCGCCCCAAATTCTTTCGCGGGATACGCACCAAGGCTTACCCTCTTTCAGGAAAGCGAGAAAACGGCTTTTTGGCCCTGGATAGAAGGTGTTTATTTTCTCAGCTGCCGCTACGACCTTGTTATTTATTTTGTCTGTCCATAGGAAGTATTCACGTCTCGCTAACCATATGAGCTTATGGTGGGAGCGCCAACATGTGGGATATTCGTGAGTTATCGTTTTAACCGAAACTAGTAAGCCTCTTTTCTTAAGTTCATCTATCACTTTTTCGTCGGCGTCGCGAGCGAATAATCCGTGGAAGACGCCAGCTTCGCTTGTGAATCGGCACTCATCGTCGAATGGTACATAGATTGGTGCGTTACGCTTTCTAGCAGCCCAGAAGTCTTCTTCACCGTTTCCAGGCGATAGGTGAACCACACCTGTGGCCGTTTCAATGTCAACGAATTCTTCGCATATAACGGTGTGTACGAGAGGAAGTTTATCTAGCTCTGCCTGTTTCGGGATTAAGTCTTTAAATGGAAACTCGTATTTTGTGCCTTCAAGGCTTTTCCCAGTTACTGTTTCTGTTATTTCGTATTCGCTTATGCCTAACTCTTGCATTACTGACTCGACTCGTTGTTTCACCATTATCCATCGCTCATTGCCTACTTGGACTTTAGCATATTCAGCTTCTGGATGCACTGCCAACATGGTATCGGTGATTATTGTGAAGGGCATAGTTGTCCATATGAGGAAATATTCGTTTTGAGCATTGGCTAATTTAAACTTAAAATAGAGTGAGGGGTCTTCTACCTCTTGGTAAGCACCTTCGTAGCCTACCTCAGCACTACTGAGCGATGTTTGGCATCCGGGACAGTAAGCCACTACGTAGTAGCCTTCACCTAGGAGGCCTTGCTCCCAAGCACGTTTAAGATATCGCCATTCTCGTTCTATGTATTCGTCTAAGTATGTCCAGTAGGCTTTCTCGTGGTTGATGAATATACCAAGTTTCCGGTCGGCTTCTAGCCACTCGCGGTGGTAACGCATTATGGTTTTCTTGCACTCCTCGATGAAACGTTCTTCACCTACTCGTTCTAAAAGTTCCTTTTTGTTTTTCACGCCTAGACGACGTTCCACTTCAAGTTCTACTGGTAGGCCCTGACAGTCCCAGCCCGCCCAGAAGGGAACGAAATAACCCTGCATTGTTTTCCATCGATAACGTAGGTCTTTCATTACACGCCCGCGAGCGTGTGCTATGTGGGGAATCCCATTAAGAGTTGGTGGGCCTTCAACAAAGCCAAGAACCCCTGTGTTTTCTTTTTCCTTTTTCTCCATAAGTCGTTGCAGGATTCTTTTTTGTTCCCAAAATTCACGGATTTGTTTTTCGATTTCGAGCGGGCGATAATCTACAGTCAGCCAGTGGTTAGAATTAGCTTTGAATTTGACGGTCACCTTTCATCCCATACACCCGCCATAACCCCAAAGTAGTAGATGAAACATATAACCTTTTTGAAACTAGAATCCACTCTGAAGGTGAGAAATATAGCCATAGATTAAATCTTTTGCAATTGTTAATTAAAAAGGTCTATTTACAGCCTACTAAAGAATAAATTAAAGCGGTATCTTTTTACCAGAAAAATCCCGTTTGAACTTTCCAAATTCGTTCTTCATTCCCCGAAGCTGTTCGGAACCGAACACTGGTCCATCTCTACATACACGATACTTGCCGATTACACAACTTCCACAGATACCGATGGCGCACTTCATAAGCCTCTCCAAACTGGCTTCGAAAGGCATCCTATATTTCTCGGCAACAAGAAAAGCGTTAACTAGCATGGGTTCAGGACCACATGCATAAACCATTTGAAACTCGTTGGTTAAAAGGGATTTCTCGAGAAATTCTGTTGCCATTCCTTTCGAGCCGAAGGTCCCATCTTCAGTTGATGCCAGCAATTTTCCACCATATTTCTTTATTGCTTCATCTATTTCTTCTAAGAAGATTAGCTCTGTCTTCGTTTTCGCCCCTATCAGGAAATGTATTTTTGCTTCTTTTTCTAAGAGTTTCTGCATTAAGAACCTTAACGGGATTAGACCAGTTCCTCCACCTACAAGAAGGACTTTTCCATTTTTTAACGTGAAACCTTTGCCGAAGGGGCCTCGTAATCCGATTAGATCGCCTTTTCCTTTTCTATGTAAAGCTTCGGTTGCTTCCCCTACTTTGGCTACTGTCACCGAAATTAAACCGTTTTGAGTTGTGCCTGAAATACTTAAGGGAATTTCATCCACTCCTGGAATCCAGAGCATTAAGAACTGTCCTGGGAGAGCCTTTATACATATTTCATCTTTGAACGTGAAGGTTTTGACGGTTGGGCTTTCGGGTTTTATGCTTAGAATTGGAGTTACTCGTAGCGTGTTAGTTTTTATGAGCCATTCCGACAATTTGTATTACGCTCCTAAATCTTTTCTTTTCCAGATATTCCTTGATTCCCTCCACGATTTGGGTAAATACTTGTATGCCTTTGAACGCAATAGCTGTTCCTATTTGGACTGCTGAAGCTCCAGCTAAGATGAATTCAACGGCATCTCGCCAGTTTGTTATTCCGCCGCAGCCAATTATTGGAATTCTCACTTTTTGGTAGATTTCATACACACATCTAACTGCTATAGGTTTTATTGCTGGGCCGGAGAGTCCACCAAACCTGTTTGAAAGAATAGGCTTGGCAGTTTCCACATCTATCGCCATGGCTCTAACAGTGTTTATAGCCGTAATGGCGTCGGCTCCAGCCTTTTCTACGGCAACGGCGAGTTCAGCGATATCTGCGGTGTTTGGAGTTAGTTTGACGAAAACAGGAGTTTCCACATCTTCTTTAACTTTTTGCACTATTTTTGCAGCTAGTTTAGGATTATATCCAATTTCTGCTCCAGTTTTTTCTACATGAGGGCAAGAAAGGTTTAGCTCTATAGCGTCCGCGCCAGCTTTAACAGCTTTAACTGCTGTTTCAGCAAATTCTGTTGGCGAAAACCCATAAACACTGACTATTATGGGCACTTCTAATTTTTTCATTTCGTAGATTTCGCTGATAAACACGTCTATTCCAGGATTTGGAAGTCCCATCGCATTTATTAAGCCGCATTCTGTCTGAACCACGGTCGGGTTAGTGTTACCGATTCGGGGGTTTAAGCCTATAGACTTTGTGATTATGGCTGATGCTCCACTCTCAACAATTCTCTCCAAAGGCGCTGCGGACAAACCTAATACTCCGGAAGCCAACATAGCCGGGTTTTGAAGCTTCAAACCCGCAATTTCTAAGTTTAAAGACTTGTTCATTAGACACACTCTAGGGGAAAGGTTATTCATTAGTTAAGATAAATGTTAATGTGCTGAGGAAACCGATGATGGGAAAAGTAGCAATAATAGAATGCCCATTCGGGATTATTGCATTCAATGAGAAAGACGAGTTGATAGACTTTTTTCCATTTCCGAAACAGCCGAAGAAAACTGCGGAAATTCTTTATGCTTTAGAATTAGGAAAACTTGTAGATGAAATGACCTCGTTGATAAAGCGACTTAAAAGAAAAGGCTACAAAAAATTCGTTTTTGAAAATGCGGAAATAGCCCAAAAAGCCCAAGAAAAATTCAAGATAACTGTGTCAACAGAGAAGCCTTCAGCGGCTGGAACATTTTTACGTGAAAACTTAGAGAGAATAGCCAAAGAAACTGGTTTTGTAGAGAAATCGTCTCAGCTTACAGACTGGATACATAAAGTCACAATGGAACTGACAAAACTGAAAGTAAAACGTGCTGTAGAAAAACGAGACTTGATGGTTGCTCAGGCGATACAAACAATTGATGATTTAGACAAAACCACAAACCTCTTCATGGGACGTTTAAGAGAATGGTATGGCCTGCACTTTCCAGAACTTGACAGACTTGTGGAAAAACATGAAACTTATGCACGTTTAGTTCTTAATCTGGGAAGAAGAGAAAACTTCACCCTAGAAAGCCTTAAAAAAGAGGGAATTCCCGCGAAAAAAGCTGAGAAGATAGTTGAAGCTGCCTTGACCTCAATGGGGGCTGAACTGTCGGATAAGGATATGGAAAAAATTCAGACAATGAGTAAAACCATACTGGAGCTTTACAGTTTAAGGATAACCCTGGAGGCTTATGTTGACACCACGATGGAAGAAGTTGCGCCCAACATAAAAGCTATTGTAGGCTCACTGCTAGGTGCAAGGCTTATCGCCCTAGCAGGTGGACTAGAGAACCTAGCCAAAATGCCTGCCAGCACAATCCAAGTTTTAGGCGCTGAAAAAGCCCTTTTCCGAGCCTTGAAAACAGGTACAAAACCCCCAAAACATGGCATAATATTTCAACACACGTTCTTACATCAAGCAAAACGATGGCAAAGAGGGAAAATCGCGCGGGCCTTAGCTGGAAAACTAGCCATAGCAGCACGAACAGATGCCTTCGGAGGTAAATATGTAGGTGACGAACTTAAAGCTGATTTAGAAAGAAGAATAACCGAAATCCACAGCAAATATTCGCAACCCCCAGCTCGCCCTAGAAAAGAGAGACAGGGTAAACGTAGGAGAAGAAAAAAACGTGCACGTAGAAGTTAAGCCACATCCAAAATTTCTAGGAGTATACACCGTCATCTTAGAAGATGGTTCAAAACGGTTAGCAACCAAAAATCTAGTTCCTGGAAGAACTGTTTATGGTGAAAAACTCGTACGTCAAAAAGGTGTAGAATACCGGTTATGGGATGCCTTCAGAAGCAAACTTGCAGCAGCCATTCTAAAGAATATAAGCCACGTGCCAATAAAACCGGGAAATAAGGTCCTATATTTAGGCGCGGCTTCTGGAACCACAGCAAGTCATGTCTCCGATATTGTAGGCGAAGAAGGACATGTGTACTGTGTAGAATTTGCCTCTCGAGCCATCCGGGAGTTAGTTAACAATGTCTGCGTCTACCGACCAAACATGTCGCCGCTACTCGAAGATGCACGTTTTCCAGAAAGATATACCATGTTCGTATCTGAGGTCAACGTAATATACTGTGATGTAGCCCAACCAGAACAAGCCAAAATCTTAGCCGATAATGCAGACCACTTCTTAAAACCAGACGGTTGGATAATGCTCGCTATAAAAGCTCAAAGCATAGATGTAACTAGAAACCCATCTGAAATCTACCAACAAGAAATCAGCGTTTTGAAAAGTCGCGGTTTTCAAATCAGAGATATGGTGCATTTAGAGCCCTATGATAAGGCTCATGCCCTAATAATAGCCAATAAAAAATAGGAGAGATTATAGGGTTAAACCGAAGTTCATAGCTATTAGCACTAGGTCAAATATGTTTACTACACCGTCTTTATTCACGTCCGCTAGCTCATTCCAACGTTCATGTCCTGGATATGAGCCATATGCTAAGCCAACTGGCGCAACATCCAGTATGTCAACTTTTCCATCTCCGTTCAAATCTACATTGATTTCAGTGAATTGAACAGTTATAAGCTGCCATGTAGTATCGTTAAGTCCTTCACTATCTATAATCGTCAAGGTTACGTTAAAGGTTCCATTAGATGCGTAAACATGAGTAGTCACGGGATCTGTTTTAATAATCTCTGGAGTTCCATCGCCAAAGTTCCAGATGTAGCTAACAATTGTGCCACCGTTCGGGGTAGAAGCCGAAGCATCGAAAGTGACCATTCTACCAGCAAAAGGCTCAAGAGGTGAGAAAGTAAACTCGGCATGAGGTGGCTCTGGAACAGGGGGGCCCACACATTCGTAGTATCCGTCAATTTTTGTAGCTGTTATTTCGCTTAGTGTGTCGTCTAGGAGTTTTGTGTCTGTGTTGTTTATGTTAAGAGGGCAAGATA
>ENA-OSAI01000032-OSAI01000032.1-marine-sediment-metagenome-genome-assembly--contig:-NODE-32-length-98491-cov-15.854332_pt1 | contig 98491 bp, 86 predicted proteins | sample MGYA00237871_ERZ529316 | MGnify/ENA primary metagenome ERZ529316 (study PRJEB26369, sample SAMN03142814) | marine sediment metagenome | biome: marine; feature: borehole; material: sediment...
AATGGAATCTTTTATCTTAAAATATATATATATCGTAATAATATAGTTTAGAAATATTGATGAGATCATTTAGTGGGTAGTTATTTGAACAAATAGCCTTATTATCAATTGTTCATTTTTAGATAGAGATTTTTTAAGGTTTAAAAAAGAAAAGATGAATGTAAAGGATAAATGAATTATATAAAAGGTAGGTATAATCATGGAATTAAAAGAGATTATTCGATTGATAGATAATCAATTTACAACACGTAAATTGACATCTTTCAAAGAAGAATCTGGTGTAACATATGATGCCCTTAAAAGTATATCAACAATAGGGTATGCGGTGAATATAACACCAGAAGTTGTAAAGAAAGCTAATGAAGAACAAGTAGATTTGCTCATTACCCATCATGATGCATGGGGGTTTATTGATGGATTAAAAGACTCAGTGATGACACTGTTAAAGGAGTATGGTATATCTCATTATTTTGTCCATCTTCCTTTAGATGATGCGTCTTTTGGAACGAATAGTTCTTTGTTAAAAAAACTTAAATTAGAAGAGTTATCAAAACATTGTTGTTTTGATGGATACTGTTGTGGTGCTTTAGGAGAATTTAAAGAAGTTGTGACATTTGAGGACTTTAAGAAACAGTTTGAAGGTTTACTTGATGAGCCGTCATTATCATGGGCTTTTGGAAAGAAAATGATTAAAAAAGTGTATGTGCTATGTGGCGCTGGGGGAGAAGTCGAATTATTAAAAGAAGCGCTAGAATTAAATGCTGATGTTTATATCACTGGTGAAAAGAATTTGTATACGCTGCAGTATGCAAAACTAAACAACTTGAACCTTATCGTAGGTAGCCATACATTCACAGAGATTTTTGGTGTTTCTACACTTTTAGAACGCGTGAAAAAAGAGTTTAAAACGATTGAAGTGATTGAAATAAAAGAAGATCATATAGAGACGCAACCTTTTAAGAAGTAATGCTCGATTGATGTAGTTGTATTGATGAGATATATTTAAGTAATTTTAAGAAATGTCTTGTTAGTAGATTTTTAATAATGTATTATGAATTAAAGGATAGGTTTTCTTAAACTATAGTAGGGGTAAGATGAATCGTTACATTTTTGTGGTATTTGGAGCAATATATTTATTGATAGGTTCGGTCAGTGAACGAGTGTTTGTGGTAACATATTTCTTGTTAGGTGTGTACATCATTATGTTCCTTATTGGGTTGTTTTTGACCATCAAATATCGAGCAGTAAATCCTTTGGTATTACTTTTGGTAACGTTGTTTATGGTTTTATATACTTTGTTCACTTGGGATGGGTTAATCGTTTATCATGCGGATGGAATACATTCATTGGTTGGAATATTCTCGATTGCGTATGGCGTCTTTTTTGCGAAGAAGAATTGAGAAGTTCATTTATCAATATTTTGGATTATAAATGAAGGTTTTGTTGCTAAGTATCAAAAAAGACATACTAGATATTTTTTAATCTAGTATGTCTTTTTTGAATCTATAGTCTTGTCTTAACTGTATTTTTCAGCGTTCTTTTCAAATGCTCGGCTTCAAATTAACCATTAGCTACTTCATAGTAAGAAAATGGCCCCAAGCAATAATCCTAAGAAGGTACCAATTGCATACCCTATAGATCCAATAATTAATCCTGGTGCAGTTAAACTATCATTCTTGATTTGTTTTGTAATAGCAGGGACAAATGCTGGACCATAAACTCCTGCTGTTAAGGTAATCATCGTACAGTCTGCATCGATTTTTAGAAAGTAACTGATGATAGAATGTAGGATAAATATACCGATAGTGATGGATCCATAAAGAAATAAAATTTGTCCAAACAATCCTTCTAATTTTGAAAAGTCTAAGCTAGAAGCTAGTGCAAAACTAAATACTAAAATGAAATATTGTCCTACTAAACTCATCCCTTTTGTTTCTCTAATGCTTTTATTGAATGAACCGATGATTCCTAATATCGTGACAGTGATCATTAAAGAAGGCACCAAAACATCAATCATTGTTCCTTCAACGCTACCCAAAGCGATCCAAATGATGATTCCAACAATTGCGCCAACTAGTGAAATCAAGAAAGCTAAAAGCATTGTCATCAGTAATTTATAATGAATCACAAATTCTCTTAGATTCAATTTATCCACGTTTTCAATCTCAATTTCTTTGTTGGATTAAACAGCATTATCTGATTTTAGGAATTTAGATAATAGCGGTTTGCAAAGGATTAATAAAAACAAATAGAACACTGCCCCAATCACCATATCAGATAAATTGGCTACGCCTATGACTTCAGCTTGCAACCGATAAATATTGGCTAGAGCATTTAAGTTTGGTGTTCCTCCAGTATATAAAGCGATTGCCATACTACTCAATTGTGCACCATTGGTGATTGTTTTTCCATAGATATAAAACGCTAATGAAGTAATGATAATGGCAGATACAATCAATGATGTGAATGATAGAAACACGGTTTTAGAAAGTTTCTTAGCTTCCATTAGATTTGCACTAAATAGTAATAAAGGGATGGCGATGGCTATCGCCGCGTGACTACCAATTTCTCCAACATCAGTGTTTAAAGAAAAATCAATACCTATTTTATTCAAAGCGAAAATAATTAGTGTGACCAATATACCAAAAAAGTAGGCTGTTCCTATTGTTCCAATCCACTTGGTTAAGGCTAGATTAGAATACCTAATAATAAGAAAAGGAACAATAAAAATCATTGATATTTGCATTAAAATAATGATCATTTTTGTAAGTCCTTTCCGTATAAACGATAAATTTTGGTAATTTCTCCACCAAATTTTCTAAAAATATCTATTGCATTATAATTGTCTTCCATCATTGTTCCCGCTTCAAAATCAGTGATTCCTTCATCAATAAAATCATCAAAAATCTCTTTAAATATATGACCAATCAATCCAGTGTTTTGATACTCAGGAATTATATATTGTAATTGTCCTCTAGCTTTGGTTATTTTTCTTTTATAAAATAGGATTTTCAAAAGTTGGATTCTTCCTTTTGTTTTCTTAAATACTTGATTAAAATCTGGAATTACAAGGCAAAACCCAACGGGTTTATTGGTTTTATTTTCTCGAGCAATTTTGACAAATTTTGGGTTTAAAAATGTTTTCATTTTTTTTGCAGTTTTTGTGATTAATTCGATATCTGGTGCATCTTGATAGATGATTTCATTGGTTGCTAGTTGTAATACTTGTTCAACATCTTTTAGGTCTTTTTCTAGATGTTTATATGAGAAACTATCAATCCTCATATCGTTGTTTCTTTGGAAAAATCTACTGAGGGTATCGAGTTTCTTTCTGGATTTATCGTTCACATCGGCATCAATCATTATAGTATCAATCGCTTTAGTATAACCATAGTTTTCTAATAATGTAGAATAGTATTCGTAATTATAAGAAGTAAAGACTGTCGGATCATCATTGAATCCTTTCACCATGATCCCTCGTCTAGTGTCTGGATCAAAGGGACTGAAAGTTCCTTCGCTGTAGTCAATGTTATGCTTTCTCATATCTGTTTCCATATAGTTAAACATTTCGTTTACTACTGCTTGATCATTGATGGCATCAAAGTAGGAGTAGTAGCAGATCTTTTTTTGTTGTTTTTTGCTGTAATCATAGGTAAAAAGTAATCGTCCTACAATGTTATGATCTTTCATACATAAAATTGCCTCATAGGATTTCTCTTTGACTACAATTTGGTATAGTTCTTTTTTTTGAATGTGAAATATAGGGTAAATATAATGTTCTTCATTTTGATACAAGTCTTTGATGAAATATACAAATTTTTTGATATTTTTTTTATTTTGTACCTTTAGAATCATGATAACACCACCTTATATAGTTATGGTAATTATAACATATTATGGCTAGGTATATATCATACATATTGTGATTTATGGTTCAATTTTGATGATTATTCACTGTTCAAAATCATATGCATCAAACAATAAGTGAACAACATAACAAAATGACATCTTATTGAATAGCGAATATCAGAGAATGAGAAAGTCATTTTGTTTGCAAACAAACTAAAATATTAGTATACTTTTATTGAGGTGATTTGATGAAGAAATTAGTATTAATGATGTTGGTTGTTTTTAGTATATTTACACTCAGTGCTTGTGCAAAAGGATATACAAATATATCAAATGAAGAGTTGATTACGTTTTTAGAAAGTGATGAAGAAATGCAGTTTGTTGATGTGAGAACTAGTGAAGAGTTTTACACAGAACGTGTTCCTGGGTTCACATACAATATTGACTATTATTTGCTGGAAAATGATTATTCATTGCTAGATGGACTAGACAAAAATATTCCTGTAGTGATTATGTGTAATAGTGGAAATAGAAGTGTAAGTGCTAGTGAGATATTTGTCGATGAGGGATTTAGTGAAGTATACAATTTAACGAGTGGAATTGAAGGATGGACTGGCGAAACGGAATAACTTTGTTGTTCCGTTTTTTTGTGTTTTAGAAACGTGTTACATATGGTATAATAGGTGTAACTTATAAAAGGAGGATCTGAGTAATCTATGGAAATTACGAGTGTCAATAATCCGCTTATTAAAGAAACAGTAAAATTATATCAAAAGAAAAGACGTGATGAGTTAAATCAATTTATTGTTGAAGGTGACCATCTCTATTTAGAAGCAAAAAAAAGAGGACTTGTGAAACAAGTCTTCACGACAGATACATCGCTTGTTGGTGATGATGTTGTTCATGTTTCATCGAATGTGCTTGAGAAGTTGACAATGACAAAATCTCCGCAAGGTATTGTGGCGGTTTGTGAGAAACCAGCGCAAGTTGATCCAACATCAAAAGTATTGATGTTAGAGAAAGTACAAGATCCTGGTAATTTAGGGACATTGATGCGTAGTGCACTTGCCTTTGGGTTTAAAACGATTGTCTTAGATCGATGTGTTGATGTTTATAATGATAAGGTCTTGCGTGCGACGCAAGGAGCTGTTTTTGAACTCAATATCATTGAACAAAATATCCTCGAGTTTATGGAAGAGCAGCCAATGTATTATGTGTATGGTACAAGTTTACAAGGTGAACCTATGGAATCGATGAAACAGTTTGATAATATTGCGCTTATTTTAGGTAATGAGGGCAGTGGAATCACAACGAGAGTGTTGAATCTTACTGATCAAAATATTACGATAAAAATTTCTGAGATTGAGAGTTTGAATGTGGCGGTCGCAGGGAGTATTTTAATGCACCATTTAGCCAAATAATCAATCTAGAAAATTCACTCTATTACTTGATTTATGTAGACTGTTGTGGTATAATTTTTTTGCATATGAGTTAGAGAGTGGGTCAAACCCACTCTTTTGTTTGAGAAAAGGAGATATATCGATGAAGAAAATTCATGAAACAATTGCCTTAGTTGTAGAAGAAATGGGTTATGCACTTTATGATGTCATTGAAGCGAATGAAGATGGTAAACCGGTACTTAGAGTGTTGATAGATAGTGCAGATTTTATCACGATTGATGATTGTGTCAAGGTTAGTAAAAGCTTGAGTGAAACATTAGATGAATCTGATCCATATGAACATGAATATCTTTTAGAGGTTGCGAGTGCTGGTGCGGAACATGAACTGAGAAATGATGCAGAAATTGCACGTTCAATTGGGAAACATGTCCATATTGAAACGTATGAGCAAACTTTTGAGGGAAAATTGATTAAGGCTTCTACTCAAACACTAACGATTGAAATGAAACAGAAAAAAATTAAAGAAATTCAGTTGCTTGATGTGGTCTTTATTCGCCAAGCTATTGTATTTTAGGAGGTTCTCATGCAAAGTAAAGAATTTTTTAAAGCGTTGGAAATGGTCGCTGAAGAGCGCAATTTAGAAAAAGAAAAGATTTTAGAAATTATGAGTCGTGGAATATTAAATGCTTATAAGAAAATTCATGCGACTGCGGATAATGCACGTGTTGAATTTAATGAAGACAAGAATGAAATTATGTTGTATGCTGATTTGCTTGTAGTTAAAGACCCTGAGCATGCAGGAGAGATTTCTCTTGAAGATGCAAAAGAGCATCGTAAAACTGCGAAGATTGGTGACATTATTACGTTAAAAGAATCACCAAAAGATTTTGGACGTATTGCGGCTTCAAGTGCGAAACAAATATTAACTCAAGGATTAAAACAACTTGAACGTGAACGTATTTATGAAATCTTTAAAGAGCGTGAAGGTGAAATGATTAACACTGAAATTGTCAGTGTGAACAAAGATTTTGTGACCCTTGATATGGGTCACGGGTTAGAAACATCTTTGCCACGTAAAGAGTTATTAAGAAGTGATAATGCACGTGTAGAAGAACGTTTAAAAGTATACATTACAAAAGTTGAAATGACACCTAAAGGACCGAAAGTGTTTGTATCACGTACAGATCGTAATTTGGTGAAACGTTTGATCGAACAAGTTTGCCCAGAAATCATGGATGGAACTGTTGAAATTATGGGTATTGCTCGTGATCCTGGAGAACGTACGAAGGTTGCGGTGTATTCACATGATGAAAATGTTGATCCTGTAGGTTCTGTTGTTGGATATAAAGGGAACCGTATCCGTGAGGTCTTAGATGCACTTCAAGGAGAAAAAATAGATGTGTATGAGTGGAGTAAAGATCCAAGTGAATTGATATTGAATGCGTTAGAACCTGCGAAGGTTGTAGCGATTAATCCAGATAAAAAACGTAAAAGTGCAATTGTGATTGTCAATGATAAAGATTATACAGCGGCGATTGGTTCGAAAGGACAAAATGCAAAATTGGCTGCTTTATCAAGTGGATGGAAAGTAGATGTAAAATCTATTTCTGAAGCGAAAGAAGAAGGATTGCGTTACCGCAGAATTGACAATGAAGCCTAAAAAAGTACCATTAAGAAAATGTGTTGTATCAAGAGAACAATTGCCTAAAGGAGAGCTTTTACGTGTTGTTAGCAACAAAGAACTTGGTGTAAAAGTTGATCTATCTGGAAAAATGAATGGTCGCGGTGCCTACGTAAAAAAAGATGCACAAGTGATTAAGAAAGCAAAAAAAGGGAATGTACTATGTAAACATTTGGGTGTGCAAGTACCAGATGAAGTTTATGAAGAGTTATTGGATATTGTGAATCATGAATAGACATGCTATTTTACAAAAACTTGGTCTTGCATCTCGTGCTAGAAAGTTGTTGTTTGGAGAAGGTTTGATTTTAAAAAGCTTTATCAAAGATCAAAAACAAATGGTGTTCTTGGCAAATGACGCCGGTGCAAATATTACCAAAAAAATGCATCAAAAACAATTTGCTTATGGATTTCATTTGGTTGATGGATTTTCATCAACCGAATTATCAAAAGCAGTAGGAAAAGAACATGTAAAAGCAATATTACTCAGGGATGAGGGATTTATCAAGACAATATTCGATGAGTTATAGTCCTAAGAAAGAGGTGATTTGATGGCGAAAAAAGGCATCAAAAAAACAAAAAGAGAAGATACTAGAGTTGCAAATACGCCTGCTCATAGTGAAAAACAAACAAAAGAAAAAGTATTATATTTTGAAGATGGAATGACGGTAGGAGATATTGCGGATACATTAGGAGTCCAAGCTGCTGAGTTGATTAAGAAATTAATGGGACTTGGTATTATGGCTGCACAAACACAAAGCATTGACCGTGAAACGACGGAGTTGCTTGTTTTAGAGTACGGATATGAAGTCCAAGATAAAGTGATTACCGATTTAACAAAATTTGATTTAATTGATATTGTTGATGATGAAACTGATTTGGTTGAACGTCCACCAGTTGTAACGATTATGGGACATGTTGATCATGGTAAAACAACGTTGCTTGATACCATTCGTAACACCCATGTAACAGATGGTGAAGCAGGAGGAATTACGCAACATATTGGAGCATATCAAGTACGTAAAAACGGGAAGTTAATTACATTTATCGATACTCCTGGACATGCGGCTTTTACTGAAATGCGTGCCCGTGGAGCACAAGCAACAGATATCACTGTATTGGTGATTGCGGCGGATGATGGTGTAATGCCTCAAACGAGAGAAGCAATCGATCATGCGAAGGCAGCGGATGTACCAATCATCGTCGCAATCAATAAAATGGATGCACCTGGTGCTAATCCTGATAAAGTAAAACAAGAATTGACAGAGTTTAATTTGATCCCTGAAGAATGGGGAGGAGAAACCATCTTTTGTGAACTTTCTGCATTGAAGGGTGATGGTGTTGATAATTTGCTTGAAATGATTCAATTGACTTCAGAAATGAATGAATATAAAGCAAATCCAAATCGTATGGCTTTAGGTACTGTTATTGAGGCAGAAGTTGATAAAGGACGCGGAGTCGTCGCAACATTGCTTGTGAAGAACGGAACTCTTCGTATTGGAGATGTACTAGCGTGTGGTAACACATTTGGAAAAGTACGTGCGATGGTTGATGAAAACAACAATCGTTTAGAAGAAGCACTTCCTTCAAAAGCGGTTGAGGTGACTGGATTAAATGATGTACCTCAAGCAGGAGATTCATTTATGGTCTTCGCTGAAGAAAAAGAAGCACGTTTAATTTCTGAAGAACGTACACATCGTGCATGGGAAGAAGAAAGAGGCGTTGGTAAAAGCGTCAATTTGAGTGAACTTTTTGACGAAATGGATGAAGGATTAAAAGAATTACGCATTATTGTCAAAGGTGATACTCATGGTTCAATCGAAGCATTAAAAGCATCGTTAGAACAAATTGAAGTAGAAGGAACAAAAGTACAAGTGATTCGTGCAAGTGTTGGTACAATTACAGAAACAGATGTGACCTTAGCACTCGCTTCACGTGCCATCATTATTGGATTCAATGTTCGTCCTACAAGTAGTGTTCGTGATGCAGCAAAAGATCAAGGTGTTGATATTCGTTTATACAACATTATCTATAAAGCATTAGAGGAAGTAGAACTTGCCTTAACTGGTATGCTCGATCCTGAATTTGAAGAAGTAGTGACGGGTCAAGCAGTTGTGAGAGACACCTTTAAAATATCAAAAGTAGGGACCATTGCTGGTTGCTATGTAACTAGTGGAACAATTGAACGTGATTCTTTGGTTCGTGTACTGCGTGATGGAATTGTTGTATATGAAGGTCAAATGTCATCATTGAAACGATTTAAAGACGATGTAAAAGTTGTTCGTGAAGGATTTGAATGTGGGATTATGATTGAAAAATTCAACGACATTAAAGTAGATGACATCATTGAAGCTTCTGTCGAAAGAGAGGTTCCAAGAAAATGAGTAAACTAAATCGCGTAGAATCTAACGCTTTACGTACACTCACGGAAATCTATCGCACAGAAGTCAAAGATAAAGCCATTGGATTTATGACCATCACAGAAGTTCGTATCACCAATGATTATAGTTATTTAACAATCTATTATACTGTTTTAGGAAATGAACATGATAAAGAGAGAGCTCAAGATGCGATGGAACGTTCAAGTAAATTTGTTCGCGCACAATTCGCAAGTAAAATGAACATGCGAAAAGTTCCAGAGTTCCGTTTTAAATATGATGAGTCGCTTGACTATGGAAATAAAATTGAACAAGGATTAAAAGAAGTATTAAAAGACGAAAAATGAAAAGGATGCATTACGCATCCTTTTTTGTTTGTTTCTTATTGAAGATTAAATAGTACATACTTGGAACTAAGAAGAGAGTAATAATCGTCGCAGTCATCATTCCACCCATAAAGGTAATTGCGAGTGGTTGGAAGAAGTTTCCTCCTGTAATGTAAAGTGGAATTAATCCAAAGATTGTTGTAAGGCTTGTAAGTATAATTGGACGGAATCTTAAATATACAGCTTCGACACAAGCTTCTTCGACTGAATAATCTTCTGTATGTCTTGATATATATTCAATCAAAAGAATACCGTTGTTTACTGTGACCCCGATGAGTGAAACCATCCCAATCAATCCAGTGGCACTAAATGGAATATGAAAGATAATCATAAAGAGAAAACTACCAGTAAAACTTAAAGGAATAGTCGCTAAGACCATCAATGGTTTGATGAAATGATTGAACTCAAATAACATAATCAAATAGATGACAATCATTGCTACGATACTTGCCTGGATTAAGTCACCACTAATGTCTTCAAACATTGTGTTTTCTCCAGTATATTGAATCTTTACGTTTTCCATATTGATGTCATTGACTATTGCATCTATATCATCTGTTACAGTTGCTAATGAGGCATCCTCAATTGGGTATAAGTCAATTGTTGTATAACGAATTTGATTGTGCCTTAAGATGGATGTTTCTTGCATCTCAACCGATAAATCAATTAGATCATCTAATAGAATCGATTGATCACTTGTTTTATGATAAAACTCAAGCGCAAGAACCTCAGGGATGGTGGCTGCTTGTCCCATCAGTTTTGCTTGATCTTGATAAAAAGCAAATGGTAATCCATATAGTTGACTTTGTAAAAACGAATCAACTTCAGCTTTGGTGATGCCGTAGGTATTGAGCATATCTTGATGATAAGTGACGTTGATTTTCATCCCTTCTTCTGAAGAAGTAGAGGCGTATGAAACATACTCTATTTGATCAATTTCTGATAAAAGAAGATTTGTTTTCTCTGAAAGCATTGCTTGATTTGATGAAGTTAAAGTTAATTTGAGCGGTGGAACAGGAGGAGATAGTTCTAATGTGTGAACACGAATTTTCGCACGATCTATTGATATCAAATCATGTTGCAAATCTTCGACAAACTGCATTAATTCAACTTCTTCAAAAGTTGTATTGACATATATTCTAGCAATATTAGGACGTTCTTTGATTTGCTTTGTGCTAAAATGTAAATCCATTAAGTTTCCACCAACACTGGAAATATAGTTGACTGTTTGGTCGTTGTCTTTAATAAAGTCTGTTACTTCTTCTACAATTTGTTGTGTTTGTGTTAAATCACTTGTAATGTCTGCTTCTATATCAATATAATAAGCAGAACGTTCATCATTTGGATATAAATCAACTTCTTGAGTTAAAAATGCAATATACCCAGTTCCAACTAAGAAAACAACACTAATGATGATCCATAAAACAGGATATTTCACCGTAAACCGTATCATTTGCTTGATGTTTTTCTCATTTGTTTTTTTCGCTTTTTTTGGTTTCGAAGGTTTTAAGAACATGCAAGCTAAGATCGGAGACAATGTCATACTGATAATGAAACTTAAACTAAGGGCAAAAATCACTGTAAGTGGCATTGTAGAAATGATTTCCCCTAGGAACCCAGGCAACATAATAATTGCGACAAAGGCAGTGATGGTTGTTAAAGTAGAGGTTAATACTGGTAAGAAGTTTTCCTTAATTGAAAGCAACGCTGCTTCTTGAGAAGGCATATGGTCATCTATATGACGTTTCACACTTTCGGTGATGACGATAGAGTTATCGACCAAAATACCAATAGCTACAATGAGACCAACAATTGATATTTTTTGGAGTTCATAATCTAAGATGTATAGGAGCGCAATGACACCAAAAATAACGATTGGAATGGTGAGAATGATTAGAAAACTGTTGCGCAAACCAATTCCAAAAAAGACGACAATCATCACGACGCCAATGGCAATCAATAAACTATAAAACACAGAGTTAATTTGACCGTCTACATAGTCAGGTAAAAAGACGATTTCTTCTAGAGAAATAGAAGATAATTCTTCTTTTTCGAAATCAGAAATACTAGCTTGTAAGGTGTCAGATAATCTAGTAAAATCTATATTGTCATTGAAAAAAATACTAATAAAGATGGCTTCTTCATTTTCAAAGTGATATATTTTTCGGCTAGTATCAACGAGATCAAATGTTGCGAGATCATCAAGCAGTACTGCCTCAGAAGTCATCGTTGCAGGAATCACGATCATTTGTTTTAGATCGTCAATTGTTTCAATGATTTGTTCTGTAGTTAATGCTATTTGATAACCATCGATTGTGATATAACCAACTGGAATATCAATTAAGTTGCTTTGAATTAGTTGATATAAGTCAATCATAGTGATTTTGTATTGCGTTAAGAGATTGGAGTCGATCATAATATGCAATTCTTCTTGTTTTGGTGTGTGTATTTCCGCTCGCTTAATTTCATCTATTAGGAGTAAATTATTCTTTAATGTAGATGCTTTTTGTAGCAATTCATCATGTGAAGCACCATGTAGTGCATATACAGCATGTGGTGTTTCAAAGTCATAAGAAATCGTCATATTTGAAACGTCAAACGGAAACTCTAAGGCATTGATTTTTTCATATATTTCCTCGGATAATTCTGCCGGGTTTTCTGTGTCAAATGAGTAGGTAACCAAAAATAGTGCGTAGTAATCATATAGTGTAGTATCGACATCGACAACATCAGTGTATGTTAATATGATGTCTTCTACATCTTCAGCAAGTTGGTTTTCTAGTTCTTCTGCGGATAAAGTTGGTACTGTTAAACTAATTGCCATATAAGGAGTCGAGAGAGCCGGCATATCTTGTTTTGGTATTTTTACATAAGAAAAAATACCATATCCAAGGATGAAAATAAAAAGTAAAATGATTGTTTTTCGACGGGTTAATAATTGATCTAATAGTTTGTTCATCTATTTCACCTCTCAACAGAATTGATTATTTATGAAACATTTGTCTCATTTACAACTTTATGATATAATAAATCCAGTAGTTTTACAATCAATTCTCTTTTTATGAAACATGGAGGCATATTATGTTTGAAAAAAGTAAAATAGATGCCCGTATAAGACATACAATAGCGTGGACATACGAGGCAATGATTCAACTTTTAAAACATCGTAAATATGAAGATATTACAGTGACAGATATCATTCATAAATCCGGTGTTTCTCGTGCGACTTTTTATCGCCATTTTAAATCAAAAGAAGATGTGGTCAGGGTCAACGTTGCCATCTTTTTTGAACGTTTCAATGAAGATATAAAGAGTTACTTTAAGAAAAGTTATGAGGAGGATGAGATTTTCTTAATCAATCATTTCTTTCAACAAGTAGGTGAGGAAAGTCACTTAGTTAATTTGGTGATGAATGCGAATCTGGATAGTATGATGATTGAGGGAATTAGAAACATCATAAATATACAAAAAGAAAAATTTTATCATCTCATTCCAACCAATAAGGCAAATGAGGAATACACTATTGATTTGGTCGCATTGAGCGCGTGGGGACTAATTGCTCGCTGGATGAAGAATGGATGTAAAGAGAGTGCAAAAGAGTTATCGAGTATTTATATTGAATCTTTCAAACATATTTATATTGCTCTTTTTGAAGGGAAAGATGTTCTTAAAGGAGTAACATTATGAGTTTATTAGAGTTGGCAAAAACATTACCTGTTAGTCCTGGTTCTTATCAATTTAAAGATAAGAATGGTGTTGTGATTTATGTTGGTAAAGCGAAAAATTTGCGGAACCGTGTGACCAGTTATTTTAGAGGAAGTCACGATACGAAAACATCTCGTTTGGTGATGAATATTACAGATATTGAATATATCGTAACAAATACGGAATTAGATGCTTTGCTTTTAGAACTGAATTTGATTAAAAAATACAATCCAAGATACAATATTATGTTGACGGATGACAAAACGTATCCATATATTGAAATCACCAATGAACGTCACCCTAAATTGATTGTGACGAGGAATATATCGAAAAAAAGCAAACATCTATTTGGTCCATATCCAAATGTAAAAGCGGCAAGGGAAACTGTAAAACTATTGAATAAACTTTATCCACTTAGGAAATGCCCGACGCTCCCTAAGGAAGCTTGTTTATATTATTATATGGGGCAGTGTTTGGCTCCTTGTATAAATAAAGTAACAAAAGAGGAATATGAGGAAATTATTTCCTCAATTAAACGATTTTTAAAAGGTGATATTAAAGATGTTGTTGAATCCTTAAAAGATAAAATGTATGTTGCAAGTGAAGCGCTAGAGTTTGAGCGTGCTTTAGAGTACAAACATACGATTGAAGATATTGAGACAACCACCAATAATCAAAAAATCAATTTAAATGATATGAAAGATCGAGATGTAGTTGGTTATACGTTTAATGATTTGGTTTGTTCAATTGAGATTTTCTTTATCCGCCATGGTAAAATTAGTGCCAGACATCAACACGTGTTTGAATATTATGGAAATCCTTTACATAGTATCGAAGATTATTTAGCGCAGTTTTATCAAAAAGAAGTGGTGCCAAGAGAACTATTTGTGCCTAATGAATTAGAAGTTGAAACATTGGCTGATTTTTTGGATACGAAGATATTTTCACCGAGACGTGGGGATAAGAAGAAATTGCTCGATTTGGCAATTTTAAATTCTGCCGAAGGTTTGGAAGAAAAAACGAATACCTTAAAACGTGAACTTGATCGAACCGTTCATAGTGTTGAAAAACTTGGAGAATTATTGAATATGCCTGCGCCTTATCGAATTGAAGCGTTTGACAATTCAAATTTATTCTTAGAAGCTAGTGTTTCAGCAATGGTTGTGTTTATCAACGGTAAACCTGCGAAAAAAGAATATCGAAAATACAAAATAAAAGATCCAGATTCGACAAGCGATTTTACGATGATGAAAGAAGTTTTATATCGTAGATATCAGAGGGTTTTATTAGAGGACCTTACACTCCCTGATCTTTTGCTTGTGGATGGTGGAAAGCCGCAAATAACAGCCGCCAAAGAAATACTTTCGTCACTTGATCTAATGATTCCGATTGTTGGATTGGTGAAAGATGACAAACATAGTACAAATAAATTGATGATGAGTAACTATGAAGAAGTGACGATGGATAAAACCTCAGATGTTTTTCATTTACTTACGCGTATCCAAGATGAAGCACATCGTTTTGCGATCACATTTCATAAAAGTGTTCGTTCAAAAGGCGTCTTTTATTCTATCTTGGATGAGGTGAAAGGAATTGGAAAGGTAACGAAAGACAAGTTATTGCAAAAATATAAATCAGTTGAATATATTAAACTGGCGAATTTAGAAGATTTAAGAGCACTTGGCTTAAATGAAGATACAGCGAACAGATTGATAGAAAAACTAAAGAATAAAGATGAACGCGAGGAAGAACAAGATGATAATTAGTGGACGAATAAAAACGATTGACGAAGAAAAACGCATCATTGCTATTGAATATAAAGGGCATATTTATGCTTGTTATTTTCAACGTGCTTTGATGTTGCATATCTCAAGGTATTTACAATTAGAACGCTACATACAAATAGTTGTTGGGGATAAACCAAGAGTTGTTGGTGGAGTAAAAGCATATACAGTTGATTATGTGAAAAGAATTATGCAGATCAGACATCGAAAAAACATTGTGTATTATGATGAACATACAATAAAAACAGGAACAAAGGAATTGTTAAATAATTTGGATTATAAGTTGTTTTTAGATTTGGAAATGTCGATGCATCCATATAAAAAAGATCCCCATTTTACTCAGGAGATTATTCAAGTTGGGTATATACTGGTTGATCAAAATAATAAAATTGTTGCGACTTATGATGAAATCATTAAACCAACAATTCATAAGAAGTTGTCGAAACGTACATTGAAGTTTCTAGAAATTACGCAAGAAGAAGTCGAACAAGGATTAGAGTTTAAAAATTTTTATGAGCATTTCTCTAGGTTGGTTGAGCAATATGATCCAGCAATCGTGGTTTGGGGTAAAAATGATTTTCTTGCTTTACAAGAGGGATATCAAGTAAATAATCTACCGACACTACGAGATCAAACGAGATACATCAATTTATTAAAAATCATCAAAAATTATTTTCACTTAAGAAACGATATTGGTTTATTCAACGCTTTAGAACTTTTTCATGGTACAGCGTTAAACCAAACGCATAATGCTTATGAAGATGCGCATGCGACGATGCAAATTTTTCATCAATTCTTAAAAGTGGTGAACGGAAAAATGCAAGTCGATACAAGCAATCTTATATAAAAAAACGCCCTGTTAAAGGGCGTTTTGTTTAAGTTGTTGTTTCGTTTACCATCATTACTACAGGCATAACCATTGGACTACGTTCGGTTCTTCTGTAGATGAAATCATTTAATAATTTCGTGACATCTTTTTTAATTGCACTGACGTTTAGTGTTTTCATATGTGCCAATTTTTTATTGACACGTTCATCAACTAAATCACTAATATCTTTGGTCAATGCTTCTTGTTCTCTCATGTAGACAAATCCACGACTAATGATGACTGGTTTCCCAATTGTTTTTTTTGTTTTTTCATCAATTGTTATAATGGCACTTAATAAGCCGTCTTCACTTAGATTTTTTCGATCTCGGATAACGACATTTCCAATATCTCCGATTCCTTTACCGTCGATATAGATATTTCCAGCCTGTACTTTTCCAGCTACTCGTGCATCATTTTTTGATACTGCGAGAACATCTCCATTGTCTAAGACGAATTCATTTCCTCTCTTGACACCAGTTTCTATCGCGATTTCTGCATGAATTTTAAGCATTCTGTATTCGCCATGTATTGACATAAAGTATTTTGGTCTAATGAGTTTCAACATCAATTTCAATTCTTGTTGTCCAGCATGTCCACTACTATGAGTTTCAGTTAACGGAGAATTGATGATGACGTTCGCTCCTCTTCGGAACAAACTATTGATGGTTTTACTAATGTCAACTTGATTACCTGGAATAGCACTACTACTAAAGATGACTGTATCACCTTTGTGAGCACTAATTTGTCTATGTGTTCCAGCGGCTATGCGTGATAGCGCTGCAAATGGTTCACCTTGGGAACCAGTGCATAGAATGGTCAATTCACCAGGTTTTATTTGGTTGATGTTTTTACTATCAACAAACGTGTTTTTTGGTGCTTTGATGTAACCCATCTCTTGACCAACATCAATGGTTCTAATCATACTACGTCCAAAGATGGCTATTTTACGTCCTTGTTCAACGCTTGCTTCAACAATTTGTTGAACTCTATGAACATTAGAAGCAAAGGTTGCGACAATGGCACGACCTTCAATTTTGGTGAAGATATCTTTGATATTTTCACTCACCATCTTTTCACTTTTGGTAAAGCTATCAAATTCAGCATTCGTTGAGTCACTGAGTAATAACAATACTCCGTTTTGTCCCAATTCAGCTATTTTTTGATAATTGGCATCAGGTCCTGTAGGTGTAAAATCGAATTTAAAATCACCTGTATGAACGATGGTCCCTTCTGGCGTATCGACGACAACTCCAAATGAGTCTGGAATTGAATGATTGGTTCTAAAGAAACTCACTGCGAGTTTTCCAAAGACGATTTTTTCATGTTCTTGGTATTCCACGATATTTGCATGAAACCCTTTGTGTTCTTCAAATTTGTTTTTCAATAATCCAAGCGCGATTCCGCTTGCATAGATTTTTGGTATTTTTACTTGGCGTAACAAATAAGGTATCGCACCAATATGGTCTTCATGACCATGTGTAATGATGAGTGCCTTTATTTTTTCTTGATTTTCAAAAAGATATGTGTAGTCATTGATTACATAATCAATTCCTAGCAGATGATCATCAGGAAATAAAATTCCTGAATCAATCACGATAATTTCGTCTTGATATTCTACGACATACATATTTTTTCCGACTTCACCAAGACCACCCAATGCAAAAACACCGACTTCATAATCTTTTAAAAGATTGTTTTGCATTTTATGTGTCCTCCTAAATTTTGAATCGTTTTATTCACAAATGTATTATAACAAACATTTAGGCGATATCATAACAAAAAGTCTTGAAAAGGGTTTTCTTTTCCTTTTGGGTAAACTATTTTCATCATTTTTCACATTAGTAGAAGGAATATAATAGATGAATATTTTTGATAATTATGGTATATTATTTACCTAGGAAGTGAGAAAATGAAAAATAAAAAAATTATTTTTTTTGATATTGATAAAACACTTTATGATCCTGCAATCAAAGCAATACCCTCTTCAACGATTGATGCTTTAAGAGAACTTCATGAAAAAGAGGATGTAGAAATTGCGATTGCGACTGGTAGAGCGTATTACATGTTGCATGTGATTGAGGAAATAAAACCGTTTATAGATATATATATTACAATCAATGGGCAAATCATTATTCAGGATAATGAAACCATATACCGAAATCCTTTATCAAGAGAAGAAGTAGAATTGATTGTTGATGTATTTGAGAAACATGAATTGAAATTTGGGTTTTTGGGTGAATTTGATGAGACATTAAATATTGTTGATGACAAAGGGAAAAAAGCATTTGAACTTGTCGATATGAAATTGCCAAGATTGGATCCGCATTTCTATAAAGAACATGATGTGTTTCAAATGTGGGCTTTTTGTGAACAAACGAAACATCCAATATTTAGAGATAAATTAGATGATCTTAGTGTTGTCTCTTGGCTTGGTGATGGTTTTGATGTTCTCAGTAAAGGAATGAGTAAAAAAGAAGGAATTAAAAAAATGCTTGAGATATTGAATATTCCTTTATCAAATGCCTATGCGATTGGTGATGGTGATAACGATATTGAAATGCTTGATTATATCCCTCATTCAGTTGCGATGGGCAATGGGAGTACACTTGCGAAAAAGCATGCCAAATATATCACCAAAGATATTGAAGAAGATGGTGTTGCTCATGCACTTAAGATGCTTGGATTGATTAAAAACTAAAAGGAGGATTTTAAATGATTGCACAAGTGATTGTTGATGTCAAACATAAGAATGTTGATCAAATGTATGATTATTTGGTGCCAGATCATTTAGTCCCTTTTGTGATGCTTGGACAGCGTGTCAAAGTCCCTTTTGGATATCGATATATTTTAGGATTTGTGGTTGGTTTTGTTGAAGATTCAGCGTTTGATAAGTTAAAATCTATCTCAGAGATTATTGATGTGAATCCAGTTCTTTCTGAGGAGTTATTGTATGTAGCGAACAAGATGACAGATAAAACACATGCGTTAAAAATTGCGATGTTGATGACGATGCTTCCAGCCGCATTAAAAGCATCTTATCAAAAAAGATTTATTGTAAAAAACAAGCAAGCTATTTCAGACGAACTAAAACACCTAATTGAGGATCAATCAGGTGTACTAGATAATCAAATGTTTCGAAAACATCATCATGAGTTAAAAACATTGATTGATGCTGGTGATGTTCTTGTTGAAAATGTAATCAAACAAAAAATCAAAAAGAAACGAAAAATGATGTATCATTTTTCTCGTAAACCAGAGAAATTAAGAGGCCAAAAGCAAAGAATTGCGATGGAATTTTTAGAACACCAAAAATCAGTATTCGCAGATGAATTATACCTTGCGACGGGTGTATCACGCTCGACGATGAGAACATTAGTTGATAAAGGTTATGTAAGTGAGAGCGAAGAAGAAGTATATCGAGATATCAAAAGTATCTATCAACCTTTTCATAAAGAGGTAAAGTTTACAAAAGAACAAGAGTATGCATATCAAGAAATTAAAAAAGGATATGGAACAAAGCAATGTTATTTACTTCACGGTGTAACTGGAAGTGGAAAAACTGAACTTTATTTAAACATCATAGAGGATGTTATTTCTGTTGGTAAACAAGCAATTATGTTGGTTCCTGAGATTTCATTGACGCCACAGATGATTCGTCGTGTAAAGGGGCGTTTTCCTGAAAATGTGGCGCTTTATCATAGTGGATTAAGCCAAGCAGAAAAATATGATGAATGGCGTAAAATGAAACGCAAAGAAGTACAAGTAGTAGTAGGAGCAAGAAGTGCGATTTTTGCCCCATTTGAAGAATTGGGTGTCATCATTATTGATGAAGAACATACGGAATCTTATAAGCAAACTGATCATCCTAAGTATCATGCAATTGATGTTGCTGCTTTGCGTAGTGAGTATCATAAGATACCTGTGATTTTGGGTAGTGCGACACCTTCTGTTGAAAGTTACTACAAAGCTTCTTTGGGTCAGTATCAACTCTTAGAATTGAAAAATAGACCGAATCGGCAAGTGATGCCTGTTGTTGAGATTGTTGATATGAAAGAAGAGTTTAAGAGTGGAAACCGTTCTGTATTTTCTAGGAAGTTAAAAACATTGATTAAAGACCGCTTAGCAAAAAATGAGCAAATCATTATTCTATTGAATCGACGAGGACATTCTTCTTTTGTCATTTGTCGGAATTGTGGAGAAGTGATTATGTGTCCGAATTGTGATATAAGTTTGACATATCATGAGCAGTCTAGTAAACTGAAATGTCACTATTGTGGTCATGATGAAGAGAATCCAACTGTTTGTCCTAAGTGTCAATCAAAACATATAAGATATATGGGGATTGGAACTGAAAAGGTTGAACTTTTGTTAAATGATGAATTTCCTGAAGCACGTGTTGTTCGTATGGATGGGGATACAACGACGAAGAAAAATGCACATGAGACATTGCTTCATACATTTGAACATAAAGGGGATATTTTGCTTGGTACGCAGATGATTGCCAAAGGGTTAGATTTTGATCGAGTGACATTGGTGGGTGTGCTAGCCGCAGATATGAGTTTATCTTTACCGGATTACGAGGCAACTGAACATACTTTTCAATTGTTGACGCAAGTAGCGGGTCGTGCTGGTAGAAGAGAGACTTTAGGAGACGTTGTTATTCAAACATATCAAAGTGATCATTATGCGATTTTGGCTGCGAAGAATCATGATTATGATTCGTTTTATCATCAAGAGCTTGAAATCCGTAAACAAGGTGGTTATAAGCCAATCCAAAAAGTTGTTCAGATTGTATTGCATGATGATTCAATCAAAAACGTATTGAAAATTGGACAAAGAATGGTGATATCTCTTCGTAAAGAACTTTCTAGAGATATTGTTGTTTTAGGACCGGTTTTACCGAAAGTATCACGCATTAATAACCAATACAGAGCGCAAATATTAATCAAAGGTGAAACAGAAGAACATGATTTATATGTTGCGCTTAATAAGATATATAAACAATATGGTGATGAGTTGATGATTGAAGTTGATGATCGTCCTTCGTTACTTTGAGGAGTGTTAATATGAATATTGTATTTATGGGGACACCGGCATTTGCGGTTCCGATATTAAAAGCAGTACATAAGTATTATGGGGTTAATTTAGTAGTGACACAACCTGATAAACAAGTTGGAAGAAAACGAACTATCGTGTATTCACCAGTGAAAGAATTTGCGTTGGAACATAATATTAAGGTGTATCAACCAAAACGAATTAAAGATGATTATGATACTGTGTTGAATGCAAAACCAGATCTCATTATTACAGCGGCGTATGGACAAATCATCCCTGAAATCTTGCTAAATACACCGAAGTATGGGGCGATTAATGTTCATGGTAGTTTACTACCTTTATTGCGTGGTGGTGCGCCAATTCAGCGAGCAATTGAACGATTATATTCAACGACGGGTATTACGATTATGTATATGGTGAAAAAAATGGATGCGGGTGATATCATTGCCCAAAGAAGTATTCCCATTCTTTCAACTGATACTTCAGAGGTTTTATTTGAAAAATTGTCTTACGTTGGGCGTGATTTGTTGTTGGAGACCATTCCTAAAATTGTCGATGGTGAGATAAAAGCAACACAACAAGAAGAGCAATTAGCGACGTATGCTTATAATATTAAAAGAGAAGAAGAACATCTTGACTTATCTTTGACAAAGGAGCAGATTGATGCAAAAATGCGTGCATTTACACCGACACCGCTTGTTTATGTGTTGGTCGATCAAAATCCGATGAAAATTCATCGATTGAAATATCTTGAAGATGCATTGACGCATGAAGTTGAAAATGGAACCATAGTGGAGATTAATAAAGATGAAATTGTTGTCAAAGTGGAAAATGGATATATTGCCTTATTAGAGGTTCAGTTACCTGGAAAGAAACCCCAAAATGTGGGCGATTTTATGAATGGAAAAGGTCGTAGTTTATTGGAAGTAGGCACTATTTTAAAATAAATAGATTGTTGTCTAAATATCGAAAAGATGGCTTCACAATTGGCTTAATCCGTGGTATAATAAATCAATGATTAGGAAGTAAAAGGAGTGTTGAAATGAAAAGAGAGCAAGGTCGTTCATTATATTCAAGAGAAGAGATGTTGAGGCTGAACATCAAAACGTTGCAAGAACGCACTGTTAGTTTACAAGATATTGCTGATGTTGCATTTCGTCAACAAGCGAAATGGAATCCTGATATCTCAATGCAAGAATGTGTTGATAGTGTAGAAAAGATTCTTTCTTTACGTGATACTTTTCATATTCTTCAACTCGGGGCTGAGATTGACCGCCTGACTGACGAAGGGCAAATTAAGGGACCGATATACGAGATTTTAAAAACCGATTTAGGAATGTTTGGAATTGATGAATTGTTCGGACTAGAATTGGCTGGAATGTATGGAACAATTGGTAAAACAAATTTTGGAGATATTGATGTGAATAAGCCGCTTGTTATTGATCGTTTAAATGAAGAAGGAAAACATGAGGGTGGTATGTGTCATACGTTTTTAGATGATATCGTTGGTGCGATTGCCGCAGCAGCGTCAACTCGTGTTGCTCAAATCGAAAACGAGGAAGCAGCTAGAAAAGATCCAACAATCAAGGAGATCAAATTAGACTTAGACGTATAGAGGTGTTTTTTTATGAAAGACAACCAGAAAAAAATTGATGATTATTTTAAAAAGCCTCGCGATAAAAAAGAGCCTGAAAAATTAGAAAAATATATGGAAAATCTACAGCAAAAAGAAGACCCAAATCGAAAAACTTTGGTGGATAAAATTGCTGAGTTTTTTCGTAATTTTGCTATGAAAACAGGTCTTTATTATCAAAAAAAACCAAAAAAAGAATCTAATGAACAACCTTCTAGTTTTAGTCGCAAATTGAAGGCTTATTATCGTTTAGTGTTGCATAAGATTATTGATAAGTTCAATTTTGAATCTGGTGTAGATATTTTGGATGATACGTCTGTTTTGTATCGTCGAAATCGTGTCAATAAAAATATTTTACTTGTAACGAATATGGTGTTCATCTTATTTACTTTAATCGGTAATCAGCATCCAAATTATATTGTGATTGCCGGATTTAGTGTTTTGATGCTGGCAATCAATACTACTTTGACGAGAATCATTCATGAAAAACCTAGAACTTTATTGAAACAGCAAATGGCAATGTATATCGGGAGTGTTTATATTATTGTTGCTTCTTTAGCAGTGTATATTAAATTGCGTGTTAGTGCAGTCAGTTTAAAGTTCTCGGATATTTTAGGTAACCCTGAAGTGATTGATGTGGAAAATGCACTGCTCAATCGTGCGTTTTATGCAATTACAGACCAGTCAATTGCTCAAGCTGGGTATATTTTGATTTATTTTGCACTTGTGGTCATTGCACTGTATCAAGATCCTACTTTGCTTCGTATATTGTTCAAATGGGTGCTTGTATTGATGACGATTATTCATATAACCATCATGTATCCTTTGTATGAACATGCAGGTTCTTTGGAACAATTGTATACGTATTTGTTTGTGAGTAATCCGAATGTTTTCATTGATATTGTATTGCGTACGATATTATTGATTGTCTTTAATATTGCGCTTTATTCAAGTGTCTCCATTGGTGATATGATGAACAACAAACGGAAACAAGAACTGATTAAGAGACGACATTTAGAACGTGATTTTAAAGCGGTTGTTGGTGATGTGTTTGATGTCATTGGCGTTTTCAATTCTCATACGATTAATCAGTCGGTTGAGGAAGTACATCGAATAGCGGAGTTCTCTAGTAGACTTGGTCGAATGCTTGGTTTATCAAAAAATTTATGTACAGAAATCTATGAGTATAGTGTTATTCATATTGATAAAGTGAAAGAGTTATCAATATTGGAATATGAAGATAAAGAAGTGTTAAATGAAGAGGATTATCAAATTATTCGTGAGAAAACGATTCTTGGTAGTGTCATCATAAAAAGATTACAGTTGAACCAGAAGAGTGAAGATATTGTCAGGGCACATTTTGAGAAGACGGTGGATCAAACATTTATTGAAAAAATCAAGCGTGTTCAACGTTCTCAAGAAGGCCAAGTCATTTTACTTGCGGAAATCTATGATATTTTAAGACAAAGTAGAAATTATAAAACAGAGTTGAAACATAAGCGAGCAGTTGAGTTATTACAACTGGAATTTAAGGAGTATTTCGAACCTTATATTTTGGATAGATTCTTAAAATATCAACTTGATTTTGAACGCATTTATGAGAGTTATCAATATAGGAAATGAGGTTTATTATGAAAAAATTATTTACATCAGAAAGTGTAACAGAAGGACATCCTGATAAGATTTGTGATCAAATTAGTGATGCTATTTTAGATGAAATTTTGCGTGATGATCCAGATGCACGGGTTGCTTGTGAGACAAGTGTGACAACAGGGTTAGTGTTGATTGCTGGGGAAGTGACGACAAATACATATGTTAACATCCAAGACATTGTTCGAAAAACAGTGAAAGATATTGGATATGATCGTGGTAAATATGGTTTTGATGCAGACAATTTGGCAGTTTTGGTATCACTAGATTCACAAAGTTCAGATATCGCTAGAGGTGTGAATGAAGGTGAAGGTGATGATTTGCTTCAAGGAGCGGGAGATCAAGGATTGATGTTTGGTTTTGCGATTGATGAAACAGATGAATATATGCCTGCACCAATTGTATTTGCACACAAGTTGACAAAACAGTTATCGAAAGTACGAAAAGAACGTACACTACCGTACTTAAGACCAGATGGGAAAAGTCAAGTGACGGTTGAATACGATGAATTTGATCATGTTAAGCGAATTGAAGCGATTGTGATTTCTTCTCAACATAGTGATCGTGTTTCACAAGCAACACTCAGAAAAGATGTGAGACGTGAAGTGATTGATAAAGTGATTCCATCAACATTGATTGATGAAGATACAAAGATTTACATCAACCCTACTGGAAAATTCGTGATTGGTGGACCTAAAGGAGATGCAGGTCTTACAGGTCGTAAAATCATAGTTGATACGTATGGAGGATATAGTCGTCATGGTGGAGGAGCATTTAGTGGAAAAGATCCTTCGAAAGTAGATAGGAGCGGGGCTTACGCTGCAAGATATGTCGCAAAGAATATTGTTGCGGCTGGTTTAGCGAATAAATGTGAAGTACAACTTTCTTATGCCATTGGAATTAGTAAACCGGTGAGTATACGCGTGGATACATTTGGTACTGAAAAAGTAGCGGAAGAAATCATTGTAGACGCAATTATCAAGACTTTTGATTTAACACCAAAAGGAATTATTGAGGCATTGGATTTAAAGCGTCCTATCTATAAGCAAACAGCAGCATATGGGCATTTTGGACGAGATGATTTGGATTTACCTTGGGAACAATTAGACAAAGTTGACCAATTAAAAAAATATTTGTCTTAAACTGTTCTAGTTAGGGAGTGATTTTATGTCACCAGCTTTACAAGTATTCATTATAATGATTATTCTTTTGATTGTTGTATTAATATTTTTAGAAGTGCGTCATCGTTTGCTAAATTTATGGAAAGACGTCTCTGTAAAAGAAGTTGTATTTCATCGTCTTTTACAAGAAACGGCGGTTGTTTTTTATGATCAAAAAGCATTGTTTGATGAAGTTGAATATAAAGAAGGCTTAAAGAAAGTTTATCGTTATAAAAAACAAAAAGTTCGATATTTGTTGTTGCAAGAACGACGCGAGTTATTTTCAAATTTAAATGCATTGTACCGCTCAATAGAGGATGAAGAAGACGATAAATATAAGGTCTTAAAAACAACTTTTCATAATTTACAAAAAGCAAGAAGAGTGTTTAACAGTAAAGTTTTAATATACAATCAGACGATTACGATGTTTCCTACAAGGTATTTGGCGATAAAATTAAACTTAAAAATTAAAGAATATTTCGGTTAAAACACCATTTTTCATGGTGTTTTTTTTATGAAATTAGGAAAATCTAAAAGCGCTTACAAAAAATAATAAAAAACCCTTGATTTCTAATTCAATCGGTGTATAATAAGTAATGTATTTATAGAAAAAATCATTACAAAGATGAGGTTGAGACTGTGAAATCTTTGACAGATAAAAATGTGAATTTGAAGAAAAACAAAGCCGTTTTTTTCACAAACGACCTATCTTTTATAGACGTAAAAAAACAAAGATGAATCATCTCTTTTTTGGTTCGTCTTTTTACTTATCATTTTTGGAGGAAAGAATTGATTATGAAAACTGTAGTAATTGGAGTAATTGGAGCAGACGTACATGCTGTTGGAAATAAAATTATTGATTATGTATTAAAAGAACATGGATTTAATGTTGTAAATATCGGTGTTTTATCAAGTCAAGAAGATTTTATCAACGCTGCGATTGAAACAGATGCAGATGCCATTATGGTATCAAGTTTGTATGGGCATGGTGAAATGGACTGTCGCTATTTCCGTGAAAAATGCGAAGAGTCTGGAATTGGAAATATCAAACTTTATGTTGGTGGAAATATTGTTGTTGGAAAACATGAATTCAAAGAAGTGGAAAAGCGATTTAAAAAAATGGGGTTTGACCGCGCATATCCACCAGGAACGAAAATAGATGCTGCTGTCAATGACTTGAAGGAGGATCTCGGATTATAATGGAAGCATTTCTTTTAGTTGATTTCGGTTCGACTTATACAAAATTAACGGCAGTAAACCTAGAAGAAGAATATATTATTGGAACCTCAAAAGCACCTACAACTGTAAAAACGAATGTACTAGATGGATACGATAAAGCATTGTCAAGATTATATCAAGATCATCCTGAAATAGATCATATTTCAGGAATTTCTGCATGTAGTAGTGCAGCAGGTGGTCTTAAAATGGCGGCGATTGGACTTGTGGAAGAATTAACAGTAGAAGCTGCAAAGCGAGCTTGCTTAGGTGCTGGCGCTATTGTGAAACAAGTATATTCTCACCATTTAACAAAAAGAGAAGTGAAAGAATTAAAAGAATCAGATACTGATATTGTCTTGCTTGCTGGTGGAACTAATGGGGGTAATAAAGAGTGTATTATTCATAATGCTAAAAGATTGAAAGAAGCAGAAGTCCCGTTCCCTATTATTGTTGCAGGTAATAAGGATGCAAATGATGAAATCGAGGAGATATTTGAAGGGACTTCAATTGAGTATTACATCGTGGATAATGTGATGCCACAACTTAAAAAATTGAATGTCGATGAAGCGAAACATATCATTAGAAAGATTTTTATCGATAAAATTATTGAGGCAAAAGGAATAAAAAGAGCGGAAGAGCGTATTGGAGAAATCATTATGCCTACTCCAGAAGCTGTGTTGCTTGCTGCAGAATTGTTGTCTAATGGATATGAAGACATTGAAGGTTTCGGAGAGTTAATGGTGATTGATATTGGTGGAGCAACGACTGATGTTCATACAATTGGTGAAGGCTATCCTAAGCGAACAGAGGTTTTATTGAAAGGATTACAAGAACCATTTGCTAAACGTACGGTTGAAGGTGATTTGGGGATGCGTTTTAGTGCAAATGCGTTACTCAATTTGGTCAGTAATTACAACTTCAAAAAATATTTTGAGGTGGATGATCAATGTAATCATGACATTGATAAATCTCTTAATCGTAGATCACAAGATGTTGACTTTATTCCGCATACAAAAGATGAGGAAGAATTTGATAAAGCAATCGCAAAAATATGTGCGGATGTATCAATGAGTCGACATGTTGGTCATGTTGAAGTTGTTCATACACCACTTGGAGATATGTATTATCAAACAGGAAAAGATTTAACAGATTTACGTTATGTTATAGGTACTGGTGGGGTTTTAATTTATAATCAAGATGCGAAGAAAATACTACAACAAGTGAATAAGAAATCTGACAAAGCACTTGAACTTAGACCGACCAACCCATCTATTTTAATTGACAAGAGCTACATTTTAGCAGCGATGGGATTACTTAGTCAAAAGTATCCTAGAACTGCATTGAAAATGATGAAACAATACTTACTATAATAAGGAGATTCAAATGATTAAAAATGAAAAGATGGCACTAGAAGACTTTTTAAAAATACGCAAAGAAGTATTAAACACATGGCATACTGGGAAACATGCTGGGTTGGATTTAGATACTGCTGTTGCTTTTTTGAAAAGTATTCCAGATGAAAAGAACTTTGCAAAAAAATTGAAAAAAGCCAAAGCTTTGGGGATTACGATGATTCAACCTCGCGCTGGAGTAGCGACGCTTGATCAACATATTGAGTTAATGCAGTTTTTAGAAAAAGAAGGTAAAGCTGATTTTTTGCCTGCTACGATTGATTCGTATACAAGGCATAATCGCTATCAAAATGCGGAAGATGGTCTGAAAGAAAGTGAACAACAAAAACGTTCACTTTTAAATGGATTTCCTGCAGTTAACCATGGTGTTGATGGGTGTCGAAAAGTCTTTGATAGCGTTAATGTTCCTTTACAAGCAAGACATGGAACACCTGATGCAAGATTGATATCAGAAATCATTCATGCTGCGGGGTGGACTTCTAATGAAGGTGGAGGAATCAGTTATAATATTCCTTATGCGAAAAGTATTTCTTTAGAAGATACTTTGAAATATTGGCAATATTGCGATCGCTTGGTTGGCTATTATGAAGAACAAGGGATAGAGATAAATCGTGAACCTTTTGGTCCTTTAACAGGAACACTTGTACCACCTTCTATTTCAAACACTGTGGCAATTGTTGAAGCTTTATTGGCTGCTACACAAGGTGTAAAAAACATTACGGTAGGGTATGGTCAAGGTGGGAACATGGTGCAAGATGTTGCGGCATTAAGAGCACTTGAAAAACAAACAAATCATTACCTAAAATTGTTTGGTTTTGAAGATATTTTTGTCACGACAGTGTTTCATCAATGGATGGGTGGATTCCCAACTGATGAGGCTGAAGCGACTGCTTTAATCGCATATGCTAGTACTGTTGCGTCTCTTGGAAAAGCAACGAAAATGATTACGAAAACAACACATGAATCATTTGGTATTCCTACAAAAGAAGCTAATGCTGAAGGCCTTAGAACGTCGAAATTTATTACGAAACTTATGCAAGATCAAGTAATGACTGAGAGCGAAGAATTACGTATTGAAATTGCGCAAATAGAAGAAGAAGTGGATGAATTAATGCATGCGATTGTCCGTGTTGGAAAAGGTGATTTGGCACAGGGAATTATTCATGCTTTTAAGCAAGGATTAATCGATATTCCTTTTGCACCAAGTGAAATGAATAAAGGATTGATTTTGCCTGCACGTGATATCGAAGGTAAAATTCGTATTCTTGAATTTGGTCAATTGGCTTTTTCTGATGATGTAAAGATGTTTCATCAAGAAAAATTGGCGTTACGAGCGAAGAAACAACATCGTGAGTTGTCCATTCAAATGGTGATTGATGATATTTATGCAGTATCGAGTGGAAAACTAGTTGGAGATAAAGAAGAGGTGCCTAATGAAAATTAAAGATCTTATTTGTAGTGAATCATTGACGGGCTTTTATTTTGATGATCAAGCCGCGATAAAAGCGGGCGCTTCACAAGATGGATTTACTTATATTGGGGAAGCAGTAACAGACAAATTTTCTCAAATTCGTCAAAAAGGAGAAGCCGTTAGTATCATGATTCTTTTAGAAGATGGCTCAATTGCATATGGAGATGCAGTTGCGGTTCAATATAGTGGAGCAGGAGGAAGAGATCCTTTATTTCTTGCGAAAGAAGGAATAGAAATCATTGAGACACACATCAAACCATTTTTGGTTGGACGTGAACTTGATTCTTTTAGAACTCTAGCTGAAGAGATTGATGGATTTATGATTGATGGAAAGCTTCTGCATACTGCTTTGCGTTATGGATTAACGCAAGCGCTACTTGATGGTGTTGCTAAGGCGAAAAAAATTACACCACCTGAAGTTGTTCGTGATGAATATCATATGAAAAGTACAGAGTATAAACGTATTCCTATTTTTGCACAAAGTGGTGATGATCGTTACACAAATGTTGATAAAATGATTTTAAAAGAAGTTCAAGTTATGCCACATGCTTTGATCAACAATATTGATCAAAAACTTGGTCGACAAGGAGAATTGTTAAAAAAATATGTCTCTTGGTTACGTGGACGTGTGATTGATTTAAGACAATCACAAGAATACACACCTATTTTCCATATTGATGTTTATGGGACAATTGGCATTATTTTTGATGGTGATTTGCACAAAATTTTTGATTACCTTCTTGAACTAGAAGAGTTGGCACATCCTTTTACCCTTCGTATTGAAGGACCAATAGATGCGGGTAATAGAAAAGAAACAATGGAAGCATTGAGTGCATTGACAAAAATGATTGATGAAGGAGACCATAAAATAGAGATTGTTGCAGATGAATGGTGCAATAATTTAGCTGATGTGAAGTATTTTGCAGATCATAAAGCTGGACATATGTTACAAGTAAAAACTCCTGATCTTGGTGGTGTGAATAATATTATTGAGGCACTATTGTATTGTAAAGAAAAAAATGTTGGAGCATATAGTGGTGGAAGTTGTAATGAAACAAATATTTCTGCTGAGATGACGACAGCGATTGCGATTGCTTGTGATGCAAAACAAGTATTGGCTAAACCAGGTATGGGAACAGATGAAGGAATCATGATTGTAAATAATGTGATGAATCGTTTGCTAGCGTTGATTCATCGTTAGGATGAATAAGATGATAAAAACAGGTACATTAGAATCAAGTGATTGTATGATTGAACTAAGAGAATCAAATGAACGCAAAATTGAAATCGAGAGTATTGTATTCGAACAATTTGGAGATCAAATATATGATGTATTAAAAACAACCTTAGATGAGTATCATGTTAAGGCTGTCTTTTTACGTTGTATTGATAAGGGAGCACTTGATTATACAATAAAAGCAAGATTAAAAGCTGCACTTGAACTGTGGGGTGTTGATCATGGCTAGAAGTTATTTGTTTATTCCTGGTAACACACCAAGCATGTTGCAACATGCGAATGTTTTTGATAGTGATGCCGTTATTATAGATTTAGAAGATAGTGTTTCTTTACAAAAAAAGCATGAAGCGAGAAGATTGGTCTTTGAATATTTAACCAAATATTATGATTCGTCTATTGAAATTTATATTCGCATTAATGATCCAAGTACGCCTTTTTTTGAAGCAGATGTTGCGTTGCTTGATGGATTGCCAATTAATGGATATGTGTTACCCAAAGCAACCAAAGATACTGTGTTGCTTTTAAGCCGTATGACGAAAAAACCTTTGATTGCGATTATTGAATCAGCTTATAGTGTCGTCACTTTAGAAGACATCGCAAAAATTGAATCAATTAAAGGATTATTGCTTGGCGCTGAAGATTATACGACTGATATGAATATTGAACGTACGATTGATGGCGAAGAATTGATTTATGTGAGAAGTAGATTGGCGATTTATGCGAAAGCATACAATAAAGAAGCAATTGATACGCCATTTACGATGAAAGATGATGAAGAAGGATTAAAAAAAGATATTTTACGAGCGAAAGCGTTGGGGTTACATAGTAAGAGTGTCATTCATCCTAATCATGTAACGTTGGTTAATCAACTGATGTCACCGAGTGAATCATTGGTTTTATGGGCTACTCGTGTATTGAAGAAAAAAGCAATGACTAGTAAAGGGGCATTCTCATTAGATGGTAAGATGGTCGATGAACCAATCATCAAGAAGGCACAAAAAATCATTGATGAAGTAAAGAAATATAGTTAGGATTGATAATATGAAACTGCTGAATTCACTTGACGAACTATTTAAAGAAATCGATATTCATCAAAATAAAGCCATTTCATTTCATCATCATTTAAGAAATGGTGATTTGGTCATCAATCAAGTATTGGAAAAATATCATAGCCATCACGTTCAAGAAATTGCACTTTTTCCTAGTGCTATTTTCCCTTCATATCAGATGATTAAAAGACTTCTAGAGCAAGATCAAATTGCACATATTACTACGAATTATATCAGTGGTGGTGTGGCGGACTATTTGTCCAATCAGGGAAAAGAAAATATCTTGACGATGCAAACACATGGTGGTAGAGCTCGTGCAATCATTGAAGGAAAAAGTAAAATCGATATTGCTTTTATTGCGGCTCCTAGTGTGAATTATAAGGGTGATGCGATTGGTTACAAAGGTCCAAGCAAATGTGGTAGTTTAGGGTACGCTATTGCGGATAGTGAATATGCGAAAATAGTTGTGTTGTTGACAGACCATTTGGTTGACGAGGAGTTTGATCGAGTTGAAATACATGGTTCGAATGTGGATTATGTTGTTTCGTTAGATAAAATTGGCGACCCTTCAGGTATTGTTTCTGGGACAACGAATATTACAACCAACCCAATTGGTGTAAAAATTGCGAAACAAACTGCGAGATTCTTAGAAGATATAGATGTAATTAAGGATGGGTTTTCTTTTCAAAGTGGTGCAGGAGGCATTTCTTTAAAGGTAACTGCTGAACTGGAAAACTATATGAAAATAAAACAGATTACTGCCAGTTTTTTTAGTGGCGGAATTACGGGGTATCATGTTGGATTACTTGAACGTGGTTTGGTCGATAAATTGTATGATGTACAGTGTTTTGATTTGACAGCGATTGATTCGCTTAGTAGAAATAAAAATCATATACCGATTAGTGCATCAAAATATGCAAATCCAGCAGATATAGACCAAGTGATTAAAGATCTTGATGTCGTGATTTTAGGAGCAACAGAAATCGACCTTGATTTCAACGTCAATGTAACCACAGATTCTCATGGTATCATTATGGGTGGAAGTGGTGGTCATAGTGATACAGCTAGCGAGGCAAAAGTAAGTGTGATTGTTAGTCCTCTTTTTAAAGGACGTCTTCCCATCATTAAAAAACATGTGACGACTATTACAACTTTAGGGAAGCATATTGATGTATTGGTAACAGAACGCGGAATTGCCATCAATCCATTGAGAAAAGATTTGTTAGAGAAATGTAAACAAAGCCTTCTTAAAATTAAGACAATTGAAGAATTGTATCAAGAGGCAATCAACTATACAGGAATACCGAAAGATGTCACAAGAAGTGATGTGCAAATAGGTGTGATAGAAGACCGTACGTACGATAAGATTGATCGACTATATCGAAAATAGGAGGAATCTTTATGCTTAGGTTTGAAGAAGTATTATTAGAGCAAGAACGTGAAACACAGATTGCATTCTTAGAGCGCTATAATCTTGATTATGAATATGATATTGATTATGCTGTTTTGGTGTATGATGATACCCAACTAATTGGGACTGCTTCGCTTGCTCGTAATGTGATGAAATGTTTTTTGGTTGATGAGAAAACGCAAGGAATGCAAGTAATGACAAAAATGTTTGAGCATTTACTTGAGGTTTTAGAAGAACGTGAAATCGACCATTATTTTGTTTATACAATGCCGCATAATGAAGAGATTTTTGAGCAATTAGGGATGCATGTATTGGTGCGAACAATGAACACTGTTTTGCTTGAGGGCGGACGTCATATTAAAGATGTTTTACAAGATTTAAAAGACAAATATTTTCTTGATAACCGTAAAAAGCATTGTGTCATCATCAATGGAAACCCGATGACTTTAGGACATCTATACTTGATTGAAGAGGCTGCGAGAAATACAGAACAGTTGCTTGTTTTTGTCGTGAGCGAAGATGCGTCTAGTTTTCCTTTTCATGATCGTTTTGAGATCATTAAAAAAGCAACAGAACATCTTGAAAATGTGGTGGTTTTACCGACAATGAATTACTTGGTATCAAAAATCACTTTCCCAAAATATTTTCTAAAAGAAGATCAATTAATTGATGAGGAACAAACACTGATTGATGTCTTAATATATAAAGAATACTTTGCTAAGTTTTTTAATATTAAGAAACGTTATTTAGGTGAAGAACCATTTTCTTATAACACCAATAAATACAATCAGGTTTTAAAACAGTATATGAATGGACACATTGAAATTATTCCAAGAAAAGCGATTGGAGAAAATATTATCTCAGCTTCAAAAGTACGCAAGTTATTAAAGGCCAATAAATTAGATAAAGTAAAAGATTATGTCCCGAAAGCTACGTTTGAGTTTCTACAAAGTAAAAAAGGGCAGAGTGTCATCAATCATTTGATTGAACATACCTTAGAGCGACATTGATGAATCCGGTATTAAAAGCAAGAGAACTGCGTGCGAACATGATTGATGAATGGTCAGTCAATCATAGGAATTCTGCAATCCTAGTGTTGAAATTAAATGTGGTCGGTGATGAAAAAAACATCAAAAGAATGCAATTCATTTTGGCTTTTTTTCACCATCAAATTATCAAATTATTTTCTCACCATATTGGTCATTATCAGTTTGTTTCCTCACTTGATGGAGATTATTATATTTACGCGATTGATGAAAAAGGTCGTTTGATCAAAGAACGCACAATAGTTTTAGAAGATCACAATATGATTGGACGATTGGTTGACATGGATGTCTATGATCATGGTGCAATCTCACGTACAGATTTATCTTGTGATTTAAGAACTTGTTTGGTTTGTGAGGAGTATGCGCATATTTGCGCTAGATCAAAACGTCATTCAAAAACTGAAATATTTGATAAAGTAAACCAAATTATTGATGAGTTTTTGGTCAATCATATCAGTACTGAAACCATCAAAGCAATTTATCAAGAACTTGATTTATTCCCTAAATTTGGACTTGTATCTTCTCATGATTCAGGTTGTCATACTGATATGACTTATGAGACATTCATCAAAAGTATCTTTGCGCTAAAACCGTTTATTAAAGAGTATATTGAAGTTGGATTAACAAATGAGTTTCGTCCTGTTGTTTTACAAGAGATTGGGCAACGTGCAGAAAATAAGATGTTTGAGGCTACAGGTGGTACAAATACGCATAAAGGATTGATATTTTTATTGGGTGTGTTTTTGAGTGCGTTGGTTAAGACGGTTCTTGAACATGAAGGAAAAGCGTATTTACAGCAGTCTATTCAAGAGATTACCAAAGATATTGTCGGTGATTATTATGAACATGTGGAAGAAAAACAAGAAAAAACTAATGGCGATATTATCTATTTAAACTATGGGTTGAAAGGGATCAGAGGAGAAGCTTTAAAAGGCTTGCCATTGATTTTTCAAATTCCTTCGTTTGAAGAGATTTACGGTGTTTGTCGTTTGCATGAGTATTTGATTCGGTTGATGGCTGAACTTGATGATACAACGATTGTCCATAAGACCAATTATCAAACACTTATTGAAGTGCAAAAAGACATGAAGTCGATTATTCGTAGTGGCGGATATTGTTTGAATAAAGAGACAGTGCATCGGTTAAGTAAAGAATACAAAACTAGAATGATTTCTCCTGGTGGTAGTGCGGATTTATTGGTGATCAAGATTATTTATGAAGAGTTAAAAGTGTTTTTAAGAGATTAAAAAAAGAATAACAGCGATGTTATTCTTTTTGATTGTAATAGATTGCTTGGTGGAGTTTATTGGCTCTCATATATTTGTCAATCTCATTCATCACAATGAATTTCTTTTTTGTCCATAGAGGTGCGATTAACTGATCTGTCGGTGAATCTCCTGTGAGGCGATGGATGATGATATCTTCTTTTAGATGCGTAATCTGTTTGACGACTATATCACGGTATTCATCTAGTGTGAGAAGATTGAAGGGTTCTTTTGCATAGAGATGACCTAACGCTGTCTTTTTCATCACATGTAGCATATGGATTTTGATTCCTTGGATATCTAGGTTATTGAGAAAGTTGCTTGTTTCTAACATCATATTTGGTGTTTCATTTGGAAAACCATTGATGATGTGGACGACGACGTCTATGTTTCTTTTACGTAGTTCATTAACTGCGTCTGTGAAACATTGTAAATCATGTCCTCGGTTCATCCATAAAGCTGTCTCTTGGTGAATACTCTGAAGACCAAGTTCGATTTGAAGATGGGTTTTTTTAGAGAGTTCTTCTAATAAATCATATTTGGCATCGTCTAAAGCATCGCATCTTGTCGCAATCGATAATCCGATGATCTTTGGCTCAAGGGATAGTGCTTCTTCGAATAATGTGCGCAATGTTTCGACATCTTTATATGTGTTCGTGTTTGCTTGAAAGTAAGCAATGTATAGTCCATTCTTCCATTTTTTTTGCATCATTTGTTTGATGTTTTGAAATTGATCATTTAGGGAGAATGTCTTGTTTCCAGCAAAATCACCACTCCCACTTTCACTACAATAAATACATCCACCAGTGCCTTTTGAACCGTCCTTATTTGGACAAGTGAAATCGCCATTAAGGGCGATTTTAAAGACTTTTTGACCGTATCGTAATTGATAGTAGTTATTGAGCGTATTGTAAGGTTTTTCTTTAGTTCTCATATGCATAATATCACCTACAATTATTTTAGCACATTTTACCCAATTATGGGGTTATATGATATAATAATGCTTGGGTGATGTATATGTACAAACGATTTAGAGATTCTCTGAGTAACCCGCGTGGGTTGGTGGCATACCGAAAAGATCGACTTTGGTTTGTCTTTTTGTATTTATTTTTATTTGCATTATTGATGGGAACTAGAACGTTTATCGATGTGGCGACATATGATGGATTGTCTTTTGCATATCAAGAAAATGTGAAAGAAAATTTTGAAACCGTTGATGGTCGTTGTGATATTGTGGATGGCGTGTATACTTGTGAAGTAGAAGAATCGCAATTCGTTTATGAAGATATTGGAATTAGATTCTTTTTAGATAGCTATGATTCATTTAGTCGTGATCGTTATGCGGATGAACAGTATGCGGTTGTTGTGCATAAAGAGTACGTTAGATTTTTGTTTAATGGGACGATGATGTATGAGCAAGAACTTGCGTCAATAAGTAATTCGCTAAATCAACTTGATTTTGCATTACAAGAAACTGATCCAGAATTATTTTATGATACCTTATTAGGTGGTGTATCAGATTATCTTGTGAGAAACAAATGGGCTTGGGGATTTGGTGCCGTTCTTGTTGAGGTATTACTTGGATTATTATTGTTTGTGTTCTTTGCGGTGGTGAATAGTTATTTCATGTATCGTAGATTTATGCTGATTAAATATCGTGATGTATTGGTGATGACTGTTTATGCATCAACAGCATTGTTTGTGGTGCTTATTTTTGATCAAATGTTTCAGTTTTCATTCTTTATTACATTGCTATTAATCTTTGTGGCATTTAGACAAAATTCTCAGTTAAATGATGAGTTGATGCAGCGTATGATGAAGCATCAAATGAAAGTTCAAGAAGAGCAAAAAGAAAAACCTGATGAAGAAAATGATGAAACAGAAGACATTGAAGAAGAAGATGATTTTGACAAGTTTGAATGATGCTTGCATTTTTGAAAGTGTTGTGCTAAACTTTAATAGAAATCAGGGACCTAGAAGTAGTATGTCTTAAGCAATTATAGAGACTTTGCGGTTGGTGTAAGCAAAGATTGTGAGAGATTGAATTAGTCTAGTGAGATGTTTTGGTGCAGCGCGTAAGCCAAAACCGTATATCTGCGTTAAAGAGTCGAGTGCTAAGTAGATTAGAACTTAAGGTGGTACCGCGGAATATTTTCGTCCTTATATAATAATATAAGGGCGTTTTTTTATAGAAAAAGGAGTGAATATGATGGAATATAATCACGAGAAGATTGAAAAGAAATGGCAAGATCATTGGTATCAAAACAAACGTTTTGCAGCCAAAGATTTTGGTGATAAAGAGAAATATTATGCATTGGTGGAATTTCCTTACCCATCAGGAGCAGGAATGCATGTGGGACATATTCGTGCATATTCTAGTTTGGAAATTGTTGCGAGAAAACGTCGAATGGAAGGGTACAATGTTCTATTTCCGATAGGGTTTGATGCATTTGGGTTGCCTACAGAAAATTATGCGATCAAGACAGGGATTCATCCGCGTGTTGTCACAGATGAAAATATTGAGAAATTTACCAATCAGTTAAAGATGGCAGGTTTTAGCTTTGATTTTGATCGAACAGTTGATACGACAGATGAATCGTACTATAAATGGACGCAATGGATATTCTTGCAGTTATTTAAAAAAGGACTTGCTTATCGTGACAAAACATATGTCAATTATTGTCCGAGTTGCCAAGTAGTTCTTTCGAATGAGGAGAGTCAAGGTGGGAAGTGTGACCGTTGTGATTCTTCAGTTGTACAAAAAGAAAAAGATGTGTGGTTCTTAAAAATCACTGAATATGCAGAAGAACTACTCAAGGGATTAGATGAGTTAGAGACGCTTCCTAGAATTAAGACAGAACAAGAAAACTGGATTGGAAAATCTGTTGGTGCTCATGTGCATTTTCCTGTGAAAAATAGTAAAGAAGAACTGAAAGTATTTACGACGAGACCAGATACACTTTTTGGTGCGACGTTTATGGTGATTGCACCGGAACATCCTTTGCTTACGAGTATGCATGATGAAATTAAAAATATGCATGAGGTACACCAATATCAAGAAGAAGCAAGAAGAAAAACGGAGTTTGAGCGTGTCGAACTTTCAAAGGATAAAACGGGGGTTAGATTAGATGGTGTAAGTGCGATAAATCCTTTAAACAATAAAGAAATACCTATTTTTGTTGCTGATTATGTAATGATGGGGTATGGGACTGGTGCGATTATGGCTGTACCAGGACATGATACGAGAGATTATGAGTTTGCCACGAAGTTTCATTTGGAGATTATTGAAGTCATTAAAGGTGGAGACATTTCTGTCGAAGCTTATACTGATACAGATACTGGTATCATGGTCAATAGTGGTTTTATCAATGGTTTAGAAGTAAATGAAGCAATTGACCAAATGATTGATTATCTAGAGAAAGAGAAACTCGGAGAAAAAGCAATCAATTATAAGATGAAAGATTGGGCATTTAATCGTCAGCGTTATTGGGGAGAACCAATTCCAATTGTTCATTGTGAACAATGTGGAATGGTTGGAGTGCCAGAAGAAGAGTTGCCTGTAAGATTACCTAAAATAGAAGCGTTCGCTCCTTCAGCTGAAGGGGAAAGTCCGCTTAAAAATGTTGAAGAGTTTGTGCAAACAACTTGTCCTAAATGTGGTGGAAAAGCAACGCGTGAAACAGATACGATGCCGCAATGGGCTGGAAGTAGTTGGTACTTCCTTCGTTACATTGATCCACGCAATGATGAAGTGTTCGCTGATTTTGATAAATTGAAATATTGGATGAATGTTGATTGGTACAATGGTGGAATGGAACATGTGACGAGACATGTTATCTATTCAAGATTTTGGCATTTATTCTTACACGATTTGGGAAAAGTACCAACGAAAGAACCTTATCAAAAAAGGACTGCACAAGGGATGATTCTTGGGACTGATGGTGACAAAATGTCGAAAAGTAAGGGAAATGTGGTTGATCCAATTGAAATCATAGAAGAATTTGGAGCGGATACATTGAGACTGTATACCTTGTTTATTGGTGATTATGAACAAAGTACACCTTGGAATGAACATGGTGTCAAAGGGGCTCGCAGATTTTTAGAAAAAGTGATTCGACTTTATGATAAAGTAACGGATAAACACAATGATAGTTATCAAACATTGTTGCATCAAACAATCCAAGCAGTTTCAGATGATATTGAACATGTGAAGTTTAATACGGCTATTGCAAAGTTGATGACGCTTGCCAATGAGTTGACAAAAGCGGATTATATTGATCGAATAGATTTTGAAGTGCTTTTGAAATTATTAAATCCATTTGCACCACATCTTGCAGAAGAGTTATGGTCAAAGATGGGACATCAAGAAGATTTGGTTGAGGAATCTTGGCCAATGTATGATGAAGAGAAATTGATTGAAGATACAGTTGTCATGGTCATTAGTATTAATGGAAAAGTACGTGACAAAATTGAAGTAGCACGAGATACATCAAAAGAAGAAGTGTTAAAAGTGGCACTTTCACGTGAAAGAATTGTAGAATTATTGGATAATCAAGTGCCGAAAAGGACAATTGTTGTACCAAACAAAATCGTCAATATCGTTATATAAAGCCAAAGGTGGTCATCACAAGATGATTGCCTTTTTTTTCATCAAAAAAAATTGAAAATATCTTTGATAAAAGCGCTTACTTCTTGTATAATGAATAATGTGAAAAAAGTTGATCAATGGTATGGGGTGGTGCCGGATGATAGAAGAAGATGAAAAAGAACAAAACACTAGTCCTTTTCATGAGATGTATGGATATCGTCAAGAGGGATACAATGTTGGTGAAGAAGAAAAACCTTTGCATTTTTTGTTTAAAATAGGGTTTATTGTATTTGGAATCATCTTTCCGTTGTTTGCCTTTTTCTTTTATATTATTTGGAAACATGATCGTCCAAAGGATGCAAAGTGGCCTGGGATTGGGTTTCTACTTGGTTTTTTAATTAATTTCGGCGCAGAAGTCTTTCAATTTGTCATGAATTTAATTAGATACGGACACATTTAATAATATAGGAAAAACGAGTGTAAAGCATCAACAAGAAAGATTTCGCACGTTGTTTATGAAAATACTAAATTATAATTTTAATTGTAAATACCATAACAAAGAGGTTAAAAGGATGTTTTTAAGACTTCTGAAACAGTGAAAACATCTTGATAAACGAGCGAAATTATGGTACAATTAAATAAAATAAAAGTAAAAACATAAAAATGTGAGCCGTGAAAACGGTTTTTGACTCTTTACTAAATTTTCATTACATGATATAATTGCTTAAAAGTTAACGTATGATGGGTTAGTGCAACCTATTTTACCCTAGACTTTTTGGTACCGTTTACATTGTTATGAATTTTCATATAAGTTTTACAAAGCTTGTTTGATTGTAAATTTTATATGAAATTTATATATTTGATTATTTTTTAATCAAACAAAAAAGAGAGGAGATATAATTTTGAAAAAGTTATTTTTAGTTTTAACAGTAGCTTTATTGACATTTGGTATTACTGCTTGTAAACCAGGTGAAGACCCTGAAGATCCGGATGATCCAATAGTTGCGGCACCGGTAATCGAAGGTGTTGAAGATGTTGACATTACTGTGGGGGACGAGTTCGATCCAATGGACGGCGTTTCTGCAACTGACGAAGTAGATGGAGACTTAACTGACGACATCGAAGTAAGTGGAACAGTAAATGTTGATGAAGTTGGTGAATACACAGTAACTTATAGTGTTACAAATAGTGGAGGTAAAACTACTACTGAGAGTCGTGATGTAACAGTTAACGACCTTCCATTAACACTACCTACTGGATTCTTCAACTATCGTTTTGCTAGTAGTGAATTAAGAAACACTTTCTTTGCTGCAGCAGAAAATTATTTATTAACTACCGTTGATGGAGGTATTCCTGTATTTGCGAACGCTGGATTTAACATTTACAGTGGACGTTTACAATTACCTGTTGATGTACATGTTCCAGTAATGGGATTCGGTACTGCATTTGCGACTATGTCTGCAGATGACTCAACTGTATTGATGGATGATGGGCAACCTGGTAATGTTGGTGAGTATACTTACCGTGGTTCATTAACAGACAACCCTACTACATTCCAACAATGGTTATATGATGACTCAATTAGTGCTGATGTTATCACTTGGTTCTTAGATGCACCTTATACTTATTTGTTCAATGATACAATGGACGGATATGATTTAGTGCCTTCTATGGCTGCTGATATGCCTCAACCTGTTGACGAAACAATTACTGAAACTGGTATGACTGTATCAAAAACTTGGCAAATTCCTATACGTGAAGGTTTAGAGTGGACTTTCCATGAAGACGTTGCTTATGATACTAGTGCTTGGGACAACACAATTGATGCAAATGACTTTGTAGCAACTTACAAACGTGCATTAGATGAAGGTTGGTTCCGTGCAATTAGTGGTGGTGGAGACTTCTTTACTCAATCAAATCGTATATTAAATGCTGAAGCTTATTATGATGGCGATGCTACTTGGGAAGAAGTAGGAATCAAAGCTGTTGACGATTATACTATCGAGTTTGTATTTGCAAACGACATGTCAGAGTGGAACGTTGCTTATTGGATGGGATCATTTGTAATGGGACCTGTTCACTTAGAAATGTGGGACGCTCTAGATGCTGATGGTGAAGCATATGGTACTACACCAGAAAATACTGCTTACAATGGTGCTTACCAAATGACTTATTACCAACCAGACTCAATTGTTCGTTATGCGAAAAACCCTAACTTCCATAGTCCTGATCTATACTTCTATACTCATTTAGATTACAGAATTATTGAAGACCAAGAAATTCGTTGGCAAGAATTCTTAGCTGGAAAATTAGAAGCTGCTTCAGTTCCTACAGCGAACTATGACGCAGTTGCAAATGATCCAAGACTTAAACGTGTTCCTGGAGCGACTACTTTCCGTATTATGATTAACGGATTAGGTAATGTAGAAGCGCAACAAGAACAATTCCCTGGAAGTACTTATACACCTGAACCTATTTTAGCTAACCAAGACTTCAAACGCGCAATGTATTTCGCGATTGACCGTCAAGAACTTGCTGAAGGTGTTATGAAAACTAGCCAGACTCAACAATTCTTATTTACTAGTGCATACTTCGTAGATCCTGCGAGTGGTGTACCATTCCGTAACACAGAAGAAGCAGACAGAGTAGCAAATGGATTATCTCCAGATACTTATGGATTTAACCCTGACTTAGCGGAAGCTTATTGGACTGCTGCAATTGATGCTTTAGTTGCTGATGGAACTTATAGTCCTGGCGACACAATCTCAATGGAATTGCGTGTATTTAGTGGTTCTGAATCACAAGTATTATTCGGTGAATTTATTGAAACTTCATTCGAAAATATCTTCAATAGTGAAGAACACGATATTAGTGTAGATATCACTGTTGTACCTACAGCGTTCCCAGATATTTATTACAACTTCATGATGACTGGTGACTTTGACCTTTCTATCGGTGGTATTAGTGGATCAACTCTAGATGCTGCAAGCTTCTTAGACGTATTTGCTGATGACAACCGTGGTGGATTTACGTTGAACTGGGGTATTGATACTTCAACAGCGGAAATCGAAGTTGAATACTTTAACCCTTATTTAGGTGAAGAAGTACGCGAACTTTGGTCATACAATGCAATCACTAGTGTATTAAATGGTGAAAAATATATCGCAGAAGGTGAAGAAGCTGTTGTACCTGCTGCAAAAGATTTCGAACATACACCTACGACTGTTACATTTACTGTAGACCAATTCAACAACTCTAACTTTGAAAACTTTAGTTATACATTAGAGTACTATGATCCAGCTGCTGGATACTTAGAAGTTGAAGGTCAAGTTGATGTACCTATCACATCTGCACAAGTTACAATTGAAGGATTAAACCCTGCATTTGATGATTATCCAACTACTTACCTCGGTGATTACCAAGTAACAATTAATTTTGATTACGCTACCGAAGAAGACAAAACTGGATCATCAGTTGCTCCATGGTTTATGCAACCTGAAATCATCTCTGAGTCTAGCGAAGTATCTGTTGATGCAACATCTGCAGTATTAGCGATTACAGTTGATGAATCAGATTATGCAAGAACTGTAACTAGCGTTGAAGTATTAGATTATGCTGATTATTCAGATGCTGGTGCCGTAGTTGATTTCTCTGACTTAGCTAATGTATCTATTACAGGATTAAGTGCGGAAACTACTTACATGGTTATCTTTACATTTGATGACGGAAACGAATCTTATGTACTTGTAACTACTCCTGCAGCAGAATAACAATTAAAGAAACAAATATTTTGAATTAATTCAGTAACTTACACTTGCAAACCATCTTTGCATAAAGCTGGATGGTTTGCTTGTTGTATGTTTACATTGATAAGTAATCTATATTTTTTTTCTAAAAAAGCGGTTCAATGACTGTTTTACACTTAACTATGAATATGATGAATTCTATGGATTATGGTAAAACAATTACGATCATCAAACATTCTTAATGGAATGATAAGAACAGAGCGATTTGAATTGAACTTTTTTTATATATTTCAATAAGAACAACTTATTGGACATTTGATTTAGATACACTACATGAAATGTGCAATAAGAATGATTTTTACAATTTTTATTTGTAAATAATTGGATTTACTACCGAGAAAGATTACGTTGTAATCCAGTAGAATTTTTAATAATAAACAAAACTATTCTTATAGAAAGAAGGCAACCAATATGCTGAGATATATTGCAATTAGGACTGTATGGATTTTTATCGTCCTAGTTTCGTTTTTATCGATTTTATTTATAACAATTCGATTGGTTCCAGAATATCCACCAACAGAAGAAGATGCGAAGGCAATTTATTATGCGCGTCAAGTAAATGATGGATATATGACTTCTTATGTTGAAGATGATCCGGCTGTAGTGGCCTCAATCATTGATAATACATACGAAAGATGTAGTGGTTGTGCATATTTACAAAATGGAGACATTTTCCGTGTATATGTACCGGTACCAATCATTCAACAATATACGGCTTGGTTAACTAATATAGTAACTGAGTGGGACTGGGGAGTCTCTACAAGGATTTCTGTTAATACACCTGTTTATGATATTTTCAAAAGCAGATTACCTGTAACAATTCGCATCAACTTCTTAAGTTTGCTAGTATTTATGCCTGTAGGATTTATTTTAGGGATTATTGCCGCTCTTAAGAAGAATAAATTAACTGATAACGTTATTTCATTGGGTGTTATGATATTCATTTCTGTCCCTAACTTCGTTGTTATGTTATTTATGGTTATGATATTTGGATATAGTTTGGGATGGTTACCAACGCAGTTCCCAGCACCAGACGTTACTGGAATGGTTCGATATACAAGTTTGGTATTGCCAGTACTTGGTTTATCATTTGGAGCGATTGCCGGTCTTACACGTTTAACACGTGCTGAGTTAACCGAAGTACTAACATCGGATTTCTTATTGCTTGCGAGAACCAAAGGATTAACTCGTAAACAAGCAGTTATTCGTCATGCTTTAAGAAACTCAATGGTACCACTAGTACCTAGTATTATCTTTGCGTTTGTTACATTATTAAGTGGATCAGTAATCATTGAACGTATTTATTCGATTCCTGGTATGGGACGTGTTTATCTTGATGCACTAACACCACAAAACTTCGATTATAATTTAATTTTAGCGTTATCTGCATTCTATACATTCATTAGTTTATTTGCGGTATTACTTGTTGATATGAGTTATGGTATTGTTGATCCTAGAATTAGAATGGGGGCAAGAAAATAATGGCTGATAAAGAAAAATTTGATAATCTTGGTCCTGAGAACTTTGAGTTCGTACAAAGAGATGAAAAGATTTATGATAAAAGATTTGAAACAAAACCAATCGGGTATTTTAAAGATGCGATGATTCGTTTTAGAAAAAATAGAACAAATGTTGTTGCTACAATGATTTTATTATTCTTAATTTTAATGGGTATTTTCGTGCCGATTGTAACAACGAAAAACTATGAAGAATTAGAAATTCAATTGCAAAATTTACCACCTAGAGTTCCGATTTTAGAAAATTTGGGATTCATGGATGGTACACAACATTTAACGGAACAAACAGCTGATATTAATGCATATGATCCGGAATTAGGGCTTTATTACCCTCAAGGGTATAATCCTGATTTAATTGTTGAAGGTTCATTGGAAAATAACGAGATTTTTTGTACCGATAACAATGAGACCTGTGTCGGTGGACAAGTGGTTGTTGGATTGAGTAAAGACCATTCATCGTTGACATTTTCAAGAGATGGTATTATTACTTTTGATGAAACACAAAATCCACAAATAACAGTGGAAATATTTGAAATAATTAGTGATGATCCTAATGCAGTTTTGAATGTAAATATTTTATACAACTTTGGTAGTTCAACTGCGACTTTAGGAGAAATTACGGAAGCGGGAACATATACGTATGATCTATTTGAGATTATAGATGAACCTTCTCCGCTTTATGGACAAATTTCGTTTGAGTTGCTTGCTTCACAGCAATCAAACACAAGCGTTTCATTTACAAATGTACAAGTGACTGATGATTCTGCGGAATCACCTCTTGTTGATGATACAGGCTTGGCGATTAGAGCTTATAAACTTGGTGTTGCAAATACTGGTACTATTAAACGTAGTCAAGGTATAATGGTTCAAACTTCATTTGATTACAAGATTTATGAAGAAGTATTTGGTGACAAACATGTGCCTGTCTTCTCGGCAAACGATTTCGATCAAATAATGATTGACAATGCCGATGTTTGTACATTGCCTGAAGATATGGATAATATTATTGGTTGGGAATTTGAAGAAGGATGTCCAATTGTTCGCGTTAATGGACGTACTGAACCTACTGAAGGTCCAGATGGAAACTTCTATTTCTCATATGATTTAGTGTTAGATTATGCGATTTATCGTGGTTATGAAGAGATTCCATATTTCTTCTTTGGTACAAATGGTGGAGGTAAAGATTTCTTCGCACTTGTGTGGTTGGGTCTTAGAACTTCATTGTTTATTGGATTAATTGTCGCACTAATCAATATCTCTATTGGTATTGTTTATGGAGCGATTGAAGGATATTATGGTGGAACTGTCGATTTACTCATGGAGCGTTTTGGTGAGATAGTTGGACGAATTCCATTCCTTGTATGGCTAGGTCTGTTTGTTATTTGGCTTGGTCCAGGACTGTTAACACTGGTCGTATTATTGACCGTTACCGGTTGGCTTGGTGTTGCAAGTACAACGCGTACACAGTTCTATCGTTATAAAGGTCGTGAGTATGTACTTGCATCAAGAACAATGGGTGCAAAGGATTCACGCTTGATTTTCCGTCACATTTTACCAAATGGTATCGGAACAATTATTACAGCGAGTGTTTTGATGATTCCTGGTGTTATATTTGCTGAATCAACAATTTCATACTTAGGATTTGGTATTGGACATGGACAAGCATTTAAATTGTTCGGATTGTTTGAACTTTCTGGTGTTTCAATTGGTGTATTATTAGCTGATGGACGTACTGCTTTGGTTCAAAGACCATATTTAACTGCGTTTCCTGCGCTGATTATTTCAATTTTGATGATCACATTTAATATGTTTGGTAATGCGCTTAGAGATGCATTTAATCCTTCACTAAGGGGGTCTGAATAATCATGGAGAAAAATATAAAATTATCGGTTAAAGATTTAACAGTTTCATTCCGTACAACACAAGGTTTGGTTCGTGCGGTTCGTGGTGTTAGTTTTGATTTAACTGAAGGAGAAACATTAGCAATTGTTGGTGAATCAGGTTCAGGTAAAAGTGTTTCAAGTAGAGCAATTATGGGTATTTCTGCTGGTAATGCGATTGTCGAAGACGGTTCAATCATTTATGAAGATCAAGATTTAACGAAAATTAGTGAAGAAAACTTCCATGAAATTCGTGGAGATAAAATCGGAATGATTTTCCAAGACCCGATGTCAAGTTTAAACCCTATTATGAAAATAGGTAAACAAATTACTGAGGGGATATTAATTAATGGGCATCGCTTAAAAGATCGTTATGTTAAGTTGATTCATCAACCTAGAATGGATTTAGCGAATGCCAAAGCTGAAAAGAAAGAAGCAATTAACTTATTCAAGTTTAGAAAATCACAGTTAGCAGATGATGAAAAAGTAGAAAAATTGCCTAAATTAAAAGCTGACTTAGATAAAAAAATTGAAGAGTTAAATACTAAAATTAAAGAAGCAAGAGCTGCGTTGAAAGAAGAAATTCCAAAAGCAAAAGCAATCATCAAAAAGGAATGGAAAGATGAAAAAGCACGTGTAGCAAAAGAAGTTTCTGCTGTGAAAGAGAAAATGAGCGGTGCTAGTCCTGAAATGCAAGCTAAATACAAAGATGAAATAGAAACATTAAAAGAAAATTTACGTCGATATAAAAAAGTAACACGTAAAGAAGCACGTGATCGTGCAATTGAGGTTATGACTGAGGTTGGGATACCTGAACCGAAAAAGCGTTTGAAACAATATCCATTCCAGTTTTCTGGAGGGATGCGTCAACGTATCGTTATCGCAATTGCTTTAACAGCGAATCCAGATGTATTAATTTGTGATGAGCCTACTACAGCATTAGACGTGACGATTCAAGCGCAAATCTTGGAATTGATTAAACGTTTAAAAGAAGAACGTGGAATTAGTGTTATCTTTATTACCCATGACCTTGGTGTTGTGGCAAATATGGCAGACCGTGTGGCAGTTATGTATGCAGGGAAAATTGTAGAGATTGGTACTTCTGAAGAGATTTTCTATAACCCTAAACATCCATATACTTGGGCGTTATTGGCTTCTATGCCTGACTTAAACTCAAAAGATCGCTTGAGTTCGATTCCAGGAACACCACCTAATATGTTGTTCCCTCCAAAAGGAGATGCGTTTGCTGATCGTAGTAAATACGCAATGAGAATTGACTTTGAAAAAGAGCCACCTTATTTCAAAATTTCTGATACACATTATGCTGCTAGTTGGTTACTCCATCCTGATGCACCTGAGGTTGAAAAACCACCGATTATTCAACAGCGTATCGATGAATTTAGAAAAGAAGAAGAGGTGACGAAATAATGGGCGCAAGAGAAAATAAAGACACTCCAGTATTAAGTGTTCGAAACCTCAAACAACATTTTAAAAGTGGTTTTGGTAAAAACAAATTGGTTGTAAAAGCAGTAGATGGTGTCTCATTTGATATTTACAAAGGTGAGGTATTTAGTTTGGTTGGTGAGTCTGGTTGTGGGAAAACTACAACTGGTCGTACAGTCATCAAACTATATCAACCAACAGATGGCGAAGTATATTTCTTAGGAAAACGTATTTCTGCTGGATATGAAGGTTTAAAACAAGAGATTAAAGATATTAAGCGTGATACAAAAGCAAAGCTTGCTGAATTAAAAGAAAGTGGAGCATCTGAAGAAGAAATTTCGCGCGTACAAGATGAAAAAAATGAACGTATTTCGGAAATCAAAGCGGAAATCAAATTGCGTAAAGAACAAACAGCTGATGAAGATATTGAACACATGAAGAATATGCAAATGATTTTCCAAGATCCAATTGCGTCACTGAATCCACGTATGGTTGTAAAAGAAATTATTGCTGAGGGACTTCGTATTGCAAACGTGAAGGATAAAGATGTCATTAATGATCGTGTAAACGAGATGTTAGAGACAGTTGGACTTGTACGTGAACATGCGAGCCGTTATCCACATGAGTTCAGTGGTGGGCAACGTCAGCGTATTGGGATTGCCCGTGCGCTTGCTGTTTCTCCAGAATTTATAATTGCTGATGAGCCAATTAGTGCGCTGGATGTTTCGATTCAAGCACAAGTAATTAACTTACTGAATGATTTACGTGATGAGTTTGGAATTACTATTATGTTTATCGCTCATGATTTATCCGTAGTGAAATATTTTAGTGATCGAATTGCGGTTATGTATTATGGTAAATTGGTGGAATTGGCTTCAAAAGAAGAACTCTTTAAAAATCCATTACATCCATATACAAAATCATTATTATCAGCAGTTCCTGTACCGGATCCAATTCATGAAAAAACGCGTCAAAGAATCGTGTATGATCCATCGATGCATAATTATGAGGTCAATGGGCCAGAATTACATGAGATTACTCCAGGACATTATATTTACGCGAATGAAGCGGAATTAAAAGAGTACAAGAAAGAAATGACTAAATAGTGAATAAAAGACTCAAATACTTTGTCGTTACGTTACTGATTAGTGCACTGATTATTTATCTTGTGCACTACACAATTTTTGATAATTTATATACGTTTAAAAGTATATCTAATGCAATTTTTGTTGTTGGACTCATGATGTTCTTTGTGAGTTTGATTAGTATCACAGATGCAGATAAAATATTTCGAATTGCGGTGTATAGTTTCAAATCTATTCGTCGTAAGACAAACAAAAAGTATCGAACATATTATGATTACGCACTCGACAAAGAGAATGAAAAAATGATTCCTTTTGCTTTAGAAATGATGTTAATTAGTATATTGTATTTTGCGATTGCATTTTACTTATCTCAGCGTTATTTCGACTCGCTTTAGGAGATTCTAACTGTAATTTAGGCAAGGCCCATTGGCTTTGCCTTTTTTAAAAACCTTTTAAATTAAAATTGCGCAAGATGTTGAATATAAAGAACTTTAATGTTATAATATTTTTGGCTTAAAAGCGCTTTCATATTTTAACGAGATTATCTCGCAAAGGGGGAAGAAATGGCTTTTTGCATTTCATACAAATGAGAAGAAGAATAACATTTATAGCAGGACATTATGGTAGTGGTAAGAGTGAGATTAGTGTCAACCTTGCGATTCAAGATAAACTGAATTATTTGGTGGATCTTGATGTGGTGAATCCGTATTTCCGCTCGCGTGCTTTAAAAGAGTTGCTTGACGAGCATGATATTACGTTGGTTGAATCAACGATTGAGGGGAAATTAAATAGTGATATGCCTTACGTTTCTGGTAAAGGTAGATTCCCGTTACAACACAAAGAGGTTACAGCGATTTATGATCTTGGTGGAACAGAAAACGGAACACGGGTATTGCATCAATTTATTGAATATATTGAAGACCTTAAGGAAGTCGATTTTTTATGTGTAGTGAATATTTTTAGGCCAGAGACGGCAACGACTAAAGATATCTTAAAAACCATTATGATGTATGAAGCGGAAACACAATTGAAGATCACTGGGTTGATCAACAATACGAATCTAATGGGTGAAACAACACAAGAGATGATTGATGAGGGTGAGAAAGTATTACAGGAAGTATCTAAGATATTAGATATACCTGTGCTTTATACAGTAATTGAAGAAACAAAACAAAATCTAACATGCGCATTCGGAGAAAGATTAGATCTTAACCGATATGTCGCAAAAAAATGGCTATAGGAGGCAAATAATGGCAAAAGGTAGAATCATCATTGACGAGGACAAGTGTAAAGGCTGTAATTTATGTACATTTTATTGTCCTGTTCATATTCTTGAACTGAACAAAGAAAAAACCAATGCAAGGGGTTATACTCCTTTGATGGTGACGGATCCAGACAAATGTATTGCATGTTCTTTTTGTGCGATGATGTGTCCAGATTCAGTGATTACAGTAGAACGTTTTATAAAGGAGGATAATCATGGGTAAAGTATTGATGAAAGGGAACGAAGCAATGGCATTGGCCGCAATTAAAGGTGGATGTGATGCATTCTTTGGATACCCAATAACACCACAAAATGAACTTCCTGAGTACTTGAGTAAACATATGCAAGCAAATGGACGTGTATTTGTTCAGTCAGAAAGTGAAGTCGCTGCAATCAACATGGTGTATGGTGCTGCAGGAGCAGGAGCTCGTGTGTTGACATCATCTTCAAGCCCTGGTATTGCGTTGAAGCAAGAAGGGATTACTTATATAGCTGGAGCTGAGTTACCAGCTGTCATCATCAATGTTATGCGTGGTGGACCTGGATTAGGTGGAATTCAACCTTCTCAAGGGGATTATAAACAAATTACACGTGGTGGGGGAAATGGTGATTATTATTTGTATTCTTTGGCACCAGAGTCATTACAAGAAGCAGTAGATTTGATTAAGGAATCATTTGAAATTGCTGATTATTATCGCAATCCTGTTATGATAGCTGTTGATGGATTGATTGGGCAAATGATGGAGCCGGTTGATTTCGATCATGAAGTGAAGAAATGGGATTTAAAACCGAAGGATTGGGTTGCTGATGGAGATCGTAAAAGTCATCCAAAAAACATCATCAATTCATTGTATTTAGATCCAACTGATTTAGAAAATCATAACTTAAAATTAAAGAAAAAATATGATGATATGAAAGCCAATCATCAACGTTATGAAATGATCAATATGGAAAATGCTGAAATTGCAATTGTGGCATTTGGTAGTACATCACGTATTGCGAGAACGGCGATTCAATTATTGAAAGAACAAGGTGTGAATTGTGGGATATTACGTCCAATTACTATTTATCCGTTCCCAGAAAAAGCATTCAAAGAACTACCGAAAGAAGTAAAAGATTTGGTTGTTGTTGAAATGAATACTGGTCAAATGATTGACGATGTTAAGATTGCAACAATGGGTACACACAATATTCATTTCTATGGTCGTGTTGGAGGAATTGTTCCTGAGGCTGAAGAAATTGTGGATGCGGTGTTGAAAGCACGAGGTGAATCAAATGAGTAATACGAAAATTGTATATGAGAAAAGCAAAGCGTTAGAGGATGTTCATTTAAGTTATTGCCCGGGATGTACGCATGGTGTGATTCATAAGTTGGTTGCGGAATCTTTGGTTGAACTAGATATATTGGATAGAGCTGTTGGAATAAGTAGTGTTGGTTGTAGTGCATTAAATTATGATTTCTTTACATGTGATATGCAGCAAGCAGCGCATGGACGTGCACCTGCGGTGGCTACAGGAATCAAACGTTTTAAACCAGATAGTATTGTCTTTACATATCAAGGTGATGGAGATTTAGGTTCAATTGGAATCGCTGAAGCGATTCATGCTGCCCATCGTGGAGAAAATATGACGATTGTCTTTGTCAATAACGCAATTTATGGAATGACTGGTGGACAAATGGCACCAACAACATTGATTGGTCAAAAGACGACTACGAGCCCTGAAGGTAGAACAGAAGCACAAGCGGGACTGCCTTTAAGAATTGCTGAATTGATGGCAACCATACCTGGAGCCACATATATAGAGCGAGTAAGTGTGCATGATCCTAAACATGTGATGAAAGCGAAAAAGGCACTTAAAAAAGCATTTGAAATACAAAAAAATAAACAAGGATTCTCACTGATAGAGTTTATTTCTACTTGCCCAGTAAACTGGGGAATGACACCGAAAAAAGCTGTTGATTGGGCAGTTGATAATATGATTCCATATTTTCCTTTAGGTGTGTATAAAGATAAATTGGCAGGTGAAAACAAATGATTAACGAACAACTAATTATTGCTGGCTTTGGTGGTCAAGGTGTTATGTTGATGGGACAATTGCTTAGTTTTGCCGCAACCAATAAAGATATCAATACGTTGTGGTTTCCTTCTTATGGTCCAGAGACTAGAGGGGGAACAGCAAATTGTAGTGTAACGATTAGTGAAGAAAGTGTCAATAGCCCGGTTATTTCAAAACCAGATTCATTAATTATTATGAACAAACCTTCACTTGCAAAATTTCAAGATAAATTGAAAAAAGATGGTTGTTTGTTCATCAATACATCATTGGTGAAAGATGTACCTATTCGTGATGGTGTCAATGTTTATAAGATTCCTGCGAATGATATTGCTAGTAAACTAGGAAATCCAAAAGTAGCCAATATGGTGATGATGGGTGCGTATTTGGCAGTGACAAAAGTATTTTCACAAGAAGATATCATTGAAGTATTGAAAGAAAAGTTTGTCGGTGAAAAAGCATCTTTAATCGGTATTAATCAAGAAGCATTGAATGAGGGAGCAAAAGCAGTTACATTGTAAGGAGTGATACTATGTTTCGCAATTTTGAACAAGTATTAGATGATGCTAGAAAATTAGAAACAAAAGACTTAATTGTTGTAAAACCAGAAGATAGAGCAATATTAATTGCCATTAATGATGCTTTTCAAATGGGATTAATTCGTCCTGTTCTAGTTGGTGATAAGTTAAAGATATTAGATTTGTTGATGGACTTAGGAATTCGTAAAGATGGATATGAAATCTATAATGCGATTGATCCAAAAGATGCATCATTTATGAGTGTGAAGTTGGCAAACAAACAAGAAAATGCTATTTTGATGAAAGGTCATTGTCAATCCCGTGTATTTCTAGAAGAAATATTGAATAAAGATTATGGATTAACAACAGATCGTTTGATTAGCCATATTGGTGTGTTGGATATTCCGAATTATCATAAACTGTTGTTTATTTCAGATTCGGTGATGAATATCAATCCAACCAAAGAAATGAAAAGAAGTATTACAGAAAATACACTACGCTTTGTAAAAAGCGTTGGGATATTTAAACCGAAAATCGCGATGATTAGCGCGATAGAAGAAGTCAATGATAAAATAGAATCTAGTGTTCATGCTGAAGATCTTGTCAAAGAGTTGCGTGAACAAGATGATTATTATATTGGGGGACCATTTAGTGTCGATGTGGCTATCTCTCATGAGTCTGCAAAAACAAAAGACATCAACAATGTTGTTGCGGGTGATAGTGATATTTTGATTTTTCCAAATATTGAAAGTGCCAATACTTTTTATAAATCTGCAGTCTTTTTAGCAAATGCGACTCCGGCAGGTTTGTTGCTTGGGGCGCGAAATCCGATCGTTTTAACGAGTAGATCTGATTCATATAAGTCTAAGTTGTATTCAATTGCACTTGGTGTTGTGAGCACTGATATTGTATGAAAATATTGGTGATTAATCCTGGGTCTACATCTACGAAAATTGGAATTTTTGAATACGAAGATAAAATTAAAGAACTTGTTATTAGACATAACAAAGAAGAATTGAATCAATTGGGTACTGTGATTCAACAGTTGAATTATCGGTTAGATCAAATCAATCTCTTTTTAGAAAAAGAGGATGTTTCGCATGAGCAATTTGATGGATACATTGCTAGAGGTGGACTTGTGAAGCCTGTCGAAAGTGGTATCTATGAAGTTAATGATGCAATGCTTGAAGATCTAAAAAGTGCAAAATATGGTGAGCATGCTAGTAATTTGGGTGCCATTATTGCGCATCACTATGCTGAAAAATATGGTAAAAAAGCTTACATAGCTGATCCGGTGGTTGTTGATGAAATGACAACTACTGCAAAGATTTCTGGGTTGAATGGAATTAGTCGAATTCCCATTTGGCATGCCTTAAATCAAAAAGCAGTTGCGCGTAAATATGCAAAAAAAGTTGGCGTGAAATATGAGGATTTAAATCTGATTGTTGCACATCTAGGTGGAGGTATTAGTGTTGGATATCATAAACGTGGTCGCGTAAGTGATGTCAACAATGCCCTTGATGGAGATGGTCCGTTTAGTCCTGAACGTACAGGTGGGTTACCAGTTGCAGGAGTGTATGAACTCGCTTTTGGTGGAGATTTCACTTTAGAACAAATGAAAAAAATGAACCATGGATTTGGTGGAATGTATTCATATTTGAACACAAGCGATGCAGAAGAAGTGAGTGATATGATTGCTTCAGGTCATTTTCTTGCAAAAAGGATTGTTAAAGCAATGGTGTATCAAATTGCGAAAGAAATCGGTTCTCTTTATGCCATTACGCGAGGTCATTTAGATGCGATAATCATCACTGGTGGACTTGCTTATAATCAAGATGTCTTACAACCTTTACTTGAATACATTGATCATATTGGTGAAATTGTAGTCTATCCTGGTGAGGATGAACTCGAAGCACTCGCTTATAATTATGTGCGAATGAAGGAAAACAATATTCCTTTGAAAATATATGAATAAACGCTACGTTTGTAGCGTTTTTTATTGTAGTAGAAGATATATTGAGGTATACTGTTAATAATTAAAATGGGGTGATTGGATGGAGTATGTTGTCTTTGATATAGAAACAACTGGTCTAAATACAATGCGTGATCGTATTGTTGAAATAGGTGCTGTAAAAGTACGTGATGGGGAGATTGTATCAACTTTTGATATGTTGATGAATCCAGGTATAAAGATTCCTAGTGAGGTATCCCTCATCAATCATATCACCGATGATATGGTTATGTATGCGTTGCCTAGTCAAGTGGTACTGCATCAGTTTCAAAAATTCGTTGATGGTTGTGATTTTTTGGTTGGTCATAATGCCGCAAGATTTGATTATCCTTTTTTGCTTTCGGAATTTGAGCGGAACAATGTTCATCATCAAAGATTGCCGGTCCGTGATACGGTATTTTTAGCAAAAAATATCGTGCCACATTTAAAGCGATATTCTTTGGCAAGTTTGTGTGAATATTTTAAAATAGTAAATAATGATGCACATAGGGCACTGAGTGATGCGGAAGCGACTTCTCAACTCTTTTCTCATCTTCAAAGAGTAAAACAAGGTCTTTAAGCGTAATGTATGGTTGAGGTGATATGGTGAATTGTAAATATTGTAATCAACCAATTAGTCACACGTTTGCGACTTTGATTTTGCAAAAACAAGTACATCATCATTGTGAAGAACTTTTACTTGATCAATCAAAAGTGATTGCCTATCCATTTTTAGAGGGCATGATATATATTGATTATTTGGTCGATAAACTGCCAGAAAATGCCGATGTTTTCTATCTAGAGCAATGGTATATGTCGGGTAGTATTAAGCGAATGTGTAACGAAGATATGACTGTTTTATTTTTACATGATGAGATAGCAAATGACGATTTATATTTACTTTTTTTATTGGCGAGTCAGCGCTTATATTGGGTCTTTTTGGAGTTTCCGAATATATTTTAATGAAAATATTGTACCTTTATAATATGTCTTTTATTTTCTCTGTGTTATAATATAGATATATTAAATAAGGGAGATGATTACAGTGAAAGTAGAAGTACGCGGAAAAAATGGATTTAAAGTAACTGACGCGATTACGACTTACGCAGCTGATAAGCTGGAAAAGGTCGAACGTTACTTTAAAGAAGAATTGGATGCATTTGTAGTCTGTAAGATTTATAAGGATCACCATAGAGTAGAGGTGACGATCCCGACAAAATACTACACGATGCGTGCAGAAGTTGGCAATCCAGATATGTATGGAGCAATTGATATCGCGATTGACAAACTTGAAAGCCAAATTCGCAAACACAAAACAAAAATTACAAGAAGTCTCCAGAAAAAAGAAGGCGTTAGTGAATTATTTGAAGATGATTTGGATTTGGAAAAACTAGAGCGTGAATTAGTCCATTCTCCTGTCAGAACGAAAAATATTGCACTAGAAGAAATGGATATAGAAGAAGCCATTACAGCGCTTGAGATGTTGGGTCATGATTTTTATATTTTCCGCAATGATGAAACAAAACAAGTGAACGTTGCGTACTTACGTAATGATGGAAAATATGGTGTGATTGAAACGGAATAGTTGCAATCTAAGCCAATGGCTTAGACGTTATAGAAATGGGACAACACTACTTCGGTATGTGTTGTCCTCTTTTATAGGCAAATAAGTGGAAATATTTTTCACAAGTCTTGGAATGAAACGATTGTATAAAGGGGTACTTTTGTGATATGATATTTATGAACTAATGAGGTGAAGATGATGTTTAAGAAATTTTTTGATTTAGGAAAAAGAGAATTAAAAAAGGTAAAAAAAATAGCAGATGAAGTTTTTCTTTTAGAAGATCAAATGAAGGCTTTATCGGAGAGTGAATTACAAGCGAAAACGGAGGAATTTAAAACTCGGTTACAGCAGGGTGAAACACTGGATGATTTACTAGTCGAGGCGTTCGCAGTTGTGCGAGAAGCATCTACTAGATTTTTAAAGATGACCCCATTCCATGTACAAGTCATGGGTGCTGTTGTGATTCATGAAGGAAACATTGCAGAGATGAAAACTGGTGAGGGGAAAACCTTGACAGCTGTTATGCCTGCATATTTAAATGCGCTTGGTGGAGACGGAGTCCATATCGTTACAGTCAATGAGTATTTGGCTGCGCGTGAAGCTGAGGGTGAAATTGGTGATTTGTTTCGATATTTGGGACTGAGTGTTGGTCTGAATAAACGCGAAATGAATAAACAGGAAAAACGTGAAGCTTACCAATGTGATATTTTGTATTCAACAAATAATGAACTTGGGTTTGATTACTTGCGCGATCATATGGTTATTTATGAACGCGATATGGTACAAAAGCCTCTTTCTTATGCAATTATTGATGAGGTTGACTCGATTTTAGTTGATGAGGCTAGAACACCTTTGATTATTAGTGGTGGAACGAAGAATACAGCGAATTTGTATTTACAAGCACAAGCTTTTGCGAGAATGCTTACTGAAGATGATTATGATATTGATATAAAAACAAAGAGTGTAACATTGACTGAAGAAGGAATGTCGAGAGCTGAACGTTATTTTTCAGTAGAAAATTTATATGATTTAGAAAATGTAAAATTACTTCACTCTGTGAACAATGCGATCAAAGCGAATTTTACGATGGATTTAGATGTTGATTATGTTGTACAAGATAATAAAGTCATCATTGTTGATAGCTTTACAGGGCGTTTGATGCATGGACGTCAGTTTAGTGAGGGATTACACCAAGCCTTGGAAGCAAAAGAAGGCGTGGAAATTAAAAAAGAAACGACAACATTAGCTACGATTACATTCCAAAACTTCTTTAGGATGTATTCAAAGTTATCAGGAATGACTGGTACTGCGAAAACAGAAGAAGAAGAGTTTAGAAATATTTATAATATGTTGGTGGTTGAGATCCCAACCAATGAGCCAGTAATTCGTGAAGATGCGAACGATTTGATTTTTGCGACGATGCAAGCGAAATATAATGCGTTAGCCAAAGAGATCGAACGACGTCATAAACTTGGACAACCAATGCTTGTCGGGACAGTGTCGATTGAGACAAGTGAGTTGTTGAGTAAATTGTTGAAACGTCGTGGTGTGAAACATGATGTATTGAATGCGAAACAACATGAACGCGAAGCAGAAATTGTTGCGAATGCTGGACAGAAATATTCTGTTACAATCGCTACAAATATGGCGGGACGTGGAACGGATATTAAACTTGGTGAAGGTGTAGTTGAACTTGGTGGTTTGGCTGTTATTGGAACTGAGAGACATGAATCACGTCGTATTGATAATCAGTTGCGTGGTCGTAGTGGTCGACAAGGAGATCCTGGGTATTCGCGTTTCTTCTTATCTGGTGATGATGAATTGTTGCGTCGTTTTGGTGGAGAAAGATTTAAAAACCAGCTGGCAATGTTAACGAAGCAACGTGATTCAAATGATGAATCACCGATTGATTTTAAAATCTTTAGTCGTATGGTTGAACGTGCGCAAAAACAAATTGAAGGAAACAACTTTGATCGCCGTAAAACGGTGTTACAATATGATGAAGTATTACGTAAGCAACGTGAAATTATTTATCAACAACGTAGAGATATTTTACATTTAGATTCGATTGAAGATATTGTAATCGATATGGTTGATCGTACAATATCATTACTTGTGAGTACCCACACAAAACAAGATAGTAAAGACAACATTGTTGATGGGGAAGCATTGTATAAAGTTTTAGATGGCCGTTATTTCCAAAAGGGTATGTTGGATCAAGAAAAATTATCTGGTTCAATGGACGATGTAAAAGTGTATTTGCAAGAACAAGTAACATTGGATTTGGATGATAAAAAAGCACATTCAGATACTGAGCGCTACAATGAGTTCTTAAAAGTTGTTGTATTGCGTGTTGTTGATACTTTTTGGGTTGAACATATTGATCAAATGAGTGAACTTCGTCAAGGTATTGGATTACAATCTTATGCCCAAATGAATCCACTTCGTGAATATCAAGAAGTAGGTTATCAAATGTTTCATGATATGGTTCAATCAATTGAAGATAGTGTGACTCGTTATGTACTTCGTGCAGTGATGCGAGATAATTTACAACGTGAACAAGTAGCGAAGCCTGTGAGTATGTCTTCGGGTAAAGATGAACTTGAGAAAAAGAAACCACGCACGGTTAATAAAGTTGGACGTAATGATCCATGCCCATGTGGTAGTGGGAAAAAATATAAACACTGTCACGGCAGATAAAAAAATTAGACTCAAGATCTTTCTTGGGTCTTTCTACAAGGTGATGAGGAATGAATAAAGCAGAATTAAAAACAAACGCTGAAGAAGCGAAGATGCATGCATCTTCAGTTTTAGATATGGTCGATAAAAAAGATTTGAATGAAGCCAAAAATCTCTTAGAGGAACGTACTTATGATGCGTCTTTTTGGGATGATCATAAAAAAGCTTCAGTTACAACAAAAGAAATCAAGCGTTTAAAGAATAAATTAAAAGTCATCGAAAATATTGAGCAAGGTATTGAAGATATTACAATCTATTTAGAGTTTTTAGATATGGAAGAAGATGTTGAAAGTGAGCTTCTTGAAAAAATTGATTTATTACGTAAACGTAGTAGTAAATTTGAAGTGGCTTTGCTTTTAAACGGTCCACATGATGATTCGAATGTGATAATGGAAATACATCCAGGTGCTGGAGGAACAGAGTCTCAAGATTGGGCTGATATGCTTTATCGTATGTATCGGAGATATGCAGAACAGAATCAATATGAATTTGAGTTGATTGATTATTTACCTGGTGACGAAGCTGGCTTGAAACGTGTATCCTTTATGTTGAAAGGTGACAATGCGTATGGTTATATGAAAGCTGAAGATGGTGTTCATCGTTTGGTCCGCATTAGTCCATTTGATTCTGGAGGTCGTCGACATACGTCTTTTGCGAGTGTTGGTTGTACACCTGAAATTGATGATGATATTGAGGTTGATATTTCAGAAAAAGACTTAAAAATTGATACCTATCGTTCGAGTGGAGCTGGTGGACAAAGTGTAAACACGACTGATAGTGCTGTTCGAATCACACATATTCCAACGAAAACAGTTGTGACGGTGCAAAATGAGCGTAGTCAAATTCAAAATCGTGAAAAAGCAATGAAAATTTTACGTGCGAAATTGTATTTAATTGAAGAACAAAAACATAAAGATGCGGTTTCCCAATTTAAAAACGATGATCAGGCGAATGCATTCGGATCGCAAATTCGTAGTTATGTGATGCATCCATATTCGATGGTGAAGGACCATCGAACATCTTTTGAGACGGGAAATGTCAATAAAGTAATGGATGGCGACATCGATTCGTTTATTGATGCATATTTAAGATTTTCTGCGAAGGAGGAACAATAATGTTTGGTGGTCGTGGGTTAAGAACAATTAGTGTTTATGAACAATATGCGATGATTACCATAGGGATTGTCCTCATGGTTGCTGGGTTTTATTATTTTTTAATTCCTGCTGATTTGGTGGCTGGAGGCGTGAGTGGATTTGGACTCGTGCTGAATAAAATGTTTGGTTGGACCATTTCACTTGTCGTTTTTGCGATGAATATGTTGTTTTTATTATTGGGATTTTTACTTTTAGGACGAAAAGTATTTTTGCGAAGTATTTATGGTAGTTTATTGTTTCCCTTTGTGTTGTTTTTATTTGAGACATTTTCACCCCTATTAAATATCGAAAATGATTTTACATTGGGTGCTGTTTTTGGTGGTGGATTGCTTGGGTTAGGCTTTGGCTATGTGCTGAAATATGGTGGGACAAGTGGTGGAACAGATATTCCAATTAAGATCTTAAATCAGAAATTTAAGATACCGATTAGTACGGGTATTTATATGATAGATGGAATCATTATTTTTCTAGGTGTTATTGCTTTTTATGAGTTGCATGGGATGACGACAGGTTTGTATGCATTGATTACGATGTTTATTAGTGGGAAAGTAGCTGACATGGTTGTTGTTGGTAGTGATTCGAAGAAAGCGGTTCAAATTATTACAGACAATCCAATTGAGATTAAGCAAGCCGTTTTTGCTAGTATTTTAAGGGGGATTACAGAAGTGCCGATTCAAGGTGGATATACAAATATGAAAAAGACAATGTTGATTACTGTTATTACGAAACAAGAATATTATACGCTTAAGAATATTGTCGCATCGATTGATCCGACGGCGTTTATTTATGTGACCCCTGCATCTGAAATACATGGAGATTTTGAGGAGCGTGGACAAAATGAATAAATTTATCGGAGTATTGACACTGATTGTTGCTTTGGTTGCAAGTTTTTATAGTGGATATTTATACCGCGGGATAGAACCTATAACGAGTGGTGAGATAGATGAGCGTATTGTCGAAGTGATGGAAGAGTTGAAAGAAAATCATTTTTCTCGTCCAACAGAAGAAGATCTTGTACAAGGCGCAATTGATGGAATGATTGCTTCTTTGGATGATCCGTTTACTAGTTATTTTAGTCAAAGTGAACAAGAAGAATACAATCAAGGATTTGAGGAAAGTTATGTGGGAATTGGGATAACGGTGAGTTATGTTGATTCTTTAATTGTAGTGGAACAAGTCTCAACCAATGGTCCGGCTGATCAAGCTGGAATTTTGGTGAATGATGTTATTGCGTTTATTGATGGAGAAGATATTCGAGGAGATGCGTTTTATGAATCAATTTCAAAAGTCGTTGGAGAAGTTGGTTCTTCAGTTGAAATTGGAGTGATACGTCAAGGGGTTGAATTGCCTATCTATTTTGATGTTGAGCGTCAAGTGATTGATAGTCCAAGTTTATCTTATGAAGTGTTTGAAGAGGACGCTAAGATAGTTGGATATATTGATGTGAATACGTTTGGATCTGAAACTGCGAGTTTGTTTAGTGATGCGATTGAAGATTTAGAGGGAATGAATATTGATGGATTGGTGATTGATTTACGTGACAATGGTGGTGGATATTTATCTGCTGTTATTGATATGCTGGATGAGTTTTTAATTGACAATGGAAAACCAATGTTTTCAACCGAATATTATGCCAACGGGACATTTAGAAGAGATGAGTATTTTGCGACCAATACAGAAGAAAAACCATACGATATTGTAACCTTGATTAATGGAAATAGTGCGAGCGCATCTGAGGTCTTTGCAAGTTCGATGCAGGAACATGGTGGTCATTTGGTGATTGGGACAACGTCATATGGTAAAGGGACAATGCAAACAGATATACCTTTGCAAGCAGTCATTGGTGATAGTATCCATTTAACGATTGGAAAATGGTTTACATCAAATGAGGGATGGGTCCATTATGATGGAGGAACAGATGGTGTAGTTCCAGATATCATTGTTGAGCAAGATGATGTGATGCGTGCTTATAAAGTATTCTTGCTTGAAGAAGAAGAGATTGTTTATGATACAGTTAGTTCAAGACTCACAAATATTCAAATCATTTTAAATGGGATGGGATATTCAGTGAGAATTGATGGGTATTTTGATGATGAAACCCAACAGGCGTTATCGGATATACAAATGAATAATGGTTTGATGGTGAGTGGCGAAATCAATGAAGAAACATTGGCGGTTCTCAATGATTTTTTAACAATTTACAAACAAAATCCGCTGAATGATGCACAATTAATGGAAGCAGTGGACCAAATTGAATAAGATTGATTTGATTGAGATTAAAGCTTTAACACCAAACCGTTATGTTGTAAAAGTAAAGAATCATTCAGTTGAAGAAAAGATTACTGTTTTAAGTGAGACATTAATAGATTTAGGTATCTTTAAACCATGTACTTTGTCAAATGATGAATATCAAGTATTAAAAGCTTCTGGTGTGATTGATGAATTGAAGAATAAAGCAATTCATTTTGTATCATTTCAAGCAAGATTGACAAGTGAAGTTGTTGCATTCTTGGAAAAAAAGGATGCTTCTAAAAAGCAAATTAGTCAGATCATTAGGGATTTTAAAGAAGCGAATTTATTAGATGATGATGCGTATGTTAAAGCATATATTGACCGTGTAATTCGCTATGAGTTTGATGGTCCGTTTAAAGTGAGAGAAAAATTGTTGAAAAAAGGAGCAGCTCAACCTTTGATTGAACAATATTTGGTAGACTTTAATGATGAAGTCCAGAGAAAAAAAGTCAGTGAGTTATTGACCAAAGAATTACAATATAAGATGAAGAAACCGTTGAATAAAATGATTCAATCATTAAAGCAACGATTCATGACAAAAGGATTTGTGATTCATGTCATTGAATCTGTGCTTGAAGAATACAAAGAAGATATTCGGATGCAAATTGATGAAGAGTACTTGCTGAACCAAGAATTAAAGAAAATGCCGATCAAAATGTTTGATAAGAACCAATCGCAAAAATTGATTGCGAAATTGATGCGTCAAGGGTTTTCTTATCAACTCATAAAAGAGAAAATTAAAGGGGGAAACTTTGATGAAACTATCGAGTGAGGATTTGTATTTTTTCAATCAAGGGAGGCTTCATGATGCTTATCGTATATTTGGAGCTCATTTAGAGAAGAACAAAAAAGGACAAATTACAGGGACAAGATTTACCGTGTTTGCGCCACATGCAAAAGAAGTGAATGTTGTTGGCGAATTTAATGATTTTCAAGGATGGGTTCACAATTTAACAAAAATTGATGAAGCCGGTATTTGGAGTTTGTTTGTCGATAGTGCAAAAGAGTGGGCAGTTTATAAATATGAAATTAAAACGCATGATGGTCGTACCCTTTATAAGAGTGATCCTTATGCATTCTTTAGTGCTGAACGTCCTGATACAGTCAGCAAAGTTTATGATTTGGCCGGGTATGATTGGCGAGACAGTGATTACATGACTCGTCGAGATCAAGAAAATCCATATGAATCTCAAATGTCTATTTATGAACTTCATTTTGGGACATGGATGCGTAAGCCTACTGGAGAAGTACATCGTTACAATGAAATGGTCGAACATTTGATTCCATATTTGCTGGAGCATGGATTTACGCATGTTGAATTTATGCCACTTGTGGAACATCCTTTTGATCAATCATGGGGTTATCAAGGAACTGGTTATTATAGTGCGACCAGTCGTTTTGGTGTACCAAAAGATTTGATGTATCTGATTGATCAGTTGCATCAAGCAAATATCAAAGTGATTATTGATTGGGTGCCTGGTCATATTTGTAGAGATGCACATGGGCTTTATATGTTTGATGGAGAACCTCTTTATGAATATTCGGAAGAATGGAAAAGAGAAAATGTTGTATGGGGAACTGCGAACCTAGATTTGGGTCGTGGCGAGGTACAAAGCTTTTTGATATCTAATGCATTATTTTGGATGAAGTATTTTCATGTTGATGGTTTTAGAATTGATGCAGTTTCAAATATTTTATATTTTTTAGGAGATCCTAGTAATGGCGTAAATGATGGGGCAGTTGATTTTTTACATAAATTATCAACAGCTGTGTTTGCGGAATTTAACCAAGCTTTATTGATTGCTGAAGATTCGACGGCTCATCCGAAAGTAACACATCCAATTGAATTTGGCGGTGTTGGCTTTAATTATAAATGGAATATGGGTTGGATGAATGATACATTAGAATATTTTGAGCGAGATCCCATTTACCGTAAATACCATCATCAAGATATAACCTTTGGCTTGAGTTATGCATTTACAGAAAATTATGTGTTGCCTCTTTCTCATGACGAAGTTGTTCATGGAAAACATAGCTTGGTGAATAAAATGCCAGGTGATTATTGGCAAAAGTTTGCGAACTTTCGATTGCTGATGGGACTATTCTTTACACATCCAGGAAAAACATTGATTTTTATGGGTGGAGAATTTGCACAAATGCATGAGTGGAAAGATCATACAGAACTTGATTGGGATTTGTTGAAATATCCGATGCATGATTCTGCTAGAAGATTTGTTCATGATATGAACTTTGTTGTGAAACATCATAAGCCGTTGTATGAACTTGATCACCATCCAGAAGGGTTTCAATGGGTTGATCAACATAATAGCGAATTTAGTGTGTTTAGTTTCTTGCGTTATGCAAAAGATCGCGAAACGTTTGTGTTGGTGATCTTAAATATGACTCCAATCGTTCATCATCAATTTCGCATCGGGGTTCCAAAAAAAGGAACATATCATGAAGTCATCAATAGTGATGCGGCTGTATACGGTGGTAGTGATCTATATAATGGTCAAGATATGCATAGTGAGGATGTACCAATGCATGGATTTAAACAATCAATTGAAGTTGTGTTAAGTCCATTGGCAATAACAATCATAGAATGTGGTGATTAGATGAAAAAAACACTTGCGATGGTTTTGGTTGGTGGACGAGGTACGAGATTAGAAAGAATCACGTTACATACGGCAAAACCAGCAGTTTCGTTTGGTGGAAAATATAAACTGATTGATTTTGTTTTAAGCAATTTGACCAATAGTGGTATTGGGAAAGTTGGGATTATCACGCAGTATGAGCCATATGAATTGATGAATTATATTGAGCATGGTAGTACATGGGATTTGGATGTCAATGATGGCGGTATTTCTTTTTTAACACCTTACACCACCATCGATGGTGACCAGTGGCAAAAAGGAACTGCTCATGCGATTATGCAGCATTTTCGATATATTGAACATCACAAACCTGAAGATGTATTGATTTTGGGAGGAGATCATATTTATAAAATGAATTATAACGATATGATTAAACATCACCAAAAGAACAATGCGGATTTGACGATTGCGACGTTTACACCAAATGAAGATTTAAGTCGCTTTGGTATCATAAATGCGGATGAGAATGATTTTGTGACTTCCTTTGAAGAGAAACCGAAGGATCCTAAGTCGACTACAGCGTCAATGGGGATTTATGTTTTTAAGACTGATGTCCTAAAGACGTTAGTTACGATGAACATTGATCAAAATTTCGATTTTGGAAAAGATATCATACCGCTTGCTTTAAAAAAAGGAATGCGTGTTGTTCGTTACCATTTTGATGGATATTTCCGAGATGTTGGGACGGTTGAAAGTTTATATGAAGAACATATGAATTTATTAGACAATCCGCAATATTTAAAACTTCACGATTATCAAAATCTTCCAATTTTTACAAAATCTAGCAATTTACCACCACATCATATTGCGAAAAGAACCCTTGTTAGAAACAGTATGATTAGTGATGGATGTATAATTCATGGTGAGGTAAAACATTCGATTTTATCGAGTAAAGTCGTTGTGAAAAATAAAGCGAAAATTGAAGATTGTGTGGTTTTTTCTAATGTAAAAATAGGAGAAAATGCAATCATAAAAAAAGCGATTATTATGGATGATTCTGTTATCTTGGCCAATACTGAATTGATATTTGAAAAAGTGACCGTCATTGATAATGATTACTTATGGAAGTTGGGTGAGCAAGATGGGCAGAATATTCGCCGTCGTTGATGCGACTTTTAAAGAAAATTTAGATCAGTTAACTTTGCATCGTATGCCTGGTGCACTTCCTTTTGCAGGGAAATTTCGTCTCATTGATTTTACATTATCGAATATTCGCAACAGTGATATTACAAACGTTGCGATTTTTCCTTATGGAAATTATCGTTCCTTACAAGATCATATTGGGAGTGGAAAACGTTGGGATTTAGACCGTAGAACAGATGGTCTCTTTATTTTGCCACCTAAGAACTTATACATTATCCCAGGGGAATCGATTACCTTTCAAAGAATGTATGAACACATCGAGTATTTTAAGCGTTCTACGCAAGAATATGTTGTGGTTACAGCGGCCAACATTGTTTGGAATATACAGTTTGAACAAGTGCTTGATTATCATTTAAAAAAAGCCGCAGATATTACAGAAATTTTATATGAAAATATCCGCTTAAAAACCTATATATTATCAAAACAGTTGTTGCTTGAATATATTGAAACTTACGATACACTAGAATATCGTACGATTGCTGATGTGGTAAAGAATGCACCAAATCTTAAGCGGGCAATTTATCGTCATTCTGGATATACAAGAACAATCACTGACGCGTTTAATTTCTTAAAATCGAATTTAGATATGTTGTCATTTTCTAATGGTCGACAGGTTTTTCGTGAGGATCGACCTGTGTATTCAAAAGAAAAGACTGCACCTCCTGCAAAGTATTTATCAAATGCGTATTTAGAAAATGCGTTGGTGAGTGCTGGATCAATCATTGATGGGACCTTAATCAATACAATTATTGGACGTGATGTGATCATCAAAAAAGGAGCAATCATTCGAAATAGTTTTATCATGAGTAATTCAGTGATTGAAGAAGATGCATTTATCGATTATGCTATTTTGGATAAGCAAACAGTTGTAAAGAAGAAGACAGTCATTACAGGAACTTTGACTTCACCTTATGTGTCACAAAAAGAGCAAATTGTGACCAATTTTGAGCGTATGCGTGTACTAATTGTCGCTAGTGAAAGTTATCCTTTTATCAAAACAGGTGGGTTGGCTGATGTAACTGGTGCACTTGCCCGTAATTTGGTACGTAAAGGTGTAGATACTACCGTTATATTGCCTTTGTATAAGAAAATCAAAGATGATTTTGATGAGTCTTTAAAGCGTGAACGTGCTCGCACGATTATGTTTGATGATAAAACATATAAAATTAAATTGTTTTCTTATGTTTATAAGAAAGTGAACTTTTATTTTATTGAAAGTTTTGATTTCTTTGATCAAGTTGAAATATATGGTTTTGATAATGATCCAGATCGTTTCGGTTTTTTTAACAAAGCGGTCGTTGATATATTAGATTATTTTGATGATTTCGATATCATCCATTTACATGATTGGCATACGGCGATGATTCCGATATTACTTGATAATTCACCTTATAAAGGGATGAAGACTTTGTTGACGATTCACAATATTGATTATCAAGGAAAAACAAGTAGTAGTTTAATAAATAAATTGGGTATAGAGAATTTTATCTTTCGAAGTGAAGAAATCAATATGTTGGAGATTGGGATTAATACGGCTACGAAATTGTCTACTGTTTCACCGACATATCGTGAAGAGTTAAAATTTGAGTATTTTGGTAAGAATTTAACGTATTCATTGTTGACTCGTGATCGAGACTTTTATGGTATTTTAAATGGTATTTCTAGCAAATTAAGTCCAGAAATAGATAAATCTATTCACACGAATTATGATCGAGATACGTTGGATTTGAAATTGGAAAACAAACGTTTTTTACAACGTGAGATGGACCTAGAAGTGAATGATGAGGCTTTTGTTATGGGTATGGTGACTAGAATAGTCGAGCATAAAGGCTTTGATTTGGTGATTCATATGTTGGAGCGTGTGTTAAAAGATCATCCTGATATTCAGTTTGTATTACTTGGGTCAGGTGATGAGCGATATATTGGTGAATTAAGAAAAATAGAAAAGCGTTATCCAGCGCAAATTAGGTTGAATATTGGGTATGATTCTACGACGCCAAACTATATTTATGCTGGAGCGGATGTATTTTTGATGCCTTCTAGATTTGAACCTTGTGGATTAGGACAAATGATAGCTTTAGCTTATGGGACATTGCCAATTGTTCGTAAGACTGGAGGATTGAATGATACTGTGGAAAATTATGATCCTTTGACAAGAAAAGGTAATGGGTTTGTGTTTGAGAATTATGATGTGAATGAATTTACAAATGCAGTTTTCGAAGCGTATTTGGCATATAAAAAACATCCTGACCATTTTTTGGTCTTAAAGCGCAGAGCAATGAAAGAGGATTTTTCATTGAAAAAATCAACACAACGATACATTGAATTATACCGTGCGATTATTGAGCTTTGAAAAAGGTAACGGTTACAAAGATTGATTGCGAGTAATTTGATGTTTGATTTGGTATAATGTGGATATATATGAGGAGTGATTTTATGAAAAACTATTTCAAAGATGAACATATATTTATGACGGAATTTAAAGATCGAATGGAACGTCGCTTTATTACAACATTAGAAGAGTCAAGTGTGCATGAGCGTTATGAGGTACTTGGTGAAATGGTGAGTGAAGTCATTGCGGCAGATTGGATGAATACAAATGAAAAAATCGAGCATAATGATTTAAAAGAAGTACATTATTTTTCGATGGAGTTTTTGATGGGTCGTCTAATCACCAATAATATAATGAATTTGGGTCTGCGTGATAAAATCGAAAAAGCTTTCAATGCTGAAGGTCTTGATTTGAATGAAGTTGAACAATATGAATCTGATGCGGGACTTGGAAATGGTGGTCTAGGACGACTAGCTGCTTGTTTTTTAGATTCTATCGCATCATTAAAATATCCTGGATATGGTAATGGTATTCGATATCGTTATGGATTATTTGAACAAAAAATCATTAATGGTTATCAAATAGAAAAGCCAGATGATTGGTTTAAAGATGGGTATGTATGGGAAGTGCGTAAGGATGAAGAGTCTTTAGAAATTCCATTTGGTGGATCTGTTGTATTTGAAGACGGAAAAGTGATATATCATCCTGAAGAATTGATCAAAGCTGTTCCGTATGAAGTACCAGTTGTTGGAAACAATAACAATATCGTAACAAGTCTGCGTTTATGGAATGCTGAGCCAACGGATTTACTTCCACCTCAAAAAGATCCATTCTTATATGATTCAGAAATCCGTCGTATTAGTGGATTTTTGTATCCAGATGATACGACAAAAGAAGGAAAAGTATTGCGAATTAAACAACAATACTTCTTTAGTGCAGCGGGTGTTCGTCGATTACTTTATCGTCATTTTGATAAGTATCAAACATTTGATAATATCCCTGAAAAACTAGTGATTCAAATCAATGATACACATCCATCACTTGTGATTCCAGAAATGATGCGTATTTTCTTAGATGAATACAATATGACATGGGATGAATCTTGGAAGATCGTGACTCAAACTTGTGCTTATACCAATCATACAATTTTGGCAGAGGCATTAGAAAAATGGGCGGTTGATGTTTTTGAACCGGTGTTGCCGAGGATTTATCAAATTATTGAAGAAATCAATCGTCGTTTTTGCAAGATGTTGATTGAAGATTATCATTATTCTCAAGACATCATCAACAAACTAGCGATTGTTGGATTTAATGAAATTCGTATGGCTAATTTAGCGATTGTGGGTAGTTTTAGTGTCAATGGTGTTGCTGAATTACACACGAACATCTTAAAAAATATTGAAATGAAAGATTGGCATCAATTGTTCCCAAATAAGTTCAACAACAAAACAAATGGAATTACACATCGTAGATGGTTATTGCATTCAAATCCTGAACTCGCAAATATATTAGATCAAATATCAGATAACTGGGTACAAGATCCAAATGAATTAGAGAAATTATTACCAAAAGTGAAAACCAAAAAATATAAAAATATGATCAAACAGATGAAATATGCAAAAAAAGTGGCACTTGCTGAAAGGATAAAAGAAGAACAAGGAGTAGAGTTAGATCCGAATTCTATTTTTGATATTCAAGTGAAAAGACTTCATGAGTACAAACGTCAGTTAATGAATGCGCTCCACATTATGCATGTATATCATAAGTTGAAAACGGATGAACACTTTAAAGAAAACTATCATCCACATAGTTTTATTTTTGGTGCCAAAGCAGCAAGTGGTTATTACTATGCGAAAAAAATCATTAAATTGATTAATACAATTGCACGTAAAGTAAATAATGATGAAGAGACAAATGATTTATTGAAAGTTGTCTTTGTCGAAAATTACAATGTCACCTATGCAGAACAAATTATGCCTGCATGTGATTTTTCAGAACAAATTTCAACTGCTTCTAAAGAGGCAAGTGGAACTGGGAATATGAAATTTATGATGAATGGTGCTTTGACAATTGGAACGCTTGATGGAGCAAATGTTGAGATTGCTGAACTTGTCGGACCAGAAAATATCGTGATTTTTGGAATGACGAGTGAAGAAGTGAATGAAATGAAAATTGCTGGAAATTATCATCCTCATGAAATATATGAACAAGATCCTAACATTAAACTTGTGGTTGACCAATTGACTAATGGATTTTTTGAGGACTGTGAAGAATCAGAGTTTGCTGAGGTAAGAAACAAATTATTGGGTGAAGATCAATACTATGTTTTAAAAGACTTTGATAGTTATCGTGCAGCTCATGAGCGTGCGAATGACCTTTACAAAGACGAAAATCGTTTCTTAGAAGTGAGTTTAATTAACATAGCGAAAAGCGGGTATTTTTCAAGTGATCGTACAATTGAGCAGTATGTAAAAGATATTTGGCATATTAAAAAAATAAAATAAGAGTAAACGGCTACTTGTAGCCGTTTATTTTTTTAAATAAAGTATTTGCAAAGTTTCAAACTTGTTGTATAATATGAGTATTCAAAATGTGAGGAGTGGATTTATGGGAACATTTAGTATAGACTTATACGAATCAGACATAGCGACAGAATTTTTGGCATCATTTTTACAAGAAGAATCCTTTTCTTATTTAAGAAGAGCAGTTGAAAATGCGATTACAGATGATTTTTTAGAGTTTGAAGTTGCATTAGAAGCGGTTGTTGCTTTAGAAGTGATTGCGGCCATTAAAGGAAATGCTAATAAAGATTTGCCACTGTTTGAAGAGATTAGTGAAGATGAGTTAATCAATAAATATGAATCAAAAATATCGAATTATCTGATGAGTCTTTGTGAAGATGCACTTGCGATTTTAAGAAGAGATGAAGATAGCGGTGTTTATGAAGAATATGAGGACAATGGTGAGTTCGATGATTGGCTGGAACTATTGGATGAGTTAGAAGAACGATTATTTTAATAGTTTAATTGACAAGTTAAACTGACTGTATTATAATTAATGCGGATAAATCTTCAGGGCAGGGTGAAATTCCCGACCGGCGGTCATAACCCGCGAGCACATTTATGTGCAGGAACAGGTGTAATTCCTGTGTCGACAGTACAGTCTGGATGGAAGAAGATGATTTTTGAGTAAAATCAATCACTTTTTTGCCTATGGAGTATTTTCTATAGGCATTTTTTTATTGAAAAAAGGAGGAATCAGTATGCGAAAAAATTCAACATTACAAATCACACTGATCGCGAACTTAACGGCTTTATCTGTATTATTTTACTTTGTGTTAAAGTTCCCATTACCATTTTTATTTCCTAGTTTCTTAGACATTCAATTTTCTAATTTACCTGCCATTATTGGTGGATTTACCTTAGGGCCAATAGCAGGTGGGGTGATTGTTGTCTTAAGAACGTTGATTAAGTTACCATTTTCATCGACCGCAATGGTCGGCGAACTTGTTGATTTAATTATCGGATTATCAACGGTGTTAACGTCATCAATCATATACCGAAAAATGCACAACAAAAGAGGTGCTATCATTGCGATGGTTGCAGGTGTTTTTGTTTGGGTGTTTGTGGCGGTCATGGCGAATTATTTGTTCGTGTTAGATTTTTATATAAGTTTTTATTTTAATGGTGCTGTAGAACCACTTGTTGGGATGATGAGTATTATCCCAGGTATCAATGTGGATAATTATATGGAGAAATTTATTTGGTATGCAGCAGTACCGTTTAATATCTTATTATCAAGTCTTGTTTATTTTATTACGTTTATCGTCTACAAACGTGTGTCACATTTGTTTGATATCTTAGCTGAAAAAATGAACAACAACTAACGTATTTCCTGTAAAAATTGATTTATCCAAAAAAGATTCTTAAAAACACGAGTGAAATCGTGTTTTTTTGTTACAATATAAGTGAGAGGTGATTGGATGTATGATCAAGTAAAAGAAGCAGCGAATTATATTTCGTCTAAGTTGGATAGTGTTCCTAAGACTGCGATGGTTTTGGGTAGTGGATTATCAAGTATCGTCGATGAAATGGCCCATCAGATTGTCATTCCTTTTGATGAAATTCCATATTTTCAAACGGCTAGTGTCAAAGGGCATCGTTCTGATTTGGTGATTGGTGAGTATCAAGGGACACAAATGATGGTGATGACTGGACGTTTTCATTTTTATGAAGGGTTCGATATGAAACAAGTGACGTTCCCTATATATGTGATGAAATTACTCGGTATTAAAAACCTTATTTTAACCAATTCTTGTGGTGGAATTAATGAAGAAAAAGTCGCACCAGGAACAATCATGGTGATTGAAGATTTTATCAATTTTATGCCGACAAATCCTCTAATTGGAGAGAATGATGAGCGTTTTGGTGTGAGATTTCCTGATATGACAGAACCATATAGTCATGAATTAAGAGAAGTCGCAAAAGAAGCAGCAAGTAAATTAAATATTCGTTATACAGAAGGAGTCTACGCTGGTTTTATGGGTCCTTACTATGAATCAAGAGCAGAAATTCGAATGTTAAAAGGCTTCGGAGCAGACGTGGTTGGAATGAGTACTGTACCAGAAACGATTGTGGCGAACTATTTAGGAATTGATGTACTGGCATTTGCCACAGTAACCAATATGGCAACTGGGATACAAGAACAAAAACATAGTCATGAGCATGTAGTAATGATGGCGAAAGAGACAAGCAAAATGTTGATTCGATGGCTAAATTTGGTTTTGCAAGAGCTGTAAAAAACAATAGGTCATATTAATTGAAATAATTCTAAGTTTCCTTTAAAATATGGTTAGATTACTTAAAGGAGGATTCACATGAAATACGAAAATGAGTTTTATGTTACAGGTGCGAAAGTTGGAAAACCAGCACCAAAATTTGAAATGGAAGCAGTGTTACCAGAAGGGGATTTGTTAGACCGTTTTGGAAACGTTAATTTAGATGAACTGTTGGAACAAGGAAAATGGGTCGTACTCTATTTTTACCCACTTGATTTTACGTTTGTTTGTCCAACGGAAATTCAAAGATTTAATGAACTAACGAAAAAATTTGAGGAAAAAGGGGCGGTCTTAATTGGTGCGTCTACTGATTCTGTACATAGCCATTTAGCTTGGCAAGAAAGTAGTTTAGGAAGATTACAACATATTCATGCATCAGACAATAACCATGAAGTTAGTGAAGCATATGGTATTTTAGATGATGAAAAAGGTGTTGCTTGGCGAGGAACATTTATTATTTCACCTGAGGGAATTTTAAAAGCTGCTCATGTAAATCATGGAGAAGGTGGGCGTGATGTAGATGAAGTGTTACGTACGCTTGAAGTATTTATAAATGAAGCAGAAGGAAAAATGGTTCCATGTGGTTGGAAACCGGGAGATCATTTCTTAAAAGAATAGAAGTTAAACTTAGAATATAGGCAAAACGCTTGAGCGTTTTGCCTTTTTTATAAAACCAACATTTGTTTGATTATAAAACTACTATTGGATGTTGTAAAATAGCGTGTTTTATATTATAATGGATGTGGTTTTTTTAATGATAAAGGAGGAATGGTTTATGTACGAAGAAAAGTACAATGAATGGTTACAAAAAGATTCCTTAAGTGATGAGCTTAAAGCGGAGTTGTCTGTGATGAGCGAGACAGAAAAAAAAGATGCTTTTTACAAAAATTTAGAGTTTGGAACTGGTGGAATGAGAGGAATCATTGGTGCTGGTACAAATCGGATGAACGAATACACCTTAAGAAAAGCAAATGTTGGTTTTGGGGAGTATTTACAGAAAAAGTATGGAATGCAAGTATCACGTGGTGTTGTCATCGCGCATGATAACCGTCATAAAAGTCGTGAGTTTGCGAAAGAATGTGCAAAAGTGTTGGGGACGTTTGATATCAAATGTTACCTTTTTGATGATTTAAGAGCAACTCCTGAACTATCTTTTGCAGTAAGACATTTGCAGGCGATTGGTGGAATTGTTGTAACAGCTTCTCATAATCCTCCCAATTATAATGGATATAAAATTTATGATGAGGATGGGTGTCAATTAACACCTAAGTATGCTGATCAAGTGATTAAACTAGTCAATCGAGTGGATGATGTTTTTTCGATTGAAACGTTAGATATAAATGTATTGAAAAAAAGAGGGTTGTATGAAGAAATAGGAGAGACAATTGATCAAGCATATTTAGAGGCGCTTGATACAGTCTTGTTTGAAGAAAAAAGAGATAAGAAGATTAAGATTGTGTTTACGCCATTACATGGTGCAAGTGCTGAAATAGGGCTTGAGGTGCTTAAGCGTCATCAGTTTGATGTAATTGTTGTCGAAGAACAAATGCTTCACGATCCTGATTTTAGTACGGTGAAATCGCCAAATCCAGAGAATAAAGAAGCGTTTGCTTTGGCCCTTAAATATGGAGAAAAACACAATGCAGATTTATTGATTGCGACGGATCCTGATGGGGATCGTTTAGGGATTGCTGTAAAACATGAAGGAAATTATCAGTTTTTAACGGGAAATCAAACTGGTGCAGTGATGATCGATTATGTGATTAGAAAACATAAAGAAAAAGGGACATTACCAAAACAAGGAATGGTCTATAATACGATTGTAACGAGTGATTTCGGAGCGAAAATCGCACGCACACATGGTCTTGATGTGGTGAGTACATTAACTGGCTTTAAATTTATTGGTGAACAAGCGAAACTTATTGAAAAGACAAATCAAGAATTTGTTTTTGGGTATGAAGAGAGTTATGGATATGTCGTAAAAGATTTTGTTCGTGATAAAGATGCATTTCAAGCAGTGCTGTTGATTAGTGAAATTGCGAATGAGTTAGCGCAAAATGATCACACGGTATATGATCAATTGTTGAGTCTATATGATGAATATGGATATTATCTTGAAGACTTGGTCAATATTGGGTTAGAAGGTGCTTCTGGAGAAGCGAAAATAAAAGAAATCATTGATTTCTTTAGAGCAGAAAAACCAAACGATTTTTCAGAGAAAAAATTGGTTCGTTTTGAAGATTACCTTGCACAAAAAGCATATGTTGATGATCAAGTAGAAGAAATAGTATTGCCGAAATCAAATGTCCTTAAGTTTATCTTTGATGATGATTCATGGTTTGTTTGTCGTCCTAGTGGGACAGAACCTAAGTTGAAAATATATATTGGTGTTATTGGGGACTCTTTAAAAGATGCAAAAGCAAAAAATGAGCAATTTAAAAATGAAATAATGAAGTTGGTTGAACAGATATAGATTAAGAGGACGTGATTGAGTTGATTAAAAAGTCAAGAAAGGTTAGAGATTATAAAGCGCTAACCAAGGCTTTACCAACGCTTAGGTATTTAGATCCTGAATATGTGTATATTCATTTATACAATGCTAGAGCGAAAACATATGATCTTTTTGTTAAAGAAGGGGATTATGTCAAGGTTGGGGAAAAAATTGGAGTAAGACATGGTGGATTTTTTGAACAGCCTATTCATTCTACTGTGAGTGGGTATGTTGGAAAGATTATGAAGAAATTTCACCGAACTGGACGTAAAGTTGATGTCATAGAAATCAGAAATGATTTCAAAGATCTTTATCATGAAAGTATTACAGATAGACCAGATTATGTGATTGAGCAATTATCGCAAGATGATATGGTTGAGATTATTAAAGATAAGGCGCTTGTAGGATTAGGGGGAAGTGGATTCCCTTCTTACATTAAGTTGGGAACCAAAGATCCGATTCACACTGTTGTGATTAATGCCGTGGAATGCGAGCCTTATTTAAGTAGTGATTATCGCTTGATTTTAGAACATCCTAATCGTGTGGTTACGGGACTAAAATATATTATGCAGGCATTGAATGCTGAAAAAGGAATTATTGCGATAAAGAGTGAGAAAGATCCTCTTTATGAGATTTTAACGCAGGTTTTAAAAGTGCGTTTTCCTGAGTTGAACATAGAAGTTGCGAAACTTGGAAATCACTATCCGCAAGGATGGGAAATAGAAGTGTTTAAGTATGCATTGGGTATTGAAATTCCGCATGGTGTATTACCAACAAAATTTGGTGTAATTGGATTTAATGTTTCGACATGTGTTGGAATATTTGATGCAATTAAACACAATTTACCGGTAATCAAAAGACACTTTACTTTGACGGGTGATGCGATCAACTTTCCACAAAATATTCGATTACGTGTTGGGACAAGTGTGCGTGATTTGATTAAGTTGAGCGATGGATTTAAAGAAGGTGTCAAAGAAGTAAACGTCATCATGGGAGGACCAATGATGGGTGTTAGTGCGACGAGTGATGACATTATTGTTTCGAAAACAACAACTTCTGTGATTATTTTAGAAAATACTGAATATGTAGAGGAACCTTGTGTAAGATGTGGTTCTTGTGTGTACAGTTGTCCTGTTAGTATTGAACCTGTGCAAATTATGAATGCTGTAAAGCGTGGAGATAAAGATGTCATGAGAGGTTTGGAAGCATATAAGTGCATTGAGTGTGGTCTTTGTGCGTATGTTTGTACGAGTAAAATCCATGTGACAGATTATGTGAGAAAGGCAAAGAAATTAATTGGGTGATATGATGGAACAAACGATGCCGAAAATTATTAGTAAGTCTGCGCCACATTTACGTAGACCAAATGCTAGTGTGACACGTATGATGCGTGATGTTGTGATTGCGTTGTTGCCTTTAACAATGTTTGCTATTTATAAGTTTGGAATGAATGCCGTTTGGATTTTGTTGGTGGGTATTATTTCAATGGTCGCAACTGAATATTTGTATTATCAAGTAATGGATTTACTTGATGGTGAAAAGTTGGTATTAAGAAATAAACGTTTTACTTTGTATAATTATAGTGCGATGACGAGTGGTTTGATATACTCACTCACATTGCCTGATAATACACCGTTGTTTGTGGTGTTTATTGGTGGAGCACTTGGGATGTTTTTAGCAAAATTGGTGTTTGGTGGAATGGGCCAAAACATTTTCAATGTGGCTGGTGTGGCGAGGGTTTTAGTCGTCATCAATTTTGGGACACTGGTGAGTTATGACATTGATAGTGTCGCAGGCGCAACTGCCTTACAAATGTTAAGTGAGAATGCATTTAATCCAGCAGTACTTGATTCGTTTAGTTTGTTAAACTTATTTACAGGGATGGGAATTCCTGGGAGTATTGGTGAAGTAAGTACACTCTTGATCATTTTAGGTGGAATCTATTTAGCATTTAGAACAAGTTTTGAGGTACGTATTCCGCTTGTATATATTGGAACCGTGTTTGTGTTAACAAGTTTGGTTGCGATTGTAGAGGGAATTGGATTATGGTATCCGTTTTATCATATCTTTAGTGGTGGTTTAATGTTTGGGGCTGTGTTTATGGCTACGGATCCGATTACTTCACCGATCACGAAACCTGCAAGGGTCTATTTTGGATTTGCGCTTGGATTTATAACTGTGATTATTCGCTTGTTTGGAGCGTATCCTGAAGGTGTTGTTTTTGCGATTTTAATCATGAACATGTTTGTACCTACATTTGATTATTACAAGTGGACGCATTCGAAATTTACGCGTAAACGTAATTTGATTTTCGCTTCAGTGGTTTTGGTTAGTATGCTTGTTGTATTGGTGGGTGTTTTATATGCTTGATAAAATGAAAATAGCGATTGTTCTTGTTGTGATTGGTGCGATTAGCGGACTGACAATTTATTCTGTCAATTTATTAACAGAAGACACAATTGCACAAAATATGATTGAAAAAGAACAAGGATATTATAAAGAACTATTCTTTTTAGATGAAGATGCAGAAGTTCGATTCGAAACAAATGATTTTGAAGATCAAGAAATTTCACAAGAAATTGTTTTGTATGATGCTGATGATCAAATTATTGGCTATATTTATAAAGGTAGTGACAAAAATAATTATGGTGATGTGATTGTATTATTAGGAATCACATCAGATGGAAAAATATCAAATGTGGTGATTTCATCTACGACGAATACACCAACATTTGTAAAAGTCATCAAAAATGTGTATTTATCTCCGTTTCGAACACAAGATGTTGATGATTTGAGCATAGATGGAAGTACGGGAGCAACATATACTTATACATCAGTTGTTGAAATTGTTGAAAATGCATCAAAATACTTCCTTGAAAACAGAGGTGAGTTGCATGACTAAAAAAGAGAATTTCTTAAAAGGATTTATTAAAGAAAATCCGATTTTTGTATATTTGCTTGGTATGTGTCCTGCATTAGCAGTTACTGCTACATTCGAAACGAGTTTAGGGATGGGATTACTGGTTATTTTTGTATTAACTTCGAGTAATATTGTTGTTAGTTTATTTAAAAATTTCATTCCACAGCAAGTAAGAACACCTTCTTACATTGTTATCATCGCAACCTTTGTGACGGTTGTTCGAATGATGACTGATGCTTATGCGCCATTACTTGCAGAAGCATTAGGTGTATTTATTCCTTTGATTGTCGTGAACTGTTTGATTTTGGGTCGTGCAGAGAGTTTTGCATCGAAAAACAAAGTAGTAGATAGTGCGATTGATGGATTTGGAATGGCATTAGGATTTACTTTTGGATTGATTTCTATTGGTGTGATTCGTGAGTTGCTTGCGACTGGTGGAATCATGTATGGTGATTATTTACCGTTCTTTGTAGATCAACCGTTTGAACTATTTACATTTGACTGGATTATCAACTTGTTTGTCCAAGATTTTAGTATTCGTGATTATGGACTTGCGATGTTTGCACTTCCTCCGGGAGCGTTTATTGCACTCGCGTTTATCTTAGCGTATATGCAGTCAAGAAAAAATAAAAAGCTTCGTTTAGAAGAAGAAGCGAAGAAACAAAGAATTGAAGAATTGAAGAAAGCAGCCTTGGAACGAAAAAGACAAGCTGCAATGAAGAAAGCAGGTGAGGCATCATGAGTTTTGCGGTATTTGCAACTGCAATTATTTCCTCGATGCTAATCAACAATGTTATATTGATGCAGTTTTTAGGAATTTGCCCGTTTTTAGGTGTTAGTAAAAAATCTTCTTCTGCTGTTGGAATGGCTTTGGCTGTAATGTTTGTCATGGTGATTGCATCGGCAGTAACGTATACATTATATGATTTGGTTTTACATCCTTACAATATCCCTTATATATCTACAATTGCCTTTATTTTGGTGATTGCAAGTTTGGTTCAGTTGGTTGAAATTGTGATTAAAAAATATAGTAAATCACTGTATAAAGGGTTGGGTATTTATTTACCATTGATTACTACAAACTGTGCGATTTTAGGGATTAGTGAAGCTAATATTACAAATATATGGAGTACAACAACTCCGTTTGGCACTGGATTATTTATCGCTGTTTCAACCGCATTTGGGACAGCTTTAGGATTTGGACTAGTCATCTTCGCGTTTTCATCGATTCGTGAACGATTGGATGCAGCAAATGTACCTGCAGCTTGGAAAGGTGTGCCAATCAGTTTGGTAGTGGCAGGAATTATGTCACTTGCATTCTTCGGATTGGCAGGGATTATTTAAATGTGGGTCCCTGTATTATTGCTAGCATCACTCATTACATTATATATTGGTAGTTATGCATTGAATAAGTCGACTCCAATTCCTGAAGAATGTTTAAAAGATATGGACACTTCAAAATGTTCAGCTTGTAACATTGCTTCTTGTAATTTGAAGGAGTAGTATATGACACCAGTTATTGTATTAAGTTTGATGGGCCTTATTTTAGGTTTAGGGTTGGCATTTGCGTCTGATATATTCAAAGTAGAAATCGATGAGCGACTTGAAAAAGTGACAGATTTATTACCTGGACTCAACTGTGGAGCATGCGGATATCCTGGTTGTAGTGGATTTGCGGAAGGTATTATTGATGGAAAAGTAGAACATTTAAGTGATTGTAAGCCTGGAAAAGATGAACATTATGATGCGATTCTTGAGTATCTTAAAGATCATCCTGCACCAGATGGAACAGTGACAAATGTTCAAAAATAAAGAAAAACCATTCATTTTTGAATGGTTTTTCTCTTACCTAGTGAAAGAAAACGCATACATTTTAGAAGTGCGCTATTTGGGCATTTTTTAATGGTTATTAGTTGAAAAGCATTATTAATAATGATATAATACTTAAGGACTTTTTAGAAAACTAATAGTTAGAGAAAGGTGAATGATTGTGAAAAGAATTTACATGTTTGGAGAAGGTACTAAAGAGCAAAAGAACTTGCTTGGAGGTAAAGGTGCCAACTTATCGGAAATGAAATCACTCGGTGTTCCAGTACCTGCTGGATTCACTATTACAACTGAGATGTGTACAGAGTACTACAAAAATGGAGCGCAAAATACTCCGGAATTGCTTGCAGACTTAAAAGAGTATGTAGGTAAATTAGAAAAAGAAACAGGAAAAGAATTTGGAAGCCATTCAAATCCTTTACTTGTCAGTGTTCGTAGTGGAGCACGTGTATCTATGCCTGGTATGATGGATACTATTTTGAACTTAGGATTAACTGATGAAACTGTTGAAGCAATGGTGGAAAAAACAGGAAATCCAAAATTTGTTTATGACATCTATAGAAGATTCATCCAAATGTTCGGAGAAGTTGTTCAAGGTGTTGAATATGAGTTATTCGACAGTGTTCTTGAAAACATCAAAGAAGACAAAGGGTACAAGGGCGATTTAGAATTAAAAGCGGAAGATTGGAAAGCTGTTTCAGATGCATATTTAGAAATCATCAAAAAAGAAACGGGAGCTCCATTCCCACAAGACCCACAACAACAACTTGAAATGTCTGTTAATGCAGTTTTCGAGTCATGGGATACACCACGTGCAAGAGTTTATCGTAACCACAATGGAATCGATCATTCTTGGGGAACTGCAGTAAACGTACAAGAAATGGTCTTCGGAAATATGGGAGATACATCTGGTACAGGGGTATTATTTACTCGTAACCCTAAAACTGGAGAGAAAAAAATCTTTGGTGAATTCTTATTTAACGCTCAAGGTGAAGACATTGTTGCGGGAATTCGTACACCACTTGATTTACAAGATTTGGCAGATAAAACACCGGATATCTATAAAGAATTAACAGATATCTTAGATCGTTTAGAAGAACATTATAAAGATATGCAAGATGTTGAGTTTACAATTGAACAAGGAACGCTTTATATTCTTCAAACAAGAAACGGGAAACGTACAGCTGCGGCAAATGTAAAAATTTCAGTAGATATGGTTGAAGAAGGATTAATTACGAAAGAAGAAGCAGTTGCTTCGATTGATCCTGCTGGTATTGATCAATTGTTACACCCTGTATTTGAAGAAAAATCATTGGCTGATGCTGAGATTTTAACAACTGGACTTGCTGCTAGCCCTGGTGCTGCGAGCGGGAAAATTGTGTTCTCTAGTGAAAAAGCTGCTGCTTTAAAAGAAGAAACTGGTGAAAAATATTTATTATTCAGAAAAGAAACATCTCCTGAAGATATCGAAGGGATGATCGTTTGTGAAGGGTTTGTTACACAATTAGGTGGAATGACTTCACATGCAGCGGTTGTTGCTCGTGGTATGGGTAAATGCTGTGTTTCTGGATGTAATGAACTTTCTATCAATGAAGAAAAAGGATATATGACCATCAATGGAAAACGTTATGATGAGTTAACACCATTTAGTATTGATGGTACAACTGGTAATGTATATACAGGAACAATTAAAACAAAAGCACCTGAATTTAGTGAAGAATTCCAAACAATTTTGGAATGGTCTAAAGAAATTAAAGTATTGGGTGTTAAAGCAAATGCGGATAACGAAAGAGATAGCTTACAAGCAATCAAATTCGGTGCTGAAGGGATTGGATTAACTCGTACGGAACATATGTTCTTTGATGACGAAAGAATCTTAGACGTTCGTCGTATGATTTTGGCTGATTCACTTGAAGCACGTGAAGCTGCATTAGAAAAAATCATTCCTCATCAGTTAAAAGATTTCAAATCAATCTTTGGTGTGATGGAAGGTAAAACAGTTACAGTACGTTTACTTGATCCACCACTACATGAGTTTTTACCTCATAAAGATGAGTTTGCTGAAGTCGCAAAACGTTTAAATATTTCAGTTGAAAAATTAGAAACAGCGGTTGAACAATTACATGAATTCAACCCAATGTTAGGACACCGTGGTTGCCGTCTTGCTGTTACATATCCAGAAATCACTGTAATGCAAGTAAAAGCAATTATCTTAGCGGCGATTGACGTTGTTAAAGCTGGAAAAGTAATCAAACCTGAAATTATGATTCCACTTGTTTCTGAAGTGAATGAGTTAACGTTCTTGAAAAAATTTGTCATTGAAACTGCAGATGCTTTAATCAAAGAAGCAGGAGTAGAACTAGAATACAAAGTAGGAACAATGATTGAAACACCACGTGCTGCATTAACAGCAGAACAAATTGGTGCAGAAGCTGACTTCTTTAGTTTTGGAACAAATGACTTAACACAAATGACTTACGGATTTAGCCGTGATGATGCTGGAAAATTCTTAAAAGAATACAAAGACAAAGGTATTCTAAAAAATGATCCTTTCCAAGCAGTTGATCAATCTGGTGTAGGACGTTTAGTAGCGCTTGCTTCTGAAGAAGGAAGAAAAGCGAACCCTAAATTAAACATTGGTGTTTGTGGTGAGCATGGTGGGGAACCTTCAAGTATTGAGTTCTTCCATAATGCTGGAGTGGATTATGTTTCATGTTCTCCATTCCGTGTACCAGTAGCGATTATCTCAGCTGCTCAAGCACAATTAAAAAACAGAAGATAAATATAATGATAAAAGATGTCCTTTGGGGCATCTTTTTCTTATCTTTTGTATCAAGATATGGAACATGATATAATACATATTGAGGGTGCGCCAGTTCGGTTGCACATATATAGTTGGTGGGAATCCAACCTAGTAAGATTTAGCAAATCGCTAGTAGTTAGTCTTGGAGCCAAAGCCGTGAGGTAAGGTTTAAGCGTAGACAAACAACCATACGAGCCGTAATGCGAAAGCGTGAAGTGATGGAGCCTCGTTAAGTATAAAGAGCGGAAGTTGATGTCCTCCTCGCGACAGCAAACAATACCTACTTATTTGATAAAGCAAGAATAAGAGAGTTCCGTCGGGGTCATAGAGCATGGCGAGTATGAGAGTGTTATATGTGTGATACCTGGGAGATCTCATATACTCCATAAAGGTAATGGACGATCAAGCGTGATATAAAACGTAAGATGACCCAAAAGGTATGTGAGAAGTCGGACTAACTCATAGTAGTGACGAAGCGAGTAACGACCGTGGAGCGAAGGAGTTAGCATATATTCGCGTTACTAAAGAAAACAAATCTAGGCACGAGAGGCAGTAAGAAATGGAAAATGAACTTAGGAACATAAGAGAGCAATCAAAGAAGTTCAAAACTGTACAAGGTTGTATGCATTGTATAAATGAGAAAACACTTATACAAGAACACGAGAAACAAGTGCGGGGTAAAGCCCGAGGAGTGGACGGAGTGACTAAAATCAAATACGGAGAAGAACTAGAAGAAAATATAAAAGACCTAGTTAAGCGTATGAAGTCACTTAGTTACAAACCGAAACCAGTGAGAAGAGCATACATACCTAAAGGGAACGGAAAGCAAAGACCTTTGGGAATACCTTCATATGAAGATAAGTTAGTACAAGGCGCGATGAGAAGAGTGTTAGATGAAGTATATGAAAGTAGATTTATGAAATTCTCATATGGATTTAGAAAAGGAATGAATGCCCATGGGGCAGTCGCACGAATAAATCTATTAATGATGAGGAAGAAACTAAACTATGTAGTAGATGCGGACATCAAAGGATTCTTCGATAATGTAGACCATAAATGGTTAATAAAGTTCTTAGAAAATGATATAGAAGATAAAAGATTTATCAGATATATCAATCGATTTTTAATCGCAGGAGTAATGGAAGATGGTAGAGTTATAGAGAGTGATAAAGGGACACCGCAAGGAGGACTAATATCACCAGTACTCGCAAATGTATATTTGCATTACGTGCTTGATTTATGGTTTGAAAAGCAAATCAAGAAGAACTATAAAGGACAAGCACAAATTGTAAGATACGCGGATGACTTTGTATGTATGTTTCAGTACGAAAGTGAAGCGAAAAGATTTTATCAAGAACTAAAAGAAAGATTATCGGAATTTGGTCTAGAATTAGCCGAAGACAAAAGCAAAATTATGCCTTTTGGTCGATTTGCGAAAGAAAATCATAACAGTAGAGAAACCTTTGATTTTCTTGGCTTTACATTTATCAATGGGAAGACAAGAACAGACAAATACAGAGTAGAAATTCGTACAAGCGAAAAGAAACTGAAGTTAAAACGAAGAGCGGTTAGAAAATGGCTTAAGGTAGTACATCAATTACCAATTGATAGTATTATTGACAAGTTAAACCGCAAGATTGTGGGACACTATGCATATTATGGTATATCTGGAAATTATCGAAGTTTGTTGAAGTTTTACCACTATGTGAAAAGAACATTGTATAAAATGCTTAATCGAAGGAGTCAACGTAGGTATCTAAATTGGGAAAGATTTTATAAGAAATTAGAAAGAAAACCTATAGTTAAACCACAATTATACGTTAATGTTTGGTAATTAAGAATATATGAAGAGCCTATTGCCTTAATAAGGCACGATGGGTTCTGTGAGGGGCTTATAAGACTTACCCTTACGTCAAAGAAAGGAGTATGTCGAGAATAGTCTACTCGACTGATACCATGACATTTGAAGAACTATACTTAGAAGAGAGTAAACATTGGTATTTCGAAAAATTGACCAAGTTTGTTAATCATGCGTATAAGGAAAAAACTGTTTATCCACCAAAATCGGAATTGTTTAGAGCATTTGAACTTTCCCCCTTAGAGAAAACAAAAGTAGTCATTCTTGGACAAGATCCATACCATAATAAAAATCAAGCAAACGGCTTGGCATTTAGTGTCCGAAAAGAAGTGAAAATACCGCCTTCTTTACATAATATATTTAAAGAAATGAACGATGATTTAGGTCTTCCTTATCCACCACATGGTGATTTAACATCTTGGGCAGAACAAGGTGTTTTATTGATGAATGCTGTCCTCAGTGTCGAAGCGAATCAACCGTTGTCACATGTCAACAAAGGATGGGAACAGTTTACTGATAGAGTGTTATGTGAACTTAATAAAACCAATAGACCTATCGTTTTTGTATTTTGGGGAAGAGAAGCACAAAAAAAAGCACGACTCATCACCAATGAAATCCATCATGTGATTTCCTCGAGTCATCCTTCTCCTTTATCTGCGAGACATTCGTTTTTTGGCAGCAAAGTATTTACAAAAATCAACCGATTTTTGGTCAAAACAAATCAAAGTCCTATCGATTTCGAAATCAAGTGAGTTCTGCTTGATTTCTTTTTGTTATATGATACAATCATACTATAGATCAGAGTAGCTATTTCGCGTTAAGTGTTACACCATGGGAAGTCGGGTGTAAACGAACACATTTGTGGCGGTGAAATAGCGCGTCCGCTGAAGATTTTTTTCTTGTGGACCTCTTTCATTTTAAAGGAGGTTTTTTTGTTGCATACTAGATTATCGACACGTAGTATTACAAGACTTGCATTACTCGTTTCAATGAGCATTATTTTAAAATCATTTATGAGTTTGGAAACTGGGGTATTTCGATTTTCATTTTTTGATATTCCTTTGATGAGTTTGGGGATGATGTTTGATCCTTTTAGCGCCATTATTGCTGGATTCATTGTTGACTTTGTCCATGTTTTGATCAGTCCATTTGCGTTTACATTTAATTTAATGACTGTATCAACCATTATGTGGGCATTGATTCCAAGTTTGGTTTTATATCGCAAAACAGTGACTTTACCAAAAATTATTGTAGTTGTGATATTTACTAGTTTACTTGCGTTTAGTCTAAATTCACTTCAACTGTATTTATGGGTTGGAGAAGGAATGTTTGCGCAAGTACCGCTTAGATTGATTACAGCGATTTTAAAAATGCCACTACAAGTAATGGCTTTGCATGTATTATACCATCGAGTGTTGGTGCATTCATTTACACTAGTTAAAGAAAGATGATTCCTTAAGGAACCATCTTTTTTTTGAGCTCTTCAATTTGTTTTAAGGCTTCTTTATTATCAATTGCTGGAATGTGATCTGTATCACTTGCGGTGATGAAATGTTTTTCTTTAACTTGAAATAAATTTGCCAAAATATCAAATGTTAGTCGCGCTCCATCAAACATGTTATCACTCTTACTACCAGCACTTGTGACAACAATCAAACGATTTATATGAAAATCTAATTTTTTATGATGAACAAAACGTTCTGCAAAATATCTTTGAAAACGATTGATGACTTTCAAAAGTTCATTGCTAAAGGCACCAAAATAAATTGGTGAAGAAAGGATCAATGTATCAGTTTTGCGTAATGCTTGATAAATTTCTTCCATATCATCTACTTTGTTGCATCCTAATTTATGGTCACAAAATTTACAGTCATTACAAGATTGAATGTGTAAATCATAACAGTGAAAAATCTCAAACTCTTTATGCAAATGTTTGACAAAATTTTCTGTTAAGGCTAAGGTCATTGAACCTTTATTGGGAGAGCCATTTAAAATTAGTATCATAGTATCACCACCTAGTTATATTTTAGCATAAAAAAAGTAGGGTTGCACCCTACTTTTAAAGTTCTACAATTTTCACTTCACCCGCACCAAGATGTAAATCTATGGTGTTATGGTCAAATATTTGCGTAAATGGACGTGGTCCTTCATGAGTAGAAAACAAGAGTTTTCCTTTGTTTTCTTGGTTGTTTGATTGTTCTCTTAATTGATGAATGTTCACACGTAAATAGTGCTCAGCATGGACATTGGCATTGGCAAGAACAAGCAAGACATTTTCTTTTGCGATTTTACGCTTATTGTAAAAGGCAAACCCAATAAATTCATTTGGATGATGTACAGCATATAAAGGTACAAAGTGATCTGTATTTGTGATTGCTTTTAAGTATTTTTTACGGAACGGTTTGATGTAATCTAAAATATCTGGCAGTTCCCATCTACGTTCATTGGTGTAATGAAACTGGTATTTATCAAAAAGAGCAAGTTTTCCATAAAATGGATCATTTGGATCAAGAACATATTGCTCATCATCACGGCAATCAAGTCCTGTGTTCATTGGTTGTTTTTCGTAGACTTCTTGTGCACTATTGATAAATGGAACACCATTTGGCATAAACATATTGAGGATAGTTAAGACTTTTGAAAGGTTTTCTCCACCTTCACGTGCCGCTAATCTTGGTGTATCATGTGTTTCTCCATTGGCAAATGTAGGTAGTGGTAAGTTGACTGAGTCATACATAAACTCTTTTAATTTTCCTTCAAACACTCTTGGTTCCATCACGAATCCATTACCGATGATCATATTGTAGCCATTTTCTTTTGCTTTATCTGCGTTTTGTGGTTGTAATTCTTCTGCAATAAAGGCAAAATCTTGATCGTTTTCTTTGGCGTTTGAAATGATCATATGAAGCAATTCTTTTGGGAGCGCATGACCCATATCTATACGAGCTCCATCAATCCCAAAACGACGTTGAAAACTTGGAATGACATCAGCAAGTTTTTTCCATAACTTCATATTTGGTTTATCTCCTGGATACATATTTGATTTGATGGTATCAAATAAAATATATGGAGGTCGAGCAGTGGTATCTAAAAATTCTTTTGTCGCAGTTGGAAAGTCCTCATACATACGGAAGAATGTGACATCTGTCCATGGTGGTTGTTTGTCGTTGATGTAATCACTAAATGCTGGTGCGATACGTAAATCAAAATGTTGTTCGATTGCTGCACTTAAGTTATGTGCATGTTTGATTTTATTCCATAGTTTTTCATTTTGTGTTTTTGGATCATATTGAAACATATTGATGTGACGATATGTGTCCGCATCATTATAGACTTTTTCCATCATATCAATGGTTGGAGTAGCCGTTTCTGGAATTCCTTTGATTTTTGGTGAACGGTATTGATCATACTCACTTGCTTTGATCCAGTAAAACCAATCTGGATGATCTTTGATAAGATCATTTTCGACAGAATTGGTTCTAGGGATGATGTCGATCATAATGCGCATATCAAGGATGTGACAAGCTTCTACAAACGCTGCGAATTCTTCATCCAAGGTCATTTGATCTTTGGTGAGTGGGTCTTTTAAGTTTGGATCAAGCTCAGTGAAGTTTGAAACACCATAAGGGCTTCCTAAATCACCTTTTTTGTCTTTTAGGCTGAATTTTGATATTGGCAACATATATACTACATCCACACCCATTTTCTTTAAGAGTGGAAGAAGTGCGAGCATTTTCACAAATGTTCCAGTTTCAGGCATGTGATAGATGTTGCTTGTGTCTAAGGTCTCACTTCGATCATGATCCCAAGCTGCACTCGCACGAATCATCGTTGAATAGAGGACACTTTCTCTAATCCAGTCTCCTCCTGTGTAATTGCGTTTTGGAAGCTTTCTTTCTGTTGCGATTGATAATGATTTTGTATAATCAGTGTCTTTTTTCGCATTTGGTAAAATGTAATCTTGGATGACGCTTGCGTAAAAATCGTATGGATCAACGACCAATTCATGACTTTTTAAGCCAATGATTTTATTTGGGTCATAGTTAAAACAATTCCAAATATCTGGGACAGTATAGTTGTAAATTTGTTCATCATGGTTGTTTGTTAGAATATCGTGAAGTTTCTTCAAATTTGATTGCTTCATTGTATCAACCTCTTTTCATTCTCATTATAATCTATTTTTGGTTAAATTTAAACTTAAAATATAAATATGAAAACGTTACCTCTTAGGCTTTTCACTATGATTTTTTCTGGAAACATTGTATAATGTCGTTGAGGTGATAGAATGAAAAAGCCAGTAGTTTTAATTATTATGGACGGATTTGGTCTTCGTGAGGAAGATAATGGAAATGCGGTTCATATGGCAAAAAAACCAAACGTAGATTATTTAATGAAAGAATACCCAAACAGTACATTGACAGCGAGTGGAGAAGCAGTTGGATTACCTGATGGACAAATGGGAAATAGTGAAGTTGGACATTTGAATTTAGGGGCAGGACGTATTGTATATCAATCACTTACTAGAATCAATAAAGCTATTAAAGATGGTTCGTTTTTTGAAAATGAAGCGTATTTAAATGCGATTGAAAATGTAAAGAAAAAGGACTCAAAGTTACATATTTTTGCATTATTAAGTGATGGAGGAGTGCATTCACATATTTTACATGTTAAAGCACTTTTGGAACTTGCAAAAAAACAAGGTGTTAAAGACACTTATGTTCATGCATTTTTAGATGGCCGAGATGTACCACCTTCAAGTGCGCCGACATATATTGATGATTTAGAAGGACACATGAAAGAACATGATTATGGTGTGATTGCTTCAGTCCATGGTCGTTATTATGCGATGGATCGAGATAAGAACTTTGATCGTTTACAAAAAGCATATGATATATTGGTCGAAGCAAAAGGTAAAAAAGCTAAGTCTGCCAAAAGTGGTGTACTTGCATCATATAAAGATGGAATTGAAGATGAGTTTGTGATTCCATTTATTGTGGATGAAAAAGGGATTGTAGAAGATGGAGATAGTGTTATCTTCTCAAACTTTAGACCAGATAGAGCAATAGAAATTGGAACAGCAATTTCTAATCCAGAAGCATCACCTGCAGATACTAGTAATGGTCCGACAGATGTTACATTTGTTTCAACAATGTCATATAGTGAGAATGTCAAAGGTGAGATTGCTTTTGGACTTCAAAAGTTGGATAATATGATTGGTGATGTCATTAGTGAACAAGGAATGAAACAACTTCGCATTGCTGAAACGGAAAAATATGCACACGTCACATTTTTCTTTGATGGCGGTGTTGATAAGGAAATTAAAAATTCTAAACGTGTTCTTGTCAATTCACCAAAAGTTGCGACATATGAAATGAAACCAGAGATGAGTGCATATGAAGTAACTGATAAAGTATTAGAAGAATTAGAACATGGGAATCACGATATGGTTATCTTGAATTATGCGAATTGTGATATGGTTGGGCATACAGGATTTATTCCAGCTGCTGTAAAAGCGGTTGAAGTGGTTGATGAATGTGTTGGTAAAGTTGTCGATGCGACCCTTGATAAAGGTGGCGTTGCGATTATTACTGCAGACCATGGGAATGCTGAGAAAATGTTAGATGAAAATGACAATCCTTTTACAGCACATACAACAAGTATTGTACCGTTGATTGTGACTGATAAAAATGTGAAAGTTCGTGATGGTGGTATCTTAGCGGATATTGCACCGACGATTCTAGAATACTTAGAAGTACCTCTTCCAAAAGAAATGACAGGGAAAAGCTTGGTAGTTAAAAAGTAAATATCATCACAAAACCAATACGAGAACGTATTGGTTTTTTCTTTTTGTTAAAACAAATTTTCTTTTTGAAAGTGTTTACAAAATAGATATATCATTTGTATATTGGAAAGAAGTATTCTATAATAAAGATGTATGTATTTTAATAAAATCAAAGGAGATGTTTAAAAATGCCATACATTACTGATGTATACGCAAGAGAAGTACTTGACTCTCGTGGGAACCCTACAATTGAAGTAGAAGTTTATACTGATTCAGGAGCATTTGGACGTGCGCTTGTACCAAGTGGAGCTTCAACTGGTGAACATGAAGCTGTTGAATTACGCGACGGAGACAAAAACCGTTACTTAGGAAAAGGTGTTGAACTAGCGGTTGAGAATGTAAACCAAAAAATCGCACCTGAATTACTTGGAATGGACGTAACTCAACAAGTATTGATCGATCAAATTATGATTGATTTAGACGGAACTATGAACAAAGGTAAATTAGGAGCGAACGCTATTTTAGGTGTATCGATGGCAGTAGCAAGAGCTGCGGCTGATTATGTTGGTTTACCATTATACTTATACTTAGGTGGATTTAACGCAAAAGAATTGCCTACACCAATGATGAACATCATTAATGGTGGTTCACACGCAGATAATAACGTGGACTTCCAAGAGTTTATGATTATGCCTGTAGGAGCGCCTACTTTTAAAGAAGCATTGCGTATGGGGGCAGAAATTTTCCATGCATTAAAAGCTGTTTTAAAAGGAAAAGGTTACAATACTGCAGTTGGTGATGAAGGTGGATTTGCACCGAATTTAGGTTCAAATGAAGAAGCACTAGAAGTCATCATGACAGCGATTGAAAAAGCTGGATACAAACCAGGTAGTGATGTTATGTTGGCAATGGATGTTGCTTCTAGTGAATTTTACAACAAAGATAAAGGTGTCTATGTATTAGCTGGTGAAGGTGGTAAAGAATTGACTGCTGCTGAACTTGTTGATTTCTATGACATGTTGGTTGATAAATATCCAATTATCTCAATTGAAGATGGATTAGATGAAAATGATTGGGATGGATGGAAAGTTCAAACTGAAAAATTAGGTCATAAAATACAACTTGTTGGTGATGATTTATTTGTGACAAATACTGAACGTTTAGCAAGTGGTATTGAAAAAGGAATCGCAAACTCTATTTTGATTAAAGTAAACCAAATTGGTACTTTAACTGAAACTTTTGAAGCAATTGAAATGGCAAAAAAAGCAGGATATACTGCAGTTATTTCACATAGAAGTGGTGAAACTGAAGATTCTATTATTGCGGACATTGCTGTTGCGACAAATGCAGGACAAATCAAAACTGGTTCTTTATCAAGAACTGATCGTATTGCAAAATACAATCAATTGTTAAGAATTGAAGATGAGCTTGGAGATACTGCTAAGTATAATGGTATCAAATCTTTTTATAATTTAAAAAAATAATTGAAATAATTACTTAGAAAGCAACGCATTGTTGCTTTCTTTTTTTTGCATTGACTCTAGACAACATTATGGTTTATTATATAAATGATATGCAAAAGGAGGGAACAACATGAAAGCAGTGTTTCGTATTAAGAGTTTTCGGTTGCTGTTTTTAGGAAACTTGGTATCAGAAATTGGAAATAGTTTGTATGCATTTGCGATTGGTCTTTATATTTTAGATTTAACAGGAAATGCACTAACAGCGGGTCTTTATTTGGGGTTAGGCGCATTTACTAGGGTTGCTTTTTCCCCACTAGCTGGTGTGTTGGTTGATAAGATAGATCGAATCAAAGTTATTTATTTGACAGACTTCATTAGAGGATTGATTTTGATTGTCGCGGGATTCATTATTTTTGGAGGAATCAGTGACACTGTAACATTGTATATATTGTTTGTAGTTGCATTTTTGTTGAATGTGAATATGGCATTTTTTGGTCCTGCTGTGACAAGCGGTTTACCTGATATCGTAGGAGAAGAGCATTTGCAAACAGCCAATGCGGCAAATAGTTTGGTTCAAAGTTTGCGTTCAATTATTGGTGTACTTGCTGGTGCTATTGTATATGCGTTTTTAGGATTTAAGTGGATTATTATCGCCAACGCAATTAGTTTTATCTTAAGTGGAATCTCTGAGATGTTTATTCGTTACAAAGAAGGATATGTTCGACATGAAGTGTCGAAAGAATCGTATTTTAGTGACTTTAAAGAAGGACTTAGATATATTAAAAAAAGAACTGGATTGTTCCAAATGATTTTATTAAGCTTACTGCTTAATTTTTCGATTACACCACTATTATCGAATGGGATTCCTTACTTATTTCGCGTAGATTTAAACCGTACAGAGTTAGAACTTGCGGTTCCTGAAGTAATGTTTAGTGCTTCTATGTTCGTGGCAGGAATCGTCATTGGTAGTATCGCCATCAAAAGTATTCGCAAAACAATTACCTCTGGTATTATTTTGATGACTGTGTTATTTTCTTTCACCGCACTTTGGTTCCATTTGATCTATAATGGGATGATTTCATTCACTTTATTTTATCTCATCTTTAATTTAGATATGGTTTTGATGGCTGCGGTATTAATCTTTGTTAATATACCATTAAATACTGGATTGATGTTGGCGGTGCATGCGGAGTATCGTGGTCGAGTATTTAGTACGCTAAGTGCGATTAGCGCAGGGGCAATCCCAATAGCGCTTGTGCTAGGTGGTGCAATCTTAGAATATGGTAATATCACTTGGTTAGGAATATTTTGTGTGAGTGTATTACTCATTCCTACGATTGGGTTTGCGAGAAATAAAAAAGTACAAGGTTTACTGGAAAGTTTGGATGCGAAGAAACGAGAAATGGCATTACAAGAGGAAGAAACCTTGTAAGTTACGCTGTAATATAAGAAATCGCTAGAAAAACACTCTTTGTGCTTGATTTTCTAGTGATTTACCTCTATAATATTAATGTTAACTTGAGAGTTAAAGATGGATAGATATTTAGGAGGAATAACAATGGATTGGAATGATATCTTATTACTAGTTGTGTCATTATTTTTAATCACACTAGTTGTTTTACAAAGTTCAAAAGATAGTATTGATAATGCGTTTAGCGGAGAAAAAAGCGAATTGTTTAACAATCAAAAGCAACGTGGATTTGATTTGGTTATGAGCCGTACTACTGCGGTGACAAGTACGTTATTTGTTGTGCTAGCAGTTATTGCAATGATATCTTAAGAACACAATATTGTGTTCTTTTTTTTCACGAGTAGGAGGGTTTTATGAGAGATAAAATCGTTGATATATTAAATAAAGAAGAAAATAAAAAATTAAAGGCTGAGGAGTTAAAGAAACTTCTCGGTGTTTCTGCGAGCGAAGAACTTGTTTCTTTTATGAAATCATTAAATGAGCTTGTAGAAGAAGCGGAAGTCATTGAAAACAATAATCAAGAATTTAGTTTGATTAAGCATACAAATTTTGTTAGAGGAACATTAGATTTAAAAGAACGTGGATTTGGATTCTTATTACCAGAGGACCCAGCGCTTGATGATATTTTTATCCCGTCTGATCAAGTACATAGTGCGATGAATAAAGATCGCGTACTTGTGCATGTGCAACGTGCAAAAAGTGGGATGCGTGATGAAGGTGAAATTAAACGTATATTAGAACGTAAATATACACATATTATTGGGACTTTTATGTTCCGTTATGGTATGGGATTTATTGAATCAGATGATAAAACAATCAAACAAGATGTCGTCGTCAAACAAGAAAATATTCAAGGTGCGAAGAAAAATGATAAAGTACGTGCAAAAATCATTAATTATTCTTTGCGTGGCAAAATTGAATGTGTTGTGACGGAAGTTTTAGGAAACAAAAATGATAAAGGGGTAGACATTTATAGTAAAATTTTAAAATATGATGTTGATCCTATTTTTCCTGATGAAGTAATGAAAGCTGCGCTTTCTTTTGATCGAATACATGAAGAAGATTTAAAGGGTAGAACTGATTTAACCAATGATTTAATTGTGACAATAGATGGAGAAAGTGCGAAAGATTTTGATGACGCAGTCATTGTGAAGAAACTTGAGAATGGTCATTATCATTTGGGTGTACACATCGCTGATGTTAGTCATTATGTGACGGAAGATTCTATATTAGATAAAGAAGCATATCACCGAGGAACGAGTATTTATATGCCTGGGCAAGTGATTCCTATGTTGCCTGAAGGGTTAAGCAACAATTTATGTTCTTTGATGCCTGATGTTTTACGTTTAACAATTTCTTGTGATATGGAAATAGATGAGCAAGGGAAAGTTGTCAATCAACATATTTACCCTAGTTATATTCAATCAAAAGCAAGAATGACGTATACAAAAGTCAATAAGATTCTTGCAAAAGATGATAAGTTAACTAGTGAATATAAAGACTTTGTACCAATGTTTTACTTGATGAAAGAATTGTCAGACATATTACTTAAAAGACGTGAACAAGAAGGCTCAATCAACTTTGAAAGTGATGAAGCAGAAATCATCCTTGATGAAAATGGTAAAGCAGTCGATGTGAAACTTCGTGAACGTGGAGAAAGTGAACACATCATTGAAGAATTTATGTTGAAAGCAAATCAAACAATCGCTGAACATGTTTACTGGATGAATTTACCGTTTATATACCGTGTACATGAAGATCCAAAAGAAGAAAAAGTGATGCGTTTAATCAAAATGGCAAAAGCATTAGGTTTTTCTGTGAAAGCGCATAAAGAAATATCAAATTTTGAACTGCAAAAATTACAACAAAAAATCAAAGGAACAAAAAGTGAAAAAGGGATTAGTTTGCTGATGTTGCGAAGTATGCAAAAAGCAATTTATAGCAAAGAAGCGATTGGTCACTTTGGCTTAGGGTTTGATTTTTATACCCACTTCACTTCACCTATTAGAAGATACCCTGATTTGATTGTCCATCGTTTGTTACGTACGTATTTATTTAAGCAAGATATCGGGATGGAAACAATTGAACATTACGGTGGTGTTTTAAAAGGGATTGCGGCGCAAGCAAGTGAAACAGAAAGACAAGCTGTTTTATTAGAACGTGAAGTTGTTGATATGAAAAAAGCGGAATATATTTCAAAATACATCAATAAGCAATTTAATGGTGTTGTTTCAAGTGTAACATCGTTTGGTATTTATGTTTCATTAGATAACTCTGTTGAAGGGCTTATTCATATTAGTAATTTAAAAGGGGATTATTATGTTTATGATCCTGATATGATGATGCTTGTTGGAGAACGTACAAAGAAAACTTATCGTGTTGGTGATGAACTTAGAATCAAAGTAACCAACGCCAACATCACTGAAGGTGAAGTTGACTTTGTTCCTGTAAAGGGGTGAAAACATGGCAGTAATCGCAACAAATAAAAAAGCAAAACATGACTATTTCTTACAAGATACTTATGAAGCAGGAATCAAACTCCTTGGTAGTGAGATAAAAAGTATTCGTCAAGGTAAAGTGAACTTTTTAGATGCGTATGCGTATATTCGAAATGGGGAAGCCTATTTAATGAATATGCATATTGGGCAGTATAAAGAAAGTAACCGATACAACCATGATGAAACAAGAACGAGAAAACTTTTACTACATAAAAGAGAAATAGAAAAGATTGATCAAAAAATCAAACAAGATTCATTAACCTTAATCCCAACAAAACTGTATCTTGTACATGGATTATGTAAAGTAGAAATTGCTCTTGCTAAAGGTAAAAAAATGTTTGATAAAAGACAATCTTTAAAAGAAAAAGATGCACAAAGAAGAATACAAAAAGGAATGAAAGATCGCTATTAGTTGTTTTGCTTTTCTTTCATTCCTACTTATAGTATAATAGTAATGCAAATGGGGTTGTTCTGGATTCGACAATGTAACTAGAGCTTGATAAGCATGCCTTGGTTGTGCAAGTAAAAACACTAGGTTAAATATAACCGGAAACCAAAATTACGCTTACGCGGCTTAAGAAAAAGCTGCGATCTTCTCTCTAAAGAGTCTACGCTTTTTAGGGAAGAACAATTAGTAGACTATACATCCTTATGTACCGCCTTCACATAGGATAAGAACCCAATAAGGCTCGTTCATGGTGTTGGTTGTTTACCCCCAAGCTGTGAATTAAACAATAGGGCGAACTAAGCATGTAGAAAGTTGAGTAGCGGTTATGTTGCACAGGGGTTCAAATCCCCTCAACTCCACCATCAGTACTATTTAAGTTTATTCCTATTCAAAAAACAGGGTTAACGCCTTTGT
>ENA-OSAI01000035-OSAI01000035.1-marine-sediment-metagenome-genome-assembly--contig:-NODE-35-length-93993-cov-20.212470_pt1 | contig 93993 bp, 141 predicted proteins | sample MGYA00237871_ERZ529316 | MGnify/ENA primary metagenome ERZ529316 (study PRJEB26369, sample SAMN03142814) | marine sediment metagenome | biome: marine; feature: borehole; material: sediment...
GAGGTGTTCATGACACAACAAGCACTTTTTCGGCTCAATTTTACCTTAGTTCAAAGTTAAAGATAATTCACCGGAAAACACGCGCTAACAATTAGAGGCTAATTCTCACGATGTCTTTTAAATATTAAATACAAAAAATAAGCCTAAAATAACACCAACATCGTAGTCAAATATATTAAAAGCCCCCGCAATTACTTACTTTCCTTACATCTGCACTTATTCGGTTCAATTTCCCAATAATCAAAAATAATTCACTAAATCTTCATCGAGATCAAATTGTCTTAATTGTTCGCTTAGAGAAGGAGCAAGAGCTCCAAATTCGATTGAAAGCATTTCTTTGCCTTGATTAACCGTTTTCATCATGGTGCATCCTCTTTCATTTCAATTACTACGAATATTCTTCCAATTTCTTAAAACTGCTGCTAATGCCAATAGTGGTGATAGCAGGCAAGATAAGATTGCAATAATTATTTGAAAAAGTGTAACAGCAAGCTGTCGGATGGCTTCAAATCCTTCTAACCAATCTATTCCTGAATCATCAGTTAGAGTAGTTTGCCTAAACGACTTCCTGAGAATGTTTGCAACAACAGAAAAGTAAAACCTGATTGCGTTTCTTATTTTCATAGTCTGGTGCCTCAATTTCATGAAATTTATCTATAAAATATAACCAACACCACAATTTTCAATAGAAAGTACAGTTTCTGCTCCAAATTTATCATATATCTTCTTTGGATCATCTGTTACAACATACAAAATACCGTCTTCACAATCAAAATATTCGGCCTTTTCACGTTCAGATTCTCTCCAGCAATTCGTTGTGACATTCATCAAAGCATTTGTAGTTTTTACACGAACACAATAGCATCTTAAAGAATCTTTCATTTTGTTTTCCTTTCTCGTGTCAATATGCTGCCGATTTGACTTTCGGAGAATATAATTCACAACCAATGGAATGTTGTGGCCAATTATCATAAACATGACCAAATTCTGGAGCCACACAAGCCCAGCCTTTTTGGACGCTGCAAACGAACTCACCTTTTTCATTGCGCAAATCGGGATTGGTAAAACAGTGCTCGTGTACTGGCCACAGGTGTTTGCAATTACAACAACATTGTTTGAATTTACTGTTTAAATAGCATTTATTGCTCTTCTTTGACATCTTTTTTCCGCTCCTCTGCTAAAAACTCAGTAATTTTTAAATAATCGTCGCTTTTACACAGTAAAACGACGGTATCTCTACCGCATCTGTTGCATTGTAAAACAGTACCGGAATAAATTGAATTGATATCAGTTTGAACAATCGCATCGCATTCAGAGCATATGTATAAGTTTGGTATAGTTTTATTTTCAAACCATACATACGGTTTGTATTCCGAGCTACCTTTTTCACCTCCGTAACGCATAACAATATAAAGAAGTACCAGAAACGCAATGACAACTATAATTCCCATTTAATCGTCTCCTTCCTTTTGGCTCTGCATATATTTCCTAACAGCTTTCTTTTTTCTGCGTTTCTGTTCATCGCGTACGCCCATGCGATAAGTACGATAGAGCATATTGGTCAAATCGGCGATGAAAAAAGCGCGTGCTAAGCCATCACAAAATTTTATTGGGATACAAGATTCTTGAACACTATCGTCATCAAATTCAATTCTCGGTTCTGGAATCTCCCAACGTCTTACGAGATTAAGAGAAACAACAGAGAAATATTCCCTGGTCTTCATTTCAGCCCTTTCTGTTTCCTCATCAACTCATATAGCTCTTCTAATCTTTTTTCTCTAATCTTGCCAAGATAATTTTTTTCTTCTCTATTCAGTTTCACACTTCTGAATATTTTTAAATATATTTTTGGCGGTACAAGATTTGTAACCGCTATTGGTTACCGTTACACGCGTAAGTATTTCTTCGTAAAGATAATGAATTTCTTAATGAATCTGGGTGTACGGTGGTCATAGAAAAAAGAATCTTGTATAGAATAACCACAGAGGAAACTCCACAAGACAGATAGCCAATAACGCCTACCTTCGTTGTCAAAACAACTATGTAAAAATAGTTTTTCAAGTATTCGTCTCAACCAGTTCAGCCTTAAGTTTACTGCCGGCCTTCTACGATTCATTTTCTCTTTCATAGAACAACACTCCAGACTTTTAATGTTCTCTACTAACTAATAGAGCTTGGCAGCTCCTCAACTTTTTTTATGTGAAAAACATTGCCGGGCTTGTTATAAACTTCCTTTATCTTGATTGTAGCCAATGCGCGTGCTTGCGATATGTCCTCTGCTACGATTGTCATATCGACGATGGCAGTCGTATCGCTCTCAAATAGAACGACGTATCTGCGGGCTTTTTGTGTCTTTTCACGCATGGAAAACTCCTCTTAGTTTTGTTGGGAACCATACTTTCTCGATGAAGAACGTTGTATTAACACAAATGTAAAAAACTGCTGCTGTACGTCTCAACTTTGCCTACCCCTCCCCTCCCTGAAACGTTCGATATCTTCTTTTAGCTTCATGATATCGACAACATCAGCATAAGCAGAGACGAAGTAAGCAAGCGTGATTATTGCGGCCAGACCCATAACCAAAGTGATGACGTTATATGCACCGGCTGTTGCTATCCGTGAGATCAATAAAATGATCTGTAACAAAACAAGCAGGCTCACGGTTTCCATCTCTCGGTTGTAAGTAATAACTCTAAAGAACTTCTTCATTTTAGTTTCTCCTGCCAAATGCAATTTATCAAACATCATCTGCTTCTTGTTGCTTTAAATACTCATCAACCCACTCATTTATAACCTCAACAGCTTTGTTATTTTCTCAATCTTTTTCATTCGTCAAATTTCTGTGGCATTTCTTCTGTCCAGTAGAAACCATCTGCATTTCTTTATAAGCTCTTTCGAAATATTTTCTGTTTACTGGTTCAAAGTATGGTTTGCCTTTATCCGTATATTCTTTCTTTATCCAATCGCCAGGGCACACGAGACTCCATCCCGTCAGCGTCTTGCAATTGCCATGATCCTTAAAGGGCTGATTGCATATGGAGCACGGTGTCATATCCGCCCAATCAGCATCCAGTAAATGTATTTCTGCTTCCGGCACATCTCCTTGCTTAAACCATTGCTCAGCCTCAATAAAAAACGTTTCTTTCATTCTGAATTTTTTCATAACCAGCTATCCCAATGTTTTTATTCACTACTGTCAAATCTCTTTGAATACACGCCCGCCGTTTCTCTTTACAAAATCGATAAACTCACCAATCGCCGCACCAGCGTACAGCATATCCCTATTGTCCCATGTCCTCAACCAGGGGATAATACCCTTGTTGATATCTTTTACGCTGTAAGAGCTGTTTACATGCCCCGTACAGGGGAGCTTAAAGTCGCCTATAAAAGCCAAAATCTTTATTTGATCGGGATTGCCATCGTAATAGGGAGAGCCAGCATTGTACTCATAAGGAGCATCATCCCAATCATCGCCCCACTGCTCTTCAAGCGGGATGTTGGTAAAATATGCAAAACCGTCCGCTATATAGCAGAGTTTGTATTCCTTCATGTCATCGCTCCAAGACCTTTTGAATGTTTATATATTGGACATTGAATAAAGAATAACAGTCAAAACTGCAGCAGCTAACGCCGTTATAACAGCTATCACAATTAGGGTGGCCGAGGACGGTTTGAACCCCTTTTTGGATTCTAAAAAATTAAACAAAGGTATGCCAATTAGCTTGGTAGCTACGTATCCAACCAAAATACCGAGAATTATGAATAAAAGTGTATTATTGTGGACAGGCATGATATTTTATCCTTTCCATGGAAACTGTTAATATGATAAGTACAAATATTATGGGACACTTCCCCAATATCTACTTGTTCCCTGGATAAATTACTACAAGCTCTCCACCAGTAACTGGTAACTCTCTATTTATACGGTAAGCTTTTGACTTGTTTGGTGTAAAATAATCGAACTGCACTGACGTCAAAACATTTTTTCCTTCGCGTTCGCTATATTCTACAGTTGCAATACCGTCATAAGCGCCGAACTCTTTCTTGCCATCTTCCGTACGGTAATACCCGAACATTTTTATAGCGTATTCGCCTGGAGGATATAGTTCAGCTATGCCTCCCACTATGCATGGGCTGCCGTTTATGGCAAAGTTAGCGGCTTCTACCATTTTCTGCAAAATAGGGATAACCTCGCTGAGATACTCGATCGCCTCATTCTTATTGCCGAATTTTTCAACTTCACCCATGACATCCGTAAGATATTTCTTTATATCACTGAATACCCTTAGTTTTCCCCGTTCCATATTCAATTTCCTCCCTATCTGATTCGCATCGCTACAAACGTTGGTGTTTCCTTTATGTGTATTTCGTATTCAATTGGCTCGAAATCTTCTACTCCGTCAGCTCCAGTAAACCGAATCTTTAAAGGCCACTTTATGTTCTCTCTAATTTCTCGGTGTTTACCCGAAAAGGAGCCATAGTAAATTTGCTCGGCTATGGCTTCGGCGACATGGCGTAAAGTTTTGTCTGATATAATCGGTGATCGCTTGAACCAAAATTCAAATTCTTCTTCGTCATAATAGTCTGGTAAAGTATAGCGCACTATTGAAACGGCGAAATCATCCATCTCTTAGCTCCTATTTAGCATTTTCTTTTAGGATATTTTGACGGTTAAGAGTTCGCAATAGTACATGAAACATCTGCAAGAGCGGACTCTTCTTGCTAATGGTGCAATAACTTAAAAATAAACTCCAGGATTTCTTTTCTAATTAACGGCATTTCAAAGACTTGTTGTACTAAACATGTTATTAAAAATAGAAACGGAAACCCAAATACTGTTCCATAAGTAACGGCGACTAAAAGAGCAATATTGCTGGATACCCCTGCGCTGAGAAATTTACGTTTGGATAAATATTCATACATAACATTTCCAACGATTAGCGAAAAAGGGATAATAAATCTGAACAGAAGATATAAATAACCGAATAAGAGCAATATATACCCTGATATCCATTTTGTTAATAAAATTATCGACATATTGCTCTACTCTTCTTCAATATCCTCGAGAATAAACCGACTTGACAGTATAATACCCTCATAATCTTCCTTACGGCTGCTGTTGTCGTTGCATTTGTTATCTTTTTCTATTCGACATTTTCTTTTAAAATACTCTGGCAATTAAGTCGGCAGCCGTGTAGATAACTGCTCCAAACGCCAGTAACAAAAAAGCTGCTCTGAAAAGGCAGGGATTACGTGATATATAACGAAAATACTCTTCACGATCTTCGTCATCGCTATGTTTTTTGAATACGTACATAATGCTTCTCCTTTTGGTTAAAAGAATGAACTCTACACCAGTTATTCAAGATTATTAGACGATTTGTCCGAGATTGGATGGTTTATCTGACTCGTCAAAGGCATTTGATCTCTTATCTTTAGAAACTCACAGAACTTTCTATCTGCATAATCGAGAATGTCCTGCGAGAGCTTTTCTACCCTATCAACAAGCGAATCCCACGATTCTGCGCGGAGGATGATAATAGCGTTCACCGCTAACGGCATCTTGTTCCACCAATTATTGTCACTGTACAACATATCATCCACGACCCAGCGTGCCGTTTTCTCACTATGCCGAGCCAGTCCGACAGCATGTTCAGCGATGTTCTTTGCCAGTCCAAACAATTTCCCACTGTAATAGAGAACCTCAACGAAAATCCTGCAGCGGCAATTCTCTACCGAAAAAGGAAGGTCGCCGGCTGTGCTAAAATCCTCGAAAGGAGGGTCGTAATAATATTCTCTTGTTATTCTGATGTTCATTATGGCCATTATGCTGCTCCTGTCTTGGGTTCACTGTCGTCTGTTAGAAAGCACTCAATACATTCAAACCGCCTTAGTTTGAAATTCCACCACACAGACCTGTCGCTGCTTGCGGTGTCATACCCTTGACTGTCCCATTCCCCTCGGTTTCCGCATCTCGGGCAAACAAATCGTCTCTTTCCCTCCCTTTTCCACAGCTTCTCTAATATTTGCCTGTCCTTTTCCCCTACTTTTTTTAGGCACCCCGGACAGTATCGGTTCTCGAGACCAACTATCGGAAAACCCGTACAGATTTCGTATTTTCCGTAGTTTATTTTTCTCCATGCGCATCTGCAGTCATAACAGGAATACCACTCCAATTTCAACCCTCCCTGTGTTCTCAGTCATCGTCGGAGCCGCCGTCCGATTCATCATCTGACATGTTGTTGATGGCTTCTTTAACATCTTCGATGAGGTCGTTTACCGTATCTTGATCCCACAAATCGGGGTCATCTGCCATTCCGAACAGATTGCCGAGCAGGTCTGAAAAGAAGTTTCCCATGACGTTTCTCCTTTCATTTTGACATTGTTTTAACCAATCCGTAGATAAAAGCAACGACCGCGGCGAAGATGATGCCGATGGTATCGCTTTGCGGATTGTCAGCAAAAACTCCGTCGAGAAAATAGAGAATGGCAAAACCGATAATTAGTATTACGAGAGCTTTCATTGCATAGCCTTACTTTTCGTTGTCGCTATCCTTGCCAAAAAAATCAAACCACTTGGCAAGGCCAGTTACTTTTTGGGCTGATTCTTCGTAGAGCTGGCTAATGGTTTCGTCGTCCATTTCCTCTTCATCCGAATGTTCGCTGCGCCACTTCTCAAGCCGCTCTTTGAAATCGATAAAGATAAGTCCGGCTAATTTTGATTTACCCATCTTCCATACTCCTTTCAGAAAATCAGGTAGACAATTAGAAGAAACACAACTGCCAGAAAGATGAGCCTGACGGCGCATCCGCTTACATGTTGAGTTCCATCGTTTTCCATGTTAGACCTCCTTAGTTGACGATCCACTTTTCGCTGGATATTTCTTGCATGGTGTTCGCGACCGAGTCAATTTCGTGCTCGCTGATGCCATGCTTTTTGGCAAGGGTGCGTTTTACATAAAGCAGAGTCAGGGATAGAGACCGCAGAACGTCGGCCTCATCTTCCTCGAAATCTTCGTATTCTGATAGCTCGCCAAGCGTGAGAGCAATCGTCTGCAGCAGTGCAAGAAGCTGTATGTCCATAGAATTATTCTCCTCTTAGCAACCAGTGGGTGAGATTGGCATAGACAAAGAGCGCCAGTAGAAAGAATATGGAAGCAGCAACGTAATTCTTATCGTGCATGGCGATTTCGGCTCCGATTGAAGTAGCGCCAGACCCGAGAAGAAACCCGAGCGCGCCGACCGCAAGTTTTTTTAGCATAACTTCCCTCAGCTATTTTCGTTTTTCAGAAATTCATCTACTGCTGCTTTTACGATTTCCTGATCGATCTTTACCGTGTCGCTGACAAAGTAAATCAAACCTCTTGGCTTCTTTCCTTCCCATCCTTTCAGAAGGATGGGGTCGCCATCCTTTGTTTTTTTAAAATTGCGGACGAAGACAATGTTATCGTAGATGCCTTCGCCAATGAGAAGGTCTCGTTTTTCATCGACATTCACTTTGTACCAGTTGATTGTTTTCATATCGATTGTCACCGTTGAGTCCTTATCATAAAACCGCGCCATAATCGCAAGTCGGTCGTTGTTCAGTCTTCCCACAATCAATCCGGAAGGTTCGAGCCTGCCGCGGAATGTGAACAGGTCTTCGACCGATTCCGATAGAAAAATAGTGCCAAATCTGTCGATTTTACCGTCGATGTAGTAGCTGTTGGTTCCGTCGATGCGGATGGCACCGCTAAAATTACCGAACGCATCCTGACTGTGAATTCTAAGCTCCAGTCTGACTTCGCTGGAGTAGTCAATCGTATGCCATTCACCGACGAGTTCAGGAATTTCGGGCTCGAACGAGTCGTTGTAGAAAAGAATTCCCGTAACTCCCAGTACCGAAACAAACGCCAGAAGCAAGAAGATTTTGTTCATTGGTCTTTACCTCATCTTTCCGTTGCTTTTAGTGAGATAATATCCTTTACCATGAACCGTTGCGATGGCGACATTCGATCGCCCCTCAAGTAGCTTATTCCGAATGCGGTAGATGTGCACATCGATTGTCCGGTTCGTTTTGTATTTCTGCGGAGAAGTAAACTCAATTAGTTCATCCCGCGTCACACAGTGCGGGTATTCCTTAAGCAGTTTCATGAGAATACCGAACTCTGCTTTGGAAAAGGCCAGGTCTTTGCCGTTCTTATAAATACGTCCCTCAACCAGATTAAAGCGCAAATCTCCAAATTCCAGCACATAATCTTCGACATTAATCATCAATAATCCTCCTTCAAAGGTTGGTCATCAAGAAAAATAATGATTTTTCGCGTCTGTTCTTGAGGCTCTCTGTCGTCATTTAAAAAAATTTCATTATAGGTTAGATCGAGCTTTACCGTTCCTTCCGGTTCACAGAAACGCGTGTTGAACCGGTCGAGAAACGAATCGGGTATGATGTTCCTTACCGCGTCCAAAGCCTGTTTCGGTAAATCCATTTCTTTTCCTCCTTCTGATTTAATATGAATATTTCTTTATAAGATAAAAATAAATACATAAAACGCAAGTAAAAAATCAAAAATTTTTTATGTTTTGAGCACTATATGAACAAAATACTTGACTAAGTGGTTAGTAAATCAGTAATTATAATCAAGAGAAAAAAAACTGGAGAGAGATATGGATCAGATCAACATACAGGAGCTTGCGCAGTATCTCCGCAAGAATATGACGAAGAAGGATATCGAAGCCTTGCGCAAACTCAAGAAAAGCAAGGTCAGGTATTACAGTGAATATAAGGATGATCCCGTTGGTTATGTCGAAAACGTCCTGAGGATACATACGTTGTGGCATAAGCAGATCGAGATTCTTGAGGCTCTGGTGAAATACCAGAAGGTTATGGTCATGTCGGGAAACTCGATCGGTAAGAGCCATATCGCAGCCTGTGCTATCTCCTGGTGGGTGGATACCCACGTTCCCAACGAAAGAGCAAACGAATCCTGTATGGCGCTATCCACAGCGCCTTCCGAGCAGCACGTGACCGATGTTTTGTGGCGGGAAATCCGCACGCAAAGAGATGGTAGAAATCTTCTGCCGAAAGCTCCCCGCCTTGAATACAGCCATAACTGGTTTGCTGAGGGATTTACCACAAGAAATCAGGAAGCCTTTAAAGGCCGCCATCCCAAGTATCTTTTCATCGTGTTTGATGAGGCCATCGGCGTTGACCGCATGTTCTTCCAGGCCGCCGATACTATGATTAGCCATCCCGACAACCACCGCTGGCTGATTATTTTCAACCCCACCGATCCTACTTCGTATGTGTATGATCTTTTTATGCGTGAAGACTGGCATAAAATCCGGCTGTCAGCGCTTGAGCATCCCAATGTCATCGCCGGTCTTAAAGGTCTTGATCCGCCCATTCCCTCTGCGGTTAGCTATCAGTGGGTTCTGGAGCAGCTAAGAAACGAATGCCTGAAGATTTCCGAGGCGGATGTTGAGGTCGGCGATTTTGAATGGCCTCCGCGTTATGCACCGGAATGCAAAGCAAAAACCTGCGAACACGATCATCAGTGGTACAGACCATCGCCGTTTTTCAGCCACGCCGTCCTCGGTCAGTGGCCTGCCGGATCAAGCGACAGTCTCTGGACGCCGGCCTTGATCGATTTCTGTGAGAAACACACTTTTGACATTCCCGATTCGTCATCGTCGATTGATGAGATCGAGAACTTCGTCCGCAAGTACGGTGCGCCAGAGATTGGCATCGATCCGGCGTATCAGGGAAGGGATTTTACGGCGATTGCCGTCCGCTGGGGCAAAAGTATTGTATTTGCTGAGCTGAGGCAGGGCTGGGAGCCTGCATGGACGGCTGGCAGGGCAAAGCAACTGGCAAACCACTGGGCGAAGCGTGCCCGTCTGTCTCCGTATGAAATACCAATTAAGATCGATAAGGACATGTTCGGGCACGCCATAGCTCAGTATAAAGGAAATTACCGTTTTATTCTGATTTCAGGCTCAAACTGTGCTCTGAAAGAATCGAAATACGCCAACCGCCGTAGTGAGTTGTGGTGCAATACATCGGAGATGGCAAAACGGCGTGAAATCGAATGGTCAAGACTTTCTGAAGAGCACAGAAGACTTCTGGCAAGGGAATTTCTTGCTGCAAGCCACCGTCCAGATAGCAGAGGAAGGACGTTTGTTGAGAAAAAGGATCAGATCAAAAAGAAAATTGGCAGGAGTCCTGATCTGGCCGATGCGATCAATCTGGCCTGTATGCAGATATGGCGGCCTCAGAAGAAAGTTTCCCATCCCGAACATGATAGGTATGAAAACTTTTATGGCTATGTTGGCTCACAACCATCAAAAAATTGGATGCTGGCATAAATTGAGAGGTGTATTATGGGATTGATGAAGAATTTATCGACGAAGAATCAAAAGCTTTATTCTGAATCAGAAAGAGATAGGAGAAGGCGAGCGAGAAAGTTGAGAGAAGAGTTTAAGAAAAGAGAAATCGAAAGACTGAAAAGCATGACTTACTATGAATATCTCGCCACAGAGCATTGGCAGCAAATGAGAAAGAAAGCGTTTAAGCATTACGGAAAAAAATGCAAGTATTGTGGATGCGGAAACGATTTGAATGTGCACCATGTCACATACGAACGTAGGGGCGATGAAAGATTAGAAGATTTAGAAATTGTTTGTCAAGATTGCCATAAAAGGATACACAATATCCATTAGGGAACTGTGTAATTTTTACATAGTAAAAGTAGCAAGAACTGAATTATAGCTATGCAAATTTTTGCATAGCTATGCAATATTTTGCACAGTGTAAAATTTACATAGTAACAAAAAAAATACTTGACAAAGTGTGCAAATTTTTGCATAGTGTAATAGACGGCAACGAACGTTTTAGGAGTTTGGTTCTTGTACACTTTTGCTGAAATCATCGCCGAGCTTGAGCGAGTAGAGAAAGAGATGCTGTTTCTTGAGTTTCACTATGCAGAACTTGAGAAGGCTCTCTTCGTTCGCGAGTTCGGCTTTTTTAATTTGAACGACATCGTTCTGAATTAAATGGCTAAGTACTTGACCGGCGGCGGGTATATTACCCGGCCAAAAGGTGTTGACGACTTTATCGCTGAACGTAAGATTTATAACAGAGGTAAGGCTCGTGTCTACACTGTCGGCAGGCGAACTACTATTAAAAGAGTCCGAACCGTTGGAAAATCGAGAAAATAGGAAAATCCGCTACCTCGCCAGAATTTGTGAAGAGTGTGGCAGGCTGTCATCGAGAATGTTTGACGAGCCTGTGCACGAGACCATCGCGAGGGAGGAGCTATCTGAATGTGTGCATTGCGGCGCAATCCTTGGTGATAAGCGCCGGTGGCTGCGTCGGGGCTGGTCTCGGGAGCCTATGGTTCCCGATTTCAACTCAAAGGCGAAGCATCCAGTGCCAGAATACCATCTGCCGCCAAGCCTCAAACCCTATGCTGGAAAGGTTTGGTAGCAGCGTAAAAGCCCGAACCACGAAAAAAACGACGGAAGGCTTCGCATGGCAAAAAAGCAAGATGGGCAGGGAAACGGTAAGATACCGTACCATGACCTTTATTTTAGCGGCAGGTACGACGCAAGAACAATTCTCCGCTATAAAAGGAAGAACGACCGGAGAGAGTTAGCACGTACCATCGCAGATGTAACTCCCATTTCTTTTGCTGAAGCTCTGCAGGCAGTGGATGCGTTGTTTCTCGGGCTGGTTGCTCTATTAATGAGAGACGGCCATGTGCTTATCCAGGGTTTTGGCGAGTTTTATCTCAGATATGTTGAAATAGGTAAGCTGAATCCGACATACAGGAATCACATCCGTATTAAATTTAAACCGACGAGAACACTAAGAGAAAAAGTAAACCACGATGAAAACTTCAAAAATCTTATGGGAGTTGATCTTGATTTACTGAAAAGACCTGTTAAAGGCAGATATAAAATTTTTACCGAAGCCAAGAAGTCGTCTCAAGATTGAAGCACTTTTTTCTGACATTTTCGATCATCTTAGCGCTCGCATCGCAAGCCTACTCACAACAAGAAAATGTCGTCTATGTTTACGATACGGTTTATGTCTGTATTCACGACACTTTAAGCTCACGGTGGGCACGGTTTGACAGCTTTCTCGATGACAGCGCGACATATGTAAGCGGCGTATTCTCCGTTCTACCGCCGTATCAGCTTCATTTTTACAAGCTGTGGACGACGATACACCCAACGATCGTGGTTAAGGAGTGGACAAGCGGCTGGGATGGTTACCTCGAATACCGCAACGGACGGGTACGAGTTGAAAACGCCTTATTTAAGATATATCCGAAACAAAAACCGCGCAGACCGTTTCTCAACGCAGGTTTTTTCTATTCGTCAAGGGACAGGCACAACCTGTATTTGATTGCGCACATGCCGATTTCGATTTTTGCGCCTTTTTCGTACTTCACGACGCGAGATTTCGGTTTTGGCGTTAACGTAAACATCGACAGGTTTATCGTAAAGGACTGAAATGATACCAGAACAAGACCGCAAGCTCATCGACAAACTGCTGGGCTACTATGACGACGCCTATGCTGCATCGTCTGCCTACCGCGATATGGTCGAGGAGAACTTGCAGTACTTTTCGGGCTACGGCCACTGGTCATCGGATCAGATAGCTCAGGCCAATGAGGAAAAGCGCCCGCTTTTGATGTACAACCTTGTCTTCAGGTTCATCAATGCCCTGACCGGATATCAGCGGCTTGTCCGGCAACAGGCAAGGGCTTTTCCCGTTGGCCGCGGTACCGATCCTCTTCTTGCCGACCTTCTTTCCCTTGCCATTCACAGTATCGACAATGAGACCAATGCCCCTTATGTTCAGTCCGATGTCTATGCCAATGCTCAGATTGGCGACCGGTCTCATATCCGCTGGCGCGTGAGGTTTCACGGTCTGTGGCCGAAAATCGAACAGATTGCTCTTGATCCCAGAGATGTGCTGGAAGACCCGACGGCAACTTCGTATGATGATACCGGCCACCGTTTCATCATCGTCAACAACTGGCTCTGGGAAGATGAGGTTCTGGCAATATTTGCCGATACAGAAGATGAGAAGAAATTTATCAAGGAGCAGCTCGACACACGGCTCGATCAGAAAGACAAACGGTTCAGCAAGCTGGTGTCCGGCCGCCGCCGTGTAAATGTGCTCGATATTCAGTACAAAACGTACGACAAGTTTATCTGGGCGTACCGACCGGAAGATGGTCAGATCATAGAAAATCTCAAAAACAAACGGGAGGTCTCAGAAGCCACACAGGCCGGTTTCAATGTCTTTGTCGATAGCCGCCCCGTCACACATGTCGCACGCCTTACCGGAACACTTCTTCTTGAACACAAACTTCATCCGTTTCTTGCCGACAAAGGACTCTTCGACATCAGCCGCTATTCGCCCTATTATGCGATGGGGCAGGATGTGTCGATGGTTCATCAGTTGAAGACGCAGCAGGATGAGGTTAACGCCAACCGGTCGGACATGCGCAACCTCTTCGGCCGCGCTCCGAAAGGTCTTATCTTCTATGATGAAACATCTGGACTTTCGGAGACCGATATTGCTCATATGAGCGCGGTCGGCGGTGCGTTTAAAGTGAGCGATGTAAACGGAATCAAATTTCAGGATACCAGCGCCTATTACAGCGCTCTTACGGCAATGGCGCAGATGTACCAGCTTTCCATGAAAGAGCTGCAGGATTTGGTTGGCATTACCGATACGCTTCTGGGACAGCTAAAATCAAGCACTTCAGGCGTTGTGTTTAATGCTGCCCGTTCACAGGCAGCCATTGGTCTGCAAACGGGGCTGGATAATTTCGAGCGGACGATTAAGCTACACTATAGAAAGCTCATTTATTTGATGCGGAAATTTTTTCCTGCCAATAAACTCTTCCGGATTTCGAGAGACCAGTACGGTTTTCTGGAAAAGGTGGCTCGTGATCAGGGAAAAGAACCGGAGTTTGCCGTTTTGGTTAACGGAAGCCCCGCCGAAATCCGTCTTCTGGATCAGTATCATGAGATCATCGGTTCCTGGCCGACGAAACTGGATGAAGGCGAGTTTGATGTCGAACTCAGACTCTCGAATGCCGATATGACCAATCAGCAGCAGACCTTTCTCACGATGCTGGAACTGGTGCGCAATATCCCCGATATCGGTGTCTATATTCTGGATATGCTTATCGAAAATTCGGGTCTGCCGAACGCATCGATTATGGCCGAGCGTGTCCGGCAGGCGCAACAGGCTCTGCAAGGCCAAAAGGCCGGACAGCAGAGTCTGCAAGCGCTTGAAACCCTTGCAAAGGTGGCAGGAAGTGGAAACGGTCCTCCTAATCCGTTAGTATAAGGAGTTAAGGCAATGGCAAAACATTTGGTTATGAGGATTATGCCTGCAGGCGAGATGAGCATGAAGCCTGACCGGCAAAAGACCAGGCGTCCATCTGGTAAAGCGGCAAGCGGTACGGTTATGCTGGATTTGGATGTAAACAGCACGAGCGAGTACCGCTTCCGCTTGAAAGATATTCCGTTTTATGATATGGCAAAAGGCCGCGATGGTAAAGGGCGGCAAAAAATCATGGTGAAATAAAAACAACGACGGTGCACTATGGATCAAGACCAACTCAGAGACGTCATCGAACGCGAGCGGATTTTGGAAATTCTCGAAGATTGTAAACACTTTTTCAGTAACCGTTATACGGGAAAGATCGAAATTAACTTTTCCGACGGCTTCATTGCCGCCGTGAATTTGTTCATTTACAAAAAGGGCAAAAGGCATTAAATCAATATAAATAAATTCGCCTGATCCGTCCATCAGCGGAAGGCCGAATTACACGCTGGCATCTCACGGTGTCAGCCGTAGTTCGGCCTTTTTTATTGTGGGGACAATTCGCCACAATTTGAGCGAACCCCCATAATAAATCGCGATCAGGGTAACCCTGTTGGGCCTGAAACAGAAGGAGTTAACCATGTCTGACGAGACCAAAAAAACACAGCAAGGCGGTACGGTAGAGGAATTACCTGACCTGAATCAGGATTTCCAAGAAGTCCAAAAACCTGAAGCTCCTCCTCAGAAAGAGGAAAAAGGAGACAAGTCGTATGCACGCGAAGTGTTCAAGACAAAAGATGGCAAGATCGATGCTGACAAGCTCGCCGATGCTTATGACGAGCTGTATAAAAAGTTTAGCGGCGATCTTGGCGAACTCAAGAATCAGGTTAGCAAGACCGCCGAAGTCACGCAAAAGCTCGGAGAATTCGAGGAGCGTCTTAATGCTGTCACCTCGCTTGAGGAAAAACTCGCTCAAGTTCTCGACCGTCTGGAGCCGAGTGGCGGAGTTAGCACAGCTACCGAAGCCGAAACCGAAGAAGCCATCCGCAGTGTTGGCATCGAACCCAATTCTGAAGAAGGCCGTGAGTTCCGTAATTTTTTGGAATATTATAACTCTGAGTTCGATCCAGAAGGAGCATACAAAATGTTTAAGAAAGAACTTGAGCAGCAATTGAGCGCCGTCAAACCCCAGTTTCAACCGGAGATGATCCTGAAGGCAATTGAGGAAAACCCTGAATTGCAAAAAGCGCTTGCTGAAAAGCTGGCTGAACCCATCCATCAGACGATTCAGGAGAAGGAAAAGGAGCAGCGCTTTCAGCAGGACATCAAGAAGCTGGTTGATCAGGGGCACGACGAAGCAACAGTGTTCGCTGCTGTGGCTTACGGCGTGAAGAAGGGCGCTGATGACGTCATGCAAGCGTGGGACATGTACCAGAAGTACCTGTCAGATATGGCAAACCAAAAAGTCAATCAGCAACTTGAAAAAGAAGCGGCCAATCAACTGGCTTTGCGGCAGGAAGTGCCAAAAGCGGTTGATGGCGCACTTGATGGCTATGAAGAGACTCGCGAGAGCCCATTTGCCAAGGTTCTCGCCGAGGCTGAACCCAAGTCTGAACTCTATTGAAATTAAGTAGTTGGAGGTAATAAAAAATGGCCTATACCACTGGCGGGACTGCTGTAACAGGGGCGAAAGGTCAGGGCGATTTTCTGACCGCTCGCCTGAAATACAATCTGGATTTCGCTGAGCTTTACGAGCCTGCCAAGCAAGAGACGCCCTGGCTGACGTTCTTGCTGAAGCTGTCTCGGAAGCCTACCGATTCGCTGGAACCGAAATCCTTTTCCAACGATCCGGCATGGATCAATTACCAGTTCTATGCGGCTGGTGCTGGCACGTGGTCGTCCAACGTTATTTCGAACCTCGCTGTCGATGATGGTAGCGGCGGTTCGGTTGGTTTTCTGCGTGCTGGTTTGCTCTGTCGTGTGATTCATCAGAGCGGTGCTAACGATACCGTCTTTGTGATCACAAACGTTGATAGCCAGACTCAGATCGATATCCGCTCGATGGGCTCGAATGAAACCAACATCGCTGACAACGACAAGATTCAGGTCATTGGTACGGCGATGGGTTCGGGTTCTTCGGCGGCTCCTGCGGTGAACAGCGTTTTGGCTGCCAATCAGACCTACTGTCAGGACTTTGAAGACGCATGGTCGATGGAAGATACCGCTGAAGCCGAAGGCGTGTTTGGCCCGGATGAATGGAACCGTCTGGCGGCTGAAACCCTGAAACAGCACAAAACCTCGATCAACCGTTCGATGCTTCTGTCCACTCTGGACAAACAGACGGTAACTTTGTCTGGCATCGATTCCGGTTCGGTGACTCTGCGTACGACCTACGGTATCGTCACGTTCGCTCAGGACAACAGCTCTGCTCTGATGAATGGTTACGGAATCGTCGAGCCGTCCTACGCGGCTTACGATTACAGTTCGTTCATCGATCATATGGAGCAGTTGTTTGCTCTGGGTTCACAGGCCAAAGTGGCTATCGTGGGTTCGAGCGTGCTGGGCTTCTTCTCGAAGATCGGCTCTGGCTCGTTCCTTGCGGGCGCGAATGTTCAGGTGATGAACGAAGCGGAAGTTTTTGGTCTGGCCGTTACCAAGATCAAGACTCCGTTCGGCGTTCTGAACCTGTTCTGGGACAAATCTCTGCGTGGAGACGGATTCTACAAAGACTACATGGTGGCGGTCGATATGGATTACGTGAAGTACCGTCCGTTTGTCGGTAAGGGCAAGAATTACGATACCCATTTGCTGACCAACACCCAGAACCAGAATCAAATCCGTATCCGCAAATATGCGTACCGCACGGTAGCGGCTCTGGAACCGGCCTTTCCGGCGGTTCACGGTCTGTTTATCTTCTCGTAAGATGAGCGAAACTCAAAACACGCAAATTGAGGAGTAACGAAATGAAGTACCTGAAGACTGTGCTGCTTCTGGCGGTGGCTGGGTTTCTGGCTGCCGATGCTCAGGCGTCGGTGAGCGTGGTTACGGCCAAGAAGCATGACCAGTATAAAAACGTGGTGGTGTATAAAGCCACCCTGACACGGACTGCGAACACCGATACCTTTGTCGTGCATCTGGGTTCGAACGGCCGTGGTATTCCCATCTGGGGCGATCCCGATGACAATATCAGTGCGCTGTTCGTCACACCCTCGTCTGGTGCCGGAAAGGATACTATCGGTGTAACGGTGTCATGGCAAGTGACGGGCAAACGCAATCCTTCCACATCCTACAACGCTCAGGAGTGGCTGACGGTTGGTTCTGCCGACTCGCTTGGCCGCGCTTCGAGCAATGTTGCCGTATTCGAACAGAGTACGGCTGGCAAGGGTGCGTTTCCGTTTCTTCGCCTCCGTATTATCGAGAACGCCGCCAAGAGCACCACGACGGGCAATCTGGACGTTTACATCACGGTTCCCGATCGTGTTGTTCACGGGCGTTAAAGCTGTTTAATGTGTCCCTTCGTCTTACGGCGGAGGGACACACCTTTATTTATCACTAACAAAATGATGAGGTACAAAGATGAAAAAAGTCACGTTTTTGCATACGCGCGGACGGAGTGAGGTACAGGTCATTATCGGCGAAAAGCAGGTGCCGAGTCCGATGAATCCGACGGTAATGGAGACCCGTCCGGATTATGTCATGGTCAAATTTGATCCGCTGTTTGAAACCGACGACCCTGTTCTGATCGATGCTTTGAAGAAACATCCCCATTACGGGAAGATGTTTCAAAGCCTGAAAGAAGAGGATGAAGATTTTGAAATCAAGGCGCTTCACCAGACCGATCCCCTGGCAAAGGATTATGTAGAGACGTTGGATAGAGCCAGAGAACTTGGAATCAAAGTCGATCCGGAAATTCCTCTGTCTGAAATCAAGGCGCAGATCGCTGTTGCCGAAGGCTCGGCGGATGAAACTGAAGAGGCAGCGGCTTCTTCCGACGATGATAAACCCAAACAGAACGGCGCTGATATTCTTAACCAGTTCCTCAGGGTCAAGTGCAAGATCAGCGAAGGCTCTTTCATGTCGTTCAGGGATTTCTACCGCGCCTATAAAGTGTGGTGTTCTGAAAACGGTTATCCGGCTCAGCACCACTTTATGGTTGCAAAAATGCTGAGGGACGTCCCAACCGTGCGTGTGGAAAAAGAGAAAAAGAAATCAATTGTAATAGGATTGGAGCTAAAATGAGCAAGAAAACCATCTTCATGACGCTTACTCATGACAAACGCAGGATTTTTATCAAGCTACCAAACGGCCGGACAGCCGATGTTACCATGAATCCGATTTATGAAACGGATGATAGCGACATTATCAAGGCGCTGAAGGAGCATCCGGCGTATAGGAAAACCTTCCGGATTGCAGATGAAAGAGATTTCCGGAAGTTTTCGGTAGCAATCGAACTCACTTACCAGCCGACTGTGCAGGAATCGCGGGGGTTCGATCCCAACGGTGAAATGTTCAGAACCGCTCTTTACGAAATCTTGCAAGAGGTCTTCGATGGAATTGAGGGCGAATTCTCGCTTGAAAAGATTGATGTTTATGAATTTGTCAAAAAAGAGAAAGCACAGTCGAAGAAAAAGAAAGAACCCGAAGAAGAATCTGAAAGCGAAGAAAATGTTGCTTTCAGCCCCTCTGAAGAGGAATAGAAGAGTAGATGGCTCTTACGAGAAAACAACTGAAAGGTATCGTTCGGACGAAACTTAACCTCTGGACGAACGAAGGTTACCGTCTGATGCCGGAAGACCTTCTGAACGAGCTTTGCAACCGCGCGCAGAGGGAAGTCCGCATCGATCTCCACGACGTTACCGAAAACCACTATTCGACAACGGTTGCCGACCAGCGCAGTTACACCCTTCCAACCGATCTGCTCGTTCTGAAGGAAGTCTGGGTTAAGCGGGATACTTCGACCAACTTTCAGGGTTACCGCGTCGAGCCGTTTCCTTACTCCGAGCTTGTTGATATAGAGCGCAGGTACAATACGAACGCCAAAACCGGACGGCCGGAGCGCTACACCGTAAGCGATGACGGCATTTTGTATTTTGATCCTGTGCCAAGCTCGGCGATCAGGTTCGACCTTTTTTACGTGCCGATACCCAGTGAAATGACGACCGATTCCGACACACCCGATATGAAAGATATTTTTCATGATCTGGTGTCGGCAAAACTTATCGAGCTTGTAGCGGTGCACCTCCCGGGTGTAGACCCTTCCCTGTACGTGCAACTGTACGAAAGAGGACTGCGCCGCTACAGGCCTTTAGCTAATCAGCGGCAATCGAGACACACGCCGATCCGATACAGCGGATATTTTAGCAGGTACAACTGATGGCGTCGAAAACGCTAACCGATTTTCTGGTAACGATACGCCAGAATCTGTTTGAACATGGCAAAATTCGCTACCGCAAATCGACGACAACTTCGGCTGGCAATTCGGCCGGTACGACGGCGGTGGATAGCGGTGCATCGAGCTTTGTTGACGATTATTTCAACGGTTGCTATTTCAGGCTGCTTTCGGGAACGGGAGCGCGCCAGAAAGAGGTGCTCGTATCCGATTTCACAAGCTCTACCGGAACATTTACATTCGCCGAAACGATCGGTCTTCAAGTAGCATCGGGCGTCTCTTATGAGGTCTTCGAAAAAGGCATTTTCACCGATGTTGCTATCATCGACTGGATCAATGCCGAGCTTGCTGCAGTGCCGACTTATTTGAATGACGATGCTCTGGTGCATATCATCAAAAAGACATCGACAAGCGGAACATCCGGTGTTGCGAGTCTGCCGTCGGATGCGCTGAAGATCATTAGTGTGGAAATTGGCGGACGTGTGGCAGCACTTCTGAATCCCGATGAGAAAAACCGCTTTACGAGCGATCCCTGGATTCCGGCGACTTCGGGAACGAATTATGTGGCCATTTTCACTGGTGCGACGTCAACCGATTCCAATAACCTGTACGGGCGGCTTGAGTACCGGCCGAATGACAATGCAACGGTCACCTACACGATTATTCCGAAACTGCCTGATATTTCCAGTTCCCAATCGCTGAACGCGCCGGAGTGGTTTTTCGACATTCTCTGCCTCGGAGCAACGGCAAGAGCGTTTCTTGCCAGCGAAGATTTTGAAAACTACCGTCTTTACAAAAATCTGCGCGACGAGCGTGTGGTTGTAATCAATCAGGGCAGTCTGGGGCGGGCAAAGGTAGAGAAATGAAGCGATACAAACCGGAACCAATTACACTACTATGGGAACATCCAGATAAGACCGGAAATGTCGTTTTCAACGTCTATCTGATCGATGAAATACAGGGACAGACGACGCAAATTGCAAACCATACCAGAGATTCGGTTATTGGCGAAGGATTTTCGATCGTCGTGCAGTTCAGAAAAGCCGGCCAGTACAGACTCGAAGTCGAGGCTTATGATAAGGCAGCTAACATTTTTTCTGAAAGGGTAAAGACGGAAAGTTTTTTGTGGGGAGATTATCTTGCTCCCCCTTTAAACCTTCAGGTCATTCAGGCCGGTGCATAGTGTACACTTATCAGGGGCCGCAAATAAAACTATGCAAAAACGGACGGTAAAACGGTTTCTGGCTCAGCCGGTCTTTGTGACATTTGACTACGAATTCGAGATTGATGGTATTTCGGTTAAGGTTTACCTTGAAGACGTAAGGAAAAGGAAAATAATTGTTCCGAAATACACAATCGACGGGAAGAGGGTTATTGTTTTTTATCCCAATAAGAGCGGCTATTATAGAATAGGGATTCAGGTTTTTATCGGCAGTAACGGTAGCGATATTGTCTATACCGATGTATTTGAGTGGAAATCTGTTGTTCCGGCAGTGAAGAATTTAAAGCTATCTCAATAGGTGAGACATGGCAAAAGTAGTTGCAGGCAGTGTGCGCGCCGGTGAAGCAGTCGCTGGCAAAGCAACTGCTGGACAGGAACAGCTTAACGCTGGTACGATCTACGCCACGCCGATCTACACGAAGGAGTCGGCACAAGTTGATCTGACCAGTACGGACACGATCGCTGTCGGGGACACGGATGCAGTGATCGGCGGGCCTGAAGCATATATTGGCCGTTCGGTTGATAGCTACCACTATGTTCAGGCTGCCGACTGGGCTTCTCCGGCAAGTTATACGAAAACGAGTTAGAGCTATGAAAAAGTCTCTGATTTCGGCATTTCTTCTGGTTTTGCTGCTGCCGTCGCTGGCCTTGTCGCAAGGGTATCTGAAAAGATTTATTGGCAAGGATTCGAGTACGGTGGCAAACTGCACGAAAATGGATCAGCGGCGTAATTTTATTCTCTTTTTTACAGGCTTGGTCATTGCTTCGCTAAGCGTAAAATTTGGACTGTTCAACCTTACGCGTAAAGTACTATAGTTTATGTTGAGTTCATCAGACCATTGTTTTACAGTCATCGTTTTGTTATTCCATGTTATCATTCGGTTTGTTCTTTTATTATTTGCTTGTGTCTCAGAATCGGCCCAACGCACGTTCATAGGCCAGTTATTAGCTTTGCATTCAGGGCATTGCCCGCAGCTGTAATGCCCGTTGGTGTCTATTCTATCTATACTGTGGTTTGTAGGTTTAGGATGCAGAAAGTTGTAGAAATTTTCCACGGATAGTAAGTATTGGCAAACTTTGATCCCTCTGCCTCCATAAAGGTGGTACGAATCGTTTTCTGGGTTTGTACAGCGAGAAACCATATGATGCCAACTCGAATACTCTGGTGTTTTTGTAAGTCCGTGGGTCTTGGTAGCTTCGCCTAATCTTTTTCGTTTATAACAGCCGCAGGATTTTGTGCGACCGCTGACTAAATTGCGAAGGTGTACATTGATTATGTTGCCGCACGAACATTTGCACAGAAAAACTCTGAATCCGGAAGGGCTGCGATCAACTTCTTTTATTACTTCTAACATTCCAAACTTTTCGCCAGCTTTCACCTTTATAGCACAGGTTTGGAAAATTCTTTCATCTCGAAAGCAGCCACAAGATTTTGTTAGACCTCGGAGTACAGAATTGGCAGCTATATCTTTTTCTGTGCCACATTCGCAACGGCACTTGAAGTACTTCCGGCGGTTTTTCAACAGTACGTCGATAACAGTTAATCTTGCAAACTTTTTACCTATGTATTGTTGATATCTTGACAAAGATTTTTGCTTTTGGGCTTCTATAAGCTCTTTTTGTAAACAACCGCAAGACCTTGTAGTACCATAAACGAGGGCGTCTTTTTGGATAGATTTGATGTTACCGCAATCACATTTACAGAGAAAGTAATAGCGCTTTCTCCATCCAGAAGCATTTACTACTTTGTCTTGGCGGACGACTACGAGTCTGCCGAAGCGTTTTCCAATGATTTGATTTTTGCTCATGCTTGCACTCCTATATATGGGTGAGAGAATGGTTACTAATATAGCGAACAGATACTGCGGTGTCAAGGGGAAAATTGTTACTGTGTTGGCTATATTGTTTATGATAGTACCCTTCCTTGCGGAGAGGTCGTATGGCCAAGGGTATCTGAAAAGATTTATTGGCAAGGATTCAAGCACCGTCGCGTCGGCAAGTCATGGCGTAAGGATGGACTCCAGCTTCTTTATCACAAGGATTGGCGGGCAGCATCTTGCGCTGATGCAGGCAATTCTCGATCGTGGAGTTTCTGCGAACGACTATTCTTCGCTAACAGCGGCAAAGAATGCAGCAAAAGATTCCAACTGGGTTTTAATTATTCCGCCTGGGTATTCTACAGATTCGACACTTACGCTTACGTCTGCTGACAGCAACCTTACCGTTTTCGATTTCCGTGGAATTGGTCTCACTATCAATGCCGTTATCGGCATCAAATCCCAGTTTGTTCCCACATCCAGCCTAACCGATGGCGTCCGGCTTTATGTAGAGGATGTTTCTGGCAGCGCTGAGCTTAAGGTAAGAGACGAGGCAGGAAACATCGTCACACTTTCCGATTTGGCTACAAAGTGGAAGGACGGTACAAATTACGTTTATCTGGTTACGTCTTCCGACAGCGTCGGCATTGGCACGAGCACACCATCCGAAAAACTCGATGTTAGCGGCGGCATAAAACTGGGGAACGCCACCGGTACGAACGAAGGCACAATCCGCTGGACAGGAACTGACCTCGAAGTTTATAAAAGCAGTTCGTGGGTATCGCTTACGGCTGGTGCAACGGGCGGTGAAGCCAATACTGCCTCAAACCTCGCTGGAACGGGCGTCGGTATTTTCAAAACAAAATCCGGCGTTGATCTTCAGTTTAAGCGCTTGAAAGCAGGCAACGGCATTTCAATCACAGACAATACCGACAGCGTGACCGTTGCTTCGGCGATTGTCATCCGTGATGGCGGAGCAGCCATTTCGTCCTCACCAACCGATCTTGATTTCAACGGCAGCCAGTTTGCCATTACCGATGCAACAACAGCCGACAGTGTTGAGATCAAGATAGCTACAGACGGTATTACGTCCACAGAAATCGCAACCAATGCTGTTGGCAAGGTTGAACTTGCGCCGAACGTTGCAGTGGAAATTATCCGTATTTCTGGCGGCTCTACTCTAACCCGTAATGACACACTTACTTTCAAAGCCGGTTCTAATGTTACGCTTTCCGCGTCGAACGACACACTTACCATCGCAGCAAGCGGTGGTGGCAGCTCTATAAACGTCCGTAGCAGCGGCACATCCGTCTCTTCCGCTCCGACGGATATGGACTTTTCTTCAAAATTCACCGTCACAGATGCAAATAAGGCGGATAGTGTTGAGATCGATATCGCAAGCGGAGCGATCACGACGACAGAGATTTCCGATGGGACGATTACGAATGCGGATATTTCCTCTTCTGCAGCAATTGCTGAATCCAAACTTTCTTTTAATACGAATGACGGCTCCAGACACGACCACGTTGCAGCGGATATTACCGACACAAACGCGGGGACGGATATCACTGCTGATCTGGAAGAAGAAAGTCATGCAACTGAGCATGATGGTTCTGGCATCGGCGTAAGCGGGGAAACATTAAATATTAAAGCTACTGACGGTATCAAAGTATCAACCGACTCCGTCCGTATTCAGCTTAAAACTGGTTCAGGGCTGCAGATTGTGTCCGGAAGCGGAGCGGTGGATTCTCTTGCTGCTGATTCGACATCGTGGATTGCTACGGATAGCGATGTATCGGCGAAAGCCAATTCATCGGTGACACTGACGGCTGGCGATGGCCTTTCTGGCGGCGGTGACCTTAGCGCGAACAGGACGTTTGCGGTAAATCTCGACACGGATGGTGGTCTTGAAACAGTGGACGATTCTATTAATGTAAAACTCGATGGTTCGACGCTTACAACATCCTCAGCCGGTTTAAAGGTGGCAACAGGCGGAATTACTGCAACAGAAATTGCGACTGATGCTGTTGGAACGGCAGAACTTGCTCCAAACATAGCTGTCGAGATTGTCCGTATCTCTGGCGGTTCTAATTTAACAAGAAACGATACTCTTACGTTTGCAGCCGGTGCTAATATTAGCTTGACAGCAAGTGGGGATACCCTGACGATATCGGCAAGTGGCTCGACTTCGCCAAATTTGAATACGCGGGACGGTGGGACGCTAATCAGTAGCAGTCCAACCGATTATGATTTTAATGGTACACAATTTACTATTTCCGATGCCAATAAAGCCGATTCAGTAGAAATCTCGATTGCGAGCGGTGGAATTACAACAACTGAAATTGCCGATGGCACAATTGTAAATGCTGATATTTCAGCCTCAGCGGCAATTGTAGAATCGAAACTATCATTTAATACAAATGACGGTAGCCGCCATGATCATGTGGCTGCTGATATCGCAGATCAGAACGCCGGCACTGATATTACCGCCGATCTTGAGGAAGAAGCACACGCCACAGAGCACGATGGAGACGGTGTAAGCATTTCCGGCGAGACAATTAATGTTAACGTTGATTACAACGGTGGCCTTGAAACGGTCGATGATAGCTTGAACATTAAACTGGACGGCTCGACGCTTTCGCTGTCTTCGACCGGTCTCAAAGTGGCTACAGACGGGATTACGGCGACTGAAATCGCTGCCGATGCAGTCGGTACTTCGGAACTGGCAGCCAACGTGGCAATGGAAATTTTAAAAATAGTCGGCGGATCATCGCTTACACGGAACGATACATTGTATTTTGCAGCAGGAAGCAATGTTACATTATCGGCATCAAACGATACGTTGACAATCGCAGCATCCGGCGGTAGTGCTGCAATTAATATTCGCAGTGCCGGGACTTCGGTATCGGCCTCTCCAACAGATATGGATTTCAGCTCGAAGTTTACAGTGACCGACGCCAATAAAGCCGACTCTGTCGAAATTGATATCGCCTCGGGAGCGATCACAACAACGGAAATTGCAGACGGCACAATAACAAACGCCGATATTTCTGCATCCGCCGGTATTGTTGAATCAAAATTGAGTTTTAATACAAACGATGGTTCTCGTCATGACCATGTAGCTGCAGATATTACTGATCAAAATGCTGGGACAGATATTACAGCAGACTTAGAAGAGGAAGCGCATGCAACCGAACACGATGGCGATGGAATCGGTGTCAGTGGTGAGACTTTGAATGTTTTGCTCGATGCGGCTGGCGGTTTAGAGACAGTGGACGATTCTGTTAATATTAAGCTGGATGGTTCGACTCTATCACTCAGTTCGGCGGGATTGAAAGTAGCCGATGGTGTGTTGATCGGGGATACGGTGATGGTGGAACTTCCTGCGTCGGCGTTTGATACGACGGCAAGCGGTGGACCAGCGGCGATGGCTCCGACTGGATTCAGAGAGTTTTACTGGGAGTTTGACGCAAGCACAGCCGAGACGCTTCTGGTTTCGTTTGAACTGCCGGATTATTTCAGCAGCTTTGCACGAATTCAGGGTGTAATCGAAACAGAAGATACATCGCAAGATACGCTCAATATCGATATGGAAGGCTTTGCTGACGATGAGCCGCATGCCACAGATTTGACTCTGGCAACGGCTGGCGCTGCTCAATTGGTTTTCGGTGCTGAAACAGCAGCAAACGATTTAAGTACGGCTGAAGATAGATCAATTACCGGCACATATTCGGCGGGTGATCATATTCATCTTTTGGTTGTCCGGCCTGCTGGTGATGCTGGAGTAATTCGGTTTTTTGGGTTGAAATTATATATCGTGAGGACAAGATGAAAAAGATAATTGCTCTCATATTTGCGGTTTTTTTGCCTGTTGTCGCATCCGCACAAAACTGGTCTATTGAAACAGTAGATATTTTTTACACCAATAGCAATCAAGACACGGTTGGTTTTGGTGCGACAGCAACATCAACGGCAAAGCAACTTTTATATGCAGATTCGGTTGTAGTTAGCATTGCATTAACGGTAAGTGTGGAATTTGGCGCTACTCCGGACGGCGATGCAAAATTTTACGTCCTGACAAGCGCGGATGGTACAACTTATGATTCACAATCAACAGCTTATGCGGCTTTTGCCATTGCCGAAACAGCGTCAACTACGTATGTCAAGACAATTAAAATTAATCCAGGAGTTAAGTATATAAAAATTGTCGCGGAAAACAACGATTCAGCAGATGACATCTATGTGCGCGGCTGGTTAACGCTTGTTTGGAGTAAAGACAATACAGGATGACAAAATGAAAAGAGTGCTTACGGTGTTTTTCGTATTTTTTCTGGTTAATGCTTGTTTTAGCCAGAAAATCAGTCCGCGGATTTATGTAATTGGTACGGATTTAAAAGATGGTGTGACAATTTACAAACTGGCTATGCACTTTGCTTTAGATTCTCTTGCAAGAACAGTCATTTTTGATTCTGATACAACTGCAGTTCCAGATACAGCCTACAGTAATGCAGGGAGCTTAGCACCAAAGGATTCGTTGGCAGCAGGTGTTTGGCGAGAAAGAATCGTATTCCTGAGATCCTATAAAGATGAGCCGATAGCGAGATTGAGACAGAGAGCACGAGCCATTTGGTCGAAGTTAAACATAAAAGTAAGCAAAGAACATTATAGAAAATGGAAACATTACGCAAAAAGTTTTCTTGCGCAATAATCTTTCTGCTTGTTTCAAAAATATTATTAGCGCAAGATACAAGAGTTAATTATTTACCGCAGCCTCTGCCAGTTGAACCACTGCTTAAAGACGGTCTTGTGGGATGGTGGTATTTCAATGAAGGTTCCGGCGAACGAATAAACGACTATTCTGGCAATAATCTAACCGGTACGCTACAAAATGTAAATTTTAATGCATCGTCTGGTTGGGTTCCAACAGAAAAAGGATTAACCCTTAGACTTGATGGTTCTAACGATTATGTTTTGATTGCTGACGATCCAGCGTTTGATTTTAATCAAGAAGTCACAATGATTATTTATTTTAAATCGATTTCTACGCCGTCTTCAGGCGATATTGTTGTATTCGAGAAATACCATGATATTGGCATGATAAGTTTAGATATAAGCAGTACAAATTCCTATAAAATCAACTTTGCTCTTTACGGAATTCGTTGGACGTGGACAGCAGGAGCAGGAGCTACTTATAATTCGGGTGTTTGGCATTTTGTCGCATGCGTTTATGACGGTAGTAGCGCCAAAGTATATGTAGATGGAGAATTGGATTGGTCAGAATCAGCTTCAGGAACGTTAACAAATACAACCGATCCGTTAACAATAGGCGCAAGAGTTAGCTCAGGTACTCCGGCATATTGGTCAAATATTGATGTTAAATTTGCTGCTGTTTATAGCCGTGCCTTGAGCCAGTCGGAGATAAAATTTCTTTACGATAATGTTGATAAAGTCTTGCAAACGGATTTATTCACAACCGCTGCAAATATCAGAAAAAAGCCAACGGCTGTAACACAGCCGCCATCATCCAAATCCCCCAAAAAGGTTAGACCGCGCTGGTGGGGGATGCTGTTTGATATACCCTGGCTGCGAGGTATAAACTGATGCGAAAAAGTATCTTGACAATTTTGTTTGTTTTGATTGCGTCGCAGGGTTTTGGGCAGACTTACTTGAAAAATTTGTGGTCGAAATCGGTCGGTGACCTGACGAATACAACCGATCTGTCCACGGTGCTGGACAGCAGCTTTTTTGCGACTCGCTGGTCAACTTATGTATATAACCTTACCGCTGCCATGAAACAGCGCGGCTATTCGGCGGACGACTTTGCTTCGCTTGCTGCGTGCATCGACACGGCAGCAGCGGATACGGCTCTGGTAATTGTGGCTTCACGGCAGACGATTACAGCGTCTGCCAGAGATACACTGCCGACGACAACGGCCATGTACGTCCGTCAGGGCGGGCGCATTAACGTGACGAGAAAATTTACGATCGAGGGAGCATTTTTCGCCGGCCCCTATCAAGTGTTTGAAGGGAATCTGGATAGTGTTGAGTTTGCGCCTGGTAGTATAGATTTTGTTCTCCCACAATGGTTTGGGGCTAAAACTTCTACTGCAAGCGATTCAACAGACAGCTATTCTGCAATACAAAAGGCTATTGATGTTGCGGAATCCTCAATGTCGTCAGGAAAACATGATGTTTCAGTAATTCTGCAGAACGGTATTTACCATGTATCGGATACACTAATCATTACAGACCACGGGATTAAAATAAGATTTGAAGATGCAGTCTTAAAACCTTATGAGTCGTTTGCAGGCCCTCTTGTTGCTATCAAGGGAAGTCAATCGACAAGAACCGCAAAAATACCAGAGAACTGGCACAGAGCGAGAGTTGATATAGACGGTCTTTACATAGACGGTCTCAACAAGGCGAGAGGTCTGTATGTGCAAGATGTTATGCAGGGGTTGTTCAGTAACGTTCATATCGAGAGATCGTCTGGATACGCTGTCAAACTGAATCAGCATAAAGAGTCGGTATGGGTCAATTTGAATATACAAACAAGCGATGCTGGTACGGACTCAGCTCTATTATGGATAGGAGACGAGACCGGTTCGCAAGACGGCTCAAATGCTTTAACGTTTATTGCTCCGAAAATAACTTACTGCGGTGGGAGATACGTTTATGTAGGCAATACGAGCTCTATTAAACCAAGACTTATTTATTTTATTGCTCCACAATTTCACCATCTTGATACAGACCCTGCCAATCAAAATGCTAATGTAAGCATCGATTCGACAGGCAACGAGAACGTAGTGTGGATAGAAAATGGGGAAAATATTCATTTTTCCTTCGGACTTATCCGTATGCCGGTTGCTCCGAAGGGAGAAATTATCAAATTAGGTAGTTCTGGAAATACTCCGACAAGCGTTTCCTTCTGGCGGACAAAGATTAGTTCAGATGCTGATTCTGTTACAGGTATAGATGTAACCTCGTCCGGCCGAATAACACTTAACGATGTCCATTTTGTCTTACAGGGTTCCGGTGCAAAAGCATTTACAACACCTCAAGTCTGGAGGCTTGAAAATAACAATCCCTTCGTTATAACATTTGACGGCAATGTCACTACAGATCAGCCTGGACTGGTAGTAGCAAATACTTCTAATCAGAGCGCAGCCTCTTCTATATCTGAGATAAAAGATAGCACTTCAATTGTTCTTGACGTTGAAAAAGCAACGGAGCCTCGGCTTGAACTTTATAGCTCAAAAGGATATAGAGGTACAATCACAACGGGGGCGTCGGATAGCCGTGTACACTTCCAAGATGCTCAATACTGGCAGTTCGATAGCACCTTGATTGCTAATCTCGGTCTGGGTATTGGCACGGCTGCGTTTGGAGGAGGTCAAAAAGTAATTGCGCTCAAGAATGATGGTGTCGAACCAAATAATACGGCAGATCATGCCTTCATTTTCGTACGAGATGTTACCGCCGGACAGGCAAGCGTTGCGGTAAGGAACGAAACTACGGGAAAAGGATTTATAATCCACGATGCTAACACAGGTGCCGTTTCTGCAAGTACGGGCAGTGTAACAATAAATAGCGGTTCAGCAAATCCGTTAACTATTGTCGGATGGGCACCCATCTTTCATCCAGCAATCGGGGATACAATTTGGGTGCCTTACGTCCTAAAGCCTGACCCATAAACATTAACGGAGATTGCCATGTTGAAAAAAATTCTATTAATCATTTTCATGAACTTGATTGCTTTCGGAGTAGAAGCGCAGTACAAGAAAAAAACTGTTGACAAATACTATCCAGATTTAAAAACGGAAGTGGTTTTTTGGGAAGATTTTGTAGGCGGTACGAATTCCACTGGCGACATTGGAGATAATGGTTGGAGCTGGGCGCAATTAAATGGCGGTGGAATCTTCAATTTGCCAGAAGTTGGCCGACCTGGGGTCAAAGCTCTGCGGACAAATACGACCGATAGTGCCAGAAGCGCAATCAGTTTGCTTAGTTCCGAAATTCTTATAAACGGTGGAGACGAGCTCATTGTTTCGGCCAAGCTATCAACTCAAAACACTTGCATTATGAGGATTGGTTTTGGTGATAGTTATAATGCAAGCACATTTCCTACTGACGGCATCTGGTTTGAAATTAATGCAGACTCCGGCTCGACCAATTATTATATAGGTGCAGCGTCGGGAGGCACAAAAACTTTTACGCTTACGTCAACAGCAGCGGATGCAAACTGGCACAGATATAAGATAAAAGTCGCTGCAGACAAGAGTAAGGCTGACTTTTATCTGGATGATGTCCTCATCGGTACGATAACGACTAACATACCCAACTCTACGGGTTACACTGGAATAATGTGTTATATAGAAACTACTGATGCAAATAGCAACGATCTTTATATTGATTATGTTTTATACAAGGTAACTGGACTCTCAAGGTGAAAATCATTTATAAAACTCTTGACTATCTCATCGACAGATTAGGTCTGAGCATAGCTCAGGTATATCTGTACCAGCTTCTGTTCTGGTCGTGGTTTTTCTTTATCGATGCTGCCGATAATGCCCTGATCGACCGGAAAGCTGGCGTCGGATGGCTTGCCATCCATGTTCTGTTTAAACTGAAACGGGACTTTCCGGCTGCAGTGACGCTTCTTATCCTGTCAAAGTATTACTGGGACAGAGAAGTTATCGCTGGCGAGTTCGAGAAACTGTTTTGGATTGCGACCGGTTTTATCTTCGCCGCCGTCTGGTACTATGCAGGATTCGAATTTATCTATACGCTGGTCACAAACAACATCGATTTTTTCTACGGCAGTCCTGAACCACCTTGGTGACACGGATGTTTTTGGCCTTTAACTCTGGGTTGGGTCAAGATGACTATTTTAGCTCAAATAGAGGAGCTAAACCACCGCATTGAAAGATGCGAAGAAAAAGCTAAGGAATTGGACGCATTTCTTCAGTTCATACTTGAAGTGGAAGAGGTTCTCTATGCCGCAACAGCAAACGGAAACGCACCTATTGATGGCGAAGTTGGAAGAGACGTCGGGTCTCATCCAGCGGCTGATGGAGCAACTGTCGGAAAACGACCGAAAACTAACGGTGTTACAGACAAAATTCGATGGCTTAAAAGAAAGATTTGAAGAAATAACACGAATCCTGCATGGCAATGGCGGTGGTATCGAAGTCAAAACGGCGATTGTCGAAAGAGAACTTGAAAGCATCAATAAACGGCTGGGCAACCTCGAAAAACACCGGTTGGATATGGCGAGGGAAAATCGGCGCGCCGTTATCGCCATGTTCGTTGCCATAGGCACTGTTATTTTAAATGCGGTATTTTGGCTATATCAAGTTCGTTAAATCTACTGGGAGTTAGAAATGGCAAAGAAAATCATACCGATCCTTCTGCTCATTGCGGCAACGGCGGTGAATGCACAGCACCACCGGCACAGCACGGCGCAGTTTCTGGTCAAGCCACATACGTCGAACACGACAACAGCAGAACAAGATTCGATCAAAGGCGGGCTCGGACTTCTGGTCGGCGCTATCGACAAAGAGCCAAGCGTTAAGAGCGATAGCCTGTTCTACATTACGGGAACTGGCGTCGATACGTCGTTTGTTTACCGCACATGGCCGTATATGGGCTTTATGATCACGGCTAACGACACATCAAGCGGCGGAGATTCCGTTGGTGTGAGAATCAAATTCTATTTCGGTGCAAAGTCCGAATTCTTTTCACGGAAAAACGAAAGCAAAAGTCCAGTTCCGTTTGGTTTTTATGCCGTCATCGATTCGGTGGACATCACCAGCGAAACCCCGAAATGGTACTATCTCGGCGATGTAAATTCCATGCCACCGGGGAGCTGGTTCTATGTCACCGTGACCGGTCTTTCAGGAAACAAAACGGCGTCGGCAGTATCTGTACGGATCAACGCAGCTTTTTACGACGATACCAAAATCATCCGGTAAGTAATGGGAAACTTCGGCTCCATAAAGATAGAGCGGTTCGATCGCGGCCTCAATACGACCTTTTCGCCGACCGATCTTGAACTGGGTATGGCGACAAAGGCCGAAAACTGCCGGTTTGATGCCTTTGGAAAACTTCTCAAATCCAGAGGTTACGGCAGCGCTACGCTTAATTCGAGGCCGATTCCAACGCTACCGTCCGGACTTACGCTTGAGGCATTCCACGTGTGGCGCGTTACCATGCCATCAACAAAGGACTTGCTTATTCTGTTTGGAGCCAACGGCGGTCGGGATCGGTTCTATCTTTATCCCTTTTACCAGAACGGAGCCTGGACGGACACAGCATGGGAAGCCGGCACAGGTTATAGTGTTGGCGATATCGTAATGCCGACGCAGGGAAACGAGACCGGTCTTGCTTACTACTGCAAATCTGCCGGTACGAGCGATACGAACGAGCCTACATGGCCAACATCGATTGGCGACACAGTAACCGACAATACAGTGACATGGCAGGCGATTAGTGCGTTTCAGGAACTGACAGAGTTTGTGTCAACGAAAGTGAACGATACTTCGCCGTCGTCAACATCGTTCAAACTAACGGCGGCTGATGTCAGCGATCTTGACAATTACTACAACAAGTGGTGGTGCTGCGATCTACAAACAGGAAATTTTGATTATGTCCTTGACTATAACGGCTCAACAAAGCAATTAACAACGAAGTGGGGTGTCGGGGCTGGCATTTCCAATGGAGACGATATCATTCTATTCCGTTTTCCTGTGTTTCTGAAGTCAGCCACTCCAGTTTCCGGTAATGCATCGGCAAATCCACATTATAAAATCGATGATTTGCCCGTTTTTAAGCAGCACGGAGAAAATCTGTATATTTACTGCGGTAATGATCACAATATCCCTTCTGGAGCGGATTTGTGGCTTGGGTTTATAGGAAAGGATGCGACAACGGCGCAGGGCTATTTTGATGATAATGACCTTGATTATCTTGGATTCCACTTTGACCATCTGATTCCGTTTCCTCTGATGGATGATCCAGCCAATACAAACGAACGCTGGTTCGGCGCAGCAGATGGGTTTACGGTTAATACAGGAGAGTCTGACGGCCTGCCCTATGTTAGCGGTTCTCAAACTCATACAATCTGGCAGGTGACGGGGCTTTTTGATGGCTATCAGGAGTCCAATTTGTACTTTGACGAAAGCGTCAACTTCGGAACTTATGGCAGCGGTAGCGCCACAGCGCTTAGCGGAACAGATAATTCGGTCGTTGTTGCCTTTTCGACTCATCCAAAGTCGAACTATTACCGCGCTGACGAATACAGCGAAACTACGGAAGATGTCGGGACTACACCTTTATTTAGCCGGCGGATCAAGAAAGTGCTGCTTTATATGGCGATGGGGAGAATCAATACATCGCTCGAAATCAAAGCAACCACACCGTTCTATCAAGTAAAGGAAATTGACATAGATGATTCGGGTTGGTCGGGAACTGGCCCCTATACGATGAACGTAACGATTACTGGTCGGGAATGGACAATTGGGCAAGAGCTTGAACGGACGCTCAATGCAGGCTACACCATTCAAAAAAGCGGAGCTAACGGCAAATTTGCAGAAGCTGTATCAGGCAACTGGGTTGTTGGGCCTGCTTATGCTGATCAAAAATACGAGGATGTTGTCTTTGTCGCTCCCCGATCTGGCGTTCTCGTTGGCAACAACCTCATGCCAAATATACTTCCGCTGTCACAGTGGATAAGGCTAAGAGAAGCAAACATTTATAAAATTAAAGCGTTAGTAGAGTACAACGGCTATCTTTTGATTTTTGGTGAAAATTCCTTTGCTATCGCTTCGATCGACGGTCAGAACAGTTTCATCCGTGAACAGTTCCAGAAGCGCGGGCTTATATCGGAAAGAGGCGTTCAGGTTATCGACAACGTCGTTTACTTTTGCAGTGAAGATTCTATTTATGCTTTTGGCGGTGATGCAGGCTCATCCGTTGTTGATATCGGTATTCCAATCAAAAGAGATTGGCAAGCGATTTCATTAGCTGATCGGCAAAGCGCAATCACTGCAGTTAACCAGAGATTGAAGCAATTTTATATCTATGTTGGCGGTACGACCTATGTGTATGACACGATCTATAAAAACTGGAAAACAGTAAACGATGGTGTAACATGGGTCTATTTCGTGAACACGCCGGATGGTGATCTTCTGGGCGCAACATCGTCGGCCATATACAAACTGGATTCGTCGTCGCAGACAAATTCGACGGCGCTATCATGGAAATCGGGGCATATCGATAGCTCGAGAATAAGGCCAAGACGGTTTAGAGCAAGCTACAAGAGCAGTGATACGATAACGGTAAAGCTGTATGACGTGGAAAACTCATCGACCCAGCCGGCAGAAACGCTCTATCTTTTGCCTTCAACAACAGAGAAACATATAGATATGCCGATTTCTTTTGAAAGCGACCGTATTCAGATTGAAATTGCGTCAGCATCGTCAACGAACACCGATCTTGAAATTGATTTTGTCGAAATAGCCGGCCGTGCACTGGAGAAACGCTGATGCCGTTACGCATAAAACTACCGCCAAAATACAGTGATATTGAGAACGAGCTCAACCGTGTGCTGAACGAAATAGAGCGTATGATTAATGAGCCGAAGCCAACGCGGGAAATTGGCAGCAGTGAATTGCCTTCTTCTGGTTACATAAAAGAAGGTGAGATCGTTCATGTCGATAGTGAAATAGAAGAGTTTTCGACGCCATCCAAATGGGCAGCGTCAACGTCATATGGTCTGTTAGATAGAGTTATCCCGACGTCTCCGAACGGATTTTATTATCAGGTGACAAGTTCTGGTACGAGCGGATCGAGCGAGCCAACCTGGCCGACAAAGATTAATGATACGGTATCCGATGGTACGGTAACATGGCGCTGTGAAGGGCGTGTCGAAAGCTCAAAGCCAAAAAGATTGGCGTTTAAAGTAAACGGCAAAATTTATTACATTAACGCTTTGTGAGGTGTCGTCATGGCAGCACGTACACGTAAAAGAGCGTCGGCAAGCAAAAAGAAGATCGTTACAATTAAGCCTACGAAAAAAGGCCAGAAGCCTCTCGTTTTTAGAAAATCTGCATTGCATAAAGCGCTCGGCGTCCCAGAAGGTGAAAAAATACCCGAAAGCAAAAAACGTGCGGCACTGGCTGGAAAATACGGCCCGAAAGTGAAAAAGATGGCTGTGTTTGCGTTCCGGGGTGCTTTGGCACAGGGTCGGAAGACTGCAATGAAAAACCGGAAGAAAAAAGCCAAAAAAGGGAAATAAGCAATGCCGAAGAAAAAGAATGATCTACTGAACTTTGCAGCCAATAGACTTGGGATACCAGGCTCAACTGTCGCCGAAGCGAGAGCAAGTCAATTCACGCAGCCGAGATTTGCCAACCGGACAATCCAGAAAGCGGCAGGTATGCTCGGTATTCCTCAATCGGCATTACAACAGGCTGCAGCAGCAAGAAAAGACCCGTTCTCAGCAGGATTTCATCCCGAACTATCGGATATAGCCGGTCAGATTGCTCTGCGGAGGATACTGGCTTCTGGCGGTTTGACACCGGCGCAGAGGGAAGCGCTGGCACGTGTTGCTAACCGAGTTCTTGCTCAGCAAGCCCAGGTAGCAGGTGCCGGTCTTGGACGGCGGTTTGCAGCGCAAGGGATCGAAAATACAGGCCTTGCAACGGCTGGGCTGTCGGGCATTTTTAATCAGCTTCTTGGCGCGCAGCAAGCGCAGCAGGGGCGTCTCGACGAATTATCGCTCGGAATTTTGCAATCCGCTATACGGCAACTGTTCGGCGCAGAGCAAGCTCAGGCCGGCAGGCGGTTTCAGGAAAGCCTTATGGGCGATCCGCTTGGCCGTATTCTTGGCACTGTTCTGGCGTCCTTTACTGGTGGATTCGCCGGACAGGCAGGACAAAATTTGGCGGGGAGAGCGTTCCGTCCGCCAGTCTAATTACAACAACAGACGAGTATTGATATGGCAAGTCCGATTCTGAAAGGCATAGCAGCGACTTTTCCAGCAACTTTTGCGCAAGCCTTTTCACAAGGGGCGGCATCAGCAGAGCGCCGCGCGGCTGAAGAGCGCAGCCGTCTGGAACGTGAGGCAATACGCAAAGAAGAAGAGCGGAAGCGGCGCGTCCAGCAAATGTTTCGGCAAAAAATGGCCGAAGTGGAGATGGAGCAGCAGCTTCTTGGCGCACTGTACAATACGGCCGTTCAATCTGGAGATTTGCAGAGCGCTCAGCAAATTGCCATGCTTATGGCGCGTCCGATTCCCGAACGGTTTGATGTTGTTGAGCAGCCGACACCAGAGGCGCTTGATGCTCAGAAACGGCTTGAAGCTTTGAAACAGTTGGTAATAGAAAAGCCGGAAAAGAAAACGCTTCTTGCCGAACCAAAACGTCTCGAAGCCCTGCGCAAGCTCAGACAGACAGCGGAGCAAAAGCGGCGTGTTCCGCAATTGAAGACATTGCCGCTCGATCTGATTAAGATCAGAAAAGTGGTCGATCCAATCGAAAAGGAACTGAAATTACTGAGAAAAGACCTTTTAAAGACACAAATCTCAGCCGCAAGACAGCGTGCTAAAGGAGCAAAGACGGCAAAGACATTTGATCGGTTGAGAACGATTGTGACAGCAACGAGAGACCTTATTACAAGAGGAGATGCCGAAGTAACAAGGCTTCAGAAGCTGAAAGCTCAACTGGCAGAGAAGGAAAAAGAAATTGCCAACAACATGAAAATTATGGGAGCATCAGAGGAAGAAATCAACAAAGCCATCGCCGGCATCGTCGGTCAGCGCCAGTTTATAGACGACAAAATCAGTAGCCTGCAGCAGCGTATAGCTGAGTCGGAGTCCACGCTTCTAAAAGCAACAAAACGGATGCAAGAACTGGAAGGCATTGAACCAACAATTGACGAAAAAAAGGATAAAGATTTTCAGCGGCTGTATCTGCAGGCGCTCGAAGAGGGCTTTGCCAAAGAAGATGCAGAAGCAATTGCCGTAAAGAGGCTGGCTGAAAAATATCCTGATATTAAAGACGTGCCGAGAACAAAGGAATTACTTAGACGCGCGGCTGAAATTTTAGCGGCTCGTAAAAAGACTGGCGGAGCAGAGCGCTCGTTTGAAGCGACGAAGACAGATGAAACCGAAAAAATCCGTACCGATATAGAAAACCGGTTCATCGAACTTCTCAGGCAAGGTAAAAAACCCAGAGAGATCATTAAAACGCTTATCACCAAAGACGGATATGATGCCAGAGACGTGAACGCTGTCTTTGAGCAATTGCAGAAGAGGGCTAAAGCGAAAAAGAAAGAGGCTGAAAAGTCCAAACCGCCGGTCTTGCCTCCACCGAGGAATAGGCTTGAACAAAGAATTCAGAACCGGTTTCTGGAATTGCTTAAGGAAACCAAAGGAGACAGTGCCCTCGCAAGACAACGGCTCGTACGCGAAGAGGGTTTCCGTGCACGAGATGTCAATGCAGCGTTAAGCCGGAAAAAGTAAGAGATTAGCATGCCTGCACCTCAAGAAGTCCAAACCAAAAAAAAGCAAACCTTACCGGAAGAGATTCCCTCTCTAAGAGACGTTCTGTTTGGTCAGGACAGAATTACGGCAGGACAAGAGGAGAAAATCCCTTCTCTTCGGGATGTCCTGTTCGGTCGGAGAAGACTCCCCACAGAAGAAGCAGCTACAGAGGTTTCACTTCCTGAAGAGCCTAAAAAACAGGAAATTAAAGAACTTGGCTTTTTCGAGGGAATTGCTCAGGCACCGAAAGAGTTTGGTAGAGGCATCTTACGGGGAATCGATGAAACCCAAGCCATGCTGTTCGGTGCTCTGGCACTGGTTGGCGATGCTCTAAACGCCGAAAATCTGCGCAGATTCGGCACAAAGGGCTACTTCCGGAATATCGAAGAAGCACAGAAAAACGCCGCTAAGGTAGCCAGTCTCGCTGACATCGATAGCGTTGGCGATTTTGTGGCGTGGGCAGCATCCGGTCTTGGCGGCGTCGTTCCCACCATCGCGACCTCTCTCGGCAGCGGAGCTGTGGCGCAAGTTATCGGCAAAACAGCTCTGAAACGGGCGCTGAAAAGGAAGATTGGCGAAGAAGTTGCCAAAAAGCTGATGAAAAAGGTTACCGAGGGCCGGCTAAAGCAGATAGGCAAAAAAGAACTGCAAAAAGAGGCAACAGAAGCTCTGATCAAGCGTGGTATTGCCAAAGAAGTTGCCGAACGCGCCGTCAAACGTGCCATCAGACAGCCTATTACAGCACGGAATCTTGGTCTTCTGGTGGGAAGCGCCGCCCCCCAGGCTGGTGATATTTACATGGAAATTTTTGAGACAACGGGCGAGCGCGCACCTGGAACAGCGGCAGTAGCAGGTCTTGCTGCTGGAGTTCTTGATGTTCTGCCTTTAAGCAGATTTTTCAATAAATTTGGCGGCCGGTTCAAAACAGACGAAGCTGCAAAACGCTGGCTTACCCGCGTCGCAAAGGAAGCTGGTCTTCAGAGCGTATTCGAAGGAACAACTGAGGGCGCTCAGGAAATAATCGCCATTGTCGCAAATTCCATAAAGAAGCATCCCGGTAGTTTCGAGGAGAAACTGCCAAAGATTGTTGAAGATTTGAAAAGACAGAAGGAGCGGGTCTTAAATGCGGCGGCCATCGGTGCGCTGGCCGGATTCACGATGGGCGCTATAGAAGGGGCTTCCCGAAGAGCACAGCCAAAAGAAGAAGGCACTGCTCCTGTCGTTTCTCCGTCCACACAGGAAGTTGCTCCTGAAGAGGCTGCTATCGAACAGGCGCTAAGGGAACAAGAGGCTGTCGAGGCTGGTGTTCTTACACCGCAAGAAGAGCTTGAAGCCATCCGCCAGCAAACGGAAGGATTATCAGAGGAAGAAATCGCTGCTCAACAGGCAGAGGAATTGAGAAAACGGCTTGAATTTGAACAACAGTTGCCAAGCCTTGAAGCAGCAGGCGTACCTGTTGAAGAAGGGGTTTCGCCAGAAGAGATTCCGATAGAGGAACTGGTTGCGCCTCGCCTACCCGAAGACGTGCTGGCGAAAGTAAACGAGCTCCGCGGCAAAATTACGCGCATGGAAGCCAGACAGGAAAAAGCCTTTGAGAATCCAAAACTGAGCGAAAAGGAAAAGGCTGGGCTTATTCAGGAGCTTGATGGAAGAATTAAGCAACTGGAAGCCAAAATTAAAGAATTGGTACAACCCTATTTTGCCGAAACTGAGCTGCCAGAAGCTGAAACGCGGCCGATTACGCCAGAAGACATTACTCCAGAACTTCTCGCTGAAGCGCCATCGCTTGCTGAAGTGTTGCAGAGACCTGCACGTGAAGAACTCAGACGTGCAAGCGAAGCGTTAAGAGAAATTGAAAAGGGTCGGGAAGAGGTAGAACGGGCTAAAGTACCGCCGTTGGTAAAACGGAACGGCAAGCAAGCAAGAACACGTGCTCTGCCAGGAAAAGAGGTAAAGGCGCTACCCGCCCCGAAAAGGGGGACAGTGATTGAAAAAACCAAAAGAGAGACAGCCGCAGAAAGAAAACGTGCGCTCGAAGCTAAACTGCGAAAAATAGAGAAAAGAAAAATTAGAGCGGCTGCAAAATTAAAAACAAAATTTGCGCCTCCCGTACCGAAAGAACCGTGGGAACTTACAAAAGAGGAATTCAAGCGAATCTATGTTGCGCAACCAGAAGATGTTGTAGGGAATCTTCACCGGCTATCTCGGACTACTGGGAAACCATTAAATGAGATTGCCAAAAAATATCCGTTCGAATACAAGAGAGTCCCTACGGGATTTCGCGGCACTATGCAAGAGCTTGTATTTAGCGACAAGAATATTGAATTGATGGACAAGCTCAGTAAGGAAACAACCGAAGCAGAAAGAAAATTTTTTCTTGAAGAGGGGTTGAGACTTAGAAAAAAACTGCCCTTATCGATTATAAAAGAGATAAAAACAGAGCATCCAGACCTTGCCAAAAAATATAAAAGTCGTATAACCGAACTGATAAAGCAAGCTAAGAAAGAACCAGTAAAAAAACAGCCCAGAGTAGAGAAACCAACAGCCGAACCGACCGAATTCAAAGAATTCGGCATCAAAGTCGAAAAAGCCGAAATCGAAAAAATTGCCAAAGCAGTTGGCCAGCTTCTCGGTCGCTTGAAGAAATTGCGTTCAGAGATTGCCGACGAGCACGGCAATTTGCGCCCCGATATTCCGAAGGAAATCGTCCAGCGGTATATTAACCTCGAAAAAGCTATCGAAATTCGTTTAAAAAAACTCAACACGGAATTCGATGCCACTAAAGTCAACGGTTTTGTCAAGAAAACACCAGAAGGTTGGCTTGCGACAAGCCTCTATTCCCGTGAACAGATGGTTTTCGACAATATCGAAGACGCCATTGCTTTTACCCGCGGCGAGGCAAAGGTTGATCCGAAGAAGGTAAATTATAGAGAATTTGAACGTGCGTCCGAAATTGTCGATACAACAATCAAAGAGGCCGATAAAAAGGACATTAAAGAACTTGCACCCTTCATTCAGGATAAGCTGAAAAAAGCTGGCATCCATCCATTTATCATACGGCGGATGGTTTCGGCTGTTATTCGGCGGCCAAAACCAGAAGAAACTGGGCGAGAAGTCATCTTCAGACGAGCAGTTGAGCCAAAAACAAAGAAGGAAAAAACCGCAGCAAACCGATTGGCTCAGCTTAACCAATCGCGAAGACAGGCAGAAGCCGACTATCAGCTTGCCAGAAAAGAACTTCTTGACATTATTCTGGAAACCGAAAATGCCGAATTCTTGCAAGTCGAAGATATCGCCACTTACAAATTCAAGCGGATGGAAGGACTTGACAAAGTTTCTGAAGACATCCGTGAGAAGGCAAGACTTGCTCTAATTGAACATATTGCTGAGCAAGGTGTCGAAGTTCTACCCGCTGTCGGGCGCAGGCTGGAAATCGCTATCACACCAAAGGTAGAGCCCAAAGGCAAACCGCTTCCGAAGTCTGTCAAAGCAAAGTTTGTCGAAACAGCTCGGCGTTTTGAACGCTATAAGAAACTCGATGAAGCCGAAAAAAAGCTCAAGCAATCGCCGAAAATCAAAGAGATTTTCCATAACGCTTACCTGCAAACCTTTGCCAGCGGGCAGGTGTATCCGCCAATCCGCACGCCTTTCGGCGCATTCATTGTCCGCCAGAGCCAGACAAATCTGGACAAAATCGAGCAACTGAAAGCCAAGCGCGCCGAGCTCACGAAAGAAATTCTCAAACGGGAAGGGGCTGAACTTGAGAAAGGCGATCCTTACATCACTATAAGAAAACTCAAACGTGTGCCGAAGGATGTCGTTTCGAAAAGAGCGACTCCGAAGCAGGTAAAAGAGATCGCTGAGACGATAGCGGCAACTGAAAAAGAGATCGAAAAGATTGTTAATTTTAGTATTGCCAACATCCGAGAAAGCGGCAGCGCAAAAGCCAAGAATTTTAAAACAATCGCAAAGAGTTTCGAAAAGAAATTTGGCCTCAAAATAAAAGTCGTCAAAACACCAAGAGACTTGCCTTTCAATGCTCCAGCGACGACACAAGGTGCAGCCGTAGGAGACTATATTTTTCTGGTCGAACAGAATATTCCGGATGCCAGAGTAGCCAGACAGACCTTGCTTGAGGAGGCTGTTGGCCATATTGGCATCGAAAAACTAATGGGAAAAGATTTCGACCGGTTGCTTGATCATATCATAAGAGAACGGCCAGAAGAGATCAACCGCTATATTGTCGAATATGATCCTGTTCTGCGAGTCAAAGGAATTGACCCGAAATCCAGAGAAGCCAAACGCCTTGCTGCGCAAGAGGTCATCGCCAAACTCGCACGGGAAGAATCTAATCTGTCACTTACAAAACGGCTTATCGCTGAAGTACGGACATGGCTGCACAAGATATTTCCTGGGCTGAAGTTTACCGACAATGACATCCGTGCTCTTCTGATGCGAGCGGCAAATAATCTCAGACACCAAAACGCCGATCCTTACAAAACCGAGCCGAAAGTACACGTCGATCCGAGAAGCGAGAAATACAATATTGCCAATTTCAAGCCCGTCAATACGAACAGCCCTGCATTCCGTAAATGGTTCAAAGGCTCAAAGATCGTGGACGAAAAAGGTAATCCACGGGTCGTTTATCACGGTACAACAGCAGATTTTACCTCTTTCCAGCCGACACGCCGGTTGTTTGCTGCGATCGATCAGTTTCTTGGTATTCACTTCGCTAAAGACTTCCGCGTCGCCAACCGCTTTGCCGAAGGGCTGTATCGTGGTAAGAAGGATGGCGGTAATGTTATACCCGTATATCTTAATTTGAATCCGAAGGTAATCAAAACAAAGATAGCAGACACTATTGAGATCGCCAGAGACATCGTCGATGTGGCGATGACAAAACGGAAGGACTTGTTTATCGACTGGGCAACCGAGCGGTTAAGCGGAGCCTTGACCAAAAAGCAGGCAGGCATCCTATTTGATTGGCTTACAAACAAACGCAAAACGCTTCCAAAAGAGATTGAGAAGAAATTTGATAGGATTTACGGAAACGATCTTTATATACGGCCAGATGATAAAAGCCAGGGTAAGAAATCACTTGCTCAGTTTGTAACCGAATTGTCCCCGGCGTTGACAGTAAAAGAACGCAATTTCAACCAACGTCTGGAACTTATCGAAACTTATAAGAAAGAGCTTGCAAAACAAGGCTACAACGGTATTGAGTACCGGATTACGGTCGAAGATGAAGTTCCTAAAGGGGCTGATGCAACGGCATATATTGTTTTTGAGCCGACTCAGATCAAAAGCGCAATATCCAATACTGGCGAATTCGATCCGAAAGTGCCGGACATCCGTTATGCTGTTGGTAATTTCGCCAACCCAATGTATAACCCCGATCTCTTTCTAAAACAAAATCGAGAGGTAGAGAATCTTTCAAAATCGATGAAAAACCGTCAGGTTGGCTTCACTCTGGAAGCCGCTGGCGATATCTATCGGGAGCTTGTTGGTCGTGATCTGCCGTCAGAAACCTATCTGAAGGAAAAATTAGGCAGATTAAAAGACGCCATCGAATTTGCTCGCAAGAATGAAACCTACAACAGACTGAGTGGAAAGGATAGGCAGTTAGCAAATCAGTTAATTAAGTGGCACCGAGAAAACGCCAAACATCCGACACTTAACCTGATCGCAAGTTTCATCGACAACTTCATAAACGGAAAACCACTGCTTGCCGAGGCCGACATTTCCAAACTGGAACAGGACATCGACCAGTTGCTCAGCGGCATCAGGGAAAGCCAGCGCGTGCCCAACGTCAATTTCAGCCTGCGAACGCTTAGCGATGAAGCCTTCACAAAACTGGCAACGCTCGGTTATAAACTCTACCGTCAGGGAACGGACTTTGATACATGGAACAAGCGGATGGCAATGGCGCTCGGCAATAACTATACGATGCTCGAACCGTTTATGCGGGATGTATTCGATATCATTACAAGATCGGACTACAGGCCAGCCAAAACCGTTTCCATGCGGGCAACTGAATCTGAGGCCAGTCCTGGCAGCGCTCCCGAACCTCTGCCGAGCAATCCAACTCCGAGAATAACTCAGCCGACATTTGCTTCGCCGATCCGGCGTAAGAGACAGCGCTCAATAACGAGGATCGCTGATGCTATATTCGAGACGATGATCAATGTCGTCGAAAAACAAAATCCTGCTGGCGAAGAATTTGGCCGCCGCCTGAGAAAAGCCATCGGTATTCTGGACGAGCGGGCTGGTCGATCGGCGAATTTGATTGTTGAGACTCAGAAAGCCTTACGTAATCCGCTCAGAGCCGAAGTTCGTGAAGCAATCGATGAGCTCAAGGAAACAGAAAAACCCATCCCGCACGAACCGCGCGCTATCTACACCAGAGCAGCGATGGCAGTAAATGAACTCGCCAATAGACCGTTACACGAGGTCGAGCAGGCTTTCTTCCGTACAGAAGGCGCGCGCTTGTGGCTCAGAGCGTACAACCAGATTCTCGAAAATATGGGAGTTGAGAAAGGCTATGTAAACGTTCTGACGCCGGAGGTACGTGAAATACTGAACATCGGCCAGGGCGACCGCTACCAGCGTATTGTCGAGATCATTCAGAACGTAACTGGCCTGTCTCAGAAAGAAGTAAAAAGTTTGCTAAGCCGTGTAAACAGGCGAGAAGGTGTGCTCTCTGGCCGGCTCATTAACATGCCAACCCATATTGAAATCGAGAAGGGCGAAATCATACCGTTTCTCGAATCCCATCCGTTTGGATCGCTTGAAGCGGCGAATATCGGTCTCGCCAAGCAAATTGGTCTTGCCGAAGCGTTCGGGGAAGGCGACACTTTCGGTGAAAAAATTAGAGACGCTGTCAAAAACATAGATAGATTAAGAACAGAATACGAAGTGCAGGGTGGCAATTCAAAGTACTTCAACGAAGCCTTGAATGCTTACCTCGGGAAACCGTTGGCACAGACTTACGTTGATCCGCGGGCTCTAACAAAACGGTTTGTGCGGAATGTCTTTATGCCACTCGAATCGGAAATGCTTCTGAGTCTGTCCGGTTTCGTACAGATTCCTCAGACGATTATTGCCGTCCCGTCCAATGTCGGGACAAAGAATTTTCTAAAAGGTATTGCCAAGTTTGTCGCCAATAGCAAAGAAACGGTTGAACGGCTGCGGTACATTGGCGCTATATCGACAGACATTATCGACCTCTGGACAACGCCTGGAGCACTTCTTGAAGATTTCGGCAAGGCCATCAAGCAGGCGGGATCGCGGCTGACGTTGCGAAAATGGTTCATTGAAATGAACGATATCATCGCTGCTGCAGCTTTCGAAGAGTTTGCCAAAACAATCGAAGAGAAAGTACAATCTGGCCAGCCACTAAGCGAAAACGACAAAAAGACGCTTCGCTTTCTCGAATTCAAAGATGACGAAATCCAGATGTTCGAATCTGGCCATCCTGATACGAGAGAAGGCGGATTCCTGTTTAATGAGCTTATCAGACGCGGCCGAAAGATGACCCAGGGAACGGGACTGAGAGGGCCGGAAAAGACCAGAATGCTGGCTTCTCCCGTATTTAACCTGATCTTTCAGTTCCAGCATTATATGATCTTGCAGACGCAAATCGCCAGGAAATTCTTTGTTAGAGATTTGCGCAGGTCAATACAACAGTGGCGAAGAACCGGCAATGCCGAAGCCGTAATGAAATCGCTGTTAAGAGCTGGTAAACTTATGGTTGGCGGTGCGCTGGCTGGTGAAATGTCCATTTTCTTGCGCTCTCTTTTGAAAGATAGACCGCTTGACCGCGACGATGAAGACTTAGTAGAACGTTTGAAACGGGACTTTGGAGAAGCGCTTGTCTTCGGCCCCGTTCAGAGAGTACTCGACGCCTACGAATTTTCCAATTCGGCCGAGCAGTTTCTATTTAATCTCAGCCCGTCGTTTAGTTTTAGTCTGGATATGGCTAAAGCGCTCGTCGGGCAGTCGCCGTATAATGATGCAACAATGGTTGAGCGTATCGGTAAGTTCATGAAGTACCATACGCCTATTGCTGCCAGCGCTAAAGCAGCCCTTGTGGCCATCGGACTCGAATCGAGAAAGGATAAACAACTGCGAGACGCTCTGACGCGGCTTTATAAGTGGAAACGGAAGAACGGTTTTATCGAGAAAGGAAAAACCAGTTCTCTAATAGGATATCTGGAATCGAGACGGGAGGTAAAAAAAGCCATCGAAGCGATCAGAAAGGGTATGTCGCCGGAAGAAGCGCTGAACTTAGCCGTGAGAGCAAAGTATAAAGAATTAATCGAAAAAGCCAGAAAAAAAGAAATACCGCCAAATAAGGCAACCATCAAAGAGGCAAAGCGGCGAGTCATGGCCTCACTGCGTGCCAGATTGCCGCTGCGCGGAATCCCAATGGAAAAGTTACCGCAGCTCAGGGACGACATCGGTGTTGATCATTTCAGAACCATATATGCTTACAGTGAACTGTTAAAAGCGTATATGGACGTCCTAAAATAACCTTAACCAACGGAGGTTCAAAATGAACTACCAGAGCGTAATCGAGCCGATTTTGATCGGTATCATCAACTTCCTGTCGGACGCCCTGCAGATCGGTTACGATCAGCTTGGCGATGCGGAGAAGGAAGCCATTCTGAAAGCTGCGCCTCTCCTTTACACGGCTCTGGCGACGTTCGGCGAGGAAGTGGCTGCAAGCACGGCCACACCGCTGGACGATCAGGCCATTCAGGAAGTGCAGGAAGCGCTTGAACTGATCGCTGGCGGAGCGACCCAAGAAGTTTACATTGCCAAGCTAAAAGACGTGTTTGCCGGTGCTTATGTGCCCCCGAAACCGTAACTGGAAACGCTCATGACACAGAAACCGAAGCCGCTCCATAAGTCAAGGACTGTCGCCGTCAATGCGGCAGTCCTTGCTACTGTTATTGCCAGCCAGCTTGCAGAAATCCTGCCGGAAAAATACAGCAGGTGGTTGGCTGGCATTGTTGCTGCCATTAACTTATATTTAAGGTTTAAAACAAGGGAACCCGTAAAAGCGGAGACACCGAAGTGGATAAAAAAGACTATCCAGTTAGGGACGGTTTTATCAAAAAGAAAAAAATAGGGCCTGACAGGCTCGAAGAGGCCAAACTAGGCGACAAACTGAAGCTGCGCCTTGCTCTTGAGAAGTTAAAGATTATTCTGTACTTTATTATGAATATCGTACTGGATTTTCTGAAGCGGTACGAAAGCCAAAAACCTTTATATGAAAAACTCTTGAAGGTACTGAAAGCGATCGCCGAGATTGCGGCGAAGATAACGCCGTGGAAGTAAACTCACGACCCGTAATATTTAATCTCCAGGGGATGGTTTCCTCTATACTCCAAAGTCTTCAGTTTCTTTCCTCTTTCGAACCACCTATTTTCATTCTCTTTGGCAACAGGAAAAGCAAAATGGTAATGATAGACAGGTATATCGAGGTCTTTGTAGAGGGAAGGATTTCTGTACGTAAGCCTGCCGAGATTATTCACCTGTAGAATACAGTGATTATTCTTTTTCGTGTAGCTGACGGTTTCCGATCGCCGTACAAGGCGTGGCTTGTGGGAAGGAAAAAGCCCCCTTCTGGATGGAAACAAAGTAAAATCAATCCTTTTATCGGTTTTGCCTATCCTTATAGGAGGCCACCAGCTCTTTGCTCGTATATGGTTTATGTCTCCCCAAAACAGATATTCGAGCATCCTGCCGATATGCCATTTCACACTGGGTAAAATGTTTAGAAATTCAATAAACTCGTCATCGACCAATTCATCCGCATCGAGCGTGAGAATCCAGTCTCCAGAAGATGTTTCCAACAGAAAATTTCTAATTTTCCATTCTTCCCACATATAAGGACGGTAAGTAGTATGCCATTTATGGACAAGTATTCTTCTGTCTGTATGCGCCTTTTTCTCGAGCCACTCCAGAGAGCCGTCTGTTGAGCCTGTATCAACGACAATTATTTCATCGGCAAATTTGGATACACATTCGTACCAGCCTTTAATAAAGAAAATTTCATTTAGAATTGGGCATACTACGGTTATTCTCATTGCTCTTCCTTATCGCTGGATAAAGTAAAGCGTCTTTGTCCGATAAAATGACTATCCTGTGTGCAGCAGGAATAAGAAAAGAAGGATATTGATACACAAGAATAAGCACAGATACGTAAAAGATTACTGCATAAGCGAATATCAGAAAAAGAATTAACCTGCCGAAATATCTGCTCATCCAAAGTTTCGCTTTTTTCGGAAAACAAAGTCGAAAGACCATGGGTTTATCCACCGCTTCATCTTACAATATTGGATTAAATTTAGCTTGTCGAAAAATCCCCGTTGTGCAAGCCAGTACAAGAAATCCTTTCTTGTCCATGTTTTTACATGCGTATAATCGCGCCAGTAGTTGTACGGCTTATTTTGTATGGTACAGGGCAGAATACCGCAGATGAAGCCTTCTGGCCTGGTTACGCGGATCATTTCTTCGATAACAAACTCCGTATTCTTCGTGTGCTCAAGAAAGTGCATAGAAAAAGTACAATCGAAAGTCTCGTCATCAAATGGCAGACCGTCTTCGGCATTCGCGACAACGTCTGGTTTTATTTTCCCCCAGCCTTGCATGGAGACGTATTCATCCTCTCCAGACCGCATGTCCAGAGAAATAACATTGTCGCCGAGTTTTCCACAATCCCGACCGGCACCGACATTAAGAGCCTTGCCCCTACTAAAATAAGGTCTTAGAACGTACAGTTCGTATTTGTGCATAAAAAGGCTATGGACAAGTTTACGGTGGAATGTTTCAAAATAATTTCCCCCTTCACGCCTGTCCCTTTCGAAATCTGATAGAACTCTTTTTAGATACGCGAAAAACAAAGTTCTACTCCATAAACATTAGCTCTACCATATTTAGCGCCCATTTATTCAAAACCACCTTGGGATATTTAATCCGAAACCGCAACAAATCTAAAAAATTGGGTTCGCCGAACGGTCTCATATGTTTTACCCTTACACTTAAACAGGTATATATTTTATATCCGCTCTTTCCAGCTTCAATACAAAGCTCTGTATCTCCATACGTCCCTCTTCCTGTTGACCTTCCCCCAAACTTTAAACCTTTCCCAGTTCGTACTAACATAAAGTTCCCGCATACGATAGGAACAGATAGGTTCTCTTTTCTTCCGGAATCTACAATAACATGTCTCGCGCCGGAATCTTGCCAGCCTATGATTTTTCCATCCTCGTATTTGACTATTCCGCAGCCAACAATTGCGCAGTCATTTTCATCGGCAGCAACATCAATCATCGGTCTGGGATCAGTAAGAAGCTCACAGTCACTATCAATAATAAAAGCAAACCGTTCTTCATTGGATTCTGCCAGTCTGAGAATATTGTTTTTGTTACGGTTTGTCCCCTCTAAAGAGCGGACTATAACAGGTTCAAAATCAAACTTTTTGACAGATTCCACACATTTTCTAACGAGATGGGAATCATCGTTTACATGATTTACTATATAGATTTTATTTGTCATCTTTTCTTTGCAATGTCATTTTCGAAGATGTGCAGAGCTTTTGCCACAACCTGATCCATATTGTAATACCTGTACTCCGCTAACCTACCACAGAAAATCACCGACTTCAATTTACTGGCTTCTGTTTTATACTTTTCGTATAGCACAGATGTCTCTTCCGTCGGAATGGGATAAAATTTTTCGTCGTCTTTTTCCGCTTCCTTTGGATATTCTCTTGTGATTGTAGTCTTGTTATGTGTTTGACCCGTAGCATGTTTCCATTCCACAATTCGAGTAAAATCATATTCATTGGGATAATTTACCTGCTGAACGGGCTGGTAAAACTCTGTATCGAATGTTTCGTGTTCAAAACGCAAAGAACGGTAAGGAAGCCTGCCAAAAGAGCAATCGAAAAATTCATCTGCTGGGCCGGTATAGATCAGCTTATCGAAAGCTACCGAGTCGAGAATTTCCTTGTAGTCGGTTTGCAAGAGTATCTTTATGTTTTTGTGAGACAGCATCCTCTCGAACATTCTTGTATAGCCGTGTTTCGGCATACACTGGTATTTATCTTTGAAATACCGGCTGTCTTTGTTATAGTTAAAAGACAGACGACTGATAACGCTCCTATCAAGCTGTGAAGTATATTCACCCCACTGCTTTTCTGTATAACCGCGGAAGATTTTTTCATAGATCAAGTTTCCAAATATAGACTTTCCAATTTCGTGGAGACTGTCTAACGATGAAGAAGCCATAAAATTGGCTGTAAGAGATTGAAATAAATCCGTGGACGAATCAAAATCAGCGGAGGAAAGAATCCGAAACGTGTCGAGGTTGGGAGGAAGGGGAACAAAGAGACCATCCACACACGCAAGAACTCGGTGGTAGTGATAGCGCCATTCAGTGAACTTCGACAGATAGCTGAATACCTTTTTGCTGTTCGTATGAAACCAGTGGGGTCCGTATTTGTGAATCAAGATGCCGTTCTCATCGTAGTAATCGAAAGCGTTTCCGCCGATGTGATTTCTTTTCTCGACGATCAGTACCGTTTTATCGAGCTGCGTGGCGACACGTTCGGCAAGAACACATCCTGAAAAGCCAGCTCCAACAATAAGAAAATCAACCATTCTTTAATCCGACGCTAACCAAATCAGGAAAGCAAGGTAAAGTATGCCAATGACGAAGATTAAAAGTGGGATATTGTCCTGTGCCCACTTGGCAACTTTCCTTTTGATCTTCTTAAACATAGGTTTACTCAAATTAACAAGGTTACCAAATAATACAGAAAAAAAACGGCAACTCCCGCCAATATAACCACAAAAATAACTGGCAGGATACCAATTGTCATGAAAAAGACCGCGGCTATTGAGCGGACAAAATCACCGAATATAGAGCCAATATTTTTCATTTTGCTTCACCCAGAAATTGTCTTCTGCCAAACTCAGCAATTAGTAAAGCATCAGCACGCCCGTGATCCTTTTTCCGGCTTAATGACATAGATGGAAAAAGTTGCTGCGCTTTAGACCGGCTGGCATCTTTATCTTTCATTGTCCCGTAGAGCAACATCTTTTTCCACCGCTGCGGCGTAATTTCTTCGAAAGGGATTCGGAGCGCCGTTAGAGCCATTTTCAAAGCACCGTAACCTTCCCCCATTGTGAACATGCTTCTCACACCCTGCCTCGGCATCGAATGAACAAGCTCAATGAAGGCATGACAATCTTCTTCGGCAGTCAAATCGGTCAAAATTTTTAATAAACTTCTCAGATCAAGAGTACGCTTTTTTTTCCTGCCATCTTTTAGCTCAAGAACCGGCATATCGAATACAGCAGCAAAAGTACGGTTGGCATCAACAGCCGCTATCGCGCCATCAAGACCAGGGTCGATTCCGATGAAAATCATGATTCTTTCTCTTTAACAAATCTCTTGATAAACTCAATCCACAAGACCTTATCATCAGGCTCATAGACAACATTTTTATTTAGTTGCATAACGATAAAATCGATGTCTCCTCCCCGAGGATGTTCGACACCATTCCAAAGCTCTTCGGCGGTAGCTTTTGACCTGTAGATTATACGATCGTCGAGTTGCTTGTAAACATATAGATTATCATAGTCAAATTCATCCGCTGTTCTCTTCTTACAGACAGGACATTGGACAAATCGTTCTGGTATGCCAACGTCAGAGTCAAGCGGAGTATAGCCAACCCGCTCATGCATACCGCCGTAGAAGACAACTCGGCGCTCGATAACTTTCGGTTCTACACCGCAACACTTTTTTAGTTTGGGTCTCATTTCACAAGTTCGGCTTTTTCCAATGTTTTCTTCCTGCGCAAGCAATTAAATATGCCTTCTCTGTTTGCAGATAACTTCGCGAATCGAGTAAAATCGCGAGACCGTTTATCTCTTCCCCTGAATCCGTTGTTATAGATGGATCAAAAACGTGAACGTGGTTTGTAAATTGTTTAAAGTTATTGATTAGCATAATGGTCTTGGCTCGTATTTCTATTGAGTGTTGGTTTTCTTCTGGCTCTGGGAGTTCAAAGAAAAATCTATAATTGTCATTCGCTAAAAATGATTGGAAGAAATTCATTTTTTTAGAGCTTTCTAAAAGTAGATTTGCAATGACATCGAAAGCAGCACTAAGACTGAATGAATAACCACCGTCTTTATCGATAATCACAAGATCGCAACTTTGACGAGTTATATATACACCAACAAAACCAGAAATACAGGACTGTTTTTGCTGGATTTTTCCGATAAATGTTTTCCACTTATCAGCATCGGATTGCAGTTTTTTTTCCATTTCAATCTTCTACAGATTATAATATGTTCTTTTTAGTTTTTCTCTTATCCTATCCGCCGCCTCGAAAACGGAAATTTTCTTGATCTCAGAAGTAGATTCCATATCTCCGATTGAAAAAGTTAGCTGCAAATTACCACACCCGATTGGCAAAACTAAAAACAAACAAAACGTTTTAATCTTCTAATCAACCATTTGAAAAAAGCAGGTGTTTCAAAGTCATATAAGAAACTGTCCAAAACGCTGTAACCGCAAGAAAAATTCCAGTAAACCCTCCACCAATAGCCTACAGCATCATCTTTCTCGCGGAGACGATCGAAAAAACGGTGTAGCAAAAACTTATTCAAAAAACGCCTGAAAAATTCAAGTTTCCAGTAGAGATTTATAAAAGTATATCCTCTTTTATCACACCCTTCAAACGTTTGCTCTTCATCCGCTATCGCGCTACTCTGCTTGTACAGTCTCTCCATCTTTTTTCTCCTTGATTAATTCCTGAACAAGTCGTTCTATATTTCTACTGATCCCTTGTTTCCCAGTAAACCTTCGTCGGAGAAGGGTTGTGATACCCAATCATTACAAACTTACCATCTTCCTTCAGAAAATAGATAAATTCATTTTTACTGTTCCTGTCGATGAAAAAATTTCCAGCATATCTACTAAGATAAATTCTTCTAATTCTGGAACCAAAACTACCTATCGAGTTTCCCTTATATATTAACTCTACCGAGTTGGGCGTCAGTATATTCTTCTCAAGCACATGGAAATTAACAATATATTTATCTTCATAGTAACACTTATCAAATTTTGACCGTCTTTCCATCTTTTTTCTCCACTACAATAACGTTATCCGGCTGAATCGTATCGATTGCCTTTCGCTTGCACGATGTAATAATTACATACTTGCCGAGACCGTGCAGATATTCGCCAAGCCTTTCCTCTTTATCGTCATCCAGCTTACCAAAAATGTCATCCAAGACTAAAATACCAAGCTCGTCGAGCTTGTGTGGGTGAGCATCACTCTGAGCGAGATTCGCCGCCAGCGTTAGAAGATTCTGTTCTCCTGTATTCAGGGAATAGAAATCAGCCCACCGGCCATTATTGTATTCCAAAAGCTGAATTTCCGTTACCTCTCCATCCTTATTCTGTTTTGGTTTGAATTCGACGTGACCATCAGCACCAAGAAATTCGAGTATTTCATTGATTTTTGTCTGTAAGTAAAGACATCTCTCTTCAATCATTTCGAATTTCAATTGAGGTAAAGCCGTACTGACAAGAAATTTATAATCTTCTAATTCCTTTTCAATCTCTATCAATTTGGCTTTCTTCCTTTGAACTTCAAGGTAAACTTCATCCATCCTTCTTGCATAAGCCAAATCGCTTTCGAGTTGAGTTAAACGCAGAATATCATCGCTATGCTGCTTTATTTCGTTGGCCTTGTTCTGGTACTCCTCCAGCTTTTCTGTAGTTTCTATCAAGCTGGTTTCAAGTGTTTTTCGTTTGTCCTCGATACCTGAAAGAGCGAATTTTTTCTTTTCAGCAAGTTTTTCAATTTCTTCAACCAACCGGTCGCATTCTGCTACATCGGCAACTGACTTTCGCCAACCTTTTAGGCCTTCCAGTTCCATTTTCTTTTCGGCCAGGGTTTCGTTTGCTTTAGCTATATCAAACTTATGGACATCGCCATCGTGAAATAGAAGCCTCGCCTTGCACTTTGGGCATGTTTTTGCATTTTCGATACTATCTTCAAGGCTTTTTACCTCAAGATTGATTCTGGCAATTTCGGTATCCAATCGCTTTAGCTCTTCTTCTGGATCAACATTTAACACTTTATAAACAGTGTCATAATCACATTCTTTGCTCAAGATAGACAATCTTCTTTCGAATTCCTCAATCGTTCTATCGTAGTCCTCTCCAGTAGTATCTTTATCCAGCTTATCAAGTTCCGCCTTAATTTGGGCAACTTTGTTTTTCCAGAATCTAATTTCTTCTTCGATCTGATACTGATCAAGATTGGCTAAATGGCCTACTTTTTTCTTTAGAGCTTGTATTTCTGTTTCAATTGATTTAACGTCTGGCCTTTCACCGATGTTTGCCCCCTGGATGAAGCCTTTAAGCATATTCTGCTCAGAAACAGTCTTCAGTTTTTGCAAATTCAGTTCATGAATAACCTTATCAATAAAACCGACACCGAAAAGCGATAGCAAAAGACGAGACCGCTCGGCATTGCCAATATTAGCAATCGATTCAGCCCAGGACGTAATAAAAATCTTTGTCGTAATAAGCCTGAAAAGTTCTTTCTGCTGCAGTTCATCGATGTCAAGCGCTTTAAACCACTGGCTTTTCCTTTCCGACTTTTCACCTTGAAGAATCAAATCCCTGAAGCGGCCGTTGAAATCCGTATCGACGGCAAAAAAACTATTAGACAAAGAGACGAAGTGTTTATTACCGTTAAAATCGAATTCGCTTTTCTTAAGGCCGTTTAAGCTATGATTAACAGGGATTTTGCCAAAAAGCGCCGCAAGAATGGCAAAGGCGATGTTTGTTTTGCCAGCACCGTTCTTTTCGCTGTAGATAAAATTGACGCCCCTGACAATATCAAGTTCAAGCGACTCGATCGAGCGGAAATTTTTAATTGTTAGCTTCATCACTCAAGAGCATCCAAAACCATCGTCAATTGTTTGTCAGTCCAGCCATCCCGTCTGGCCTTTTCTCGAATGATTTTCTCGGGATTGTCAGAAAAAGATTTTTTGGCTAATTCTTTTTCTGATTTATACTCTCTTACAATAAATCCAGCGAAATACCAGGGGTCGAGATCAAGAATATGCTGCCTCAGCTTCTTTTTTCTTTCATCTGTAAACCATTTCTCAGGGCAATTAATCCGTACACGAACGATATTAAAAGTCACATCCTTAATATCCCGACCGAAATTCTCTGGTGTAATTTCTATTGTTTTGAAAATCGGATACCTGTTGTTGGGAATTGTATAACGCATATATTCGTAGAGATGATCGCCCTGTACAACGATGAAGCCGCCTTGCAGATTTTCGTCACGGAAAGACGAGGGGAAGAGACAACCGATGGAAATGACTTTACCGACCTCCTTATGCTGATGCAAATCCCCCAGATAAATTTTTTCAAAAGGCGATTGTTCGAGTTCATCATAAGAAAGGCCTTTGCCAATCTCGTCCTTGAGATTGACATGGCCCAGAAAATACCTTGCCTTAACATCAGGCAAGGGCTTATCTGTCCAGCCCCGGAGGCACCAGTCACCGTCGATTATACAATCTTGACCAACGATGTTTATTCCACTCGCGATGGAATAAGGCGAAAGCGGCCCATATTTCCGCTTTTCACCATCATGATTTCCGAGGCAGACAAAGAGTTTGCTCTTGTCCTTGAGCAAATTCCAAACCTGTGCTTCCAAAGTAGCAAGCTCGGCGCTATAAGATCGGCTATCATGGCCGTCTCCGGCATGGTAGATACGATCCGCGTCGTTTCCGTATTCAACGACAATATTGCGCAAAATCTCGAGCTTACGGTTCAACAGTCCGTACCGATCGTGGCTTAGATGCGTATCCGATAGAAGCAGAATCACGAGCAGTCCTCTTATTCTTCGTCATTATCAAGATAATCTGCTTCGTCAAAACGATCATCCTCGTCAGTAATACCTTCGAGGCCACCAACAGGGTCTTCGACATCGTTATCGTTGGATGTCTGTTGATTTTGTTGTTGGTCATTTGGATCGAGATTTTTGATCATGATAACCTCCTGACATTATTGGTTTATACAATAAGATCAATCTTTAATTGCACGAGCCTCTTCGAGGTCGTAGTCGTACTCTCGAACAAAAGAAATCTTGAACTTTCCTCCAAACAAACCCGCTTCTTTTTCGGTAATTTCCACTGGCTTGTGCTCTTGGTGCTGGATAATAACGCCGTTGGGAGCGACCATAAGCGAAGCGCGTTCATCATCAGGGTCTTCTACATACACCTCTACGTCCTTGCCAATGGCCTCGTGATAATGGCCAGTAACTTCACCGAGGGCAAGACGATTATCTTTTTTTCGAAACATAAGAAATAGTCCTCCTTTAACTTAGACGTTCGGGAAAGACACTTTTCAGTTTATTGGTATTTTCTGGGAATATCAAGACATCTCCTTGCTGATAATAGGGAAGTCCGTTTTCTTCATCGATTTCAAAACCTCTCTCCTTCAGACCGTTTCTAAATATAATGGCTTCTTCAACAGTAGAACAGTTCGGATGAACAAACTCACAGTGCTCTACATATTCATCCCTTTCTGGGTTGATCGGAAGAGAAGGATTTTTCATCCTGAGAAAAACCCGCCAGTTCCAACCATGTCTATATTTGTAAAGGCGGTACATATCCTTGATACCGTAGCACGGCTTACTATCGATAAGCTCAACATTATCAAGAGAGGAAAGAATTCTTGTTAACCCAATTTTCCAAGCAATTTGCCGTCTTACCTCAACATTATTTTCCGAAAAATAAAGTTTTGGATCGAGTTTTTCCTCTGGTGTCAAAGCAATGTATTCAGGAACCTGGACACCGTTCAAAAAGTAGAGCTTATAATCTCCGCCCCAGTCTATCGCAGCTTTACCATCAGCATGGAGTTCTCCTTCTCTGTTGAGATGATATTTCGGAAGGCGCAGCACAAATATTTCACCATCCTCGTTAACTCTGATACAGCAACACAGTTTGGCAAAAGCCAGATAAGCATCATAGTATGCTATTACTGAGTTGGAAGGTTTTTCGGAAGCCTTCATAATCTCTTTCGCCAGAATCATAAACGAACAAATATAATAATGTAAGAATCGTTCAGAATAATCCGACCCGTATAGACATTCATAGAAACTATTGAAAAATAGTTCACCAGCCAAAGAACTCGCCGAGAATAAAAAGTGAGTAAAACACATTGGAGAAGCAGCATATATCGTATGCAAATTTTCGCTTACAAGCTCGAGAGAATTCAAAGGAGCATCGTCAATCTGCCCTTTAGCTCTGCTACGACGATAGTAATCATGTAAATACTTAAAGTGGCTGATAACGTGTTTCGGAGCTTGAAATAACGGTGAGTAGGTCTGAAGGCATGTTTCGTATAGAACATGCTCTTGAGGTTTACAACGGCCATTGAATTCATCTACGCTCTTACAGGCCACAATTTTCAAATCCTCTTCTTTCCAGGAACCGCTTAAATTCAACAAGTTGCGGATAGCGTTTTCTATCTGCTTCGCATATTCATCATCACTGGGCTGCGGATAGAAAAATATATCTTTCAACTCCCTCTTCAAAATGAGAGCGGTACGCTCCATAAAGGTAAGTTGTCTATCAAAGTGAAATGAGTGGTTAGTCTCTTTCGAATTCTTGATCTGCACTATGTTCATCCCACCATGTAATTCCTTCTTTTCCTCCATAAGGGTCATCGACTTCCCCGCCGTCCTGGTCAGGAAAGTCGTTACGGCAGTCGTCAGAATCGTGTTCAAAGAAATCATGCAAAAAATCAATAACCTGAGCCCAAATATCCAACTTCATAAAAACCTCATCAAATCCTATCTGCCGGAATTTCTTTCGCAGGTTCTGCTTCCGTTTTATCGGTTTTAGGCTGATACACAACATTTACTGGAGCCGAAGCCGTTGTCGTGGATTGTTGATCATTACTGTCATGAAAAGTAACATCTGGTGTTGGAGCTTGAATAGGTTTTTTTGTTGTTCCGGCACCTTCTCGATTTGGATAATACACTGGAACACCGAATTCTTCTGCCATTTTTGCAATCTCTTCAGCTTCTGGCCAGAACAAGTCGCCATCCTGATTCAAGACAAAAGGATTGAACGGCGACCGCACCAGTTTGCCGACATGCTCCCGTAAAGGCAATTTGTATTCGCCGAGGCCAATCTTGGCCAGATCGACAATGATATTACCTTCACCGTCCTTCTCGCCGGTTTTTGCCTGAGCAATCTGCTCATTATTCAAAAACAAAAACCGTTCTGTTGTCGGCTCTTCAACATAATTACCCCCAAGCAAAGATTCTTGCGTTGATGGATCGAATTCAAATGAGTCCTTACGCTCGGCAATTTTTTTAACAATTTCCGGCGTTAACTCTTTGTCGATATCGTAGATATGCATTATCTCTACAATTTCTTCTGGATTCTGGCGCGAAACAAAGGCAAGTGTGCCATTGTTATCAGGATAGTCTCTATAAAAAGGAATTGGAATATCGCGGTAGATATTCTCTGGCTCTGCTTTGGCTATCAGATAATTCTGAACAATCTCAACGTCGTCGGGATGCACCCATATACAATTATAAAATGATTTTGGCAAAACATTTTTAAATTCTTCCGGAACAAGAGGGGTAGGTTTATATACGAGGTAAGGCTTTTTATTGGCCGTATATTTACTCATTACGGCTTCGATCATAATGCGCGTCAAGAAAGGAGGATAAACCAGCTTATCATCTTCGATTGTGCTAAAAATCTGGCGGATTCCGACTTCAAATTCAGGTTCACGGTAGCGGTTTCCCTTTGGGTTCACCGTCGTTGCTTTAAGCTCAACCGAACGGACTTCTCCTTTAATAATCGCTTGGCAGCCATACACTTTCGAACCTGGGCCAAACTGGAAGGCATCGAAACGTTTAAACAGGCGGTACTTTTTCACACGATCTTCGATTTCCTCCGCTCCGAGCCCACCATTTTCGAGCTTCTTTCGCAAATTGTTTTTGCGAAGTTTCAAGATTTCATTATGAAGATTAATAAAACTTTGTTCCGCTTGTGACCGGCTAACATTGCTGTTCGGGTACTCATATAAGAACCCGTCCACATCCTGAAGACCGGCGCTCAAGTTGAAGACAGCGTTTGCCTGCCTATCTTTTTCAAAATTATAAGACGGATACCAAAACCGGTAAACTGCTTGGTAAGCGCTAATGATACGAATCGTAACTGATTTATTTACCTCTGTAATAGGCCAATTGAACCGATAAACACTTTGCCGCTCTTTTGGTCGGTAATAATTACTTTCAAGTGCCGAACGCATAATTAAACTCCTCTTGTTAAAGTTTGAATAACAACTTTATGATTATCTGCTGCTTTAAATAAAATATTCAATATATCCGATGCAACGCTATAAATATGGCTTGTATAGTTCAATAACTGCTGATAGTAAGCATATTTGTTTGGATACAAACGCATTCTTGCACTGTCGATCTTGCTATCGCTTGCGGTTACGTTAGAGTTTGTAAGAGATTTTGTCTTATCACCGTCAACAATTTTTGCTTCAAACTGAACACGTATAGCTTCCTGAATGGCTTCTGGTTCTGTTTCAGCTTTCCATTTTTTGAATTCATCAACAATTAGCAGATTCAAATACTTCGCAATATCTTTCCAAACAGCCATCTCAAGTGCAACATCGCCAAATCTCAATAGTTTCTGTTGAATTTCAGGTAAAGAAGTTTCGGAATTAGTAATGTCGTCAATAGTTATACAAATCGTTCTAATTTTCTGCACATAATCATTTCTGCCGTACTTTTGACAAAGATCAACAAGCTGCTTCCATAGAGGACCTTCGTGCTCGACTGAAATTTCTTTTGCTTCGGTAACCGACTTTAATATGTTGTCAATCTCAATACTTTGATCGATTATAGGATCAACCACTTCTTGCTGCTCATTAAAATCGAGGGCTTTCATGCTTAACTCCGGAATAGATTTTGACTATCAATATAAAATATTTTTGATTAAAACGCAATAGTTTTATTTTAAGCATTTTCATTCCAAAAATAAAACAGAAACAGAACTGCCATAATAGCCGCTCCTGTGCCCATAACAAGCGACGTACCGCTATTATCATCGAAAATGCTAAATAAGAAAGAAAATGTAACGGAAAAAATCAGAATGATTGCATATAAATATCTTGCACTCGAAATGATGTAAGCTGTCCTGACACGGTAGCACTCAAACGCATACAGAATCAGGGTCATGACCAAAAGGAAATGGCTTGGTTCCATTTTGTTTCCTCGTCTATTTTTTTCTTAGTTTAGTACTATAATCCGTAAAATCATATTCGTCTGGATTGTCAGGCAAAACATACCAACCCCGTTTAGCCAAGAACCATCTCCATATTTCATCAGCAACTTGCATAAAAACATCACCGCCGTGTTTATCTCCAAAGACTGTTCCTATCCTCCTAAGAACGGCTACCGTAAAGGCGAAAACCCATGTATTATCCATTTCCAAACAACCTCCTAAGAAAGGTGTTAAAAAGAACAATACGCCCTTCGTAATTGTCCTAATAAACCACCGACGTGTCATATTACCTCCGAAAGAGCAGCACATTGATTAAAGCCCGAAGTCTTAGATACCGACTTTTTATACGCCTCAGGCACGTCATCTTCTTTAATATCCCACCACTGATAAACTTCAACTTCGCTTTTCAGATTAAACTTTATTCCATTATCTGGATTCTTCAAATAAGGTTCAAAGACCTCAATACTTTCCATTGTACTTTCCGTTATTTTCTTCACATCTTCAACCAAATCTTCTCTACATAGTACGGCGATTTCGTCATGCTTTGGCCAGACAATTCTCGCCTTCGTCCAATCCCCATTCAACGGGCGATAAGGATTCCAAAAGTCAGGCCTTGTAAACCGATCAAGAGCATCCACCGTTTTCAGCAACATCATCTGCAAGTTGTCGCCTGTAGCCGTCCCCTGAATTACAAAGCTCGAAACGATGCGGCAGCATTTTTCAAAAGCGACGATTGCCGAATTGTAACCACGGTGATAAATTTCTTGCCAGCTCTGATAGCCTTGAAGCTCATATGGTTTTCCGATCCGAAACAACCTGCCTTGATACGTATTAACGTAACCTCTATTAATTGCCTTCCACGTAAATTCTTTAATATTCCGCTTTAAATCCGAGTATTTTTCCGAAAGAAATCTGAGAATATCACGGCATTCATCAATCGTCATATAGATATCGAGTTTCATAAGCGTCTTCTGAAGCGTCTCTTCGTGAACACCGTACTGATCAGCATAAGCCGCTGTTTTAACACCAGTATAATTATCCGTACCTTTTTCACATTCTTCTTCTGGAACGCCAAACGCTTCTGCGGCAAATTGTGTAAATGCTTTTGAACCAAGATTAACTTCATTCAATACGCTTTCAGAATTGAAAAGGATAGCCCCAATAAGTCTTTCAGCTTTTGACAAATCCCGCACAACCAGCTTATATCCATCAGGAGCACGAACGATATCACGGACAATGATCTTCCATTTCTTGTTTTCCCTTGAGTTTCCACAGACTAAGGCTTTTCCGTTTCTTCTAACCACAATCATACCGGAAGGCACTGTGACACAATAGACTTTTCCCCTATAGTATTCCTTTCTGTGTGCGGTTCTGCCGGCGTACCTTATACATCTGGGATGAGACCTAACCACAGAATAGTCGAAACCTTTATAACTATAAACAGTTTTACAGGAACTTCTACCCGTAAGAATGGTTGCAGCCTGAACAACATCAACAGACAAGTCTCTTTTCGAGCTCTGTTTGTATTCGCTTTTTCTTGTGCGATCACCATCCCATAAATGGATTTCATTAATGAAAAAAACCAAATCATCATAACATAACGACAGGATGGACTCAGGTTTAAAATTTTTGTTTTCGTCAATATAATCAAAGACAAAACTTATTTCGTGTAGAGGGATGTTAATACGGTACTGGTACTTAGCATGATTTCGACCCCTTCTTTTCTTCTCAACTTTTTTCAATTTTTTACCGAGCAAAGAAGACAATCTCTCTACTTTTCTTTTTCTGGAAATGGCAAACTCAACTGCACCATAATCTTTTCTCAAGTGTCCATCTGCTTGCACTGCGATAGCAATAGCCAATCGGCGTCTATCTTCGGGTGCAAGACATCTTCCCCCTTTTCTAAACCCACCATAAATAAACTTACGATCCCAAATTTTTTCGCTCATTAAAGGTATATCCTCGGCAACATCAATATGAAAATGCAATTTTCTTTTTTTGCGATCAAAAATGTAAGATACTAAACGATGATTCGGCGTTACCAATAAATCTGCTTTGTGGAATATGAAACGTCTCATAAAACCTTCATAATTGCCAACAATAATCCTTTCAGGTTTAACAAACTCTATCGTCTGGTCTATATTATATTGCGCTACTCGGTCTTCGTATGTTAAATCTTTAAAAAGTTTCCAGCCTTTTTCCGTAAGGATTTCTGTATCCTCTGAATAGCAAAACTGTTGGACGTTTGGCTCGAGAGAATTTAATCTTCCAGTGACAGCCAGTTGTAGAAAAGTCGGGTGCATATACCAAACGCTGCCCCGCTCAGAGACGAAATGATCATCATAGCCAACCGGTTCGCCAAGACCAGACTTTGCGCACTCTAAACAAATATTCTTTTTTGACTTATCCGTAAAACCAGAACCATTGCAATTCGTGCAATGCTCGAAAACAAGAAACTTATCTACAAAATTCGATAATCTGTGACGTAAAAGTTTAGCACGGCGAAAATGATAGAAAAAATTATCAATTTTCTCGTCTTCTTTATATTTATGGTGCAAAAAGGCCAGAGCAAAAGCATTAACAGTTGGTCTATCTCTCTCATAAATAGGTTCAAGACGCAACCGTCTGTAAAGAATATCCTGAACTTGCTGAGAAGAATCGACATTGAATGCATCTCCTACAATTTCAAATAAAGCTCGGAAATGCTCAGATATTTGTCTCTTCCAGTCAACGGATTTAAAATAAAGAACTTGCTGGTCAAGAGGAATACCGTAGCGGCTGATCTTTCCGAGAACTGGAGTAAGAGCCTGCAAAACCCTAATCAAGTCTCTATTTCTGTTGATTGCCTGTTCTGGAATCATCAATCGTCCCACCTTATTCATCGCTACAGATACAATCTGGACAAATATAGCCAAACCGACCATTCACGACTTTAAACCGCCAGCCGGCCTCTTCAAGCTGACGGATGGCAATTTCAAGCACTTCACTTACTTTTTTATCCCTTACACCGTCATCGATATTGATGACATACAGACCGTCGCAAATTTCACAATAAGTAACTTCAATACAAAGACCAACATGGTCTGTCCGAACGTCCTTCTCGATTGTTTTCATCCTTTGTAGTCCCAACAATAATACAAAAGTTGAATTATATGTTGAAAAATCATTCCACTAACTTTTCTCTAATTACTTTAGCTATTTCAGAAAGATAGTAAATTCGCTGCTCTTCTGACTTAAAACAACCCCTAAAATGGCTCGAAGAATCTATAATTGCGTTATAAACAGTTTCTTCTCCAGCCGTTGGATAGTCCGCTCTAAGCTGACTCCATCTCAGTCTTACATAGCCAACCTGCTGCTTGCCGCCAAGAAAAACATCGTACTGTTCTGGACAAGCTGAGCACGTTCTAATAAAGGTGAATTCGTCAATATAAATCGCGTTATCTTTTTCTCTGATGCTCACTTCAAATCTTCTATACTGTTCTGCCGCTTCCAGTCTTCCGATTTAAACCACAGGACAAACAGATCAAGAGGAATACCCCAGTTTCGGTTCCGTTCAATAACTTGTTGAGGAATCATTTCTTGAGCGTTTCTTTGGCTTTATTCACTCTCTTGACGAACTCCTCAGAAGTTGGCATCTCTTTCATGTCAGAGCCGTAATTCGGATAAATCCCTCCAAACGGCGTGCTTAGTGCGCCGCAACCAGAACACTGAAACCAGTTGCCCTCTCTCCAAATCGTACCGCCACAGTTATCGCAATGTCTGACGGGCACAATTCTTCTGTTGCTCATCCCGAATCTCCTACACTATTCTGTCGTGGGTTTGATATTTAACAACTGATGGAAAAGAAAATATAGTTTCTCTATAGCGATAAGTAAAAAACGCCAGCAAGGAAAGCATAACAAATTTACCCAAGACTGTCACCGAAGCAGCGCCGACACCGCCAAATTCCGGAATAATCAGTAAATTCAAGATAATGTTGACAATTACACTCACCGTTACAACGATCAAGTAAAGATTTTGCTTATTCCAGGCTACAAGAAAATCGGCAAAGATCGAATTAATATACGAAATCAACACAGAAGCTGAAAGAATCTTAAGAATGATGATGCTTGGCGAGTATTTAATTCCAAACAACCAGAGAATGATTTGATCAGCAAGTACAAAACAACTAACTCCACTAACCAGACCGGCCAAAACCAATACAATAGCAAAACGGATAGATTCCATTTTCTGATTGCCGTTAATTTTACTGGCCGCAAGCCTTGGAAAGAAAGTCTGGACAATTACCTGTAACGGCAAGAGAAGAAACATAACTACTTTATAAGCGGCGCTATAAATTCCAACGTCGTATTGAGACTTTATCAGCCCAAGCATAATCACATCGACCGTCGTGTGGATTCCAACAATAAAAAAAGAAAGCGCCATTGGAAGAGATTCCTTCAAGATGTTGTGCCATGCTTCAAAATCAAACGAAAACCTTGGTATTCGGTAGTCGGAGGAATATTTCAAGATAATCCAAAACGCCGTAACAACTGAAGATATTATGATAATCAGTGCCGCTACCCATATATCCGATGCACTCTTTACAAACAGAAAAGTAAAACCAACCGTTGCTATATTTACGGTAATTGTCCGCCGCGCTATAACGCCTGCCTTTTCAAGAGCAAGAAAGACGAAGTTAACGCTTGCTGCCTGACCGAAAAGAATCAGTCCCATAATAAGAACAGCAATAGAAAAATCGTAAGGAAATCCTTTTAAAAGAACAACAAGAGCATAGCCGATATAACTAAAAATAACTGTAAGAGCGCGAATGGATAGAATTGTGTCAACATATGAAGGAATTTTTTTCTTATGTTTAGCAGCTTCGCGTAAACCGAAAGTCTCAAGACCAAGATTGGTAAAAGCAGCAAAATAGACCAGAAGCGCCCGTGCGAACTCGATACTGCCAAAACCCTCCGCTGACAAAACTCTCGCCAAATAAACCGTAATCGTAATCGAAAGAGCTTTATTTGCCAGATGAATAGAAGAAACCGAAACGAAATTGCGGATAATTTTGCTGGTTAATAATCCGGTCATAATATTCTAATATAAAAAATTTTTCACCAAAAGTCAAATCCAAATCTCTGATTCATTAATTTCTTTTAGATAGTCTGTCATCAAAGATTCCGCACCCATTTGCAGCATATCCGAAATCCGGCTAACAATCCGGCGTTCGATATCCGCATCAAAATTTCCCCTCTCGCACAAAACCAACCACCGGGGTTTGTTGAATTCGGGAGCAATATACTCATGATTGCTCTCGTCTTTCACCATTGCCAGCCCATAGCCCGTTTCCTGAATTTGAGGCCTTGTCAAAATCTTCTCTATTCGTTCTTTGGTTTCTGCTTCCAGTGGGAATATCCAGCGAATAACGCTCTCCAACTTTAGCGAATGCAAGCTATTATTGATCAGCCTTGCCGCGACCATACCATCAAATAACGGAACATCAAAATCGAATTCCCAATCTTCAAACCTGTCCGACCACTTGCCATTCTTCGGTCTTGGCAACTGCTCCTGTCTTGGTGCGAAATGGTAGCCGTAATTATACAGACAGACGTTGTCCTCAAACTGCGTATGCCAGCCGCTCAGAAAGGGCTTTCGCTCATAACCTGTTACGATTTCTGACTCAAACAGAGGTTTCAGTTTTTGCATAAATTTCTGCTCGAAACCGTCGGAAAACCACGGAATCCATTTCCATTTCATGGTAAAAGGTTTACCGTTCTTGCCCTTAACTTTGTAGTATTCACTCTTCGGCAAATCGACCCTCTGCTTAAACGGAATAGTCACGGCATGGTAATCCTTCCAGCTTACCGAAATGGAGATAGGCTCGGCATAATGGGACTTAATGCCAAGCGTTTCAAAGTCGGCGGCGATATGAATAACTTCCGAATCATTTAAAAGAAAATCTGCCCAATCAAAAGCCTCGGCTTCCGTTTCCGCAATATAGTACTGATAAGGAGGGTGGAAGTCGATTCTACGGCTATCCGACTTGCTAACAATTTCCTTGAAGAAATGAAGCTGCTGTAAATATTCCTGAATAGCTTTCTGCTTGCCAAAATAGCTCTTGATTCTGAGAATATAAGCTGGGTGCTTGATCGATAGCGTGAAAAACGTCCGACCGTCAATCGTAACCTTGCCTACGGTTAGCTGGCGTGTACTGAGAACGGAAGATTCTCCTTCTACTTGTCTCAGAGCAACCCTGCCCACACACAGAATAAATCTCAGATTCGGCATTATAGCAATGATCTGGCGCAGATTTTCCCAGCATGCATCCAGCTCAGACTTATGGGGATCGCGGTTCTGCGGCGGCCGGCAAAATACAGCGTTGGTGATAAAGAAATCGCTGTCGATGTCGAATCCAAAATCGTTTTTCAACCATTCAAGAAGTTTAAAAGAGGGGCCGACAAGAGGAAATCCAGTCTGATCTTCATAAAATCCTGGAGCTTCGGCCAGAATCATCACTTTTGCATTGAGATTCCCCCTTCCTGGAACGACGCGGTTTGCTTCATCGTTTTTGGCAGGGCACAGACGGCAGCGCTCACAGTCAAGAAACCGTGTCAGTTTGGGTTCGAGAACATATTGATGTACTGGTGCTAAAATCTTGTGGTTGTCGTACATTTTGGCGTCAGCACTCTTTTTGCATAAAATATTTTAAGTATTTAACATAGAGTTCACGGTATTCCAAACCATCCGAAAATATATAATTTATCCAGGTTTGCCGCATTTTTCCAAGGCCGTTGTCTCTTGTATCGAAAAAAGCAATAATCCTTCTTATTTTCTCCGTATGTGTAAGCTCCTCAAACGGCTTCATTTCACGGCTCATAGCTTGACCTCATAATATTCCAGAAAAATGCGGATATCGAGATCATCGATAATACCATCGTTAAAATAATCAGCGTCTTTCCAGTAGTTAATGGGAACAATCTTGCCGTTACGGTAATAAAGTCTGCCGCCGTAATAGAAATTGAGCAACTGAAAGTCTTTGACTGTCACTTTTCCATCCCTATTCAAATCACGGTTCGGAGCATAAGGAAGCACACAGACAAGATTCGTCTTCGAACTGTAGCGAGGGGATTCTACCTGAACAAACAGCTTGGATGTAGCAGATACGGGAATCTTCACGAACTGACGGTTTGTTTCCACAATATTCGTCAAAACATCTGGCAAATACCCATATCTTACTTTGAAACGTTTCGCCCGCACCCGCCACTTCAAGGCCAGAGTATCTGTATTATAGATATAAAACGTATCGGCCTTACTAAAAGTAATTGTCACAACCTTCTTTTGCCGACCAACCTTCAGCTTTCCGGCTTTAACAGTGCCAACACGGACAAAATCATCCTGGCCGAAAGCAGGCCATGCAAAGAGTAGCAGAATAAAGAAAGTAATTAGCTTTTTCATTGCAACCTCCTCATATTTCGATAATACGTTTTATCTCAAATCCAGCCTTTTCATAAGCGCGGGCCAGTTCCTTCTTCATCTCCTCAACCGTCGCGCTATCATCCGGCTCGCAGTGAATTACCTCACTGCCAAATTGTTTGCTAACCATAATTTTTGAATTGACAAATCTGGAAATTGGATGCTCCTTGAGATGCTCAATATAAAACTTGACCGCCATCTTGATTCTCCTCAGATATAGTTTGCATTCAGTTTGTCATTTTTCATGAGCTCGAACTGAATATCGCTGATAATTTCTTCGGAAAATTCACTAATAAGATTCTTTTTATCTATCTCTTCTGCTGTCAAGACGTTGTAGCTATCCAGAACAAAGAACTTGACCATAGGCAGCTTCCGGTGGCTATTCCATATCTGTTTTGATTTCTTCATCTTGACGCACAAATTATGATTGCCATCCCTGTACAACGTAAACACATAAGTAAACATATCAGCAAAGTTGGATGACCCAAATCCGCTGTACATACTCGGCTCAATCTGAGTTTCATCAAGTCCTGGCGTCTTTGTCTTCATATCCATTTTCGGAATGTGGTGGTTAACCGCAATCACCATTTTTTTCTTATTGGCAAGGGAAACAATGTCTTTCCCCATGTCCTCAAAACGGTTGAAACCCTTCACATTCCGCGAGGCCAGGAACTTAATCCCGTCAAAAAAACTCAGCATCACCTTCTTATTGTAAGCAGTTTCTATCTTCTGTATGGCTTCTTCCCACTGAGCTACAGTCAGATTGACTGCATGCTGAAAAATAAGATGATCCTTATAATCAATAAACCATTTCCTTATACTCTCCGGTAAGCCGCCATTGGACGCCTTCTCATACAAATCTTCCAGAGTAAAGCCCCCAAGCTGCATAGCGACACGCTTGGCAGCCTCTACATCGTTCTGCTCCGGCAGGCAGAATAAAACAATTTCGTTACGCTGTTTTGCAATCTCAACCCAGTGACGCATCAAACGGTACATCAGTATCGACTTTCCAACCGTAGAGACACCGATAAAAATAATGGTATCTCCGGGTTTCAAAAAGTGATAGATTTCATCGAATTCACGTACACCGAGATTGATGTTTGTCGGGCCCGCTTTAAGGTCGGAAAGCATCTTCTCGAATGCCGACGCTGAATCCGTCCACTCCTTCTGTTCTTCGTGAGTCTGCATCTCTCTATACTTCGGACACAGACTTAATTTCGATTCACCGTTGCAAAAATACAATGCTCCGAAAGAGGAATCTTCAGAACCACACCCCCATCCGCTATAGTCATGGCGGAGAACAGAAGAAATCGTCGCGTCCAACTGCCGGCTATCGTGAGGTTTCTCAAGGGAATCGTTTAAGTTATGAAGCATTTCGCGGAGAGCAGATTCGAGAGGGATTTGGTTTTTGAAATAAATGGTGAGAATGGCAAAAGCATTGTTCTTCCAACCGTCAAGAGCAGGATCATTCCGTTTGATCATGCTCAAGATATTCGAAACACACTGTGGCGCTCCTTGCGCTCGCCAGCCGCCAGCACGGACGACCGTCCTTTTCTTCCGAGATTCTTCCTTTGATTGCTCCCAGAGAGAGGTAAGGGCTTCGTTCTGAGGAAATTCCCAGTAGAAGTCAGCCGTCAAATCTTCCTTTATAAGATATGAAGACGGCTCCGAGCAGATTTCAAATACCGTTTCTGGATCACGAAAAATTGCCTGAATTTCATCAGCTTTCAAGAAGTTCTTAAAACCGTACCGTTCCACATCAGGTTTACGGTTTAAAGTCGCCGGCTGGCGCAAAAGGCGGTTGATTTCATAGTTCGACGTATCGATCAAATCGCCAAACAGTAGGGAAGCAAACCTTTTTAAATACTTATAATTGTGAGTGTCAGGAGTAGGCTTAAAGTAGCCGGAGGGGATATAGAGGTGGAATCCTTTGGTTCCTGAGAAAGCGCACAGGACAGTTATATTGAATCTGGAAACCTTCTCAAAGACCGCGCCGAGAACCTTGACAGCTTTTTCTATGGTTTCGGCGTCAATGTCAACGTAAAGGAAATCAAAGATATGGAGACCTTTGAAACCGGCAACGCTTGGTCTCGGTTGCTTTGTAACAAAGAACTCGTAGAAATTGCGCTCAAAACGAAAATAAGACCGGAAGTAATTGGCTATCTCTGTATTTGTTCCGATCTTTTTTTCTTCAAGAACACGCCGGTATTCATCGAGATTGACTACATTGGAGCGCGCCGTAAGAGAGCCGTAAGCGGAATCAACCCAACAGAACGAGTCGTAAACCATATCTCCTCCAAACGATGCCAGATCAAAGCTGCGCGTGCAAAGATAGTGGTAGTCGCGCTATTCTTTCCTTGCTATTTTTACAATATCATCCCTGACATTAGCCGTTGATAATCCTTTTTTGATGGCAAATCTGGCAAGCTCAAGCTCCTTTTCGAATGGCTTGCCTAATATTAAACGCTCGGCGTCGGATAGATGTTTATAAATTGGCTTGGAAAGAAGATATTCGGTTGACTGTATGATATCATATAGCTTGCCAACCATATCCTCAATCAATGTCGGAGGGAAACCCCCAAACCGAAAATAAAACATATCGCTACAATCCTGAATCAGTTCCTCACGCGTCATGATTATATTTGATGGTAAACCGCGGTAGGAATGACCGATAAACTGAGCAAGGAGCTCAGCACAAGGATGCAGCGATCTCTTTCTTGTTTTACTCTCCTTTCGGCTTTTCTCAACAACTTTCATCACGGACGCTCTACTTTTCCGCTACCATCACACGTTGGACATGTTTCTTCACCAGTATAATCGCATTCCTCACAACCCTCACCGAGGCATTCCGTACAATAGATTGTTCCATGACCGCCACATGTTGGACAGGTGATCATGATAAACCTCCTTCCTTAAGCAACCAAACTGTCGGGCAGAAATATTTTCGGTTCGTGTTTTTTAAAACTGCCCCGAATGATTTTAGCCACCGTACAATAACTTACATCAACACCGTATCTATCTTTTACCTCAGCAATAACCGAATCGTAGGTAACTTTTCGCCTTATCTTCCGGTAGCCAAAATCGATTTCAATTCTATTATTGGCTTTTTCCTCCCAAAAACCAATAATAAATCTTTCAATCTCAAGTTTTTCTGCTTTCCGTAAATTCCGCCACTTTCTTCTCATAGATCAGTCGAAAACGCCAAGTTTAACAAGAATCTGGTAAACAACGGTGGACAGTGCCATAATCTTATCGTCCGCTATTCCGTAGAATTTGTAAATTTTATCAAGATCAAAAAATGGCGGATACCTCAGGATAAACCGATCAGGATATTCGCCATCGTACTCTTCATTATCAATAAACTCAAAATATCGGTAGCCGTCAATATCAAGTAGCTTCATATTGTGATTGACGCCGACCAGAACGTCATGCAGGCAGACGTTAACCCCGTCCTGAAACTGCATATCCCAGTTTTCAAAAAACCACAAATCGCCTGCCTCTCTTTCGCTATCAAAAAGAATAAGCTCCTGTTCCTTTGCCCGCGCACCGAAAGAGAACTGAGACGCTCTTTCTCGCTCATTAAGAAGTTTAAAATTTCTCATTCCTCTTCTTCGTCCTGACACTGTTCACACGGACATTCGTCGCCAAAATCTCTCTGGTTATTGGAATCCGAGCCCCCGTCCTGTTCCCTCTCAACTACAAAAATAATGGTGTCATCACCATCGACAGAAACAGAAATTGCTTTTCTATCCATAAACTTCCCTCGTTAATAAAAAGCGGGCGGGCAACACAACTGGGGATGCCACAGAATGGGCCGGTCGCCCGCCCTTGATCTGGCTTAATCAAGGAGGCCATGCCAGAAAATTGTCACTCGTCCACTTCGCCACTGCCGCCGCAGTAACCACAAGTCACCTCTCCTGTCCCGCTACACGCAGCGCATGTATCGCCGCGGAAAATACCGCTCCCACCGCACGCGCCGCACGTTCTTTTTCCACTGCCACCACAAACAGGACACGTCTTCTTAGCCATTATTAGCTCCTCATTTGAAATAGATAACAACACTATCAATTGCCTCTGGTTTCAAAATCAAGGGCGGTCTCGGCGGAGTTGTATCCCTTCTCAAAGTATCCGGCGGAAGCCAGTAAAACGACACTTCCTCCGAATAACGACTTTCGTTGTTCGCCGTATCATATGCCGTTACCGCTAAATACCACGTTTTGTAATATTCGGGTTTGACCACTGCCGAGGTATCGAGGCCAATATCGGTTCTAACAAACCGATAATCACGGCTGCCGTTCCCATAATACAGCTTATAGCCAGCCAGATCGCCCTCAGTGTTCTGACGCCAGCGGATGATTACCGATCTTCCCTTCAGGGTATCAGCAGGCGATACAATATATTCAACACGGATCGAATCAATAGCAAAATTGACGTCGAGCACATCCTGAACGAAGCTATCATTCATGAAGAACAAGCGAACAACCGAGTCCTGAGTTACAGGAACTTTCAAAGTATACCAGGCAAACGTCGGTGAAGAAATCATTACCGAGTCGGCAATTGTTATGCCGTCAACAGAAACGCCAACACGCGGGTATTCGGCGCTGCCATAAGACATGTTCTTTGCCTGAAAACGGATGGCATTTGTCTGAGGCTCAATCGGGACAACAATCCAGCTTCCGTTACGCTGGCCATTGCCCCATACATTCAAGACCCCAAGCAAATCGATTGTAAACTTATCAGGAGGAAAAAACTGCAAATCCTTAGCACGGTACTCTGCCGTGCTGTAGAGAGCAAACGTCAGGAAAAAAGGCAAGATAAAAATCAAGGACAGGATAAAACGCCTGTGATCCCGAGTCATAGCAGCACCTACACGTAAAGTTGAGAAAGCTCAAGAATGGCACAATCGCAGCACAAACCATTCTTCTTGAAAAACTCCATCGTAAGCTCCAGAGATACGCCAAATCTTTTGAAAACCGAAAGAATGTCCTCAGTGTGCCTGTATGAACCATCGCATTTAATATACTGCTCGCCGTCCTTAGCCACATCTATAATCCTGGCAGCAAGAATCTCAATAAATCCAGACCAATAAACATGAGCCGGAGACAGAACCTGAGGAACAACGGGCACAGTCACAAACTGTACCGCCGCAATCTTAACAACATCCTCAAGATCGAGATTGGATTCCTTGGCAATTTTCTTTAAACGTTTGGCAACCGATTCGGCCAGGTCAATCTCAACTTTCATACTTTCCGTTCCGATCTCCGTCCTCAACAGCTACAACTTCAATCCGGTAAAGTTCTCCGAAATATTCATCACTCATATAGACACGAGCAATCGTATTTGCAGAATCGAAATTATCAAAATCCCTTCCATCAAACCAGCTTTTGCCGCTGGGTTTATGAATCCACTTCAGACGGTAATTCATTGAAACTTCCCTGTCAAAAATTCAACATCTCTTCCTGACTGCAAGACCAATATATCAAATATTTTTGACGAATGCAAGAGAAAAATACAAAAAATTTCAGCTAAAGGCATACTCCACCAACGCAATTTCAGAAAACCTAAGAGCTTAACCTACCTTTACAATCTCAAACGCTCCTGAACTCCGGTTTCTCAATCTTTCGTATGATTCAAACCTTCTAAGTCTAATTTTTTCAATACGTTCCTTTAGAAATCCAACACGACCGATCTTCTCTGCTACTTCATGAAACTTCTTCTTCAGATAGTCTCTTGATGTGCTGAATAACTTAAACAAAAACTTGCACTTATGTTTAGCAATTTTACCGTATCCTTTCTTTGCCAATCTCTTCAACAGACGCAAAGCAGATGACCGGCTGCAGCCCAATTTTTCTGAAACTTCTTTAGCAGATAGCATCCTCTTGCCACTATTTCTGGCGAAAACATTGAAAAATGCCCTTTCTAACCGGCCTGATTGGCCTGTTAAGGCATCTTCTTGGAATAGGTTGTTTAATTCTGTACGATACCAAAGTACCATTTTTTGCCTATCGTGATATCGTATAGTTTTAATAACCTCTTCAAAAAAAATATATTTCTCTTTTATCTCTTTAGGGACTGGATTAATCTTATATACAGTACCCCTTCTGTTTGTATCTTTCTCTCCACCTTTTCCTTTTTCAAGAATGGTTATAAAGCCTTTTCTCACCAGTCTATAAATAGAATCAGATACAGCAGCCGAAGAGGAAAGAGAAGGTAGATTTTCATTGATTTTTGATAGAGAAATTCTGATGGTGTCTCTTTTCAGATCAATGAGAGCTTTTGTAAGCAGAAAAGTTAGAACTTCTCTATCTGTCTGGCTTAATCCTTCTTTCTTACGGAAAAGGTGTTTGTTCTGGAGAAGCTCATAATAGTCTCTTAGAAGCTGATCCAGTCTTCTATTGGATTCCTTAAGCGCTTTGTTGGCAAGAGGGATGGCTGTTTTGAGGATGTAGCGGTAAATTTTCTTATAATCGAAGTTGAACCTTCTGAGAAGCGCCATGTGGTAAGATTTTCCAATAAGAAACCGCTTGTAGTAGGCAAGAATTTCCGAGTCGCTGTATCCACGTCTTTTGAGAGACAGGATGATGGCAATATCAAATCCGTTGGCGCTTTCGTACTCTTCCTTTACTTTCCCTGGGTTTTGCGCCAGCTCTTCAAATTCACGGATTTTCTTGTTGCGCAAGGTTTCAAATTCTCTGAAGCTGATATCTGGATTTTCGTTCCGCTCTTTGATGTCAAGCCCGCGCTTGTTGATGGCGAATTCCAAAACTTTCGTTGGTCGGAGTTCGGATTCGGGTTTGACAGGTTGGATGGTCTGCGTTTCGATGTAAGGGATGCCGTTTACTTGAGACGGTGGAGCAAGGACGTATGTCCCGTATCCTTTAATTTCAATGCCATCACACAGATTGGTGGATTTGACTAGGAATCCTTCTGCCTGGCAGTAGATGTGCTCGCCGCCGGAAGGCGTTTTTACTTTGCCTATGATAGGAAAATGCTTGATAATTTGCTTGACAATGTGTATATTAGAATATCCGTTTTTGCCGTTCTTTTTATCAATATCGATGACAAAGAAGTTGATACCGGTGGCGATGGCAACGTTAGGCAAAATCTTCTTCTGATCGGTTTTGTTCTGAGCTTTTGGCTCTTTCCAGTATTTGGCGATGGATTTCAGATTGCGTGAGAAGTTCCATACGCCGGCTGGGTGCCAGAGCCCGATCGGGTGCTTGCCTGGCGATTTGCATGGCTTTTGCGATTTTTTTCCGGTGGATTTTTCAAATCCTTCTTCGCAGGAACATCGGAAGAAGATTTCACCGGTTTCTTTGTCAACGTCGGTTTCAAAGGTCGGATAAATTGCTCCGAGCCTGAAACCTTTTGCGTGTAGTTTTAGTATATTATCTTGAAAGTCCTCGAGCTCTTTTACACGCTGTATAAGTTCAAACATCTCGCGATCGATGGCACGGCGTTCGAGTTCTTCTCTAACTTCCGTCTCGATCGTCGGAACGTCGGTCTCGGTTGTGTGAACTTTCCTCCTTGCAATTTGCAAGATGGTGTGCGGATTCGTGTAGAGAGTATCGATTTCTTTCATCTTATTCTCCTTTGTTGTTTGTTTTTTTATTTTTTGTTCTTTTAATTCTTTTTTAGGAGTCATGACTGACCTCCTTTGTTTTGTGAGAGGGGGCTCTTTGTAGCTCCCTCTCGGTTCTTGTTTTAGTTATTTATTTTATAAGCCTAATCTAAAATAAGAGGCTGAAAAAAACAAGTTTTTTTTAACCTCTTGGCTTTTCTTCGTTAAGCCTCCTGAGGCCGGTGTCAAAGCCGGCCTTTTTTATTTTTTGTGAGAAACGTAAAAAATTATTGACTTTTTCAATTGTGTTCCTTATATTGGTTTAAAATTTGTGTTGATAGTCTTGAACTGATATAAGGGAGGCTATTATGGAATTCGATATTGGTACAATCCTGAGCGTTGCTTACGGTAAGTTATTGACTGAGGATATTGGTAAAGTTTATAAGATGCTCAATTATATGTTTGACACTAATTTATTTACTCATCAATTACCGAAAGCTGCAAGAGTTGCAAGTGAATGCATTCTTGATAAATACCCTCAATTAAGGGATTGGAAAACTGAAAACGAGAAAGTAAACACAGAGAATTGGAAAGAATACCGTAGTCTGGCGAGGGAGAAGTTCGGCCATTTTTTAGAAATTGAAAAGGTGGACGATAGTCTTTATGAACCTGTGAATTGGTTCGAAGAAGCAGTTAAGTTGATGCGCAAGTAGAGAAATATTTTTTGTAAAACAAAAATAAGGAACAACCATTATGTTTCTTAGATACGTAGCAATTGTTGTTTCTATCTTTATTGCGATGTATTTAATGTTCGTATATGTTCTACTTGAGTTTGATTCGTTTAAGTGGGCGGCTGAGACAAGATTTGCTTATCTATTCTTTTCTATTATTTTTAGCATTTTGTTTTGTGTGTTTTATACGGCTTTCGTAAGAGACGATTGAAATGCAACGAGGAGGTCAAAATGTCAAGAGCGGATGAATATCCTTTGTTTCCGGAGCTGTCAGAGGCAGCCAGGGAAGAAGCAGTTCAACTCATTGAAAGTTTCAAAGAAAAACTTAAAAAAGTTGCAGAAGAAATTATCGGTGATCTTTATTGTGATATTCTCCCCTATATAGAAAGCGACAGTTGGACGAACTTTCGGAATGATTTATTGGATGGTTTTCTAAATTATAATAATAGAAAAATTCAAGGAGAATACGATTTTGCCAAAATAAGACGCGCTATTTTTGAGGAATACAGAAACGAAATCATTAAAGACCTTAACCAGGACTTGCTCAAAGAAAATGAAGAGTTAAAAAAGGAAGTGAAAAGATTGAGAGAAGAGTTGGATTATTATATGAGCAGATGTTGAAATATGATATTGAAAAATAATAGCTAAATATTATGGGGAAGTTTAGATCGGTGGTGAGAAAAAAATGGAATCATTAGTTGCTTTTGTCTTGTTAGTCCTCTTCGCAGCGCAATGTTTTCGCGAGAGGATTGATCTTGAATTTTTCGCCGAAAGATATTTGTACGCTTCGTTTTTACTTCTCGGCGTTTTATTAAGTTTTTCTTATTTTGTGCAAAGTTTATTCATAAGCGGTTATGCTTTGCGTGGTACATTATTGGTTGCACTTATTATTTTGATTTTTGCTTATGTATGGCTTGAAGGGAGTAAAAAACAATGAACAAAGAGAAGATTAGAAGTCTTCTGTTGGAGATAAAATGACGGTAACCAAAGTACGGACGGAGGCTTTGAATGAAAGACATTGACAGGTTGCTACTTCATTACGTCGCGATGGGGATTTTCAAGACGATTTACCCTGCCGAGAAACAGGGATTACGGGATACATCTGATTATGGAGTTCTCGAACGGGCTTATACTCTTGCCTCGACGGTGATTTGCGAGGACAAGAAAATTTTTGAAAGCGTTAAAGAAGACTTGGCAGGGGAGTTGTAAACAATTGTAGTGACGATTCTTGTATTTACGTACTGGCGGGTAAAGCGTTAAGGGAATTAGGTTTACTTAAAAAACCAAGGAAACAGAAATCCAAATAGGTCATGTCACGAATAAAATTCTGGTAAAAGCTGCCGAGAGAATGCTTGCTGATAGGAAATAGGATATGTTAACCGCTTGGCAGGATTTTGAACGCCATGATGAGCGCATGGAAGCGCTTGAAGAGGAGAGTCTTTCGTTTGCTGTAAAGATCATTTTGGCGCTGGCTATAGCGGCTGCGCTTGTTTATTTACTGATGAATTAAAAAAGGCAGTTCTTATGAGCAAATTGAAGAAAATGGTTGGAAGTTGGGTTTGCTTTATCACTCGCAGACATAAGTTGAAAATCGTCGAACGCAGCGAAGTGAATTTTATTTGTACGAGGTGTGGAGAGAAGTTTGTGGTTTGGTTAGATAGAGAAAATCCGATTGAACTTATGCACCCTGACGTGCCGAAATTATTTAAGGAAATTTTCATGTCAGATTCTAAAATGTTTGATGAGCTTGGAGAAGTTTACACGAATTCAAGAGGTTTTGAGTGTATCCTATTCGAGGATTCATACAAGAAAAGATGTATTCTGCAAGAAAGCAGTACTTCTGAACCTCACGTCTGGCTGGGCATAGATGGAAACCGTATGCACTTATCTCGCAAGCAGGTTGAGGCTCTCGTTGCTCACTTGAAGAATTGGTTGGAAACTGGTTCGTTTCATCTTTCTGTTAAGAAAATATCTGTTGAGTACACGGTTAATGATCAGAAAGATATGTCTTATTGTTTTGATGTGAGCTCCGCCTTTATTTTAAAAAGAGGAAATTATGCTCTTGCTCAACTTGCTGCGAAGGACTTTTTTGCCCACCACGAAGGATATAAGTTCGATTGGCCTGTGACTATTACTATCGAGAATGTCGAGGGAAGAGACAACTTCGAGTCGGAGAAGTTTAGAGTCTATATTGATGAAGACTATAAATATAAAGTTAATATTTTAGATGTGATTAAGGATCAGTAGGAACATCACGGAACTGAATTTCGTCGTAAATGAACTTTTGCATGTATTCGAGTGCATCGTCGGCCGAGTTAAATTTATGACCATATTTTATAAACTGGCGTAGCTGTTCCTGAATCCTGCTGAGGATAAGCAGATAATCCCCACCGTATATTGCCATTTTGTATTCCGTTTCTTCGTCAGGCAGGTCAAATACAAGGATTGCCTTCATGTTGCCCTCTGAACGTCAAATTTAATTCCCTCTTCGTTTCCGCTATAATAGAATTTTAACCACCATCCGCCTAACGCTGCTGGCGGCATTTCTCTTTCGGTTGCCCAGCCTTTGTATTCGAGGTACTCGTTTTTATAGGTTGGTAACTGTATGTGAACTTGTTCATCCAGATACTGCCTTCCTGTTGTTGTCACTCGTTCTCTGATGATAGAAAACGTCCACCGGTTATGGATATGGCCGGAAACGATGATATCGGCGTCTGGTAAAACCAGTCCTCTGCGTGACGGTTTTAATGTTCCCTTGGTGACAGGTGCGTTTCCGCCAGAACCGTGGGTATAGTGAAGTTTAAATGTTTTTCCGCCGCCATACGTATCGCTCCGGAAGCGGAAAAATATCCAGCCTTTATAGCCGCCGTTGTAGATATTGGTTTTGTTGCGATCGTTGAGGATGGAAATAAGACGTTCGGTGGGATTGATTTCGTGGTTCTTTAGGACGCCGGTTTCGTGATTTCCCATGCCGATAGTGATAAAATTCTCGGCATACGGTTCGAGAAAGTCTGCAGCGGCCTGAATGATAGCATCATAATAGTTATCGACGTTAAATTCAGGGCGGATAAGACCTTTTGACCTTCTTGGGTCGAATTTACCGCCCATCATATCAAAGAAGTCTCCCACGTCAATGATCCGAGCATTCTCTTCCTTTACCTGGTTGAGGTGTTTCTGCAGGAGCTTCCGATCACAATGTGGGTTATCCCAGTGAACATCTGAAATGAGAAAGAATTTCTTCTCGAAGTCTTTATCACGGGGATAAGTGATTTTTACACAAAGAACATTCGTACTAAGTCGGTATATATCCACAAAAAACCTCCACGGTTGGTGAGTATCGGAGATGTCTGTCGTGGTGGTGGAGGTGCAAATTGATGTTTCTATTCATTATACGACGTTTTTACGTAAAATGTCAAGAAAAATTTATAAAGTGCCGTTCTTTGCTTCACTATAAATAATTTTTCCTTCTTCGTTTGTGATACTTATTACTCTGAATCGTTCGTCTCCGCAGTTACCAAAATCCCCATAAAAAAGCATGTGCCTGTTGCAATCACAGGAAAAATTACCTTCGGAATAAGAAAGTACTGCGGTTTCCTCGTCGGGAAACTCGTCACAGTACTCTTCTTCCTTTGACTTTTCAGTGTCGTAGAGTCTGACGGTTAGCTTCATTTTGTACCTTTTTTCAAAAATCTTTTCTACTCTGCAAGTTGTTCTCTTTTTAGAAATTCTTCCCACTCTGCACGTTCTTCTGGCCAAAGACCATTTTCATCGAGTCCTTCTCCGCATCGTTGGCAGCAATATCCGTTTACCAGTTGTATCGGAGGGCCAGATGTTACATATCTATCGGGTGTTTTTACGCCGGGCAATATCTGTTTCGAACAGCATTGACATATGATTTTCATAGTATTTCATCTCCCAATTGATCAAGTGCAATATTGATGATTTCTTCTTTTCTGGCGAGTGTCTTTGCCATCTCTGCGTCAATTGACCCTTCGATGACAATATACTGCACAAGGACATGGCTTTTCTGTCCGATTCTGAGCGCTCTTCCTTCTGCCTGCGCCATGTTCGCCGGAACCCAGTCGAGCTCTGCGAATAAGACGAAACTGGAGGCGGTGAGAGTGATTCCCGTCCCGCATGCTAGGATAGAGCCGATAAAAAATTGAGTATTTGGATCGTTTTGAAACCGGTTGATGGCTTCCATTCTTTCTTTCTGCGGAGTTGATCCATCGATTTTCACCGCCTTTGATCCGAAAGCACGTATAAGGGCGTCGATCATTACCTTGTGATGCGCAAAGACGATGACTTTCTCCTCGTTTTCCGCAACCTCCCGGAGGTATTCGATGACGAATGGGATTTTCCGCACGGCGGTTTCTTTGCGAATGAGCGCAATCTCTTCAAAAGCGACCGATTGCGCTTTTTTCAGTTTTTTTACGGCTTCACGGTATTCTTCGCTTTCCGTATTTTTGATTTCTTGCAATTGTTCTCTCGCCTTTCTGACGGCTTCTTTGACCTTTTGGTAGGTTTCCCATTCCTTTTTGATGATTTCCTCCAGTTCTGGTGCAGAGATTTCGATCACCTGTCTGGTTTTGCTGGGCAGTTCTGGCAGCACGTCTTTTTGGCTGCGCCGGATCATGATAGTGGATCGGAGGCGTTCTTGCAGTTCATCGAGGTTAGATGCTCCGCTGACTTCCCATCCGAAATCACCCATATAAGCGCCGCAAAACCGTTTGGTGTACCAGATATAATTGTTCCAATTTTCTCTATCAAGAAAGTGAATAAGCGGCCACAGCTCGATTGGGCGGTTTGTAATCGGTGTGGCCGTGAGGAAAATATTCCGTTTTGCTTTTATCGGCTTGATGCGTTCCTTTCCACCGCCGATGATGTATTTCCCACGGTTGGTTTTCGATCCGTGTTTGATATAATGTGCTTCGTCGAGGACGAGTAGATCGTATTCCTGGTTTCTGATCTGCTCTCGCATTTTATTTTTGCGGCTAAAAACTTCGTAATTAACAATTATGATAATTTTCTGTCTTTGCGGTAGTCTGCCTTTATAATCGTTTACAATAAAGACAGGAATTTTTTTAATAAACCATTTCTCTATTTCGCTTTTCCAGACAAGTTTCATGCTCGCCGGACAAACGATCAGGACTTTGTTAATTTCTTGAAGATAATTTATGAGACCAATTACTTGCAGGGTTTTACCGAGACCGAATTTATCAGCGAGAAGAGCATTTTTGTGTTCGGCAAGAAATTTCACTCCTGCTTTTTGGAAAGGATAAAGGGAAAGCCCATCCGGCGTTGGAACGTCGATGTTGGCAGTTTTGGCTTTGGACGCAGCGATTCTGTCTTCTTTTTCCTTTTGCCAGCCTTCTAAATATTTCCTCGTGTCTTCGTCGGCATACTCGATGAGCTGGATGGCGTTGTCTTCATAAGAAGTCCACCAGTTTTTGCCAACGCCGTAGCGGCAGGCCTGGCAGCCTTTCTTGTAGCACGGTCTGGGATGCCATATAAAATTGGCTTCTTTGGGGGTATGGCGTTCTTCAAACTCGCATTCGAAGACGAAGGCCTTTTCTTTTTTGTATAATCTCATCTAAACCTCTTAGTTTTATATAATTATCTAATATATGAAAAATTTTTTACGAAAACAAGGTAAAAATTTTTGAATTTTTCTTGACTTTGTGAAAAATATTTTATATATTGAATCGTCACAAAATTAGTGAAGATATTATGATGATTCTTAACTGACTAAGGAGGCCAAACCATGAAGCAGCAAACTGTTTTGTCAAAGGATCAGGTTCCCCGTCTTTATCTCTTTGCCAGACTGGCAAAAATTTATCGATATGTAGAGGATCGTTATAAACAATTTTCGAAGGACGAGAAGGTGCTTGCTGAACTCCGGTTTGCTAAAGAGATCACTGGAAAGGCAAGTTTTCAGATTAACGGTTGTACGTTTTCTGAGGGAAAGACAAAGGCAGAGAAGGAAGTTCTTTATCCGTTCTGGCTGCGGGGGCTTCTTCGGATTTCAAACTGGATCGATAACCTGGCGAATCGTTACAAGAAATCGCACCCAGAAAAAGTGGTCATTTTGAAAGACGGAAGTCCTTATGTAAAGGTTTCCGTACCACGCCCAGAGCTGGAGGGTATCGTTGAATTTGCCAGCTTGACTGAAATTTTTGACCAATCGAAAGAAATGGAGTTTAGTCATAGATAAGGAGGCCATTATGTATGTCCCAAAAGAAGTTTTACGAGACGTTGATGCAGCTCATTTATTACATGAGCAAGGGCGGTTTTTTTGCCCATCTTGTGACAGTTTACAGGATTTTGTAGCTCAAGAAAGGGATGGCAGGTGGTTTGTTGGTTGCGCAGTCTGCCAGTCTGAACCTGCAATTTGTGGCCAGTGGTTGGGAAATGGTCATTTTTGCAGAAATTATGCCGCCTACCGGACGAAGATCGATAAGGAATACTTTTGCGATCTACACTGTCCAAATCTTGAAGACCTTGATGACGACGATGAAATTGAGTTTTTGGAGGGTGTGTAATGTTTAGATGGTTGAAAAAACTATTGTCAAAACCCAGATTTAAAGAGGTTTTGTGGGTTGCTTCTGGCGGCGACATTGTCATCCGTTATGAAGGAAATGGTAGTTTTGTAAAAGGCGATTGGAGCGATTTTGAAAAGATCGCCGCCAGAAGCGACCTTGTGTTTTACCATACACATCCACCTAGATCAACGGAACTTTCTCAGACGGACAGGAGAAACATGGAATCAGTCCGGATGGCTCTCGCTCACGATTATATTTTTGTGTTGGTGACAGAGGACAGGGATGGAAACAGAGTTGAAAAGATGTACCGCGTCTCCTATAGTCCGAAAGATAGGAAGGTTTCAATTATTGCGGGTATAAGCCCGCAAGATTTTGCACAAATTAATTCCGATGTTATAAGAAACGCGTGGAAAGCAAGTACAAAAGTTTAAAGGAGGTTAAGAAATGAAAGCAATTCTTACGTTTCAGGCCGATGATCGTGCTCAGGAAAAAGAGTTTGACCTAGCAGAACTGAATCTTACTGGTTCCGAGCCGGACGACGAGATCAAAAACATTGTCATCGCCGCCTTTTCGGAAAAGTCGGGTATCCAACTTAATACTGGCGGCTACCTTGTAAAGCGGGAACGCGAAATTATTCAGATTGTTCCGTCGGTAGAGTTTGGAAATTAAAATCAAGGAGATTACGATGACGCTCGAAAACCAAAATGACTACCGGTTGAGTGTTTACCAAAAGATTGTAGCTGGATGCAAACACTTGTTTTCAAAGTCGAGATTGCAACCAGATGTGTTTCAAGACTTGATGAATACACTGTATCCAGCTTCCCAAGGCGATGCTTTGTTTGTGGTTAAGCTGGCCGCGTACATGGCGGACAAAAAGAAAAACCAGGATCGGGACTTGCGGCTGCTTTCCATCTATGCTAACGCTTTAAGTGTTTGCGATGGCCAGCCGGTTCGTGCCGGCAGCCAGGTGCGAAAACCGAATTACCGGAAGGTTTCGGGGCTTCTTTTAGATGCTCTCGATCCAAAATATTTCTACCGTTTGGCTTCTCTGCAAACGGTGAAGTGGGCAGTTGACTCGCGACCAGAAGCTGCTCATTTTCCGGGTTCATTGCGGCGGGCAATGCAGCGGTACCTTGAGACAATACCGCTCTGGATGCTTAAGCGGCATGTGGAGGCGGGGTATAAGCGCTGGCTAAGGGATGCATACCGGCTTTTGCACACGTCGCCGGATAAACATTCCAATCCAAAAGAAGTTTATTCGCTTCTGAACTGGAAGCCGAAAGGCGCACGGGATTGGCAGATCGAACGGGAGGTGTTATCGTTTGCCGGTATGGACGACGATCTTGTTGTTGAGAAGATCGTTGCCGAGAAAATCTGGTTTCAAAATGTGATGTCGGCGCTCGATCGCGAGCCAACACCGGAGATGCTTGCGGCGATTCTGGAAAACGGGTTGATTAGGTCAAATCAGGCCTTAATCAATCAGAAGCTGTTTTATGATTCCGGTTTGCTTGAGGATGAGAGATATTTGAAGATGTTTCAGGAGCTGGTTTCGAAAGCCACGGTAATCGACCGCGTTACCGAGCTGACAAAAAATATGGAGCCAGAGGATAAAGAGTTTTTCCGTAAATTAAAAGCAGAAAAGCGCCGTGAGCAGTTCAAAGAAGCCAAAATCGGTCGCGTGTGCTTGGCGATCGACGTGTCGTCAAGCATGCACAGCGCGATTGAACTGGCAAAAAAGACGGCGGCGACGGTAGCCGAAATTGTCGGCGATCCTGAAAATTTTATTTGGGGTGTTTTCAATACAAATTGGCAAGAGTTAAATATCTATCCTGAAACTGAAGATCATGCCATTGCTGCGCTTACCGGTATTTCACCAAGCGGAATGACGGATTTGAGTCGTCCTTTAGCTGTGGTGCAGCGTTCGAAACCTGCTGATGTTTTCATCTACATTACCGACGGCCAGCAGACGGTGGGATTTCATAATCTTGGGGATATACCTAAACCTGTTGTTGTGAATGTGAAAGTTAATTGGTCGGAAAACTATTGGCTTGGATGGCTTGAGAATAATGGTGTTGACCACGTGGAAATCGAAGCAGATGTGTTCCAGCAGAAGGCGCTTGTGGTGGAAACCCTGAAGCGCGCAGTAAAGGGAAAGTACGCTATTATCGATGAGATCATGGCGTACGATATGAGCCGTTTTGGCCTCGATATCTGAAGTTAAGGTGCGATAAGTATGAAAACGGTCAGCGTTGTTTACAACGGCCAGTTTATTTCGAAACGTGCCTGTTTTAGGGTAAAGTTACCAGACGGGTGGTATGTTTTGAAAAATGTCTTGAAACGTGAGCTTGAACCGGCGATCGAATTGCCGAAGCCTGATTTGTTATTCTTTGCGGTTGGCAATAGTTTCATTCCAGTGAATTTCGGTGATTGCCGGTTCAAGCTCGGCACACTTTCTGATTTTAACTTGAAGCTGTTTCCGAAAAGCATGCCGGATTTTAGCGTTGTCGGTGTAAAAATCGTCCGGCAGGAGCTTTTTTATGTCCGTTCCTTCGGCGTGGATGTGTCGTTGGCCTCTGCTGTTGAGACAGGGGACATCGACATGAAAGGTTGGACGCCGGAAAAGAAGATGGCGCTTGCCGTTTCGACGATGAACATCGAGAAGGCAAAGAAACTGAGTCTCGAAGAATTGCTGGATGAGCGGGCTAAACTTTTGGATACGGAGATTCTTAATCGAACAGAATTGCCCTCTGGGAACATTGAAATCGAGTGGCGAGTCTGTGGCCAGGTGTTCAGAACGGAGATTATTCCAGAAACTTTGTCGGTAGTCCGGGCTGGTTTTTGTCTTAGTGGTGATGACCGTAAATTTACATGGACAAATCTCCCTGTATTGGCGAAGGAGGCAATAGAGGAAAATTTACTTCATGTCATGTAATTTCTAAAAGTAGGAAAATAAGATGAAGAGAAGAATACTTGTAGATGTGAAGGTTGTGTGCGATCCGCCTGATTATATTTACCGCTTATATGGTTATGATATTTATTCTTTAGCCAGAGAGCTTGAAAGTTGGTGTCGTGAGTTTGAAGAATTTGTCAGGGATCATCGGTCGCAAGACCCAGTATCTCTTTATATAGAAAAAGTCTATGAGGAAGTGTGCGAATTTTGCAACCGTCCGTGGGAGACAGATGAGGATGGCGCTCCTATTTGTTGTGAAAAGGCGGAGATAGAGTGGAAGAAATTAGCGAAGGAGAGTGTTGCAGAATGATTCAGAAAATTTTCATTGGAGGTATCGGTAGTCTTGGATCGTGGCTTTTTCGCGCCCTTATTTTTAGGGAAGAGCTAAAAGATTATGGTTTTTTGGTTGCCGATTATGACCGTGTAGAAGAGAGAAACGTCGGTAATCAAATTTATACGATTGGCCAGGTCGGGATGTATAAGACGCAGGCGATGGCGCAGACTTTGATTGATCTGGATATGCGAAATGTTTTGAGCCGGATCGAGTTTTTAACTGGCCGAATCGACAGGCATTTTAACCTACCTTCTGATATTTGCCTTGTTGTTGACTGTTTTGACAGTTACGAGTCCCGTAAGGATTTGTCTTCCCTTGCCGAATCTGCTGGTACTGATGTTATTCACTGTGGTTTTGGGATGGTAGGCGGAAAACCTATTGCTAAAATCACAGTGAACGATCTTTCCGATTTTCGGAGTGGCAATGAGGAAGACGTTTGCGATCTGAAAGAATTTTCTGGTTTTTTTCAAGGTGTGGGGGCAATTTTTGCAAATTGCGTCGTGGATTTTATAGTGAAAGGTAAATGGAGAAAGGATTTGACCGTTGGTTATAATTTGCAAGTAAAAAATAATTGATTTTTTACTTGACTTTTGGCAAATTATTTTTTATATTTTGCATACAATTGGTGATGGATTGCCGTGATGTCAGAGGGAAATTTTTTATATTCCCTCTGGCAGTTTTGACAGAAAACTCCCTGAGACTTTTGGTAGCTTAAATGGTAACCTGTCCTGACGGGTTATGTGGGTTCGAGCCCCACTATCGCTTCTAAGCGATATCGTCCAATTGGTAAGGACACTTGTTAAAAAACCTTGATGCTACCATCCTTTCTCGGGGATTTTGAAAGTAAAACTTTGGGCTTGCTGGGCCTTTGAGTAGCTTAAATGGTAGCTCAGTTGGTAGAGCACTTGCATTGTAAGCAGGATGTCGAGGGTTCAACTCCCTCCCATCCCCGAAAGGGGACAAATGCTATTCTCCTTGCCTGGCAGACCTAAAGTTTAAAAATAAAGGAGGCTGGTCTCGATTTTTTGGGACTGGCCTTTTTTATTAACTAAAGGAAATTTTTATGGCCAGGCGCGAGAGTTTGTTTGTTAAGAACATTTTAGCCAATAAATATAGACACACGAACAAGAAGTTTGAACCCGGAGATAAGAGAACGCGCGCCGTCCGCTTTGTTGGCGGTGCCCGTACGAAGCTCACATATACCGCGGTCGCCAGGTATTTTTTGGCGGAGGAGGATAAGCATGCGAAAAAGACGCGCGCCGAGCGCATGCTTGATGAGATTTATGAGATCGTAACGAACAAGGATAATCCTCCGGCGGCGCGTGTCCAGGCGGCGGAGTGGTTGAGGAAGGTGGCGTTTGGGGATATCCCGCGCCCACCCCAGGTTATTCAGATTGTGGAGACGCTGCGTGAGGCATTGCCTGATTCGCAAATGGAGCAATTGATTGATGCAATTTTAAAGGAAGGAGAGGAAGACGTTGGCTTTATTGAAGTTAAGCAAGACGATGGACAGGATAGTAAGTAAACAGATGCAGATTTTATTGGAAGCGAACCGGCCTGAAGGGGTGTCAACGCGCGGTCTTGTCGAAGCGTTAGGATATGGAGACAAGACCGATGTAATAAGGCAGCTCACCTATCTATTGGTGAAGGCCGGCTATTTGAAGAGAGATGAGAAGAAGCGGGGGGTTTTTTATTTGTCTGACAGGGGGAAGAGGGTTTTAAATGAAGTCAGGCAAAAAGTTGAGAGAGTATATTGATGCAGGTTTATATGATTGGGGGTTGGGTGTTGGAAGGGGAAAACAAAAAGGCCGGTTAATTTAACCGGCCTTTTTTTATTTCAGAACTTGACGGCAACAACTACTGAAATAACAAGCAATGTAAGGCCTGCCGTAAAGAGGATAACGCCTCCCCACTTTTCCCATCTTTCTTTCATTATGCTTCCTCCCAGGGAAAAATCTTAATTAATTGTCTTAGCTTGTTATATCCTTCCTCGTAAGAAGGGTAAATTTTGGGCTTATCGAACATCTCTTCCAGTTTTTCGGGTGGGAGGAAGACAATTTCTTTCGCAATAACATATGAATTGTCTTCATATGTTATTGATTGGCCAGGGATAAGCACTCCGGCTTGAATCGTGAGGAATTCTTCGCCGGTGGTAAAGTTTTTTCCGATTCCGCTTGCGAAAGGCTCCCACTTTCGTGCAGGTGGAATATAAATGCCTTTCACGTCAAGGGAATATTCGTAATCGGAAAAGCTAAGTTCCTTTTCTATTGAATATGGTTTCTCAATCCAGACGACCATGAATTCGTCTGGATTTACGCCCCATACAGGGGCGTTTAGATCGAACCTTAATGTAACCCTACCGAGGAGAAACGGGTGCCAATACTGGAGATTCCAGTCTCCTATTGGCGCCTTGGTAATTTTGGTGAAACGTTCCATCTTTAAGCCTCCCTTTTTAGTTCGTTTAGTAGTTTTTCAATTCGATCTAATCGTTTTTCGTACTCGTCGAGCTGGCTTTTAAACCGCTCGGTGAGTAGCGAGATTAAAGCCTGGTTCCGCGTCCGGATGTTATTCTTCTCTTTGTACCTGTCGAGCTCTTGTATGAGTTCGTCAGGTAATACAAAAGTTTGTTTGTGCATGGTTATCTCCTTTCTTATGGTAGTTTTTGGTGTTTGATTGCTTCGAAGATTTCGATTTTGTTAGCTGCTTTTTCTGCAAGTTTGGTTATTGACAGCGTTGTTAAGCCGATGCCGACAGCGATTAGAATTGCCAAAAAGAGTTTTTCTATTTTTGAATATTTCATGATGAACCTCTTTTGTTTTTTTCGACTATTTCTCCAATTAGAGCAATGTACGGTGTCCCACCGGCTTGAAAGTATTGCCGGTATTTTGCATTAAATTCGGCAAGATAAGCGCATTTGCTGCATTTTTTGCCTTTTTTATTTGCATACGGCGTATAATGTTTACCGCATGCAAGAGAATACCAACGTTTTTCTTTCATGACTAATCTCCATTTTAAAATTTGAAATTTTCTGGAAAATAATCTTTAATGTTCGGCGGTTCATCGCTTCTTAGCGGCATGATTGCTGCGATTATGCCGCTAATGTTTTTTGGGTAGAACGTTGGACTAATAAGGTAAAAGGCTGGTTTATCCTCGTGTTTCTGAAACAGCACGGGGTGTTCTGGAGAAAACGAAACATTTAATTTTAATATGGCTTTGTATGCTTTCGAGAGCATACTTAGCAGATGGGGATTGAAGTTGTTTTTTGGCTTCCAATCGGCGTTATCGTCTTCATTTGGCTTTGGAAAATAGCTCTTCAGGATTGCTTCAATGTTGGGGTATTTGTATTTAGGGATTGTGAAGATAATATCCTCTTCATCATATCGGATAGTTGCTTCATTATTGTTCAGTACGGCGATCTCAGCTCTAATTATGTTTTTTTTGGGCTTCAATTTTTTTGCTATTTCTTTTGGTATTAGGATTTCCATTTTATCTTTATACTCAAGGATGTTGTTTTCCATGACGGTCATTAAAATGTGGCCGTTTGACGCTGTGTAAATTGTTTGATATTTATCAAAGATGATCTTGATATTTCTAATGGCCTTTGTGACCTCTCTTTCGTTCTCCAATATTTTTTCATTGTAGCATAGATCGGATAGTGCATTAATAACGTGCAGACTTATAAGGTAGCTGCTATTATTCATGATGAGCCTCCTTTTTATTTAGAGAAAGTGGTTAAACATGGTCAAATTCTGTAGCTACAGCGAAATAGATATTTATGTTTTTTTTGCATGAGTTGCATTTTTTGTAATGAAACTGATGATTATATGCGCCTTAAAATATGGGGGAAATTTAAGGCGCATTTTTTGGGGCTTTTTTTATTTCAGCGCTGGATGGTCTTCGTTCGCGTATTTTTCAAGGCGTTTTTTGAGTTCTTTGTCTCTAATGTAAGGCAGGATTTCTTCCCATTCTGCGCTAAACGGTTTCCGGCACCACTTACAGCGGATGATGGGGATAAATTTTCCTTTGTCTTTTTTTATTTGCGCAAGCTCATAGTTCACGGTTGCTTTACCGTTCCAAAAAATTCGCATCGGCTTGGTGACGTCGGGCAATCTTTCGCCGTGATAGCAGGGGACGTTGAGAAGGAGTCCGCGTCTGGAAATGGAAGTCTCCAATAAAGGCCGTCCATATATAGATTCTGCACGCAGTTTTGGCCTTTTGTGGAAATTTTTGGAATATCTTCAAATCGGAGATAAAGCATTTCTTCACAAGTGCCAATTTTAATGATTTGGTCGTCTGAAATACGTTTTGCGTATTCGCCCATTGTTAAGCCTCCTTTGTTAATCGTTTATAAATTCGCTTAGCCAGATGTCCTCCGGTTTTCCATTCCTAATAAGATGGCAAAGTCTGTCGGTTTTAAGGTCTAATTTTGGAAATTTTTCTCTTTTGGTTTTAATATCGTTTATTATTTCCTCTAAGCTGTTGGTGTTATAATGAAGGATAAGCAGCGTTTCCCCTTCGCTCTGGCAGGGGATAAAGAATTGATATTTTTTCATTTTTCGGCCTCCTTTATTATGAAAGCTGTAATTCAGCATCGCTTGTTAGTGCATCTGTGCCTACGATAAGCAGATGTTTGTTTTCGTCCTTTAATTTTTTTGATTAAACACGGCTTTTTCAAGGAGAGATTCAACGATTTTTGCAGCTTCGGGATATTTGATTTTAAGATATTCTTTTAAGCTGCTGTTTTCTTTATCATAACTCGGATCGAGACTTGCCAAGTACTCTTCCACAGCGACAATATCGAACATAACAAGACCGAATTGCGCCGGAATCCAGCTAATAAATCGGATTGGGTTATCATTTTTTAGAATTTGATTTAACCTTGTCAATTTCTCTAAAAACTTGATTTCTGCATTCGCGGCTACTGTGACCGCGGTTTGTCTCCAACACAACGGATGGTTGGTTGTAAGCTCTAAAGCGGCCATTTTTCCATATTTTTTCGCGAATTTGTGGATGGCAAGCAAGTTGTCTATATCTGTTTCGGCTATCTCGATTTCTTTTTTTTCGTAGTCTTTTGTTTTTTTCCAGCCTTTGCCGTAAATAAAATATTCTATTTTGTCGCTTTTATGTTCTATATAGCGACCTGGAATGAAATTATTTTTGACTTGGTATAGTGTTAGCTTCATTTTTGGCCTCCTTTCATTTAAATTTACCCTAACTATACCTGAATATATAAAATATTTTTCACTTTGTCAAGTATTTTTTCACTATTTTCGTTAATTTTTTCTCAAGAAACTTATTTCCACCTTGGTTTTTAATTTCCAAATATTTAGCGCCTTTTTCTTTTGGCCTAACGCTCGCGCCAAATGATATTTTGTTTCCAATTTTTTAAGCAATTTTTTGGTCTCTGAGCTCATTTTATTACCTCCTCTTTTGGCCCGTACATGAAAACATCAATGACCTCGTCCTTGTTTGCCTGAAAATAGATTTCCCAACCGATCCTGAGCTTATTCAGTCCAGGATAAAACCGGCTTTCGGGCAAAATAAAGTGCCGGTTTCCCGATTTTACGACGATTGCCGATCTACTTGTGTTCGTATCCGACTGAATAATGCCCTTTTTCCATTCCATTTTTTTACTCTCCTTATTATATAGGGTTTTTGCCCTTGTTTTTTTCAAATATCGGCAGATTTTGGCCTGGCTTTAGGCCGAAAAGCCGGATTTCTCATTCAGCTTGCATAAATTTTCGGATGAGAAATCCGGTGAGCACCGTTTTTTTATAAAAATCGGTTAAAATGTATAAATATGCAAAGTGAAAATTAGTTTTCCGGGATTTTTTGGTAATTTTATGTATATTTATGCAAAAAACTGTATAAATATACAATATTGAGAAGGAAAATTAGGTTGGAATTGAGATAAAGAAATAAAAAAAGCCCTACGGCCTGCTTATTTGCCGTAGGGCTAAATGATGAGCGATAAGACGACGGCTAAATCTACCCGAGACGTACAACTTCGTATTCTGCATCGGGTGGAAGCTGTGAATGCTCCCGCACGTACTGCAGCGCTTCTTCTGGACTGTCGAAAACCTTGTACGCAGCCCAGTCAAAGCCGCTTAGGTCTGTCCAATTTCCATGAACGGCAAGGTGCAGCTCTTTCTTGCCGTTCATGGAGTAGTTTGTGCAGATTACCCCGAATCCGCAATCCATGATTAACCTCCATGAGTTAGGGTTTACCCCGCGGCGTACGGGCAAAACCGCGGGGTTTGGGTGTCGTTATTGTAGGTTCCATACAGGCGCGTGAGAAATTTTTCGCGCAACTGTTGCCCAGGTGTACCATTCTCCATCTTGAAGTGTAGAAGATTTGAGTAGTACGACGTGCAAAGTCTGGCAATCGCAGCAAATTGCCTCTGTCCAGCTTATTGAGCTGGGCTCGATAGCGGCCAGTTTTGCGCTGCCACACTTGATGCAGCGCTTAAGGTTTTTTTTCCGGTCTTCAAAGCGAAACATTTTAAGCCTCCCTTTATTTTTATTACTCGCCGCTTTCCTCATTTATTCCCTGCACAGGCAGCGGCCAGGCCGTGCAGGCAAATCCATTATGGTTCGATTCAAGAATAGGTTTCACTCCCGCACCGTCCTTAGCGCGGGAGTGAGGGGAACGGCTACGCAGGGAAAATTTCTTTCATTACAGTTTCAATTGCTTTTCCAGAGATCTCCGCCAGGTCTCCGGGGTCGAAAGGCTCGCCGTCTGTGGGAACGAATTCGTACCACTTGATTTCCCGGCGAATTGTGTCAAGGGTGCCGTAAAGGCGCCCGAGGATAGGCTCATCGCTGTTGAGAGGGACAAAGTCTCCATCCCAAGCGACAGGGATTTGCTCCGGCACCTCGGAGTAACCGTATTTTTCAAGCCACTTGTCTAAGAAGTATTTCGGTACTTTCATTTTAATAGCCTCCTTTTGTGTAATTATTCGACGATTTCAATTTGATCTACCCTAACTCCGCACGGTTTTTCGTTGATATTCACGACAAGTTTCGTCCCGACTTGTCGGACGACCTTGCCGGTATCCCCGGGGTGGCGATTTTGACGGTTTTGCCGACTAAGTTGTTCATAAAGCCTCCCTTGTGTTAAATTCAGCCCCTTTTGCGCACTGTCCATAGCGCGCGTTTAGGGCGAAGGGCTAAAATTCAAATCTTTTTCCTTTTCAAGGTGTCGTAGACCTCTACAGTGTGATTTCCCCTGTACGGGGAACTGTTGTGCCCTTGCTTTGTAGCAAGCGCGACTTGAAGGTAATCTGTGTAAGTAGTGTAGTAAGGTTTCCCGTCTGCCAGAAATACAATTTTGTACCTCTTCGTAGCAGCCTCCTTTGCAGTTAACTGAGTAGGTCAAAGATCAAATTACATCCAAATGTAATAAATATATCGTCCGATGTCAAGTATTTTTCACTAAAAAAGTGAAATTTCACAAAACTTAAAAAACATTAAGGTTTACGAAACGGTTAGTAGTCAAGGCCAAAAATGCCGGCTTTCGGGGCCGGTAATACTAAAGCATTAGTAGGTTAGTAGAGCCAAATAGCCGGCAACCGTCCAGGGCAAAAGCGCGGAGCAAGCGGCAGGCCGGCCGCGGTTGAGCCGGGCCGCTCCTCAAATTGCCTCAGGTGCCGGCGGGCGTACGGTACGGGCAGACGGAATTGTTTTTTTATGGAAAAAAAGACCCCCCCATAAGGCCGGGGGCGGGGGGGGGAGGAC